>Ga0207648_10000010_pt1 | contig 202461 bp, 158 predicted proteins | sample KBSMisM32_FD_184310 | JGI IMG/M metagenome (GOLD analysis project Ga0207648, IMG submission 184310) | Miscanthus rhizosphere microbial communities from Kellogg Biological Station, Michigan, USA - KBS Miscanthus M3-2 (SPAdes) (version 2) | ecosystem: Host-associated > Plants > Roots >...
GCCCTCGCCGATCGGTACAAGATCGAACGGGAATTGGGACATGGTGGTATGGCGACCGTGTACCTGGCCTACGACCTCCGGCACGATCGCAAGGTGGCAATCAAGGTTCTCCGTCCCGAGCTGGCGGCGCTGATCGGGGCCGACCGGTTCCTGGCCGAGATAAAGACCACGGCCAACCTCCAGCATCCGCACATTCTGCCGCTGCATGACTCGGGCGAAGCGGGCTCTGCCCTCTTCTACGTGATGCCGTACGTCCAGGGCGAGACACTGCGCGACCGGCTCAACCGGGAGAAGCAGCTTCCGATTCCCGACGCGGTGCGGATTGCGACCGAGGTAGCGAGTGCGCTCGATTATGCCCATCGCCACGGGGTGATCCACCGCGACATCAAGCCCGAAAATATCCTGCTGCACGACGGAACCGCCCTGGTCGCCGACTTCGGAATCGCGCTCGCGGCCAGCAAGGCGAGCGGCAGCCGGATGACAGAAACCGGGATGAGCCTCGGCACACCGCACTACATGAGTCCCGAACAGGCAATGGGCGAGCGAGAGATCAACGCCCGTTCCGATGTCTACGCGCTGGGCGCGGTTGCGTATGAAATGCTCACCGGAGACCCGCCCTTCACCGGCTCTACCGCTCAGGCGATCGTCGCCAGGGTCCTGACCGAGAGCCCGCGAAGTCTGACCGCCCAGCGCCATACCATCCCTATGGTAGTCGAGAGTGCGGTGCTCACGGCGCTGGAGAAGCTGCCGGCCGACCGGTTCGGATCCGCGGCCGAGTTTGCCGCGGCGTTTCGCGGCGAGGGGACCAGGGAACACCTGACCGAGAGGGCGGCACGGCACCCGACCGCTGCGAGCCCCAGGTCCTCTCGGCTGCTGCGGATCGGACTTTTTGCAGCTGGGCTGATCACGGTATTGACGGCGGGTTATTTCCTGGGCCACAAGAAAGCCCCATCGCGCCCCCTGCGCGCCAGCCTGTCTACGCCGCCAGGCTGTCAGCTGGCGAGTGTCGCTTCGAGCAATCTGATCCAGCTCTCTCCCGATGGGAGCATGCTGGCCTTCATTGCGTCGTGCGGCGAGGACGATGGCATCTGGATCAGGAGCCTGGTCACCGGAGAGGTTCGATTGCTGAAGGGGACCAGTGACGCCATCTACCCGTTCTGGGCGCCGGACGGCCGGAGTCTGGGATTCTTCGCCGGCAACAAGCTCAAGCGGGTGGACCTGGGTAGCGATGCGGTGCGGGACTTGGCCCCAATCATATCCGGTCGGGGCGGAAGCTGGAGTCCGTCCGACGTCATTATCTACGCCCCGGACATCACCGGGCCGATCTACCGGATTCCCGCCGAAGGAGGAACTCCGGAACCGGCAACGGCCATCGGCGACGACTCGGGACGTATCACCCACCGGATACCCTACTTCCTTCCCGACGGGCGCAGCTTCCTCTTCACCCAGGGATTTCTCAATGGGCACGAGGGGGCCGTGCGAGTCGGCAAGCTGGGATCAACCGAGAGCCGCATCGTGGCCGATTTCCCCAGCAACGTGGCCTATGCAGCCGGCCGGCTTCTGTACGTCAAGGACGGGTTGCTGATGGCGCAGCGCTTCGATGCCGGGAAGGCCAAGCTGAGCGGTAGTGCCGTCAGCCTGATTCCCGGGCTCGAGACCTGGCCCTTCCGGTACCTCGGGAACTTCTCGATTTCCTCAGGCGACTTGCTGGTCTACGAACCGGCCCCCATCAACCGCACACGGGTAGTCTGGTTCGACCCGCGCTCCGGAGGCGTGACGTCGGTTCTCGAGCCGGGCCCCTACCGGCTGGTCAGGGTCTCTCCGAAAGGTGACAAGATCCTGGTCGAGCGCGGCGAGCGTGACAGCCCGCAGTTCGATCTCTGGGTATATGAGCCGTCGGGGCAGGCCTGGACCCGAGTGACCTCACATCCGGACCTGTATTACGACTTTGCCTGGTCGCCAGACGGTGCGCAGATCGGATATGGTGCCGCCAACGATTCCTCGGCGCACATCATCAGCCTCGACCGGACGATCTCGAGGGAACTCAACGTGAAGGGGAAGAATGTCCAGGCCATGATGGATTGGTCACCCGACGGCTCATTCCTGGTTGGGCAGCGCCAGGTCGCGACAACTGGATTCGACCTTGTGATCATCCCCTTGAGCGGCAACTCTGAACCGCGGGTGCTCTATTCCACCCCCGGGAACGACAATGCTCCCCGCCTTTCTCCCGACGGGAAGCTGCTCGCCTACGTCTCATCCCAGAGCGGGAGACCCGAGGTCTACGTGACCCGGATGCCGGATGCCAAAGCACAGTGGCAAGTGTCTTCCGGAGGGAGCTCCATCCTGAGCGCATTTCGCGGTGCCCTGGCTTGGGGAAGGAGCGGAAGGGAGCTTTACTTTCTGGACGCGGAGGGTCAGCTGATGTCGGCTATCATTACCGACCAGAACGGGTTACAGGTCGGCAGGCCGGTTCCCTACCCTGCGGCGCCCAAGCATATCCTCACCTTCGATATGGGGCCGGACGGACGGTTGCTTCTGGTCTGCGATGACGCACCGGGCCAGATTCCGTTGGCCCTGGTCGAGCATTGGCCGGCCCTCCTCGAGCAGGCGCACTAGCAACCGGCCGGCCTTGTTATTGAGCAGCACGGAGTAGAACCGTGGCATATCGTCGCTTTACCGATCCCGAAGGAAACGAATGGGAAGTCCGCGATTTCTCGAAGACCGCGTGGGAATTCCATCCGGTGGCCGGAAACCCGGGCAAGATCACCCGAATCGATCCGCCGGGCTATGAATCCGACCCCTTCGAGATGAGCGAAGAGGAGCTCCAGCGTTTGCTGGGGCGCTCCGGGGGCACCGGCCGATTCCGTCCCTCCAAGTCGCCTTTCAAGGATTGATCCGCATCCGTCGAACGCGTTAGCGCAGGAGAAGGCTCCATGTGCCGTAATATCAGACCGCTCTACCATTTCGATCCGCCGGTGACGACCGAGGAAGTTCGTGCGGCTTCGCTTCAGTTCGTCCGCAAGGTCAGCGGATTCACCAAGCCCTCCGCGGCGAACCAGGAGGCGTTCGACCGTGCGGTCCATGAGGTGTCGCACACCGTGCAGCACCTGCTGGCTTCTCTGGTGACTACCGCACCTCCCAAGAACCGCGAAGTCGAGGCGGCGAAACACCGGGCCCGATCCGCGAAGCGTTTCCCCGACCGGCAGCAGAGGGTTGGGTAGTTGCCAACAGCGGAACGAGGAACGGAGACGGAAACAACACCGAATCAGTCGTACCACCTCATCCCGAGGAGCAGAGCGACGAGGGATCTGGCCTCGTTGCCCTGACGCCAAGGTACGATCAGTAGATCCCTCGCTGCGCTCGGGATGAGGTGCTTCCATCGGCGCGTGTCGAACTGGTTCGTGTTCCCTTTCCCCGTTCCCTGTTCCCGTTTTGTCACTTCACTTAACAGGCGCACAATGCTCCGCCCTCTCGGTCTCGCCCTCCTGCTCCTCGCCGCGGCTCCGTCCGCCCACGCTCAGGTCGGTGGCATCGTGAAGAAGGCCACCGGTCAGGTCACGCAAAAGAAGACGGACTCGACTTCTGCACCGGCGGCCAAGCCCAAGTGTGATCCTTCCTCCATCGTGATTACCAACGACGTGGTGGACCGGTACCTCAAATCGCTCTCCGCGAGAGACGCCGAAGTACAGCAGCTGGCCAAGCAGCCGGGAGCGACCGGCCAGTACTACTCTGCCGTGCTCCAGCGCCAGGCGATCCAGAAGCGGAAGGATGTGTTCGAGCAGCAGCAGGGTCCGGACTTCGCCAAATACGAGGCAATCCAGAAGCGGCTCGCGGCAGGCGACACGACCGCCGTTCAGGACCAGGTCGCCTTATTTGCGTCGATGGATCCGAGTTCGGTACAGATTCCGCAGCTCGACTGGCAGTCGCAGCAGAACGCGAACGCCAGCGTGGACAGCACGATGCGCACGGCTGGCGGGTTCAGCCCCTGCGACTGGCAGGACCTCGGCGAGCGCGTGCCCCGGCTGGTCCAGATCCTGGCACAGGACCCGAGCGCGACCAACTTTCAGGGCTATGGGACCCCGAAAGAAGCCGCAGCAGTGCAACCCAAGGTTCCCCAGTTGGCTCCGCTGCTTCACATCAGCCTCGCCTCGCCGGAGCGAGCCAGGAAGCCGGCACCAGCCGCCGCCACCCAACCCGCCTCGAGCGGAAACCCACAGATGGACTGCATGGCCAAGGCGCAGGCTGATTGGTCGAAGAAGCATCAGACGGAGCTGGAGGCAGCCTCCAAGGCCCAGGACATGAACACCATCATGAAGCTGAACAGCGAGCTGCAGACCGAGATGGCGAAGTGTTCGCAGTAGCGGCAAGGGCACGGTTCGCTGCGCTACTCACCGTTCTCGCGGGCGGCACGGGCTCCTCCGCGCAGCCGCTTGCGGTAGCCGGTCCGAATGGATCCACCGCGCTGGCGGAGATTTCGAGGGGCGGCGCCGCCCGCGATGCGACATGGAAAGAGGCGCACCCCGGTCTCGAGTGGACCGAGCTCAACCTGAGTGGCCGGGGAGAGGCCCGTCGAATCCGGGTGATCGCGGTACGACTCGACCCGGCTCGCTTCAGACTGTCGCTTGAGAACGGGATGGCGCCCGGCGGATTTCTCAATGTCTGGACCCTGGACATGGTTCCGTCAGAGGCGGCGCTCGCGTTGAACGCCGGGATGTTTGCGGGCGATGGGGCTTGGGGGTGGGTAGTTCACGACGGTATCGAGTACCGGCCACCCCGGAGCGGACCGCTGGCGAGGGCAGTCGTGGTGGACTCGTCAGGGGCGGTGCGACTGTTGGATGATGAGGCGGTCAGGGCGATCAGGGCGGTCACGACGGACAAGGCGGTCAGGGCGGACAAGGCGGTCAGAGAAGCCTTCCAGTCCTACCCGGCGCTCCTTGACCACGGCGAGTTGCCCGCCATGCTCACTTACGGAGTTGCCTCGACCGCCCTGACCGCCTCGTCCGCCCCGACCGCCATCGACCTGACGCATCGCGACGCACGTCTCGCGCTCGGGCTCGACGAGAAGGGATGGCTCATCGTCGCGCTGACCCGGTTCGATGTGCTGGGTTCGTCGTTCGGCTCGATCCCGTTCGGGTTGACCATCCCAGAGACCGGATTGCTCATGCGCGCCCTGGGAGCAGAATCGGCCGTGGCCCTCGACGGCGGCATCTCAGCGCAGTTACTGCTGCGCGATGTCGGCGGCGAGACGCACCAGTGGCCGGGCCTCCGTACTGTGCCGCTTGGGCTGAGTGCGGTTTCAGTGGAGAGACAATAGACGTGCACCTCGACAGCAATCACGCGGTATACGGGAACCGGCGCTTCAGCCGATTGATCGGTGCCTCATAGAATTGCCAGGAAATCGCCGCGAGTGCGACCGAGACAGCGGTGAAGATCAGGAACGCGACCGCATCGTTGCTCGGATAGGGCAAGCCCGCGACGCTGGTCAGCCGGTACAGCAAGTCGGGTACGAAGAGATGGATCAGGTAGACCCCGTAGCTGATTCGTCCCAAATAGACCAGTGGCCTGAAGTTGAACACACGGCCGGCCGCTCCTCCGACGCCTCGGGCCGCGCGATCGATCACCCAGGCTCCGAGGACCGCCCACGCGGTGTTTTCCAACCCAAGCCTGAGCCAATTGGCCGGAGGCCACCAGCCAGTGGCGCCCTCGAGCCAGGTCACCAGCACCAGAGGAATGGCCAAGAGGGCCGCACGATTCAGCTGGCGTCGGTAGAACGGAATGTCATCCGCCGGCATGGTGTAAACCCACGCCAGCCAGGCACCCACGCCAAGACTGTCGAAGGAAGCCGGCAGGAGGACCTGCAGGGCTATCCAGTTTAGACCGCCGAGGTAACCTGCTATCCGAAAAAGCGGACCGGCGAAAATGAAGACAGACACCACGGTCCCGAGGTGACGACGTGGGACCAGGAACATGAGCAGTGGCCAGATGATGTAGAACTGTTCCTCGACGCTCAAAGACCAGAGATGCGAGGTATCAGGATGCCACCGCCCCTCGATCGCGAATAGGACATTTGACGCGTACCCGAGATGCCAGCCCAGGTGGGATCGGACATCGGGGAATCCCACGCTCCAGGTTACCGCGAGTACCAGGTAGTAGATCGGAAAGATGCGGAGGAATCGTCTGATGTAGAATCGTCGGATGGCAACGCCGGTGCCTCTGCCGGCGTGGGCCACTTGGGCCCGGGAGCGAAGCAGGATACCGGTGATCAGAAACCCGCTGAGGACAAAGAAGAGGTGGACCCCGCGAAGACCCAGGTCGAGGCCTGGTTGGAGCGCGGGCCAGAAATGGCGGATCAGGACGGAAGTGACGGCGAAGGCGCGCAGCGTATCGAGCTGATCGATATGCTCGCCGCTGCCCTCGCCCAGCGCACCGAGCGGAGTGACCGGCACTCGAAAGGTTCCTTGATGAATGGGGGCCGAGTCCGGGCTGCAGGTGCTCGCTGCCGACCTGCTGGAGGATTACGTTAGCATTGGCGCTCGAACGCCTAGCGCTAATTCTCAGATCTCAGGCCGACGACAAGATAACCACACCGGCTCGACAGAGCGGGGAGTACGGTCGTATCCCGACCAGGGAGATCCCATGTACCGTCCCATCATCGGCTGGCTCTGGCTTGCGACCGTAACCGCCGCACCGGCCACCGCGCAGCAGCCATTTAGCCTCGAGCATTTTCGGAAGTTTGTGGGGGTGGGCGGGGTGGAGCTGAGTCCCGATGGCCGAACCGCGGTGATCACCGTGGGCCGCCCCAACTACGACGCGGACAAGAACGAGACCGAGCTCTGGACGGTGGACGTTGCCACCGGCGCGCAGCGGCAGCTGACCTTTGGCCGCCACCCCGCTGGCGGAGGCAAGTTCGCTCCCGATGGAAAGACCCTGGCCTTTCTGGCCCCGGACAGTACGGGAGAGAACCAGATCTGGCTTCTGCCGATGAATGGAGGCGAAGCCCGGCGACTCACCTCGCAACGAACCGGCGTCGAACATTTCAGTTGGCGCCCCGATAGTCGCGCGATCGCCTACGCCGCAGCGGACAGCGAGCCCGCGCGCCAGGGCGAAGCCAAGCATCTCACGACCTTTCAAGTCGGCGCCCAGGATCTATTCCTGAGGGAAAACATCCAGCCCCAGCATATCTGGCTGGTCAACACGGACAGTGCCACTCCCCGGCGCCTCACCAGCGGCGCCTGGTCGCTCGAGTTCGTTCTGCCGCCGAGCAGTCCGCCGTCGGCACTCAGCTGGTCGCCCGATGGGAACGAGATTGCTTTCGTCGCGGTGGTCGCCCCGGAAAGCGGCAAGCTCGATTCGGTGCACGTGCAAGTCCTCAATGTGGCTACCGGTGCCATCCGCTCTCTCACCGAAGCGCGCCGGTTCGAAAACAACCCCGTGTTCTCACCTGACGGTTCGACCATCGCGTACTGGTACCCCCGCGAAGGCCGGGGAGACCTGGTCTGGGAGAATGAGGTCTGGGTGGCGCCCGCCAAGGGGGGAGCGGGGCGCAGTCTGACTCGCGCGCTCGACCGAAACCTGTTCGGCGCGCAGTGGATGCCCGACGGGAAATCGCTGCTGATCGCGGGAAATGATCGAGCGAGCGTCGGTGCGTGGATTCAGCCGCTCGACGGAGCGGCGCGCCGTCTCGATCTGGGTGACCTCGTGATCAACGGCGCCTTCGGTTACGACATCACTGTCGCGGAGAAGAGTCCGGTCATCGCCTTCACCGCGACCGCACCCAACCGTCCTTCGGAGTTGTATGTGATGGATTCGCCGACCGCGAAACCGCGGCGGCTGACCGATTTCAACGCCTGGGCCCAGGACGTTGCCTGGGGCGGAATGGAGCGAGTCACCTGGAAGTCGGACAACTTCGAGTCTGACGGCGTCCTGGTCTTGCCGCCGGGATATTCCAAGTCGAAGCAATATCCTCTCGTACTCCTGGTTCACGGCGGGCCGCAGTCCGCGTCCAAACTGCAGTTCTCCGCACTCGCTCAACTGATGGCGACTCAGGGCTGGGTCGTGTTCCAGCCCAACTACCGCGGCAGCGACAACCTCGGCAACGAGTACATGGCCGCCATCGTCGGCGACGCCGGTGCGGGGCCTGGACGAGACGTCATGACCGGCGTTGCCATGCTGCGGAAACGATCCTATGTCGATCCCAAGCTCACTGCGGTCACCGGCTGGTCCTACGGTGGCTACATGACCAGTTGGCTGATCTCTAACTACCCGGAGGAATGGCAGGCCGCGATGGCCGGCGCGCCCGTCACCAGCTGGGAAGACCAGTACAACTATGGGGACGGCAGCATCACGGTCCGCTACCTGTTCGGCGGCTCGCCATGGACCGACGGTCGGATCCAGGCATACCGGGATCAGTCACCCATCACCTACGCGACGAAGATCAAGACTCCCACCCTGGTCATGTCCAACATGGAAGACTTCCGGGTTCCGCCGACCCAGGCCTTCATGCTGTATCGCGCGATGAAGGACAATGGAGTCGAGACCGAGTTCATCGGGTTCAGAGGAAGGACCCACGCCTCGGCCGACCCGGTCAACTCCAGGGAGCGGGCTCGTCTCTGGGTAGACTGGGTGAAGCGGCATCTCACGCCGACGACTTCGACGCCGTAAGTCGGCTCGGCAACTCCTTTAGGACTCGGCACAGACTAATCGGCAATCCGCGATCAGCCATCGGCAATCCTGACCATCGACCATTGACCATCGACTCTCGACTCACCACCGCCCTAGCCGACCGCTACCGCATTGAGCGGGAGCTGGGCCAGGGGGGGATGGCTACCGTCTACCTCGCCCAGGACCTGAAGCACGACCGGAAGGTCGCGGTGAAGGTGTTGCGGCCAGAGTTAGCCGCGGTGCTCGGTGCCGAGCGATTCCTGGCTGAGATCAAAGTCACCGCCAACCTCCAGCATCCAAACCTGCTGCCGCTCTTCGATAGCGGGGCGGCGGGAGGGCGGGCCCCCCACGCTACGCTCGGGGCAGGCGGCGGGACGGGGTTTCTCTACTACGTCATGCCGTACGTCGAGGGAGAGACCCTGCGAAGCCGACTCGAGCGCGAGCGGCAACTCCCGGTCGACGAGACCTCCCGGCTGATCACACTGATGGCCGGGGCACTCGACTATGCCCATGCCCGCGGGGTAATCCATCGCGATCTCAAGCCGGAAAACATCCTGCTCCAGGCCGGCCAACCGGTGATCGCCGACTTCGGGATCGCGCTGGCGGTGGCCCAAGCCGGTGGCTCCCGGGTTACCGAGACCGGGCTCTCACTCGGCACCCCGCACTACATGAGCCCGGAGCAGGCGGCCGGCGAGCGCAACATCGATGCGAAATCCGACCAGTACGCGCTCGCGGCGGTGGCCTACGAGATGTTGAGCGGCGAGCCGCCTCACACCGGTCCTACCGCCCAGGCTATCATCGCCCGCTTGATGACGGAGAAGCCCCGGAGCCTTCGGGCGACCCGGCCAAACGTACCGGTGGGGGTGGATCTCGCCGTCGGGCGGGCGTTGGCCAAGTCGCCGGCCGACCGGTTCCCATCCTGCGACGCCTTTGCCCAGGCCCTGGTGGCCGGCATGACCTCGGGTGCGGTTACAGTCGCCGACGCGGTTGTCCCCCGGCGTCGCGGACGATGGGTCACCGCCGCCATCGCCCTGGTTGTGTTGGCTGGCGGAGCCCTGGGGCTGACACGCTATCTGGGTGGCGGGGCCACGACAATTGATTCGATTGCGGTCCTCCCGCTCGACAACTATTCCGCCGATTCCACCCAGGACTACTTCGCCGAGGGAATGACGGATGAGCTGACCAGCGACCTCGCCATGATCAGCCAGTTGCGGGTCACCTCGCGGGGGTCGGCGATGCAGTTCAAAGGCAGGAATCGCCCGCCGACCCCGGAGATCGCGAAAGCCCTCGATGTCGACGCCGTTGTGGAGGGCTCAGTGACCCGCTCCGGGGATCGGGTGAGGATCACCGCCCAGCTGATCGATGCCAGGGCCGACCGGCATCTTTGGGCCGAGACCTTCGAGCGCAATTCGAGCGACGTGCTGGCTCTCCAGGCCGAGCTGGCGTCGGCCATCGCCAGCGCGATCAACGTGCGGCTGACGCCGGGGGAACAGTCCCGGCTCTCGGCCGCGCCGACCGTCGACCCGGGAGCGCACGATGCCTACCTCAAGGGGCGCTTCTTCTTCAATCGTCCGAGCGACGAGAACCTCCAGAAGGCCGTCACGCAATTCAATGACGCGATCAAGCTGAGCCCGAACTTTGCCCCGGCGTATTCGGGGCTCTCGGATGCCTACACCTGGGCGGCTTACAACGAGGGATTCATTCGTGCCAGCGATGCGAAGCCACTGGCGAAAGCCGCAGCGGAACGGGCGGTTCAGCTCGACAGCCTGTCGGCGGAAGCCCACACCTCGCTGGGGGTCTACCTCGCTTGGTTCGATTACGACTGGGATCGCGGCGAGCGGGAACTCCGTCAGGCGATCGCCCTCAATCCCAGCTACGCCTACGCGCACGACCAGCTGAACCAGCTGCTGGGAATCATCGGTCGCTTCGACGAGGCGATTGCCGAGGGCCAACGGGCCATTGCGCTCGATCCACTGTCGCCCTCGATCCTGGAGGACCTGGCGACGACGTTGATCTACGCCGGCAAGGCGGCATCGGCGCTGGAGCTTGCGAAAAAAGCCGCGGAGCTCGACCCGACCTTTTTCTTCCCGCCGGCTACGGAGGGGATTCTGGCGCTCCAGACCGGCGACTACCGCGAGGCCATCGCGAAGTTTGAGCGCTCGAGGGCCCTGGATGCCCCGCCGTTCGTGACCGCCTACCTTGCGTACGCCCATGGCAGGTCCGGTGACCGCAGCCGCGCGATGGCGACCCTCGGGGAACTCCAGAAGATGTCGCCCGGGGAGGAGGTAGCGCCGTTCAACCTGGCACTGGTGTATCTCGGCCTGGGCGATCGCCCGCACGCTCTCGACTATCTCGAGCAGGCCCATGCGGCCAGCTCGGAGATGCTGGTCTGGCTCAAGGTGGACCGGATCTACGATCCGCTGCGGTCGGAGTCCCGCTTCGTTGCCCTGATGAAGCGCCTGAACTTCGTCCAATGAGGCGCAGGGCTCGGCGGCTCGGCGGCGACCGAGCGCCCTTAGGAGCGCGTCAGCGCGATTCGGCGCGAGGGAGTCCTTTAGGACTCGGCACAACTAATCGGCAATCACTGACCATCGACCATTGACCATCGACCACCGACTATCGACCGCGCTGTCCGACCGTTACCGCCTCGAGCGGGAGCTGGGCCAGGGGGGCATGGCCACTGTCTACCTCGCCCAGGACTTGAAGCACGATCGCAAGGTGGCGATCAAGGTGCTGCGGCCGGAGCTGGCCGCGGTGATCGGCGCCGAGCGGTTCCTGTCGGAGATCAAGACGACGGCCAACCTGCAGCACCCGCACATCCTGCAGCTGCACGACTCGGGGGAGGCCGGGACCTTCCTCTTTTACGTGATGCCCTTCGTCGAGGGCGAATCGCTCCGGGACCGGCTCAATCGCGAGAAACAACTTCCAATACAGGACGCGGTCCGCATCGCGAGCGAGGTAGCCAGCGCCCTCGACTACGCTCACCGCCGCAACGTGATCCACCGGGACATCAAGCCGGAGAACATCCTGCTGCACGACGGTCGCGCGCTGGTGGCCGATTTCGGCATCGCGCTGGCCGCGAGCAAGGCGGGAGGAACCCGGATGACCGAGACCGGCATGAGTCTCGGCACCCCGACCTACATGAGCCCCGAGCAGGCGATGGGGGAACGCGAGATCACCGCGCGGAGCGACGTGTACGCGCTGGGCTGCGTGACGTACGAGATGCTGCTAGGCGAGCCGCCCTTCACCGGCCCTACGGCCCAGGCCATCGTGGCGAAGGTGATGACCGCGGAACCCGCCAGTATCACATCGCTGCGGAAGAGCGTGCCGGACGCCTTGGACGATGCGGTGATGACCGCGCTTCAGAAGCTCCCCGCCGACCGCTTCGCGACGGCGGCGGAGTTCGCGTCGGCACTCACCGGTGGACCGACCATGCGGGCGGGCACTCGCTCGGTCGCCGCCGCCCGATCAAGCCGCGGACCGTGGCGGGCAATCAGTCTCGGCCTCGGCGCTGTTTCGGTGGCACTGCTCGCGCTGGCGCTCTGGGGCCTTCGAGGGAAGGGCCCGACCGGCCCAACGGTGTACGATGAGGTGCTTCCCGACAGCGCGACCATGAGTTTCGCCGTTACCTCGTCGACCGTCTCGTACGGTGAGCCGCTCCGGAACATTTCGATCTCTCCCGCCGGTGATTTCGTCGTCTACGCTGCACGCCAGGCCGACTCGACCGAGCTGTGGTATCGCAGCCTGCGCAACGGGGACGTACGCCGACTGGCCGGAACCCGGGGCGCGACGGTGCCGCGGATCTCCCCCGACGGCAACCGGGTTGCCTTTCTCCGCGGCGATCACGTCATGTTGCTTCCCCTTGCCGGCGGTGACCCCCGGCTGCTGCTGGATGGGAAGAGCACCGACGCACTGGGATGGATTTCGAATACCCAGCTCGGGGCGGGGACGGACGACGGCAACCGCTTTAACTGGATCGACGCGGCCGGAGGAACCCCTCGCACCAAGGTGATCCCCCGCTGTTCCTTCGGGCGGTGGATCCCGGAAATCAGCCAGCTCATCTGTTCGTATAACCGGACCGCGAGTCTGCTGGATCCCGAGTCCGGGGCGGTGGGGAACATTCGCGCCGCGCGGCCGGATGGCACAGCGGGCGAGCTGCTGGCAGGGTCGGCGTTCTCTCTGGTCGACGGTCGCTACCTGGTCTACCTCACCAGCAACGGCACCCTCGTCGCCGCTCGGTATGACGCCAAGAAGCGGCTGTCCTATCGACCAGTGACTTTGTTGAGCGGCATACGGCGGGAGGCCCTGGGCGAGGGCCAGTTCGACGTAGCGCCCAATGGTACGTTGGTCTACGCACCGGGCCTCGACGCTACGATCGGCCGCCTGGTGACCCTCCATGCGGGTGGAGTGCCCCAGCTGCTGCCGATGGAGAGCGGCGACTTTCAGCGGTTCGATCTGAGCCACGACCGCCGCTGGGTAGCGGCCTCGGTGCAGGGCACCGAATCAAACGAACTCCGCGTCTACGACCTCCAGAATGGCCAGCACTTCACCTGGCTGCGGGGCGGAATGATTCGACACCCGCTCTGGAGTGCGGACGGTGACCAGCTCCTTTTTGCGGTGCGAGATTCGACCCGCTGGGCAATCCTTCGGGGCGCACCAAACTCCGGAGGCAGGCCGGACACCCTGGTGAGTGCCGCATACGACTCATACAGTCTCGATCCAACGGATTACTACAATGACCATCTCGCGCTGGCGCAGAGTTGGGGTGGAGGGTTCGTCACCAGTTTCGATCCCGGCGCGGTGCATCCCACGTTCGACACGGTGCTCACCGGTTCCCGGTTTGCGTCGGTGTCGCCTAACCAGAAGCTGATCCTGTATCAGACGCTGGAGGCTAACCAGATCATTGTCACCGGATTCCCGGTGCCGGGGCGTCGCTGGCAGCTCGCCTCGGAAGGGGTCGAGCCGGTCTGGCTCTCGGGGACCGAGGTACTCTACCGGCTGGGGATCTCCTGGTACTTCGTGCGGATCAACCCGATGACGGGCGAGCCACTCGGGCCTCCCACCTTCTGGGGCCGCGACCCGCGCTTCTCGGATACCTCCGGCTGGTCCAACCGCCCTTCTCACGATGGCGGCATCATCTACGTCCAGGGTCCCGCTGAGAACAGCAGCACCTATCTCCGAGTGATCCCGGATTGGGTCAGCCAGATGCGGGCTGCCGTGGACAGCGCGGGTTCGTGACCAACCTCTCTCGCCTAACCTCGGCTCTCGCCGACCGCTACCGCATCGAGCGGGAGCTGGGCCAGGGCGGTATGGCCACGGTCTATCTGGCCGAGGATCTGAGGCACGGCCGCAAGGTGGCTATCAAGGTGCTCCGCCCCGAGCTCGCTGCCGTCATCGGCGCCGAGCGGTTCCTGCGCGAAATCAAGACCATCGCCACGCTGCAGCATCCCCACATTCTCGGTCTCATTGATTCCGGAGAGGTCGAGGGGGCCGCGTATTACGTGATGCCCTTCGTAGAAGGAGAATCGCTGCGGGACCGGCTCGACCGCGAGAAGCAGCTCCCCATCACCGACGCGGTCCGCGTGGCCACCGAGGTCGCCTCGGCCCTCGACTATGCGCACCGCCACGGGGTGATCCATCGCGACATCAAGCCCGAGAACATCCTGCTGCACGATGGCCAGGCCCTGGTCGCGGACTTCGGGATCGCATTGGCCGTGACTCAGGCGGGCGGCGCTCGGATGACCGAGACCGGCCTGTCGCTCGGCACGCCGCACTACATGAGCCCCGAGCAGGCGATGGGCGAGCGCGAGATAACCCCGCGGAGCGATGTCTACGCCCTCGGTTGTCTGACCTTCGAGATGCTCGCCGGAGACCCGCCTTTCACGGGCAGCAGCGCACAAGCCATCGTCGCCAGGGTCCTGAGCGAGAAACCGCCTTCGATCCGGCGGCTGCGCGACCGGGTTCCTGAATCGGTCGAAGAGGCGGTGTTGGTCGCCCTCGAGAAGCTTCCGGCCGATCGGTTCGCGACCGCCGCCGAGTTTGCTGTAGCACTGAACGGAGGCGGCACCTCTTCCCTGCGACAGGGAGCAAAGAGCCGAGCCGCCGAGCCATCGGGCCGCCGAGCCGCCTTCCTTCTGCTCCTCGCCCTCACCCTCGCCGCCGGCTGGTTCCTCGGACGTCGAAATAGCATTGCCGCCGCAGGACCTCCGTCGAGTCGTCTCGCGATGCTGTCACCCGCTTTAGGAGGGTCTGGGGCCGGCGGATTGCATCGCCAACTGACGCTCACGCCCGACGGTTCCGCGGTGGTCTATGTCGGCGCCTCGGCTCGACAGGGGGCGACCACATTGTGGATTCAGCGGATGGACCAGCTCGAGCCCGCCCTGATTCCTGGAAGCGAACTCCTTCTCACCCCTCAAGTGTCGCCGGACGGACGATGGCTCGCGGCCCAGAACGTCGCAGGCGATGTCATCCGCTTCCCCATGCAGGGCAGCACTGCCCAGCCGGCCCCTGTGTCCCGCGGGTTCTCCTTCTTTGCCTGGGGTCCTGACGGGAGTCTGTGGATCACCCGTGTTCCGTTCCGCACAGTCGAGCGGGTGGCCGAAGGAAGTGATTCACTCGAAGTTCGCATCAAGGACCTGAGTCGAGGCCAGTACATCCAACAGATACTCGATGATGGGAAGCGCGCTGTCGTAGTTCAGGGCGACGGCTCTTCGAGTGGCCCCTGCTTCATCATGGACCTCGCAACCGGCCGGTTGACCCCGCTGATCGAAACGCCCATCACCGCCGCGCGCTATGCCGCCGGGTATCTGATCTACGCCCGGCCGGATGGAACCCTCCTCGCCGCTCCGCTCGATGCGCGTCAGACTCGAATCACCGGCGAGGCGGTTACCGTCGCGGAGGGAGTCTCCCTCACCGGAGGCGGGGACGCCCAGTTCGCGGTCGCTCCCAACGGCACCCTGGTCTACGTCCCCGAGGAGCCGAGATCGCTGGTGTTCGTCGACCGGTCCGGATCGGCGCGGGCGGCGAGCGAAGCGCGCCAGAACTTCCACGCCCCCTCGTTTTCGCCCGATGGGCGCCGCGTTTCGGTGGATTTCGTTTCCGCCGACGGCCGGGACGTGTGGATCCTCGATCTCGACCAGGGGACGCTTTCCCGTGGCACCTTCGATCGCGACGGACACGACGCGGTGTGGACCAGAGACGGAAAACAGATCACCTACACGTCGTACCGCTCCGGCGTCTTCGGGATTTACCGGACCCGCCCGGGAAGCGGCGCACCCCCCGAATCGCTGCTGGCCTCGCCGTCGCTCCTCTACACCGGCCAATGGATGCCCGACGGTAGCGCCCTCGTAACCATGGCCTCCGACCTTCAGCCCCGGTCGGGTCAGGACATCGGCCTCGTTACCCACGGCGGCCATGGACCGATCGAGCCGATCGTCGCCACACCGTACCGGGAGTTGTACCCGGCGCTTTCTCCCGACGGCCGCTGGCTGGCGTTCGTCTCCGATCAGTCGGGACAGAGTCGAGTGTATCTGCGTCCGCTCCAGGGAGACGCCGATCAAATTCAGATCTCCCAGGGCAACGCCGATGAGCCGGTCTGGGGGCCGGATGGCCGGGAGCTGTTCTATCGCGCCACCGATACCGGGAGGCCCGAGCTGATTGCGGCCAAACTCGAAACCTCGCCCAACGTTCGAGTCCTCGAGCGGCGCAAGCTCTTCTCGCTCGAGAACTACGTGCCGGCCACGCCGCACGCCAGCTACGCCATCTCCCCTGATGGCAGGACCTTCGTGATGGTCCAGCGTAACCCGGCGAGCCGTATCATGGTGATCCAGAATCTGTCAGGTCTGGTGGGCCGGCTGCGCGAGGCGCAGAGTGTGTCCCATTGAGGGGGCCGCGAGGGCTAACTTCATCGCCGCGGACGGTGACAATCGGAAATCACCAATTGCCAATCGGCAATCACCTGACTCTGACATCTGATACCTGACACCCTTGACCATCGACCATCGACTATCAACCGCGCTGTCCGATCGCTACCGCATCGAGCGAGAGCTGGGCCAGGGCGGCATGGCCACGGTCTACCTCGCCCAGGACCTCAAGCACGATCGCAGGGTCGCGATCAAAGTTCTGCGGCCGGAACTCGCCGCGGTCATCGGCGCGGATCGGTTCCTGTCGGAGATCAAGACCACAGCGGCGCTCCAGCACCCTCACATCCTCCCACTGCATGACTCGGGGGAAGCCGATTCCTTCCTCTTCTATGTCATGCCATTCATCGAAGGCGAATCGCTGCGGGACCGGTTGAATCGCGAGAAGCAACTTCCAGTCGCTGACGCCGTCCGCATCGCCACCGAGGTGGCCAGTGCGCTCGATTACGCCCATCGCCACAACGTCATCCATCGCGACATCAAACCGGAGAACATCCTGCTGCACGATGGCCGCGCCCTGGTGGCCGACTTCGGCATCGCGCTGGCGGCGAGCAAGGCGGGCGGCGGGCGGATGACCGAGACTGGGATGAGCCTCGGCACCCCGACCTACATGAGCCCCGAGCAGGCGATGGGCGAGCGGGAGATCACCGCACGAAGCGACGTGTACGCGCTCGGCGCCATGACCTACGAAATGCTGGTGGGCGAGCCGCCCTTCACCGGCCCCACGGCCCAGGCCATCGTGGCGAAGGTGATGACGGCGGATCCAGCCTCCCTCACCGGACAGCGGAAGACCATTCCACTGAATGTTGAAGCCACGGTCTTCACCGCGCTCCAGAAACTTCCGGCAGATCGTTTCGCTACCGCCGCCGAGTTCGCCGCAGCCCTCGCCAATCCCACCACGACGATGGCGCGAACCGGGTTCCAGCCGGCCGTTGTCCCGGTTCGGCGGGGCTGGCTGCTGAGTGCGGCGGCTCTAGCCGTGACGCTGCTCGTCGGAATGCAATTGGGCCGTCGCGTCGCAGCGCGTGGCGAGGGCGCCTTGGAGGTGATTCGCGCGACGCTCGACCTGGGCGACAGTACCGTCATCCGGCCGATCGGCAACATCCGGATGGCGATATCTCCGTCGGGCCGGCGGGTGGCGTTCATTGGCAACGACGGAGCGGACGCCGCCCTCTGGGTGCGCGATCTCGACCAGCCGGTTGCCCGCAGACTTACCGATACCAAGGGTGCGTTTGCTCCATTCTTTTCCCCCGACGGTGAATCGATAGGCTTCTTCACCGCGGCGGGAGGGCGCACCAACATGAAGGTCATTCCGGCAATGGGAGGAGTCGCCCGCACGGTGGTGCAGGATTCCGTCGCATCCTTCGGCGGCGCCGATTGGGGCGACGACGGCCAGATCTATTTCACCAACAGCGCGCGCAGCCTTTCCCGGGTTGCCGCCGCTGGTGGCGTCGTCACCAGGATTTCCCATCCGGATTCCGCCGGCGGTGTCAAGGAACACGACTACCCCGACGTCCTGCCCGGAAGCAAGCAGGCTTTCATAATGTTATGGAAAGGATCGCTGGGATCGAACCGGGTGGGCGTCGTCGATCTCGCAACCGGGGCGGTGACCGTCCTCGCCGAGGGCTCCTACGCGAGATACCTCGCTCCGGACCTCATCGTCATTGGGGGATCGGAGGGCCGACTCCTGGTCGCGCATTTCGACGCCAGGAAGAACCGGCTCACCGGCGCACCGGAGCTGGTGCTCGAGGACGTCCAGGACGAGATCTCGAATGGGACTGTGGAATTCGCCGTCGCCGAGAATGGCACGCTGGTCTACCAACCGAAGCATGGTGGTAATGTCGGCGTCCTCTGGGTTGATCGCGGTGGTCATGACGTGCCGGTCGATACCACCCTGAAGGGCAACTTTTCGTCCGCCACGATTTCACCCGATGGAACGCAGCTCGCCCTGACCCAGAACGTTTCCGGTGGCAGTCAGGTCTGGGTGAAGCAGCTCCGTACCGGAGGGTTCAGTCGACTCTCCTTCGAGCTCGAGGACGCCGATCGACCAGTCTGGACGCCCGATGGCCGGTACGTGGGTTTTCTTGCGACCCGGGGCGCTCACCGGACGGCCTGGATGCGGCGTGCCGATGGCAGCGACAGCGCCCTTGCCGTTGGGAAAAGCACCTCCGATTACGATGAAATCTGGTTCGACCGGAGTGGCCGGTACACGTTGTTCCGATCCGAGGGCTCGGCCCAGGGAACCCGGCACCTGCTGGTCAAGGAGAATGGCGTGGACAGCGTACCGCGGAAGCTGCTGCAATCGCGCTACGACACCTTCGCGATGACGCTCTCGCCTGACGGGCGCTGGCTGGCCTACGTCTCGGACGAGTCCGGCAGCAACGAGGTCTACGTGCGACCGTTTCCCAACGTCGACTCGGCGAAGTTCGCCATTTCGGTCGGCGGGGGGATGGAACCGTTATGGCGGCGGGACGGGACCGAGCTGTTTTTCCGGAACCCGCGCGGCGACATGTACGCAGTCCCGGTGGGTCCCGGCCGCGAGTTCGAACACAGTGCCCCCCGTTTCCTGTTCTCGCGGCCGGGGATGGCCCTGCAGGAGTTCTACCGCAGCTACGACGTGCATCCCGATGGCAAGCGGTTCCTGATGCTCAGTTCCGGCGATGCCCAGGCGAGGCGCTTGAGCGTGATCTTCAACTGGCGACCCGAGCTCCGGGGAGCCATGGGGTCGGCACGGTGAGCGCCTCGACCAATCGCCTCACCGCAGCTCTGTCCAACGCCAAAGCGACGACTCGGCTATTCTCGCTAAAGCGACATGAGTTGGGAGGCAGGAGTCCCTTCAGTGACACGGAGCACCATGCCTGATTCCCCATCGCGCCTGGCTGCAGCGCTCGCCGACCGCTACCGCATCGAGCGAGAGCTGGGCCAAGGCGGCATGGCCACAGTGTATCTCGCCCAGGATCTCAAGCACGAGCGCAAGGTCGCCGTCAAAGTGCTGCGACCGGAGCTCGCGGCGGTGATCGGCGCCGAGCGATTTCTGAGCGAGATCAAGACCACGGCGAACCTGCAGCATCCACACATTCTGCCCCTGTTCGACAGCGGGCGGACCGGCGGCAATGGGGACGACCGGGCGGACGACTTCCTCTTCTACGTCATGCCGCTGATCGAGGGCGAGTCGCTCCGTGACCGGTTGAATCGCGAGAAACAGCTCCCGATCGGGGACGCGCTCCGCATCGCGACCGAAGTCGCGAGTGCGCTGGACTACGCCCACCGTCACAACGTCATCCATCGCGACATCAAGCCGGAAAACGTCCTGCTGCACGACGGGCGCGCGCTGGTGGCCGACTTCGGCATCGCACTGGCCGCGAGCAAGGCGGGCGGCAGCCGGATGACGGAGACCGGAATGTCGCTCGGTACTCCGACCTACATGAGCCCCGAGCAGGCGATGGGAGAGCGGGAGATCACCGCCCGATCCGACGTCTATGCCCTGGGCGCCATGACCTACGAGATGCTGCTGGGGGAGCCGCCGTTCACCGGGCCCACGGCGCAATCGATCGTGGCGAAGGTGATGACCGAGAAACCGGCTTCGCTCATCTCGCGGCGGGATCGGATCTCACCGGCTGTCGAGGATGCGGTACTCACCGCGCTGGAGAAGCTGCCGGCCGACCGGTTCGGGAGTGCAGCCGAGTTTTCGGCAGCGCTGAATGGCGACGAAGCGAAAGGCCGAGTAACTGAGTCGCCGAGCCGCCGGGCCGTGGGGCGTTCATCCGCCGACGCGCCGGGCCGCCGAGCCGCGCTGTACGGCGCGCTTGCCCTCACCTCGTTGGCCGCGGTGTTCTTCGCCTGGCGCGCCGCGCACCACCCCGCCGGCCCGGTCACCCGGCTCACGCTCGACCTGCCGGAACTCCGGGTCAATCACCTCAGCTACTACGGGAGCGCTATCGCGGTGGCTCCCGACGGCTCGTCGCTGGTCTATGTCACGGAGAGTCCGGGCAAGCCGACACGGCTCATGGTGCGGGAACGCGGGAATCTCACGCCGCGGCTGCTCGAAGGGACCGACGAAGCGGACGGGCCGTTCTTTTCTCCCGACGGCCGCTGGGTGGCATACACCGCTGGCAAGAAGATCTTCAAGGTGCCGGTCGCGGGGGGGTCTCCGGTGCTCGTCGCCGATGCGGCGGCCAATGAGCTGGCCAGCGGAACCTGGCTGGACGACGGCCGGATCGTCTTCACCAACCAGTCCTTCGAGATCCTCACCGTGCCGGCCGCCGGAGGGCAGGTTTCCCGGGTCGTACCACCGCCCGTCAGCTTCGGCTGGGCCTTTCCCACCGCCCTGCCGGTCAAGGATGTCATCCTGATCACCGAGTGCAGCAACAACTGCTCGCGGATGAACTTGATGGCCATGAACCTGAAAACGCTGGCGCAGGACACCATCCTTGCCAACACCGCACGGGGCTTCTACCTCCCCACCGGTGATCTCCTCGCGGTGCAGCAGGATGGCAACGTGGTGGCGGGACATTTTGATCTCGGCAAGCTGCGATATACCAATCCACCCGTCGTGGTGCAGAGCGCAGTCCAGCTCGAACTCGGCATCACGCCCGAGCTGGCCGTGTCCAATGACGGGACGCTCATCTACCTCGCCGCCAATCAGACGGGAACCGATGCGACCATCGCACGGGTGGATCGGACCGGCAAGCCTCGGGTGCTGGATCCCGACTGGACGGCGCGGGTCAGCAGCCTGGCCCTCTCGCCCGACGGCCGCCGCCTCGGGATCAGCACCCTCGAGCAGGCCGGTAATGTGCTCTGGATGAAAGAGCTCGATGCCGGCCCCCTGACCCAGCTCAGCTTCGACGGCACCATCAACTATCGCCCGTCGTGGCGCCCCGACGGACGCAGCGTCAGCTTCACCTCGGACTTCAAGGGACTGGTCTCGTACCTGTACACGATGCGGGCGGATGGCAGCGACAAGCCGGAGCGAGTCATGCCCAACGAACCGCTCCAGGTCGATGAAGCGGTCTGGTCGCGGGATGGCCACTGGCTGGTGTACCGCACCGGTGTTACCGGCGGCGTGCGTGACATATACGCTCGGCAGCTTTCGGGCGACACCACCCGGATCACCGTCGCGGCCGGCGCCGCCGATGAGTACATGCCGGCGCTTTCGCCCGACGGCCGCTGGATCAGCTACGTCTCGGTCGAATCCGGCAAGGAGGAGGTCTACGTCCGACCGTTTCCCGAGACCAGCAGGGCGCGGTGGCAGGTGTCGGCGGCGGGTGGGTCCAATCCCGCCTGGTCACACTCTGGACGGGAGTTGTTCTATGTCGACCGGGCCGACAGCCTGATCTCGGTAAGCGTGACCGGTACCACCGACTTCCAGATCGGCCCCAGGCGCGCGCTGTTCAGCACCCGGCCATTCCTGCTGCTGCCGCTTCATCGCACGTTCGACGTATTCCCCGACGATCAATCATTCCTCATGCTCAAGCGTCCGTTCGTCGGCAGCACCGAGGCCAACCGCCTGACGGTCGTGCTGAACTGGTTCAGTGAGGTGGAGGCGAAGGTGAGGCAGGGGAGGTGAGGTGAAGACGGGAGACGGGAGACGGGAGACAAGGGCGCGGACAGGGCGGACAGGGCGGACCGGCGGACGTTAACGGCTGACGGCATCTAACAACCAACGACCATTGACCATCGACCCTCGACTCTCGACCTCGCTCGCCGACCGCTACCGCATCGAGCGGGAGCTGGGTCAGGGCGGCATGGCCACGGTGTATCTCGCAGAGGATCTGAAGCACCGGCGCAACGTGGCAATCAAGGTGCTCCGTCCGGAGCTCTCTGCCGTGATCGGAGCGGACCGCTTCGTGCGCGAGATTCAAACCATCGCGGCACTGCAGCATCCCCACATTCTCGGCTTGATCGACAGCGGCGAAGTGAACGGCACCGCGTACTACGTGATGCCCTTCGTGCAGGGGGAGTCGCTGCGGGACCGGCTCACGCGGGAGAAACAACTCCCCATTAGTGACGCGATCCGCATCGCGAGCGAAGTCGCCTCGGCGCTCGACTACGCCCACCGTCACGGTGTCATCCACCGTGATATCAAGCCTGAAAACATCCTGCTGCATGATGGCCAGGCCCTGGTGGCGGACTTCGGCATTGCCATCGCCGTCTCCACGGCCGGTGGCAGCCGCATGACCGAGACGGGAATGTCGTTGGGGACCCCGCATTACATGTCCCCCGAACAAGCCATGGGCGAGCGTACGATCACCGGCCGCTCCGATGTATACGCCCTGGGCTGCGTGCTTTACGAGATGCTCTCAGGAGACCCGCCGTTCACCGGATCGACCGCTCAGGCCATCGTGGCCAGGGTGATGACCGAGGCGCCCCGTTCCCTCCTCACCCAACGACGCACGATTCCGGCGCACGTCGAGGCAGCGGTGTTCACGGCGCTCGAGAAATTACCGGCCGACCGGTTCGAGGGAGCCAAGGCCTTCTCGGACGCCCTGAGCGATTCCCGCTTCACCGCGACTGCGACAACCGCCAGCGCATCGGTCGCGAGGGTCAAACCGACGCTGGATCGCCGGTGGCTGTATACCGGGATGGCGCTGATCACGCTCTTGCTCCTCGTCGCGGCGGGTGGGTGGCTGCGTCCGACGCCGGGCGGCCCGACCACGCGTCAGCGGGTGCTGCTCTGGCAGCATCCGATCGGGCAATTCCTGACACCGGGCTCGGAGCGAATCATGACCCAGGCCGCCATTGCTCCGGACGGCTCGAGCATCGTCTTCAGCGACCGGAGCAACGACTCGACCTCGCTCATGCGGAAGCTCCGGAATGAGACCCAGGCGAGACCGATCGCCGGGACGGAGGGCGGGCTGTCGCCGTTCTTCTCCCCGGACGGCAAGTGGGTGGGCTACATGACCTTCGATGGTAGGCTGCGGAAGGTTCCGGTCGAGGGTGGAGGTGCCATCACCCTCGCCACCGATGGCGACAACACCTACCCCATCGCCACCTGGCTGGATGACTGGACGATCGTGTATCCGGACGCCTCTCAGCGGCTACGTCGGATATCTGGGGACGGCGGTTCCAGCCGTCCGGTTCGGAGCGACACTACGCCGGGACGCCAGAACATTGGGACCATCGCGCCACTACCCGGCAGTCACGGGGTGTTGTACAGCGCCTGTCCCGGGAACTGTGCCATCGAGTCGTCGCTCTACGTGTTCGACTTTGCGGCCGACAGCGGCCGGCTTCTCATCTCCGGTGCGGCCGGGGGCTGGTATGCGCCCACGGGTCACCTGCTGTACACCGATCGGGCAGGAGGATTGTTTGCTGTCGGGTTCAATCCCAAGACACTTAAGATCACCTCGGGCGCCATTCCCATCATAGACGATGTGGCGCCGGACGAGTTCACCCTGTCGGCCTCCGGCAGCGCGCTCTACTCGCTCAATGTCGACCGTGGCGGCGGGGCGGAACTGGTGCTGGTCTCGTTCGATGGGAAGGCCGAACCACTGGATTCGAGCTGGCGGGCTGACTTCGCGTATCCGGCAATCTCACCCGATGGTAAGGCACTAGCCGTGAGTGTGCGGGACGGTCCGACCCAACTGTGGATTCGGCGGTCCGACGGAACCCGGCAGAAGCTGACGCAGACCGGCTCGGTGAACTGGCGGCCCTTCTGGACCCCCGACGGACGATCGGTCGTCTTCCTCTCTGATGTGAGGGGCGGGGGAAGCCAGGATGCCTATGATGTCTACCAGATGAGGGTCGACGGGAGCGGGCCGGCCCAGCTGCTTCTGCATCACAGCTCGGGGCTCTGGGAAGCCGAGCTGTCACGGGACGGAGAATGGCTGGTGTTTCGTTCCGATGAAGCCGGGGCCGATGCCAATGTTCGGGCTCGGCGGTTGCACGGAGACACGGCCCTGGTGCCGGTGGTGGTCGACAAGAACACCAGCACCATGATCTCACTCTCCCCGGACGGCCGCTGGCTGGCCTACGGATCGGATGCGACCGGACGGCGGGAGGTCTACGTCACGGCGTTCCCGTCGGCGAGCTCGACTCATCTCGTCTCCCGCGGCGGCGGCATCGAGCCCCGCTGGTCCCACAGTGGCCGGCAACTGTTCTTCAAGAGCGGCAATCAGATGGTGGTGGTGGACGTCACCCCCGGGACAACGTTTATGGCCGGCACTCCTCGCCCACTCTTCTCCCTATCCGGTTACCGCTCGGCCAGAAATCGGCAGCAATACGATGTGGCACCCGACGACAAGCACTTCGTGATGATCCGGGAAAGGACGACTGACACCCCCACCAATGTGGTGTATGTCGAGAACTGGTTCGCGGAACTGAAGGCGAGAGTGAAAGCGAAGCATTGAGCGGGAGACGCGAGACGGGAGACGGGCGGAGCATGACGAGGCAGTTTTGTCATTGCGAGGAGGCTGCGCAGCAGCCGACGTGGCAATCCCTACCGTTTCAGGTTTTCAGTGACACCGGGCGCAGGTAGAGTGAATCGGGTGAGATTGCTTCGTCGGCCTTGCGGCCTCCTCGCAATGACAAAACTGAGTCGCCATTGACCATCGACCCTCGACTATCCACCGCCCTCGCCGATCGCTACAAGATCGAGCGGGAGCTGGGGCGCGGTGGGATGGCTGTGGTCTATCTCGCCGAAGACCTGAAGCACCACCGGCGGGTCGCGATCAAAGTGCTCAGGCCGGAACTCTCCGCCATAGTCGGGAGCGAGCGGTTTCTCCGGGAGATCGAGATCGCGGCGACGCTGCAACATCCTCACATCCTTCCGCTCTTTGACTCGGGGCAGGTGACCGCAGGTCATCCCGAGCGAAGCGAGGGACCCCAGTCCTTCCTCTACTACGTGATGCCATTTGTCGAGGGTGAATCGCTACGGGAGCGGCTAACCCGGGAGACGCAGCTTCCCCTCGAGACGGCGCTGCAGATCACCCGCGAAATCGGGAGTGCGTTGCAGTACGCCCACGAGCATGGGGTTGTTCACCGGGATATCAAGCCGGAGAATGTGATGCTGTCCGGAGGCCATGCCGTCGTGGCTGACTTCGGCATCGCCCGGGCATTGCATGCCGCGAACGGGGAACAGTTGACTCTCACCGGCATGGTCGTGGGGACACCGCAGTACATGAGCCCGGAGCAGGCCAGCGGTGAAAAGGTGGACGGCCGCAGCGATCAGTACAGCCTGGGATGCGCGCTGTACGAGATGCTCAGCGGCAAGCCTCCCTTCCTGGGACCCACACCCCTCGCGGTCCTGGCCCGGCACTCGGCCGAGCCAGTGCCGAGTCTGCGTGCAGTGCGGCAGAGTGTGCCACTGGGGGTTGAGGCCGCCATCATGCGCGCCATGGCGAAGCGACCCGAGGATCGCTTCCCCTCCATTCGGGAGTTCTTGAGCGCCCTTGAGGCCCAGCAGATTGCGGCGTTCGTGCCCGCTCAGTCTCGGGGCCGGTCGAGGCGAGTTGCCGAAATCGCGGCTGGCTTGCTGCTGGGTGTCGCCCTGTGGTGGCTGACGATCGGACGCCTGGCCCATTCCACCCCGGGCGGAGTCACCGCGATCGCGGTGCTTCCCTTCCTCGATCTGGGTGGTAGCCCGGACACCACGTACCTGGGACTCGGTATGACCGATGGGCTCATCGCCGACCTGGCCGAGGTGGGCTCGCTGAAGGTCATCTCACGCTCGTCGGGGGCGACGGCCCAGGGGGCGGCACGATCGCTCGCGGATCTGAGCAGCGAGCTGGGAGTTCAAGCCGTGGTGCAGGGCTGGATCGGCAGGATCGCCGATACGGTTCGTGTGAGGCTGCGATTCCTTCACGCCCCAGACAGCACCACTCTCTTTGCGAAGGATTATCAGCGTCGCCTCGGTGAGCTGCCGGACCTGCAGCGGGAAATCGCGACAGCCCTCACTGGCTCAATCAGCGCAAGCGTCAAGGGGAGCGAGCAAAGCCGGCTCGCTGTACGCGGCGAGGTAGAGCAGCGCGCCTATGAGGCGTTCCTTCGCGGCCGGTTCTACCTGGAGCAGGAGGAACTGGAACTGGCACGGGCCCAGTTCGAGCAGGCCAGCCGTATCACACCTGACTGGGCCCCTCCTTACGTGGGTATGGCGAATTACTACACATCGCTTCCTTTCTACAGCGATGTCCCACCGGCGGTGGTACTGCCCAAGGCCCGCGCGGCACTGGTCCACGCACTGCAGTTGGACGAGTCCCTGGCCGAGGCGCACGCGGTCAACGCCTACATCCGGGCCTACTATGAATGGGACTGGCGCGCAGCAGAGCAGGAGTTCCGGCGCGCCCTCGAGCTGCGGCCCAACTACGCAGACGCGTACTTTTCCTACAGTCGCTTTCTGGCCTCACGGCGACGCTTCGACGAGGCCATTGCCCAACTCGGCCACGCCCTGGAGCTGGACCCGCTCTCGCTATCCCTCCAGACCAACCGCTCCCTGCTCGACTACTTCGCCGGACGCTACGACAAGGCCAAGCAGGGGCTCATGGAAGTGCTCAAGAGCGACTCCACCGATAGGCTGTCCCGCTGGGGACTGGCACTGGTTGCCGAGCAGCAGGGGCGGGTGGATGAAGCGATCGCGATCCTGGAGCGATTAGGCGGGACCAGCCTCAACACCAAGTCTTCGCTGGGTCATGCCTACGGACTTGCGGGGCGAGCCAGGCAGGCCCGGAATGTCTTGCGCGTCCTTCAGACCGCAGCCGAGCGCAGCTATGTGCCATCCTATTTCTTTGCGCTCGTGCACGCCGGGCTGGGCGAGCGCGATCAGGCACTCCGGTATCTTGAAAAGGCTTATGAGGAGCGTTCGACTGTGTTGGCCTATGTTCAGATCGATCCGCGGCTGGCATCACTCAGGGCAGAGCCACGGTTTGTGGCTCTGGTCCGGCGTCTCAACGGCGAGTGAATCGCGGCTCCAGCCGCGGACAAGCAGACTAACGACTGACGATTGAATAACGACCATTGACCATCGACTATCGACTCTCGACCTCGCTCGCCGACCGCTACCGCATCGAGCGGGAGGTGGGCCAGGGAGGGATGGCCACGGTGTATCTCGCCACCGACCTGCGTCACCAGCGGAAAGTCGCGGTCAAGGTATTGCGCCCTGAGCTCGCCGCACTGATCGGTGCCGAGCGGTTCCTGGCGGAAATCACCACCACGGCGGCGCTGCAGCACCCGCACATCCTGCCTCTCTTCGACTCGGGGCAGGCGGTGGTCCGCCAATCCGAGCAGGGTAATGGGCCTCATTCGTTCCTTTATTATGTGATGCCTTTTATCGAGGGCGAATCGCTGCGCGACCGGCTCAACCGGGAGAAGCAGTTGCCGGTCGCCGATGCGATCCGGATCGCCACCGAGGCGGCGAGTGCTCTCGACTATGCCCACCGGCACCACGTCATCCATCGCGACATCAAGCCGGAGAACATCCTGCTGCATGACGGCCAGGCGCTCGTCGCCGATTTCGGCATCTCGCTGGCGGTAAGCTCGGCAGGCGGCAGCCGGATGACCGAGACCGGCATGTCGCTCGGCACGCCGCAGTACATGAGTCCCGAACAGGCGATGGGAGAACGGGAAATCGGGCCCCGGAGCGACGTCTATGCTCTGGGCACGGTGACCTACGAGATGCTGATCGGCGAGCCACCGTTCACCGGGCCCTCTGCACAAGCCATCGTCGCGAAAGTCATGACCACGATCCCCGCGGCGATGATCCCGCAGCGGAGGACGATTCCGTCGCACGTGGAAGCCGCGGTACTGCACGCCATCGAGAAGCTTCCGGCCGATCGCTTCGCCACCGGCGCCGAGTTCGCGGCCGCGCTGGGCAATCCGAACTTCACCGGGCCAATCACAGCAGCGAGGCCGCTGGGACTCGGTCCCCCAAGAACCAGGTTTGCGAACAACATCGCGAAAGGATTCCCCTGGGTCGTCGCTCTGCTCGCCGGACTGTGGGCCTGGTCCCAGCACAGCCCTAGCGCTTCCCGGCCGGTGCGACGTTACGCCGTCGAGCTGAGGGGACTCGAGGCGATCAGCCCGCTGGAGCAGGTCACGATGGCGCTCAGTCCCGACGGCCAGCGCCTGGCGTATGTGGGCGGGGCAGCAAATGGAAAGTCGCAGATCTGGCTTCGGGATCGGGACCAGCTCCACGCGCGCCCGATCTCCGAGACGGGGGGTGCGACCAGCCTCAGCTGGTCACCCGATGGTACGCAGCTGGCTTTTGAAACCCGTGACCCCGGGACGCTACTGGCGGTCCCGGTGGGCGGTGGCTCCTCCCCAGTGGTGGTTTCCGACACCCTGATCGCGACTGGTGGGACGGCGTGGTCGTCCGACGGATTCATCTATTCCACCGGGGGCTACAACGGCACGGTGGGCATCGTCAGAGTACCCGCAACCGGGGGCGTTCCGACGATCGTCACCACGATCGACACCGGCTCCCACGCCTTTGCCCACCTCAATCCAGCAGTGTTGCCGAACAACAAGGGACTGGTATTCTCGGTTTGGTATGGACCCACGCGAACCGACACCGATATCGGCGTGGCGGACATCAAGACCGGAAAGGTCAAGATCCTGCAGCGGGGACTGCGAGCGGTATACGCACCGACCGGACATCTCCTGATTGTGCGGGCAGACGGGTCGCTGATTGCGCTTCCGTTCGACCAGACCCGAATGGTGACGACCGGCCCGGCGGTGCCGGTGTTGAGCGGCATCGCCACGCAGGGTGGGACGGGTGCGGATCTCGCCATCGGCGGGGACGGCACTCTGGCCTATTACGCGGGCGAACCGCGCGACGTTCGCGAGACGGTGCAGCCGGTCTGGATCGCTCGAGATGGACACACGACGCCCGTCGACTCCGGCTGGACCTTCAACCGCCCGTTCAACGGCGGCATCACACTGTCTCCCGACGGGTCCCGCCTTGCCCTTGCCGTCGCGGGAAATGAGACGGCGGACATCTGGATCAAGCAGCTCGAACATGGGCCGTTTTCCCGGCTCACCTTCGAGGAGTTCCTCAAGTACCGGCCGAGCTGGAGCCCGGACGGGCGGAGCCTGGTCTACATCTCTGATCCGGGCAACAACAACGCCTCGATTTTGCAGCGCCGGGCCGATGGCAGCGGAGCCGCGGAACGGCTGCTGGGTTCCGACAAGGCGATCGCCGAGGCGATATGGGCCCCCGATGGCAAGACGCTGGTGGTTCGGACCACGTTGCCGACCCGCGACATTCTGGCGTTTCATCCCGGAGTCGATTCGATCGCAACACCATTGATTGCCTCCCAGAAATTCGACGAGCGGGCGGCGACGATGGCACCCGATGGCCGCTATATCGCCTATCAGTCGGATGAATCGGGCCGGGACGAGATTTACATTCGCCCGTTCCCCAAGACCGATGACGGGCGCTGGCAGGTTTCCCGGGACGGCGGCGAAGAGCCTTTGTGGGGGAGGACAGGGCGCGAAATCTTCTTCCGGTCCACCGCGGGTGACATGATGGCCGTTCCGGTCACGACTGGGACCTCGCTCGAGGTAGGTACCCCTCACCCGCTTTTCTCGGCGAAAGGATTCGTGCGCACGCTCTCGCACAGGGCCTATGACGTGACACCCGACGACCGACGGTTCGTCATGCTTCGCGCACTGAGCGATACGACGACAACACCGAGCCAGCTGGTTCTGGTCGATAACTGGATGGATGAACTCCGAGCGAAGCTGAAGATCAGGTGACCATCGACCAGCGCCTCTCGAACGCCTTGGCTGACCGCTACCGCATCGAGCGGGAGATCGGTGCGGGAGGCATGGCCACCGTGTACCTGGCGGAGGACCTCAAGCACCACCGTAAGGTGGCGATCAAGGTGCTCCGGCCCGAGCTCACTGCGGTGGTCGGAGCCGACCGGTTCGTGCGGGAAATCGAGACCACCGCCGCCCTGCAGCATCCCCACATCCTCGGACTCATCGATTCCGGCGAGGCGAATGACACCGCGTACTACGTCATGCCCTTCGTCGAAGGCGAGTCGCTGCGCGACCGGATCACCCGGGAGAAGCAGCTCCCGCTGGAGGACGCACTGCGCATTGCGCGGGAGATCGCGGATGCGCTGAGTTACGCCCACAACAAGGGCGTCATTCATCGCGACATCAAGCCGGAGAATATCCTGCTGACCAGCGGTCACGCGGTGGTCGCCGACTTCGGCATCGCCCGGGCCATCAGCGCGGCCGGCGGCGAGCGTCTCACCGAAACCGGACTAGCGGTGGGCACGCCGGCATACATGAGCCCGGAACAGGCGGCGGGGGATCGTGACCTCGATGGACGAAGCGACTTGTATGCGCTGGCTTGCGTTCTCTACGAAATGCTGGCGGGCGAGCCGCCGTTCCGGGGTCCGACAGTCGAGGCCGTGGTGCGGCAGCACCTCACCGTCGAGCCGCGATCGGTCACCCAATTGCGGCCCGCGGTGCCGGCGGAAGTGGCGGAGGCGCTGAGCCGAGCACTGGCCAAGACGCCAGCGGATCGCTTCAACCCGGTGGGCCAGTTTTCCGAAGCGTTGGGACGAGGAACTCCTACTCCTCGCGACGTGGTAGCTCGGGTCGTCGCCCCTGCCCCGCGCTCCAGGGCCCCTGCAATCGCCGCCGTCGCCATCCTTGCCCTCGGAGCGATCGGTCTCTGGTATTGGCGTCATCGTGGGCTGCCTCCACTCGAAGTGCAGCGGCGGACTCAGGTGACCATCGATCCGGGAATCGAAATCGATCCGGCGCTCTCCCCCGATGGGAAGTTCGTCGCCTACTCGGGGCCCAAGGGCGCCATTATGGTGCGGCAGGTCGGTGGTGGGGTGCCGATCGCGGTGGTGCGGGACGGTAGCGGCACAGGGCGCTGGCCCGCCTGGACGCCGGACGGCCAGCGCCTCGTTTATATCTCGCCGCGCGGTTTCGAGATCGTACCGGCACTGGGTGGAAGTTCGCGCCTGGTGCGCCCCGCTGGCGGCCTGCCCCGCGGTGTCGCGGTATCCCCCGACGGCAAGGCCTTCGTATTCGCCTCGCACGACTCGGTGTTCGTCCAACCACTGGAGAGGGAAGAGCCACGACTGGTGACAATCGGGTGGGAGGTGCACTCCCTCGCCTGGTCGCGCGATGGCCGCTGGATCGCCTTCGTCTCGGGGAACACTCAGTACATCAAGACCAGCGACCTGGGGAATTTCGCACCCAGCAGTATCTGGGTGGCCCCGGCCGCCGGTGGCCCTCCGGTCCGGGTGACCGACCAGGTGTTCCTTAACGTGAGCCCCGCATGGGCACCCGACGGGTCGCTGCTCTACATCTCCACCCGCGACGGAGGTCGCGACGCCTACCAGCAGCACCTGACGAAATCGGGAACTCCGGACGGGTCGCCGACCCGGCTCACCACCGGACTCGAGGCGTTCGAGATCAGCATGTCGAGCGATGGCTCCCGGCTCGCCTACTCGGAGTTCACCGAGACGTCGAATGTCTGGTCGATCGCCATTCCGGCCAAAGGCGCAGTATCCGTTTCCCAGGCCGTGCCGGTCACCATCGGCAACCAGACCATCGAGAATTTTGGCATCTCCCACGACGCTCAGTGGATCGCCTTCAGTTCCAACCGCAATGGGACTACCCAGATCTATCGCATGCGAATCGGCGAGGCCGGAGCGGAACCGCAGCAACTCACGTCCGATTCCTCCGCCTCCTACTGGGCCGACTGGTCCCCCGATGACAAGGAAATCTCGTCCCACCGTTTCTTCGGGGAGCGACGGCAGGTCTTCGTCATGGCAGCGGATGGCAGCTCCCAGATCCAGGTAACGGCGGGGACCGATGACGAGCGTTCGGCGGACTGGTCTCCCGACGGCGAGCACTTGATTATGATCGCGAACTGGGGGACCCATCCAGCGCTTCACATCGCCGCGCGGGGCCCGGACGGCAAATGGTCCAAGCCGCATCCGTTCACCATTGTCATCGGCTCGGACACCATCGGGACGCAAATCGGGGCGTGGTCCCCCGACGGCAAGTACATCGCGTGCGGGTGCGGCCCGGGCGGCCTGGTGGTCGCGCCGGTCAATGGCGGCTCCGCTCGGCGCCTCGTCTCGCCATTCCCCACCAATGGCTGGGCTTTCCCCCAATGGTCGGCCGATGGGAAGATCATCTACCATGTCTCCGAGGACTCGACCGGCCGGGCCACCGATGTGATAGCGGTTCCCGTCTCCGGCGCTGCCCCCTACGTCGTGGTCCGCTTCGACGACCCGACCCGCCCCTGGCACCGGTTCGGATTCCGGGTCCGGGGCAACAGGATCTATTTCAACCTGGGTGATCTCCAGAGCGATATCTGGGTGGCGGACGTCGGGCGGAAGTGAATTCGGCTGGAGCCTCTAATGGCGGGCAGGGTTCTTCCGGGTAGCTTTAGAACGCACTCCTCTTCCAAATAAACCCGAGACCGTACAGCACCCCCCGCTTAAGGGAATAACCTATTGAGCCGCGGTGAGGTAACCGTTCTAACGCTCCTCGATACCAAGACACGCTCAAGTCGACCGGCCTTTCCCGTCTCCCGTCTCCCGTATCCCAAGGTTAGGCCTTGACCATCGACCAGCGACTTTCCACCGCTCTCTCCGAACGCTACAAGATCGAGCGGGAGTTGGGCCAGGGCGGCATGGCCACGGTCTACCTCGCGGAAGATCTCAAGCACCGGCGCAAAGTCGCGATCAAGGTTCTGCGACCCGAGCTCGCCGCGGTGATCGGCGCCGAGCGGTTCGTGCGGGAGATTCAGACCATCGCGGCACTCCAGCATCCCCACATTCTGGGACTCATCGATTCGGGCGAATTGAACGGGACGGCGTACTACGTGATGCCGTTCATCGAAGGCGAATCACTGCGCGACCGGATCACCCGCGAGAAGCAGCTGTCCATCGCTGACTCGGTACGGATCGCGACTGAAGTAGCCAGCGCCCTCGACTATGCCCACCGTCACGGTGTCATCCACCGCGACATCAAGCCCGAGAACATCCTGCTGCACGACGGCCAGGCTCTGGTGGCCGACTTCGGGATTGCCCTCGCCGTGAGCAGCGCCGGTGGCTCCCGCATGACCGAGACCGGCATGTCGCTCGGCACCCCGCACTACATGAGTCCCGAGCAGGCGATGGGAGAGCGGACAATCACAGCTCGCTCAGACATCTACGCCCTGGGCTGTGTGACCTACGAGATGCTGACCGGGGATCCGCCCTTCACTGGCAGTACCGCGCAGGCGATCGTCGCCAAGATGATGACCGAGAAGCCGATCGCACCTTCGCGGGTGCGGGATACGGTTCCGGCCGCGGTCGAAGATGCGGTGCTAACCGCACTCGCCAAGCTTCCGGCCGATCGGTTCACCTCAGCGGCGGAATTCGCCAGCGCCCTGCGGGATCCCGGACGAATCACCCGGGCCTCGACCTCCACCCCGATCATGGCACCGGCGCCGGCGCCGCGATGGTCCGTCCGCTCCGCGGTGCCGTGGGCGCTGGCCGCCATCGTCGCTGCTCTGGTCCTGGTGAGCTGGTCCCGCACTCGAACCACGACCAGCCCCGTCACTCGCTTCGAAATACGTCCCGCCTTCGGCACCCAGTTTGGATATCCGATCAACGGAGTCGCGATGTATCTCGCACTCTCGCCAGATGGCCGCCAGGTGATCTACACCGGCAGCCGCGGGGGAAGCGACTGGGCGCTTTACATCCGGGATCTCGACCAACTGGATTCCCGCCTGCTCCCCGGGACTGAAGGTGCGGTTGCGCCGGAGTTCTCGCCTGACGGGAAATGGATCGCCTTCGGCGCACCGGACGGTAGCCTCAAGAAGCTCATGGTGGACGGGACCTCGCTCACCACGCTTTGCCAGGTTGACGTGAGTGGTATCGCGGGCCTGACCTGGACATCCAACCGTGAGGTGGTCTTTACCCGAGTGAATCTCACAGGGCGCGGGCTGTGGCGGGTGCCCGCCGACGGGGGGCAGCCCGTCGAGTTCTCCCAATTCGATTCGGAGAGCGGGGAGCGACTGCAGCTCTCCCCGCGCTCCACGCCCGACGGGAAGCTGGTGTTCTACAGCAGCACGAGAGCCAGCGTTCTGGATCTCAAGATCGGCGTCGCCTCCACCGCCAGCGGGAAGACCAAGGTGTTCACCAATCTTCTCGGCGCGCGGGTGCTCGGCTTCTCCGACGGTTTCCTGATCTATGTGCGGATCGATGGCGCGCTCATGGCCGTACCCTTCGACCCCGGTACTCTGAAGATCGGAGCACCGCTCCAGATCCTCGACAGCATCGCGACGCGTGGCTGGCAGTCGCCCGCGGCGCTTGCCGCCAATGGGGCACTGCTCTACCAGCGCGGGGGACTGACCAGCCAGCTGGTGCGGGTCGATCAGCACGGTGACGAGCGCCTCCTTCTCGATTCGGCGCGGGTCTACGCTCACCCTCGCCTCTCTCCCGATGGGCGGCGTATCGCCTTCGAATCTCAGGCCGGCTCGAGCAACGAGATCTGGATCGCCGATCTCGGGGCCCAGACCGCAGAGCGCCTCACCCGGCAAGGATTCAACGACCGCCCCGAATGGACTCCGGACGGAAGCCGGGTGATGTACGTCTCCGGACGAACCACGGCGAATTCGATCTGGTGGCAACCGGCCGACGGCGGCGGTGCTGCGGAGATGCTCTTCCAGGGGCCGGATGCGATTCGAGAAGCGGTCTTCGCCCACGGTGGCGAGGATATCGTATATCGGATGGATACGCCGGATAGCGGCCGGGATATTTATCGGCTGCCGCTTGGACAGCAGAAGCCGGTGCCGATTCTGACCAATATTGATGACGACAAGCAGCCCCGGGTCTCGCCCGATGGAAAGTGGCTCGCCTATGTCTCGAACGCGTCCGGGCGGGAGGAGGTGTACATCAGGCCGCTGGCGGGTGGGCCGCGCCTTACCGTCTCGCGCGACGGCGGAGAAGAGCCACTCTGGTCCCCCGACGGAAAACGGCTCTATTACCGGGTGGGCGCTCGACTGATGGGCGCCGGTATCGTCACCACCCCATCGATCTCCGTCACTTCGCGGGACACGCTGTTCGAGGGGCCCTACATCACCGATCCATGGCACCCGAACTACGACGTCTGGCCCGACGGCAAGAGCTTTGTGATGCTGCGACCGGTCGAGGAGAACCGGCAACTGGTCATGGTGGTGAATTGGATCAAGGAATTGCGGCAGCGGACCGGGAAGGCCGAGTAGGAGAATGAGCCAGCTGGCCGGCCTCCTGATATTCGCGCTAGCCGCGAGGGTGCTGCCCCAAAATCCAGCGGGGGCCGGTCAGGACGTGACCGGCCTCGTTTTCCTCGACGCCAATGGTAACGGCACTCGTGACCCCTCGGAGCGCGGCCTCGCTGGCATCGCGGTTTCCAACCAGGTAGAGGTCGTGGTCACCGGCGCCGATGGAGCCTACCATCTCGACCCGTCGCACGGCTACGGAATCGTCTTCGTCAGCGTGCCCGATGGCTACCGCGCGGTGGGAGCATTCTGGCGGCATGTCGAGAAGTCGGCGAGCACACCCGTCAGCTTCGCCCTCGTGAAGGAACCAATCCCGACCGAATTCACCTTCGTTCACGCGTCCGATACGCACCTGAGCGAGAAGAGCCTGCCGAGGACCCAGCGGCTCAAGGCGCTGGTCGATTCTCTTAAACCGGCCTTCGTCCTGGTTTCGGGTGACCTGGTCCGCGACGCGCTCAGGGTTCCCGAGGCGGAAGCCACCGGGTACTACCAAATGTATCTCAGGGAGACGGCGCGCTTCTCGGCACCGATCTGGAATGTCCCGGGGAATCACGAGATCTTCGGCATCGAGCGAATGACGTCGCTGGTGAGTCCCACTCATCCGCTCTACGCTAAGGCGATGTACCGCCATTTCCTCGGGCCGGACTATTACTCGTTTACCTATGGCGGGATTCATTTCGTCGGACTCAACTCGGTGGACTACGACGATCTCTGGTACTATGGCCACGTGGATAGCACCCAGATCGCATGGCTGAAGGAGGACCTGAAAACCGTTCCGCCCACCACGCCCGTCGTCACCTTCAATCACATCCCGTTCCTGAGCACCGCCGAGATTCTGAGCGGGTACACCGATGATCCGCCCGCTCCGTCCCTGATCACCGTCAACCATCACACGGCCTTCCGCCACACCGTCTCCAACGCCGCCGAGGTCATCGCTGCCCTCAAGGACCACCCTTACCCTCTCGCCCTCGGCGGGCACATTCATATGCGGGAGAGCATCGAATACGTGATTCAGGAGAGGCGGATCCGTTTTCACCAGGCCGCAGCCGTCGTCGGTCCCACCGACGTGGCTGGATTGACCATGCCTTCCGGCATCACCTTATACCGGGTTCGGGCGGGTGAGATCGATGATGGGACCTTCGTTCCGCTCGACGGACCGACAAGAACGGGGACCCAGTGACTGATCTCGTTCCCAGCCCTGAGCCCGAGGTACTGAGCGGAGCGGCATTTTCCCGTCTCCCGTCTCCCGTTTCCCGTCTCTACCGGTAACTCGAGGAATCCATGACCCAGCCTGCAACCGCGCCAGCCGCAACCGAGCGGAAGCCACGGGACGACGAGCTCGACGTCTTCGGGCTCACCCACCCCGGCAAGGTGCGCAAGGACAATCAGGACCATTTTCTGATTTGTTCGCTTCGAGGGAGCGTCGCCGTTCACCATACCAGCCTGCCCGATCCCGGGAATTGGCCGGTGGGGCGATTGGCATTCCTTGCCATGGTCGCCGATGGCGTCGGCGGCAGCGCCATGGGGGAGGAGGCCAGTCGATTGGCGATCGCGGGAATCACCGAGTATGTGACCCAGAGCATGCAGACGTACTACAGCAGCGATTCCGCCAACGACAACACTTTTGCCGAGGCGCTGGTCGATGCGGCGATGCAGGTTCACGCCCGAATCGTGGAGCGAACCCGCGAGGAGGGGGAGCGAAGCGGTTCGACCACACTGACCCTCTGGCTTGGCATGTGGCCCCGGGCCTACCTGCTGCAAGTGGGAGATAGTCGCTGCTACGCGCTCCGGGGTGGAGTGCTCACCCAGATCTCACGCGATCAGACCATGGCGCAGGAGCTGCTTGACGCAGGAGTTCTCACCCGTACCGAGATCCGACGCACCCGCTGGGCCCATGTCCTTTCGAGCAGCATCGGAGGCCAACAGACCACTCCGGTCGTGACCCGCCTGGACCAGGCTTGGGGCACGGCCGGTCTCCTCTGCAGCGACGGCCTCACCAAGCACGTCTCCGACGAGCGGATCTCCGAGGTCCTCCGCAACATGACGTCGGCCCGCCAGGGCTGCGAGACCCTGTTGCAGGAAGCGCTCGACGACGGTGGAAGCGACAACATTACCATCCTGATCGGGCGAGCGGTTCGCAAGGACCCCTCGTGACAACGCGATTGAAATCGCGGCTCGGCAATCCGTGGCTGCGCCACGGAGCGTATCCATGACCTACGTCGTGCAGCGACGTCCTGCCGAGGCGCGGCTTGAGCCGCGTCCACGTCCGACCCGTCGAGCCGCTGAGCCAACGAGATGACCGTCAGCACTGCCCTCTCCAACGCTCTCGCCGACCGTTACCGCATTGAGCGCGAACTCGGCCAAGGCGGCATGGCCCTGGTCTTTCTGGCGCAGGATGTCCGCCACGATCGCAAGGTGGCCATCAAGGTGCTGCGGCCCGAGCTGGCCGCCATCATCGGGGCCGAGCGCTTCCTTCGCGAGATCAAGACCATCGCCAACCTCCAGCACCCGCACATCCTTGGACTGATTGATTCTGGCGAGGTGAACGGCACAGCGTACTACGTCATGCCCTACGTGGAGGGCGAGTCGCTGAGAGACCGCCTGAACCGGGAACGCCTTCTTCCTATTACCGACGCCGTCCGCCTGGCGACCGAAATCGCTTCCGCACTCGATTACGCCCACCGCCACCACGTGATCCACCGCGACATCAAGCCCGAAAACATCCTGCTGCACGACGGGCGCGCGCTGGTAGCCGACTTCGGGATCGCCCTGGCGGTGAGCAGTGCGGGTGGGACCCGGATGACCGAGACAGGGATGTCCCTCGGCACCCCGCACTACATGAGCCCGGAACAGGCGATGGGTGAGCGGGAGATCACCGCTCGAAGCGATGTGTACGCGCTGGGCTGTGTGCTATACGAAATGCTGGTTGGCGAGCCGCCGTTCACCGGGCCAACCGCCCAGGCGGTGGTAGCCAAAGTCGTAACCGAGCAGCCCCGCGAGCTGATCCCCAAACGTCACACCATCCCCCCATACGTCGAGGATGCTGTCCTCACCGCCCTGGAGAAGACGCCGGCCGACCGGTTTGCCACGGCCGCGGAATTCGCCTCCGCTCTGACGGCGGAGTCCAGCACCGGAAGCCGGCGGAAGACGGGGATGATCGCCGGACAACGACCCGGGGCGCCCTCGCGTCCCCGAAGTAGGCTCACGCGCGCGGCAGTCTTGTCGGCGGCCGCTGCCGCTCTACTTCTCCTTGGCGTCCTTGCTGGAAGGGCCGTATCACGTCGAGACGGAGACACTGCCGGTTTTGCGCTTCAAGTTGTGCCCGAGGCCGAGCATCACCTCGATCTGGCCTTCGCGCGCAATGTCGGCATCTCACCCGATGGCGCTACCGTCGCGTTCATAGGCCGGGGTAACGGGGGGCTTCAGGTCTTCGTCCGGCGGTTCGACAGCTTCACTGTCACCGCGGTTCCCGGCACGGAGGGGGCTGACCTGGGTCCGGTGTTTTCCCCTGATGGGAAGGCGCTCGCGTACGTGGCTGACGGCGGCTCGACGCTCTATCGCGTCTCGCTGAGTGGCGGCCAGACGGTCAGAGTTTCGACCAATATCGCCTGCTGCACGCTGGAGTGGCGCCCGCAGGGCTTGGTGATCTCGACGTTCCGTGGGTTGGAGGTGATTCCGCCGTCAGGCGGAACGGGACGCGTGGTTGGCGCCCTTGGCTTCCCAGGAGTCGCCACCATGCTGCCAGATGGGTCCGTCATCGCCCTCAGTGACGTCGGCGGCCGTCATGCCGAACGGTTGAACGAGCGGACCGGCAAGTGGGAACCTGTTGAGGGCTTGCCCGACGGCATTGACGACATCATGTACGCCGACGGTCAGCTTCTGATCCAAGTCGGAACCACCCTGAACGCCGTCCCCTTCGATGTGAAGCAGGGACGAGTCGACGGTGAACTGATTCAATTGCAGACTGGCGTCCGCCTCGGCGTGAGCGGCGGGTACCGTCAGAGCCAGAGCGCCCTCGGTGGGGGGACGTTGATCTACGTCCCCGCCGCCGGGACCAACCATCTCACCCTGGTGAACCGCCGCGGACGGGAAGAGATCCTGACCGACACCAGCGGAATCTTCCACCGCCCGCGTTTCTCCCCCGATGGATCGAAATTGACGGTGGACATCACCCGCGGGGCGGGACGTGACGTCTGGATCTACGATCTGGACCAGCGCACCCTGTCGCGCCTCTCGTTTGAACGGAACGGACACGATGCCATATGGGCACCCGATGGCAGGTCGGTGGTGTATGCCGCTGCGGGAGACCGCGACACGCTCATAGCGCTTTTCGCGAGACGCATCGATGGCAGCACCCAGCTGGATACCATCTCCACGAGTCCGGGGCTTGCCGCTCCAGAGGCGGTGACTTTGGATGGCAGCGAAGTCCTGGCCTATGCCTCTGATTCCACAACCGGGGCCGATGCCTGGCTGGTTCCTCCGAAAGGCAAGCCACAACCCGTCCTCAATACTCAGTTTCAGGAAACCGATCTGGCTCTCTCCCGCGATGGACACTGGCTGGCGTGGGCATCCAACGAGTCGGGCCGGGAAGAGATTTATGTTCGCCGATTGGAAGGCGGAGTGAGACTCCAAGTATCCACGGCGGGAGGCAGTGAGGCAGTCTGGGGTGCTGACGCCCGCGAGTTGTTTTACCGTGCTCCCGGCTCGGACGGCCATCTGATGGCCGCGAAGCTTTCCCTCGATCCTCTGCGTGTCACCGCCCGGGACACAGTCTTTGGCGTCACGAAGTATGAGGAATCGGATCCTCACGCCAATTACGATTACGATCCCCACGGGGATCGCTTCATCTTCCTGCGCGCTGAAATGCCCAACGAAATCCGGGTAGTTCGCAACTGGCGGGCGCTGCTGGAAAAGCGATGACAGATCCCGGCCCGGTTCGCCCGATCGACCTCGATGCGATCCGTGCGGCCCAGCGTCGCATCGCAGGAACCATCTTCCGGACGCCGCTTGTCCGTCTCGAGCTGGGACCCGGCTTTCCCGACATCCGGCTCAAACTCGAAGTGCTTCAGCCCATCAATGCCTACAAACTGCGCGGCGCGGCCAACGCGGTCGCCATGCTGTCCGACTCCGAGCGAAAGCGTGGAGTCTGGACGATCAGCGCCGGCAACGCGGGACAGGGAGTCGCCTACGCCGCGAGAGCAGCCGGTGCCCCCTGCACCGTCGTCGCGATCGAAACCGCTCCCGCCTCGAAGCTCGAAAGGATGAAGGCGCTGGGCGCCCAACTGGTACTCGTGCCTTATGAGGCTGCCTGGAAGGCGCTGGATGAGCGGTCCTATGCCGGCGTCGAAGGCACCTTCATTCACCCGTTCGATGACGACAATTTCATCGCGGGGCACGCGACGATGGGGCTGGAAATCATGGAGGACGCGCCCGACACGGTGGCGGTCATCGCCGCCATTGGTGGGGGTGGACTCATCACCGGTGTCGCGACCGCGGTAAGAGCGATCAAATCCTCGATCAAGGTGTGGGGCGCCGAACCGGAGACCGCCGCCCCCATGTCACTCTCCCTGGCAAGCGGGTCACCCCAGGCGTTCAAGGACTGGAAGGCCTCCTTCGTGGATGGCGCCGGTGGACAGAGTGTCTTCCCCCGGATGTGGCAGCGGATGAAGCCGGTGGTCGATGGGAGTATCGTGGTTACCCTTGAGGAAACGAAGAGGGCCATGCGGTTGATGGCCGAGAAGGCGCGGATCATCGCGGAAGGCGCGGGATGCCTGCCGGTCGCGGCCGCGCTGACTGGGAAGGCGGGACAAGGCCCGATTGTCGCCATCGTGTCCGGCGGAAATATCGACCTGAAGAAGTTCTCCGAGCTGATCGCCCCTGGGCCGGTGGCTTGATGATCCAATCCGCGGCTGCATGATCCAAACGCGGATCGAGTAGGTGCAAATAAACGCCGATCGGAACAGGGCCCCCACCTGGGGGAATACAACGATTGGTTGGGAAGCAGGTAACCGATCCATCGCGGGCCGGAGCAGAGAACTCGCAGCCATCGCGCGTGGGAGATGGAGGTTTCGCCGGCTGTGAGCGAAACTCCACGGCTCGATTCCGGACCGCTGGCCAACTGCACCGGCCATCGACGGAACTCCCTCCAAACACTAGCTTTACTCACCCTCCTCCACAGGCATCGGCTCTGAGCGATCTCCTCGCCAGCCTCCAGACAGCACTCTCCGGCTACACTCTCGAGCGCCAGCTGGGCCGTGGGGGGATGGCCACCGTCTTCCTCGCCCAGGACCTCAAGCACAAACGTGAGGTCGCGCTCAAGGTTCTGCACCCCGAGCTCGCTCACGCGCTGGGTCCCGAACGCTTTCATCGAGAGGTAGAGCTCGCGGCACGCCTGCAGCACCCCCACATCCTCACCGTTCTCGATTCGGGAGTGGCCGGCGGATACCTCTGGTTCACCATGCCCTTTGTGGACGGGGAGTCGCTTCGGGTCCGGCTGACGAGGGAGCGCCAACTGGCGGTGGACGAAGCCGTACGCATTGCAACCGAAGCCTCGCGAGCCTTGGACTATGCTCATCGCCATGGGGTGATTCACCGCGACATCAAGCCCGAAAACATCCTCCTGACTAAGGACGGAGACACGCTGGTCGCGGACTTCGGCATCGCCCGGGCGCTTTCCAGCGCGGAGCGTCTGACCGAGACCGGCATGGCGGTGGGAACTCCGGCGTACATGAGTCCCGAGCAGGCAGCGGGAGAACGGGACCTCGATGCGCGGACCGACGTGTACGCGTTGGGAACTGTCCTCTACGAAATGCTGGCTGGTGAACCACCGTTCAACGGACCCACCGCGCAGGCCATCATCGCGAAGCGTTTCAGCGGTGAGGTGCCGAACGTTCGCGCGGCGCGGCCGAGCGTGCCGGACAATGTGGCCCAGGCGACCACCCGTGCCCTGGCACCGGTCGCCGCGGACCGCTTCCCCTCGGCGGCGGAGTTTGGGAAGGCTCTCATGCCGAGTGCGTCCGCCACCGTTGCCCCGGTGGCGGCACCCAGGGTATCCACTCCCGCGGCAAAGCCACCGGCTGCCCCAACCAGGCGCAGGGTCCCGACGGGACTCCTGCTCCTGCTGGTTGGTTTTCTTGTTGGAGTGGGAGTGCTGTTTGCCTGGCGGCGTGGGGGGCATGCGGCAAAGGCCACTGGCGTACGCACCATTGCGGTGCTGCCGTTCCAGAACCAGGGAGACTCGGCCCAGGAATACTTCGCCGACGGTATCACCGATGCCGTGCGGGGAAAACTCTCCAGCCTGCCCGGCGTCCGGGTCATCGCGGGAGGAAGCTCCCAGGCGTACAAGAACAGCACCAAGCCGCTCCCCGAAATCGCCCGCGAGCTCGGTGTCGATTACATCATGGTCGCCAAAGTGCGCTGGGCGAAGAATGCCGACGGCACTTCCCGAGTGCAGTTGAGTCCCGAGCTGGTCGACCTTTCAGGTGCCGCACCGACGACGAAATGGCAGCAGCCGTTCGATGCCTCACTGACCGACGTCTTCAAGGTGCAGGCGGACATCGCAGAAGAGGTGGCACAGGCGCTCGACGTGGCACTCGCTGACAGTGTTAGCCAGCAGCTCGCGGCCCGTCCAACAGCCAATCTGCCCGCTTATGACGCGTTCCTTCGCGGCGAGCAGCTCTTCACGACCAAAGGCCTCAATGATCCAGTAAGTCTCCGGCGGGCGCTGGCCTACTACCAGCAGGCGGTGGCGCTCGATTCGACCTTCGCGCTCGCGTGGGCGCGCATTGGGCGGGCCCAAGCACTCCTGTATGCCAATGGGGTACCGGATCCTGCGGTTGGGGAATTGTCTCGACGCGCAGCCGAAAGAGCCTTCGCGATCGACCCGAACCTACCCGATAGCCGTTACGCGCTCGCCGGCTACTACTTGAACGTGCGGAACGACGCGCAAAGAGCCCGTGAGGAGTACGAGGCGCTCCTGCGACTCGATCCTGACAATGCGCTGGCGCTGACCGGGATCTCACTCCTGGATGGGACCATTGGGCGCTGGGATTCCGCCGTTGCTCATGCCAGTAAGGCCACCCGCGTGGACCCCCGCTCCATCTCCGCCGCACTGCGCTACGGGAATTCGCTTCGTAAGACCGGCCGCCTCGAGGAGGCGAGGATACAGCTGGACCGCGGACGCGTGTTGGCTCCGCTCTCGCAGCCCTTGCTCGAGGCTCGCGTCCTGGTTGAGCTCAGGGCAGGGAATCTTGATTCGGCGCGGGCGGTAATCCGGGGCGCTTCGCCGGACATCGAGCCGGCCGCCTTGGTGGCCTATTTCGGGAACTACTGGGACCTCTTCTGGGCGCTGGACGATGCCCAGCAGCGACTCCTGCTTACACTCACTCCCGCCGAGTTCGACGGCGACCGGTCGGCTTGGGGAATCGTCCTCGCGCAGACCTACTGGGTCCGCGGTGACAAAGCGCGGGCTCGAGCCTACGCCGACAGCTCCAGAACCGCTTCGCTCGAGGTACTGAAAGTTGCCCCCGACGACGCCCAACGGCTGCTCTTCCTCGGGCTCGCCCAGGCTTACCTGGGTCAGAAGGTGGAGGCCATCCGGAACGGGGAACGCGGCGCAGCTTTGATGCCGCCAGAGAAAGACCAGATCACCGGGTCGTACTTTCAGCACGTCCTGGCGCGGATCTATGTCGTAACCGGTGAGTACGACAAGGCGCTCGATATCCTCGAGCGGCTCCTCAAAATGTCGTACGACCTCTCCCCCGGGTGGCTGCGCATCGATCCGAATTTTGCGCCGCTCAAGGGCAATCCTCGATTCGAACGGTTGTTGGCAGGCGGTCGATAGTCTATGGTCGATGGTCTCGGGTCGTGAGTCTTGAGTGCTAGGTCTCGGGCCTCGGTAACTCATGACCCATGACCCACGACCATTGACCATCTACCATTGACCATCAACCATCAACCATCGACCATTGACCATCGACTCCCGACTCACCACCGCCCTCGCCGACCAATACCGCCTCGAGCGGGAACTGGGTCAGGGCGGCATGGCCACGGTCTATCTGGCCGAGGATCTGAAGCACCACCGTAAAGTGGCGGTCAAGGTGTTGCGGCCTGAGCTGGCGGCGACCCTGGGCCCCGACCGCTTTCTACGCGAAATCCAGATCGCCGCCCAGCTGCAGCATCCCCACATCCTTCCGCTGCTCGATTCGGGTGAGGCTCAGGGTTTCCTCTACTACGTGATGCCCTTCATCGAGGGCGAGTCACTTCGAGACCGGCTGACTCGCAAAGGCGAGCTCCCGGTATCCGAGGCTACCCGGCTGCTGCGCGACGTGGCCGATGCGCTCTCCTACGCTCATGGCCGGGGGGTGGTGCACCGCGACATCAAGCCCGACAACGTGATGCTCTCGGGCCGCCACGCCTTGGTGGTGGACTTCGGCGTCGCAAAGGCGGTGAGCGAGGCAACCGGACGCCAGAGCCTGACCACGGTGGGAGTGGCGCTCGGCACGCCGGCGTATATGTCGCCCGAGCAGGCATCCGCCGATCCCCATGTCGATCATCGGGCGGACATCTATGCCCTCGGTGCGATGGGCTACGAACTGCTCACCGGGCAACCGCCATTCACGGGGCTTACTCCACAGCAGGTGCTCGCCGCCCATGTGACGGAGGCTCCCAAGCCGGTCACCGAAAAGCGCGCGGCCTGCCCGCCGGCCCTGGCCGAAACGATCATGAGCTGTCTGGCCAAGCGCCCGGCGGACCGGTGGCAGAGTGCCGAGGAGATTGTCGAGCGCCTGGAGTCGCTGGGAACGCCGAGCGGCGGGACCACACCTGCACAGACTCAGCCGACTCCGGCCGTCCGGGTGGATGCGACCTGGCACAGTCATCCGATTCGGGTGGCCGCGCTGTTCATGCTGGTATCGACCGCGGTGCTGGGCGCGGTCTACTTCCTCACCATTCAGCTGGGTCTGCCCGACTGGGTCCCATGGGCGGCGATCGCCCTGCTCGGCGCGGGTCTGCCGATCATGGTCGTGACGGCCTTGGTGGAGCGTCGCCGCAACCAGGCCCGGGCCACCGGCATGTACTCGCGAAGCGGTGAGACCGGAGTCCAGCGGCACATCACCTGGAAGAAGTCGGTGCGGGGTGGCTACCTGGCGTTCGGCGTGCTGACCCTGTGTGCCGTGGTTTATACCGCGATGCGGCTGCTGGGTATCGGGCCGGTGGGAACTCTGGTCGCCTCGGGTAAGCTCGCTGCCCGCGACAAGCTGATCGTCGCCGACTTTGCCAACCACACCGCCGACTCGACGCTCAGCCAGTCGGTGACCGAAGCCTTCCGGATCGACATCGCGCAGTCGCCGGTGGTCAACGTGTTGGGGACCTCGACCGTCAGCGACGCGCTGGGCCGCATGGTCCACGATCCCAACCGGCCGCTCGACCCCGCGACCGCGCGCGAGGTGGCGGTGCGTGAGGGGGCCAAGGCGGTGGTGGTCGGAGAGATCAGCCCCATCGGGAAGGGCCTGGTGCTCTCCGCCAAGGTTCTTTCGGCGGTGGACGGCGCCGAGCTGGTGGCGGTTCGGGAAACCGCGGATGATGAGAGCCAGATCCTCAGAGCCATCGACCGGCTGTCCAAGCGGGTCCGGGAGCGGATCGGCGAATCGCTCCGGAGTATCCGCAGCAATGAGCCGCTCGAGGAAGTAACCACCGGCTCGCTCGAGGCCCTGCGGCTCTACACCGAAGGGGCCCGCGCCAGCGATCAGGGAGAATCGAGTCGTGCGGTTTCGCTGCTGCAGCAGGCGATCGGGCTCGACAGCGGGTTCGCCATGGCCTGGCGCAAGCTCGCGGTCGCGTTGTCCAACTCTCAGGGGAGCGCGGAAGAGTACGTGGCGGCGGCCACCAAGGCATACGATCACCGCGACCGGCTGACCGAGGTCGAGCGCTACCATACGACGGCCTACTACTACTTCACGGTGGACTGGGACCCCGAGAAGATCATCAGCGCCTACCGGGCGATTCTCGAGCTCAAACCCGACGACCCCATCGCGCCCAACAATCTCGCCTTGATCCTCGACCTGCGCCGGCGCTGGGCCGAAGCGGAACCGATCGCACAGGCGGACATCGACAGGGGAGGCACGGGTACCATCGTCGCTCAGCTGGTGGTGGCCCAGATGGCGCAGGGGAAGACCAGGGAGGCTCGTTCCACAGTGGCGCAATACCTTCAGCGGGATTCGGCGGCGGTGTTCGCTCATCGCATGCTGGCTTTGTATTTCGCCGCGAATCAGCAGTGGGACAGCGCCGCGGTCGAGCTGCGTCAGGTGACCAGACTGAGTACGGACCTTGCCGACCAGTCTCCCGCAGCCGCCATCCCCAGTGCGATTGCTTTGACCCGGGGGCAACTTGGCGAGGCCGAGCGCAAGATGGGCGACTACATGGCGATCAGCGAGCGACGCGCGTTGCCCACGCTCTATCTCAAGGGCGCCGCGAACCTGGCCCAGATCCAGGCGGTGTATCACCGCAACCCGGCCGCCGCGGGAAAGGTCCTGGACCAGGCACTCGCTCGGCATCCGCTCGCCGCAATGTCCCCGCTAGATCGACCGTACCCCCAGCTGGCCGCGGCCTACGCCATGGCCAATCAACCGGCCCGGGCCCGCGCGTTACTCAAGGAGTACGAGACCCTGGTGCCGATCGGTCTGCGTCGGGGCGATGCGTCTGATCCTCAGGATCCATATTCAGGCGGGGACCGCGCCAAGGGGTTCCTGGCGTTGGCCGAGGGCCGGGGGAGTGACGCCGCAGCGGCCTTCCGGGCCTGGTGGGACGCCTCTGGCTGTGCCAACTGTGCCCAGTCCGAGCTGGGCCGCGCGTATGATCTGAGCAGCCAGCCTGACTCTGCCGTGGCGGCCTATACCCGAGCGGCCGACACTCCAGGCGGCCTCGGCCGCATCATGACTGACCAGTGGAACCTGGCATTCTCATACCGGCGTCTGGGCGAGCTGTACGAAGAAAAGGGGAACAAGGAGAAAGCGCTCGATTACTACGGCCGCCTCGTCCAGCTCTGGAAGGACGCCGACCCGGAGCTGCAGCCGCAGGTCAAGGAAGTGAAGGACCGGATGGTGAAGCTGACGGGCGAGAAGCCGCAGTGATTTCAGCGACGCACGACCCACGACGCAAGACTCAGGACCATTGAACATCGACCATCGCCTATCGACCGCTCTGTCCGACCGCTACCGCATCGAGCGGGAGCTGGGCCAGGGCGGTATGGCTACCGTCTACCTGGCCCAGGACCTGAGGCACGACCGCAGAGTCGCGGTGAAGGTCCTGCGCCCCGAGCTGGCCGCCGTGATCGGCGCTGACCGGTTCCTGAGCGAGATCAAAACAACGGCGAACCTCCAGCACCCGCACATCCTTCCCCTCTTCGATTCCGGGGCCGCCGACAGTTTCCTCTTCTACGTCATGCCATTCGTCGAAGGCGAGTCGCTGCGAGATCGCCTGAGCCGGGAGAAGCAGCTGCCGATCCCCGACGCGGTCCGGATCGCCACCGAAGTCGCGGGTGCCTTGGACTACGCCCACCGCCACGGTGTCATCCATCGGGACATCAAGCCCGAAAACATCCTCCTGCACGACGGCCGCGCCCTGGTGGCGGACTTCGGGATTGCGCTGGCAGCCAGCAAGGCGGGCGGCACTCGTATGACCGAGACCGGGATGAGCCTCGGCACGCCGATCTACATGAGTCCCGAGCAGGCGATGGGGGAGCGCGAGATCACGGCGCGGAGCGACGTGTACGCCCTCGGATGCGTCCTGTACGAAATGCTGGTGGGAGAGCCGCCATTCACCGGCCCCACCGCGCAGGCGATTGTCGCCAAGGTGGTCACCGAGGAGCCGCGCGCATTAAGACCCAAGCGACACACCATCCCGGCGAACGTCGAAGCGGCGACGATGACGGCCCTCGAGAAGCTGCCGGCCGACCGGTTCGCCAGTGCCGCGGAGTTCGCGGCGGCGCTCGGCGAGGCGTCGTACGGCACCGAGCGGGTTACGGCCACGACGACCGCCGCAGCCCGGCGAGACACACAGCGCCGAGGGCGGTATCTCCCTGTAGCGCTGGCTGCGCTGGGAGGTCTGGCGCTGGGCGGAGCGCTCCTGGGCGTGCTGCGCAACCCGGCCTCGGCGCCCGTGAGCCGCTATGGCTTGTCGCTCCCTCCGGGCCAGGAACCGGTGCGCCAATGGCAGGTGATCCCTTCGCCGGACGGGTCTCAGATCGCCTTCGTGGGCCCGGCCGAACGCACGACGCAAATCTGGATCAAGCGACGGGACCGTTACGAAGCTTCTCCCCTCCCGGGGACGCTTGGGGTGACCAACTTCACCTGGTCTCCCGACGCTCGGTGGATCGCGTTCACCCAAGGCACCCAACTCAAAAAGCAGCCGGTCGTCGGAGGCACCGCCACCACGCTGGCTGATACCGTGTCAGCCTTTCCAGGAATCGCCTGGCTGGATGACGGCAATATCGTCTTCATTCGAGCCGGCGGAATCGCGCTCATGCGAGTGGCGGAAAGCGGCGGAGTGTCCACCGAGGTCCTGACGGATAGCACCGGAATTGGCCTGCTCACCCCATTGCCCGGAGGGCGAGGCGTGCTCTTCGGTCGCTGCCGGCGCAACTGCTCCCTGTTGGATCTGTGGGTGGTCGACCTGAAGTCGAGCAAGTCGCACCAGGTAGTCCCCGGTGCGGTCATGGGACTATACGTGAAGACCGGGCACCTCCTCTTCGTCCGGCCGGATGGCGGGCTGTTCGCGGCGCCGTTCAGCCTGCGCTCTTTGGATCTGACTGGCCCCGCGGTTCCGGTCCTGGATAGTGTAGCCGTGCTCGGTGGAGTCTACCCGCTGTTCGCGCTTTCCTCCTCGGGTACCTTGGTGATGCGTTATGGAGCGGCGCCGGCAGCCGGGCAACAGTTTTCCATGGTGTGGGTGGACCGCACCGGGCGCGTGACGCCGGTCGATTCGGGTTGGACCCTTCAGTTAACCAACTTTGGCGAAAACTACGGATGGGCCCTGTCGCCCGACGGCAAGCGATTGGCCCTGGGGCTCTCGACCGACGCCGGCGACGACATCTGGGTCAAGCAGCTTCCGCGAGGTCCCTTGTCACGGGTCTCCTATGACGGGGCGTCGGAATACCGGCCCCGCTGGATGCCGAACGGGCGCGAACTCATGTTCGGGTCCAACCGGGCCGGGGCCGGGACCGGAGGGCTGTACTCACGACCAGCCGATGGTACCGGTTCGGATTCGCTCATCCTCCGCGCGCCCGAGGGGATCTTCGAAGGTGCCTGGTCACCGGACGGCCGCTGGCTCCTGTTCCGGACTGGTGGCACCGTGGGACAGATGGGAGGGCGGGACATCGTGGGTATTCGTCCGGGCGTCGACAGTGCGCCGGTGCCGGTGGTGGTAAGCCCCTATGACGAAGAAGCGATCGCGATCTCACCCGACGGACGATGGCTGGCCTACGAATCGAACGAAACCGGGAAGACCGAGGTGTACCTCCGGCCATTTCCCAACACCAACAGCGGCAAATGGCAGATCTCGAACGGCGGAGGAGTCGCTCCGCTCTGGGCGAAGACTGGGCGCGAACTCTTCTACGTCAGCGCCAGGCGCGACATGATGACCGCCACCATCGGCCCTGGCACCCCACCGACGATCGGGACTCCACGGGTCCTCTTTCATCTCCAGGATGACCTCTATATGACCCCGACGGAGTTCTACACCCCGTTCGACGTCGGTCCGGACGGCCGCTTCATCATGGCGCGGAGCGAGACGCCCGCCGCAATTTTTGACGCTCCGCTGGTCGTCGTGGACAACTGGTTCGAGGAGCTGAGGCAGCGAACCCATTGACCATCGACCACAGACTCTCGACCGCCTTCTGCGACCGCTACCGCATCGAGCGGGAGCTGGGTCAGGGCGGCATGGCCTGCCGGTCCGTCGTTGAAGCGACGACTCGGCAGCTCCCTAACCCCGATCGTTAGGCAGCGTGCCGCGCCAGGCTGCTTTCGATCCCGGCAATCCACCCCGCGACCACACTCCCGATAGCGGACGCATGATCCTCCTGGAGATAGTGCCGACCGGCCCCGAGGCTGAGCACTCGGCAGTTAGGGAGAGACCGGGCGAACCGTTCGGCGAACGCCGGTGAAACCAGCGCACCCGGGTCCCCCACGAGCAGCAACTTGGGATAGGTCGAGGTTGCCAGTGCAGCGTGCGCGCGTTCGAGCAATTGCGTGACATCCGCGGGCTCGCCTTCGATCGGCAGCTCGCGGGGAAGCTGAAGAATCGGACGGCGCGACTGGGGAGAAGGGAACGGTTCCCGGTACTCGGCCATTTCGTTCTCGCTCAGGGTACGGACGATCGAGCCGGGAAGCACCCGCTCAACGAAGCTGTTGGCGTCCAGTATTAGCGCCTCACCCTCACCGGCCGTTCGGAACTTGCGGAACATTTCGCGCGCGGCGGGGACCTGATGGAAGTCCTTCCAGGCAGGGAGGGGACGGATGAATTCCATGAACGCGAGAGCACGGACCAACTCCGGTCTCCGGGCCGCAAGGTGGAAGGCGAGGGCCGTCCCCCAGTCCTGCGCGATCAGATAGGCTGAGGTGATCCCGAGTCGCTCGATGAACGCATCGAGGTAGCGGACGTGGTCGGTGAATCGATAGGCGATGTCCGGTTTGCCGGAGCGCCCAAAACCGATCAGGTCGGGCGCGATCGAACGCGCCACCGGGGCGACCAGTGGCAGAATGTTGCGCCAGATGTAGGACGAGGTCGGATTCCCGTGCAGAAAGAGGGCGACAGGGGCGTCCGGGTGTCCGGCCTCACGATAGGCTATCGTGGAGTCGAGCACCGGTTGCTGCCGGAGCGTGACTTCGCTATTCAGGCTCATGATAGTTCCTTGAATACAGTGCTGAAGACGATGGACTTGAAGCGTTCGAGCGCGGCGGGGCTCCGATCCACTTTCATCCGGAGCATCGCCCCCTGCCATGAGGCGAGCAGAAACTCAGCGAGCTCAGTAGCGTTAAGATCGGCGGCGATTTCGCCAGATTCCTGCGCTTCGGCGATACAGGTCGCGAAGGGCTGGCGCCATTCCTTGAAGATCGCGCTGAGACGCGCCCGCAAGAGGTCGCTGCTGCCGGATGCCTCGAGACTCAGATCGCCGATCAAACAGCCCCTGGTCCACCCGTCGTCCGCGAGCCTTCCGGTGATGATGTCGAGATAGCGTCTGAGTCGCTGGCGTGGGGTGAGTGAATGGTCTTCGAGCGCCTCCGCCACCAAGCCTTGGACGTGCACGAAATAGCGATCCAGGACCTCGCGGGCGAACAACTCCTTTGACCTGAAATGATTGGTGAACGATCCCTGGGGGGCACTGGCACCGGCGACAATCTGCCGCACCGTAGTTCCGTTGTAACCCGTTCGGAACATGGATCTTAGACCGGCGTCGAGGATTGTTTCTTTGAGTGACGGCCTAGGCATGAATAAACAATACGTACGTACGTATTGCTTGTCAATGATAGCCTTCCATCTCTTTAATCGGTCTTGATGGCCCAGCCTGGCGAGCACCTCGACGAGGCATTTCCCGACCGCTACCGTATCGAACGGGAGTTGGGTCGGGGCGGCATGGCCTGCCGGTCCCGCGCTGAAGCGACGACTCGGCAACTGTCGCTGAAGCGACGTGGCTTGCGTCGTGTGAGTCACTTTAGTAGTCGCGGCTTCAGCCGCGGGAAGGCGGGTGCGCAACCCGGCGGAGCGCAATGTCTGACTCTCTTCCAAGGCTGACCGCCGCCCTCGCCGACCGCTACCGCGCGCGAGTGAAGCAATAAGGTCCAGAGTCTCCTGCGTGATGGGTCATCAGTCCTGAGTCGTCAGCCCCAAGTTCCATGACCTGGGACCTATGACTCATGACACATGACCATCGAAACACCGTCAGGTTCAACCGTCATAAATGCCCACCCGCCAGTTTGACCGCGTCAGCCTGTCCACAGCGTGTATCTCGAGCAGCACATCTGCGGCACCGGCACAACATCCCGGCGGCGTTTAGGGGACAATTTGGTCGCAAGGGACCCCCGATTTGAGGCCAAGCTCCCCGAATGTGAAGAGGCCTTACGTTTGAAGGGGTTAGCAAGCGGCTTCGCCCGGGCTAGCCTACGGGGTGCGAGACTTGCTCAGCTTCGTCGCCATCCCCATATTTCCGCGCCTTCCAACATTAAATCTTCCTGCGTTACCGGTCCGATGGAGTTGGACCGGAACTCTTTTTTGGGAACGGACCCCGGCCATGCGCCGCCTGACGCTCGGTTGTACCCTCATCATCGCTCTAATTACCGCTGCCTGTTCCGGCGCTCCCGATCAGGCCACGGCGCCAGCCGCTACGAAGGCGGCCGGTCCGCTTTCCTCACTCAACTGCAGCGCCGATCTAGCCAGCATCCAGGCCCTGTCTATCGACCTCTTCCCCGGCGGCAATCAGAATGCTGTCCTGACGCGGTGGCTCCAGATCGTTGACCTCCTGAGTCCGCCTTCACCCTACGACCCGGCAGCGGCCAACAGCAATACCTATGGCCTGGTGGACTACATCCTCGGCAAGTATTCCAGCGGGCAGACGACAGGAGGTCAGAGCGCGGCCAACGCTGCCAAGGTGACCTCGATCATCAACCAGATGTTCTGCTATGCCGGTATCGACGCTACTCTGCCCGGCTTGGGTCCGGACGATGGGGCGGGCCTCTACGGTCCGAACTCCCCGGCCACTCTGATTACCACGGGCAACAAGCAAGGCGGGGTCTCGCTTCCCCCGGGGAACGGGAACGTGACCGCCCAAACGCTCATCACCATCCACCGGGTACCGGACTTCCCGGGTCCGCTGCTGACGCCGCTGGACCAGTTCCCGCTGTATTACGAGTTCAATTCCTCCACCGGCGAGCAGTTCAACTTGGACGCAGTGGTCGGCGTCTGCACGATCGCTCCTGATTTCACTCGGCTCCGGGTCGCGCACAATGTCCCGGAACCGACTCCGAACACAATCGAGATCCTGCCGCTTGCGGCAGCGCCCTTCCTCGATTGCTCGAACGCCTCGCTCAGCCTGGGCCCCAACCCCTCGCTCCGGGAGTTTGCCAATTGGGGCTTAGGCCGGGTCGGAATGGCACTCCAGTCGGTCTTGATGCCCGCTCGGCTCTCCGCCGCCAGCGTCCTCGGTACCGGTGGACTCGCCGGAACCGCCAAGAAGTTCAGCCCCTTCGGCACCGTGGATACCCTCGGCTTCGAGACCGGGGCGGCCCCGACCTCGGGCCAGAATGCCCCGGAAGGCGGGACGGTTACCACCCCGCCGGCCGTCAAGGTCAAGACTCCGCTCGGCGTAGGGATGAAGGGAATCACGGTGACCTTCAGCGTCACTGGTGGGGGTGGAACCCTGACGCCGGCCGGTGGCGGATCGCCTTCCTCCACCGTCATCGCAACGACTGATGACACCGGCTACGTGGCCACCGGGAGCTGGACGCTTGGTACTGGGACAAACACCGTCACCGCGGTTGCCACTCCGCCCCACCCCGGCAGCGGAATCGATCCGCTCACCGGCGTGGCGTTCACTGCTACCGCGAATCCGCCGGTCAAGCTGGGTTACACCGTACCGCCCACCGATCAGACCGCCGGCACCGCCTTCAGTGTGACAGTCGCCGTGCAGGACGTGAATGGTGCCACGGTTCCCGCTTCGAGCGCCAGCATTGCGCTGACTTTGAATGGCGGGCCTGCGGGAACTCTGCAGGGCACCACGACCATGAGCGCGAGTCAGGGCGTTGCCACCTTCAGCAACCTGGTGATCACCCGCGCTGGGACCTACACGCTCACCGCTAGCTCTTCATCGCTCACCAGCGCGACGAGTGGCAACTTCACCATTTCGGCAGCATCGCCTCAGACCATCGCGATCAACGCTGGCAATAACCAGACTGCTCCCGAAAACACCGTTCTGGGTGTCGCTGCGGGAAGCACTGCTCCGTCCGTGATCGTTAAGGACGCCTACTTGAATCCAGTGTCGGGAGTCGGCGTCACCTTCTCGGTGGCGAGCGGCGGCGGCAGCGTCAGCGGCGCCAGCCAGACCACGAACGCGAGCGGCATCGCGACCGTCGGCAGCTGGACCATCGTCGCTGGAACCAACACCCTGACCGCTTCGGCTCCCTCGATGGGCGCCTCGGCCTTCGTCGATTTCACTGCAACCGGCACTTCGACCGCCACGGTGCTCGTCAATTGTTCACCGGCCAACGGGAATGGCGATGAGTTAACCCGCGCATTCTACGTCAACAAGCTGGGCAAGACGATCAAAGAGGTGACCCTCTATTTGGCCGTCACTGGTACGGCCAGTGCGCCAACGCCCTATACCATTCAGTTGCTGGCGAGCGCCGAGAGCTACGGGGCCACCCCCTTCGCCACCAGTACGCAGACCGTGTTCCTGCGCGGAAACGCCAGCCAGAATCTGGCGACCAATTTCACCTTCCCCAATTCGGCGATTCCGAACGGCACGAAGAACGTCGCCTTCCAGTTCAGGGTGCTGAGCAATACGGGTGGTCGCAAGCTCTCCTTCGCGCTTACGTCGGGCAGCTGCAGCTCGGTCACTGAAACCGCCGGCGTGCTCCCCCTGCCGCTGAGCACCGCGCTGCGCAAAGGCGTCGGAGTGAAGATCCTGGGGAACTGACCTCCACCTGCAGGGAAGGAGAAGACAGCCCCGCCCAAGTGGCGGGGCTGTCTTATTAGGGGCAGTGTGGCACCCAGACAGGTGCAGAACTGGCCCTTCCGGTCCCTCAAGTGCTGCCATTTTCTGCCAAATCGGCTGGAATCCCCGGTACATGGCTTGCCCTTGGAGCCTTCATCAAAGTCGGCCCAGGTAGGTCCGGGCTGACGGTTCACGTTCACCAGAAAGGCACGCAGTATGGCGTCCAAGATCATTGGCATTGACCTCGGTACGACCAACTCGGTCGTCTCGGTTATGGAAGGTGGGGATCCGGTCGTAATCCCCAATGCGGAAGGCGGCCGCACGACTCCTTCCGTCGTCGCATTCACCAAGGACGGCGAGCGCCTGGTTGGTCAGGTGGCGAAGCGTCAAGCAGTCACCAATCCAAAGCAGACCATCTTCTCCATCAAGCGGTTCATGGGACGCCGGGTGGATGAGGTCTCTGAGGAGAGCAAACGGATTCCCTACAAGATTGCCCCCGGTCCCAACGGACTCGCGGCGGTGGAGATCGCCGGCAAGAAGTACACGCCGCCCGAAATCTCCGCGATGATTCTCCAGAAGATGAAGCAAACCGCCGAGGACTACCTCGGCACCAAGGTCGAGAAGGCGGTCATCACCGTCCCGGCCTATTTCAACGACGCGCAGCGTCAGGCGACCAAAGACGCCGGGAAGATCGCGGGCCTCGATGTGGTCCGGATCATCAACGAGCCGACGGCCTCGGCCTTGGCCTATGGTCTCGACAAGAAGAAGGAAGAGAAGGTCGCGGTTTACGACCTGGGCGGCGGCACCTACGACATCTCGGTGCTCGAGCTGGCCGAGGGCGTCTTTGAAGTGAAGAGCACCAACGGCGACACCCACTTGGGTGGTGATGACTTCGACCAGCGGGTGATCGACTGGCTGGTCGCAGAATTCAAGAAGGACCAGGGCATCGACCTGTCCAAGGATGCCATGGCGCTCCAGCGGCTCAAGGAAGCCGCGGAGAAGGCCAAGATGGAGCTTTCCACAGTCCAGCAGACCGACGTCAATCTTCCGTTCATCACGGCGGACCAGTCAGGGCCCAAGCACCTCAACTACTCGCTCACTCGCGCCAAGTTCGAGGCGCTGGTGGATGATCTGATTCAGCGGACCATTCCGCCTATGCAGCAGGCGCTGAAGGATGCGGGTCTTGATCCGAAGCAGATCGACGAAGTAATCCTGGTGGGTGGCTCGACCAGAATCCCGAAGATCCAGCAGATCGTGAAGGATTACTTCGGCAAGGAGCCCAACAGGTCGGTTAACCCGGACGAGGTCGTGGCGATCGGCGCCGCGATCCAGGGCGGCGTGCTCGGCGGCGAAGTGAAGGACGTGCTGCTGCTCGACGTGACTCCGCTCTCGCTCGGCATCGAGACCCTGGGCGGCGTTACTACCGTCCTGATCCCGCGGAATACCACCATCCCGACCAAGAAGTCGGAGGTGTTCTCCACCGCGGAAGACAACCAGACCACAGTGGAGATTCACGTGCTCCAGGGCGAGCGGCAGATGGCGGTGGACAACCGGACCATCGGGAAGTTCCAGCTCACCGGAATTCCGCCGGCACCTCGTGGCATGCCGCAGGTCGAGGTCACCTTTGACATCGATGCCAACGGTATTCTCCACGTCTCGGCCAAGGACAAGACGACCGGCAAGGAGCAGAAGATCCGGATCGAGGCGTCGAGCGGTCTGAGCGACACCGACATCGACAAGATGGTAAAGGCCGCCGAGGCCCACTCCAGCGAGGACAAGAAGCGCCGCGAAGAGATCGAACACCGCAACCAGCTCGACGGTCTGGTCTATAAAGTCGAGAAGGACAGCAAGGAGTGGGCGGACCGCCTGGCGGCCGAGGCGAAGAGCCGGCTGGAGAACGCCGTGGAAGGAGCGAAGGGAGCGCTTCGCACCGGTGAAGCTGATCTAGTCAAGAAAGCGTTGGACGAGCTGAACTCGGCGTACTCGGCGGCTGGCGCTTCATTGTATCAGTCGGCACAGAGTTCTCCGGAATCCGAACCGGGTGCCGGTCCGACCGCCGAAGGGCCTGCTCCGGGCAAGGAGGACGTGGTCGAAGCCGATTACGAGATCGTTGATGATTCCAAGAAGTCGTAAAGCATTAAGCTGTTAGCTTTTAGCCGTTGGCTTTGAGCCGGGGAGTCTCCGGCCCGGGCCAACGGCTATTATTTTGGCAGATCGTAACGGAATGCGACGCAAACCACCGACGGCGCATCACACGTAGACTAGATTGTTTGGCGAGCCCCTTTGGGAGACACCGATGTCCGTACGTACTTTGAACTGGCTCAAGTTCGGTGGGTTGGTGATCCTGGCCTTTGCGCTGGGACTCTTGTTCGCCGGCCTTCTGGATTTGCCCAACCGATCCACCGCCCAGGAAACCGCTTCTTCAGTCATCACGCCGGTACAGGCACCGTCGACCTCCGCCACACGTTCGCTGACGGAGCTGAGCGACGCTTTCGCAACCGTGGCCGAGCAGGTAAGGCCGAGCGTGGTGTTCATCCGGAGCCAGCGGACCGAGACGGCATCTCGCCAGCAGCCGCAGATGCCCCCCGGCTTCGAGCACTTCTTCCCCCGTCAGCCGCGACGTCCTGAAGTAGAGCGCGGCTCGGGATCCGGTTTCATCGTCTCGACCGACGGGTATATCCTGACCAATAACCATGTGGTGGAAGGGGCCGAGAAGGTCACCGTCCGCCTGGTTGACCGGCGTGAGTTTGAGGCAAAGGTGATCGGGACCGACCCGCTTACCGACGTAGCCGTTCTCAAGGTACCCGCCAAGGGGCTCACCGCGGCGGCGCTGGGCAACAGCGATGACGATCGGGTCGGCGAATGGGTGCTGGCCATCGGCAATCCGCTGGGAGATCAGTTCACCTTCACCGTCACTTCCGGCATCATCAGCGGGAAGGGGCGCCGGCTGCAGGGACTTCAGCGCAGCCAGTCAACCATCGCCGACTTCATTCAGACCGACGCGGCAATTAATCCGGGTAACTCCGGCGGGCCGCTGGTCAACGTGAAGGGCGAGGTCATTGGCATCAATTCCGCGATCGCCAGCGAGACCGGGTTCTACTCGGGCTATGGCTTCGCGATCCCGATCAACCTGGCCCGCGTCGTCATGAATCAGCTGGTCACCTCGGGCAAGGTGCATCGCGCGGCCCTGGGTATCCTGGTGGAAGACGCGAGCCCGACCGACGCCGAGTACGTGGGATTGGATGAGATTCGGGGTGTCCTCGTGCGGGGCTTCCCGGACAGCGTGGCCTCACCGGCGGAGAAGGCGGGCCTCGAGCAGGGCGACGTGATCATCACGATCGACGGCAAGCCGGTGAACTACGTGGCCCAGCTGCAGCAGGTAGTCGGCTTCCGGCAGCCCGGCGAGATGGTGAAGGTCGAAGTCGCCCGGAAGGGTGGAGTGCGGAAGACCTTCAACGTGCGCCTGATGGAGCAGCGCGATGAGACTCCAGTCGCCGAGCGGGAGGACAGCGAGCAGCCGGAGAGCAATCGCAACGCCGTCGCCATGGATCTCCTGGGAGTCTCGGTGCAGACCGTAACTCCGGCGGTTGCGGAGGACTACGACCTGGATCAGAACACCAAGGGCGTTCTCGTGGTCGATGTCCAGCCCAACGGTCCCGCGTATGAAACCCTCTATCCGCCTGATGAAGGCGGCCCAGACATCATTCAGTCGGTCGAGGGCAAGTCGGTGAAGACCGACGCGGAACTCCGTGATGCTCTCAAGGCCTCGGGGAAGGGTTCGATCGTGACCCTCAAGATCTTCAATGTCCGGGTTGGTCAATCCCGGATTGAGCGGGTGAAGCTCAACCCGTAATCGGAAACAGCTACAGGTTGTCGAGGAGGCCGGCTTTTTGCCGGCCTCTTTCGTATCCGGGTGCTTGAAGTGCCGGAAGGACTATAGCTAAGTTATTGGTAACAGGAGGCTTGCGATGCTCAAGGCCAGGCTGGTGTTGAGCGCAGTGCTGGCGGGCGGTATCGGCATATCCCACGCTTCGGCCCAAGATCGCTGGGCCGCGGCTGACCAACAGCTGTCCCGGCTCGACCCGTCGGCGTTCACCAAGGTGCCCCCTGGGGTCGTCGCGGCGCTCCAAGCCAAGCACTGCACCATTCCGCAGGCCACCGGCGACCCGGCCCCTCACAACATTATCCGCGGCAGCTTCGTCAAACCCGGTCAGACCGACTGGGCGGCCCTCTGTTCCCGCGCCAAGGCCTCTGCCATCCTGATCGTCTGGGGAGGTGAAGCGGCCTGCTCCGATGAGCTGGAAGTCCGGGAGGATAGGGCCTATCTCAAGCGGGTGGCGGGAGACAGGATCGTCTACACTCGCCGCATCGCCCCGGCCAGCCGCGAAGGGATTCAGCGTCTCTACGACCGCTATGGCGGCGTAAAGCCTCCCGACACCAATCGCCAGGGAATCGAAGACATCACCGAGGGCGAAGGATCGGAAGTTCGGATGTGTTATGACGGGAGATGGATTGAGCTGACGGGACGGCAGTAGCCGTCGCCGTCAGCCGAACGTGCCATAAGCCCTAAGCCATTAGCATTGGCCATACGGCCGAAACGATATCCCAGCACCTCATCCCGAGAAGCGAAGCGACGAGGGATCCAGTCTCCTTACCTTGGGCTCGCGGTAAGGAAACTCGATCCCTCGCTGCGCTCGGGATGAGGCGCCTTGCTTACGGCTTATGGCTTCTCGTCTGACGGCTAATTCAACCTCGTCGTCGGCACGAAAAGCTGAAGATCCGCATTCTGACCCGGCAGCATGTGCACCCCGCAGTACCAGGTGTCCCCAAACGCTCCCGCGTCGGTCGGGATCACGTGCAGGTCGTACTTGGCGGACTCGAGTCCGGTGATCGAGAACTTTCCGTCGGCATCGGTTTTTACATCGGCTACAACGTCGTCCTGAGGACGTCCGCAGCCTTCGACCGGAGGCGGCGGAGGTGGGGGAGGAAACCCCGTCCCGGTCGTGTCATGCAAGAAAGCGAAGCCGCTCCCCCGGATGGCGGCGGGATCGTTAGGCTGCCCGAAGGGCAACGAATCAGTCGGGACCGAGCCCGCGAAGATCACGACCACGCGGCTCGGCACACTGACCGCCGTACTGTCGGGACCAAAGGTCAGTCCACTGACCTGACCGCTGATCGACGAATTGCCCCCGTGCAGCCCGGACGCGGGTGACAGGGTTGGGGATGAGTTATCGCTGCAGGCGGCGAGCACCAGCGAAGCGAGCAGCAGCCCCCGGATCGGGTGGTTCTGCATCAAGTCCTCTCAAGCTCAAGACGTTGTGGTTTTTCGGCCCGCCTGTCCGTCCAATGACTAAGAGCGGGCGCTATATGCGGTCCTGACTACAAAGACCCGCCCGTCCTGTCTCCCGTCACCCGTTTCAACTCGCGCCGGCCCGCCGGACCTGAGGTGTGACAGATGGCCCTGTCATCGGGTCTCTCAGAGGTGAGCCAGACCGATGCCGTTCTCGTGCAACGCGCCCTGGCAGGCGATCAGGCCGCGTATGCCGAGCTGATGGCACGGCACCGGCGCCGGCTGGAAAGATACGCTTGGTTTCTCCTTGGCAACCGGGAGGACGCCGAAGAGGTACTGCAGGACACCTTCTTGCGCGCGTTCAGGGGACTCGACCGCTGCCAGGAGCCCTCCCGGGTCGGGACCTGGATGTTCCGGATTCTAGTGAACCGTTGCCGGAGCCGGCTAGCCAAGGTCGACCTGATCGAGCGGGGCGCGACGGCCGATGCGGCATTCGCTGTGGCACCCTCGGAGGGTGAATCGGAGCGGGGCGAGTGGCGCGAGGAAATCGAGCGAGCCCTGAAGGAGCTGACTCCGGATCAGCGCGAGGCCTTCTTGCTCAAACACGTCGAAGACTTCAGTTATCAGGAGATCGAGTCGCTCACTGGCGCACCGGCTTCAGCCCTGCGCATGCGGGTGCTGCGGGCGTGCGAAGGACTGCGCCGCCGCTTGAGGGAAGGATCACGAGACTATGTCTGATTCCGAAGACCGGATAGACGATCCCGTAGTAGCCGCGGTTGTGGCGGAGCTCAAGCACGGGCCGGTGCCCTCGCTGGTGGTCGAGGATCGGGTGATCGGCGCCCTTAACCGGGACCTCAAGGCCCATCGAGTCCCGTCGCGGCTCCAGTCTCTGGCTCGGGCAGCTGCGATAATGCTCCTGGTGGCGGGGAGTGTAGTCGCCACCTGGCTCGGCTCCCGGCGGCTGGTAGGTTCGCCGGAGGCCATCGGCCCAGCGAGCCAGCCGGTCAGATTCACGCTGGAGGCTTCCGGTCTCAGGCGAGTGGCGGTTGTGGGAGACTTCAACAACTGGGACCCTCGCGCAACTCCCATGCGTCGCCATGGCGGGACCTGGGACATCACCCTGCCGCTCCGGCCCGGGCGCTACCGCTACAGCTTCGTCGCAGACGATCAGAGGTATCTCGCCGATCCAGGACGCCCCCCCGCGGGCGACGATGATTTCGGGACTCCGACGTCGGTCATCACGGTGGTGAACTGAATGGTCTCCAGGATTCTTCTTGTGCTCTCCGCCCTGGGCTTCAGCTCGCTCCAGGCTCAAGACTCCAGACTGCAGACTCGCCTCCCCGCGGAAGTGGCCAGTCAAGTACAAGGACTGGTGGACAGCGCCGCACAGAACGGCCTTCCGACCGAGCCGCTGATCCAGAAAGCTCTCGAGGGGCAGAGTAAGGGAGCAGAGGGAGCCCGCATCGTTGCCGCGGTTCGGACTCTTTCCGGCCAACTGGGTGAATCGAGGACCGCGCTGGGCCCCGATGCTCCTGAGGCGGACATCGTTGCCGGCGCGGCCTGCCTCAAGGCCGGCGCCACTCCGGCGATGATCACCGAGCTGCGCCGGCTCCGTCCCGAGCAATCGGTTGCCGTCCCGCTCGGCGTACTCAGCGATCTCGTCGCACTCGGCGTCGACGTGCCCAAGGCGTGGGAGCAGGTCCACTCCCTCGCCGCGGCACACGGGCCCGATACCGATTTCCTCGCTCTTCGCGATCGGGCAAGCGCGCCGAACACCAAGCAGCCCCCGGGGCCGGTACAGCCCAAGCTGGTACCGTCAGCCAACTCGCCGCCATGAGACCGACTCGGGCACGGTGGATAGCGGTCGCAGTGATCCTGAGCTGGTCCCGAGCTCAGGCGCAGGTGCAAGCCTCGGTCGAAACAGGGCTCGGAGGAATGCAGTATCAGGGAGATCCGGGCGCCATCGCGTCGCTCGCGCCGCGTCTCTCCTGGTCGAGTTCGTACTTCCGTATGAGCGCCGAGGGTGCGTATACGGGTTTCGGAGACGAGCGTGAGGGGACGGCCGGTCGCGCCAGCGCTTCGCTATTCGGCAGGCTGAGCAACCGATTCATGGCGGAAGGCTTTGGTACCGCCACGGGACAAACCGGACCTCACCTCTCCGAAGGCGCCTGGCTGGCCGGAGCCAAGCTTCACTACCTGAGTGGAGTTCAGGGCCTCTGGCTGGGAGGCGCACGTGGCAGTGAACCCGGCAGCCCGACATGGAGAATTGAAGCAGGCTACTGGCGTGACCTGGGCCCCGTCAGCCTCCAGCTCCAGGCGGGACAGACGATGACACAGGCTACCGAGCTTCGGACCAGGCTCGGCTCCGACACGCTCACCGTCGATACCGTCCTCGTCAATCAAAGCAAAGCCCGAAGTGATCTCTCGGCCTGGCTCAGATGGGCCGGCGGTCCCTTCCAGTTAGGGCTGGGTGCCGGCAGGCATGGCAACATCGCACGACCGGCAGATGTGTGGTGGGAATCCGAAGCGGCATGGTGGATCTCTCCGCGGTTTGCCCTGGTGGGCGCCGCCGGCGACCGACCCACGGATCTGACTCTGGGAATGACCGGAGGGCGCTACCTGTTGCTCTCGATCCGCGCCAACCTCACGGCTCCAGCTCCACGGATTCCGCTTCCTGCTCCCGCAAGAGTGTCAACCGGGTTTCGCATCGAGCGAATCAACTCGGACGCAGTTGAATTCAGTCTCCCTGGCCGTGGAGCACACCTGGTCGAGCTGATGGGCGATTTCACCGACTGGAAGCCGGTGCCGCTGGAGTACGCTTCTTCCGGCTGGTGGCACATCGTGCTGCCGGTGAGCGATGGAGTTCATCAGATCAACGTGCGCTTCGACGAGGGACCATGGGAGGCGCCGCCCGGAGTGACTGCGGTGGCCGATGAGTTTGGGGGAGTGTCGGGACGCATCGTCGTTCAATAGGCAGAGAACCAGTGTGATTTCGAGGTCCTGGCCGCGCTCGGCCGGGGCCTTTTCTTGTCTCTGGCACCGGGGCCAGCGTACCCGTATCGTTCTGCACTCAGCAACCGGATCCCGGACTCGATCGTGCCAGCCCAAGCTGAACAATTGCGGAGTGCCTTGAGCGACCGCTACGCCATCGAGCGCGAGCTCGGGCGAGGCGGGATGGCGACAGTATACCTCGCACGGGATCTCCGGCACGATCGTCCGGTCGCCCTCAAGACGCTACATCCCGAGCTGGCGGTGAACCTCGGCAGCGACCGGTTTCTCCGGGAGATCCGTCTCACGGCGCGGCTCCAGCACCCTCACATTCTCACCGTGCTGGACTCAGGGGATGCGTCCGGGCTGCTCTGGTTCACCATGCCGTTCATCGACGGCGAGAGTCTACGGGCTCGACTGCTGCGCGAACGTCGAATCGAGGTGGAACCAGCGCTCAAGATCGTGCGCGAAGTGGCCGACGGGCTGGCTTATGCCCACGAGCACGGCATCGTGCACCGCGACATCAAGCCGGAGAACATTCTCCTCTCCGGTGGGCATGCACTCCTTGCCGACTTCGGCATCGCGCGCGGATTCCGCTCCGAGAACGAAACCCAGCTCACTGTCACCGGTCTCGCAGTAGGCACTCCTGCCTACATGAGTCCCGAGCAGGCGGTGGGAGAGGCGGTTGATCCCCGGAGCGACATCTACAGCCTGGCCTGTGTGCTGTACGAAATGCTGGCGGGTCAGGCACCACACGCCGGTTCGGGTGCCCAAGGCATGATCGCCGCACGGTTCACGACTCCGCCCAAAGGGCTGCGGCAACTGGGAGCGGATGTTCCCGAGGCGGTCGAGTCAGCGACTCTCAGGGCGCTCTCCCCTGCTCCGAATGACCGGTTCACCACAGCGGCGGAGTTCTCGGCGGCATTGAGCGCAGCTCCCAAGCCCCGTGCAACCCCCATTCCCGACAAGTCGCTCGCGGTGCTGCCCTTCCTCAATCTCAGTCCAGACCCTGAGAACGAATTCTTCGCCGACGGAATGACCGAGGAGCTGATCGGCGCCCTCACCAAGGTGGACGGGCTGCACGTCGTCTCCCGGACTTCGGTCTTCGCTTTCAAGGGAAAGCAGCAGGACATCCGATCGATCGGCAGCCAGCTCAACGTGCGCACAGTGCTCGAAGGCAGCGTGCGGCGGGCAGGACGACGCCTGAGGGTCGCGGTGCAGCTCACCGACGTCGACAACGGGTACCATCTTTGGTCCGACAGCTTCGATCGTGAGCTGGCGGACGTGTTCGCGATCCAGGACGAAATCTCGCGGGCCATCGTGAATGCGCTGCGAGTGCGGCTGTTAGGAGCGGCGCCTGTGCCGGGAGCGGTACCACCAGTCGTAGCCGCGCAGCTGCGGACTCTGGTCCGGCGCGCCACCGACGACATCGAGGCCTACAGCGCATACCTGAAGGGCCGTCATTTCTGGAACCGGCGCCATGAGGCGGACCTGCGGAAGGGCCTCGATTTCTTCCAACAGGCCCTGACCCGCGATCCCAACTACGCCCTGGCCCACGCCGGGATCGCCGATTCCTACGCCATTCTCGGCTTCTACTGCATGATGCCACCGACAGAGGCCTTCCCCGCCGCTAAAGCTGCAGCACTCAGAGCTCTCGAGATCGATCCTACCCTGGCCGAGCCGCATCCTACGCTGGCCTACTGCGCGATGTATCACGACTGGAACTGGACCGAAGCGGAGCGGGAATTTCGTACCGCTATCGAGCTGAATCCGGGATATTCGACCAGCCACCAGTGGTACGGGAACTTCATGGCAGTGATGGGACGGCGCGAAGAGTGTGTGGCGGAGTTCGAGCGGGCGGTTGCCCTGGATCCGCTGTCGGGGCTCAAGATCGCCGCGGTGGGGTGGGGCTACTACTTCGGGAGACGCTGGGACGAGTCGGTCGCGCAGTCGACCCGGGCTCTGGAGCTGGATCCCACTCTGGCCGTGGCGCACTGGTGGTTGGGGCTGGCGTTGGGCCAGATCGGCCAGTTCGACCGGGCCATCGCAGAATTGGAGGAGGGAGTCCACCTCTCCAACCGGAATTCGGTAGGACTCGCAATGCTGGGGAATTGCCTGGGACGGTCAGGCCGGCATGCCGGGGCTCGCGAGATCCTGAACGAGCTGTACGCGATCGAGCGGGAGCGATACGTCTCGTCCTATGATATCGCGACGGTACTGACCGGCCTGGGAGAGGTGGAGCAGGCCGTGAATCGACTGGAGCAGGGTTACAAGGAGCGGACTCACTGGATGGCGCTGCTGAGGGTAGATCCCCAGTTGGATCCCTTGCGAGAGCATCCAAGGTTCAAGCGTCTGCACGAGAGCCTGAAGTTCCCCTGACCACTTCGGCCGATGACAATTCGGGTGTTCGTGCAGAATCAGGCGGGCTCGACTTGCAAGAACTCTCACGATGAGAAGACGCTGGCGTTTCAGCACAGCGAGGTCGTCCCCCACCCTTATCCCTTCCCTTACGGGTTCGTGATCGGCACGGGTGCTCGCGACGGCGGCAACGTGGATTGCTATGTGATTACGAATCGCAGGCTCGAGACCGGCCAAATCGTCGAGTGCGATGTGATTGGCCTCATGGAGCAATTCGAAGACGGCGCCGAGGATCACAATATCCTGACTCGACTGCTGGACGAACCGGTTGTCATCAATGAGGCGGTGGAAGCGGCTCTCACAGAGCACGTGCTAGCGTGTTTTCGAGATGCCAGCGTACCCATCGCAGTAGGCCGCTTTCTCGGACGAGATGCCGCGCTGGCCCACATTGCCTCTCATTTGGAACCTGCGTAAACCTCCGGGAAGCTCGATGAGCGAGAGCGAGGGCGACTCCGGCGACATCGCGGCGTTCTACGCCCTCGGCCTCGAGCGAGACCGGCTCCTCGGTGGCCAGGGCGCGCTCGAGTTCGCCCGTACCCAGGTGCTCCTGGAGCGATATCTCCCGGCACCTCCGGCGGTGATCGCCGACGTCGGTGGCGGTCCCGGACGATATGCCATCTGGCTCGCCGAGCGTGGATACCGCGTTCACCTGGTAGATCCGGTTCCCCTGCATGTCGAACAGGCGCGCGAGGCGACCAGCCGTCGGCGGGGAGTTAGGCTGGCCAGCGCAGAAGTGGGCGACGCGCGCGAACTCCGACTACCGGACACGAGTGTGGACGCGGTGCTTCTGCTCGGCCCCCTCTACCACCTGCCCGAGCGCGCCATGCGCCTCCAAGCCCTTGCCGAGGCGCAACGGGTGTGTCGGCCGGGCGGAATGATCCTCGCGGCGGCGATTTCGCGGCTTGCTTCAACGTTGGACGGGCTGCGGGGCGGTTATCTCGCGGATCCGACCTTCGCGGCGATTGCGGCGAGCGACCGTCGAGACGGGGTGCATCGCAATCCGACCGGCGACCCGGCGTACTTCACGACCGCGTACTTCCATCGGCCGGAGGAGCTAGAGGAAGAGTGCATGACAGTGGGCCTGAAACACGAAGCGACGCTCGGCATCGAAGGACCTGGGTGGCTTTTGCCGGACCTGGACGCTCGGCTCGCCGATGAGGGCCTCCGGGCGGTGCTACTGGAATCACTCGCTGCGCTCGAGGCCGAGCCGACGATACTTGGGGTGAGCGCTCACCTGCTCGCCGTGGCACGGAAAACCTGAGGATCAGCCGACATGACTGTTGATGAGATCCGTCAGCTCTTCCCCGGGCTCAAGGACACGATCTACCTGAACACCGCGACGATGAACGTTGGGTGCACGCCGGCGAGAGAGGCGTACGAGCGTGCGGTGGAACAGTGGTCGGCGGGGCGGTTCGATTGGCCCGAGGCCGAAAAGGCCGGTGAAGACGCCCGCGGCATTTTCGCAAAGATTGTTGGCGCTGAGCCGCAGGATGTCGCGATTGTCCCCGGCGTGAGTGTGGCCGCCGGCATCGTCGCGGCCAACATGCCGACCGCGGCTCGCGGCGAGAACGTCGTAGTTGCCGACATGGAGTTCGCGTCGAACTACTACCCCTGGGTTCTCCTCCGCGAACGGGGCTACGAGATCCGCACGGTGGCGTTCAGTGATGATGGCATCTCAGCCGATGCCTATGCCACGGCAGCGGATGGCGGGACCCGTCTTATCGCGGTAAGCGCCGTGCACTCGCCCAACGGATTCCGGACGGATCTGGCGTTGCTCAGCCAGGTAGCGGCTCGCTCCGGAGCCTGGCTCTTCGTCGATGCCTGCCAGGCGGCGGGAGCCATCCCTCTCGATGTCGTCCGGGACGGGGTCGATTTCCTGGCGGCCTCGAGTCACAAGTTCCTCCTCGGCTCACGAGGCATGGGCTACCTCTATGTTCGTCCCCAGCTCATCGACAGAATCCAGCCCATTTTCCCGGGATGGAAAGCCGCTCGGAAACCGCTTGAAGCCTTCTACGGTCCGAAGATGGACCTGTCTCCCACGGCCTCGAAGCTCGATACTTCCCTGATCTGGTTCGCCGCACTCGCCGAACAGGCGTCGCTGGGTCTGTTTCAGCGGTTCGGGATTCAGACCATTCTCGAGCGCAACGCCGCGCTCTTTCAGAGGCTGCTGGACGTCTTGCTCGCACGCGGCGCCAAGGTGCGACCGTTTCCAGAACAGCACCGCTCCACGATCGTATCGGTGCCCGTCGAAGACGCCGAGGCCGCTATGGCACGTCTCCGCGCCGCAGGAGTGGTGGCCTCGATGCGAGCCGGGCGGATCCGGTTGGCGGTGCACTTCTACAATCTCGAAGAAGATATCGACCGGGTCGGAGCGCTTCTCGCAGAGGCGTGAGCGCTCTCCGGCACAGCTGGAGCTGACGATCTGACCACGCTGGCGCGCGGCCGCTACGGCTCGTATCGTCATCCCGCAACCGCCCTTACCGAATTGGATTATGACTGGATCCAGCGACAAGCTCACTCTTGAGAATCGGCACACCGGGGAGCGACTCGAGATGTTTCGTGTCGCCCGAAATGGCGAGACCTGGCTGGCGATTCGAGGCTCGTTGCCCCCGCACCGAAAGGGACCTCCTCTCCACGTTCATTACCACGCGACGGAGGAGTTCCGGGTTATCGCCGGCACGATGAGCGCCGTCGGAGATGGACGGCACATCCAGGTTGCCGCCGGAGAATCTGCGACCTTTCCTCCCGGCTCGGTGCACACCTGGTGGAACGACGGCGACGAAATCCTGATCGCCGAAGGGTACGCCAAACCCGCGGGCGATCTGGATCGCCACCTGCAGGCGGCATTCGACGTAATCAACAGCGGCCCGGCCGAGCGGCCGCCGCTCTTCTACATGGCGCGGGTGACCTGGCGGCATCGCCGGACTCAGGCCGTGGTCGTGATGCCAGGCCCGATTCAGGCGATCGTGATTCCGTTGATCGTTCTGGTGGGAACCCTGCTCGGTCGCTATCGGGGGACCGACTGGCCCGGTTCGGCGGCCAAGTGCCGGGACGCGCCGCTCCTGGAGGACTGAGTACCGGAGGATTCATTCTGAATCTCGTTGCTGCCCGAGATCGTCAGGCAGACTCGAAAGGAGCTCGCCATGACATTTAACCCAAAGATCTGGCGTCCCATCGCGATCGCGCTGAGCGCGCTTAACCTCGTTGCCACAGGCTTTGCCGCTCAGGCAGGCGAGGGGTGGCATGCTGGGATTCACGCGGCGCTGGCGCTGGCATTCGGGCTATGGGCGCAAAATCTCAGAGGTCGATCCTCCCTCAACGACCAGGGTGAGATCCCCTCTCGACTCGAGTCACTCGAGATTGAAGTGGGCAACCTGCGGCGGGAGCTGGGCGAGGCGCAGGAGCGGATCGACTTCACGGAACGGGTGATGGCCAAGGCGCAGGAGCAGCGGCGGGTGGGGCCGGACCGCTAGGAGGGCGACGCGAAGGGCAGAGGGACTGAGTGGTCAGGCCGAGGGCCGTGGTCATGTCTCTCGGCAGGGCAGTACCAGGGACTAGCGGTCCAGTGCATTTGGTAGCGAACAAACGCGAGCGCGCCCCCCACCCCCTTCCTATCTTCGCCTGGCGGAGTTCGGAATTGAGCCGTAACCTCACGCCACTCGCATGCTTGATCGCGTCTTGATCCCTGACAGCCACCATACCTCCCGTCCGCTCGATGACTGATCGACCCAGGAGGAGTAATGTGCTGCGTCCCTCGAATGCTGGCGTTCGGTCCCGGAGCCGCCCTGGCCATCGCGGTCGCGGTCGCCGCGTGCGGTGACTCGAATATCGCGACTACCGGAGCGCCGCCAGACGAGCCGCCGGAAACGCCGCCAGGGGATACCGTCGCACCTACGGTACAGGCCGAGCTGACAATTCCCGGTACACCCGTGCTTCGGGTGCCCGGTGACACCGTGCGGCTCCTCGTCACCGCCACCGACAACATCGCAATTGGCTGGATCGGCTGGAGCGCAGGCGCTCCGTTGAACGGTGGCGATTCGGTGCAGACCCGGGGCGTCCATTCCGCCGCGGCCGTGCTGGAGTTACTGATCCCGGCATCGGCCGTGGGCGTGTCAGCTGTTACGGTGTGGGCCCGCGACTGCACCGATCTGGTCGGACGCTGCGACCCCGCCGAGAAGGGCAACCGGACCGAGCTCGCGATTGGCTCGGTCGAAGTCGTGCCGCTCACGGCCACCACGGTTCACGACCTGCCCCTCGGCGGCTGGACCTGGGAAACCGCCTACGATGCGACGCGACACGCGATTTATTTCTCCCTTCGCGACAGCTCCCGGGTCGATGTCCTGTCGCTGGACGACCTGGCGTGGTTGACACCGATAAAGATGCCAGCGCCGCCGAGCGGGATCGACCTCACCCCGGGCGACGACATGCTCGTCGTGGGGCTTCGCGGAACTCCGGCGCTTGCACTGGCCGACCTGACCACGTCGTCGCATCCGGTGACCACCGTGTCGCTGTCGGTGGATACCACCGACGGCGGGTCGCCGTGGGACCTGAAGGTGACTGCCGACCGCCGGGCGCTTGTCACCAACGGCACCTACTTCGCCAGCCGAGCGGCGCCGGTCGTGGAGTACGACCTCGGCAGCGGCGCACAGCGCACTCGCGATGAGTTGGGGCATTTCGGACTGGTGGCGGATCGAACCCGCATCGTGCGGGCTTTCGATCGCTCCCGCCTGGTGGTGGCACAGCTCGACATCTGCTGTCCGTCGCCGGGCAACGTGTACAACGCGGCCACCGACACGTTCGGCCCGGAGCGACCGCTCGCGGCCGACTTCATTCGCGAGATCTCGGTGGACGGGACCGGCTCCGCATACCTCGCCGGGAACGTACTGTTCGATCGCGACCTCACCCCGGTCGCCCTGGTGGATCCCGACGTCTACCAGTGGGAGTTCGACTGGAACACGGGACAGGCGGTTTCGCCCGATGGGGCCGCACTCTACTTCGCTACTCGCTACGGCTACGTGACACTGGACGCCCACACCGGAGCAGTGCTCGAGCGTGTCCGGCTGCCCACCCCGCCGGTGCACCTGTTCGTGACACCGGATAAGTTGTGGCTGGTCGCACGAACGGACCGGACGCCGGCGGATATGCCGCGGGTGTATATCGTCCCGCTCCATTGAGCGGATTCCGTGCTCGTAGGACGCATGTCTCTTCGGCGTGTTGTAACCGAATAAGACCACTCACGGAGAGCGCACCCCGACGCTCCAGAGGCTGTAAAGACCACCACGGGCTTAGCCCGTTCCCCGTTCTCCCGTTCACCGTTCACCATTGGTCAACAACTCCGCCCGATCGACCAGCTTCCCGCCGAGAATCACCTCCCGAATCCGTCGCGTGTCCCTGATATCCCGCCAAGGCTCGGCACCCGGCTCGAGAATGATGAGGTTCGCGAGCTTGCCGGCCTCGATCGAGCCCAGCTCGGCATCGTGCCCCAGGATGCGCATTGACTCGAGCGTCCCCGCCCGGATCGCCTCCAGCGGAGTGAGACCCGCCGCTACCATGCGCTGCAGCTCCAGATGCGAGCCCCAAGGGAGGAGTGGTGCGTCGCATCCCACGCCGAACAGCACGCCGGCATCGTGCAGGGCGCGCATCTGGTCGATCATGAGGCTCCCCTGCCCGACGATCCAATACCCAGGATCCGACGCGCCGAAGGGTTTCTGATCGCGCTTCGCCGGGACCGTGAATGGCTGCACGTCGGGGCGCCGCAGGAAGTTGCTGTCAGCTATCCAGATCTCTTCCCACGAACTCAGCATGCTGGTCGGGATGACGTTAATCCGGCTCGCGTGCAACACGGCCGTGATATCTTCGTGCAACGGGGCGTTGAACCGCTCGCCACAGGTGTTGCCCAGGTGCTCCTTCGAGTCCATCCCCGCCGCGAGCAAGGCGAGCGGAAGAATGCAGTGCCCCGTTGTCCGCAAGCCGGCCCGATGCGCTGCCTCGATCAGCCGAGTCACTCCGTTCCAGCCGTGGAAGGTCCGGATCTTCATGTGCTCGGCACCGTGCGCGACCAGGAGGTCTACCGCGCGGCCGATCTGTCCGGCATCTCGCTCGGGTTCCAGTCCCTGCTCGATGCCATTGCTGAAGGCCCAGTCGGTGTAGAGCTGGAACCCGCCGAAACTGGTCCAGGGCAGGACCGCGTCACCCGAGAAGGATTCATCGGCTCGGGCCGCAACCGTCGCGAGGTCGCTCCCCTGGTCTCGCAGGACGGTGATCCCGTTGTACAAGGCGCCGCGCATCTGCTGGGCACCGTCCTGGTGCGAATGCATGTCGGTGAGACCGGGCATGACGACCGCACCGCCGGCGTCGATCGCTCTAGCATCCTTGGCCTTCAGCGTTCCCGGCGCTCCGATCTTCTCGATCCGGCCATTTCGCAGGAGCAGGTCCCGCGCCTCAGTAGGCGGGTTACCGGTGCCGTCCACGATGCGCGCATTGGTGATAAGGAGCGGCGGCGGTGTCGGGACCGTGTAGGTGACGGGCCAGCCAATGCGCTGCACCTTTCCCGCTCCGTCCCTGAGGTGGAGACCATCGCCCGAGACATAGAGCAGCGACCCGTCGCGCGAAGCGCTCAAATACAGCGCCGCATCGTCCCCCAGCGGCTCCGGTGTATCCACGATCGAGTCCCCCCGAACCCGGGCGCGCATGACCCGATCGGCGTCCACATATGCCAGCGTGCTGTCGTCGGTCCACCAGACCCAGGTCGCATCGAGCGGGAAGTTGCCCAGCTTCCGACGCTTGCCGTCGAGCGAGATGACCTCGGCCTGACTCGGGAAGAGAATGGAGAATGGGTCGCGCACCACCGGGCCTCTCGCATGACGCCAGGCCAGTAGACCGCGGGAGTCGCGCCGCCAGGTCGGCATGGTGGCGCTTTCGATTCCGATGGTCCATTCCCCGGCAGCGATCCGACCAAGATCCTTTCCCCGGCTCGGATCAACCGCATCGGGGGCATCGGGGTTGACCGGCAGCACGACCAAGTGCGGGTCGGAGTCGGGGGACACGCGGATAAAGGCGATCCATCGGCCATCGGGCGACCATCGGGGTACCACCTCACGCCCGGGCAACGCGGTCAGCTGAACATCGTGTCCGGTCGGCAGCTCCATCAGATGGATATCTTCCGCACCCCACGACCCAGCGGCGTAGACCACACGATCCATCGTCGGCGCCCAGTCTACGTCTCGCGCTCCTTCGGGAAGCCGGGCGACCGCCTTCGGCTCGCCGGTCGGAATCGGGATGATCCAGAGCCGGCGAAGCGCGATCATCGCGGCACGAGACCCGTCGGGCGCCAAGGCCAGACCGGTCTGACCTCGAGCCGGCTGGCGCGAACCGGGCGCAGGAAAATGCCGAGCGGGAAGCGGAGTCACTTTCCGCGGGAAGGCGACGGTCGCCACGAAGGGCACTTCCGCAGTTTCGCCGCTAGTGACAGCGAAGCGCCTGAAACGGCCTCCGCCTACGAACAGCAAGGTGTCTGCCCCGGCCCAGCGCAGCCGGCGCGGAGTGAGCTCGGCTTCATCGGTCAGTCGTCTCGGAGCACCAGCTGGTAGCGCGCGGACCCACACCTGTGCTCTACCCGCCGAATCGTTTGCCACGAAGGCGAGGGTGTGCCCATCCGGCGACGGCGAGGGAGCGAGGACATCCAGCGTGGAATCGCCAACCAGCGCGCGAGTCCCTTTGGCGACGTCCACCGACCAGAGCGCGCCACCGGTAACCGTCGCCGGATAGGAGCTCCGCGGCTCGACCAGGTAGATCGTCCGCCCGTCCGCGCTCCACGCAGGATCCCGGATGTCGTAGGAACCCTTCGTGCGGAAGGCCAGAAGCCGAACCCTGCCGCTGGCTACATCGAGGAGATGGAGCCATGCTCCTCCGACCACGTCGTCGCCTCGAAGCTCGGCGCTCTGGCGCACGAACGCGATGGTCCGGCCATCGGGCGACCATGCCGGTTGATCGTCCGCAGCGGGAGCCGTGGTAAGCCGGTCGACGCGGCCCGTGGCGATGTCGAGCCGCCAGAGCCCGGGATGGCCCGCACGCTCGCCGGCAAAGGCCAGCGACTTCCCATCCGGCGAAAAAGCCGGATCGCCGTCTTCGGCTGTGTCGCGGACCGCGTCAGTAACAGCGTGTGCGACACCTCCGACAGCCGGCATGAGCCAGAGCTGGCCGAGCATGTCGAAGGTGATGTGGTTGTGATCGGGGGAGAGGTCGAAGGCGAGCCAAGTGCCTTCATGCACCGAGACGCTGATCAGCTCGGTGGTCGGGGCAGTCCCCTTCCCCGGGGCGCGGCAGGCTAGGAGACGTATGGCGAGGACGCCGAAGAGAAGGTACGTCGAGGTCGTTCGCCACCCTGCGCGCTTGCGGTGGGACATCCGCGTCCTCCCGATGGCGGGTTCGAACTGGCGACCAGCGCGCTATGAGCTAACGTACGAATTGGATCGGTGCAAGTCCCGCTGGAAGGGAGCCGTCATGCCTCGCCCGAGCTTGATTGTGCTTTTTCTGCTCGCCCTGGTGACCAGACCGGGGAAGAGCCAGACGTCAACGCGATATATCATCTATCTGCATGGCCGGATCGTCGAGACCAAGCAGGATCGCCGCCCGACTGACGACACCTTCGGAACCTTCGAGTACGACGCCATCCTCGACAGCCTGCGTCGCCCCGGCTTTGTCGTGCTCAGCGAGCAACGGCCGCCACGAACCGACTCGGACTCCTTCGCGAATCATGTCGCGGAACAGGTGGACAGCCTGGTTCAGAGCGGCGTATCCCCCGATGCCATCACGGTGATGGGCTTCTCCAAGGGCGGCTGGATTGCGATTCTTGCTTCGGCTCGCTTGCGAAACCCCGCGGTCTCGTTCGTCATCATGGCAGCCTGTGGTCCCTGGGCCTTCGACCAGCAGGATCTCTACGTCAGCGGACGTCTCCTGTCACTTTATGAGACCAGCGACTCCCTGGGCGTCTCCTGCGCTCCACTCTTTGCCCGTCGGAGCCCTCGTTCTCAAATCCGGGAGATTGCGCTGAGCCTCGGGCTCGGCCACGGCACCTTCTTCCAGCCACGCTCTGCCTGGCTCAGCCCCGCAATGACCTGGGCCCAGGGGCAGGAGCCTTAGGGCAAACCGGAAATCACATGGAGAGCTTGAGCGGTCGGGTTGCGCTGATGACCGGGGGAAGCCGGGGCATCGGGAAGGGAGTCGCCGAAGCGCTGCGCGACGCCGGTGCTCTGATCTATGTCACGGGTCGAACCGTGGACCAGGCGGGGGTCGGCGATGGCTGCATTCCGGTCGTCTGTGACCACACCGATGATGGGGCCGTCCAGTCGGCGGAGCCGCTTACCCTGGAGAAGGTGTAACACCCCAACCTGAGCACGCATCTATCCATGTCACTCTCGGCCACCCTCAAGAGTCAGTATTACGCGTCTCTCGCAATGCTGCGCGGGGCGATCGACGCCTGTCCCACCGAGCTCTGGACCAGCGATCGCTATGTGAATTCCTTTTGGCAGGTGGCCTACCACACGCTCTTCTACACTCACCTCTATCTTCAGCCGGCAGAAGCGGACTTCGTGCCTTGGGAGCGTCATCGCGAGACACACCATCGTTTCGCCACGGGTCCCGATGAGAGGCTGGTTCTCATCCCCTACTCCGTCGCCGAGGTCCAGGCCTATTGCCACTATTGTCAGGACACGGTTGACGCTGCCGTGGATCGCCTTGATCTCACGGCTCCGGAAAGCGGGTTCTACTGGTACCGGATGTCGAAGCTGGAGCATCAATTCGTCAATCTTCGCCACATCCAGCATCACACCGGCCAGCTGGCGGACCGCCTCAGGCAGGAAGCCGATCGAGGCGTGGAGTGGGTTGGCGGGATGTCGAAACCGGCGAGCACCTGACTTGGCCACCCAGGCTGTCGTTCGGAAGAAACCACCGGTGCCTTATCGGCCGTGCTCGCCGTGCGCACTCCAACCCTGGTTGGTTCTTAAGCGCTTTCGCAATTTGACCAACAGGGAAATCGCCGACCTGTACCAGTACCTGGCCGCACTGGAGCCAGCGAGCCGAATTGCCTCACCGCGAAGGAGAATCGTCTGTAACACCCCTGGAGGTATCTATGTCCCACCGCAACGAGATTGACACTTTCCGAGCCGCCTGGAACACAGAGGCGGAGAGCACAATCCGCGTTCTCGAAGCACTCCCGAGCGACCAGTACGACTTCCGACCCGACCCCAAAGGCCGTTCCATCGGAGAGCTGGCGTGGCATCTCAGCGAAATTGACGCCTGCTTGAGCTTCGGGATCGCTGAGCATCGATTCCGTCTCGAAGACGAACCCCCGAACCTCAAACGCCCACGGGAAATCAATCTCCTGGCTCCCGGGTTTCGCCGGATCCACGAGGAGGCCGCGGCACGCCTCGCGAACCTGAGGAGCGAGCAGCTCGATGAGTCCGTCACCTACTTCGACGGCCAGCAGCTGACCGTGCGGGACGTACTCTGGACCCAGCTCTTGCACCATCTGATTCACCATCGCGGGCAACTCGTCCTGCTCTGCCGACAGGCTGGCGGCACACCGCCCGGCCTATTCGGTCCGAATCGGGAGGAGATGCAGGCGATACAAGCCCGGATGGAAGCCGTAAAGTCGTGACCGGATTTCTGGCTCGCCATCGGCGATCTCGCTAAAATCCAGCATGGACTGGTTCATAAAGGCGTTCATCCGAGCGTCCCTGCTCTGGTTTGCCGCGGGCATCGTGCTGGGGCTGGCCATGGCGATCCATCCCGCGTGGGTCGTGTACCGGCCCGCCCACGCCCACATGAACGTGGCGGGGTTTCTCACCTTCCTTGTTTTCGGTGTTGGGTACCAGCTTCTCCCTCGTCTCTTTGGAGCACCGCTCTACAGTCGCCGAATGGCTATCGCACACTTGTACCTCGCCAACCTCGGCCTTGCGGGCTTGGTTTTTGGTTTTCTGACTCCGAGACTGGGTGGCTGGCCCCAGGCAGTCGGTGGGAGCCTCTACGCACTGGGCGCTCTGCTTTGGGTAGGTAACCTCTGGCGGACGTTCAATACGGCAGACGCCCGACAGCGCATGCGGGAACAGTCGGAGCGGCAGCAGCTCCCGACAGTCGATGAGTAGGTCGATTCGTGAGGCTCGGTGTCTTGGGTCATGGGTCGTGGGTCTTTGAAGAAAGCCTTCGACCGAGAAACTGATTCAGGCGATAGAGTCGCTTCTGCACACGGCGACTCTTCCCCAGCAGCTCAGTGCCCGCACCGATCGGGAGCAAGTTTAGTCGCTGCGCGAGCATGAACAGGGATTCAAGCTCTGTGGCTGAACCAGCGGCGATGCGCACGAAGCGGGCTCAAACCAGATCCTCCGCCTCTTTCCAGACGCGCAGCCGCTTGAAATCCTCCAACCTGCCTCCCAAATCGGGTGGACGAGACAATTGCCTCTCTCCACTGCGAGACTCTCATCAATTCGAGGACGTGGGATGCGTTGCGACGCAGCGACGATCAGCCCGCGAGCCCATGTCCCAGTTCGCACGACCCACGACCTATGACCTACGACCGAGCGCTGGCGCATCTGACCTGTTGCCCTTAGTTACCATCCACACCTTCCCTTGACGTGAGGGAGCAAGAAAATGGACGTGCCAGCGCGAGTGCAGGACACCCTCGCCGATCGCTACACCGTCGTCCGGGAGATCGGGCGCGGTGGCATGGCGGTGGTGTACCTCGCGCAGGATCTCCGCCACAACCGCCCTGTTGCCCTGAAAATTCTCCTCGCCGACGAAGCCTCCCCGCACGCTCCCGAGCGGTTTCAGCGAGAGATCTTCTTCGCCGCACGACTCCAGCATCCTCACATTCTGACTGTGTTCGATTCGGGTGAGCTCCTCGGCGCTGAAGGTGGTGCGCGGCAGCTCTGGTACACCATGCCGTTCGTAGAGGGGGAAACGCTGCGCGACCGGATGCACCGAATGGGCAGGATTCCGGTGGAGGAAGCTCTCCGGATAACCGGCGAAGCGGCGTTGGCACTCGACTACGCCCATCAGCAGGGTGTCGTCCACCGCGACATCAAACCCGAGAATATCCTGCTCACGCGCGATGGCCTGACCCTCGTCGCCGATTTCGGTATCGCCCGCGCCCTCGACGCCGAGGACAATCTGACTCGTACCGGAATCACCATCGGCTCTCCGCTCTACATGAGTCCGGAGCAAACCGATGGCCGCGAAATAGACCCCCGAGCCGACCAGTACGCCCTCGCGTCGGTGCTGTTCGAGATGCTGTCTGGGGAACCTCCCTTCACCGGCCAGACCCTCCATGCGGTCGTGGCCAAGCGGATCGCCGACCCGACACCGAGCGTCACGACCTTGAACCCGGAAGTCCCGTCCGCGGTTGATGACGCGATCCAAAGGGCGCTGGCATCCGAGCCGAACGATCGCTTCGTCACCATTGCGGAATTCGCCCGGGCGCTGCACGGTCCGTCGCGGCCATTCGCGGCAAGAGCTCGACGTGAGTCCGTCCCGGATGGTCCGGTCCGGCGCCGTCCAGTGTCCGGTGTCCTCCTGGCACTACTGATGGGAATTCTCATCGGCGGTGGAGCCCTGTTTGCCTGGCGCCGCGTCGCCGGCCATGCCGAGCGGATCAGGATCATCGCCGTGCTCCCCTTTGAGAATCTGGGAGATTCGGCCGATGCGTATTTCGCCGATGGCGTGGCGGACGAGGTCCGGACCAAGCTGGCCCAGGTGGGAGGACTCGAAGTGATCGCGCGCGGAAGCTCGATCGAATACCAGCATCCCACCAGCGGCCCCAGTGAGATCGCCCAGGAGCTGGGGGCCGACTACCTGCTCACCGGTACGGTGCGGTGGGAGAAGGGAGATGGAACCAATCGGGTGCGGGTCACACCCGAGCTGGTCGAAGCGCGACATGGCAGGGCCGCTCGCACCCGGTGGGTTCAGCAGTTCGACGCCTCGCTCACTGACGTGTTCCAGGTCCAGGCCGACATCGCGACCAAGGTGGCAGATGCAATGGGCGTCGTTCTGGGTGACAGCTCGAGGCGCGAGCTGATGGCCAAGCCGACCGAGAACCTTGCCGCGTACGACGAGTTCCTGAAGGGCGAGGCGACCGCGGGGGGAATGAAGAATGACCAGGCGAGTCTTCGGCAGGCAATTACCTACTACGAGAGTGCCGTAGCGCTCGACTCCACCTTCGTGCAGGCGTGGAGCCAGCTGTCTCGCGCCAGAAGCTCGCTCTACTCGAACGGCGTGCCGGTGCCGCAACTGGGCGAGCAGGCGCGGCTTGCGGCCGAGCACGCCCGTCAGCTCAAACCCAAGGATCCGTCGGCCTACCTGGCATTGGGCGACTACTACGGCAGTGTCAACCCGATAGACAACGAGCAGGCGGCGGCCGCGTACGAGGAAGGACTGCGTCTCGCGCCTGACAACGTGGACCTGCTCGGTGCCGCGGCGCTGACCGAGACGAGTCTCGGGCGCTGGGACGGGGCGGCGGCTCGTCTGGCGCGCGCCTCACTCCTTGATCCCCGCTCACCGAACACCTTCCGCCGGCTCTCGACCGTACACGGCTTCCTGCGGAATTACCCGGCGGCGGATTCCGCCGCCGACCGCGCCATCGCGCTGGCGCCGGCCAATCCCACGATCGTCTCGGTGAAGGTGTTGATCGCGTTGTCCCGCGGCGATCTCGACAGCGCTCGCGCAGTGGTCAAACGAACCGAGCTTCAGATCGATCCCGCAACGCTGTTTCCCTTCCTCGCCTACTACCAGGATCTCTACTGGGTGCTGGACGACGAACAGCAACGCCAGGTACTCGCGGCGTCCCCCGGGGCCTTCGACAACGATCGGGGTGGTTGGGGCATAACGCGCGCTGAGATCTACCAGGTCCGCGGCGATCGGGCCCGCGCCAGGATCTACGCCGACTCGGCGCGCCAGGCGTTTCTGGAGCAGACTCGCGCCGTCCCGGACGACGGACAGCGCCGTGTGCTCCTGGGACTCGCCGAGGCGTATCTGGGACGCAAGGACGATGCGGTGCGAGATGGCCTCGCCGGAGTGAAGCTCATACCGATCAGCCAGGACGGCTTTCTCGGTCCTTACGTCCAGCTCCAGCTGGTGCGGATCTACCTCCTGGTGGGCGAGCCGGAAAGGGCAATGGACCAGCTGGAGCCGCTGCTCAAGGTGCCGTTCTATCTGTCTCCGGGGTGGCTCAGGATTGACCCGACGTTTGATGCGGTGCGGAAGAATCCGAGATTTCAGGCGTTAGTGGCGGGTGGAAGGGACTGAGGACTGAGTGAGTGGTAGGGAGTCGAGCGTCGGCAACACAAGGGAAGGAAATTCGCCCGGAGGAATCCACGCTCAATCCTACAGGGTCAACACGGTGTGGGCTGAAACGTGAGGGCAATTGGCACCTAGTGGCGGTTGCTTCCAGCGGTGACCACCCTCCTTCTCAGCTTGACTGACCAGCCGCCAATTTGAAGGACTGAAGACTGAGGAACGGGTTGAACCCCTCAGTCCTCAGTCCTTCCCACCTGCTAGTGCGCGACGGCTACCTGCTGGAAGCCTTCTTCAGCTCCTCGACTTGGTTGGTCAGCTGCGCCACCTGTCTCACCAGTCCCGCGACAGCCTGAATGACTTGTTCGATCCGCGGGTCCGGACCCGGAGGGATCCCGGGGTCGAACACCGGCTCGCGTTCGAGTTTCTCGTGCTTGGCTTCCTTGATTTCGGGTTTCTCGAACTTCTCGAACTTTTCGTGCTTTTCGTTCTTCTCAAACTTTTCGTTCTTTTCCAGCTTCTCGGGCTTCTCCGGCTTCTCGATCTTCTCGATCTTGATCTCCTTCACCCAGTCCTTGGCGACTTCCGGGAAATCTTTGTCGAAGAAATCCTTCAGCGGGGTCTTTCCGGCTTCGAACGGACTCTTGGTCACCATGAAGCCAAGGATGGTGCCGAGCTCACGGACCCGCAGCTCGCTGAGCGGCGTATCGAGGCTGATTTTCACTTCCGGACGATCCTCTTTCCCGACGAAGGACTGCCTGCCTCCGCCAGATTCTCTGCCCTGTGCCATAAGGGGCTCCTGAGCTGCAGCGACTCTTCGAGCCGCCAGGTGAACGACGGAATTGGACCGCAGTTGCCAAGCCGAGTTACATATGCATCTCCTTCGCATGATGAGCTGGTGAGGGAACACCGGTATGGAGCAGGTCGGCCAGCGCAGCGCTGATTGGCTGGCGACTGTTCTTTTCGTAGTAAATGAAGCCTGGACTGGGATTCACCTCGAAGCAGTAGTACTCCCCTTCGGGCGTTTCTCTGAGGTCAACCCCAGTCATCAACAAGTCCAACCGACGGGCCAGATTCAGACACGATTCAGCGACCATTGGAGGCAGGGTTGTCGGTTCCATTTCGACTTTCCTGCCTTCGCGGGTGGCATAGCGATAGTCAACCGCATCGGAACGCACCCGGGTCGCAAACAGTTGCTCTCCCACCGTGTGGACTCGGACATCCGCGCCGGGGATGAAGGCCTGGAACTGGGCCGGACCGTTGCGAAGCAGGGAAAGACGAGGCAGTTGATCCGGCTGGAGCCGCCGGACGATCGAACGAATTCCGCTCAGGGACTTGTAGATGACTTCGCCATTGCACTCGTCATAGAAACGGCGTGCGGCGTCGGGATCATTGGTGACCAGAGTCGGTGGCGTGAGCAGGCCGCATCGTATTACCAGCAAGGCCTGATACGGCTTGCTCCCGTTGGACATGCCTCCCCGTACCCGATTGACCACGGCACAGGGCAATCCTTCCAGCAGTGCCATCAGGCCGCTGTCGTATTCCGCATACATCGCGGGAACATTTCGGGGGAGGACATCGGGGGGAGGGGCCCGGCCTTCCGCACCGAGGTAGCGGACGAACACGCCGGTCAGGTCGGCAAGATCCAGCTGCCAGTCCGCGGTCGTGATGTAGCCCTCCGGCCCGTGGTCTCGCCAATGCCAGTTGATCTGGAATCCGCTGGGGTAATACCCCATGTCGAGGAGTCGGTAGGCATAGCCGCAGTCGTCCAGCCGGGCACATACAAGCTCGGTGACGGAGTCAGCCAGCCCACCACAGACGAGGATCATTGCCGGCTCCCGGGGCCCATCGCTTAACGGTGACCTGGCGCCGCGAGCAGCAGATTCGCCAGCAGGGCTGCGATGTGCTGCCGAGTGGCGCCGTCGAAGTGGTCATGCCTGGGAAACGGCTCCAGGGCGACGACGCAAAGTCCCTTCGAGCCTGGAGCCAATGTCAGCTCGACGAAGGCAAGTCCCGCCGCCGCAGCAAACCGGATCAGAGCGGGCTCCAGTCGCGCAGCCTCGCCAACCGGAGTGCCTTGCCAGACAACCTGGTCGCCGATCACGCAAAGGCACTGAACGTCACGGTACGGGTAGGGCAGACAGGCAGGGGCATAACCCTGCATCGTCTCCAGCCGCTCCCACTCGTCGTCGCTGGTCACGAGATAGCGCGCCGGGCTGGTGAGTGGCTCGTACACTACACCCGCAACTCCGGCATTGGCGAGACGGCGCTTCAGGGCACGGGCCCGTTGTGGAATGTTGGTGATCACGGTTTCCAGAGTTGGCAGACCGCAACGCCGGAGCAGCGGATGCCAGAGGAGGAGCGGTGCCCTAGGCTGATACCAGATTGCCGCGGTATAGCGGTTCACGACCGGACAATCCAGACTCCACAGCCATGCGAGGAACGCCGCCTGAGTCTCTGCGAGCATGTAGGCGAGGTCGTCGGGCTCCCACCCCGCGGCGTCGATCCAGGCGGGACCCCGCACGAAAACGCCGCTGATCCCGTCCCCGGTCAGCGGCTCCTCTCCAGTGCAGTTCAATCGGCTTGTGGATTGCTCGTTATCGAGACGCCACGAGAAATATGCCGGATCCGCGAACGGATTCCGGATGGTGCGGGTTTCGTTGTGGCCCGCCTCCAACGCACAACGAACGGCAAGACACCAAGGATCCTGCGGATCACCCAGCAGGAGATACACGCCCATCACCCGACCATCCTTGCACTGCTGGTCCAACGGAATAGCTGCTACTTAGATTGGCAATTCGGCCTCGCAATCTCTAATCCGGCCACCCCGCGGCCAATAGACCCGAGGGTCTAGATCGTCCGGTAAACCCTCCCCCGCCCTTTATTCCCATTGCCTTCGAGCTAGGTTGGTCATGTTGTCCCGCAGTAATGTCACCGCATACCCAAAAGGCCTGGAGGTCTCTATGGCCGTCGCCAAGATCACCGAAATCTCATCCGAGTCGAAGAAGAGCTTTGAAGACGCCATCAACCTGGGCATCGCCCGCGCCGAGAAGACGTTGCGCAACCTGACCGGAGCATGGATCAAGAGTCAGAAGGTCGTGATCGAAAAGGGGAAGATCACGGAGTATCGCGTGTTGCTGAAGGTCACGTTCGTGCTGTCGGACTAGTGCGGATGGTCGCTGGCTCTGCCCGCGACTGAAGTCGCGGCTCGGCAGACTGTGGCTACGCCACGGAGTGTTGAGAGATCTTGCATGGCGCCTCGCACAGCGCTCTCTGCCGAGCCGTGATTTCAATCGCGTGGGACTTGCGCCACCTCGCAGGGACTCAGCCGAGGATCCCTCCCAGCGCAAAGGAGAGGAGCAGGAGGAGGAGGACCAGCGAGGTGATCAGGACGTAAGTGCGGTCTCGCTCCGCCACAAAGGCGAAGATCGAAACGAGGACCCGGGCGAGCGGCGTCGCGATGAGAATGAGGAGTCCCAAGGCAACGATCGCGTGGCCCTGGAGAGCGGCAGCGTCGCGGAGAACGTCCCCCACCGTACGGGGCACAGCCGCGCCGGGATGGGTGAGTCGGTCCAGGTCCCCCGGAGTGACCAGGTAGCTCGGGTGGTGTGCGAAGGTGACCAGTATCCCTACCAGAATGAACCCGATGCTGGCGAGGACACCGATCCGCAGAACGTTGCTGATTGCCCGCTCTACGTTTCTCACGTTCTCGCCCCCTTGAGCAGCATCTGCGTCGAGACCCAAAGCAGCAGGAGTATGAACACAATTCTGATGCTCCGGCTCTCCAGACGGCCCAGGAGCCGAACCCCGGCCTGAGCGCCCAGCAGGACTCCGACCGCCACCGGCCCGGCGACAAAAGGATCGATGTCCCCTCGCATGAAGTAGACTCCGGCACTCGCCGCGGCCGTGACACCGATCATGAAATTGCTGGTTGCCGCAGAGACCTTGAGGGGGAGTCCCATCGCCAGGTCCATGGCCGGCACCTTCAGCGCACCCGACCCGATCCCCAGCAGGCCACTCACGATGCCGGCCACGTACATGAGGCCCAAGCCGATCCTGGTCCCCGACACCCGGTAGGGAATTTCCCGGGACAACGCCTCATCGTAGTAGCTGCTGTGGAGACGGAGCCAATCGGCCCAGGGAGCGCGCCGCGCCGGCCGGCTCTCGTCATGCCCGAGTTTGCGGAACATCATGACGGCGGAGTACGCCATCACCACGCCGAAGATGAGGTAGAGCGTCTTGCTGCCTACGCGCCCCGCGAGGTAGGCGCCGGTCATGGCGCCGGTCGTGGTAGCCAGCTCGAGCACCATGGCGACCCGAAGATTGGTCAGCCGGTCCCGCACGTAGGTGACGGCCGCTCCGCTCGAGGTCGCGATCACCGATACGATGGAGGCGCCGATCGCATAACGGATGTCTACGTGGAACCAAAGCGTGAGCGCAGGAATGATCAGAAGCCCGCCGCCAAGCCCAAGCAGGGCGCCGAGGGTCCCGGCGACAACAGAGACCACGAACGCGAGAAGGACGAAGAGGAGCGGCGTCATGGGGGGAAGAATGGAGGGGAATAGTAACTAGTGCAAAGGACTGAGGACTGTTTCCCGCTTCACCTCAGTTCGCCCGCCGCCTCCCTATCCACCAGCCAGCGCACTCTCTTCGACCCACGGGCGATGAGCCCCGCTGGTGAAAGCTCCCGATCGGCCCTCTCATGCAGGACTTGATTCAGACGAGCAGCCTTAGCGGTCCCCGAAACGAGGAAGATGACCTCTCGACTCCGGGTGATGAAGGCAGGGGTGAGAGTAACGCGCCATGTCCCAAGGGCCGCTATCGGTTCCGCCAGGACCCAACGGATTTTCTCATGCACGGCGGGCTGGCCCGGGAATAACGATGCAGTGTGCCCGTCTTCCCCCAGACCCAACAGGATGAGATCGAGACCATCGCTCAACCCGAAGCTCTCGCGAAGCGAATCCTCGTAGGCAGCCGCGGCAGCTACCGGCGGGTCCTCTCCCCGAATCCGGTGGACCTGATTCAGGGGAATGGGAACCCCATCGAGCAGCGACTCCCTCGCCATTCGATAGTTGCTCTGCGGGTCATCGGGCGGCACGCACCGCTCATCTCCCCACCAGACGTGTACCGACTCCCAGTTGATCTGGTTCGCAACCTGAGGGGTGGCGAGCATCTGGTACGCCGCTCGCGGGGTCGAACCGCCGGCCAAGGCAACCGTAAACCGCTTGCGATTCTTGACTGCGACGATGGCCGCGCGCACGAAACGTTCGGCGACTCGCCGCGCCAGATCCTGCGAATCACGCAGGATCTCGACTCCCGTGACACGGCCTCCGGTCAGCCCCTCGTCCAATGACTTGTCCCCGTCTCCCCTGCAACGATCAGATCGGTCGCGAGGCCGAGGAACAGGCCATGTTCGACGATCCCGCTGCGGGCAGCAAGCAAGACCGCAAGCTCGACGGGACGAAGCAGCGGCCCGAAGTCGGCATCGAGGATCAGGTTGCCGTGGTCGCTGTGGAACGGCTCACCCCGCGCGTCCTGCCGGAGTGCAACCCGCGCACCCAGCCCTTCGAGATATTGCGCCTGAGAGTGCCAGCAGAAGGGAAGCACTTCTACCGGTAGCGGATGCCGGGTGCCGAGGTGGGGAGACAGTTTGCCCTCATCGACCACGATGATTTCCCGGCGACTGACCTGGGCAAGGACCTTCTCCCGGAGCAGCGCCCCTCCCCCGCCCTTGATCAGGTTGAGCTCGGCATCTACTTCGTCGGCGCCGTCGATCGTGAGGTCGATGGTGACTGCCTGCTCCGCCGGGTCGAGGATCGGGATGCCCAGGCGGCGGGCCAGCGCCGCCGTCGCCCTGGAGGAAGGAACGCACCGCACACCTCGGAGTAGACCGCTCTCAAGCAGCGTCCCGATGCGGTGCACGGCGAATGAGGCGGTGCGACCCGTGCCCAGCCCGACGACCATGCTGGAATCCACGAACTCGACCGCGCGCTCCGCGGCCGCTCGCCGGTATCGCTGAACGGGGTCGGTGGCACCTTCTGACAAGACCCGTCGGGTCATGAGTGAGCCGGTCCCGCCGCTCCTTCCAGTGCATGAGCCTTGGACTCGATCCGGCTCATGAGCTCATTCCAGGAGGTGGTGAACGCCTCGATCCCTTCCTGCTGCAGCCTCTCCGCCAGCGACTCGATATCGACTCCAACCTCCTCGAACCGATCCAGCACTGTCTCGGCATTCTCGTTGCTCCGCGACAGGACTTGCTCCACCCGGCCGTGCTCGGCGAAGGCCTTGAGCGTCGCATCGGGCATGGTGGTGATCGTCTCCGGTGCGACCAGCGCCTGGACGTAGAGGACGTCCGAGGCGCCGGGATCCTTGGTCCCCGTGCTGGCCCACAGCAGCCGCTGGGTCCTGGCACCGGCGGCTGCCAGCCGGAGCCAACGGGGCGAGTCGAGCAGTTCGCGGTAGGCCCGGTAGGTTCTCATCGCGACGGCGATGCCCAGCCGGTCGTGCAACTCCGGCGGCGTTTGTTTCCCCACCGCCTTGTCCCAGCGACTCACGAACAACGACGCCACTGAAGGGACCCGCGGGTTCAGACCTGCCTCGACCCGCCGCTCGATACCCCTGATGTACGCCTTCGCCGAGGCGAGATACTGCTCCCGGGAAAAGAGCAGCGTCACGTTGATCGGAATGCCGGCGAAGATGGACTCCTCGATCGCAGGAACCCCTTCCGGTGTTCCGGGGATCTTGATAAAGAAGTTGGGCCGGTTGGCATGATCGTGGAGAAATGCGACTCGTTCCACGGTCGTCTTCGTGTCCCGCGCCAGCAGAGGAGAAACCTCCAGCGAAACCCAGCCATCCTCGCCGGCCGAGGCTTCGAAGGTCGGCTGGAAGAGATCGGCGGCGTCACGGAGATCTTCGAAAGCGAGCTCGAGGAAGAGGGCCTCGCCCAGGACCCCTCTCCTCGCGTTCAGCCGAATCGCGGCGTCGTAGGCATTGGTCTCCCCGATTGCGTGATCGAAGATGGTGGGGTTCGAGGTGAGTCCGGTGACCGAGAAATCATGGATGTAACGCCGCAGCGTCCCGCTGGTGAGCAAATCCCGGGTGATGTTGTCGAGCCAGATTCGCTGCCCGAGTTCATTCAATAGCTGAGTCGGTTTCATGTATGTCCTCCAATCCGCAGCCGCAGCGTCTGAACGCTCCGGGCCGAGGAACCCTGTAGTCATTCACATCCGCAACGCGCATCCGGATTGTGCCAGCCACGTCCGTCGATCAGGCGATTGGCCTCCTCCGGTCCCCAGCTTCCAGCGCCGTACCGAACCGGTGGCGCCGCATTTCCCAGCACCGGGTCCACCACCCGCCACGCCGCCTCGATCGTGTCCTCCCGGGCGAAGAGCATCTGATCGCCCCGCATCGCGTCGCCCAGGAGTCGCTCGTAGGGGGGAATCTCGTTCCCATTCTCGTGACAGGCGACGAGGCTCACGTCCTCTCCCACCATCTCTTCTCCCGGGCGTTTGGCCCGCGCACCCAGCTCGAGGACGACGTGGGGACTCAGGCGGAATCGGATATGGTTGGGAGGGCCCGCGGAGACATCGTTGAACAGCAGGTGCGGGGGGTATTTGAGCTCGACCAGAACTTCGGTCGCAGTGACCGGCAGGCACTTTCCGGTCCGGATATAGAAAGGAACGCCGGCCCAGCGCCAGCAGTCGAAGTGCAGCCGGAGCGCCGCGAAGGTCTCCACTTCCGAATCGGGAGCGACGCCCTGCTCGCAGTGGTAGGTCTCGTATTGCCCCCGAACCACTTCCGAGGGATCCAGCGGACGCATGGTCTTCACCGCCTGAGCCTTCGCGTCGCGGACCGCTTCCGGATCGCGACCGGCGGGCGGCTCCATGGCGAGCAGTGCCGCGATCTGGATCAGGTGATTCTGCACCACGTCGCGCACCGCGCCGGCTTCTTCGTAGAAGCGGCCTCGTCCCCTGATGCCGAACTGCTCCGCCATCGTGATCTGTACCCGCTCCACGTAATTGCGGTTCCAGATCGGCTCGAGAAACGAGTTCGCGAAGCGGAAGTACATCAGGTTCAGCACCGGCTCCTTCCCCAGATAGTGATCGATCCGGAAGATCGCGTCGTCGGGGAAAAACTCCTGCAGAGTTGCGTTGAGGCCCCGGGCACTCGCCAGGTCCCGGCCGAAGGGCTTCTCGACGATTAACCGGCCACCTTGAGCGTCACCCGACTTGGCGAGACCCTCCGCGACGGTGCGAAACAGGCTGGGCGGGATCGCGAGATAGAAGAGCGGGTGCTTGGCACTGCCCAGTGCCCCGCGCAGCCGGTCGTACGCCCCGGGGTCCTCATACTCTCCCTCGATGTAGTGAAGCAGCTCGGCAAGCCTGGCGAAGGTCCCCTCGTCCACCTTGCCGTGATGCTCCAGGCTCTCTCGCGCCCGGGCCTTCAGCCGATCGGCGGTCCAGCCGGAGCGGGCCACGCCCAGGATCGGCACGTCGAGATGGCCCCTTCGGACCATGTCATATAGTGCGGGGAAGATCTGCTGGTAGGCGAGGTCTCCGGTCACACCGAAGAGAACCAGGGCGTCCGAACGAGGCATCATGGCTGATGGCCGGGCCCTTTCTCGACGTGCCCTCCGAACTGAAACCGCATCGCCGACAGCAATTGATCGGCGAACTCCGCCCCACCGCGCGAGCTGAAACGCTGGAACAGCGCCGCGCTCAAGACGTGAGCCGGGACCCCTTCATCAACCGCGGCGGCCAGGGTCCAGCGACCTTCACCCGAATCGGAGACGCGGCCGCTGAAGCCGGCGAGCGCGGGGTCGCGGCGCAGCGCCTGTGCGGTAAGATCGAGCAGCCATGACGCAATTACACTCCCCCGCCGCCACACTTCGGCGATCTCCGCCAGGTCGAGCTCATAGCGGTACAGCTCCGGTTGCTTGAGCGGTGTCGTCTCCGCGTCAGGGCTCCGCTCCTGCATTCCGAGGTTCGCGTGACGGAGGACGTTGAATCCCTCCGCATAGGACGCCATCAAGCCGTACTCGATCCCGTTATGCACCATCTTCACGAAGTGTCCCGCTCCGGCCGGCCCGCAGTGCAGATAGCCCAGCTCGGCCCGATGCGGAGCACCATGCCGCTCTGGTGACCGTAAGGCTGCGTCGAGCCCGGGAGCCAGCGCCGCGAAGATGGGATCGAGTAGCTCGACCGCCTGATCTTCCCCTCCGATCATCAGGCAGTAACCCCGCGCGAGTCCGCGTACTCCGCCGCTGGTGCCCACATCCAGGTAATGCACGCCGCGAGAGCGGAGCTCCGTGGCGCGCCGGATGTCATCGGGGTAATGAGTGTTGCCTCCGTCGATGATGAGGTCGCCCGAAGAGAGCAGTGGAGCGAGGTGGGTGATCTGGTCATCCACCAGAGCGGCGGGAAGCATCAACCAGACGGGGCGGGGCGGCGTGAGCTGCTTCACGAGGGAGGCCAACGAATCGGCCTCAACGGCGCCTTCCTTCGCCAGCTCGGAGCGGGCTTCCGGCTTCACATCGTACACGACGCAGCGATGTCCAGCCCGGAGCAGGCGCCGAACCATGTTGGCACCCATCCGTCCCAAACCGATCATGCCCAGCTCCATAGGCGTCTCCTAGATTGCGACCAGCGCTGGCGGGCCAGGGATGGCCGAGCCGAAGCCGTAAAACACGGCGGGGGCGATCGCTTCGAGGTCATTGATGAGGTGCTCCGACGCGAGGCCCGGCTCTTCGGCCAGGTCTCTCTCGTCGAGCACCCATGTCAGGTTGGTGATTTTGGTCCGGCGGTCGAACACCGGCTCGGCGACCGCGAAGCAGGCGCGGTCAATCGGAAGGTCGAGAAACCGGCGCACGAGCGCCGTCTTAATGCCGCCTACATCTCCTGCCAAAAGCATTGCGACATCCCATCCCTTCAAACGCGACCACAACGACCGCATCCTTTTGCATGCTAGTCGTGTTGGAGGGGATTTGAAAGGCGGGAGACGGGAGATGGGAGACCCTAGAACCGAAACCCCGTCCCCACCGAGAAAATTGTCCCCTCCTCGCTGTGCGCCACATCCAACCGCGCCACGACTTCATCGAGCCCGGGCAGCCAGCCCAGCGACGGCGACGCCCAGAGTCCGCCGCCGAAGTCTGCGTGGAGCGTGGATGACGATTCTCCCTGGTTCCACACTCTCCCCCCGTCGCCGAAGGCGAGCACCCCAAGATCGGCGGAGATGAAGTTGACGTTGAAGCGGAACATTCTCACCCGGGTCTCGACACTGCCATAGGCCGAGCCGCGGTCGCCGGAGAAGCGATCGGTGCGGAAGCCGCGGAGGGTGAGTGGACCACCGACACGTGCCGCCTGACGAAATGGCGGCGCTCCGGTGAGCAGGACTCCACCCACTCGGGTCGCCAGCACCAGACGGCGCGATTGGCCGATTCCCCAGAGCGCCCGCCCTTGCACGGAGAAGCGACCGAATCCGCCCTGGTCCAGGTCCATCCAGCCCGGCGCACCAATCACCTCGAGGATTGCTTGATAGCGCACCGGCTCGCGGACCGACTCGAGTGTGGAATATTCCAGGCTTCCACCTATGCCGGCGAAGCTGAAATTGCCCGAGCCATAGGGATGCTGTTGCGCGATGAGCGTGGCGCTGCCCGTGGTGTCTGTGCTGCCGAACGAGATGAAGGGGCCCGCCTTGAAGGCCAGCTCCGGCCGGGAGGAAATCGAGATGCCGGCACCCAGGGCGACCTCGCGGACCTGGACCTCGTAGAAATCCTGATCTCTGGTTTGTTGAGTCTCGTTGCCGTAACCGAAGAAGCGCACCACGTCGATGCCCGAAGCCTTGCCCATCAGCAAAAGATGGAGATTCCTCAACACGTCCCGACGCTCGAACTCCAGCAGCACCCTGGCGCCCGCCGGCTTGGTCGCGAAGGTGAACGCACCTCGGAGCTGTTGGCGATAATTCTTCTCCTCAAAACCCTGCCAGTCGCGATGGGCCCGGATCCCCGCCACGACCCCGAGGTCTCCACTGTATCCCAGCTGCAGGCCGGACTTGGTCTCAGCTCCCCAGTCCATTGGCTCCGGCGGATAGCCATCGCGCTGCCACCGGATCCGACGGCCTGTGGCCCGTGGTACCACCCGCACTCCCCCCGGCGGATCCACTCGGGTGCGATCGGACTCGGCGTAAAGCACCACCCGTTTGGTGGAAGGCCCTTCCCGCTCGAGGGCCACGTTTCCCGAGCGGGAGGTGATGCGCACCCCTGTCCCCCCGTGCTGCACACCGATCAGCAGAACGGAATCCTTCCCGCCTTCCAGGTGGAGCCTGATCTCTTCCGTCTCGTCGCGGAGAAATTGGCGATGAAACGTCTGGACGCCGCCGCTCACCGCGAGGATTTCCACTGCTCCCTTCTCGGACCGCCGGACGGTTACCCGTTCATCGGCATCGGACAGGACCAGGTCCGGGTAATGATTGATGATGGTGTAGAACTGCTTGACGATCCTGGGGAGGAGATCTCGACGAGACGCGATGCCGGTGAGGAGTAGTGACTGGGAAGGCGCCCGTTGCGACTCGGGCAGCAGCGCGATCGCCTCCTCGATCCGGTCGTTGGTCAGCGATTGAGCCAGCGTTGATGAGACGCTGTCCCAGGTGGAGCGATCGAGCCGAACCAGAAGCTGGCGGTCGAGGTCATATCCTCGATCGACCAGCGGCCCCACCTTCGGCATCTTCGGACCAAAGACCTGGTGGCCCGGCTCGTACTGGTTGAGGACCGCCGCGTTCCAACCCTGAGCGCGAAGGAACGCTTCTTCCTGGCGAATCGCGATCGGCACCCAACGCCCCTCAGTGCCGCTATCCGCCGCCAGGCCCCAGAGCCAATGCTCGGGACTTCGGTCCCGATCGCCGACCAGCACGTCGAGGAGCCGGGAGGCGAGATACCGCTCCGTTGCAACTACGGTCGTGGGATCGAGCCGGAGTTGCGCGAGCAATGCGGCCGTGGTGATTACCCGTGAAAACCGGCCGTATGGCTTACCGTCCAGTTCGGGAGCGTGCTCCACCCAGACCGGCCGGTCGCGCAGCGAATCGAGGAGATGGAACGAGTCGGGCGCAGCGCGGAGAACCGCAAGCGTCGGCTGAATCGCGTCCAGACCGACGCGCTGATACAGCCCGGCTGCCACGAGCGGAGCCGTCGGGTGTACGTTGGCGACGAGATCCCGAAGGAGGTTGTTGAACTCGGTATCGCGCAGGTTCCTGGGCAGCAGCGCGGTGACGGGATCTCGGTCTACCGGAAGGATTCGAAGGGCCCTGCCGTCTGCGCCTCGCGCAATGACGACGTTGGCGAGGGGGCCGTTATCCGGTGCGAAGGTGACCTGTCCCCCACCGAGCCGATCGGTGTTCGCCACCGCCAGGCACACGGTATCCGCCCAGAGCGCGCGCCAGCCCGCCCCGCGCGCGAGACCCGGGCCCTTGGGCTCCGCCAAGCGCGGGCTGAGAACGACAGCGGCGGAGTCGGGAGGTTCTCCCGACGGGCGTTGAGTACCGCTTGCGGCAACGCAACCGCCGATAGCCAGGAGCCAGAGCACCGTTTACTCAGCATCCCGATGTACAGCTGCAGGCGAGAACGCGGGAAGGCACACCGCGACATACTCGGCGCCATCCGATCCCGGCGTGCTGTAACGAACCCATTCGCCTGGCCTCGTCACCACGGCCTGTCCCGCCTGAACGTCAAGTTGGCCACCTTCGTATTCGACACGCAGCGTGCCGCGCAGGACCAGAGTGACTTCCTCAAACTCGGGCCGCTGGCCGGGCTCCCGCCAGCCCGAAGGAGAAACCATTCGCGCGACACTCAGCGCCTCATGTCCCGAATTCACTCGGCCGGCGTACTCCTCGATACGCTTGGGAGGCTGGCCTGCGGCTTGGATAACGGTGGGTTCGGGGATGAGGCGAGGCATTGAGAATGAATGGTTGGGGTTGCAGTCCTACGGTCAGGTCGGTCGATCAGCGTAAAGGTAGCTCCTTCTTCCCCGTTCCCTGTTCCCTTTTCCCGCTTTTCCCCTCCCCGAAATCCCCCGCTATACTTGACCCCACGCGAACGTGGCGGAACTGGCAGACGCGCAGGACTTAGGATCCTGTGGGGAAACCCTTCCGGGTTCGACTCCCGGCGTTCGCATCAAATAACTTAGGGCCCCTCGGTTGAGGGGCCCTGTTTGGAAATGTCTCTCGCGATGTCTCTCGGGCCCGGATCTCGGTTCCCGAGGCAAAAAGCCCGCGAACGTTCCCAATGAGCCGGAGCACACCTCCCAAAATCGGTTCGTCTGGGTCGCCGCCAGCGACATTATCCAGACCTTCAAATCAGATGCGCGAGATCGGGCAATCAGTGAGGACCTCGATGAGCGCTTTCGTTACAGGCACAACTTGCCGCCTGATTACCCGGTTTCTCGCTTCGACCGCACCCGGGAGATTCACGACTCCGACCCTCGTCCTCCAGTGATTTACCCGGACGACGACTGAAATCGCAGCGGCCTGGTCCGTTCATGCCGGAATCCCGAGATCCTGTGCGAGCCCTGGTGGGCCCAGGGAGCTCGGTGGAGCTGCCTCGCCTAGCCTATTCCTTGATCTCCAACTCGACGATCTCGGCGTTGCTCATCCCCCCTACCCCAAGGGACCGCTCGATCTGCGAGATGGCCGGCTTTGGCGACATGAGGATCAGCGCCGATTGGCCGGGACCAAACATGCCGACCACCTTCTTCAGGTCCGCTTCCGACAAACGGCGCGCCGGCGCTTCCGGCGCGTAGCCGCTGGCTGAGTCGGCGGCACTTGTCGGCGGCGCGGTCAGCCTCGCGATCGCCGTATCGACGACCTGGCTGGCCTGCAATGCCCTGACGGAACCGCCGGCCTGATTGTACCTTTGCTTGACCTCCACCTTGCCAGCCTTGTCTTTGGTCAGGACCGCGAAGGCTTCGACCTGGTCCCGGGCGGTCTTGCTCATGTGGTCCATGGCGTACCCGGCTCCTTCTGTGTCTTTCCAGACAGCATAGATCATCCTGAGCGGAGCCTCATCCTGGGCCTGCGCCGGCAACGAGCTCGCGGCCAGCAGGACCACGGCAACTGACAAGTACGAAGCGCGATAGGTACTCATGCTCTCCTCCATCGACGAGGTAGAAAGGGAGGTCGACATACACTATCCAGTCGAACTTACAGTTTCTGCTACAGTTTCTCCGGGCATGACCCGGCACCTTGCGACACCCGCCGCTAGTAACAAGCGAAGGCCCCAAGCTCGCCCCCAGGCGCGCTACCTCGGCGTGGCGGGGACCTGATCCCCGCGGAGCCGCTCACGCTCCTCCTTCCGCGCGACCTCCTCCATCTGGGCCAGGCGGTACGCCACATAGCACCGATAGATGTTGGCCACATAGGTCACCGTTTCCTCGCCGATGCGCCGGGCCGCGATCAGTTCGACGTTGTTGCGCCAGATGTTGGGGTCGAGCCCCTTCTTCGCAGCCTCCGCCCGCAGGCCGAGGCGGACTCGAGAAGAAGGATTACACTCGGCTGCCCTTGCGGGCATCGGCGATCCCGTCCATTCACACGCATTGCTGTGTGAAAGGCCGCGGGGTGCGACAAGGGATGAAGAAACCTTCATGAGATCGTGCATCTGCAGACAAGCTTGAGCGTTACATCCTAGGCAGGGCTCACAAGGGTAGACATTGCACTTTGGTGCAGGTGTCGCGTTCGTGCGAGACTTCTCGCTCTAGTTCCTCGAATTGCTCGCAAAGGTCACCGCGCTGTGATCGTCCTAGGGGTCTACCAGCAGCGGCTCAATAACAGAAACGGGCGTGGTCCTTCGGACCATGCCCTTCTCTCTTTCATCGGGTTCTGCCCAGAGGCCCAATGTTTCTCAAATGTCTTTCCCCGGTATCGGAGTCCACATGAGGGTTAGCGGGCCTCAGTCGGTGTACGTACAATTCCGCTGGTGCGCAACGTCAGTCCACGGGGTGTGACGTATCTTAGGATCCTGTGGGGGAACCCTTCCGGGTTCGACTCCCGGCGTTCGCACCTGCACCTCTCCCAAGCTGTTGTGTTCACTGGCTCCTAGAGAGACCCGTCGTGCGCAAATCCGATAGCCTGTGGTTCGCGCTTCTCGCGATCGCTCTCGCCGCCCAAGGGTGCAACCGGGTCGCCAGGAACGTCTCCTACGATCCCGCCGGCACCGACTCGCTTACAGCACTCGACATCTACCCGCCGAGGTTTGGCGGAAATCATCCGGTCGTCATCTTCCTTCACGGCGGGAGTTACGTCGAGGGAGACAAGAGCACCGAAGTAGGGGCCAAGCCCAAGCAGTTCGCCGGCGAGGGATACGTCTTCGTCGCGGTAAACTATCGCTTGTCGCCCGCGGTCAAGCATCCGGTCCACATCCAGGACGTGGCCAAATCCATTGCCTGGGTCCAGCGCAACATCAGCCGCTATGGCGGCGACTCCACTCGGCTCTTCGTCCTGGGCCATTCCTCGGGCGCCAGCATGGCGGCGCTCATCGCTACCAACGAGCGTTACCTCAAGGCAGAAGGGCTGGATCTGTCGTCGCTGAGCGGGGCGATCCTGCTGGATGGGAGCGCCTACGATATCCCGCGCCGATTCTCCGAGGATTCGGCCGACGCCCATCGTCTGCTCCCCATCTTCGGCGACGACCCCACGGTCTGGGAAGAGGCCTCCGCGCAGTATCACTGTCAAAAGAACAAAGGCATTCCGCCCTTCCTGATGTTTTTTCTCACCGCGCGCGCCGGAGGCACCCAGCAGTCTCAAGCGCTGGCGGGTGCCCTGGCCACTGCCGGGGTCAAGGTTGAGATCAAGCCGATTCAGACCGTGGGGCACTACAAACTGAATCTGGAGCTGGGGCTGGAGACAGACCCTGCGACCGCGGACGTGTTCTCGTTCTTGAAGACCTACAGCGCCCGGGGACCCTGAGCGGAATTGCGGAACGACTCAACCGGTCGATGACCGTCTCCCGCCGCGCTGCAGCAACGCCAGCCGCACCGCGTCTACCACGAGAGAAAAATCGTCGAGCTTGGAGATGAGCGGCACACCACGCTGCTCGATCGGCGCGTGGACCTTGGGATCCCGCGCCGCTCCGGTGAGAAACACCACCCGGTGGAGCAGCTCAGGAACCCGGGAGACCAGCGAATCGTAGAATGCGACCCCGCTCACCTCGGGCATCAACACGTCGCTCACCACCGCATCCACGTCGCCCGCCTCGACCACGCGCAACGCCTCGGCCCCGGACCCGGCTTCGAGGACGGCAAAGCCGCTGCGCTCGAAATAGCCCCGCAACGCCCGGCGAATGGACTTCTCGTCGTCAACCACGAGGACGGTGGACATGCTTACTATTCAACAAGTTGCGACATGAAGGGTCAAGTAGTTCCATCGGCCTACACCCTCGTCTGTAGCCCCATCCCGATCACGTCGAGCCGGGGCACCGCTCCTACTGCCCCCTCGCCCTGTGGCCGACTAAATTGCCGCCCATGTCGGACATATCGATCGTAAAGACCAAGGAAGACGAAGCCTCCAAGTCGCTCCAGGTGACGGTCCCGGTGGACCGGGTTCGCCAGGCGGAGGACAAGGCTCTCAAGTACTACCGGCAGCGGGCCCGCCTGCCTGGCTTCCGGCAAGGACACGCCCCGGAAGGGGTGGTTCGCAAGCGGTTCGGGGACGCCATCCGGCAGACCGTGCTGGAAGAGGTGATCCGGGAGAGCTGGGAAGCGGCCCAGACCAGCGAGCAGCTCAAGCCGATAGCCGAGCCGCACATCCACAATCTCAAGTTCGAGACCGGCGGCCCGATCGAATTCGAGTTCCACGTCGAAGTCCGTCCCGAGGTCAAGCTGAACCGCACCGGTGGCTTCACCCTGCACCGCCGGGTGCTTCCGGTGACCGATGCGGAGGTTGAGTCGCGCCTGCGCGACGTCCAGGAACAGAAGGCGACCTGGATCCCGGTCGAAGGGCAGAAGCCTTCACCCGGCCAGCAGGTGAGAGTCGAAGTGGCTCCGCTCGACGCAGAGAACGCAGGCACCGCACAGCCCTACGTGATGGTCCTGGGCGAGGGCCGCGCGATCCCCGACGTCGAAGAGCGGGTGATGACGCTGCTTCCCGGAGAGTCGGTGGATACCGAAGTCCGCTTCCCGGACGACTTCTCGGATGAATCCCGTCGCGGCCAGACCCGCAAGGTCCGCATCGCGCTGCATGAGGTGAAGCGGCAGGAGTTGCCGGCCCTGGACGACGGCTTCGCGCGGGAAGTTGGAGACTTCGAAAGTCTCGATGCGCTGCGGGCCGCGATCCGGACCGATCTGGAGCGGGATGCCGAGCAGACCGCCGATCAGTCCGTGCGTCAGGACCTGGTGCGCCAGTTGATCGAGGCCAACGGAATCACGGCCCCCGGTTCGTTGGTGGACCGGTTGATTCAGGGATACGGCCAGGCGTACCAGATTGATCAGGCCCGTCTTCCCGACTTCGCCAATGAATTCCGCCCCATGGCGGAGTCCCAGGTCAAGCGCGATTTATTGCTCGACACCGTGGTGGAAAGCGAGAAGCTGGCCGCCACCGAAGCGGAGATCGACGCCCGGGTTGCCGCGATGGCTCAGGCACGGGGGTTGCCGGTCGGACAGCTGTACGCCCAGCTGGAGAAGGCCAACCGGCTGCGGGAGCTGGAGCGTGGTCTCACCGAGGAGAAGGCCTTCGCCTGGCTCCTCCAGCAAAGCACCATTGAGGAGAGCGCGAATTGACGATGTCAACTCTCTATCCGCCGTATGTCATTGAACGGTCCAGCCGCGGGGAGCGGTCCTACGATATCTTCTCCCGGCTGCTGATGGATCGGATCGTTTTCATGGGAGCGCCGATCAACGACGATGTGGCCAATATCGTGATCGCGCAGCTGCTCTTCCTGGAAGCGGACAATCCCGAGCGGGACATCTATCTCTACATCAACTCGCCGGGAGGTGTCGTCTCGAGCGGCCTCGCCATCTACGACACGATGCAGTACCTCAAGGCGCCGATCAATACCATCTGCATGGGGATGGCGGCCTCGATGGGCTCCTTCCTGCTGGCGGCGGGACTCAAAGGCAAGCGGAGCGCCCTGCCCCACTCCCGCATCATGATTCACCAGCCCTCGGGCGGTGCGCAGGGAACCGCGGCCGACATCGAGATCCAGGCGCGCGAGATCCTCTATCTCCGTTCGAAGCTGAACGGCCTGTACGCCCAGCACACCGGCCAGGCGATCGAGACCATCGAACGGGACATGGATCGCGACCGCTTCATGAGCGCCGAGGAAGCGAAGGAGTACGGGATCATCGACAGCGTGATCACCAAGCGTACCGAGATTCAGCCGGCCAAGAACCCTTGACGCTCCCCCGGAGCCGGGGCACCTTTTGAGAGTCTTCCCCGGCTCCCTTTCACCTTAGACCGCGGCTGGTACCATGTCCAACGACAAACATCTCCGCTGCTCGTTCTGCGGAAAGTCGAAGGATTCGGTCCGGAAGTTCATTTCCGGCCCGTCGGTCTATATCTGCAACGAATGCATTACGCTGTGCAACGAGATCCTGGCGGAGGACGAGGAGCGGGACGTCGCGGATACCATCACCCAGGTCCCCACGCCCAATGAGATCAAGGCGGTCCTGGACCAGTACGTGATCGGGCAGGAACGGGCCAAGCGAACCCTCTCTGTCGCGGTCTACAATCACTACAAGCGAATCAACTCATCCTCGTCGCGGGAGAGCGAGGTCGAGCTCGATAAGTCCAACATCCTCCTGATCGGTCCCACCGGCGTCGGCAAGACCCTGCTGGCCCAGACCCTCGCCCGAATCCTCGACGTTCCCTTCACCATCGCGGACGCGACCACCCTCACCGAAGCGGGTTACGTCGGCGAAGATGTGGAGAACATCCTGGTGCGGCTGCTTCAGGCCGGGGAATTCAACGTCGCCGAGTGCGAGCGGGGCATCGTCTACATCGACGAGATCGACAAGATCGCCCGCAAGTCGGAGAACCCGAGCATCACCCGGGACGTCTCCGGTGAGGGCGTCCAGCAGGCGCTGCTCAAGATCCTGGAAGGCACGGTTGCCTCGGTTCCGCCTCAGGGCGGACGCAAGCACCCGCAGCAGGAATACATCCAGATCAACACCAAGGACATCCTGTTCGTGTGCGGCGGCGCATTCGACGGGCTGGAAAAGATCATCCAGGCCCGCACCGGCCGGCAGCAGATCGGCTTCTCCAAGGACTCCCGCGGGGCCACCACCGAGGCGGACAAGCAGAACCCCTTCGCCGAGGTGGAGCCGGACGACCTGCTGCGCTTCGGGCTCATCCCCGAGCTGGTAGGCCGGCTCCCTGTAACGGTGGCCCTGGAAGCGCTGGACGAAGAGGCCCTGGTCCGCATCCTGATCGAGCCCAAGAACGCGCTCACCAAGCAGTACAAGAAGTTGTTCGAGATGGAGAACGTGGGCCTCACGTTCGACCCCGAAGCGCTGCGCGCTGTGGCCGAGAAGGCCCTGAAGCGCGGTACCGGCGCCCGCGGCCTCCGCGCCATCCTCGAACACACCATGACCGATATCATGTTCGACCTTCCCAGCCGGGACGATGTGCGGGAGATTGTGATCACCCGCGAATCGGTCCTCGAGGATCAGCCCCCGCTGGTAGTGACGGAGCGGGCGAGAACGAAACGGGAGGCTTAGGGCGGACAGGGCGAAACAGGGCGGACACGGCGGATGAGCCTTGGACTCCATGACCGCCATGACCGACCCGCCCGCCCCGACCGCCATGCACCGATCTTCCCCGCTGGCTCAACTTCCCATCGAATTCATCGGCAGCTTCCCGGACCCCCTGGTTCGGCTCGAGCCGCCGCTTCCTGAAATAGCATTTCTTGGCCGCTCCAACGTCGGCAAATCGAGCCTGCTGAACGCGCTCGTCGGCCGCCGCAATTTGGCGCGAGTGAGCGGGTCGCCCGGAAAGACCACGTTGCTGAACGTGTTCCGGATGCCCTCGCTCTACCTGATCGACCTGCCGGGCTACGGCTATGCCCGGGCTTCGCACAGCGATCGGGCGGGATTTGCGAAATTGATCAAGGGCGTACTGACTCGCCGGACGAGCCTGACCGGCGTCGTTTGGCTGCTCGACATCCGGCACTCTCCGTCGAAGGAAGACGTGGAGTACAGCCACCTGCTCGCCGAGCGGGGCATCCCGCTACTGGTCGCCCTCACCAAGGCGGACAAGCTCGGCCGCGCAGCGCGGGGAGAGCGGTTGCGGGAGTTGGCGAAGGCGCTGGAGGTTCCGGAGGAGCAGTTCGAGCCTACCAGCAGCAGCACCGGACTCGGCATTGTGGAGCTGGGTGAGAGCGTTCTCGCGGCGACAGCCACGGAGGCACGATGAACAAGGCTTGGTTAGTGATCGCCGCGTCCCTCAGTGTGGCCTGCGCTGGCGCCTCCCACGCCCAGAGCGGCGAAACGAGCGTCGCCGGGGGTGACCTTCCCCCACCCGGGTACGGCACTCTGGGCCAGGACGACATCTCGATCCGGTTCAACGCCGGAGACATCGATATCCGCATGGTGCCGCTCGATCAGCGGGTGTTGCGTCTGCTGGGCCCTGACGTCTACGCTTCGCTCAACAAGCTCACGATAGACCGCGAGGCTTCGATCGATTCTGTGGCGGCGCTGGGCGGAGCTTCGGATCCCGGATTAATGCTGGTGAGTTTCTTCGGACGACGGGACGGGGTGCGCTTCGAGCCACTCAACGTCTTCCTGGTCATCCGCAATCAGACTTACCAGCCCATCGGCATGGTCCCCTTCACCGCCTCAATCACCAACCGGCAGCTCGACACTCGGCAACAGGCCTCTGCGATCATGGTCTACAACACGCCGGTCCCGGTCTATGAAGGCTTCGGCGTCGCCTACGGCGTGATCGTTGTCCCTGACGCCTGGCGCAACCAGCTCTCCAAGGTGCAACGGGAACGCACCCGCGTCATGACAAAGGTGAGGCAGGGGCAGGTCGACAGCGCGAAGGCGCCGTGATGAGATTGCAGATTGCTGATTGCTGATTGCTGATTGAAAAACGGATGCTGATCGTTGAATCAAATCAGCAATCTGCAATCAGCAATCTGCAATTCCTACCAGCTCCACCACTTATCGACTCCCTCAAACTCCCGCCCCGCCACCAGCATCGCCGTAGATAGAACGTCCGCCTCAATTCCTGTGCGAGCCCGGACACTCACCTGCACCATGCGATCCGCGGGATAACCGGTCGCAGGATCCATCACGTGGCCGCGGGCAACGGCGCCGTAGCGAATCACCGACATCGTGTTGGCGCTGGTCGCGAGGGCGCGGTCCCGCAGGACACCGGCGGGCCGGGGAGCCCCTGTGCCGGTCGGATCGGCCAGATCCACCCGCCAGCCTTCCTCCCCCGGCGGCGCGCCCAGCGCGATGCAATCACCGCTCACATCGATGAAGGCTCGCTCGACTCCGCAGGCCCGTAGCACACTCGCCGCCCGGTCCAGACCATATCCCACTCCGATTCCGCCGAGATCGAGCCGAGTCACGGCGGAAGGAAGTGTCACCCGGTCCCCATCGAGCATCATCACACTGGCTCGTACCGCCTTCTCCGCTTCCCGAAGCTCGATCGCCCCGGGTGGAGCTTTCCTCGGCTCACGGAAACCCCAGACCCGCATCAACGGCTCGACTGCGATATCGAATGCCCCGTTCGTCGTGCGTCGAGCACGAGCGGCGGCGCTGAGCACCTCGAGCAAGTCGCTATCTATTTTCATCGGCGACTTCCCGGCGTGGCGGTTCAGCTCGGAGAGGTCGCTCGCGTCATCGAACCGGGAGAGGCGGTCCTCGACGCGACGCAGCTCCGCCAGTGCTAGAGCGGCGGCCTCAAGACCGGCCGCCTCGGACTCGTGGAAGAGCCTCAGGTGAACCGGCTGTCCCATCGCCCAGGACCAGCGCTCAACGAGGCGGGACGGCGGGAGGGCGGGAGGGCGGTTAGAACCGCTCATCTGACCAGCCGCCTGACCGCCTGACCGCCCAACCGCAAGCGCAGCTCCCAGCATCGACACGAAGTCGCGGCGGTTCACTTCTGCTCCACCAGGTGGAGCTCGGTGAGAATCAGCCAGCTCTGCAGGTAGAAGGTGATCGCCATGATTGTGCTGGAGAGCTGCAGCAGCCAGCTGAACCGCGGATCGACGTAGCGCACCAGCCACAGCGAGCTGAACGACACCAGCAGGGCCACGAATGGCTCCACAATCAGGAAGCGCCTCAACCGGGGCGAGAGCCGGGAGCAGAGCGACACTCCCAGGCCCGAGAACGCAAAAATCACCGCCATGCTCAGAATGTGCGTGTGGGTCAACGTGAGCATCTCGGCGTACGACTTGGGAAACTGCATCGCCCCTTCGGCCACGGTGCTGTCGGACCCGCGATACCGGTCGCTGATGCCCGAGGGCACCATGTGGGTCGTATGCAAAACGAAAAGGAGTGCCGTGGTGTATCCCACCACCTGGGCGATGGTGAGCCACCGGGCCAGGCTGCGGAGTGGCGGTGGGACGTCGCGCCAGAGGAATTCGTTGATTCTGGAATTCATTGGAGTTTGCCCGCCGCGTGCCACGCGGTGAGATCGGCGACCGCCTTGCGCACGGCCACGGTGACGGAGTTCACGCTGATCGTCGCTCCCGAGATGGAGCGAATATCCTTCCCGACTTCCATGGGATCCTGCGCCGTCTTTCCCCGGAATTGCTTGCGCCACGAGTCGTACGCCACTTCGCCGCCGTACGGCTCGCGATAGACCAGGATATCAACGTCCTTCAGGTGATCACCCGGATCGACGGCGACCAGGAACGTGATGGGCTGGTCCTTCCCCTTCACATTCCGCACGACGGCATATCCCAGCACCGAATCCGCCCGCTCGACCCGAAGCACCGGCGCATCATCCACCTTGACCGTGTCGGCGAGGGCTCCATCCCCGAACACCCGCGCGAGACTCGCCTGGACCTTCTTGGCGGGGACGTCCTGGGCAGTAAGGCGTGAGAAGTGAGGAGTGAGAAAAAAAAGCACGAGCATCAGTCCCACGCGCGCAGCCCCACCTCGGCGGGATCGCTTCTCACTTCTCACCGCTCACCTCTCACGCGTTTCACCCCTCTCACGCTTTTAGAACTGGTACCCAACGCCCAGCGCCAACACCTCGTTCTCCCCTACCCCGGCTTGGTTGTCGCGGAGCTGGTAGTCGGCCTTGAAGGCAACATTCCAGAGCGGCTTGTACGTCAGGCCAAAGGTGGTGATCCGGCGAGCGAGCGCGGCATCGTCCGGCGTGCCGGCAGCTGCCTTGGCCTGGGTGTCGTAATGATCGTACCGCACAAACGCGTTGAGCCGTTGGCTCGATTGGGGAGCGAGGAGCCCGAGCAGATTGCATCCGCCCTCGACGTAGCCCCCGGCGATCCTTCGGCCAACGCCCTGAGCGTAGACCGCGTTGATCTTGTCGGCGTCATAGACCTCGACGGTGCCTCCGACCGCGCGCAGCATGAAGGGCCCGTTGTCGTACCGGGCATCACCCATGAGCACCAGAACGGGAGCATCGAATGCGCCGGTGCCGAGACCGGGAACCTGGTTGGCGGTGCCACCATACCAGAACGAACCGCCGAGCTTAAGACCCGCCTGGGCATACTCCACCCGGCCGGTGAAAGAAGGATTGGCGAAGCTCGCCTCTTTCCCCTCCTGCCGCCCCTCACGGATGCCTTGCTCCGCCGTGAACCCCTCGGCCTTGAGCCCGTTCACCAGGAAGACCCGATAACTGAGCCCGTTGACTCCGGGAATTTGGCCGACGGCGCCGACGCCGATGTCCCGCCACGTCGTGGGAATGACATCGTTGTCGAAGTCGGGCCGCTCGACTCCGTTGAAGCTGGGTGGCTCGTGGATCTCGTTGATGATGCCGATCGGCGGAAGCAGGAGTCCAGTCCGCAGGGTGAATGCGTTGGAGAAACGGTAATCCAGATAGGCCTGCTCGAGTGCGACCTCGCCTCCCGATTCCCCGCCTTCGATCTTGGTGTCCTCCAACTCCAGCTCGGAGTGTAGGGTGATCCGCTCGTTGAAGGCGTAGCCGGCGTAGATCACGAATCGCTTCACGTTGACCAGGCCGGGCGTGTTGGGACCGGTCGAGTTGGAGTAGTGGACCTCCCCGTACCCTCCGATAGTAAGTTTGCCGGCTTCGTCCTGAGCGGAGAGCTGGGGAAGGGGGAGGAAGCAGAGTCCGACCGCCCCGATGCGGACAATCAAGTTCATGAGTGACAAGGGGAAAGATTAGTTGAGAATGATTATCAAATAGAACTCTGACTAGTTTAGTCCCCTTTTTGGAGTTCGTCAACCAGATTTCCCCCATGGTACTACGGTTCACGTTTCCTCTGACGGGCGGAACCGCTAGACTCTGTTGATCCCGGAGGATCTATGGCCTACCTGCCGCTGCGCGGAGTCGAAATCGCGGCCCCCGCCGCTCCCCTGTACGACGAATGGCTTGCCGCTCTCGACGCCGAGCTGGCTGCGCCCGGCGCCGACTGGTACCGGATCGCTCGGGACGTGCTGTTCGAGATCTGGTATCCCGGCCATGCGGACTACGAAGGCATGGTCGCCGATGCGAAGCTCCCCGCGGCGAGCCGCATCGCGTTGCTCGGCCTGGATCCGCACAACATCACGCTCGAGCCCGAGTACTACGGCGAGGTTGACGCGCCGCGCTTTGCCCGGGTGAAGCCGCTGCTCTGGCTTTGGTACTCCTTCGATCGCTCTCCGCTGGGAGGACAGCACGTCTACCTCGGCATCCGGCTTCGCCGCCTCCTGGCGTCGCGGATCTTTGCCCGCTGCGGAGAGAACTTCAAATGCTTCCAGCATGTCGAGTTCTCCTATGGCTACAACCTGGAGGTGGGGGACAACGTCGTGGTTCATCGCCACGTGCTCCTCGACGACCGGGGCGGGATCACGCTGGGCAACCGGGTCAGCATCTCGGATTACGCCAACATCTACAGCCACACCCACAGCATCGTGGAGCAGCGCGAGGTGACTACCGCCAACACCGTGATCGAGGACGACGTGCGCATCACCTACCATGCCACGGTGCTGGCCGGAGTCCGGGTGAAAACCAACGCCATGGTGGGCGCCATGGCCCTCGCCACCAAGGACGTCAGGTCCTATCACGTGAACGTCGGGATTCCCGCCAAATCGGTTCGGGTCAAGCCGAATGCACCACCCGAGGCGTACGTGACCGAACGGGTTGGCGGCCGGCACTCCGGGGAGCCGCCTCGCTGACCGCGGGCATCCTCGCTCTTCTGCTCCTGGTCGTCGCACTGGGACTCGCAGTTTCCCTGGTGCGATCGCGTCGGCGTTCCGTGGCACTGGAGAAGGACCGGAGACAGCTCGCCCTCCAGCTCGACCGCCGGATCAACGAGATCTTTTCGCTTCAGGAATTGAGTTACGTGCTCGCCGAGTCGCTCCAGCTCGAGCGAGTGGCCGAGCAGGTGGTGCGCTACACCATGCGGTTCCTCCAGGCCGACGGCGCCATCGTCATCCTGGCGTCGGAAGATGGCAGCAGCCTGATGGTGGCCGGCGCCGAGGGTTCATTATCTGCTCTCAGCGGCCAACGGCTGGCCGCCGATGACGCGACACTGGTGATGCGGGCGCTGCAGAACGAACGGATCGAAGTCGAGCAGGATGTTTCAGGAGAGGGTGTCCTTCTGATCGGCGATGCCAGAGCCCAAATCGCCGCGGCCGCTCCGCTCCGGGCCCATGGATTTGCGATGGGTGCTCTCGCGGTGGCGGGCCACCGTTCCGGCACTTTCAGTCCCGAGGATCTCTGGCTCCTGTCTACTGTGACGACGCATGTCGCCGTGGTGATGGCCAACAGCCGGCTGTTCGAAATGGTGCGACAGGCGAAAGAGGAGTGGGAAACCGCGTTCAACTCCCTCGCCGAAGGCATCGCGGTGGTTGATGAGAAGGGCCGGATCAGCCGCGCCAATCGTGCCTTCGCGCGGATGCTCGATGCCGCCCTCCCTACCCTGATCGGCCGGAACTTCTGGCCGACCGTGGTAGGAGACAGCGAAGGTCCCGGCGATCTCTTCGCCGCCGCGAGCCGGGGTGAACGACCCTCGCCGGTCATGGTCCGTAGCGAGGTGCTCCACCGGATGCTGCGACTTACCGCGGCTCCCCTTTCCGAGCCGCTGGACGGTACGGCGACCGTCATCCTCATCGAAGATGTGACCGAGCAACGGGCGCTCGAGGCCCAGCTCATCCAGAACGAAAAGCTGGCCGCTGTGGGACAGCTGGTTTCCGGCGTCGCCCACGAACTCAACAACCCGCTCACCTCGATCGCGGGATTGTCGGAGTTCCTGCTCGAGCGAAAAGATCTCCGGGCAAGCGACCGGGAGCACCTGCGGGTGGTGCACGAGCAGGCCGCGCGTGCCGGGCTCATCGTACAGAATCTGCTGACCTTCGCCCGGAAGGAGACGCCCGAGGCGACCGGGGTGGCCCTGAACACCGTGGTGGAACGCACCGCGCTGCTGGTAGCCTACGATCTCCGGCTCCGTGGCATCGAGCTGGACCAGAAGTTGAGCGGCGAGGAGATCAGCGTGAAGGGAAACCGCTACGAGCTGCAACAGGTGCTGCTGAACCTGCTCACCAATGCGACTCACGCGATCTCGAGGCTGCACCCTGACGCGGCGCGCCGCATCACCGTCGAGACATTGAGGGATGGCACCCAGGCGCTGCTCCGGGTACGAGACACCGGGCCCGGCGTGCCGCAGCAGCTCGTCTCCCAGCTCTTTACTCCCTTCTTCACCACGAAGGACCCGGGCGAGGGAACCGGCCTGGGCCTCTCGATCAGTTACGGGATCGTCGAATCGCACGGAGGCCGTCTGAGCTATGCGCCGGGTGCTGGTGGCGGAGCCGAATTCACCGTCTCACTCCCCTGCGCGCCTCCTGGGGAAGAAGCGCCGGCGGTTCAGCCTGCGGGGCTCGAAGGCCTGCCTCGGGGGAAGGCTGGGCGCTCCATTCTCGTCGTGGATTCGGACCGGGCAGTCCATCGGACGGCGGTGGCACTCTTCGGCATGGCTGGTCATCGAGTAGTGAGCGTGCTGACCGGCGACGAAGCGATGCCACTCGCTCAGGAAGGGGAGTATGACCTGGTGCTGGCGGATTCTCGTGCGACGATGAACGGGGAAGGCTTCGTGACCCACCTGCTGGCCGCGCGACCTGGGTGGAAGAGCCGGGTAGTCCTCACCGTCCCGGCCGACACCAGCTCGGCCCAGCTGCAACGCGAGGGATTCAGAGTCGTGGAGCGGCCGATCACCGTCCGCCAGCTGAGCGCCGCGGCGCAGGCACTGCTCGAGAGCTAGTAACCCGCCTCCTCAGCCCGACGGAAGGGCTGGAGAGTGATCCTGCCGTGCAGTTTCCGGGCGACCTGATCCGCGCTCGCCACCGCCCAGAAATTCCCGCCCGCGTCGAGCACCGGCGCATCGATGAACCAGCGCCGGGCAGAGAGAAAGACGTTGCCAGTAAGCTGGAGGTCAGTGCTGACCGAATCGATCACGACCCCGTCATCCACCCCGTCGAACAGGTTGCCCCGGATCCTGATCCGGCTGCTCCGTTCCACCAGGATGCCCTGCGCCACCTTGGCGATCGTGTTGTCGCCAATCCGATAATCCCGGCTCGGCTCATCCCCATCCTTGGAGGTAAAGAGCCGGATACCGACCTTGCCGCCGATGATGATGTTGCCGTTCAGCTCGTTCTCGCCGCCATGCTCGATGGCAATGCCGGCGGTTCGGGAGCCTACGATGGAGTTCTTCTCCACCGTGTTGGCCCGGGAGTATCCCAGCCAGAACCCGTAGTCCGAACTGTCGGCCCGATTCTCCAGGAAGGTGTTCCATTCGCTGAAGGTGGACTCGAACGCATTGTGATAGGCGAACGAAGCGTCGTTCCGGATCACGAGGTTGCCGATCGAGCCCGAGACCTCTGGTCGCTGGCCACTCAGGAAGAATCCGTCTCCCGACCAGGTGAGGTCGTTGTCCGCGATGAAATTGGAATCGCTGCGCTCCCGGAGCAAAAGGGCCGCGCTATCGCAGCCGTGGCGATAGGCGGGACTCTCACAGCGCACGTTGTGATCCGCCTTGTTGCGAAGAATGGTATTGCGCGATGAACGCCAGAGATGGATTCCCCAACCAGAGTTGCCGCTGACATCGTTGTCGGCGATGATCGCGTTGCGGCTCTCGAACAAGCCGATGCCATTCTGCGCCCCGCGCGCGATGACTCCGGTGACCGATGCGCCGCTGGTTCGCTTGAGATAGACCCCGTGGCCGTAGGTCTCGAAGGTATCGGGATGGAAAATGTCGAGCCAGTCGGCCTGATCCCACCGCTGCGGAGTCGAGCGCAACGTCTGGCTTCTCGACTGGGAGACATCCACGCCGCTGATCCGGTGTCCGCTTCCTCCATCGAGCTTGATGCCATAGCGGTACCCCCGGATCCGGCCTCCGCGAACCCCGACACTATCGACACCCGTGCTGGTGATTCCGATTCCTCGAAAGTCTGCGGGAACCGAGTCGCCGCTTTCGAGCGTGACTCCGGTGAGATCGATCCTGGTTCCCGGCGCAGAGGCGACGATGATGCCGCGTTCGTTGGGATCAGGGATGCGATAACGGCCGGGACAGATTTTCACGTCCCCGCTCACCTGGGTGCCGGGTTTCTGCAGTCGGGTGCAGGCCAGAACGGCGGGAGACGGGAGACGGGAGAGGGGAGAAAGGAGCCCGCGCCCAGACCCGTGGAAGTCCCGGGCAGGAACCAGAAGCACGGCATTCCCCAGAACCAGCAGGAGGGCAAGGCGAGTCATCATGGTCTCACAACATAGCCCCGCTCCCGCAGGTAGGCTCGCGCCTCGGGAAGGGAGGAACCTTGATAGTGGAAAATCGAGGCGGCCAGAACCCCGTGAGCACCGGCCTCGAACGCCTCGGCGAGATGCGCCAAGTTCCCGGCGCCGCCCGACGCGATGACCGGAATGCTCACCCGGCGCGCGGTCGCTCGCAGCAGGTCCAGATCATAGCCTGTCCGGGTGCCATCCCGGTCCATCGAGGTCAGCAGAATCTCACCCGCCCCCAACTGCTCCAACCTGACCATCCATTCCAGGCCGTCGATCCCCGTTGGCTCGCGACCTCCATTCACGTACACCGCCCAGCTCATCGGGTCGCCGGCTGTGGGCGATGGTGTCCGCTTTGCGTCGACTGCCGCCACGATGCATTGAGCGCCGAAGCTGTCCGAGAGTCGCCGCACCAGCTCGGGATCGCGCGCCGCCGCGGTATTCACCGCAATCTTGTCGGCTCCCGCCCGCAATACCGCCCCCGCGTCTTCCAGCGATCGGATCCCGCCCCCTACGGTGAAGGGGATGAGGAGCCTTTCCGCCACACGAGCGACCATGTCGAGCGTGGTCGCCCGGGACTCATTGCTGGCGGAGATATCCAGAAGAACCAGCTCATCCGCCCCTTCGGCGTCATACCGCGCCGCCTGTTCGACCGGATCACCGGCATCCCGGAGCGACTCGAAATGCACCCCTTTGACGACCCGTCCACCGGCGACGTCGAGACAGGGGATGATGCGGCGGGCGAGCATAGGGATCGAAGATTGACAATTTGAGATTGCAGATTGGTATTGGATCAACTGCGGGTCCGAAGCGCTTCGTCTGCGATCCACAACCTGGAATCTAAGGTCCTCCCCGTTGTGTTGTGAGACCTCGCTGTAGACCCCGCAACCCTTGATGATCTTCATCGGCTCTTGATCACATCGGTCAGATCATGGTGTGAGCAGGCTGCGCTGCCCCGTAAGTGGCGCGGCTGACGAGCCGCGACTGAGATTCTGCTGAGGAGGTGGATCATGCGAACATCTTACCTTACTGCGGGCTGCCTGCTGTTCGCAGCCGCACTCAGTCTTACCGGTTGCCAGGAAGGCGCTGGACCTAACAATCAGGGCGAGGTTCTGAATTCGGCTCAGGTCTCCCTGGGCGGACCGAAATTGTTTCCAAGGGACCTGGGTAGCCTCGGCGGTGTATTTACCGTGCCAAGCGATATCAACAATGTCGGCACGGTTGTGGGGAACTCGGAGCGCGCCGACTTTGCAATCCACGCCTTCCGGTGGACCGATCGCACCGGCATGGTTGACCTCGGGACCCTGCCTGGCCACGGATTCAGCGAGGCGTTCGCCGTCATGGATGACGGCCGGATCTTTGGCAGCAGCGCGTCCGGCGCGCTCGAAACCATCACCGCCGTCATGTGGACACCCGCCGGCGAGATTCACCCCCTCGATATTCCATTGCTCCCCCGTTCCACCTTTAATATGCCGGCTGATGCCAATGCCCTGGGTCAGGTCGTGGGTACGACCGACGGGGGGTCGGGATCCCGGAGCTGGATCTGGAGCGAGTCCGAGGGAATCACTGAGATCGGGGGGGGCAGGCTGTTTGGAACACTGGCGATCGCGATCAATGATAGGGGGCTGGTCGTCGGCCTGAGTTCTTTCCCTACGTTTCATGCATTCAGCTGGACTCGAGCGACTGGAATCGTCGACCTTGGCCCTGCGGAAAGCCCGCGCTCCATAGCGCGGGATGTCAATCTCTTCGGCGACATTGTCGGTTCTAGCGATAGAGGTCCCCCATCCGCCCGATTGAGTCGCCCCCGCTTCTGGAACCGAGAGGGCAAAGTCCATTCGCTGCAGATACCTGAAGGGGGGTTCGGTGAGGCGGAGGGAATCAATAGTGGAGGGGACGCCGTCGGGTTTGCCGCGGACCGCAATGGGTTTGGTAAGCCGACGGTATGGTGGTCCGTGGGGGAAGGCGGTGCCGTCCGGCTGCCGGCCTTAAGGGAGGGTTCCGGTTCAGCCTTAGGGATCAATGACCAGCGATGGGTCATTGGGAACCTGCTGACCGCGGGGCGAACGGAAATTCATGCCGTGCTTTGGCAGCCGGCGTCGGATGCTCCCCCGATATCAGAGAGCGCAGTCCACACGATGCCGGGATCGGTTCCCGCTCAGGTAATGTCTGGTCCAGCCGCCTGCTACGCCGATCCCTCGCTCGTGACCAAGCAAGCCCTCGTCCAGTGCTTTATCAGGTACATCCGGTCCGGTAGGCCAGGATCAGATTGAAGATTGAGACGAGAGAATTGCGGATTGAAGATTTCAGATTGAAAATTGCAATCGGGAATTGGGCGGCTTTCTAATCTTCAATCTGCAATCTTCAATCTGCAATTCCCAGCACGTCCTCCAGCTCCCCCGCATTCCCCCGGCCCAACAACACTTCAATGTCCTTGAGCGCGCGCCGTTCGCGGGGCCAGGCGAGACGCTCCCGAGCCGCGGGGAAGGACAGCCACTCGAACGCGTCGTGCTCGCCGCTCAAGCGCGTCGCCGCGTTCTGTACGAAGGCCGCAAAGACCGGAATGAAGGCCACCTCGTCCACCCGGTGCCGATAGAACGTTTCCACCCGGCTCAGGTTGTAAAGTCGCTCCGGTGCGAGACCGGTTTCTTCCCCCAACTCGCGAAGCGCGGCCTGGAGTGGGGTCTCTCCTTCTTCGATGCTCCCATGCACTACTTCCCAGGCCCCGCTGCAGCGGCCTCCAGGAGCACGACGAAGCGCGAGGACTTCAAGCGTCGAGCCCGCGCGTCGCAGCGGGTAGACATCTACGAAAGTGACCCTGAAGGTCGTCACGGGTTCCAGCTGGCGAATTTCGCGAGCAAGGCGACTCCCGCCTGCTGCGATTTCTCGGGATGGAATTGCACGCCGAGGACGTTTTCCCGCCCGACAATCGCAGGGAACGCACCGCCGTAGTCTCCCAGCGCCAGCGCGGTGCCGGCCGCAAGATCGGAGGGATGGTAACTGTGGACGTGATAGTAAAACGTGGCCCCGTCCGGAAAGAGCGACATGAGAGCCGGATGGCGCATGCCCTGCTCGGTGGGCCGAACCTCCGCCCATCCGACGTGAGGGAGCGGGAGGCCGGACCGGAACCGGATCACCCGACCATCGAGGATTCCCAGACCGGTTGCGCCAGGGGCTTCCTCGCTCTCAGGAAAGAGGAGCTGCAACCCGAGGCAGATGCCGAGCACAGGCCTGCCCGCTGCGGCGACCGCGCGAATCGCATCGGGGAGACCTCGCTCCGCGAGATTGCGGGAACCTTGTCCGAAGTGGCCTACTCCGGGCACTACGAGCCGACCGGCCTTGCGCAGCTCATCTGGATCGGCCGAGAGCCTGGCCTCGTGGCCGGCAGCAGCGAGGGCCCGGACCACGCTGCTGAGATTGTTGACCCCGTAGTCCACCACAGCGATCACAGCACGCCCTTGGTGGACGGGACACCCTGGACTCGAGGATCCCGCGAGATCGCGGATTCCAGGGCGCGAGCGAACGCCTTGAACGCGGCTTCCACGATGTGATGCGGGTTGTCTCCCCGGATCAGGTCCATGTGGGCCGTGAGACCGGCATGCTGCACCAGGGCGCGGAAGAATTCCGGAGTGAGGAAGACGTCGTAGTCTCCCAGCATCTGCCACTTGGGGATGTCCACGTGATATGCCAGGTACGGGCGTCCCGAGACGTCGATCACCACTCGCACCAGCGCCTCATCCAGCGGTACCAGTGCATCGGCGTAACGGCGGATTCCGGCACGATCACCCAGCGCCTTGCCGATGGCCTGGCCGAGTACGATGCCAGTGTCCTCCACCGTATGATGCCCGTCCACGTGGAGGTCGCCCTCACCCTCAAGCTCGAGGTCGAGCAGCCCATGCCGGGCGAATGCCTCGAGCATATGATCGAAGAACCCCAGCCCGGTCTTGACCCGCGCCTCGCCGGTTCCGTCCAGGTTCACCCGGGCGCGGAGAGTGGTCTCTTTGGTGGTGCGGGAAACTTCGCCAATGCGTTGCATGTGCTCGAGCAGTTATGAGTCCTACACGGGGAGTGGGGAGGGGGTGGTAGGGAGTGGGGCCCCACCGCCCACTACCCACCACCCACAACCTGTCAGTCCGAGAAGATTGCCGAAAGGGCCGAGACTACCGCATCCGTGTCCTCACCCGTCCCCACCGAGATCCTCAAACACTCGGCTAGCCCGGCTCCGCTCGACACGTCCCGCACCAGAATCCCGTGCTCCTCCACCAACCGCCGGAACACCGTGCGGGCGGGAACCCGATCGCAGCGGACCAGGACGAAATTGGCCTTGCTGGGGAACGGGTGCAGTTCGGTTATGAAGCCCAAAAGGCCGAGGAAGCGGTCCCGCTCCTTGGCGATCGCCTTGGCCCGCGTCGCGAACTCCGCGCTGTGTTTGAGCATCACCTCCGCTGCCGCCAGGGTGATTGCATTCACGTTGTAGGGCAGCTTGGCCTTCGCTATCTCCCGGGCGACAGCCGGATGAGCCAATGCATAGCCAAACCGGAGGCCAGCCATGCCCATCGCCTTCGACAGGGTTCGCAGTACGACGATTCGGGGCGACTGGCGCAGCAGGGTAAGCGCCGTCGGGCCGCCGAAGTCCTGGTAGGCCTCGTCGCAGAGGAGAAGCGATTCGGTCCGCCCCAGCAAAGTCGCCACCCCGTCCTCGGGCAGGACGGATCCGGTGGGGTTGTTAGGCGAGTTCAGCACCACGACCCGGGCCCGCTCGCGCCGTGCCACGGCGGCGAGCGCAGCCACGTCGTATGCGTATTCCTCTCCGAGCGGCACCGGGACATATCGCCCGCCCATCACTCCGGTCATGATGCGGTAGAGCGCGAAGGAAGGCTGGGGCACCACGACCGGATCGCCGGTATTCACCGCGACCGAAATCGAAGCCTGGATCACCTCGTTGGACCCGTTCCCCACTAGCACTCCCTCCGGATCCCAATCGTGCTTCGCCGCGATCTGTTCGACCAGCTTCCGCGGCACGAACTCGGGATAACGGTTCCACGGCGTAGCCAGCGCGCGCTCGATTACCTCCCGCTTGAGATGCTCGGGAACATCGAACGGGGACTCGTTCTGGTTGAGCTTCCGGACCGCGGTGAGAGGGGAAAGGGTGTACGCGGAGAGAGACCGGACCGAGGGTTTGATCAGATCGATTGCTGATTGCTGATTGCTGATTGCTGATTTGGAGGTCGTCATGTGGGTTCGCTTTTAAATCGGCAATCTTCAATCTTCAATCTTCAATTCCCTCACTCCTTCCTCCTCGCCAGCACCACCTCCAGCCGTTTCGAAAGCGCCTTGGCGCGGAAGGGCTTGGTGAGGAAATCATCGGCGCCGAGCTCGAAGACCCGCACTTCGTTGTCCTCGTCGCCCTTGGCGGTGAGCACGATGACCGGGGTCTTCCTGGTGGCGGGACGGGAGCGGAGCTGGGAAAGGACCGAGTACCCGTCCATGTCCGGCAGGTTCAAGTCGAGCACGACCACGTCGGGAGCGTGGCGGTCCACCTGGTCCAGGGCCTCGACCCCATTTCTCGCCTCGATAACCGCGTATCCCTCACGGGCCAGGAGATCCCTCATGACCCGACGCAGCGAATCTTCGTCGTCCACCAGGAGGACCGATGCTCCGTGGACCGGCCGGACGACCTCGACACTCGCGGTTTCATCGTCAATCAGCTCGAAGGCGGTCGTGAGATCGGGGACCGGAACATTGACGGCTGGAAATGGCCCGGAGGGTGTTCCGGTTTGGATTCCGTGCTGAGGACCCGGAGTGCTCCGCTTAGGCGGCAGCGGCGTGTTGACGCTTGGCGGCGCCGCGCGGCCGGTGCTGCGCTCGTCCATCGGAACATCCACCACGCGAAGCAGCTCCTCGACGCTGGTTTCGCCGCTCAACACGTGTTGCACACCGCTTTCGAACAGCGACTTCATCCCGTTGGCCTTGGCGGCTTCGGCGATCTTGTCGGCCGTACCGCCGGCCCCGATCCTCCGCTCCAGCTCGGCGTTCATCGTGAGGATCTCGACCACCGAGAATCGCCCGCGGTATCCGGTCATGGCGCAATCGGGGCAGCCGACGGCACGATAGAGCGTCGTGCCCTGCGGGATGTAGCGCCGGATCCGGGTGGGGATATCTCCGTCGTTGACTTCGCGACAGCGGGGACAGATCCGCCGCATGAGGCGCTGGGCGATCACCCCGCGGAGGGCCGGGCCGATCTTGTACGCCTCCATCCCCATGTCCACCAGACGGGTGATGGCGTTGGGCGCGTCGTTGGTGTGCAGCGTCGAGAGCACCAGGTGGCCGGTCAGCGATGCCTGCAGCGCGATCTGCGCTGTCTCCCGGTCGCGCACCTCACCGACCAGCACCACGTCGGGGTCCTGGCGGAGGATCGACCGGAGCGCCGCAGCGAAGGTGAGTCCCGCCTTCTCGTGCACCTGGACCTGGACGATGCCTTTGCCCAACCGGTATTCGACCGGGTCCTCGACAGTGACGATGTTGACGCCGTCGCTCTGAACCATGCGCAGCGCGGAGTAGAGCGTCGTGGTCTTGCCCGAGCCGGTCGGCCCGGTGACCAGGACGATGCCCTCCTTGTTGTTGAGCAGGTTCTTGATCGCTTCGCGCTCTTCCTCGCTCATGCCGAGCGAATCGAGCGAGAGCACCGTGGCCTTGGCGTTGAGAATTCGGATCACGACCTTCTCGCCGAGCGAGGCGGGCAGGGTCGAGACCCGGAGGTCCACCGGGGAGCCGTTCACCGCTACCCGGGCGCGGCCGTCCTGCGGGCGCAGCCGGTCCGCGATGTCCAGTCCGGACATAATCTTGATGCGTGAGATGAGTGGTGCGCCCGCGGTCCGCGGAATGTTCATGACTTGGCGCAAGACTCCATCGATGCGGTAGCGAACCGCAACACCCGCCTCACCCGGCTCGATGTGAATGTCGCTCGCGCGAGAGAGGATTCCGTCCGAGAGCATGAGGTCGACCAGGCGCACCACCGGCCGCTGGCTCGCCTCGTCGGCCGAGGCGCTGAGCTCGGACAGCCCCTCGTCCTCAGCCAGCTGGGTAACCTCGAGACTATCGTCCATGTTCCCCAACAGCTGGCTCATCACCTCCGAGCTGCCGCGGTAGAGCTCATCCATCTTTTCGGCGATGCGGGACGGCGAGCAGAGGTGCATCCGCACCTCGCGGCCGGTGGCGAAGGCGAGATCCTTTTCCGCGTCGATGTCGTTGGGGTTCGCCGTCGCGATCTCGAGATACGAGTCGCTGATGCCGATGGGGATGATGTTGAAGCGACGGACCAGCGGTTCGGGAACAGCGTCGCGCGCTTTCTGATCGACCTGATTCAGATCCGCGACGGGCAGCCGGAACCGGGCGGCAGCAGCCTTCAGAATGTCGTCGTCCTTCGCCTCTTTGCGCTGGACTAGCGTGGTCCAGAGCGAGACCGGTTGCTTGCCCGGTTCCTCGCGCAATCTATCGAGGACCCCGGGCTGCAGAATCTTCTCCAGGCTAGGGACGAGCCACTCATCCGTAAACTGCATTTAACCTCAAGCCTGATAACCAATTAGGAGGGAACGCAGGAGGCGGGTTCGCCTCTCCAAAGGTAAGATAGATGACCCGGAGATTACAGGGGCTATAAAATGCCCCACCAATCCGGATTCACATCCACCATCACGCCGACGTCCCCGGTTTTCAGTGCGACTCCCGCCTCTACACGGAGCAGCCTCATCAGGAATTCCGCCGCCACACCAGCCACTGGGCGGACTCCGGGTGTGTTATCCCAAGGCGTGTTGGGTACTTCGTCGCTGGTCCATCCGGCAGCGAGGAAGGGACCCACGCTAATGGTTTGTCCGGTAGATGCAAAGGAACCCAGCGGAATCGCAACGAAGGGTATGGGAAAGTCCCACTCCAGCCTGCCCAAGGCGATAGCCCTGCCGCCATAGGCTCGGAACGGTTCGCCTGGCAGCGTTCCTCGTCCGCCAAGAACAAAGCTCCGGTAGGCAGGGAGTCCTGCCGTCCCCCAACCTCCATAGGCAGTGAAGCCCAGCTTGCCGGGGCCGAGCGGCATGGCCACCGTGCCCTCGCCGGTCGCCCTGAAATACTCGTTCCCACCTGTGCTGGCTTCGACCGCGACGGACCCGCTCATGAGTGTCAGTCCGCGCGAAGCGCCCAGCTCGCCCGCATTTCTGGACACAGCGGCTCCTCCTACGAAGCTCGCGTCGGAGCCCAAGGCAGGATTGGAGCGATAGCTGCCATGGGCCGGACTGGCTTCGACCGCGAGGGAGGATGGGTCTTCATACCCCGCGGTCAGTGAAATGCCCGTGACTCCGGAGAGCGGGTATCGCACACCGATCCCGATCCGATCGACCATCACGTAATCGCCGTAATCCTCTCCGGCTTCCTGAGACAGGATCGAATTCAATACGCCTGAGATGACCGGAACATCACTGAAGTCATGGATCGACCTGCCGCCCTCCAGGGTTACGGTGGCCGGGCCCGTCGCTACGCTGATGGCAAGCTCCCCCGTGAATCGCTCGTCTGAAGTCCCGAAGGCGACCCGCGGTTTGAGCAGGATCCTCCGCTGGTCCAGAGCCAGCGTCGCGGCGGCCCCGAGCGCCAGGCCCTGTACCCGATTCACCCGGATGATGTCACTGACGGACGGGATGGCCAGGCCGCCCGAGCCCAAGCCCGATAGAACCCGCCCCCCCGCGATGCGGCCGAACTCCACCCGGAGCGAGTCGAGGTCGCGCTGCTCGACTGGTGCGGCGACCTCGCCCAGCGACTCGGCGAGCGGTTGACTCCACTGGCCGACGGTGTCGGAGGCCGCGAGCAGCCCTGCAATGGCAGGGCCTCTCAGGACTTCGGGAGGTATCGCGACATCGAAATCGTAGTCCCCGATCTCCCAACGACCCCGGATGATTCCCCGCGCCGGGAAGTCGAGCCACTGAGTGCGCCGCCGGATCTCGATCTCCTGCCGGTAGGGAAGCCACCAGCGGTCTTCGAACCGGGCGTTTTCGAGCATGACGGAGATGTCTTCCAGACCCTTTTCGAGATACGCCGCCGGCGTAAACCCGAAGCGGAACCGCACCAGCTCGGCGCTGGTCGCATCGAGAGAAAGCGTTCCCACCACGAGCGGCTGACGCCAGTCCTTGGGACGCACCTGGAGCTGGTAGACCAGCAGCTCACCGCCCCGGGTCTCGATGCGAAGCGAATCGATCAGCGCGAAGTCGTAGCGAGTCAGGCCGTCGGGAGAGAGCGGGTGAACCACGTCTCTCACCTCGTCGCCCTCTCCGATCCTGATCCGGTTACCGAAATTGTTGGTGACGATGCCGAGGTGATCGCGATGATAGTTGATGTCAGTCGGCAGCCAGCGACCGTCGCGCCAGCCGAGGATGATCTGCTTGCTCAGGTCCGGGGCGCGCCAATAGACTTCGACATCGAGCTCGTCGGCCTTGACCAGGCGCGGAGCCCCCTGCAGCTCGTCGCCCACCTGGGCGAGGAACAGCACGAAACCGTGAGCCCGCGTTCGATAGCTGCGCAGGGAGGAGTCGCGCTGAGCCTGCGCTCTCACTTCTGTGGCGCGAGCGGCCAGATCCAGAGCTTCCGGCGAGTTCCACTGCTGGGCGGCCAGAGTCGTCGAGAGACCGGGCAGCAGGAATGCGGCGCACCATCGTAAACGTCTAATGAGGCCCAACCTCACCTCCCGCTTCCGGGCTCCCCATATCCCCTGCCCCTCTTCGTGAGAATAACCTTCATCCTCTGCCTGGCCAGCGTCGCCGCCTGCGGCTCCAAGGGCGTGAACACGCCGCGACCCAAGAGTGTCATCACCCAGACTCTTCCGGTCGACCAGCTCTATCTCCTCGAGGCCGGCGGGATACCCCCCTCCGATACCTCGGTCATCTTCAAGACCGGGGAGCCCCGCACCGTGATCATGCGGCATCCAGCGCCCGACAACGGAGTCTTCGCGGAGCTGGTCTTTCCCGCCGACATGTTCGTGAACAAGGGACCGGACGATTCGGTGACGGTGAAAGCGATCGTCCGGCCCGGGCTCTACGGGCTCGACATCTCCTCGACCGTCGAAACCGACAAGACCGGCATCGTGCGTTTCAAGTATCCGGTGCATTTCTCGGCGCCACAGGGTGCCCTCGCGAAGTACGGGAGCGCGGTTCGTTACGAGCAGGTCCTTCAGATCGGACGGCAAACCGAGGATAGCCGTTACGCGCTTTACGTTTCGACTCGCCGTGCGTCCGACAATCTAGAGGCGCCCATGCTGCTGCCGGGCCGGTTTGTGGTGGGCGCACCCAAGTAGTACCCTTACCTCCCCATGGACTCTCTCGAAGGCTTTCTGTCCCGGGCCAAGCCGGGGATGGTTCCGGTCACGCGTGAGGTAGTGCTGGACGGCGATACACCCGTCTCCGCCTTCGCCAAGCTGCATCGAGGTCCCTACGGCTTTCTACTCGAGTCCCTCGAGGGTGGAGAGAAGTGGGCCCGCTACACCTTCCTCTCGACCAATCCCCGTGAGGTCTACCGCTACCGAGGCCGGACCGCGGAGCGCTGGCGCGAAGAAAGCGGCTGGCAGGTCGTCGGGGAGGACGTGGCTCCTCTGGAACACCTTAGCGCCACGATGCGACAGCATCCCTCGGTTGAAGTTCCGGGCCTGCCCCGTTTCACCGGAGGCGCCGTCGGCTTCATCGGCTACGACATCGTCCGGACTCTGGAGCGCCTCCCTAACGCGCCTCGAGACGACCGTTCGCTGCCCGATGCGGTGCTGATGGTAGCGGATACTCTCCTCGTTCTCGACAACTTGTACAACCGCGCCACGGTCATCGCGAATGTCGAGGTCGGGGAGAATATGACGCGGGCCCAGCTGGAAAGCCTTTATCGCGGAGCCGAAGAAAAGATCGGGCAATGGCTGGAGCGACTGGGACAGGCGTCCCCGATCGGGCCGCTTCACCTGCCGCCTGTCGCCCCGGTTCCGAAGGTGACATCACCCTACGAAGACGGGGAATTCCAGGACGGAGTCCGGCGGATCCAGGAATACATCACGGCCGGCGACACCTTTCAGACCGTTCTCTCCCGCCGGCTGGATCTGACGGCGCCGGACCCGATGCTGACCTACCGGTACCTTCGCGCGCTGAATCCCGCGCCCTATCTCTATTTCCTCCATTGCGACGACCTTCACATCGTGGGCAGCTCGCCCGAGGTTCTGGTTCGGGTGGAGAATGAGGAAGTCACGCTGCGCCCCATCGCCGGCACCCGGCCTCGGGGCGCTTCCCCGCAGGCCGATGCGGTACTCGCCACCGAGCTCGAGGCTGACCCCAAGGAGCGAGCGGAGCACCTCATGCTGGTCGACCTGGGACGCAACGACGTGGGTCGGGTGGCGCGATATGGGAGCGTCCGAATCACGGCCTTCATGGTGATCGAACGCTACTCCCATGTGATGCACCTCGTGAGCGAGGTGCGCGGCACTCTCCGGGAAGGGCTCGACGCGCTCGACGCGCTTGCTGCCTGTTTCCCGGCCGGAACAGTTTCTGGAGCACCCAAGGTCCGGGCGATGGAAATCATCGACGAGCTGGAGCCGGTGCGGCGCGGTCCCTACGCCGGCGCTGTGGGCTACATCGGCTGGGGCGGGAAGAGCCTCGACACCGCGATCGCGATCCGGACCGTAGTGATGAAGGGGAATCGGGCATGGGTGCAGGCGGGTGCAGGCATAGTGGCCGATTCCGATCCGCAGGGTGAATGGAAGGAGACCGAGGCCAAGGCGCGGGCCGTACTGGCAGCCATGGGGCTGGCGGGACTGCGGTGGGAGGAGTAGAAATCCCCATGCCCTTCAAGCTCGTCCCGTTCACCGGCGATCAGGATTTCGACCTCTCCGCCAAGAACGCGTATATCGTCGGGCGGGCGGTGACGAGCGACATTCCGATCTTCGATCCTACCATCTCCCGCCGCCACGCCGAGCTGGTCCCCAACACGACCGGTGTCACGGTGAAGGACCTCGGCAGCTCGAACGGCACATTCATCAATGGCACCCGGGTCACCGAGGGGATGCTCGCCGCGAACGATTCGGTGACCTTCGGCAAGGTCGTCTTCCAGCTCAAGTCCCTCGACGCCACACCGCTTCGTCCGCCGGTCAATCAGGCCCCGGCCCCCAACCAGACGATCGTTCGCCAGATCTCGGTGAGCGGCGGCGGGATGCCGGCGGTGATGTCGCCCTCGGCATCGGGAAGCCCGAGCGGTGTGGGGCAACTGAAGGTGGCGGGAGTCTCGACCCAGGAGCGGCAAGCCAAGAAGCTCTCGCTGCTCCTGGAAGTGGCGCAGAAGCTCTCGGGAGAGCTGGACCTCGACAAGGTGTTGGGCCGGGTCGTGACCACGACGTTCGACGTGATGAACGTGGACCGGGTCTCGGTGCTGCTGCGAAACGACGGTACCGGGGAACTCATCCCCCGAATGTCGAAGAGCCGCCTGGGCGATGCATCGGCTCAGCACGTGCCCCGGTCGATCGCACGGAAGGCGGTGGAAGAGAGAGTCGCAATCCTGTCGGACAACGCGGCGGCGGACGACCGGTTCAAGGGCGGCCAGTCCATCATGATCCAGAGCGTCCGCAGTGCCATGTGCATTCCGCTGATGGCCTCGGCGGAGCAGGTCCTGGGCATCCTTTATGTGGACAACCTCACCGCGACAAATTCCTTCAGCGACGAGGACCTGCAATTCCTGATCGCATTCGGAGGCCTTGCCGCGATCGCGATCAAGACCAGTCGCTTCGCGGAGCAGATCCAGCGCGAAGCGATGGTCCGCTCCAACTTCGAGCGCTACTTCGCGCCCAACGTAGCCGCGGAGATCGCCCAGCAGCAGGGCGCCGTCAAGCTGGGTGGCGACAGGCGTCCGGTCACGATCTTGTTCAGTGACATCCGGGGCTTCACCAGCATGTCGGAGCACATGAGCCCGGATGCGATCGCCGGGCTGCTCACCGATTACTTCACCGAGATGGTGGAGGTGGTTTTCAGCCACGGCGGGACGCTGGACAAATTTATCGGCGATGCGATCATGGCCCTCTGGGGTGCACCGATTCCCCACGCCGATGATCCGGACCGCGCTGTAGCGGCGGCGATCGGGATGCAACGGGCACTGGTGGCGCTCAACGAGAAGTGGAAAGAGGAAGGCAAGCCGGAGATCGGCGTGGGGATCGGCATCAACTACGGGGACACCTTCGCCGGCAACATCGGCAGCCACCTGCGGCTCGAATACACCGTGATCGGAGACGCCGTCAACGTCGCCTCACGGCTCTGCTCCAAGTCCTCGAAGGGAGAAATCCTGATCAGCGACCCGCTGTACCAGATGCTGAAGGACAAGCCGGCGGTGGAACCGCTCGAACCCCTCGCCGTGAAGAACCGGGCGGCGCCGGTGCCGGTCTGGAAAGTGAAAATTTGATTGCCGATTGAAAATTGCAAATTTACAATTGAAAGCAGTCCGTCATCCCAATTTTCAATTTTCAATCTTCAATTTGAAATCGATATCCCGCCCCTGCCTCTTCCAGCAATCGCAGCACGAGTCTCACCGGCAACCCCATCACGCCGAAAAAATCGCCATCGATCCGCTCGACCAGCGCGGCGCCGTAGCCCTGGATGCCGTAAGCGCCGGCTTTGTCCATCGGTTCTCCGGTGGCGATGTAGGCGCGGAGAAAGTCGTCGTCGCAGGGAGAAAAGGTTACCGAGGTGATGTCGGTGGCCTGGCGCAGTGTCCCGTTCGAAACCAGGGCCACTGAGGTGATCACCTGATGGGTCCGCCCCTGCAGTTTCCGGAGCATCGCAAGCGCATCGTCGGCGTCCGCGGGCTTCTCCAGCAGATCATCGCCCAGCAGCACGATGGTGTCGGCACCCAGGACGAGGTCCCCCTTCACGCTGCGTGCCTTGTCCCGCGCCAGCCGTTCCGCATACTCCACCGGAGTTTCCCCCGTGGCTCGCTGCTCTTCGATGTGCGACGGCCGGACCTCGACCGGAATGCCGAGCATCTCGAGCAGCTGTCGGCGGCGAGGGGACGCAGAGGCGAGAATGAGTGGGTGAGGCATGATGACCGGATAGCGGTAGTAGGGAGTGGGTGGTGGGGAGTGGGGCCCTACTACCCACCACCTACTCCCCACAACCAATCAAGGATTCCGCTCAAGAATCAGGGTTACCGGTCCATCGTTGTGGATCTCGACCTGCATCATCGCCCCGAACTCTCCGGTCTCTACCTTGAGTCCCTTGGTGCGCAGGGCCGCGACGAAGCGTTCGTAGAGTGGGATCGCGACCTCGGGCCGGGCGGCGTCGATGAATGACGGACGGCGGCCTTTCGCGGCGTCTCCGTAGAGCGTGAATTGCGAGATCACCAGGATTTCGCCACCCACTTCGTCCAAGCCAAGGTTCATCTTATCCTGAGCATCGCTGAACAGGCGGAGACCGGCGACCTTGTCCGCCATCCAGTCTACCTCAGCTGGGGTGTCGGAATGGGTGAATCCGACGAGCAGGCAGAACCCGCGGTCGATCGCTCCAGCAACGCGACCCTCGATCGTGACCGATGCGCGAGTAACGCGCTGCAGGACGACGCGCACCTATGATCTCCGCTGTAGGCTGGGACTCGGATGGCTAAGCGGCTTATTCTAACGTGCCAGGCGACTCGGCGGAGGAGGCCGGCGCCCGGGTCGCGACCCGGAGAGCCGCTCCGGCATCTCTCCCAGAACTTGATCTCAGGATCCATGACCGTCCGCCGCCGCCGTAACCGACTCGGGCCCCTCATCGTCTGCCTTTCCCTCCAGGCAGCGATGGTTGCCGCTCAGGGGAATCCACGAGACACCGCCCTCACCCGGCAGTATCTGCACGAAGCCGACAGCATCGCGGCCGGAGACGGAGGACTGCTCTGGGGCCTTTCCCTCGCCGGACCGATGATGCTGGTGGATCGTGACACCCGTGCCATCGTGGCCAACGTTGACGACGGTGAAGGGCGATTGAAGCAAGCGGGGTCGGTGTTCGTGGGAACCCTGCCCGCGGACCAGAATGTGAGCAACACCGGCTTCAACTGGGCCGGCAGGCGATGGACCATGGTCGCGCTCCCTGTGCCCAAAAACCCGGTGTCTCGCGCGGCGCTCATGATGCACGAGCGATGGCACCGGATCCAGGACAGTTTGGGCTTCCCTGCCTCGAGCCCCACCAACGACCATCTCGATACCCGGGATGGCCGGCTGTGGCTGCGACTCGAGGGCCGAGCGCTACAGCGAGCCCTGGTTACCAAAGGCGAGAAGCGCCGCACTGCCGCGAGCGACGCGGTGCTCTTTCGGCGTTATCGCCGCCAGCTGATCCCCGGGGCCGACAGCAGCGAGCGGGCACTCGAGATGAACGAGGGACTGGCCGAGTATACCGGTTTGACGCTGGCCGGGTTCGGCGATTCCGCGATCGCGAGGCAGGTGGCGACGCTCGATACCGCGTCGAGCCTGGGCCGCTCGTTCGCCTATTACACCGGACCCGCCTACGGACGACTGCTCGATGCGCTGGGGATGGTCTGGCGCCCTTCGCTGAATCCGGAGCAGGATCTCGCGTCTCTGCTGGCAACTGCCCTCCTACCCACACCGATTCCCAATCTGACCGATGCGGTCCAACGGGCCGGGCTCTATGGCTATGAACAGGTAGGAGAGCAGGAAGCGGCCCGGGCTATCGCACGAACCGCACGCCAGGCCCAATTGCGACAACGCTTCGTCACTGGACCGGTGCTGCGCCTGCCGCTCCGCGACATGCGAGTCGGATTCGACCCCAACCGGGTCGAGCCGCTTGATTCGGTGGGGCCGGTGTACGCGTCTCTGCGGATCGTGGACAGCTGGGGCGTCCTGGACGTGACCGACGGGGGTGGACTGATCCGTGACTGGCAGGAGGCGATCGTCCCCGCCCCAAAGATTACCAGGGGCAAGATCTCAGGACCGGGATGGACGCTCGATCTCGCTGAGGGGTGGATTCTGGTTCCCGGAACCCGTCAGGGAGACTACACCATAAGTCACTGATCCCAGCTCGAGGCCCCGGCCAGGCTGCAAGGGTGGTAGACTTAGCTGTATGCCGTTGCGTCCCTTCCCCGGCACTCGGTGGATTCACCAGCGCCGGCGCGGTAGTCGTTCGCCCCACCGGCCCGACCCGTCCACCTGGTCCAATGATCGCCTGACCACCGCCTGGCTCGGCCACGCGACGGTCCTTCTCAACCTGTTTGGACGCTGGATCCTCACCGACCCAGCCCTGCGCCGGCGGGTCGGGGTGCATTTTGGTTTGGGCACTATCGGACCTCGCCGGCTGATTCCCGCCGCTCTACGCCCCAGAGATATCCCTTCGCTGGATCTGCTGTTGATCTCTCACGCCCACATGGATCATCTCGACTACGGGACACTGCGCTACTTGCCCAGGCGAACGCCGGTCGTCACCAGCCGCGGTAACGCCGACCTTCTGGGCCGGTTCACGCAAGTCGAGGAGCTGTCGTGGGGCGAAGAGGTGGAAGTCTCTGGCATCGGAGTCCGCGCGATCCCCGCCCGGCATTGGGGTGCCAGGATGATGACCGATCGCCACCGCGGCTACGGCGGATTTCTGCTGGAGTACCAAGGCATGCGAGTCGTCTTCGCGGGAGACACCGCGTACACCGACCGGTATCGCGAGATTGGCGCCGAGGCTCCAGTGGATCTGGCCATTGTGCCGATTGGCGCCTACGACCCGTGGATCGACAATCACGCGAGCCCCGAGCAGGCCTGGGCAATGACCCGGGATCTGGGAGCTCGGTATGTTATGCCGGTGCACCACTCCACGTTCCGATTGAGCCGTGAACCCCCTGATGAGCCAATCCGTCGCTTCCTTACCGCGGCGGGACCCGAACGCGACAGGATCGTTGCCACCGAGGTCGGCTCGACCTGGAGCATGCCCGGATGAAGCTGGCGGTAACCAGGAAAACGATCACCTGGTCTGGGGTCGTCATAGTGCTGGTTGCGGTGCTCGCCATCAACGGCGGGGCCTGGCTGCTGGAGCGGGCGCTCATGGCTCCGGTCAATGCCTACATCCGGGATCGTACCCTCGCATTCCTGCAGGAGAAGAGCGTCGAAGGGCTGCTGATCACCTTTCCCCGGCTCGACCTGAGCCTGGTGCGCCGCCAGGTATTGATTCACGACCTCAGCATTCGCTACGACAACAAGGACAGCACCCGCTACGTGCGCTTCCAGGCGAACGTTCCCCGTATCACGCTCGAGGGAGTGGACCTGGGCGATGTCATCTGGCACCGGCACCTGCGACTCGACGTGGTGCGGCTTTCGAAGCCGGTCGTGAGCCGTTTCAGGGAAACGGCCGATACCGGAAGCAAGAAGACCGTTGCCTCGACGGAGGAGGAGCGGGTGAACCCGGACTCCCTCGCGGCCGAAATCCCCGCGGTCGACAGCGTCATTTATAACCTCTTCGCCATCTGGCTGCCGGACGACGTTCGCCAGGCCCGCATCGACCTGTTGGCCACCGACAATGCCACGATCGTCTTCACCAGCAGGAAGGGCAGCAAGATTTCCCGTGATTCCACCGCGGACTTGTCGTTCCAAATCCGGGGAATCCAGCTTGACACGACCGAACGCCGGGTCTTCGAATCCGCCAGGGTGTCCGCCGCTTCGCTTTTTCACCTGACGAGCGGACTCCGCGACTCACTCCGGATCGACAGTCTTCTCGTTCAACTGGATCCCAGCGATACAACCATCGAGTTCGGCTCGCTCCGTACCACTCCCTCGGACAGCAACGGGCAGGCGCTCTACCTGGGCCGGTTCAAGCGTGGTCACCGGGAGGGAACTTTTACGCTGGACAGCATCTCCTATCTGGCGCTCCGCCCGGATTCGATATTCTTCGCCCACGCAGGCCGGAAGACCCGGGTCCGGCTGACCATAAAGGGCCTGAAGGGCAGCGGAGTCGAAACCGGGGCCCTGCCCGGCATGCGGGCGGTCGTCGGCCACCTCGAGATCGATTCGATGGCGATCGATGTCCTGGCCGATACTCGTGGTGAGCTTCACCCGAAGGCCAAACGGCTGTGGCCGCAGGCGCTGGCCGAGACGAAATGGCGCCTCGCGATTGACACCGTGATGCTCAAGAGTGGCTTCGTCCACTATGGAGAGTTGAAGCCCGACCGTGCCGAACCGGCAGTGGTGTGGTTCTCTAACATCTCCGCCACGATCACCGACATAGGCAACCATCCCGAGAAGACCGGTGTGACGAGTCCCGCGACACTGGTCGCCAAGGGGAAGTTCATGGGGCGGGGTGCGCTCGAGACCCGGATGGAAGTCCCCATCGTTCCAGAACGCTTCGCCATGAAAGCAGAGGGCAAGGCGACGGAGGTTCCAGCCGAGCTGTTGAACCGCTTTCTGCTGACGGCTGAAGGGGTTCGGGTGACCGGCGGCCAGTTCCACCGGGCCGACTTTGCCTTTCATGTGGCGAACGGCCGAGCGAAGGGAGACTTGACGCTGGTCTACGACAGCCTGTCCGTCGAGATGGTGGATAAGGCAACCCGGAAAAAGGGGCTGGACGAGAAGCTCAAGACTTTCATTGCGAATACGCTCATCATCCGGGGAGACAACAAGCCGGACGACAAGGGCCGGGTCGACCCCCAGCCGATCGATTACCGCTACCGCCTGGGCGAGACATTCTGGGGCGGAGTCTGGCGGTCCCTGAGGAGCGGCCTGACCAAGACGATCAAGAAGTAGTTAAGCGAGTCGTTGACACGCGCGTGCGCCCTGCCTGGAGTCTGATCAGATGAGCCGTAAAGTCCGGATTTGGCTGTTGGTGCTACTCGTCTTCGTGGTGGCGATCTCAGTCGCCTTGTGGATACTGCCCAACAGATTCGAGGGGGCGCTCCGCGCCAACGTCAATGAGTACATTCGCGAGCGCACGCTCGCGATGCTCCACGAAAAGGACGTGTCAGGCCTGTCGGTTGACTTCGGATCCCTGGACCTGAGCTTTACCAAGCGCCACCTCATCATCAACGACATCCGCATCCGCTACGACCACCGTGACTCGACCCGGTACGTACGATTCACCGCTCAAACCCCGCGGGTGTCGCTGCTGGGACTGGACCTCCGGGACGTCATCAAGCACCAGAGCTTTCGCCTGGACGAGGTGCGCATTGACAGCCCGGTCCTGAGTGAACTCCAGGAGAAGAGTGGGAAAAAGATTCCGCCGGAGGTCGTCGCGGTGACGGAGGATGATTCCATTCCAGTGGCGCCTGTCGAGTTTGACACCCTGCTCTACAATGCGGTGGCCGCCTGGCTTCCCGAGGAGATTCGCCAGGCGCGGATCGATCTGATCGCCGTGAAACATGCCAGCGTGTTGTCGGTCACCAAGCTGGGAAAAACCGTCAACAAGGATTCGCTCGGCAATTTCACGCTGGAGCTACGCGGCCTGGCCCTGGACAGTCTCAACCGCCGGGTATTCGAGGGCGTATCCATCGACCTCCAGACGGCGCTTCACCTGTCGCCGCGATCGGATTCGGTCGTGGTGGACACGGTGGCGGTTCGACTCGATTCCAAGGATACCGTGTTGACCATCCGGCGGGCTCGATCGGTCCCGGCGAACCCGGCAAGCTCCGCCTTGTTCCTGGAGGGCCTCAAGCGCTCCAACCGTGAGGAAAAACTCACCGTAGATACGCTGACGTACGGCCCTCGAGCCAACGATCAGGGATGGCTCGCGCGCAACAACCGGCGACGCAGTCGAATCAGGCTCAACCTGGGACAACTTGAGGTCGAGGGTGCGTTGCTCCGCCGGGCTCTGGGCGAGCGGATTGAGCTGCGTCGCATCGGAGTCGGGAGCATGACCCTCGATGTGCTGGCAGATCGCCGATTTCCGTCGGGCCCGCCGAAACCGCGGACGATGTGGTCCCAGCGCCTCGCCGACCTGGACTGGGCGGTGCGGGTGGACAGCATCGCCTTGAAAAAGGGCGTCGTACGTTACGGCGAGCTCAACACGGGGCGTCCCGATATCGCCCTGCTCTATTTCTCCGACATCAAGGCCCTGGTGACCAAGGTCGGCAACAAGGAAGGCTTCGGTGGCAACGCGAACCCTACCGCGGTTATCGACGCCACCGCCAAGCTCATGGGGAAGGGAGCCGTCCGAGCGCACATCGAAGTTCCCCAGACTCGCGGCAAGCACGTCTCCAGTGTTACAGGAAGTCTCGGCAAGTTCGAGCCCGAGGAGCTCAACTCGATGCTGCTGTTCGCAGCCGGGGTTAAACTCAAGCGCGGGCAGATGGACACTGTCAGCTTCAATTTCAAGGTCGCGAACGGACTGTCCTCCGGACAATTCTCCTCGATCTTCGACAGCCTCAACCTCGAAATCGTCAACCGGGTGAGCCAGAAGCGCGGGCTCAAGGAAAAGCTGATGGGCAAGGCGGCGAACGCCATGGTGCGGAACTCAAACCGTCCCGGCGAGAAAAGCTACCGGCCCGAGGTCCCCATCAAGTACGAGCTCAAGAACAGCGACAGCTTCTGGGGAATGGTATGGCAGTCGCTGAAGAGTGGGTTGCTGAAGATGATGAAGGACTAGAGCAGCCGTCAGCCGTCAGACAGCTAGCGGAGCTGTTAGCTATTAGCTGTCCGCAGATCCGGAAATAAGAGACCCTCCGACGGGTTGCCACCGGAGGGTCTAGTTATTGGCGGACCGCCAACTGCTAATACTGACGGCTTCCGTCTGACGGCTTACTCCACAGTCACACTCTTCGCCAGATTTCTCGGCTGATCCACGTTGCAGCCGCGGCGGAGCGCCACGTAGTACGAGAAGAGCTGCAGCGGGACGATCGCGAGGATCGGGGTCAGCAGATCGATCGTCTCCGGGATGGTGAAGGTCGCGGTGGCGAGCCGGCTGATCTGATCGTCCCCGTCGTTCTTGATGGCGATTACCTGGCCGCCTCGAGCCCGGACTTCCTCGACGTTGGAAATGATCTTGCCGTGCACGGCGTCGCGCGGCGCGATGAACACGACCGGCATGTTCTCGTCGATCAACGCGATGGGTCCGTGCTTCATCTCCGCCGCCGGGTACCCCTCGGCATGGATGTAGGAAATTTCCTTGAGCTTGAGGGCACCCTCGAGCGCCACCGGGAAATTGACTCCCCGCCCCAGGTAGAGCGCGTTGTTGGTGCGCCAGAACCGCTCGGCGAGCGCTTCGACTTCGTCCGCTCGATCCAGGATCTGCTGCACCTGCTCCGGCAGCGCCCGCAGCGCCTGGATGATCTGACGGCCCTGGAGAATGCTCAGGTTCCGGAGCCGGGCGAAGCGCAGGGTGATCAGCGAGAGCGCGATCACCTGGCTGCTGAAGGCCTTGGTGCTCGCGACACCCACCTCGGGACCGGCGTGCAGGTAGATACCGCCGTCCACTTCGCGCGCGATGGTCGAACCTACCACGTTCACGACACCGACCGTCCGGGCCCCGCGACGCTTGGCCTCGCGGATGGCGGCCAGGGTGTCCGCCGTCTCACCCGACTGGGAAATCCCGATGACCAGGGTGTGATCGTCCACCACGGGGTTCCGGTAACGGAACTCGGAGGCGTATTCCACCTCGACCGGAATGCGGGCCAGTTCCTCCAGCATGTATTCGCCGATCAGCCCGGCGTGCCACGAAGTGCCGCAGGCAGTGATGACGATCCGGTTGATCCGCTTGATGTCGTCGTCGGTGAGGTTGAGGCCCGAGACCCGCGACGTCCCCTCTTCCTCGAGCAAGTGACCCCGCATCGTGTTGCGCACGGTATCGGGCTGCTCGAAGATCTCCTTCAGCATGAAGTGGGAGAAACCGCCCCGCTCGATGGTGGCGATGTCCCACTCGATGCGGTTGACCGGCTTCTCGATTCGGGTCGCAGCCAGGTCCCGGACGTGGTAACCTTTCCGGTTGAGCACCACCATCTCGCCGTCATCGAGATAGACGACCGAGCGGGTGTGGGCCAGGATGGCGGAGGCATCGGAGGCGACGAACCATTCATTCTCTCCCACTCCGACGAGGAGGGGAGATCCCTTCCGTGCCGCGACCAGAACATCGGGCTCTTCCGAGCAGATCACCGCGATGCCGTAGGCGCCGTCGACCTCTCTCAGCGCCTGGGCTACGGCTTCCTCGATATTGCCGTTGTAGCACTCGCCAACCAGGTGGGCGAGCACTTCGGTATCGGTTTCGGACTTGAAGGTGTGACCGCGCTGCTCGAGCGCCCGGCGGATGGCGCCTGAGTTCTCGATGATCCCGTTATGGATGAGCGCGATGCGGCCGGTCTGGTCGGTGTGAGGATGGGCATTCGGCGTGGTCGGCGCACCGTGCGTCGCCCAACGAGTATGGCCGATGCCGAGGCTTCCCTTCGGCATGGCTCCTTCGAGCTGCTTCTCGAGTGCGGAGAGTTTCCCGGCCTGTTTCATGACCGTGAGGCCGGCCCCATTCACCACCGCGATCCCTGAAGAGTCGTACCCGCGGTACTCCAGCCTTCTCAGCCCCTCCAGCAGCAGGCCCGCAGCCTGGCGGGGGCCGACATATCCCACAATGCCACACATCCTGAGGAGCCTCGCTATGCCATGAGTTCGCGGCAGGCCGACACCAGTTGTTCGGCTGCTTCGGCGGTTGGCGCTTCGGCGATAAACCGCACGATCGGCTCAGTTCCCGAAGGCCGAATGTGTACCCATCGGTCCTTCCACGCGAGCCGCAGTCCATCGCGAGTATCCGCTGCCGCATCACTAAATCGTGCGGTCAGCTTCGCATACACGGGGGCCAAGTCCTTGCCCCGCTGTCCCTTAGCCTTAACTATCCGATACTGTGGCTGCCCGGCGACCAACCGGGAAACAGCCTGCCCGGATCGGGCGAGCAGGTGCAAAATTAGCGCCACACCCACCGGTGCGTCACGCCCAATGTGAAGTGCGGGCAGGATCACACCACCGTTCCCTTCACCCCCGATTACAGCCCCCTCGTCCCGAATCGCGCGAGCGACGTTCGCCTCACCCACTGCGGCGCGGACGAAACGGGCGCCACACATTTGCGCGGCGTCCTCGACCACGAGGCTGGTCGAGAGATTGGCGACCACGACTGGCGGCTCGGCGGCAGAGCCTGTCCCGAGCGGAGCGAGGGAGCGGCTCGGCGGCTCGGCGGCACCATCGAGAACGGCGCGTACGGCGAACGCCAACGTATAGTCTTCGCCGATCGGCCGCCCAGTCTCGTCTACCAGAGCGAGCCGATCCACGTCGGGATCCACCGCCAAACCAATCACCGCCCCGCTCTGGCGAACCAGTTGCGAGAGTTCACCCAGATTCTCGGGCAGCGGCTCCGGCGCCCGGGGGAAGCGTCCGTCGGTCTCGAGATTGATTCCGGAGACGCGACATCCCAACCGTTCCAACAACTGAGGAATCGTGGTTCCCCCAGCGCCGCGAACACAATCCAGCGCCACGGTGAACCTCTTTGCCCGGATCGCTTCGACATCCAGACCGGGGAGCGCCAGGACCTGTTCGAGATGCCGCTTGATAGCATCACGATCTTCGCGATACTGGCCGACTCCCTCCCATCCGGTGCGGGCCGGCCCCTGCTCGGCTAGTGCGCGGACCGCATTGCCGTCGGCGCCATCGAGGAAGATTCCGTCGGGACCGACGAACTTGAGCGCGTTCCACTCGATCGGGTTGTGACTCGCGGTGAGAATGAGACCGGCCCCGGCGTGGTGGTGCTCGACCGCCAGCTGCACGGTGGGCGTCGGCACTACGCCGACGTCGATGACCTCAACACCCACCGACATGAGGCCCGCCGTGGCGGCTCGGGCGAACATCGGCCCGCTGGTGCGCGCATCCCGCCCCAGGACGACGACCGGCTTGCCGTTCTGCCCGGCCCAGGCACCCAGCGCCGCGGCATGGCGCGCGACGAGTTCAGGTGTCAGGTCCTTGCCGACAATCCCACGCATGCCGGAAACGCTGATCATCAATGTGTCGGACATGGGCGGAAAGGTAGGAGGGGCGGTGGAGTGACGGTATGGTGCTAAGGTGGTATGGCTGGAGGGCGGTCGGGGCGGACAGGGTGGACGTGTCGGTCGGGTCGGATAAGCCAGAGGAGATAGCGAGACGGAATACAGCGACGTCCGCCCTTTCCGCCTCGTTCGCCCTGCCCGCCGCGTTACACGTCTATCGGCAACGCCGTCGGATCCGGGAACGCGTTGATGAACGCCTCAACGACCGCGGGATCGAATTGGGTACCGGAGCAGCTCCGGAGCTCGGTGTAGGCGTCAGCAGGATTTCGCGAGGCCCGGTAGGCCCGATTGGTAGTCATGGCGTCGAACGCGTCCACCACTCCAACGATGCGGGACTCGATGGGGATGAGATCGCCCTTGAGCCCGTCGGGGAATCCTTTGCCATCCATCCGTTCGTGGTGGGACCGCACGATCCGGAGTACCACACCCTTTTCCCGTGCCAGCGGCGCCAGGATCTTCTCGCCGAGGAGGGTATGCTCGGTGATGTGTTGGAATTCGTCGGGAGTGAGCGGACCGGGTTTGTTGAGCACCGCTTCGCGGGTGCCGATTTTCCCAATGTCGTGCAGCTCGGCACCCAGGCGAATGTGCTCCAGCATCTCCCCAGTGTAGCCGAGACGCAGTGCGGTCTTCACGGCATAGCGGCTGACGCGGCGAGAATGGCCCTGAGTGTAGGCATCCTTCGCTTCGAGAGCGTGAGCCAGTGTCTGTACCGCCTCGAGAAACAGCTCGCTGATCCGTGTGGCCTGGCTCCGTACCCGCCGCTCGAGATTTTTCTGGTAGAACCGCCTCTGGAGCAGCAGCTCGCGCTTCTCCAGGGCCTTGAGCACCCGGGCCCGGACCTCCTCCAGCATCGCCGGCTTCTGGAGGTAATCGAGCGCCCCCTTCTCCAGACATGACACCGCTGTCTTCACCTCGGCGACCCCGGAAAGCATGATGACGGCAGTGTCGGGATAGCGCGCGAGGACTCCCTCCAACAGCCCCAGCCCGTCCATCCCGGGCATGTTGATGTCGGAGATGACCAGCGGGACCTCGCCCTCGTTTTCGAGCAGGGCGAGAGCCTCCTCACCGCTCCCCGCTTCGAGGCAGGTGAAGCCGAGGCTCTGGATCATGCGCACCATGGTGCTGCGCACCTTGAGGTCGTCGTCGGCGACGAGCGCACGCGGTGCCAGCACCCTGGGCTCGGGGGGCGTGACCCGCAAATGCCCCCTCAGCCCTCTAGCGGGCGATCGATCCACCGGTTTCTCCGTCACCTTGCCGCGCTTTGTTCAGGGCCATTAGGTTCCCGCCACCCTTTCTCCTCCTGCAATGACCAGGATTCGCTCGAACGATCTGGATCGGGGTTTCTCCACCCGCGCAGTGCACGCCGGCCAGCAGGAAGATCCGCTGGCCGGGGCCGTGATGACACCAATCTACCAGACCAGTACCTATGTCCAAGAGGGTCTGGGACGCCACAAGGGCTATGAGTACGCTCGCACCCAGAACCCCACCCGTGAGGCGCTGGAGCGCAACGTAGCGAGCCTGGAGGGCGGGCAATACGGCTTCGCGTTCGGCTCCGGTCTCGCCGCGACCGATACGGTGCTCAAGCTGCTCTCCGCCGGAGACCACGTCGTCTGCGGCGAGAACGTTTACGGCGGAACCCACCGGCTGATGGAACGGGTCTACGCCCGGTTAGGGCTCGCGTTCACGTTCGTTGATTCGCGCGATATCCGGAATATCGAGCGGGCCGTAATACCCGCGACCCGGATGATCTACTGCGAGACGCCCACCAATCCGATGATGCACATCACGGATCTCTCCGCGGTGGGCGATCTCACTCAGGCGCGCGGGCTGCTTCTCACCGTCGACAACACCTTCGCGACACCGTTCTTCCAGAGGCCGCTCTCATCGGGAGCGGACATCGTCATTCATTCGACGACCAAGTATCTGAACGGCCACAGCGACATGGTAGGCGGTGTCGTCATCACCTCACGCGACGACCTGGCCGAGCGGATCGGCTTTCTTCAGAACGGAGCGGGCGCGGTTCCCGGTCCCATGGATTGCTGGCTGGCACTGCGCGGCATCAAGACTTTGCCGCTCCGGATGCGCCGGCACGACGAAAACGGGCGCCGGATTGCCCAATGGCTCAGCCAACATCGTGCCATCACGAAGATTTACTATCCCGGCCTGCCGTCTCATCCCCAACACGACCTTGCCTGCCGCCAGATGACCGGCTTCGGTGGAATGATCTCGATCGACCTGGGGGACCCCGAGAAGGCCCGGCGCATGGCCGAGCGCACGAAAATCTTCGCGCTGGCCGAGTCGCTGGGCGGAGTGGAAAGCCTGATCGGTCATCCCGCGTCAATGACACACGCGTCGGTTCCGGTCGCGATGCGTCAGGCGATGGGCCTCACCGACAGCCTGATTCGCCTGAGCTGCGGGATTGAAGATGCCGACGACCTGATGGCGGATCTGGAGCAGGCCCTGGGGTAGAATCATCATTCCGTACCAGAATGAAACGAAGTAGAATTGTCGACGTAGGGTCGCTCTCCCCACCACGGACGAGCCGTCTATGAGTACCTCGGTTCCAAGCACCCGGCCGCGGCGTACCTTGCCCCAGATTGCTGCCGTTTCCTGGGAGCACCCTGCCGATCGCGCCGCCCTTCAGGCGATGCGGGCGGTTCCCGGCTTCGACGAAGCGGTCCGCAAGATCGTGGCACTCCTGGGCGGAGAGCGAGGTATTCGCCTCCTGTTCCAGGCCAACGCCGTGAAGGCCGGTCCCTCTCAATTTCCCACGCTCTACAGCACTCATGTCGAGGTGTGCACCACCTTCGACTGGCCCAAGGTCCCCGAGCTTTTCGTCACCCAGACTCCGATCTTCAACGCCGGAGCCTACGGGGTGGACGATCCCTTCATCGTCCTGCACTCCGCCGCGCTGGAAATGCTCGACGACGAAGAGATGCGAGCGCTCATTGCGCACGAGATGGGACATGTGATAAGCGGCCACGCGCTCTATCGCACCATCGCCGAGATCCTGCTGCTGGTGAGCTTCTCGGCACTGCCCATTCTCGCGGGAATCGCGCTCCTTCCGATCCGACTGGCCCTGCTCGAATGGATGCGGAAGTCGGAGCTCTCGAGCGATCGTGCCGGCCTGCTGGGGAGCCAGGATCCGCTCGCGTCCCAGCGGCTCTTCATGAAAATGTCGGGCGGGGTTCGGCCGCCCAACGTGGTGGGTCAGCTCAACCTCGACGCTTTCATGGCCCAGGCGCAGGAATACTCCCAGAGCAACGAGGGTCTCGATGTGATCTACAAGATCCTCAATACCCTGGCCCTCACCCATCCGATGCACACTGTGCGCGCCGGTGAGCTGCAGCAGTGGATGGCAACGGGGGAGTACGACCGGATCCTTCGGGGCGAGTACACCAAGCGGGGGCCGGAGACAGCCTCGCGGCCGCTCCGGGATGACTTCGCCGAGGCGGGCAGTCACTATGCTCGTGAGACCCGGGAGACGCTGGATCACGTCGTCGACGCCGCCAAGAAGGCCGCGAATCGGGTGGGAGAAGCCTTCCGGAAAGCGCAGGAGAAATGAGAGTACTGGTTGTCGGGGGTGGAGGGCGGGAACACGCGCTTTGCTGGGCGCTGCGTCACGACCTTCCCTCCGCCGACATCTATTGCGCGCCGGGGAATCCCGGCACCGCTGAAATCGCCACCAATCTCGAAATCTCCGCCACCGACATCGATCGCCTCGCCGATGCGGCCGACGCCTACGGTATCGACCTCACCGTCATAGGACCCGAGCAGCCCCTCGCGCTGGGACTCGCCGACCGTCTGCGCGCCGAGGGTCGTTCGGTGTTTGGACCGGGAGCTGCCGGGGCCGCGATCGAAGCATCGAAGGCCTTCGCGAAGGAAGTGATGAAGAAGGCGGGCGTTCCCACCGCGGCGAGCCGGTCGTTCGATCGCCTGGACGAGGCGCTTCAGTACGTGGACAGGCACGCCGAACCGCTGGTGGTGAAGGCTTCGGGTCTCGCGGGTGGCAAGGGTGCGGTGGTGTGCGCGACTCGCGCGGATGCGCGCAGCGCGGTTCGCACCATGCTGGGAGAAGGTCGATTCGGCCTGGCCGGCCGGGTCGTCGTCATCGAAGAGTTCATGGAAGGCGAAGAACTGTCGCTGCTCGCGATCACCGATGGGCACACAGTCGAGCTGCTTCCAGCGGCGCAGGATCACAAGCGGTTGGGCGAGGGAGACCACGGACCCAACACCGGCGGCATGGGTGCATACAGCCCGGTCTCCATCGGCACTCCCGCTCTCCTCGAGCGGGTGCAGCACGAAGTCCTGCTCCCAACGCTTCAGCAGCTTGCCCGTGAAGGAGCTCCTTTCTCCGGAGTGCTCTACGCCGGCCTGATGATCGGTCCCGACGGCAGCGCTCGCGTCGTCGAGTTCAATTGCCGGTTCGGAGACCCCGAGGCGCAGGTCATTCTGCCTCTACTCGCCGGCGGCCTCGCGGAGTGCATGGCCAGTGTGGCGCGGGGGCAGGCGCCGACTGCGTTGTCGCTCGAGCCTGGACTGTTTGCCGTCACGACGGTCCTCGCCGCTCGCGGTTACCCGGAAGTCCCGGTGAAGGGAGCGGAAATCACGATTCCCGAATCGCTTCCTCCGGATGTAACCGTTTTTCATGCCGGCACCGCGCGGGATGAAGACGGCACTCTGCGAGTGGTGGGAGGTCGAGTGCTGAATGTGACCGCCGTCGCCTCGAGCTTCGAAGAGGCCCAGGCGCAGAGCAGAGAGGCGGCCGACGCAATTCAGTTTGATGGGAAAGTATTCCGCCGAGACATCGGCTGGAGGGAGGCGGCGCGACTGACTTCCCGCGTGTGACGCAGATCCTGCCTTAGTCGTCTTTCGTCCGTTGTTATTTCGCACTTACCGGAACTTGTAGGCGGAATTCCTACACGCCGACGCCCTCCCCGAGTGTGACGCAGATCCCGCCTCAATCGTACCTTCCTATGTCATTATTTCGGCGTCGCCTGCTCTGGCAGGCGGGAATTCTTACGGAGGATGTATGTCTTCATCGCGCAGTCGCAGGATCTCGGCCCTCCTCTCACTGTCCCTCATGGGGCTGGCGGGCCTGGCATGTGGTAGTTCGACTAGTTACGGGGGCGGTGGTGGCGGGGGAAGCAACTTTCCGAATCCCACCGGTGCTCAGGTCATCATGGTTCATGGCGCCATGAATAAGACCACGACCGCCTTCAGCCCGGACCCCTTCACGGTTTCGCTGAATGGCGCAGCTTCGGTCAGCGTCGAGTTCGGCAACGATGACAATGTGACCCATCATGTCGTCGAGAGCGTGCTGAATCCGACCTTTGACAGCGGCAACTTGCTCAAGGGGACGACGTTTACCCACAACTTCACAACGGCCGGCACGTACAACTACCACTGCTCGATCCACCCGAACATGGTCGGGCAGATTCAGGTCAACCCGTAGCACAGGCTTCGAAACTGCGGAGCAGGGCGCCCTTGCCGGCGCCCTTTTTTTGTCCACCTTCAACCTTTCCAGACTCCAGAGAGGCCAGGGTGCCGGAAACACCACTCACAGGGTGGGAAAGCTTCTATGTCATTCTGGGCTCGTCGGCGGCCGCGCTGACCGGGCTCCAGTTCGTCGTCATGGCGCTGGTGGCTGATGTGCCTCGGGTGGGCTCGATCCACGACATCGCGACCTACGGAACCCCCTCGGTGGTGCACTTCTGCTCCGCGCTGCTCGTCTCGGCTATCCTGAGCGCGCCCTGGCCCGATCTCGAAGCCGTCCATATCCCGCTGGTTCTCACGGCGGCCGCAGGGCTCGTTTACATGGTCGTCGTGATTCGACGAGCGCGCGCTCGGGGCCAGTACCAGCCCGTGCTGGAGGACTGGATCTGGCACACCATGCTGCCGTTCATCGCGTATGGGGTCCTTTGCGGCGCTGCCCTGAAACTGCAGAATCACCCCACCGGCGCACTATTCCTCATCGGTGGCGCGTCGCTGCTGTTGGTATTCATCGGGATTCACAACGCGTGGGACACGGTAGTGTGGATCGCGACCCAGGGGACCCAGCGGAACAAGGCCGAGGGCAAGGAGTAGCTACTGCGGCTCCTCGACGGGCAGACTGCCATGCGCGGCAGGGACAGCTCGTTCGATCGCCGCGAGAAGCTGGTCGCCCGCGATCGGCTTATGCAGATAGCCGCTTACTCCGGAGGCTCTGTAGCGCGCTTCGACTTCGGGGGCATCGTCGGCGGTGTAGACCAGGGTGGGCATCAGCACTCCATTTTCCACCAGATGCTGGTGCACCTCGAGCCCCGTCATCTGGGGCATGTGCGCATCGAGCAGCAGGCAATCGGGGGGATCTCCTCCAACGGCCAGTGAATCGATGAACTCCGCGCCGGAAGCGTAGACCGTCGCCTTCAACCCCAGCGACTCGCAGAGCCGTCGCAGGCCCACCCGAACAGATGCCTCGTCCTCGACGATCGCAACTGCGATCGGACGACCGGATCTCGAAGCCGCGAGAGGCATCAGGGTGGCAGGGAGTGGTGAGCGGGCGCGCTGACTGAGGCCGGCGATGACTCCAGCGTAAGCGCCTGAGTCGGGGTGTCGCCGTCGCGCCTCAAGAGGCCGGAGGAGAGCAGGCAGTACATGGTCGCTCCCCGATCGGCGTTATTTTCGGCCCAGAGCCTGCCCCCATGCGCGGCGACAATCGTTCGGGAAATCGACAGACCCAGCCCAAGCCCCTCGGGCTTGGTCGTGACGAACGGCTCGAAGAGACGCTCCAGCAGAGACGACGGAATTCCGGTTCCACAATCCCGAATCGAGATCAGGATGTTGTTCCGGGAATCGGCATTGGCGATCAGCGTCAATCGCCGATCCGCCGCCGCCGTGGTGTTCATCGCCTCGCAAGCATTGAGGATCAGGTTCAGCAATACCTGCTGCAGCTGCACCCGGTCACCAAGCACCGGCGGAAGATCCCGGGCAACGAGGGAGGTCGCGGTGACCCGCCGGGTAATCAGCTCCGCGTGAGCCAGCTCGAGCACTTCGGACACCAGCTCCCGGATATCCATCGGCTGAAGGTGAGTGTCGCCCCGCTTGAGCAGGGCCCGCAGGCGTCGGATGACCTGGGCGGCGCGTTGGTCCTCGGAGGCGATGTCTCCCAGAATCGCGTCGAGTTCGTCCAGGTCCGGGGGCTGCCGCTTGAGCAGCCGTCTGGCGGCCTCCGCATTACTGGAGATCGAAGTGAGCGGTTGATTCAGCTCATGCGCCAGCGCGCCGGAGAGCTGACCCAATACCGCCACACGCGCGAGGTGGGAGAGCTCACGCCGCTGCTCCTCAATTTGCATCAGAGCCTGGCGGCGGGCCGTCACATTCGCCCGCGTCACGACCACGCCGCCGTCCGGTCGGGCCAGCGCTTCAAGGCTCAAGGCGTAGCGCTCCCGGCGGTCGTCCTGTTCGTCATCGTACTCCATCTCAAAACGGCGACTTTCGTGGTGAAGCACACCCTGGATACCGGCCAAGGTGCGCATCGCCGTCGCATCCCCCCGTTCGGCGGCGGAACGACAAGCCGCCACGTAATCGTCTCCTACGCCGACCCGGTGGAACCGCTCGACCTTCGCGGTGTCGGCGAAGCGCCGCCACGAGTCGTTGACTTGCAGCACGACTCCGTGGGCGTCCAGAATGGCCACATGGTCATGGAGAGAAGCGAGCAGCGCTTGATAGAGCTCCACGACACGGTGGCGTCCGCTGCTGACGGCGGCGATGCAGAGGACCGGGAGCGTGGTCAGCAGCAGGAAGACCTGCAACAGCAGGATGTTGACATCGGTTGGGGTCCCAATGAAGGGACCGGTGCCGCGATCGGCGGCCCAGATCGCGCCGAACGCCACGAAGGTCAAGGCCAGGCTTGCTCCAGCGGGGCCAAAGCGCAGCGCGGCCCAGATCAACACCGGCAGCGGGGAGTACAGTGGCAGAGCGACGTGCCAGGGGTGACGGCCGCGCCACAGCAGCGCCACGGCACAGGTCACGGCGAGCCCCACAGTCAGCAGGAGGGCCTCGAGGATCCGTCGCCGTTGGATGCGAGGAGACCACAGGCTCGGAGTGCCGGTAATCGTGAGCACCAGCGCCGGCAGCAAGGTCAGCCCTGTGAGGGCGTTCGACAGGAACCAGCCCCTCCAGGGCCGCCAGAAGGTCGTGGCCGCGTCATGCAGCATCACGTCGGCGGCGCCGAGCGTTGCTCCCACCGCAGGCGCGACGAGGACCGCGCTGATGACGAAGAAGGCAAGGGCGCGGACGCTGTCCAACCGGGGCAGCCCACCGAACGCCCATTGCAGCATCAAGGCAGCCGTCAGCGCCCGCGCGATGTTGGCCAGGTCGGCAAGCAGTACCCAGCTGACGCTCCACTGGGGCCAATGGGCGATGAAATGGGCAACCGCGCCGACCAGGATGTACCAGATCCAGTCCCGCCGCAGAGAGGCGATGAGTGCTGCGGTAAGGATGGCGTAGGGGGGGAACAGGACGGCCGTGCCAACTTCCGGGTATTTCAGCAGTGCGCCCGCGGAGTTGCCGAGCAGGATGAGCGGCGTGAACAACAGGAGACCGGGCGCGAGGGGGATGAGCCCTGCGTCGGCCTCGGGAACATAGCCTGGCCGTGGTTCGCTCATGAAGGTGCCGGTTGTGGAATATGACTCAATACCCTGCTACCGGCTACCACCCCTGTCACGTCGCGGTGTCGGCGGGTTCAGCCACGACAGCAGTCGGCCGAGTTCAGATTTGGACGGGCCGTGCCGCGTCCCCATGGATGCCCTTCCTGCGACGACTATACATTAGAGAGAATGCCTGAACTGCCCGAAGTCGAAACCATCGTCCAGGATATTCGGCCCGACCTGGTTGGCCGGACCATCCGGCGAGCCTCTCTGTCCCACGTCGATGTGTTGCGGGGAGTCACTCGGCCCAAGCTGCTCGCGGCCCTGAAGGGGGCCGCCATTCGCAGCGTGACCCGGCGAGCGAAGCACGCCGTCATCGCGCTCGGAGAGCGGCGCCTGGTGATCCAGCCGGGGATGACCGGATCGCTCACCGTTCGAAGAGATCCATTGAGCCGGGACGAGGCGAAATACGCCGTTCTCCGGGCTCCGCTCGATTCCGGTCGCGAACTGGTCTACCAGGACGTACGGCGACTCGGCACCCTGTTGCTCCTCAACGAACGGCAGTGGGCGGCCTACGATGCCGCCATCGGACCCGAGCCGCTGGATCCGGGCTTCACGGCCGCGGCATTTCAGGCCTCGCTCAAACACACCCGGCAGGCCATCAAGAAGGCGCTGATGGACCAGAAGCTTATCGCCGGTGTGGGGAACATCTATGCGAACGAGGCGCTTTTCGCGGCGGGCGTTGATCCGTCCCGCCCCGCGTCGTCGTTAACCAAGGATGAATATGGCCGGCTCTTCGTCGAGCTCCGGCGCATCCTGAGCGCCGCGATCGAAGCCGAGGGCACAACGTTTCGTGACTATCGCACCGGCACCGGTGAACCCGGGAACTTTCAGCTCGAGCTGCTGGTCTACGGCCGGGAAAGTGAACCCTGCCGTCGCTGCGGGACGCGATTGGTGGGGACGCACACAATCGACGCACGGATTTCCGTGTTCTGCTATAGATGTCAGTGGTGAAGCAGGCAGGGAGTAGGGGGAGGGTGTAGGGAGTGGGGCGTGTAGTCGTCGCTCGAACTTGAGGCCACAGGCTCACTACTCCCTACTCCCTGCTCCCTACTACCCACTACCCACTCCCCACTCCCCACAACCCGTGACCCGTTCACCAACCCTCGCCCTTCCAACCACCGACCTCGTTCGGCTCAAGGAACGGGTGCGTCGATTGGCGGAGGATCGGCCGGGGGTCTATCGCATGCTCGACCCGCGGGGCCGAGTGATCTACGTGGGCAAAGCGAAGCAGGTCCGGACTCGGCTGCTCTCCTATTTCCGGGCCGACCACCCTGACGAGAAGGCCGCACGCATTCTTAACGCCGCCGCCGACATCGTCTGGGATTATGTGCCGAGCGAGTTCGCGGCCTATCTGGGCGAGCTGCGGCAGATCGTTCGTCACCGGCCGATGTTCAACCAGCGGATGAACCGGACGCGAAAGACCTTGTTCATCCGTGTCCAGGGAGGTTCCGCGCCCAAAGTGTCGGCGGGAGGTCCTCTGGATGAGAATGCCCGGTGCTACGGCCCGTTCATCAGCGCGGAACGGGTGCGGGATGCCGTCCGGGGCATTAATGACCTTCTCGGTCTCCGGGACTGCGCGCCGAGCATGCCCATGGTCTTCGCCGGGCAGACCGATCTGTTCGGGGTGGAACGGCGCGCCGCCTGCATGCGTCACGATTTCGGCTTCTGCACCGGTCCATGCGCCGGCTTCGTGACCGAGAGGGAATATCTCCGTCGGGTGGACACGGCCGTCGCCTTCCTCGAGGGGCGTACGATCCAGCCGCTCGACCGAGTGATCAACGAGATGCAGCAGGCGGCCGATGCCGGCGAGTTCGAGCGCGCGACACTGTGGCGGGAACGATTCGAGCGGCTGGAATGGCTGCTGGCGGCGATCGCACGAGCACGCACCGCGGTGGATGGGTTGAGCTTTGTCTATCGCGATCCGGGACTCAAGGGAGACGATCGCGCCTACCTGATCCGCCAGGGCGTAGTACTCGCGTCGTATCCATTCCCCTCGACACCGATAGAGCAGGAAGCCTTCCGCGCGGTGGTGAAGGATTCGTTGTCAGCTCCCGCACCATCCACCGGTCCCCTGCCTTCAAGCCACCTGGATGAGATCCTGCTCGTGATGTCGTGGTTCCGTCGCCATCCGCAGGCGTTCCGCCGTACCACGCCCCTCAATTCCTGGGTGGCGTGAATGCGTGGCCGGCTGCTGCTCGCGGCCCTTGCCGGCATCCCCTTCGTGCTCGGTGCGCAGGAAGCACCCGAGCGGGCAGCTCTCCAGCGCCTCCAGGATTCCCTCGCCTCGGTTCGTGATACGCTCGCCCTCCGCCGCCTCGATCGCTGGCTGGAGGCTGGCGCAGGCGGGACCGTTCGAGGGGGCGGGCTCCTCCTCAGGCGGAGCATCGTCCGCATCAGGATGGGTCAGCTCGGCGATGGCTGGAATCTCGGCACCGCCCAACGACTCGCACGCCAAGCGACAAAATCGCAGCCCGATTGGCCCGCGGCCTGGTACCTGAGCGGTCTCGCCTCTCAGGAGATGGGGCGTTGGCACGCCGAGACAGGATCCAATCTGGGCACCCGAGTGGGATTCAGCGCTCTCGAGGGCGCGGCCCGGCAATACCTCCAGGCACTCGCGATCGATCCCGGGTACCTCCCGGCATTGCGCGCCTTGAACGAGGTCGCCTCCGTCCTTGAGGACACGACCCTGATCCGCTCGACGGTACTGCCCGCGCTCCGCCGCGCTGGAGCGACAGATACCGGAAACGACGCCGTCATCCTGCTGGCGCGAGGCCGCTACGAGCGGATGATGGGAGACGCGGATTCGTCTCTCGCCGCGCTGCGGGTCTACGTCGAGCATGAGAGAAGAAGTGGCGCGGCACTACACGAGCTGGCATGGAGTGCGGCCCTGGCCGGAGACAGCAACGCCGTGCAGGTTTACTACGAGGGCGCTTCCTCCGACGACTCGGCCGCCGTTGTGGCCTACCGTTCGGACCTCGAGCTGCTGGCCGACGACAGTACGCTTGCAGTCTTCGACTCGACCAGCGGAGAAGCGCGCACCGAATTCCTCCGTCGCTTCTGGACTCTGCGCGACCGCCGGGACCTCCGCACCGAAGGCCAGCGCCTGCTGGAGCACTTCCGCCGTCGCACCTATGCCGAGCGCCATTTCGCATTGCTCACCAATCGGCGATTGAGCTCCATCGACGACATCTACCGGTCAGCGCATCTGCCTTTCGACGATCGCGGCATGGTCTACCTGCGCCAAGGGGAGCCCGACGAAATCATCCATCCCGTTCTTGCCGGGATGATGCCTAACGAGACATGGGTGTATCGCCGCGGCGAAGGAGACCTGCTGCTCCACTTCAAGGGCGGCGGCGCCTACACCGTCGGCGGGGATATTCAAGACTACCGCCTGGTGAGGAGCATCTTCGAATTGGGCGCAGGGTCTGATGCGCAAATTGAACTGCTGCTGGCCTCCCGGGCCGATCTCCTGGACGTTTACGCCAAGTTCCTCAACTGGGGCCAGTACGCCCGAGCTCGCGCCGCAGACCGGGAACAGGAGATCGTGGAGGGCAGCATCGAGGTGGCAACAGTAACCGATGCCAACGTGCGGCATTATCGGAGGAGAATCGCGTCAGAAGCCGACGCCGTGGCGATTGGTGAGCTCGACGGGTCTCCGCTGGTACACCTCGTCATCGCCGTGCCGCTGGAAAACGAGCAGGTAGATGCGGGTCAGGTTCGGCTGCCCGTGAGGATTCGGGTAGGCTTCTACGATGCCTCGGGCGTTCCCGGTCCGGCCTTCGATCGCGACACAGTGCTCAAGGTGCGGAGAACGGAGGACGGTCTCGAAGCCCAAGGCCGCCTGGAGTTCGCACTCCCACCCGGAGCGTGGCTGTACCGAGTCGGTGTCGAGACCAGCGACTCGACCGGGAGAATTCTGCCGGAGGATTCCGTTCGAGTCGAGCCGGTCACCGGATCTTCGCTCTCGTTGAGCGGCATCGCTCTGGGGACCCGGTCCAAGGGGGTGGAATGGGTATCGGCGCCGGGAGATACCGCGGTCTTCAACCCCAGTGCGACATTCGATCCCGCGGATCAGGTCGAGCTGTATTTCGAGGCGTACGGCCTGAAGACCACGCAGCCGGTTCGGACTGAAGTCCGGATCGCGCAAGGCAAGCGCGATGCGCTGCGATTGAGTTACGAGCAACCGGTTTCCGGTACCCCACACCGAGTTCGTCGCTCCCTCGACATCGCGAATGTGAAGCCGGGTAAGTACCGGCTCGAGGTCCGAGTAGTGACACAGAGCGGAGAGGAAGCGACGACTACAAGAGAAATCGAAGTGAAGCGACGGACGGCGCGCAACCTGAACTAGGTCTCAGGGCCCGCCGTCGACTCGAACCGGCGCCCACCAGTCCGGACGCCGCTCGAGCATGGTGGGTTGAACAGCACCGGCTGCCTGAGGCCAGATGTACCAACCCTGTGGTGAGTCGTCGAAGACTCGGAATGCCATTCGAGGCAAGTCTCCCGCCTTCGCTTCGCGGAAATACCCCTGATCCAACTTGAGTTCGAGCGACCACCCGGTCGGACGATTCTCCGTCCGAACCTCCCACCCGCCACCTTCCCGATCCTTTCCGAGTCGCCAATCCGGATCATCCCTTGGCGGCTGCCATTTTCCGTTGCTTCCTCGGAAGACGACACTGCTATCGATCATGCGGCGGAAATACCACTGGAAGTCATCATGGCCCGGAGCTGACGAGGCGTCGCCCCGGGTGTCGATGCCGATGACGAGATCATCCCCCCAGTAATAGGTCGAGTCCTCGATTTCCGCAGCGAGGTACACGCTTTCCTCCCACCGAGCGAGCCAGAGACGTACGACACCTCCCGGACGCTGGATCAGGCAGGATGGGGTTCCCCACTCTCCTGCTGTCGCCCGACCGTCGAAGACCGGAGCGGTAGTCGCGGTGGTCACCCGGAGCGTATCGGCGAAGAGACCCAGAACCAGCAGCGCGGGGAGCATCCGATTTCAGTCTTCGTCCAGGCCGAGTAAAGGCACGAGACGCGCGCGCGGCGGGAGGCCGGCCTCGAGCTCCATGATGCCGACAGTCGGAGGAAGATTGAACCGCCGCCGGCCGGCGCCTCCCGGGTTCATCACGGTGACGACCACGTCGACTGTTACCAGGAGCGGCTTGTGGGTGTGGCCGAAGACGATCACTTCGGCGTCGGGGTAGGCCTCGTACAGCAATTCCGGAGTGGGAGAGCCGAACTGGTCTCCGTGGGTAACCACGAAGTCGAGCCCTTCTATCCTGGTCCGGACCACGTCTGGCAATCGGCTCCGAAGGTCGAACTCGTCAGTGTTGCCGTAGACCGCGGTGACCGGCGCGATCGCCTCGAGCTCATCAAGGAGTGCCGCGGGACCGATGTCCCCCGCGTGAAGAATGTGATCCACCTCGCGGAAGACCTCGAAGACCTCGGGCCGGAGAAGGCCGTGGGTGTCGGAGATGATGCCCAAGCGCATTGATAATCAAGAATTGGTAATTGAAAATTGGTAATTGACTGAGAGTAGATTGAGAGGCTGAAATGGAAAACAATTAGCAATTATCAATTTTCAATTGTCAATTCATTCTCCCCCCCACCTCTTCCCCACATCCACCTCAACCCCCAACTGGTCGAGGACCCGCTGCACCACAAAATCCACCAGCTCGCCGATCTGAGTGGGGCGGTGATAGAAGCCGGGTGCCGCGGGGATTACGACGGCGCCGGCTTCGGTGACCGAGACGAGATTGCGGAGATGAATCAGGGAGAGAGGAGTCTCCCGCGGAACCAGGATCAGCTTGCGCCGTTCCTTGAGCACGACATCCGCGGCGCGCTCGACCAGTGAACGGCTGGTGCCACCCGCGATCGCCGCCACAGTGCCCATCGAACAGGGACAGATGACCATCCCGGCGGTCTTGACCGAGCCGGATGCCGGTTTGGCGCCGCGATCGTCGTCGGGGTAGACCGTGACACTGGACCAGTCTCCGCCGGTGGCGGCGCGGAGTCCCGCCTCGTCGCTGATATCGCACTCCGCCTTGAGCAGCCTCCACCCATGGCTGGTCGCAATCAACCAGACCGGCAGACGATGGCGGGCCAGGAGCTCCAGGAGTCGGACCGCGTAAGGCGCCCCCGAGGCACCGGTGATCGCGAGTACAATCGGCAGCACAGCTCAGCGTCCGCGGCGATTTGGCGTAGGGTTCCTCACCGGGTGGCTCGGCGGGGGTGGCGGGGGGAGCTGGTCGCCGGGGAGCGACTCCTTACTTCCTCGCTTGCCCTTCTGTGGATTGGGAGTCGTCCGCCTCCAGAATTTTGACTCCTGTTCTGTGTTCTTTTTCCGCCCGCTCATGGCTCTCCTCTCACAATGTTCAGACCAGTCGATCCACCAGCGCGAAGGCAAAAACCGTGAGACTCATGATCCCGTTCATGGTAAAGAAAGCGGCATCGAGCCGGGACAGATCACCGGGTCGCACAAGACGGTGTTCGTAAGCCAGGATCAGAGCCGCGACGCCGATGCCGGCGTAGAACCAGGAGCCGAATCCAGCGCCCTGCCCGAACAGGACCAGCGCGGGAATGGTGATCCCGTGCAAGAGCTTCGCGAAGAGAATACTTCGCTTCTCGCCGAGGCGCACAACGGCGCTGCGGAGCCCCTCACCCTTGTCGAAGGCCTGATCCGGCAACGCGTAGAAGATGTCGAATCCCGCAACCCAGGTGGCGACCGCGAGACTGATCGCGATCAAGGTCCACCAGGGGCGGCTCCAGGCCCCGGTGATCGCCAGATATCCCCCCACCGGAGCAATTGCCAGACTCATTCCCAGCCACAGGTGTGGCCACCAGGTGAATCTCTTGCTCAGGCTGTACAGCATGACCCAGCCGAGTGCGAGCGGGCTCAGGTAGAGACAGAGACGGTTGAGACCGGCTGCAGAAGCGACGAAGAGCGCGGCAGCGATGACGACGGAGACCCAGGCCTGAGTAACACTGAGCGCCCCGCGCGGAATTTCCCGATTTCGAGTCCGCGGATTTCGCGCGTCGAACTCCCGGTCCACGATCCGATTGAAGGCCATCGCCACCCAGCGCGCCGCCGAGAACGCAATAACCACGAGGCCTACCTGCCGCCAGGTAACGCCACGCTGAAACGATGCTTCGAGAACGCCAAGCAGGGCGAAAGGGAGCGCGAAGAGGGTGTGGGGCAGTTTGACCAGGTTAGCATAGCGAACCAGCAGGGACTCGCCGCTGAAGGTCTGGCCTTCCCGAGCACTTGGTAGTCGATGGTCGATGGTCAATGGTCGATGGCCTCCCCGATCCGGGAACTGGAGCGCAGCTCAATATCGGTGATGAAAGACAATCCAGTCACCGACTATTGCCCATCGACCGCTCATTTCCGGGTACCCACGTGAATCGCGGCGATGCCGCCCAGGACGAGGCGGTAACTCACGTCGCGGAATCCCTGCGTCGCAATTCGGACTGAAAGCTCATCCGGCCCCGGAAACGCGAGCACCGAATCAGGCAGATAGGTATACGCGTCGCGATGTCGTGAGATGAGCCGGCCGATCAGCGGAAGCACTCGCCGGAAATAGAAGAAGTACAAGGAACGCATCGGTTCTCGCGGCGGGGTCGTGAATTCCAGGATTACGAACCTTGCGCCCTTCTTGAGCACCCGCGCCGCCTCCGCCAGGCCCTGGTCCAAATCTGCCAGGTTGCGCACCCCGAATCCGACGGTCGCTCCGTCAAACACCCCGCTATTGAACGGAAGCTCGAGGGCATCGGCGTTGAGAGGTAGAACCCGGTCGGATTTCTCGCGACCCAGCTGGAGCATGGGGAGGACGAAGTCCGCCCCGATCACCCGGCCATCAAATCCCCGTTGACCGGCGAGGGCTGCCGCCAGGTCCAGAGTCCCCGCGCACAAGTCGAGGAACAAGCCCTTGGGTGCCCGCGCCCAGTCCAGCCTCGCGACGGCTTGTCGCCGCCAGGTGGTATCCACATTGAGACTGAGCAGGTGATTGAGGAAGTCGTAGCGAGGAGCGATGGCAGTGAACATCGCACGGACGTATGACCGCTTCTCAGCGCCGGGCTGGAGGGGTAACTTACTATCTGTGGCTAACATAGGCGCGCAATGTAGTCCCCGGCGAACCGGCTCCGCAAGCCGACGGCTGGCCCATGGCTGAGCCGCGGGAACTCGTCACTCTCACCGATCAGGAAGTCGTTGCCCTCGCCCGGGACGGCCGCGAAGCCGCCTACCGCGAATTGATCCGCAGATACGAGCGGCCGGTGTTCTCGCTGGTCCTTCGGATGGTGCGTGATCGGCAACTCGCGGAAGACCTTTCTCAAGAAACCTTCATCAAAGCGCTCAACGCGATCGGATCGTACCGGCCGGAGTACAAATTCTCGAGCTGGATCTTCAAGATCGCGAACAATGCAGCGATCGATCACCTGAGACGTCGCGAGCTGGACACCCTGTCGCTCGACGGGGCACCGCACGCTGCGACTCCGGAAGAAATCGAAGCCACGGCCCTCCAGGTGGGAGACAAGGGGGAGACGCCCCTCGAAGAACTCGAGGCCCGGGAGCTGGGCAGCGCCATCGAGCGTGCCATCGCGCAACTCCGTCCAGAGTATCGCGCCTGCATTCTGCTGCGTCATGTCGAGGGTCTCGCGTATGAAGAAATCGCCCAATCGCTCGACCTGCCGCTCGGCACTGTGAAGACCTATATCCATCGTGCTCGACACGAACTCAGGGACCTTCTCGCACATCTGAAACAGTGAAACCCATGTCCACACCCTGCCGTAAAGCCACGCGTCTATGACTGATCACACCTTGCACTTGCGCCCCGACGAACTGGACCTGCTGCTGGAAGGCAGACTCTCCAATGATCGGACGTCCCATTGCGAAACGTGCGAGGAATGCCGCTCCGCTTTGGATGAATTGCGGGACGTAGTGGCGCAGTTGAATGCCCTCCCGGCTCTGGAGCCGCCTCCGGGATTTTCCGAATTCGTGATGGCCTCGGTGCGAGTCGCACCGCTTGCGGTGGGACAGCACCTCACCGCCGACGATCTCGACGCCTGGCTCGCGGGGGCGTTGCATCAGGAGGGACGGAATCACCTTTGGGCCTGCACCGAATGCCGGCAACTGGCGGACGCTGAGCGCGCCCTGGTTTATCGGTTGGAACAGCTCCCGCTTTTCCAGCCGGGAGCGCGGTTCGAAGAGCGCGTGATGGCCAAGGTGGCGATCCCGAAGAGTTGGCGTTCGCGGATCTTCGCCAGCCGGCGTTCGGTTGCCCTGGCGGCGGGAGTGGGCAGTCTGGTCGTGGGCTCGATGGGTGCGAGCGTGGCATGGAGTCTTACCCACCAGGATACTCTGGCCGCGCTGGGTACCTGGGCCACTACGATTGCGACCCAATGGACCCTGGCAGCGGCACAGGGCGTTGGCTCCCGCATCCTTGCGCAGCCCTGGGTCCTGGAGCTTCGCTCCGCGGCGAGCCCGGGCCAGATAGCAGCGTTCACCGCGGTAGCGACCGCTCTCTATACAGGCGGTCTCTTCGCGATGCGCCGGCTCCTGGCCTTGCCCGCTCCGCGAGTGGCTCGTGCCCTTCCATAAGAGATCGCTGATCCTTGGTCTCGGGTGGGCGCTGGTTCTGGCCCGCCCGGTCCATGCTGCATCCGATCCTGACGACCGATTCACCGACACGTTCTCCGCATCAATCACATTCTTCCGCCAGTTGTTCCACGACGAACCCCCTCGAGTGGTTCGGGATCACATCGTCTCGATTTCTTCGCAGGCCAGCTCCCTCACCTTCGAATACGAGGATGGAGGAACCCTGCGCATCTCCCTGCACGATGGGCAGCTGCAGATCGATGATCGGGTGGTAGGCCGGTTCCCTCAGGGTGGCGCGCTGGAGACGAGTTGGCGGCAGTTCGTCCTTGAGGCAGCGCGGATCGGGACGGGAGAAGTTCTCACCCTCGCCAGAGACTGGCAGCCGGATGGACTGAGTCGCGATGAGCAAGGCCTGGTCTCACTGGTGCAGGAGCGGCTCGCCGTGCTGAGCGCGCCGGAAGCCGGAGTCGGGCTTCCACAGGCCGTGCCGCCGGCCGACGCCAGCGGTCTGGTCATCGACATCTCGGACCTGAGCGATCCAGATCATCTCGAGCCGCTCTTCCGCCGGGCGGCGGGGCTCGAGGGCACTGCATTGCGAGTGACCGTGCCGGGAGGTCAGGCCCGCGCTGGTCACTACAGCATCGGTTCCGGCGAGACCGTGAAGGGACCGTTGCTCGTGATTCGGGGCGACGCGGATGTATTCGGAACTCTCGAGGGAAATCTCGCCACGGTAGACGGGAACGTGACGGTATATCCCGGGGCGGTGGTAACCGGGGATGTCCTCGCGGTGGCAGGCGACGTGCGCGATCGTGGCGGTGAGATTCGGGGAGAGATCCGAACCCTCCGGGCCCAACCAACTCCCCCCCAGCCAAGGCCTCCCGCCGAAGCCGCCCCGAGCCGCCTCGCGCTCACCGCGCGCAATGCCGCGGGGCTAGCCGGTGTCTTCATCACTCTGCTGCTGATCGGGACCGGCATGGTGATGTTCGCGAGACCGCCGCTGGAAGTGGTCTCGGATACCGTGGCGCACTCCTTCGGGCGGGCATTCCTGGTTGGGCTGCTCGGCCAGATCCTGCTGCTCCCGACCTTCGGCATGCTGGTGGTCGGGCTGATCTTGAGCGTCGCCGGAATCCTGCTACTCCCCTTCGCGGTCATCGTGTACGGCCTGCTGGTCGTGGTCGCGGTCCTGGGCGGCTTCCTCGCCGTGGCACACGCCATGGGAGAGCGCTATACCAGGCGCCAGCTGGCGCTCGGCGCCTCCATCTCAAGCGCGAACAGCTATCGCTACGTCACAGTCGGGTTGGTCGGCATCCTGACGCTCTGGGCCGTCTGGGTATTCTTCGGCTGGGTGCCGGTTGCGGGGACCTTGCTGCTGGCCGCGGCGGCGCTGGTGACCTGGCTGCTGGGGACGGTGGGATTTGGTGCAGCGTTGCTGAGCCGCGCGGGGTATCGCGAAGAGTTTGCCGGGCGCCTCCTACCGGCCGAAGCGCTCACCGACGAATTCCTGTGGGCGACACCGCAGTTTGGAGTCCCTGCCCAGAGCAGGCCTGGCACTCGCACACCACCTCCTCCTCCTTACCGCTAGACCCATGCGTCGTGTTTCCGGGGCATTCGCCCTGCTTTTTCTGCTTTGGTTGATCGCACCCAGTACGCCGCTCTCCGCGCAGGACTACCGCACCGTGACCCTGTCCAAGCAGTACCGGGGACAGGACAGCCTGCAGGCCGAGATCGAATTTGCCGCCGGGGTATTGAAGGTCCGGCCGGGATCGCCGGGATCGCTCTATCGGATGGAGCTTTCCTATGATCCCCAGCGTTTCGCGCCGCTCAGCAAGGTGGACAGCAGCGGGACCGACCTGCGCCTCGGCATCAAGAGCAGCGGGCAGGCGGGAATCAGTGTGGGACTCAAGAACGATCGCCCTCAGGATGGGTTGATCGAGCTCAACCCACGCACGATTCTTTCCCTCGACGTCTCCCTTGGCGCCGCCCAAGCCGATTTGGATCTCGGTGGACTGCGGGTCTCTCGGGCGGAGATCCGGACCGGCGCCAGCGAGACCACGCTGCGGTTCAGCTCACCCAACCGGGTGGAGTGCGAGCAGCTGAGCATCAGCGTTGGAGCCGCGGAATTCTCGGCCTACCAGCTGGGCAACAGCGATTGCAAGACAATCAGCGTGGATGGAGGCGTGGGCGGCGTGCTGGTTGATCTGACCGGCGCCTGGAAGCGCGACGCGACGATAACGCTGGCCGTGGCTCTGGGCGACATCTCGTTGGTACTGCCCAAGGAGGTCGGTGTCGAGCTTACGCTGGACCGCTTCCTCTCGAACTTCAATCCCGAAGGATTCGTCCATGAGGGCCGAGTCTACCGCTCACTGAACTATTCCACCGCCGGGCGCAGACTTTCCCTGTCTCTCACCAGCACAGTCGGTGTGGTGAAAGTGGAGTGGAAGTGATTCGATCACGATAGCAGGGAACGTCACGGCCGCGACGGGAGCGGTCAGGTTTGATCAGTGGAGCCTTTCCGTATCACATCGAGGATACGCTTGCGTTGCCCCGGCGTTACCATATCCCGGGCAACCACATCTCGGGAGATTCGCGCCACGAAGGAGTATCCGCGCGGTTCCGCAATCAGCCATCGTTGCCATTCCAGCTCGTCCAGAGCTTCGTGGAGCGCCTGGCCATCGACTCCGCTGCCCACGCTCAGATCCGTGATGTTTACCCGGTCCCCCAGCACAGCCGCCGGCCCAAGCACGCGCTGAGCCGTCGTCGTCAGCTTGCGAAATCCAATTCGTATGGCCGCCACGACTGCATCGGGAAGGTCCCCGGGGAGCGTGTCACTGAGCGTCCGGAGCGGGCTGGGCCAGGCACCGTCGCTCTGACGCAGATCCAGTCCCAATGCCACCGCGTGCAGTAGTTCAACGACCAGCAGCGGCAGCCCGGCGGAATCCATCGCCACCCGCCGTGCGACGCGATCCAGCTCCGTTTCGGTGAACCGGGGAAGAGCCCAGCGAGCCAGTTCGTGGATGGCCCCGACCTTCAACGGTTCCACTTGCACGACCGTTCCGGGAACATCTCTCGGTATCCGGACGCGAATGTCATCCACCTCCAGCCGCGCCTCCTGCAGAGTAGTAGTGAACACCACGAAAAGGGGCGCGGTGCGACCGTCACGGAGAACCGCGCCCAGGGCGAGAATCGATTCCCGGTCCGAACTCTGAACATCATCTACCGCGAGCAGCACCGGCTGCTCCAGGCCGATAGCCGCGAAGACATCGAGAAAGGCTCGACCAATGGTGAGACCCGCGGCTTCGGATGGCGAGAAACGATCGGCCCATTCGGGAATCCGCGCCGCCAGAACACCAAGACTCTGCGGGGTGGCCGAGGAGAGACCCGGCATGTCCAGCATGCCGCCTCGGGCGAGGCCAATCAGAGTCGCGAAGGGCTCGCTCGAGTCTGCCTGCACCGCGCGGACGGCGGCGACCGAGGCTCGGTCGAGCCGGGCGCGCTCCAGCAGCTCCTCGAGCAAACGGGTCTTGCCGGTACCGGAGTCACCCTCGATGATGGCGATGGTCCCGCGCTTCTGTTCCCGGCACGTCGTCCATGCCTCGAGCAGGCGGCCAAGGTCTTCACCCCGCGCAACGAGCGGAGCGCGCCGCGAATAGGCACTCGCCGATTCGAGGGCGTCCGGCGCCAAATTCCATCCCCGCCCTCGACGGATCCGCTCCGCCAGAGCAACTGTTTCCGGCTCGGGAGCGACTCCGTTCGACTGGGACAGCCCGGCACTCAGCCGCTCGAATTCCGCGAGGGCGCCGGCCCGGTCTCCGCTGATGGCCAGTCCTTTCATAAGAGCCCGGGCCGCCCCTTCGGCGAGCGGATCGAGCCCCAGCGCCCGGCGGGCCAACTCGATCCCCTTTAGCATGCTCCCACTTGCCAGGCTTTCACCGGCTGCACGACTCAGGGCCTGCGTCCCGAGCCGGCGCCACGCGTCGCGTTCGTGTCGCAGCCAATCTTCGAAGTCGGAAGCTCCCGGAACTCCGAATCCCTCGAGGAACTCGCCTCCTACCAGATCGGCGGCCTCTCTCCACTTACCCCCGGCGACTAGCGTCTCGAACCATTCAGTGTCCAGCTCCAGCGAATCCGTCACGACGTGCACCTGACGGGCATCACTCTGCACCGCGTCTTCCCCCACCGCGCGGCGCAGCACTCTGAGCGCCTCGTTGAGCGAATGACGCGCCTGGGTTTCCTGTTTCTCCGGCCACAACAATCCGACGAGGTGATCGCGGGTGCGGCCCCGGGGTGAGCGGGCCAGATAGACCAGGAGTGCCAGGTTCTTCCGCCAGAGGAGTTCCTGCGGAGCGGGACCTCCGTCGGCAGTGACTTCGACCGGGCCCAACAGTCGGCAGCGAATCACGAGGAACAACCTTCAGCTGCCCGATCCGCGCGCAGTTTGAGATCAGTAAAGGAGGGCTCGGCGTCGCTCCAAAGCTCGCGGACCCGCCGCGCCAGATCGCAGGCGCTGCCGGTGCGTCCCGCCGCGCGGTCGGCCTCCGCTTGCAGCAGCCGCCCATAGACCGCCAGCATGCCGTCTACGTCTCCCGCCTCGAGATCGCGCTGGGGCCAGCCTTCGATTCCCGAGTCGGAATTGTGGAACCAGAGGCGTGTGGCATCCGCGCCGGCAGTGTCCCCGAGAGACAGCTCCCAGTTGATCCGTTGCAGGTACAGCACCGAGCGGGCGAAGGGATCCTGCACCACTCCTGCCGTATCGTAAGAGATCAGAGCATCCGAAAGGCGAAGCGCATCTTCCGCGCGCCCCCGAGCGGCCAACTGCATGGCAGTTACCAATGAGCGAAGCCGTGCGGCACCCGACGTCGTCATCCTGGATGCGAAGGTAAGCGCCGCCACCGTGTCCCCGCGGTTCTCTGCGTCCACAGCCAGAGCCCAGAGCGCGCGGGTTCCCGTCGCACTCGTATCACCAGCCACGGTGCGGAGCCAGAGGAGGCCGCTATCGCGCTGCGCCGCCAAAATCCCCGGAAGACCGTAGATCCCCGGGATCACCCTCCACTCGGCGCGCTCGACCAGGCCGTCGGGGCGATTCCACATGACCGCTGCCGTATCAAGCTGAGGAAGCGCAGCCAGAGGCCGGCCGAGAAACATCAATGCCAACCCCTGGGCCCGGTGGCCGTTAGCGCGAGTGGCTCGATCCAGCCCCTTCCTGGCCAGAATCCCGCCGAGGGTCAGTTGTGCGTTTGGGACGTCGAACGAAAAGCCCAGCCGCGCATAGCGATTCATGCGGTCCAGGGTAGCCGAGTCTACGCCGAGCCCGACCCACCATCCCTCCAGGGGTTCCTTCCAAGGGTGGAACCGGGCGTCATAGGCAAACCCGAAGAACCGCCGCCGCTGCGCATCCTCCTGCTCACCGGAGAGAGGAATACTGACCCGGTACTTGAGGGTAGCGTCCGCTTGGGGCCGGCGACCCAGACGGAGATAGCCATAGAAGAGATGGTCATATGCCGGCATCTGTTCGAGGTCGGGTTCTATAGCCACCGCCGCGCGGAACTGGGCCAGTGCCGAATCAAGGGGATAGCCGACCAGCGGACCACGATGGAACAGCTCGTCGGCATAGACGAAACGGACATAGGCGTCGTGTGGGAAGGCAGCGGCAGTAGTGCGATACAGCTCGAACCTCCGGTGCAGATCCGGATCGAGGAGGCCCTGGATCAAAGCGCGATACTGGTCGGGAAGCTCGGCCGCGTGCCCCTCGTAGAGATTCTGCAGATGCTGCGCGAACGGCAGGCGGAGGAATCGATATACGATGCCGAGCCGCCATGAGGCGTAGAGGAACGTCGAGTCGGCAGCCAGGGCCGCCTCATAATGGCGCCGAGCGGAGTTGTACGCGTCGCGTTGAAAATCCTTCTCTCCGGCGAAATACTGGGCGTAGGATTCCCGGTTCGAATTGGGATTCGCCCGCTTTCTCAGCCCGTAGTAGTAATCCCAGTACTGCGGGAAGACGTGGCGAACGATCGAGTCGGCTGCGGCCCGACTCCAACCGATGGGATCGGTCGGGTCGCCAGCCACGGTCAGCACATGGGAGGGTTCCGGCTCCTTGTCCCGAACCGTCATGCGTAAGACCCATCCCATCGGCTGGCGGAGGAGTAACCCGGATACCACCTGTCCGGCACGGAGGTCCTGCTGAGCCCGCACATCGCGCAGTTGTGGTGGAACTGAGTCTATCCAGCAAGCGACCGTCGCCTCTGGCGTCACCCGCAAGCGACCGAACCAGTCCACCTCGAGCTGCACCATTCGGGCGAAATCGTCGCCGGCGACTCCGGCAGATCCCCCGCTCACCGTAAATGGCAGAACGGCGAGATCGGAGCGTCCCGGGGGTCTGCAGGGCGAGGTCACTGGGTGGGGTAAGACCAGCACCCCCACAACGAGGCCGGCGGCCAACGCGAGGGCAATCGGCAAGCGCGGCGTCGGCTTTCGCTCCAGTGACGCGAGGGCGTGCTCAAAGTGAGTGGCGCTGGGCCAGCGGTCGTCGGGCGATGGCTGCAGCGCACGCTTGAGAACCTTCGCCATGCCAGCAGGTATACCACTCCAGTCACCCAGCCGTGGTGTGGTGTGCATGCGCCAGTGGCGTCCGGTGATCGCCTCATAGATCACGAGTCCGGCCGAGTAGAGATCCGAACGTCCGTCTACCGGCTCCCCGCTGGCCTGCTCCGGACTCATGTAGATAGGAGTGCCGATTGGCTGACCCGGAGCGGTGAGATCGTCTGCATCTCTCCTGGGAGAATGCGCGATACCGAAGTCGCTGATCATCGCCCGGCCCTCGACCACGAAGATGTTCGATGGCTTGATATCGCGATGAACGACGTCGATCCGATGCGCGGCAGCCAACCCGTTCAGAATGCCCATCCCCACACGGCGGGCTTCGTCGGGAGTTAGCCGACCGCGCTCCAGCATGGTGGAGAGAGTGTCCTCCCCCAGGTAGTCCATGATGTAGAAGTAGAGCCCATCGCCTTCGTCGGCCTTGTGGATCGAGAGGATGTGAGGGTGGGGGGCGAGGCGGGCGAGGTCCTGTGCTTCGTTGACGAACCGCTTCTGCACTGCAGCGATCGCTATCTCCGGATTGAGTACCTTGATGGCAACGGGCCGGTCGAGGGCTGGATCATATCCCAGATACACCAATCCCATTCCGCCGCTGCCGAGCAGTCGCAGAACGGAATAGTCGGGCGCGAGGACCTTCCGCAGCCGCTCCATCAGCAAGGCAGGATCCACGTTCCCTCTGCAGGGATTGCGGGAACCTACAGTGCGGACCTCCTTCGCGTGAGTGCTACCCCAGTCGGGCGCGCACCCTTCCACCTACTCCGAGACCCAGCCGTCGGGCGGCCGAGCCGTCCCGCACCGCGATTTCGACGGTTCCTCCCGATCCCAGATAAGCCACGAGTCCACCGGTCGGCACGTCGCCGAAGGTGCGACGCAGCGGTCCAATGGAAAGTTCCTCAACTTCGAGCACCGCGTAAGGGGGAACCAGGTCCGGGGTAAGGTTGGTGATCAGATTGCCGTAGCGGTCGATGAAGATGACTTCCCCGATGACACTCTTGCCCTGGTACTGCGGATGCGCGCCCGACAACCGGACCGGAACCCTGCTGTAGGGCTGACCCAGAGACGAGACCGATTCACCTCGAGCAAGCGCCGCCGCCGCGGGAGCGAACACATCTCGACCATGGAAAGTCGCCGAGGCAGCTTCAGGCAACGGGAGGCTCACTGCCTCCACTTCGGTTCCGTGCAGAACTACGCTGAAGACTCCGTTGTCCGGTCCGACGAAGCCGTGACCTTTCGCTGTGAACGCAAGGGCACCTCTCGCTGTGCCCACGCCGGGATCCACCACTACCAGATGAACCGTTCCCGAGGGGAAGCGGGACCAGGTCCGTCCCAGGATATATGAGGCTGCCGGGAGATCTCCCGGAGCAATCGAGTGCGTGATGTCAACCAGAGTGGACCCGGGGGCCAGGGAGAGGAGAACCCCCTTCATTTCACCGACGTAGGGGTCCGAGGTGCCGTAGTCTGTAAGGAGAGTTATCAGGGTCACCGGGATTGCGCCGCGGGCGCATCACCCTCGCATGATGGGCAGGGCGAACGTCTTTCCCCCCACCTGACGGTGCAGCGTCTCGGCCAGCCCGGCGAGGGCAACGGCGGCGGGACTGGAGGGAGAGCCCACGATAACCGGGACGCCGCGATCGGCCTGCTCAGCCAGGCCCGGCTGTAGTGGGATCGACCCCAGCAGCGGCACGCCAAGCTCCTCGGCGAGACGCTCACCACCTCCGGAGGAGAAGAAGGCCACCCGCTTGCCTGTCTCAGGATCGATGTAGGCTGCCATGTTTTCGACGACGCCGGCAACCGGAACCCCGACCCGCTCGAACATCTTGGCGCCACGCAACGCGTCACCCACCGCGACTTCCTGCGGAGTGGTGACGATCACCGCCGTCGCGACGTGGCAGGACTGGACCAGCGAGAGTTGGGCATCGCCGGTGCCGGGCGGCAGGTCCACGATGAAGTAGTCGAGATCGCCCCAGTCCACGTCGCGCAGGAACTGCTGCACGATCTTCATGATGATCGGGCCTCGCCAGATCGCAGGCGCGTCCCGGTCCACCAGGAAGCCGAGCGACATGAGCCGGACGCCATGGGCCACGTGCGGCTCGATTTTGCCGCCGACGACAGGCGGTTTTTCGAAGACCCCGAACATGCGGGGGATGTTGGGACCGTAGACATCCGCGTCCATGAGCCCGACCTGGTGCCCGGCCTGCGCCAGCGCGACGGCAAGGTTGGCCGACACAGTGGACTTGCCCACCCCGCCCTTCCCCGAGGAGATCGCGATGATCTTGCCGAGGTTGGGAAAGTCGCTGGCCGGCGGCGGGGCCGGCATCCCGGCGCTCTGCGGGGCTCCGGGCGGCGGATGGGTGGACTTGGCGGGACCGGCAGGATCCACGACGCTGATCCGGACCTCGGCGGGATTCACCCCCTCCACGGCGCGGACTGCGGCACGTGCTTCCCGGACCAGGGTCGCCGGATCCTCACGACCCAGCAAAAAGGTGAACGAGACCTTGCCGTTATCCTCCACGACCAGATCGCGTACCATGCCGGAGGACAGCAAATCGTTTTCGAGACGGGGGTTCTGGATCCGCGAAAGCGCCGCGGCGACTCTCGCGCTCAGTTCGGACATGTTACCTCAAAACGGCTCGGCTCGGCGGCTGGAGTGCTCAGATTGCCTGTACCTTGAGCACTTCGGGCACCAACTCCTTCAGCCTCACCTCGATCCCCTGCTTGAGGGTAACGGTTGAAGCGGAGCAGCCATGACAGGTCCCGCCCAGGCGCAACAGCAGGATCCCCTGGGTTTCATCGAAGTCCACCACTTCGACGCTGCCCCGGTGGGAGGCAATGTAGGGACGCATCGAATCGAGCGTTTGCTCGATCCGAGCCAACAGATCCGGCTCAGTGTAGTTGCTGGTCATCCTCTGAAATCCTTACGTCTGCAGGTCTCAACTTACGATATCCCGACTAGCCCGAAAGGTAATCCCCTCAGCGACTCCCATTTCCCGACAGGTAGACCCGGGCCTCGGCCAGGACCCGGGATTGCACCTCGGCCATTGACCCTTCGACCGAAAGGCCTGAGGCCTTGGTGTGGCCGCCACCGCCGAATGGCCTGGCAAACGCCGCGACATCAACGTCGCCGACAGACCGGAGTGAGACCTTCACCCTGCCGGCGGCGATTTCACGGAACAGGAGCGCCATCCGGACGCCCGCGATGCTGCGGGGGAATTCCACGATGCCATCGAGATCATCGGGTGTGGCCCCGTGGCGCTCCATCGCACCCGGCGGCACGGTGACCCATGCCAGTCCGTACTCCCGTTCAACGACCATGGTCTGAAGCGACTCGGCCAGGAGGCGCGCCCGGCCCTCCGGGGCATTGGCATAGACGTCGAGATAGATCTGTTCCGGATCGAGACCGACTTCGAGAAGGGACGCAGCTACCCGCAGGACGTGGGGGCGGGTATTACTGAAGCGGAACGCTCCGGTATCGGTGAGAATCGCGACGTAGAGCGCGCGGGCCGCGAGTGCGGTGAGCTTCCAGCCGTTGGCCGCTGCGATTTCGTAGACCAGCTCACCCGTGGCGGATGCTTCGGGATTCACATAACGCGGACCGGGAGGAAGCAGCCCCGGGCTCACGTGATGATCGATGCAGGCGACCGGCACTCCCCGGTCCCGAACCAACCCGCCGAGCATGCCGAGGCGACCCAAATCGGAGATGTCGAGTACGACGATCAGGTCGGACTTGCGGAGTTCCTTCACCGCCGCGTCGCTGCGATCGACACCCGGCAGATCATGAAAGAGGAAGTTGTAGCGTTCCGGAGTGGGCGACGGATTGGTGACCGTCACCTCGCAGCCTTTGGCGCGCAGCAGATGCGCGAGACCTACCTCGCTGCCCAGTCCATCTCCGTCCGGATTGACGTGGGTGGTGAGACAGACCCGTTGGCCGGGTGAGAATACCCCGGCCAATTCCCGGGCGGCGTCGATACGATCGGGAGAAAGCGTTGTCATACCGCGAAATCTAACGCCACTTCACTTCCGGTTCAGTACCGAATGCCTGCGTCCATAGGTGAAATAGATCAACAAGCCGATTGCCATCCAGACGATGAGCCGGGCCCAGGTGTCCTTGGGAAGCGAAATCATCAGATACCCGCAGAACAGGATTCCGAGCGCAGGCACCCAGGGCACCAGGGGAGTCCTGAACGGCCGCGGGATGTTCGGGTCGGTGTAGCGCAGCATCAGCACGCCGCCGCAGACGATCACGAAGGCGAGGAGAGTGCCGATCGAAACCAGCTCGCCAAGCAGCCCGATCGGGAAGAAGCCCGCGATCAGCATCGCGACGATGCCGGTCAGGATGCTCGCGATCCAGGGGGTCTGGAACTTGGGATGCACCTTGGCGAACAACGGCGGGAGCAACCCGTCCTTCGACATGGTGTAAAAAATCCGGGGCTGCCCCAGCAACATCACCAGGATCACCGACGAGAGACCGGCAATTGCGCCGATCTTGACGATCGGGCGGAGCCAGGCCAGGCCCGGGCCGGCGGCGTTGATGCCCACCGCGATGGGATCCGGGACGTTGAGCTGGTCGTACTTGACGATGCCGGTGAGCACCAGTGCCACCGTGATATACAGCACGGTACAGATCGCGAGGGACCCCAGGATGCCGATCGGCATGTCCTTCTGGGGATTCTTCGACTCCTGGGCCGCGGTACTCACCGCGTCGAATCCGATGTACGCGAAGAAGATCACCGCAGCGCCCCGGGCGATGCCGCCGATGCCGAAGTGGCCCGGGTCGGTAGCGGCCGGGATGAAGGGGACCCAGTTCTCCCGATTGATGTAGGCCATGCCGAAGGCGATGAAGGCCAGGATCACCGTCATCTTGATGCCGACGATGGCATTGTTGAAGGTGGCCGACTCCTTGATGCCGATCACCAGCAGGACCGTGATGAAGAAGACGATGAACATCGCCGGGACGTTGATCACGTTCCCCGTCTTGCTCCATCCATGCGCGAAGAGACTCCAGAAATTCCACCACGGCACGTCTGCCGCCACGGTGTGGGTATAGGGAGCCCCGGTGTATTCCGGAGGAATGTTGATCCCCATGTCCTTGAGCAACGAGACCGTATAGCCCGACCACCCCACCGCGACGGTGCTGGCCGCGAAGAGGTATTCCAGGATGAGGTCCCAGCCGATGATCCAGGCCACGAATTCCCCGAGGGTGGCGTAGCCGTAGGTATACGCCGACCCGGAGATCGGAATCATTGCCGCGAATTCGGCGTAGCACAGTCCGGCGAATCCGCAGGCGACACCCGCCAGGATGAACGAAAAGACGATGGCCGGCCCGGCGTAGTTTGCCGCGGCCTGTCCCGTCAGCACGAAGATTCCGGCGCCGATGATGGCACCGATGCCCAGCAGCACGAGATTGCCCGCGCCCAGGGCTCGTTTGAGACTGTGGTCGGCCGCGATGGCCTCCTGCAGCGAGGCCACAGTCTTGCGACGGAAGAGGCTCATCGACGCTCCGTTAGGAGAGGGTGAAGGACCTCAGGCCTGACGGCGGCCGAGGCGGGAATGCCGGTAACCAAACGTGCCGTAGAGTACGAGCCCGATGACGAACCAGATGATCAGCCGTTCCCAGGTGCGCCACGGAAGGGAAACCATCAGGTAGAGCGCCGAAAGCGCCCCAGCCGGGGCGGTGAACCAGATAATGGGAGCCTTGAAGGGCCGGGGGAGTCCGGGCTCCCGGACCCGAAGCACCAGGATGCCGATCGAGACGATCACGAAGGCCAGAAGGGTGCCGATCGAGACCAGGCTGCCCGCTTCCCGAACAGTGAACCAGCCGGCCGGAATCGCGACGGCGAGACCGGTCACGATCGAAGTGATCCAGGGGGTCTGAAACCTGGGATGCACCTTGTTGACCCATTCCGGAAGCAGCCCGTCCCGCGCCATGCTGTAGAACACACGAGACTGCCCGAGCAACATCACCAGGATGACCGACGAGAGGCCGGCGATCGCGCCGAGCTTGATGAAGCTCGAGATCCACCCCAGCCCGGCCCGATCGGCGACGACCGCGATGGGATCGGGCACGTTGAGCTCGGTGTACGGCACGACGCCGGTCGCGATACCCGAGACCAGGATGTAGAGAACAGTGCAGACGAGGAGCGAGCCGATGATGCCGATCGGCATGTCCCGTTGGGGATTTCGCGCCTCCTGCGCCGCCGTACTCACCGCGTCGAAGCCGATGTACGCAAAGAACACGACGGCGGCCCCGGTCATCACCCCGCTCCAGCCGAAGGCGCCCTTGACGGGGAGACCGTCGGGACCCGCCGCCTGCGGCGGAATGAACGGGTGCCAGTTGGCCGGGTTCACGGCGTGAATCGTGCCGACGATGAAGACCAGCACCACCGCGACTTTCACGAAGACGATCACGTTGTTGACGTTGGCCGACTCCTTGATGCCGACCACGAGCAGTGCCGTAATGATCGCGATGATGATGACGGCGGGGAGGTTGAAGACCGCGGTAACCGTGGTGCCATCTGCCAGCGTGACCGGGCTGCCGTGCGCGGCGCTGAGCCTCGCCGGTATATCGATGCCGATGTCATGGAGAAACGACACAACGTAGCCCGACCAGCCGATCGCGACGGTCACTGCACCCAGCGCGTACTCCAGGACCAGGTCCCATCCGATGATCCACGCAATGAACTCGCCGAGCGTCGCGTAGCCGTAGGTGTAGGCGCTCCCCGCCATCGGGACCAGCGACGCGAATTCCGCATAGCACAAGGCCGCGAACACCGAGGCGAGGCCCGCGATCACGAAGGAGAGCACCACGGCCGGCCCGGAATTCTGGGCGGCGACGGTGCCGGTCAGCACGAAGATTCCCGTGCCGATGATGGCCCCGATCCCCAGCGCCGTCAGGTTCCAGGGGCCCAACGCCCGCTTGAGACTGTGGTCCGTGGCGGCTTCGGCCTGCAGGTCGGTGACGCTCTTGCGGCGGAAGAGGTCCATGACCCCCCGGGCTGGAGTGAGGAGTGAGGAGTGAGGTGTGAGGAGTGAGGAGTGAGAGTCGGCGCGAAGCGACTCCTTCCTTTACTCCTCACTCCTCACACGTTGTAGTTCGGTGCTTCGCGCGTAATCGTCACGTCGTGGGGATGGGACTCTCGTAACCCGGCGCTGGTGATCTGAATCATCTCGACCTCGCGCTGTAGCTGCTCGATAGTTGCAGCACCACAGTAGCCCATCCCGCTGCGGAGCCCTCCTACCATCTGGAACAGCACGTCGGCCGCCGGGCCCCTGTAGGGCACTCGGCCCTCGATGCCTTCCGGCACCATCTTGGAAGACGACAGCTCTCCTTCCTGGAAATAGCGGTCCGCGGAACCGTCCTGCATGGCAGAGAGGCTGCCCATTCCGCGGATCATCTTGAAGCGGCGGCCTTCGGCGAGCACCGACTCGCCGGGACTCTCTTCAGTGCCGGCCAGCATCGAGCCCATCATGACCGAAGCGGCCCCGGCGGCGAGTGCCTTCACCACGTCGCCCGAGTACTTGATACCGCCGTCGGCGATGACCGGCACGTCGCCCGCGGCCCGGACCGCGTCCATCACGGCGGTGACCTGGGGAACGCCTACGCCGGTCACGACCCGGGTGGTGCAAATGCTGCCGGGGCCGACTCCGACCTTCACGGCATCGGCGCCGCGCCGAATCAGCTCCCTGGCGCCACTTTCGCTCGCCACGTTGCCGGCGATGAGCTGGGCGTCGGGGAAGGCCTGCCGCATTAGATCCAGCGTCTTGAGGACCCCCTCGCTGTGGCCGTGCGCTGAATCGATCACCAGCACGTCGGCGCCGGCAGCGAGCAGCTCCTTTGCGCGGTCGATGGCTTCAGGAGTTCCGCCCACCGCGGCAGCGACCCGAAGCCGCCCGTGCTGATCCTTGTTCGAGTCGGGATACTGTCTGCGCTTGAAAATGTCCTTGACCGTGATCAATCCCCGGAGCACACCCTGCTGGTCCACCACGGGGAGCTTCTCGATCCGGTGCTTGGCCAGAATCCGTTCCGCCTCGTCGAGCCCGGTGCCAACCGGTGCGGTGACCAGCTTGTCCTTGGTCATCACCTCGCGGACCGGCTGATCGAGGTTCCGCTCGAACTGGAGATCGCGATTGGTGATGATGCCGACCAGCTTCCCCGCGGGATCCACGATCGGGACGCCGGAAATCCGGAACCGGTTCATCAGCGTGGCGGCTTCGCGCAGGGGACGATCGGGACCCAGCGTGATCGGGTTCATGATCATCCCGCTCTCGCTGCGCTTGACCCGATCCACCTCCGCAGCCTGGCGGTCGATCGCCATGTTCTTGTGAAGCACACCGATTCCGCCCGCCCGCGCCATTGCGATGGCCATCTCCGCCTCGGTGACGGTGTCCATCGCGGCCGAAACCAGCGGAATGTTGAGCGCGATCTTGCGGGTAAGACGACTCGCGACCGAAACCTGCCGCGGGTGAACAGTGGAGTGCCGGGGGACCAGCAAAACGTCGTCGAAGGTGAGCGCCAGACCAGGACGAATGGTGCTCATGCCTTACACGTTCCGAAATGGGTCGGGGGTTCCATCCTTAAGTCTAGAGGCTGGTTGCGGGGTGGGTCAAGGTAAGGCGGACTGGCGGTAAGGCGGGATGGCGGTGGGTGAATCCCCACATCCTCACATCCAAACATCCCTCAATCCCCCCTCACAATGTTCTTCCGCCAGGCCAGGTAGATCGGAATGCCGAGTGCCACAATCAGAAGACCGAACGCGGAATACTTCCGTTGCACCGGATCGACCAGTAGTACCACAAGCAGGAAAGCAACCGCGGCCATGTACAGCGCCGGCAGTACCGGATAGCCGAATGCCTTGACCGGCCGCGGCAGGTCAGGCTGGATGACTCGAAGGCGGAACAACGCCAGCGTCGTGAAGAAGTAAAAGAGCAGCGACGCGAAGATGACGTAGGTCAGGAGCTCACTGTAGGTGCCGCTCAGACAGAGCAGCATGGCCCAGACCGCCTGGGCACCGAGCCCGAATACGGGGGTGCGGAAGGTCGGGTGCAGTTCCCCGGCCTTCCGGAAGAAGAGCCCGTCCTTCGCCATGGCGTAATAGACTCGAGGCCCGGCGAGGACCAGCCCGTTCACGCAGCCAAAGGTCGAGAGCATGATCGCGATCGCCATCAGCACCGCGCCGATCGGACCGAACATCACCTCGGCCGCCGCGACACCTACCCGATCCTGCGCAGCGTGCTGGATGCCACGCGCGATGGTGTCGACCCCGTTTGGGTCTCCGTGGAAGGGCAGCAGGTTCAGGTACGCCACATTGGCGAGGATATACAGCAGCGAGACGGTAGCGGTTCCCACACCGAGTGCCAGGGGAAGGTTCCGCCGCGGGTTCTGCACTTCAGCCGCGGCGAAGGTGACGTTGTTCCAGGCATCAGCCGAGAAGAGGCTGCCGACCATGGCGGCGCCCAGCACCGGGAGCACCGCGAGAGACCAGGAGCCGGTTCCCCAGAAGTTGCTGAAGTTCAAAGCCGCGATTTCCGGCCGGCGCAGCACCGTGAGGCCGAGCAGGATCAGCACGCTCAAGGCGCCGACCTTGGCCACGGCGAAGACGGTCTGGATCTGCGCCCCGAGTGTCACTCCGCGTGCATTGAGCACGGTCAGGACCAGAACGACTCCTAACGCCACGAGCCGCTGGTAGGACACACCGATCTCAATCGGCCCGCCGGGCATCTGCACGTGACCGAGCGAGAGGAAGACATCGGGAGTAACACCGGGAATCAGGACGCTCAGGAACTTCCCGAAGGCGACGGCGACCGCGGCGATGGTGCCGGTCTGGATCACCGCAAACAGCGTCCATCCGAACAGGAATCCGATCAGGGGGGAGAGGCCGTCGCGCAGGAAGATGTATTGCCCTCCCGCCTTCGGGATCATCGCCGCAAGCTCGGCGTAGGCCAGCGCTCCCGTGACGGTCATGAGACCGGTGACGATCCAGACGATCATCAGGGCGCCGGGGCCCCACGCATCTACCTGCCGCCCGATGTCGGCGGAGACGATGAAGATGCCCGAGCCGATCATGGTCCCCACGACAAGCGAGACTGCCGCGAGCGGTCCGATGCCTTCGATGAATTGCTTTGGCGCGGCTTGGCTCGGGGCCTCAGTCGTCGAAGTCATCGCAACCTGGATTTTAGGGTCGGGGTTGTGGGTTGTAGGTGGCGGGTGGTGGGGGACCACTGCCCACCACCCACTCCCCACTACCTATTTAGGCTTGTCGATCTTGGGCCCGGTCGATTCCGCCGCCTTGACCGCTTCGTCCACGACCGCCTGACCCGCGGCCGCCAGTCCCTTCATGATCCGCGAGGCACTATCCATCACACTGGCGGTGCCGCTGATGGCCTGCACCGGCAGCTTGGCGGCGCGCATCGTGTCTTCCACCGTTTCGGTGATCTTGGCCAGGATGCCTCCCGGCGCCGCGCGCTCCGCGTATTTGCTCTCCAGGAATTCGATGAAGTCGAGGATCTGATACGCGCGCTCGTCCGGCAGCGACTCGAGGCGTCGCATGATACGCTGGCGGAGGAGATCATTCATATAGAAAGCGGGAAAAGGGAACGGGGAACCGGGTCAACCTTGACCCCGCTTCGCCGTAAGCAATTTATCGAATTTGAGAAGCGGGTGTTCCCGCTCCCTTAGCTACCCAGCCCCTTCACTACCCCGATCAGCTCAACCACCGGGGTCGGGAGATACTTGCTGGTGGCCGACTTGATCGTGGCGCGGATGGTCAGCTCCTGCAAGGCATCCACGGCGCGGAACTGGTCGAGCTTGCTCTGCGGCACGATGACGTAGACAAAGCCGGGCTCCGGTAGCGGTCCCCGGGTGAGCAGGTAGGACTGGCCGGCGGGGATCTCCGGCCTCAGCTCGTCGGCCTTCTGAATGGCGACGAACTGAACCCTCCACTCCACCACTTTGCCGACGAAGCGTGAGGGATTGGCCCGCACTTCCGCCTGAGAAACGCCGATCAGGATGTCGTTGGTTGCGGGGCGCAGGGCGCTGTCCTTGACCCAGGCCTCGACTTGAATCCTGGTCCACTCTCCTGCTCTGCCCAGTACCTTCGCCTGCATTCCGGAATCGAGCGAGCCGAGTTCGGCACCTCCCGCAACCGCGGCGAATGGAATGTTGCGGGTAACTTCGACCCGATCAGCGGGAGCCGGGCCACTCGGCAGATCCGACGTGGCGGGCGCCGTGGTTGGCGACAGGCTCTTGCGCGGCACCCAGCCCGTCCGCTTCACCCTGGTCCACCCGCCCTGAGTTCCGACCCTATTGAGCAGAACGCCGGACGAAAGGCGCGCGAACACAGCACCGTTCGGGGCCTGCCGAAGATTCTCGCTGGGTTTCTCGGTGACGATGAGGTCGAATCCGTCTCGCTTGGTCGGGTCGAGAGAGCTGGAGATGACCCATCCATCTATGGTGACTTCGACGGATTCTCCATCCACTCGTCCGGTTGCGACCTGAGACCCCGGCAGCAAGGTACCGATTACCTGACCGCCCGGTGTTTTCGCGAAGCGCACCTCCGCCGGAACCCGTTGCGTCTGGGCGAAAACCGGTGTTGCGGCAAGCACGAAAGCGACAACGAGCGAGGCTGGTAGCCGGCCAAGGGCAGGACTAGATTGCGGCGCGTCAAGCACGATCCGATTGTAGAAACGATGGAGGGCCATGTCAAACCGACCGGCGCCGAAGGCACCGGTGGTCCTGGTGGTGTTGGACGGCTGGGGGTATCGCCAGGCCCGGGACGGAAACGCGATCGAGCTGTCCCGCACTCCCGTGTGGCATCGCCTGTGGGAGTCCTATCCCCGTACCCTGCTCGAAGCGAGTGGCCTCGCCGTCGGCCTTCCTGAGGGCCAGATGGGAAACAGCGAGGTGGGTCACCTGAACCTCGGGGCCGGCAGGGTAGTGCCGCAGGACCTGGTCCGAATCTCTCAAAGCATTCAGCGTGGGGAGTTCTTTTCGCTGCCGCCTCTGGTCGAGCTCTGCGCTTCGTTGCGCCAGAGCGGCGGGACCCTGCACATCATGGGTCTGCTGGGCCCGGGCGGAGTCCACGCGATAGATCAGCACCTGCTCGCCTGCGTGGAGCTGGGCGTGCGCCAGCGGGTTTCCCGCATTGCCATCCACGGGTTCCTCGACGGGCGTGACACGCTTCCCACGATCGGCGAGCAGGTTGTTGCCAAGTTGCAGGACGATCTGAAGCGCATCGCTCCCGGCCAGGCCATCATCGCGACGCTGATCGGGCGCTACTACGCGATGGACCGGGACCGGCGATGGGATCGCACCCGACTGGCCTACGACGCCATGGTGCGCGGCATCGGGGTTCGGGCCCAGGATCCGGTGGCCGCGGTGAAGGCCGCCCTGGCCCGTGGCGAGACCGACGAGTTCGTGAAACCCATCGTCCTCGAGAAAGACGGGCAGCCCGTTGCGACGATCAAGGACAACGATGGGGTGCTGTGTTTCAACTACCGCAGCGATCGGATGCGCCAGATCGTCCGGGCCCTCATCACCGACCGGTTCGACGACTTCGATGTCCCCGACCGTCCTCGCGTTTCCATGGTGACGATGACGCAGTACGATCGCACCTTCGCGGTTCCCCAGGCCTTTCCTCCCTTCACCATGGCGAGGATCGTCGCCGAGGTCCTGGCCGACTGCGGACGCACCCAGCTGCGCACCGCGGAGACCGAGAAGTATCCCCACGTCACCTACTTCTTCAACGGGGGATACGAGCCGCCGTACAAGGGAGAGGAACGCTCGCTGGTGCCGTCTCAGAAGGTGGCGACCTACGATCTCGCTCCGGAGATGAGTGCCGCGGGGATCACCGATGTACTGTGCGACGCCATCGCGAAAAAGAGTCATGATTTCATGCTCTGCAATTTCGCCAACGCGGACATGGTAGGACACACCGGAGTGCTGCCCGCCGTCATCAAGGCGGTGGAAACCGTGGACCAGTGCCTGGACCGTGTCCTGGCGACCGCGGAGTCCGCCGGAGCCACGGTGCTGATTACGGCCGATCATGGGAACTGCGAGTTGATGATCGACCCCGAGACCGGCGGTCCCCACACCGCTCACACCACGAATCCCGTGCCCCTGGTTGCCGTGCGGGCCGGGAACAACCCGCTCCGCTCGGGGGGCGCCTTGTGCGATGTCGGACCCACCGTGCTCGGCCTGCTCGGCCTCGAACAACCCCCTGAAATGACGGGACGAGATCTGCGCCTGGATAGTGCGAAGTAGGCACGCTCGACCCTCAATGCCTCGAGTCCCCCACTACATTTCGCCGATGCGATTTCGCCTCAGCCTCACGTTTGCCCTGCTGTCCATGGCGGTCCGACTGGACGCCCAGGTCGGCCATTCGCCCTCGTCTTCTCCCTATCGCGACATTCTCTACAATGTTTCGGTCACGCCGTATGCGGGCTGGATCGGCGGCGACGGAGGAGATATCGGTATCGGGCCACACGACGGCGTCGTGTACGGTGCACGGATCGACTACCGGCTGAGCAATACGCTCTCGCTTGGCGCGAACTTCGAGACCGGAGTGCTCGACCGGTTGATTGTGGACGCCGACGACCCGGTGGATTCACGGGTGACGGGCCCCGTCTCCCAGCGGCTCAACATGCTTGAGGGAACAGTCCAACTGAACATTACCGGGAAGAAGAGCTGGCATGGCTTCGCACCCTTCGTCGGCGGGACTGCCGGTGTAGCCTGGGCGGAGGAGACACCGGCGGATACCAGCGGTTACCGTTTCGGCACCCGGGCAGTGCTGGCTCCACTTCTCGGATTCCGATTCTTTCCCGGCCAGCGAATTCACTTCCGGGTGGATGCACGCTGGCTCTTCTGGCAGCTCAAGTATCCCAGCTCCTACTTCGATGAGCCGGCCGACGACCCAGCGGGGCCGGGCGAGCGTTCCCATGCGGTGCTCGCGGGCCACCACGCGGAGGAGTGGACTGGTGGAGCCGAATACCGCTTCGGCATCGGGTTCTCGTTCTGACCTGACAATGGGCTCCTCGCTAACCAGAGTCGTCGGATTCACGGCCCGGCATCGGTACTTCAAGCCGGACTGGTCACCTGAAAAGAACCGCGCCACTTTCGGCGAATGCACCGCCGAGCCCGGCCACGCCCACGACTATCGCTGTACAGTTACGGTGGGCGGGGACATCGATCCGGTCACGGGCATGGTGATGGATCTCGGCGTTCTCGACCGCATCCTTGCGGAAGAGGTGACCGAGCCTTTCCACGGCAAACACTTCAATCTCGATGTGGCGGCGTTCGCGTACGGGAAGACAGTCCCGACCTGCGAAGCGATCGCCGACTACCTCCATCATGGAATCGCCCGGCAGCTTCCCGCCGGCGTGAGGCTCATTCGCATTCAGATCGCGGAAGACGAGACCTTGTCCGGGGAATGGGTATCGTGAGTGTCACGGCCAGGTTCTCCGGAGAAACCCGGACCGTGTGCGAGCGACCCGGGCCGGGGCCGTCTCCACCCAGCAATCCAGCCGATTGATCCACACGGGCGAGCATGCCAAGTACTCATGGGGCCGCGCCCGACCGGACAACGCTGAGTCGCCTGCTGCGGGAAGCGCATACCATTGCAGTGGTCGGCTTGAGCCCCAACCCTGCACGTCCGAGCCATGAAGTCGCATCCTATCTGCAGGACGCGGGATACCGCATCGTTCCGGTCCGACCCGCAGTCGAGTCGGTCCTGGGGGAACGGGCCTATCCCGACCTCGAGTCGGCAGCACGAGCGGTCGGAGCCATCGACGTGGTCAACGTCTTCCGGCGCTCCGAATTCGTGGCCGCCCTGGCCGAGCCGTTGCTCGCCATCCGCCCCTCGCTGGTGTGGCTCCAAATGGGAATCAGGGATCCGGAAACGGCTCGGCGTCTCACCGATGCAGGCATTCCCGTGGTCATGGACCGTTGTCTGATGGCGGAACATCCCTCGCTGGTGAGCGTTTGATGCCACGGCACTGCCTCCTCACCGGCCTCGCCGCGCTTGCATTCGCTTCCAGCCTTAAGGCCCAGGCGACCGCCGATGAGGCGCGACTGGTGTTCACGGTGGGCGCCGGGTACGTCGGAGGCGGCGATCTCTGGTCGATCTCGGGTCAGCCCATCCGGGTGGCAGGGGGCTTCGTGGATACCCTCGGCCTCAGCCGGACGCTGCGCTCCGGACTCGGTGTGGTGTTCTCCGGCACCTACTTCCCCGGCGCTCACGTCGGTTTTGGTGGCGAGGTTCTGCTGCTCGGACTGGGAACCGAGGATGGCTGTACCGTGGAGTTCACCAGCGGAGACCCCGACACCCAGGACATCTGCACTTCGATTGCCGCGATGGAACGGCGGGCCACCTCGGTAGCACTGTCCGGCTCGCTGACCTACCGCTTCATGTCGAAGGAGGCCATTTCCCCTTACGCCAGGCTCAACCTCGGCGCCGTCATCACCCAGCAGAGTCTGATCAAGGTCACCGGGCAGCACAACACGTCTCAGGGCCCGGCGGACGTGCCGATCTACATTGACGATTCTCCCGATCGGGTGCATCCCTACGTGGGCCTGGGTCTGGGTATCACCGCCGCTGCGGGAAAGGGTTACCAGTTTCGTCTGGAGATCCGGGACAACTACGTGAGACTCCCGATTCCGGCCGGCCCGACCATTCATGAAGCCCTCATGCCCGAGACAACCACCAAGGGCAAGCATGTCTTCAGCCTGATGATCGGCTTCGATATTGTGCTGGAACGGAAGCGGGGGCATCGGTATTGAAGGTTCAAGGTGCAGTGCTCGCGGGGGGTGGTGCGACTCGCATGGGGGGCATTCCAAAGGGACTGCTCGAAGTGGGTGGCAGGAGGGTGCTGGACCGGGTGGTCGATGCGCTGACCGCGGCTTTGGGCTCTCCACCTCTCCTCGTGGCCAATGCCCCCGAAGCGACCAGCTGGGCCCCCGAGTTGCGACTGGTCCGGGACGTCCGCCCCGGCCTGGGTGCGCTGGGCGGGCTGCTCACCGCCGTGGACCTCGCTCCTGCTCCAGTGATCTGCGTCGCCTGGGACATGCCCTTCGTCCCTCCGGATCTGCTCACCGCATTGGCTCAGGGGCTGGAGGGCTACGACGCCTTCCTGCCCGAAAGCACCGGCCCCAAGGGGCTGGAGCCGCTCTGCGCGGCCTACGGGCCGGCCTGCCGTAACGCCATCGCCGCGACCCTCGATTCGGGAGACCGCCGGGCGGTCGGCTTCCATGATCGCGTGAAAGTCGGTATCCTCTCCCTCGACCGGATTCGCCCGCTGGGCGATCCGGAGCGCATCTTCTTCAACATCAATACGGCGGAAGACCTCGCGGAGGCCGACGCACGGTGGCACAGACCCGCATCATCTCGATAGTCGGGAAGAAGAACGCCGGAAAGACCACGCTCGCGGTGGCCTTGGCGAGCGAGTATGTGCGCAAGGGACGGCGCGTGATGGGGATCAAGCATGGCTCCCACCCCGCGGACGTTGACCGGCCTGGCAGCGACAGCTACCGGCTCTTCCATGAGGGAAAGGCGGAACGGGTATTGATCGCCGCGCCGAACATGCGCGCGGTCTTCGAGCGGAGCCCGGACGACACCGATCCCCTCATCCTGGCCAGGCGCTACTTCGACGGCGCCGACATCGTCATCGTCGAAGGATTCAAGAGCGCCAACATCCCCAAGATCGAAGTCTACCGCCGCGAGGCGTCCGACACCCCGTTCTTCGATGCCAAAGCGGCGAACGCAGACGAATGGGTGGCGGTGGTTACCGACGACGAGAAGTTCGAGGCGCCCTGCCCGGTTCTCCGTTTCCGCGACACCATGTGGTTGCAGCTGCTGGCCAACATCGGGTGGGAGAAAGCGCGCCTGCTCTGACCGGCGGGATGAACCCCTCTCCCCTCACTCCCCGCGACGCAGCGATCCAGATCCTCGAGCAGGTGCGTCCGCAGCCCCCTCTCCGGGTGCCGCTGGATGACGCCTTGGACGGAGTGCTCGCGGAAGACATCATCAGTCCGATCAATCTCCCGGCGTGGGACAATTCGGCGATGGACGGCTACGCGGTGCGCTCCCTCGATACCAGGGACGCGACTCCCGAGGCCCCCGCGCGGCTCCGCGTAGTCGAGCAAATCCCTGCCGGCCACTTCCCCACCAACTCGATCGAGCCCGGCACCTCTGCCCGCATCTTCACCGGCGCGCCGGTACCTCATGGAGCCGATGCGGTGGTGCGGCAGGAGGACACCGACCAGGGCAGCGACAACGTCGCGATCGGCAAACCGGCGGAGCCGGGCCAGAACGTACGCCGGGCCGGAGAGGATATTGCCCGCGGGGCAACGGTGCTTTTAGCCGGCACCGAGATCGGTCCCGCTCATCTCGGCGTTCTGGCGTCGCTCGCTTTTTCCAATCCGATGATTTACCGCAGACCCCGGGTGGGGATCCTGAGCGGAGGCGACGAGATCGCGGATATCGACCAGCCGGACGAGATCCTGAGCGGACGCAAGATCGCCAGCTCCAACAGCCACACCCTGGCGGCGCTGGTCCGCCGAGCCGGAGGCGAGCCGGTGAATCTCGGCATTGCACGGGACACGCCGGAGAGCCTTCGCGAGCACCTGGTTCGGGGGTTCGACTGCGACCTCATCATCACTACCGGCGGCATCAGCGTCGGAGAGCACGACTTCATCAGGCCAGTGCTGGCCGAACTGGGCGGCGAGCTCCGCTTCTGGCGCTTGCGCATGCGCCCCGGCGCTCCGGTCGGCTTTGGCATGATCGGCGATATCCCCTGGCTTGGCTTGCCGGGCAATCCGGTGAGCACGATGGTGACCTTCGAACTCTTTGGGCGCCCGGCCATCCGGAAAATTTGCGGCCGCAGTAGACCTTTCCGCGCGGCCACTCAAGTCACCGTGGCGGAACCGATCACCCTCACTGCCCGGCTGCAGCACTTTCTGCGGGTCGTACTGACGAACGGGAAGGATGGCTTCGAAGCAAGGCTCACCGGACCTCAAGGCTCCGGCATTCTGACCTCCATGTTGAGGGCCGACGCATTACTCATCGTTCCCGAAGGCCAGTTCCAGACGCCGAGCGGCGCAAAGGCCCAGGCACTGGTGCTGGACAGTCCGACGCACCAGGAACTCCCGCCCTTCTAAGCCTCTTTGCGGTCAGCGCTCCTGGACTGGAAGAACTCACCGCTCGAGAGCTGACGGCGCTTGGGTGCGCCGGCATCGCCGTCGAGCCGGGTGGTGTCGCTTTCCAAGGCGATTGGGAGACGATGGCGCGTGCCAACCTCTGGCTCCGCACCGCCAGCCGGGTACTCGCTCGCTTCGGAACCTTCCATGCCCGAGCGCTTGGTGAACTGGAACGGCGAGCCTCGCTCCTGCCCTGGGACCAATACCTGACGCCCGGTCGGCCGGTGCATCTCCGAGTCACCAGCCGGAAGTCTCGACTCTATCACCAGGGCGCCATCGCGGAACGGATAGGAAACGGAATCCGGGAGGTGACTGGCACCGCTCCCGAAAGCGCTTCCGCCAATGAAGAGGCGAGCGGCGACGAGCAGGTGGTCGTGGTTCGCCTGCTGCGCGACGAATGTCTCGTCAGTCTCGACTCCTCGGGTGAGCTTCTCCACCGTCGCGGCTACCGTCTGGCGACGGCCAAGGCACCGCTGCGCGAGACGCTGGCCGCGGCCCTCCTCATGGCGAGCGAGTGGGACGGCGTTCATCCCCTGATCGATCCATTCAGCGGGTCCGGCACGATTCCCATCGAAGCGGCGCTGCTGGCGCGCAAGATTCCCCCGGGTCTCAACCGGCAATTCGGTTTTCAGCGTTGGTGTGGTTACGAGCAGACGAAGTGGGACGCCCTCGTCGAGTCTGCTCGTCGGGGCATTCTGGCGGAGGCGCCGGGAACAATTCTCGGATCCGATCGTGATTCCGGAGCAGTGACCGCGGCGAGGTCGAATGCCGAGCGCGCCGGGGTGATGCGGGATCTGGCGTTGAACAAAGCGAGCGTGTCATCGCTCAAATCGCCGGGTCCGGTGGGCTGGATGGTCACCAACCCACCTTACGGGACACGCGTTGGGGAGCGCCAACGATTGCGTGATCTGTACGCCAGCCTTGGCAACGTCCTCAGGAGGGATTTCCCTGGCTGGCACTTCACCATGCTGGTGGCGGCGGGAGGGTTGGAACGGCAGACGGGAATCGCACTCGGAAGCGTCTTCGAGACGAAGAATGGAGGGATCAGTGTGCGAGCCCTGTCCGCACGAGGTGTACGCGATTCGCGTTGATTTCGCGCGGACGTGCCGTTAACATTCCGCTCAGAAGGGGAGTAGCTTATTTGGAGTCGAGTCGGACTCCAGACGGTCAAATCGTCAAGACTGCAGGCGGCACAGCCAAGCCTGCACGGTTTGATCGGATCCGGGCCTTAAGCCCGCGTTCAAGGCGAGACCTTCGTCCCGGTCGGCCTGCCGCTCAGCGGCGGCCGGCCTGATTGGACGAGGCCTCGCTTTTTTCATTTTGGAGGAGTCGGAATGAACAACGTGAAGACCTTCCTGCTGATGGGCGCCCTGATGGCGCTTTTCCTCGCTGCAGGACAGGCCATCGGTGGCCCGCAGGGACTGGTGACGGCGTTCGTGATAGGAAGTGTCATGAACTTCGGGATGTTTTTCTTCTCAGACAAGCTGGTCCTGCGGATGTACGGCGCGAAACTGGTTACCGAGGCTGAGGCGCCGGAGCTGTATCAGATGGTGGACCGGCTCCGGCAGCGGGCCGGACTCCCCATGCCGAAGCTGGCCGTGGCGCCGCACGAACAGCCCAACGCGTTCGCCACCGGCCGCAGCCCGCGACACGCCGTTGTGGCCGTGACCACCGGAATCCTCAAGTTCATGCCGCCGGAAGAGCTTGAAGGGGTCCTGGCTCACGAGCTGGCCCATATCAAGAACCGCGACATGCTGATCTCGACCATCGCGGCGGGATTCGCCGGCGCGATCGGCTATCTGCCCTACCTGTTGCTCTTCACCGGGCAGCGGGACAACGAGGGCCGACATCCGTTCGTCGAGCTTGCCCTGGTGCTCCTGGGGCCGATTGCGGCAATGGTTATCCAGCTCGCCGTGTCGCGGCAGCGGGAGTTTGAGGCAGATCGGGTCGGAGCGGAAATTCTCGGCCGTCCCATGCCCCTCGCCAATGCGCTTCGCAGACTGGACGCGATGTCACATCGGATCCCGATGCAGATCGCCCCTGCCGTCGCACCGCTGGCCCAGGTGAATCCGCTGGCCGGCCAGGGTGGAATCTCCAGGCTCTTCAGCACCCACCCTCCGACCGAGCAGCGGGTACGGCGGCTGGAGGAGATGGCGGGGACGCCGCCCGGTGCCTGAGCACGCACCGGAAGTCTGGCTGGCCTTCGCGGGCCTGGTCGTCTTTCTCCTGGTCCTCGACCTGGGGGTGCTGAATCGGCGCCCCCATGCCCTTTCTCACCGCGAGGCCATTCTCTGGTCTGCCGGAATCATCCTGACGGCAATGCTCTTCGGGCTCTGGCTGCTGGTCAGGGAAGGTCACCAGACGGCGTTGGAGTACTTCACCGGGTATCTGATCGAACTGTCGCTCAGCGTCGATAACCTGTTCGTCTTCCTGATCATCTTTCAGTATTTCGCGGTCCCTCCGGAGCTACAGCCTCGGGTTCTCAAATGGGGCATCTTCGGCGCCGTGCTCATGCGCGGTTTCATGGTGGCAGGCGGAGCACTGCTGATCCAGGAACTGGAATGGATCATCTACATCTTCGGGGTCATCCTGATCATCACCGGGATTCGGGTCTTCAAGTCCGGTGGGCACCGCGTCGAACCGGAGAGGAATCCCCTGGTGAGAGTAGCGAAGCGGCTGATGCCGGTCACTTCGACCTATTCCGGCCAGCACTTCTTCGTCTCGACGCTCAAGGGACTGTCCGCGACTCCGCTCTTCCTGGTGCTTCTCGTGATCGAGTGGAGCGATCTGGTCTTCGCGATTGACAGCATACCCGCGGTCTTTGCCATCACCCGGGACCCCTTCATCGTTTACACCTCGAACCTCTTTGCCATTCTCGGGCTGCGGGCCCTGTTCTTCGTCGTGGCCGGCGCCATGGAACGGTTCGCCTACCTGAAGCCCGCGGTGGCGCTGATTCTGGTGTTCGTTGGCGCCAAGATGGTGGGCGGGCACTGGGTCCATCTGCCGACCGGGATTTCTCTGGGAGTCATCCTCGCCGTGCTGGGCGCGGCCATCGTCGCCTCGATGCTCAAACGGCCCAAAGAGGTCAGCGAGGAGACGTAGCCGTTACACCGGACGAGCGGGCGCGGCGGCGAACCGTATATTTCCGTCGGTGCCATGAGTGATCTCTTCCGAGGAACGACTGCGCTCATCACCGGCGCATCCCGCGGCATCGGCGCCGCGTTCGCCGACCTGCTGGCTCAGCGGGGCGCGAATCTCGTCCTGGTTGCTCGCCACGCCGATACCCTGAATCCGATCGCCGAACGAGCCCGAGCACGAGGGGTTAGAGTCAGCGTCATCCCGGCCGACCTCACTCTTCGTGAAGCCCCGGACGAGATTGCGGACAGGGCGGTGCGCGACGGACTAACCATCGACCATCTGATCAACAACGCCGGACTCGGTGGCGCAGGCCGGTTCCAGGATGTTCCGACCGACGAACAGCTGCCCACCATCGAGGTGAACGTGCGGGCTCTGACCGCACTGGCCAGCCACTTTCTCCCCGGCATGGTTCAACGCTCGCGAGGAGGACTCCTCAATGTCGCGTCGACATCGGCGTTCCAGGGCCTGCAATGGCTTCCGGTCTATTCCGCCTCGAAGGCCTACGTGGTCACGTTGAGCGAGGCGATCTGGGTCGGTTTGCGCGGCACCGGAGTCCGCTGCTGCTGCCTCTCCCCAGGGCCGGTCGATACCCCGTATTTCGACAACAACCAGATCGACCGCCCACCCAAGTGGGCGATGCAAAGCGCCGAAGCAGTGGCTCGAGCCGGTTTGCGCGGCTACGAGCGCAACGACTGCCACGTGCTTCCGTTCCTTCCCTTCCGCCTCCTGGCCTGGAGTACCCGTCTCGTACCCCGCGCCCTGGCCGCCCGGCTAGGCGGGTGGTACGCCGCACCCCACAACAAATGATCCTGCGATCGGCGGTGGCTCTGGCCACCATGGGAGGGTTACTCATCGGTGGCCCTCTGGATCGGGCTGCGCCAGATCCACTACCTCACGGCGCGATCGAGCGCATCCAGGCCAATCCGAACAACCACCCTGCGGGCCGACTCAAGGCCCGAACGTTGACACTGGCCCTAGAGGCCCGGTCGGGCCGCTGGTATCCCATGGCGGACAGCGGGTCCAACGTCGAGACCGACGCGTTCGCTGAAGGGAATGGCCCACTGCTCATCCCCGGTCCTCTGATCCGGGTGCCCTCAGGGACCGAGATCCGGGCGACCATTCGAAATCGGCTGGCGGTTCCACTCGTCGTCCATGGGCTCAATAACCGTCCCGGTTCGGGTACCGACTCGCTGATCGTGCCATCGCGGGGGACCAAGGAGGTGCGCTTCCGGGTGAACGAGCCCGGCACCTACTACTACTGGGGTTCCACCAGCGGCTTGAGCATCCCGGATCGAGATGGATTGGACAGCCAGCTCAACGGCGCCATCGTCGTGGACCCGCCCGGAGACGCCGTAAAGGACCGGGTGTTCATGATCGGGGTATGGTTCCGGCCCGGCGACACCAGCGCCGCCCACCTGACGGCTGACCAAGACATCATGGTCATCAATGGCAAGTCATGGCCTCACACCGAGCAGTTCACGTTCACTCAAGGCGACACGGTTCACTGGCGCTGGATCAATCTTTCGGCGAGCTCTCACCCGATGCATCTCCACGGGTTCTATTTCGACGTTGAGAGCCGCGGCGACGGACAGCGAGACACTGCATACCTTCCGGATCGACGGCCTCGAGAAGTCACGGAGCTAATGCTGCCCGGCGGGACGATGCTGATGAACTGGGTGCCGGAGCGCGCCGGAAATTGGCTCTTCCACTGCCACTTCTCCTTTCACGTCTCGCCCGACGCGTCCCTTCCCGATTCGGAATTCGAGGAGAGCCCGCCTACTGGTGGCAGCCATCATCCCCAGCACAAGCATCGAATGAGTGGGCTGGTGCTGGGACTTCATGTGACACCTCGCCCCGGCACTCCTGCCGCACAGCCACCCTCGCAACAGGCACGGGACATCCGGCTCCTGGTGCAAACCCAGGCGCACCGCTTCGGCCCAGCACCGGGCTATGGCTATGTCATTCAGACGGGCAGCGTCGAACCCGCCCGCGACTCGATCGTGATCCCGGGCGCTCCCCTGCTTCTCGAGCGAGACCAGCCAGTCCGAATTACCGTGGTTAATCATCTGGCCCAACCCACGGCGGTTCACTGGCACGGCATCGAATTGCAGAGTTATCCCGACGGCGTGCCCGACTGGAGTGGAGCCCCGGGTCGGCTGATGCCGCCGGTTGTGCCGAACGATTCGTTCGTCGCCGAATTCACCCCACCCCGTGCCGGCACATTCATCTATCACGCCCACCTGAACGAGCTGGAGCAGATGCATCTCGGCCTGTACGGGCCGCTCATTGTGCTCGAGCCGGGCACGAGCTTCGATCCAGCGACTGATCACATAGTGATCGTGAGCGCCGACGGCCCCGAGAGCGACACGACCGGCGGATTGCTCAACGGGACCAAGACGCCGGAACCTCTCGTCATCCGTGCCGGTCAGGCGCATCGTCTACGGCTCATCAACATTCACGGCGACTACCGGGTGCTCTTTACACTGGAGTCGAGCGACGGGCTTGTGGAATGGCGCCAGCTCGCGAAAGACGGAGCGGCGGTCGCGACGGGACTCGCGGGGCCGCAACCCGCGCGACTGCTCACCGGCCCAGGCGAAACCGCCGATTTCGAGATTCGGCCCGACCCCGCCCGAGATCTGGTCCTCAGCGTCCAGGCGCCTTTCGCCACCCCGCCGTGGAAACTCTCTTTGCCAATCCGCGTGATTCCGGATAGCGGCCGGTGACCCGGGTCTCCCTGCTGGACCGGCTGGGACTCCACCGGAAAGAGCTTCGAGCCTGGGCGATGTATGACTGGGCCAACTCGGCGATGGTGACCACCATCGTAACCGCGGTTTTCCCGATCTACTTCTCCGCCGTTGCCGGTGCCGACCTTGGCACCGCACAGGCCACCTACCGCCTGGCCATCGCGACAACAATCGCGCTCGTCATCATCGCGGTGCTTTCGCCGATCCTCGGCACGCTCGCCGACCAGGCGGGGATCAAGAAGCGGCTGTTGGGCGGGTTCATGTTGATCGGAGTGGTCGCCGTCGGCCTCATGTTCTTCATCGAACGGGGCGAGTGGCTCTACGCCGCGGTTCTCTTCGTCGTGGCCAACATCGCGGTCAACGGCAGTTTCGTCTTCTACGACTCGTTCCTCCCGCACATCGCCTCGCGGGAGGAAATGGACCGGGTCTCGACCGCGGGATACGCCCTGGGTTACGTGGGCGGCGGGATTCTCCTGGCACTCAACCTCGCCTGGATTCAAAAGCCGGAGTGGTTTGGCCTGCCCCACGGGCCGGATCTAACCCCGGCCCAGCAGACCCTCCCTACCCGTCTCGCCTTCCTCTCGGTGGCGGTATGGTGGCTGCTCTTCTCGATCCCGCTGTTCCGGGATGTGCCGGAACCGGGAGGAACGCGCCGCGGCGGACGGGTCTCGGTGATGAGTGCGCTCCGCACTCTGCGCGAGACCTTCCGCCATCTGGGCCGCTATCGCCAGGCGGTGATCATGCTGGTGGCGTTCCTGATCTACAATGACGGGATCGGGACCATCATCCGGATGGCCACCATCTACGGGACCGAGCTCGGGATCGGCCGCGGCGCGCTCATAGCCTCGATCATGATCGTGCAGTTCGTGGGAATCCCCTTCGCTTTCCTCTTCGGTGCTTTCGCCAGGCGGATAGGCAACAAGCGGGCGGTGATGATGGGACTCGTGGTCTACGGAATCATCAGCATCTTCGGTTACTTCATGCGGACCGGCACCCACTTCCTCATTCTGGCACTGATGGTCGGAATGGTTCAGGGCGGTACCCAGGCGCTGAGTCGTTCGCTCTTCGCCAGTCTCATCCCCCGCCAGCAATCGGCGGAATTCTTCGGCTTCTTCGCCGTGGTAGAGAAATTCGCCGGGATCTTTGGCCCGGCGCTGTTCGCACAGGTGATCGCGCTGACGGGCTCAAGCCGCGGAGCGATTCTCTCCATTATAGCTTTCTTCGTGGTGGGAGGAGTGCTGCTGCACTTCGTGGACGTGGAGCAGGGTCAGCGAGCCGCCCGGGAAGCCGAGGCGGCGCTGGCGGCCTGAGAAGAGATCGGAGGGACAAATGGAGCGACCGCTCGGCGTGACGATCCTCGCGGTTGTGGCGCTGCTCTCCGGCGCGCTGGGAGTGCTGAAGGGACTGGTGGCGCTGGGACTGGGCGGGGCTGCCGCGAGCTGGATGGCGACCAGCTACCCCGTGGCCGGTGCGGTGGTAGGAGTGCTCGCCGTGACCTACGGTGTCGTGGCCCTGATCCTCGCGTGCTTCTCGCTTGGCTTCGGCTTCGGCGCCTGGAATCTCAAGTCATGGGCCTGGACTCTTGGTGTTACCACCGAGGTCGCAACGCTGATCTGGGCCTGCCTGATCGCCATCGGCCCCGGTACCCTGCGTGGTCAAATGTGGACCATCGTTCTCGCCGGAGCGATTCTCCTCTACCTGACGAGACCTGATATCAAGAGCGCCTTCGGCAGGGTTTAAGGCGCGGGAACCGCCTCTTCCGCGCAGCCCTTGAGCTTCTCGCCATCCACTGTGGCGGTTGCCTCGAGGTTGAAATACTCCCCCGACATTCCGTCAACACAGCCCACGTCCTCCAACCGCAGCGACATGCGGTGGACCTTGTCGGCGGTCGCCGTGCTCCATACCTGCGCCTTGTCCTTTGTACTGGGTGCGGCGCCCTCGAAGACCACACCAGGCCCTTCCGGGCGTTTGAGCACGAGAGAATCGGGATAGACCATGACGGCCCAGAACGGTTCGTTGCCGTGGGCCTTGATCTGCCAGGCCGGTTGGGGCACGTGACACCCACCACCCTCGCCAGGACGGGCTGCTCTCAGGATTCGGGTCATCCGCAGGGCATCGCGGTAACGGGCATTGGGTCCCAGAGCGGGCGAGCGAACGTCCACCGCGCGGACCACGAGATAGATTCGCTCTCCCGCGGCGGCGCCGAGGCCGGCCGAGGCTCGCTTGAGCTCTCCGTCGGTCTGGTCGATGACCGGGCGGGCGAGATCCTCATCGCAGCCCACGAAGGTGGTGTCCGCTCCCTGAATCGCGAGCAGGCCTCGCGCTATCGTACCCACACCCTGCGGATCCGCCGACGAGGTATCGACGGCTTGGCCGTCGACCGGTGGTGGTTCCTTTCGGGCATCACATCCCGCCAGCACTGCAACAAACAGGCACCATCCGCAGGTCCGGACCAAGGCGATCCTCCAGTGGAGTGGATCCTTCATTGTATGAATCACCGTCGCTTCGGGCCAGAGCGCGTTACCACTTGTGGCGGACAGGGCGAATTCCTAGCTTCCCCTGCATGACTGGAAGTTTGGATTTGCCCATGTGCCGCAAGACCATAACGGCCACCCTGACCCACGGCGAGGGACGGTTGGTCTAGCGCACTGTTCTACCTAAGGACCGCCGACCCGCCGTACAATTAGTCCGGCGGGTTTTTTCATGACTTTGACCCTGTGAGAGGGTTGTGGTTGATACCATTGAGTTGACGAGGGAATTGGTAAGCCTCGAAACGCCTACCGGCAATGAAGGTCCGGCCATCCGGCTGCTGGCGGACCTGTTGGCCGGCATGGGGTACAATGTCGCGCGGCAGCCGGTCTCTCCGGGACGGGAAAACCTCTACGCATACCTGGAACCACCCGAGCTGGTCTTCAGTACCCACCTGGACTGCGTTCCCCCTTACGTAGCTCTTCGGGAAGACGAAACCCACCTGCACGGGCGGGGCACCTGCGACGCCAAGGGCCTGGCGGCTGCCATGGTGAGCGCAGCGGAGAGGCTCGCCTCGAAGGGGGAGCGACGAATCGGGTTGCTGTTCGTCGTGGGAGAGGAGAATGGTTCCGATGGGGCACGAGTTGCCGCCGCGCTCGAACCCAAAGGCCGGTTCATCGTGAACGGAGAACCCACCGAGAACCGGCTGAGCATGGGGCAGAAGGGATCGCTGAAAATGGTGATCGAATGCGAGGGAAGGCCGGCGCATTCCGCCTATCCCCAGGACGGCCGGTCGGCCATTCTGCCGTTGCTGGACGCGCTGGACCGGCTGCGGAACTTCAAGCTTCCCAGCGACCCGATGTTGGGCCACGGCACGCTGAACATTGGGGTGCTCGAAGGCGGAGTCGCGCCGAATGTGATCCCGCCCAAGGCGCGCGCGGAGATCCTGGTGCGGACCGTCGGCCCCACGACTGAGCTCCAAAGGGAACTCGCGGCGTGTGCCGGGTCCGAGGTCCAGTCAAGCTTTCCGGTCGAGCTGCCATACTGCAAGAACACCGCGGCCGCTCCGAAGGGGTGGGATACCACGGTTGTGAGCTATGCGAGCGACCTGCCGTTTCACACCAGCTGGGGTGCCGGCTATCAGCTCGGCCCCGGCACGATCAGAGTGGCGCACACGGCAGAAGAACGCATCTCCAAGGCGGAACTGCTGCGAGGGGTCGAGCTTTACGTGAAGCTGGCAGAGGACCTGATAGCCCAGGGTTCGGAGGAATGATGGACCGGATACCTGTCTCTATCCTGGGCGCCACCGGGACCGTCGGGCAAAAGTTCGTGAAGCTGCTCGATGGGCATCCCTGGTTCGAGATCGTCGCCATAGCAGCGTCGGAACAGAGCGCCGGGAAGCGCTACGGCGAAGTTGTCCGCTGGAGGGAGAGCACTCCCATCCCGGAGTCGGTCGCCCGGATGGTGATCCAACGGAGCGAGCCGCCACTGTCCGGTCGCATCGTGTTCTCGGCGCTCGACGCCGACATCGCGGGACCATTGGAACAGGCATTCGCGCAAGGGGGCGCCTTCGTCGTCACCAATACCCGCGTTCACCGCATGGCGGCGGATGTGCCGCTCCTGGTGCCCGAGGTAAACCCGGGTCACCTGTCGCTGCTCGAGCGTCAGCAGAAGGAGCGGGGATGGAAGGGTGGCATCGTCGCGAACCCGAACTGCTCGACGGCCGGGCTCGTGATGGCGCTGGCACCACTCCACGCCGCGTTCCGGCTTGAAAAGCTCTTCGTCGCGACCATGCAGGCAGCGTCTGGAGCGGGGTACCCCGGTGTTCCCTCGCTCGACCTGCTGGGCAACGTTATCCCGTTCATCGGGGGCGAAGAGGAAAAGATCGAGGCGGAAACCTGCAAGATCCTCGGCGACCTTGCCGGTTCCGCGGTAGAGCCGGCCGCCATCGCGGTGAGCGCGCATACCAATCGCGTCGCGGTGGTTGACGGCCACACCGAAGTGGTGTCCGCCGGATTCGCTCGGAGAGTGAGACCGGCCGAGGCCCTGGAGGCGTACCGGAATTTCGAGGCTCCGGCAGCGGTGGCGAATCTCCCGTCTACTCCCGCTCGTCCGATCGAAGTGGACTCTCGGCCCGACCGTCCCCAGCCTCGATTGGACGTGGATCGAGGAACCGGCATGAGTGTGACGATCGGACGGATTCGCCCCTGTCCCCTCCTCGACATTCGGCTGGTCCTGCTGAGCCACAACACCGTTCGTGGGGCCGCGGGTGCCGCGATTCAGAATGCGGAACTGTTGGTGGGGGAGGGATATGTGAAGTAGGTGGTGGGTAGTGGGTGGTGGGTTGTGGGGATTACAACCCCACCACCTACAACCCACCACCTACCACCCACGAACTCACCCGCGACGGGGATGCGGCTAGCACTTATCGGCTACGGCAAGATGGGCCACGCGCTCGCGGCGCTCGCCATCGAGCGGGGCCACGAGGTCTGCACCATAGTCCGGGGCGAGGAGAATCACGAAGGGGCGGCGCTGACCTCTGATCGGCTCGGTGGTGCGGAGGTGGCGCTCGAGTTTACCAGGCCCGAGTCGGCATCGGCGAACCTGATGCGGATGGCGAGACTCGGCCTGCCGACCGTGAGTGGAACGACGGGATGGTCGGCCAGTCTTCCTGCCATTGAGCGCGAAGTGAACGCCAACGGCGGGGCGTTGCTGCACAGCCCGAACTTCTCGGTGGGAGTGCATCTCTTTCTCCGTGCCGCAGCCGAGCTCGCGAGACAGTTTCGGGGCCGGGATTTCGACGGGTTCATTCTGGAGCAGCATCATGCCGCCAAGCGGGATGCTCCATCGGGCACCGCGCTGCAGCTGCAGGCCGCGGTGAGTGCGGCGGATCCCGACCGGCCCTTCCCGATCAGCTCGGTCCGCGCGGGAGTCTCCCCGGGCACTCACCTCCTGGCCTATGATTCACCGTTCGAGGTAATTCGCCTCGAGCACACCGCCCGGAGTCGTCAGAGCTTTGCCGCGGGAGCACTGCTGGCGGCGGAGTGGTTGCAGGGACGCAAGGGGGTATACACCTTCGACGAAATGCTTTTCGGAGCGGAACGATGAGCGGACTCGCCGGGTGTGGGACAGCGCTGGTGACGCCGTTTACGGCGACCGGTGCGGTGGACGAACCCGCGTTGCGCGCCCTGGTGGAATGGCAGATCGAGAGCGGGATCGACTTCCTGGTGCCCTGCGGCAGCACCGGTGAAGCGCAGACGCTCTCTGCCGAGGAACGGGAGCGGGTCGTCTCCGTTGTGGTCGAGACCGCCAAAGGCCGCGTTCACGTCATGGCGGGCGCCTCCCACAACGACACCCGCCAGGCAGTCGAAGAAGCCCGCCGGATGAGTAGCCTGGGCGTGCAGTGGCTGCTCGTCGCGACACCGTACTACAACAAGCCGACGCCGGATGGCCTCTACCGGCATTTCGTCGCGGTCGCCGACGCTTCGGCGGTACCCATCTGTCTCTACAACGTCCCGGGCCGGACGGCGGTGAATCTCAAACCGGAAACCACTCTGCGGCTGGCCCAGCACGGGAACGTGGCGGGGATCAAGGAATCGAGTGGGGACCTGGCTCAGGTCCAGCACATTCTGGCAGGACGTTTGGACGGTTTCGCGGTCCTCTCCGGCGAAGACTGGATGACGCTCGCCATCATGGCCGCCGGAGGAGATGGGCTCATTTCGGTGGCATCGAACGAGATCCCCCATCACATGCGGGCCATGGTGCACATGGTGGCGCAGGGCAACCTCGACGAGGCGCGGCAACTGCTCTACCGCGTGCTTCCCCTGCTCGAGGCCAATTTCCTGGAAACCAATCCCGCCCCGGTGAAGGCCGCACTCGCCGCGATGGGCCTGATCCAGGATGTGCTGCGACTTCCCCTCGTGCCGCTATCGGAGTCTCGCCGAGGCCCGCTCTACCAGGCGCTTAAAGCCGCCGGCGTGAACCTGCCGGGCCATGAAGCCTGACCACTTCACCGATCTTCGAAACTTCATCGAGCGGTTTGCCCACGGAGTCCCTACCGGGGAAGACGCGGCCGCGCGTAGCGCCTTCGACCGGCTGAAAACGGGCCTCAACGCCGGCACTATTCGCGCGGCCGAACGCAATGCACAAGGGAACTGGCAGGTCAATCAATGGGTCAAGGCGGGGATTCTCCTCGGCTTCCGGCTGGGAAAGGTCGTACCGGTCGACTCAGGTGGTCCAATCCCATTCTTCGACAAGGACACCTACCCTGTCCAACGGCTGACGGTGGACGCGGGCGTGCGGGTAGTACCGGGCGGTTCAGCCATTCGGGACGGGTGTTACCTGGGCCGCGGTGTCGTCTGCATGCCACCCATGTACGTGAACGTCGGAGCGTACGTGGATGAAGGGACCATGATTGACTCCCACGCGCTGGTCGGCTCCTGCGCGCAGGTGGGCAAGCGGGTCCATCTCTCGGCGGGAGCCCAGTTGGGGGGAGTCTTGGAACCGGTCGGCGCCCTGCCGGTGATCATCGAAGATGACGTCCTGGTGGGTGGCAACTGCGGGGTCTTCGAAGGCACCATCGTTCGCGAAGGGGCGGTGCTCGGCGCCGGCACCATTCTCACCGCCTCGATGCTCCTCTACGACCTGGTGCAGGACCGTATCTATCGCCGAGAGGGAGACCGGCCGCTCGAAGTCCCGGCCGGCGCGGTTGTTGTGCCAGGCAGCCGCGCAGTACTGTCGGGCACGGGATTGCGGCAGGGACTACAGCTCTACGCGCCGGTCATCGTCAAATACCGGGACGAAAAGACCGACCTCTCGACACGACTGGAGGAGTTACTGCGCTAAACCGTGTTGCGCCTCGAACCGGAGGCCCATATGATAGACGCCGCTTCCCGAGCCGCAGGAGCCCCAGTGTCAGTCTCGCGCTTCGTCGCCGCCCTCCTTGTCGGCGGGCTGGCCATCTCCCCGCTTCACGCCCAAAGCAGCGGTCTCCGTGACCTGATTCCCGAGCTTTTCCAGTTCGGGGATTGCGGTGAGCCGCTCTGCCTCAACTCCAACGTCAACGCAGCCACCGGCCACGGCAGCCACTACATCGGCTCGACCGTCCAGGGAACCGACAATTTGATCGGATTCCTCTCCGGCGCGATTGCGGCAGCGGTGTCGAGCGTCCCGGTCAGCACGGCCACCAGTGCAGTGACTTTCCGGTTCGAGGGAGGGAGGCCGGTTCAGGAGACTCGTTCCGCCGGGCCGATCTTCGGCGAAAGAGTGCAGACCCTTGGCAAGGGGCGCTTGCTGCTCGGCGTTAACCTGACAACCATCGATTTCAACTCGGTGCGTGGGGTGCCACTGGACAACGTGGCCTTCAACTTCACTCACCAGAATACCGGTCGGGGCCCGTCATTCCCCCAGGACAGCGCACTGGGGAGTCCCTCGTTCGAGAACGATATCATCGCGGTTAACACGTCGATCAACCTGAACATCCAGACGGCACTGCTGTTCATCACCTATGGCCTTACCGATCGCATCGATCTCGGCGTGGAGCTGCCCCTGACCCGCTCTGATCTGAGCGGCGGCAGCATTGCCCACGTGACGCCCTTCACCAACCCGACGCCGCACTTCTTCGGCACTTCGGCCAATCCCTCACTCAACGCAGGTTCATCCATCGACGGGACGGCCACAGGGATTGGTGACGTAGGTGCCCGCCTCAAGGTCAACCTGGGCGGCAGCGACCGTGGTGCGTTCGGTCTATTGGCTGATGTCAGGTTCCCTACGGGCAACGAGGATGATTTCCAGGGATCAGGCGAGTATGCCGTGCGCGGGATGGGGATCGTCTCGGCGAGGTACGGCAACTTCTCTCCTCACCTCAACGTCGGCTACCTCTGGCGCTCGGGGAAATCGTTGACCGATGCGTTCCTCGCTACGGCCGGGTTCGACCATCTCATGGCTCAATGGGCGACACTCGCCGTGGACGTCATCACCCAATGGCAGGTGGGCACCAATCCGCTGGTCCTGCCTGGAACCGTGACGTTCACGACGCCCTACCTCCGGCACGTGCAGCCCACGAATATCCCCGACCGCAAGGACGATCTGATCGACGGTTCGCTGGGATTCAAGTTTCTGATTGGGAACCAGCTGATCCTCGTCACCAACGCGCTGGTGCCACTCAACAACGGCGGGATGCGAGCCGATTGGGCTGGTACGATAGGGATTGAACGGACCTTCTAGTTGTTGAGCGCACCCTCCTGGATCCACAGGGCGATCAGGTCGTAGTTGCCCGGCTGCAGCTGGACCAAGGGAGCATCCGGCGGCATAGGAGTCGGAACTCCGTGCAGGCGCTGGAGCAGAAGGCCGGTCGTCGTGTCCCCGGGCGTGAGGTAGTTGCCACTGGTGACGAGTGAAGCGTAGGTCACCGCGGCGCTCGTCATGGTTGGAGGCGGCCCGGGAGTTATGTGACAGAAGGCCAGGGCACAGGAGCTCTGCAGGATCGGCTGGACTTGCGCCGACAACGTCGAGGTGGTCACCACCTCCACCGTTCCGTTTCCGTCCTGACCCGCGATGTTGGCCGTGATCGTCGCCGTTCCAACCGCAACACCCGACACTTTCCCGTCCATATCCACGGTAGCGATGTTGTCATCGTTCGATGACCAGGTCGCCGTGTGCCCGCTCAGCAGGTTCCCGTTCTTATCGTAGACCAGTGCGACGAGTTGCAGCTCCCGGTCCAGCAGTACCGAGCTGGTCCCGGGTGAAATGACCACTGTCGCAGGGGAACCGGGGCAGTTGGGGCAGTCATCGCTGCAGGCCGAACCGATCAGGCCAGCGATCATGACGGCGCCAACGAGGCGTAGTGCGGCAAAGCTTCGCATGCAGCGTTTCCTGGGGGTGACCCGAGCCAATGTAGGCCCGCAGAGCGGCTTGTCAAACGACTGGAACTTCTGTTCCTCAGTGCTAGCGCTGGATAAGCCGCATCAACTTCCAGGTCCCGCCATCGGGACGGAAGATTCCCTGATACCGAATCCGCTGGGTCTCAGAGGGAAGCCCTGAATAGGTGAGTGCCAGCCGGAGCTGGAATTGCTCCTCGGCCGAGCTCGCTTCGATGGTTGGGGCCTGCGCGTCTTCGAGAGCCGCCTCGAACTTGGTCAGCCTCTTTTCGTTGAGCAGCTTGCTCCAGTCGCTCTCCTCAGCAGGAGTCATTCCCGGATATGCCTGCTTAAGCCGCGCCATGTCCCGGCTGTTGAGCGCCGCAACGAACGCGGCGATGCCCTTCCCCACCTGATCAACCGCGCGGGCCTTCTCCGCCGCAGGATCCACCGGCGGCGGACCGGTCACCCGGATCTTCGCCGTAGCTGACTTCCCCTCGCTCGCGGCGGAGATGGTTGCGGTCCCGGGACTGCGTGCGATCACCAGGCCGCCCGAGACCGTCGCTACATTGGGATCGCTCGATTCCCAGGTCGTTTGCCGGTTGGCCAGCACACCGCCCTTCGCGTCGCGCGCGGCAGAGTTCAATCGGACGCTGTCTCCCACATTGAGATCACTAGATGCGCCCGTCAGGCTCAGGGAGGCAACCGGCACCGGGCTCACCGTGATCGTGGCACTCGCCGATCTTCCCTCACTGCTGGCTGTCACCACCGCGGTTCCCGGTGCCACCGCCAGGACTTGACCGTTGGGGAAGACCGAAACCGCTGAAGAGCTTGAAGTCCAGGCGATGGCGCGATCCTCGAGGCGCTTCCCGCTTCCGTCTCGCAGAACGGCGGAGAGCGTCATCGTGCTGCCGACAGCGAGCGGGGCCGCGTCGGGGACGACCGACATTGCGGCGATCGACTCGCGGGCCGCGGGCTGGGCCGCGGGAGAAACGACCTCGATCTTCGTCGTAGTACTGCGTCCGTCCACAGTCGCGATGATTGTGGCCTTCCCCGGCCGCAAAGCTTGCAGAGTTCCGTTCTCGGTTACCCTGGCGACGCCGGGCGTGGAGCTTGACCACTCGATCCGCCGGTCGGCGAGCGGAGTACCATCCGCCGCTTCGGCCACGGCCGAGAGTTTAAGGTTCTCACCGACCTGGAACGAGGAGCGAGGGATCGCCAGCGTCACTCGGTCCACTGCCTTGGGAGGAGATATTGCCGAATCCGTTGTTGGCGCTTTGACCGCGGCAGACGGCGCGGGAGTCGCGGTGTCCGCCACGGTTGATTCCGCGGGTGCAACCGGCGGAGACATCGAGTCTTCTCTCTCCCCGTTGCGCCGCACCACCGCGAAGGTCACCACTCCTGCGAGCACGGCCGCCGCCGCAACCCAGGGAACCCGGGAGGCCCGGCGAGGCGCACGCCCCGGAAGGTGGATCGCGGGTGCCTGGACCGCCGCACGCGGTGGAATTAACGGAGTGTCTCCCGCCCCTGCCGGCTGGGCCATCCTCGGGTGCTGAATTGTCTCGCCGAGCGCACCCGGGGCAACCGGCGTCTGCGAGTCCGCCAGCACTTCGCTCGGCACGGTGCTGCGTCCGGAACGACGGACCGCCGGCGCCGGGCTGGTCGGAGTGCTGATCCGCCTGGTGAGCCCGGCGTTCTCACTGCTCAGCGCCATCGAGATGAGCTGTCTCCGAGTCGGATCGTCGTGCGGCAGGGGAGACGCCCCGATGGCAGCGACCGCGTCATCGATCGTCGGCCACCGTTTCTCGGGTTCCTTCTCCAGCATGCGCATCACGATTTCCGCGAGCCTTGCCGGGCAATCGGGACGCGAATCAAGAATCGGCTTGGGAGTCTCCTGGAACTGCGCGAACATCACCGCCATCGCGGAGTCGGCGCTGAATGGCGGAGCGCCGGTCAACATCTCATACGCGACGATGCCGAGCGAGTACTGGTCCGACGCGCCGGTCACTTCCTTACCCAGGCACTGCTCGGGGCTCATGTAGGCCGGTGTGCCGACGGTTACGCCGGTCACCGTGAGACCGGTCGCGGAAGACACCTTGGCAATACCGAAATCCGTCACGACCACCCAGCCTTCGTCGTCGATCATGATGTTGGCCGGCTTCACGTCGCGATGAATCACCCCGCGGCGGTGAGCGTAACCCAGGGCACTGCCCGCCTGAGACAGGATGGTCTGCACCATCGTAATCGGGAGACCGCCGGCGGTCTTGAGGATGGGGTCCAGCGACTGCCCGGCGATGAACTTCATGGCGAAGAACAGGAGGGGGTAACGATCCCGCACGGCGTAGATCGGGATGATGTGCGGATGGTTGAGCGCCGCGGCGGTTCTGGCCTCGCGGCGGAAGCGCTCCGCCATGCCCTCGTCCACGATGGCCGAGGACATCACCTTGATGGCAACTTTGCGATCGAGGGCGATATCGTGCGCCAGGTAGACCGTTGCCATCCCGCCGCGGCCCACCTCGGTCAGAATCTCGTAGTCTCCCAAGGTCTCGGCCTTGAGTCGCTCGAGCAACGCGTCCTGAATTGATTTGGGGATTACCGCGGACGAGGCGAAGCCGGTGGCCAACGCCCCCTGGGAGACGTCTATGCCGCAGTGCTGACAGAACCGGGCATCCGGGGTTATTGGCCGGCCGCAGTTGCGGCAGGCGGCTTCGGTAGTCATGAGGTAATGACGATCCGGCGCATACAATCCTGCGATACTTGCTGGGGCTCGACAGGCACCGAATCGGCACCCATTTCAGCAATCTACATAAAGGCCCCCGAAACAGAACCCGGGGGCCGGTATTCATGAGCTAACTCTTTGACTGGCGAGGATCTCCACGATGTTCCATACCCATTACCTCTGGTTCCAGACCAGGCAGCGGCAGGAGATCATCGATATCACCGACGAGGTCGCGGAGCAGGTCGGGAAGAGCGGAGTTAAAGAAGGCATGGTCCTCGTCTCCGCCATGCACATCAGCGCGTCGGTGTTCGTCAACGACCACGAGTCAGGACTGTGGCACGACATCCTGTACTGGCTCGAGCATACCGTGGCGCCGTGGGATCCCGACCGCTACCGGCACAATGAGACGGGAGAGGACAACGCGGCCGCACACCTGAGGAGCCTGACGATAGGGCACGAGGTGATCGTCCCGATCACGGCCGGGAAACTCGACCTGGGACCCTGGCAGCGGGTGTTCTACGGCGAATGGGACGGTCAGCGGCGCAAACGGGTCATCATCAAGGTGTTGGGGGAGGCTTGACCGCTTTCACGGTCACCTTGGCCTTCACCTCGCTGTCTTTCACCGCCGCGGCCAAGGTCTGAACGCCCGGCTTCTCTCCCAAAGTCCACTTGGTGGCCGCCACCCCATGCGCATCGGTCACCACGCGCGCGGGACTGACCTTGCCACCTACGGGCACAAAGGTGACGGTGCGATTCGCGATCGGATTCCCGTAGGTGTCCTTGAGGACCACCTTGAGCGGCTGCGGGAGTGATCGCCCTACCGAGCCCTGCGCGGGAGGACTGGCGAAGCCGAGGCTCGCGGGGCTGCGGGGAAGGCCCCTGGCGGTGACGACCAGCTCCTTCTCGATCGGCGACGCGAGCACCGTGAGGCGCTGCGTCCCTGCCGCGCTGCCCAGGGTCCAGCGTCCATACGCGACTCCGGCGGAATCGGTGGTGACGGTGCTGTCTCCCACGGTTCCCGACTCCGGCCGCAGCACGACTGGAGCGCCGGAGATCCGGTTGCCGAACCGGTCAGAAACCCGAACCGCGATCGGCGCCTTGAGCGCGCTGCTTACTCCGCCGGACTGGCCGGCACCGCTTACCAGAGAAAGCGAGTAGGGCCACCCCGGCTCGGCCTTGCTCTTGATCGTGAGCGCGGGAATCTCTCGGGAGTCTCCAACCTGAACTCGTAACCGCTGGCTCCCCGTCTTGGATCCCAGCTTCCACGTCGCGCGAGCGTGACCGAGTGAGTCGGTTCGTTCGGCGGTGGCGCTGGCTTTACCGCCATCGAGCGCGAGCCAGTCTACCGGAATATCGACGAGTGGCGCGCCTGTGGAATCGGTCACACTCACGACCACCGGACTAGCGAGCGAGTCTCCCGCGGGAGCACCTCCCACCGGGCTGGCAAGCACGAGACGGGTATTGGCCGGAACCGGATCGGCTTCGGCGGTGACCGTGACGACACTGTCCAGGCCGGAGACTACCACGGTGAGTCGCTGACGGCCGGGCCGGTCCGCCAGAGTCCAGGTGGATCTCGCCCGGCCCATCCCGTCGGTGAGTGCCGTCTCTTCTGTCGAAGCCGGTTCCGCAGCGAATCGCACCGGAACGCCATCCATCGGACGCCCACCCCGGGAGAGAACCTGTACCATCACCGGCTGCGCCAGAGCGCGGCCCGCCTGGGCGCGCTGCCCCTTCCCTGCTACGACGGCGACAGACGCGGCAACCGGTACTACGGCGATCTCGATTCGCGCCGAAATACCCTGGACCCGTGCCTCGAGCATCGTGCGACCGGGGGTGACCCCGGCAATCGAACCGGCGCTGTCTATCCTGGCGATGCTCGAGTCACTGGAGGACCACTGCACCGGCCATCCCGCGAGCGCATGACCGCGTGCGTCGAGAGTCACCGCCGCCGCCGGGCGACGCTCGCCCTCGGGAACCCGGAAACTGCTGTCGAACTGGATTTGCACCGCCGCTACCACAGGACGCACGGCCACTCGGGCACGGGCAACTCTTTCGCCCGCCGCGGCGACGATTGTCGTGATTCCCTCTTTGAGCGCCACCACCGTCCCCGCGCTGTCCACACTCGCCACCGTCGGGTCATCGACGCTCCAGGACGGCGCCCCGGAGATGAGGGAGCCGTGATCGTCCTTGAGGGTCGCGGTGAGCTGAATCGTGTCGCCGATCGACCGCGCAGTATCCGCCTGGGGCATGATCCCAACCCAGACCACGTTGGCATGAGTCGGCTTGGGAGGCTTCGTGTCCTCCAGGATCCCCGTCGCCCGGGCGAAGGTCAGAATCGAGATCGTCGCCGCACCAGCCGAAAGTGTCCCGGCCGCCACCTTAAGGGCGTGCAGGGTGCCGCGCGTGAATGGGTGGGAGGCGAAAAAGCTTCGTGGAGGCGAAGTCATATCGTCACCAGGCGGACGAGAGGGACAGGGCGGACGAGACGGACGTCAGAGCGTGGCGACCGCCCCGTTCGTCCCGACCGCTGCTGTACAGTTCAGTTGGGCGCATGTACCCCATTCCCTCCGTAATTCCGATCAGCCCCAAATGCCTGCGACTCCAACGGAAACGGCCGAGTGTTGTCCACCTTGGCCAGGAACTGCTTCACCGATCCGGGGAACGGTGTTGGGCTCGCGTGACCTCCGAAGGGATCGGTATACCAGACCTTGGGCCCCGCGACATTGTTGATCACCGTCTGGTTGAAGTACACCTCGCGAGTGAGCCCGTTGAGCTGGGAACGCGGATCGTCCCAGGTAACGTCCTGCACCTGACCGTTTGAAGTGGACGCGTCACAGGCTCCCCCATGGGCCTGATCGCCGTTGGAGTCCTTCTCGTAACACGCCGCAAGCGAGCGGCCGGTCAGATCGCTCCGATTCCCATCGAAGAACCGGCTCGGCGCGAACACCGCGAAGTGGGGATCGAAATAGGCGAGCTGGGTGCCGTCCACCTTCCGGATGTAGTTGCCGCTGACCCAGTCCTCGTAGAGTCCCTGGCTGAACTGGGAGAACTGGCCGTTGGGGACCAGGATGAACCGGTCAACACAGCTCCGGTCGGGGATGAATCGCACCCCGTTGCCCATCGGAGAATTCGCGGGAGTGGCGGAACCGGCCTGGATGTGGGTGCTCTTGTCGCAGGAGCGGACGAACTCGCCGGGAGCGCCGAACGCCACCATCAGGGTCGCATGGATCTCGGTCCCGTCGTCACATCGGACGTGGTACGCCAGCTCGTGAAGGTTGTTGGTGAAAGCGTCCTTCGAGTGGGTGCCCTGATGGATCTTGGTGAGGAAGTCACAGGTGACTCCCACATCCACCCTGCCGTTGCCCACGGTTTTCTGCAGGTGGACTCCATTCTCCCACTCGATCTTGTGGCCGACGTGGTCCTCATGCCGCTGGCCATTCGGATCCCAGGTGTCGAGCGCCTCGTTGGCGACGCCGAAGGGGATCGGACCGGTGGTCGAGTAGAGATTGCTGCCGCTTGGGTCGCGGCCGTGCTCGTGACCGAACCGGCAACCGGTTTGGGGATCGATCGGAGGATGCCAGGTGGGATACAGCTTGCCGTCGGGACCCACCACCGAATAGCGATCGTGGATCTCTTGGGAGCAGGTGTCCCAGTGGCTTGGGGTCCACTGGCCATAGGCGTGGCTTAACGCCGGAGTCGGGCCCGGACCGGCCGAGGAAGCGCTATCGCCGGCGCAGGCTCCCCAGAGCCCGCCCGTGATCGATACGATCCCCAGCATGGCCCCGTAACGTGCCGTAGCGCCTGCCATTGGCACCTCGCACCCCGCACCGCCCCAACCGTGCCCTCCCCACCCCACCCTCCTTGGGTAGGTGGACTATCTGCAGGACTCCTGCCGCCTACAAGGCGATAGAAATCATACAGATGAGAAGTTTGACAGCGGAAAAATCAGGCGCTGGCGATCAGTCCAGGAGGGGGTCCGACAACCCGGTTTCGGCCCGCTTCTTTGGCGGCGAAAAGCCGGTTGTCGGCCGTGTCAAGCAGATCTTCAGCGCTGGTCCCGTCGGCTCCGTACACCGCGATTCCGGCGCTGATGGTGAGGTGGAGAGCCTCGAGCCTGCGAGGCAGGAGAATCGGAACTGCTGCTATTCTGTTGCGAATCGCCTCGACGCGCTCGAAGGCAGCCGCCGGGTCCATGCCGGGGAACACCGCGACGAACTCCTCGCCACCGTAGCGGACAATGAGATCACTCTGGCGGATCGACTCGAGAATCGATCGGGCCACCATACGGAGAGCGACATCCCCCGCGGCATGACCGTAGGTGTCATTAAACCGCTTGAAGAAATCCACGTCGATCATCGCCATGGTCAGCGGCTGACCGTAACGGCGTGCCCGGCTCAGCTCGATGATGACCCGCTCGTCGAAATAGCTCCGGTTGGGAAGCCCGGTAAGACGGTCGCTGCGGGAAAGCCTCCGGAGGCTCTGCGAGCGGAGCACGATCGCGGCGGCGAGAATCGAGGCGACGCCGAGGAGGATGAGACGGGAGATCTGGGTGGACCAGTCGAACAGGCCGTAGGGGAACGGCGCGTAGCGCGGGTCATTCAGGTCCCAGAGCGAGGTGGCGACCGTGACCAATACCGTGTACTCGACGATCGCCAGGAGTCCCGCAGCGAGGGAGACTCGCGAGTCGTAACGGAGACTGGTTGCCCCGATCGCGAGGAAATACACCTCGAAGGTGGGGCGGCTGTTGACGGTGGTGTGCGGCTCGCCCAGCAGGAGGAAGACCCCCAGCGCGGCACTGACGAACGTTACGTCCATCAAACTGCTGGCAAAGCCCAGCCAGGGCCGGTAGAAGCCGCGCCCCAGGACGTAGTACAGGATTCCCGCGAAAAGGAGAGCCGAAAGATTGGTCGAGATCCCGACCGCGGACTCGGCGACGTTGTTCCCGAACACAATGCTGCTGAGCGGAATCGGAAGGAGCAGCAGGATCAACAGCAGACGGACCCGGGCAACGAGAAGCTCGCCTTGCGCGCCGGCGTCTACCTGGAGCGGATCGGGTGGAGAGAGGAGTCGCTTGAAGATCCCCGGTTCGGGCGGAGGCGTCGCCCCTGGCCCGGGAATGGCCATCGCACGCGAGGTCCGTCTCGTGTGTCGGTAGGGGGTTGTCACGTGGTGTTGGTCATTAGCCGTCAACCGTTAGCCGTCAGTCATCGGGCGTTCGCGTTGGATCTTAACGCATAAGCCATGGCTTTGCGCTGACGGCTGACGGCTCATTGTCTCACACTACATCCCCCGGTACTTCGGCCCACTCCCCCCCTCGCGCGGGGTCCAGCGCGGGCCGAGGACGTCAGTGGCTTTGCAGTCTACGCAGTTGGGCGCGTTCACCCGCAGCTCGTCTCCCGACCGCTCGTAGACACCAGCGGGGCATACGTGGGAGTAGAAGTCCGCCACCTCGGGGCCGATGTCGGGCCCCACGAGAAGATGTGTGGGGATCGTATCACGGGTCGCGTTTCCCGATTTGAAGACCGCGTCGACCTTGCTGAAGGTGAGGGTATTGTCGGGGACAAAAGGCGGCTCGGCACTACCGGCCGACTCGCGCTCGGCCTCGGCGTCTTCTGGCATGGCGATCCGCCCGCCCGGCAGCTTGCCGCCGGTCAGGGTCATCAATCCCGCCTTGACCCCACCCAGGTAGAACCCGTCCTTGAAGGCCAGTCTCATGTTGCGGGTGCGGTGGAGGTCCCAGGCGATGAAGCTGCCGTCCACCGTGCGGTCGTAGGCTGAAAGTGACGCCGCCGAGGTGTCGCCCGACTTGAGGGCCGCGAATGCGGCGCGAGCGGCGTACATTCCGGACTGCATGGCGTAGTGAATGCCCTTGAGCGACGGCACGTCTACGAATCCCGCCGCGTCTCCTACGATCAGCACGCCGTTACCCGATCGCCGTTCCGCGAGGGAGTAGTATCCCCCTTCGGGAATCGTCTTGGCACCCCACTCCACCAGTTGCCCACCTTCGAAGTAGGGCTTGAAGAGCGGATGCAGCTTGAGCCGCTGCACCAGAACGTGGATGTCGAGGTCCGCCTGGTGATAATCGAGCCCCACGACCATGCCCACCGCGATCATTCCCGGCCCCATCGGATACATGAAGCTGCCGCCGAACGCATCGGTTGGAAGCGGCCAGCCGAGAGTGTGGATGACGCGATCCAGCGGGCGCTTGGTCTCCCAGAGTTCTTTCACTCCGAGTGCGAAGATCTGGGGGTTGAGCGATTTAACATCTTGCCATTGCTGATAGGCCTGGGAGAGCGCGCCCCGAGTGCCCTCCGAGAGCACCGTGATCTTGGCCGAAAGGTCGGTGGGTTCCTGATAGGAGCTTCCCGGCTCGCCGTTACGGTCGAGACCGGACGGCGTGGTGCGCACTCCTTTGACCGTGCTGCCATCGACGAGGAGGGCGCCAGCGGGGAAGCCGGTGAAAACATTCACCCCCAATTCTTCGGCCTTCGCTCCGAGCCAGCGGACAATTTCACACAGCGACGCCGTGTAGAACCCTTGATTGTGCATCGTCGGTGGCGTCGGGATCCGGACAGACTTCCCCGCGGTGAGCAGGTAAACCGATTCCCGCTTCACCGGATCCTTGAACGGGAAATCGCCGTCGGATAGCTCCGGGAACAGCTCGCGAAAGGCACGCGGGTTGACCACCGCGCCAGACAAACTGTGCTCGCCCAAGGCACCAGCCTTTTCGAGCACACCGATGTTGAGATCGGGAAGTCCCCCGCCCTGCTCCTGGTCCTTCTTGGCCAGCCGAGCCAGCTCGATCGCGCCGGCCAACCCCGCGGGCCCCGCGCCGACAAACAGCACATCCATCTCGATCGCCTCGGCACTCGGCGGCTGATCGAGAATCAATTGGTCCAGAGGTAGGCCGAGTTGGTGTCGCTTGGGGAGGATCGGCGTCACGTGCGGGAGGTTTCCGGGCTGGGGTGAAGGGTGAGAGAATATAGCCCTAAGCCATAAGCCGTAAGCCATAGGCCTGAGGCCGTCAGCACTGTCAGCCGTTAGCTGTCAGCCGTCAGCCATCAGCCCCCATTCTTCCATTCGGCCATTCCGCCATTGTTAGATTCCCGCCACCATGCACACTCCCGCGATCCCCGGCTTCCGCCCCGTGCCGTTCACGGGCGTCATCTACGTCATGGCCGAGGCGGCAAAGCACGGCTATCGGCCCAATAACGCCGACTGGTGTAACCTGGGACAGGGGCAGCCGGAGACTGGGCCGCTGCCGGGTGCACCGCCGCGGGTTACGGCCGTAGCGATCGATCCGGCGGACCAGGAATACGCCCCGGTGCCGGGGATCTCCGAGCTGCGGGCCGCGGTCGCCGAGCTTTACAATCATCAGTACCGCCGCGGGCTCAAGTCGCAGTACACCGAGAAGAACGTGTGTATTTCGGGCGGGGGCCGGATGGGACTCACCCGCGCGGTCGCCGCGCTGGGGCAGATCAACCTCGGCCATTTCCTTCCCGACTACACGGCCTATGAAGAGCTGCTGGACATTTTCAAGCTCTTCACCGCGATTCCGATCCTGCTCGATGGAGGCGGGGGATATCGGTTTTCGGTGGAGGATCTGCGGCGGGAGGTCACCGGGCGCGGCCTGTCGGCGGTGCTCTTGTCGAATCCGTGCAATCCTACCGGCCGGGTCATCCAGGGAAATGAGCTCAAGGGATGGGTGAGTCTGTCCCGCGAGCTTCTATGCACGTTGCTGATCGATGAGTTCTACTCGAGGTATATCTGGGCGGACAGGACGGAGAAGACGGGCAAGCATGCCCCGAGCGGACGCGAGGGGGCGAGCGAGGCGGACAGGGTGGGTGGAGTTGGAGTATCCGCAGCGCAATTCGTGGATGATGTCGATCGCGATCCGGTGATCCTCTTTGACGGCCTCACCAAGAACTGGCGCTATCCCGGCTGGCGCTGCACCTGGATCGTGGGTCCGCGGGCGGTAATCGATGCAGTTTCCAGCACCGGATCATTCCTCGATGGTGGCGGGAGCAAGCCGATGCAGCGCTCCGCCGTGTCACTGCTGGATCCGGCGGTGGTCGAGGCGGAAACCAATGCGATCCGTCAGGCCTTT
>Ga0207648_10000011_pt1 | contig 182284 bp, 170 predicted proteins | sample KBSMisM32_FD_184310 | JGI IMG/M metagenome (GOLD analysis project Ga0207648, IMG submission 184310) | Miscanthus rhizosphere microbial communities from Kellogg Biological Station, Michigan, USA - KBS Miscanthus M3-2 (SPAdes) (version 2) | ecosystem: Host-associated > Plants > Roots >...
ACCCCGCCGGTGCCCCAGTACACGTTGAAGTCTGCCGCCCGGTGGGCGCCCGCCATGATACCGGTCGACTCGCGGCAACCGGCGCCGCCCGACGACTGGTAGCACTTGTTCTGGAAGATCGTAGCGACACCGGTAAGCGCACCCGCGTTGCTGTAGCAGGTCATCGGCGTGCCACTGAAGTTCGCGACGTCACAGGCCTGCGGATCGGCCTGGACCTCGTTGGTCGTCGGCGAGGGGCCGTCGAACCAGCGGGAACCGTTGTAGCTGCAACCGGCGCCCACATCGAACCCGGGGACTCCGTTGACGCAGCCGCGGCCGTACAGGGTCAAGTACGTGACACCGGTGCTCGAGATATCGACCTGGCCCGGCAGCTTGAAGTTGCCGTTCCCGCCGAAGCGCTTAGCCAGGCCATTGTCGATCGGCAACGCGCTGAATGCGGCAGAGGCGGTCTCCACCCCATTCTGCTGCTGCTGGTCTATTGCGATCGAGAAGATCGAGGTGGACCCGCCGGAAGCCGCCGTAAACCAGTAGGTGTGCTTCGCGGGGGCAGTGTACGGCGAGCCCAGCTGGATGCTGTCCATATGGGCCACATACGAACCCGCGCCGGCCATCACCTGTGAAACCAGCGCACCGAGCCCCGCGAACCAGTGATTGGCCGGCGGGAAGGGCCCACTGAAGCGGCCGGTTGTTGCATCGAGCGTCGGATTCGCAGCCGACGTATCCAGCACGACGCCACGGCCTTCCAGGGTCGACGCGGTGATCTGCGCCTGGCTGGTTGAGTTCGAGGCTGCCTTGACCGGAGTGACCGCCTTCGTCGACCGGGCCGACTCGAGGCTCGAGTTACCCGACTGGAAGGAGTTCACGTCGAACGCGGTGACCGAGTAGAAGTACCGGAAGTTGTTCCGCGGCGTGTTGTCCACATAGACGAACGGCACGCCGGTATCATCCAGCGAGGGGCACCGGCTCTTGGGTCCGCAGGGACCGTTGAGCGCGCCGCCCGTTACCGCGGTATCACCGGTGACGATCAGCGCCGTGCCGTTACTCAGGAGGACACGGCCCACGCCCGGACGCACCTGAATCACGTTACCCACCAGCGGAATCTGGTTGGGCGTGACCGTGGCGGAGATGTCGGTGCCGTCCTTGAGGTTGGGCACCAGTCCGGGGCACGAAGTCGTGAGCGCGAACTCCGGAGCGCAGTCAAGATCTGTATTGATCGTGCCGGTGAAGTCGTTGATCGTAGTGCCGCTGTAGTCGAATTGCGTCAGCAGAGTCAGTTCGTTCGGCGCATCCACCCGGCCCCGGTAAACCCGGTACCCTTCGACGTCGTTCTGGACGTAGCTCGGATCGTAGAAGGGATTCGGCAGGCCATTACGCAGTGGAGTGCTTGCGACCTGGAAGAACGGGTCGCCGGCGCCGGTCTCGGTTGCCGACGGCTGCCACATCACCGTCACCGAGTTGTCGCCCGGAATCAGGAAGAATTCGGGAGACGCCGGTGCGGACGGGAGCAGGAACTTCCCGTCAAACAGCGTCTGCGCGAAGATCGACTTCTGCAGCAGCGAGCCGTTCACCACGGTGAACTCCGACTGCTCGACGACCCCGTCGCCGTTCACGTCGGTCCAGTCCCGGAAACCGGAAATGGTGTCCACCTTGCTGGCACCCGTTCCGTTAGCCATCCGCGTCGGATTGCTCAGGAAAGTCGGATTGCCCGGCACGACGCAGTTGGCGGGGTTGGCGCAGATCGGCTTGGGACCCACCGGGGCGGCGAAGATGTACGCCACGACGATGGAGCCGTACCCGCCGGGACCCAGCGACAACGGACTGGACGACTGGAAGAACCGCATATCGTCCGGGCCGCTGGTGTTGACGAAGCAGATGTGATCCACCGACGGGCTGTAGGTACATGACGCGTCGCCCGCGGCATTGCTGATGTTCCCTGACAGATACCGGTACAGCTGAATGGTGTTCTGGGCGTCGTCGAAGGCGCCCTGGTTGATCGTGTTACTGAACAGGTTGATGACGCCTGCGCCGGTCGGGCTGGCCAGGTACTTCACGCCGACGAAGCCCGCGCCCTCGAAGAAGGGCGCCTTGAAGATCGAAGGATCAAACTGCCATCCCGCGGCACCGTTAAAGTCGTGGGCATATACATAACCCAGCGCGAAGGGCAGGTTCACCGAGGAGTAGTTGGTCCCGGCCTCGGCGACGTCCATGTCGGCAGAGAAGGCGGCGAACAGGTTGTTGATGGTATAGCCGCCGGCCGGCACCGCCACGCCAAAGCGCTGCGCCACCAGGTCATGGAACTTCTGGGCCCGCTCCATCAGGACCGGCTGAATCGAAGGCCGGACCGCGGCATAGTCGGCCGCGTTGGTGGAGGTGATGTTATAGAAGGTATAAATGAAGTACAGGATGTCCTCGTTGCCGACCGGGAAGTTCCAGGTCAGGCCCCGAGTTTCTACCATGATGCCGAGGGGGTGCTTGCGGCCGGCATTCAGCGCCGGGTTGCCCTCCCACGACAGGAACCACACATCCTGCTGCGAGGCAAACTTGCGGCAGTTGGGGTTCGTGGTGTTACCCGGATCCGTCTGCAGTGCCGGGTCGAAGAAGTTGGCCGTGTTGTCCCCGTTCGGCACGCAGGCGGCATCCGGCCACTCGGCCAGGTCGTCGGCGCGGGACGAGTTGTACAGGCCCTGAATGACATTGTTGGCGCCGACATTGGCGTTGACCGGCTCGCCGTGCTCGGTGGTGCCTTTCGGATCGAAGAAGAAGGCGCCGACCGTGTCGCCCGCCCAGACGCCGCCGTCGGTGCCGATGATGCCGGCCAGCTGCAGGCCTGAGTTGAACACGTACTGGTCTGGCGTACCCTTGGGCCAGAACCCGCCACCGATGGTGGACGAGTTGGTAGAGTCCACGCAGACTCGGCCGTCGGTGGCCAGGCCGCAGTAGACCCGGTTACCGGTGAGTGCGCCGAGCACGCTGCCGCTACGCGCGAAGAGGCGGAACCCGCGCGGCTTGGCGCCCGGCTTCGGCAGCGCGTCCGCCACGCTGGGAAGCAGGGCCGCGATAGCCAGCGCGATCAGGGCTGCTGTAAGCGCCCCTCTCGTACGGAATCGTGAGTGCATTGCATCCTCTCCAGAGAGAAAAAAACGTGGTGCCCGGTCCGGGGCGACGCCCCGGACCGGTCAACCGGTTACGCTTTAGAAGCTCAATTCCACGCCAAGGCGAACCCGGCGCTCGGGACCCGTGAAGTTCTGTTCGCCGCGGATGTGGTTGTACAGCGCATCCACCGCGCGGGTCTGCTCGGACACCGTAAAGACTCCATCGCCATCGCCGTACCGCTGCTCGGTCCGCTGCAGATAGATGCAGTTGGGCGGAGCGGCCACCAGGTCGGAAGTGATCCAGGTGGCGCAGGAATTCGCGGTCAGGTCGATGTCACCATTGGTGCGCAGTGCATTGGGATTGGCCGCGGCTTCGTTCTGGTAGTCCTGCAACTCGCCACGGTGGATTTCATCCCGTTCCACTGAGCTGGTGATGTCATTGGTCGTGGTGAAGACCTGCAGAATGTTCCGGAAGTTGAACAGGTTCCGGATGTCCGCATAGGCAGTCAGATCAACCCCACCCAGCTGGAAGCCCTTGGTGAGCTTCATATCGAAGAACTTGAGCATCGGCAGCCGGGCGCCGTTGTAATCGCCCTCGATACGCTTGGCGCACACGGTGCCTGACAACACGTTCTCGTCACCCGAATCGCCCGGGCAGCGGGTGTACGGCGTTCCGCTGGCGAAGCGGAAGGTGGCGAAGACTCCCACGTTCTGGAAAATCGCCCCGCCAGTCGAACCCTGGTGCCAGTTGTCGGGGAAGTTCAGGGCCAGCTGGCCGGCCAGATTGTGCGGCCGGTTCTGGTCGGTGGTCAGGATCGCCTGAGGCGGAGGATTGTTGCCGCCACCCAGGGCGTTCAGCACCCGTGACCCGAAGTTGATGTAGGTCGACGGATCCGAGCCGGTGTTCTTGGCATCCTCAAAGGTGTACGCCAGGGTGCCGTTGAACAGCTCGCCGAAGCGGCGGTCGAACCTGATGTCGATACCACGAGCGTTGCCGAAGTCGGCGTTGGTGACCACCCGGATATCCACCGGCGCCTGCTTGAACGGATCGTAGAACGACACCAGACGGCCGGCGGCATCCGACAACTTGTCCTTGTTGTACGCGGAGATGTCCAGCACCATGTCGTCGCTGAACGAATGCCGGATCCCGAACTCGAAAGTGATGGTCTTGCCGAAGTCGAGATCGCTGCCGTAGAAGTGGTTGGTGTTGGTGACGCTCAGGTCGGTGTTGATGCCGCCCAGGATGAGGCCGAAGTCCGGCGCCTGCACCTGGTGGGCGTAGGAGAGCCGGAAGTTGGTCCGCTCGGTCACCGGGAACGACACCTGCACGTGCGGGCTCACATAGTCATGGCTCTGATCCTCGACCATGATCGCGTCCGGATTGGACGCATCGAAGCCCGGCATCGTGGAGATCCGGGGGAACCAGCTCTTGTTGCCAAGGCTGTCGGTGAAGTACGGCCGCGAGGCGCCGGTCTTGTACCAGTCGTAGCGCAGGCCACCCACCAGCACCAGGTCGCCCAGGTCGAGCCGGTCTTCCACGAAAGCGTTCCAGCGGGTGGGCTGTTCCTTATAAGCGTCGGAGAAGGCCTGGCTGGTCAGCTGGCTCGAGAAGTTGGTGATGTAGTACTTGGTGTACTCGCCGCCCAGCTTGAGCCGGTTGTAGCGATCCACCTGCCAGTCGAGGTTCGCCTTGCCGATCGCCCGGTCTTCCTTATACATCGAAAGGCGCCGAGTCGGGCCGCCGCCGTCAAGGAAGGAAAGCGCCAGGTCGTTGGCAATCGGGCCACGGCTGGAGGTCGAGTAGGGGTTGTTCCGGTACAGCTCTTTCAGCTCGTACTGCGCGGTGTTGTCCAGGTCGTAGGGCGACCGCCGGCCCACGTTGCGCTGGAAGTTCCGCACCAGCTGCTGATCGAGCGGGAAGTTGTCAAAGTTGAACTGGAAGTCCATCGGCTTGACGATGAAACCGCCCCAGGGATTCCGGGTGTCCTGCTCGCTGCTCGTGGTGAGCGGTCCCTCGATTGCCCGGTCCCACTGGTACGACGCGTACACGTCAAGCGCCAGGGCCCGCTCCGCCGACTTGGAGAGGTTCTGGGTGATGTTCAGGGTTGCCACGTTATTGCCGGTGTACAGCGCATCAAAGTCCACCGCGGCGCCGAACATCCGGCTGTAGCTGAAATTCCGCGAGTTGAGCTGGTTACGCAGGAAGCTCAACGCGGCGCGCGAACCGGTGCCGTAGGTGTACGACAGCTTGGCGCTCGCCTGATACGTCGAGGTCGGCGATACCGGAGCCTGACCACCGCGGCAGTCCAGCCCGTAGTTGTTGCGGATGTCCGCGACGTGCGGGTTGGTCGGGTCTGCCGCACCGGCGTCCTTGAATGCGTCACACTCGCCGCGATAGACCGCGAACTTGTAGATGTTCACGCTGTCGGTGCCGCCAGCGACGGGCACCGCCACCGTGGTATCGATCCCGGCGCTGACCAGAATCGGGGCCTTCTCGGCATTGAATCCCTGCGCCGTGCCGGGAGCCGGGAAGTCGGCCGATCCACCCGTCGACTGGCCCAGCAGGTCACCGCTCACATAGAAGCTGAGGTTGCCGGTGATGGGGCCGCCGAAGCCGAGCCGCACCCGGTTCATCCCGACGCTGTTGTTGAGCCCGGTGAGCGCGTCGCTTTCATAACCGAAGGTCCCGCTCCAGGCTGTCCCGCCGCCCCGAGTCTGAACCGCGATCACGCCCGACTGAGCATTGCCGAACTCCGCCGACGAGGCACCGGTGGTCACCGAGGCGTCTTCGAATCCGCCCGGGCTGACCGCGATGGTGCCCGCATCCATGCCGACGAAACCATTGCCGCGATTGCCCGGCGTTACCGGCACGCCGTCAATGTAGGTCACGGCTTCGTCGGTCCGGCCGCCGCGGATGGTGATGGTCCTGGCGCCGTTGCTGGCTACTACGCCCGGCTGCAAGGCCAGCACATCCTGGATCTTGTCGACCGGAAGCTTCTCCACGTAGTCGCCCTGGAGGGTCTGCTTCGTGGTGACCTGGTCGCGGGGCACCAGCGCGTTCTGGGCTCCGACGACGGTGATTTCAGTGATTTCAATGGGGGTCTGCTCGAGGGTGAAGTCCTGGGTGATCGTCTGACCGGCCGCTACGCGAAGGCCGGCTACCCCGACGGGCTTGTACCCCACGAACGTTCCGACCAGCTCATACACACCGGACGGCACGTTGTTGATGAAGTAGTAGCCCTGCGCATTGGCCACCGCACCAAAGGCAGTTCCATTGATTCGGACCTGAGCGCTCGCAATCGGAGCGCCAGCCTGATCTCGAACCCGTCCCTCGATCTTACCAGTCGACTGAGCCAGGAGCGCGCCCGCTCCCAAGGTCAGTGCGACTGCCGCGCACGCAATCCATCGCGCTAGGCGGACGAAGGCGCTAACACTGCTTTCTTTCATGGAAACGTCCTCCGAAGACGTGAACACGACCTGCTGCACCGAAGGATCGAAAGCGCGCACAACCGTGGCGGCCCAAAGGCCACACAGGGGAGTGACATCGCCGGAACAACCTGCAGGAGATTGAGAGTGAAACGGACAAAACGAACTATTTCCCGGCCGCGGCCGTGGTCGGGAGCATGAATATGAAGGCCGTCTCCGTACGTGTCAAGGAACCGTAATGCGTCGAAAACCGAACACTCGTTCTGAGTAACCGTTTGAAACAACAGAGGATGGACCCCGCCGTTTCACGATGGCGACTTTGGTCTCATATCGCTCACCGCGCAATTTCACGCCGCACGGGCGGAACCCGTCTCGGCCCCGCCCCTAACCTCCATTTCAGGGAAGAATCAGGTCCCGTTGGGGCGTGTTGGGGGTGACCCGGGGTCCTCCGAGTCCCCAGAACATGTTCACCTCGCTCCGGACCCCGAACTCGCCCGGCAGATAGATCCCGGGTTCGATAGAGAACCCGACCCCCTGAATCAGCTGTCGGTCGTCGTGGGTCTCGTAGTCATCCAGATGGGGACCCGAGCCATGCAGGTCGCGATCGATCGAATGCCCGGTGCGGTGCACGAAGTAGTCACCCCATCCCGCCTTCTCGATTACCGACCGCGCCGCCCGGTCCGCCTCGAAGCCGGCAACCGGCCTCTTTCCGGCCGCACCCATCACCAGCGCGATCGCCGCATCGCGCGCATCCCGTACCGTCTCCCAGACCCGCTGCACCTTCTCGGGTGGCCGGGCTCCGCTGAATCCCATCCAGGTCTGATCCGCAAACACGGTCGCCAGACCGCGTCCTGCCCAGAGGTCGAGCAGCACGACCTGCTCTTTCTTTAGTACGGCGTCGGTTCCCTTGACCGGTTCGTAATGCGGGTTCGCCGCGTTCGCCCCGAAGGCCACGATCGGCGGATGGTCGAATTCGAGTCCGCGCTGGTGCAGCCCGTCAACCACCCTCCCCTGCAGCTCAGTCTCCCGGATCCCCTCTCCGCGAGCGACCGCCCAGCGGAGTTCTGCCTGGGCCACCTCGGCGAGCACCTCCGCCGCATATAAATGATCGGCCGTCTCCGTCGCACTCCAACTCGCAGCGAAGCGGCTGACCAGCGGCGCCGAGGGCACCACGGTCCCGCCAAGTTTTCGGACCAGCTCGACGACCCCGGCGGGCACCCGGTCCAGATAGGGGACCGCATCTTCCGGCGAGACTTCCATCGCGAGGCGCTTTCCGCGGACGAGAGCGCCCAACTCCTGATGCAGTTCCTCCCATCTGGCGTAGGCGCGGACCTGGCCGGGGAACCCATTCACCGGTTGCAACTCGATCTTGTGCGCCACAGCTGTGGCCTGACCCTCCTGCGGGATAAGCACGAAAAGTCGTCTGCTTCCCATGCCACCGACTCCCAACACCCGACCGGTGACCGGATTGACCGCGCGAAAATCGTAGAGCAGCCAGCCGTCGAGCTGGAGTTCCTTGAGGCTGGCCTGAATCGCCGAGACCTGGGCCGGAGTGATCATCAGTATCCCCCAACGGGCATCGCCCGCCAATGGCAAGCGTCTTCGCCGCGGCCGCGGCAGCGGTCGTGGACCATCAGGCCTTCGAAACCGGTCATCATCCTGAGCAACTCGCCGAAGGCCGCGCCATAGAACGAGCAGGCTCCTCCATCCGGAACCGCGTGGATCGACAGCGGCGATGGCACTTGGGCCACCGCCCCATCCGCGCCCACTCGCAAAGAAGCATTGAGCACCCGGCGCGCCGCATTGGTCGCGACTCGAGCGCCGATCGCCTTCCCCATCCCCGAAGGAGTCACCTGCGCCAGGGCGCGAGCCGGCAACGCGCTTGAGCGGGCAGCATACCGCGCGGCACGCCTTCCCGCATCCGCGAACACGAGCTGCGCGTCGGGGCGGCGGCTCGCCAGCCGGAAGACGGCGATCGCCTCATCGGTCGCAACCCGGCCGTCCTTTTTTACGGCGTCCTGATATCTATTGATCTGTGCGGCCACGGTTGCACTGAGACCAAGGCGCTTGGAGACGATCTCGCCGGCAAGCTCTTCGAGGCCGTCCTCCACCGGCGTGTCGAGGTTACGAAGCGCCTCGAGCAGGCTCAGAGGGATGATGGCGTGAACGGGCAAGTAGGGGAATCGGGCAAGAGGGATCAGGGAGTAGTTGGTCCGGCGGGATTAGAATAACCGAAACTGCTCCCCGGGGACAATCATCAGGAGGTTAGCCGATCAATCCCTTTACATCTCCCCTCGGCTCACTTTCGGTTCCGACCAGCTTTCTGGTCAGCGCTGGCGTGGCCCTGCTCGCCTTTGGCTTCCGCGCCCTGACAGGACTGGGCGCCTTGGCCGCGACCGCGATCGGCAGCGCCATCCTGATCGGAACCGGCCTCCCCGGCGGGGCGGTGCTCCTCACTTTCTTTATAGGAGGGAGTATCGTATCCCGGGTAAGCCCGGATCCCGCCAGCCGTCTGGGGGCAAAGGGCTCCGCCCGCGACCAGTGGCAGGTGTTGGCCAACGGCGGGGCGGCGGCGGCCGGGGCGCTTCTCGGAGGCGGGCCAGGCCTCTGGATCGTGACCGCGAGTCTGGCCGTCGCCGCCGCTGACACCTGGGCGACTTCGATCGGTGCGTGGAGTCGGAGGGCACCTCGTCACCTGCTTAGTGGAAAGGTGGTGCCGCCAGGGACCAGTGGGGGTATTACACTCCTCGGAACGGTGGGAGCGCTGGCCGGAGCGGTGATGGTCGCCGGGGTGGGAGGATTGGTATCCCACCAAGGTCGGCTGCTTGCCTTCGCCACAATGGTCGGCTTCGTCGGCATGCTGGCGGACTCGGCGCTGGGAGCAGGGCTGCAGGGACGGTTCTATTGCGCTCAATGCAGGGAAGACACCGAGCGTAGAGTGCATCACTGTGGGACGCGCAGCGTACCGCGCGGAGGGTTGCCATGGCTGAACAACGATGGAGTGAACGCGCTGGCCACGACACTCGGTGGAATGGCCGGCTGGGCTGGCTGGTGGTGGCTGGGCTCGCGCTGAGCATTGCGGCCTGCACCGCCGACGCTCGTGATCCTGTTGGGATTACTCCGCCGAATGATCCGGGGACGACCAGCGGCGGCGGTGGAGACGGAGGGACCGGGGGCGGTGGGACGGGCGGTGGTGGCACCGGAGGCGGCGGGACCTCGATGGGTGGTTCCGCGGCCGAGGCTCTGGTCGGCGCCTGGGAGAACGTGGTTGCGATCGAGATGTCCGGCGACTTCCAGACTGTCAGGACCCGCTGGGATTTTCGCGACAGTGGAGGCTGCCGTCAGACCGTGAGCACCTTCTCCGTGCTGGACGGGATGACCTTTGTCACGGTCCGGGACTGCATCTTCACGATCAACAACGGCAACGTGGTGATCAGCTTTACTGACGCCATGGCGTCGGTCAGCTTCTCGCTGAGCTTCCCCCAGTTCACCCGCGATCGCATTCTCCTCGGCGGCATCCCCTTCGATCGCACTGCCTGAGGCACGCGTGACCAAGGCCGGGGTCGACGTCCTAGTCGTAGGCGCGGGACCGGCGGGCAGTGCTACGACCTGGCATCTCGCGCGCCAGGGCTATCGAGTGGTCGCGGTTGATCGGGCGACCTTCCCCCGTGAAAAAGCATGCTCCGAGTACATGAGCCCCGAGGCAGTCCGGCTGCTCGAACGGCTTGGTGTGGTTCCATCCCTGGAAGCGGCAGGTGCGTCCCCCCTCTACGGCACAACAGTCATCGGTCCTGCCGGAAGCCGGCTGACTGGATTGTTCGCGCGAGCAGGAGTGACCCTGACCCGAAATGCCGGTTTCTCGATCGCCCGGCGAATTCTCGACCAGCAACTGGTTGACGCGGCCCGCAGTGCCGGCGGAGAAGTCCTGGATGGTGTGGGTCTGGAGGCTCTCCTTTATGAAAACGGCGCCGTGGGTGGCGCCGTGCTCCGCGACGCCGCCGGCCGCAGGCGGACAATTCGCGCGCGCCTCACCGTCGGCGCCGATGGCCTTCGCTCGGTCGTGGCGCGCCGGATCGGGCGGCGGACTCACGGCCGGCCATCCCGGATGGCCTTCGTCGCTCATGTCGCCGGCGTCGCCGGAATGGGCGATGTGGCCGAGATGCATGTGGGTCGCTCGGGATACGTCGGGCTCAACCGACTCGGCAGAGGCGTGACCAATGTCGCGCTGGTCGTTCCCCGGTCTCTCGCCGTTCAGGCGAAAGGCCGGCCCACTGCGTTCTTTCAGGAGCAACTCGATCTTCTTCCCGGAGTGCGCGGCAGAGTCCCGAGAGATGGTATCGTTCGCGAAGTCCTCGTCACGGGACCCTTCGCCGCCTGGTCCGGCAGGGTTGTGACAGACGGTGCGCTCCTCGTCGGGGACGCTGCCGACTTCTTCGATCCCTTTACCGGTGAAGGCATCTACTCCGCCCTGCGAGGTGCCGAGCTGGCCGCGGACGCGGTCGCGGAAGCGCTTCATCGTCCCGGCCAGGTCGCCGCACACCGACTTGCCGGGTACGTTGGAGCACGCAAGCGAGCGTTTGCCGGAAAGTGGGCTTTGGAACGCCTCATCGGGTACGCCATGCTCTTGCCACCTTTGTTCGATCGCGCAGTGGAGCGGCTGGAGCGCCGTGGACTGGCGCACACCTTGATTGGCGCGACAGGAGACCTGCTGCCCGCCCGCGAGGTATTGCATCCCGGTTTCCTGGCCAGGATGGTCCTCTGATCGTCCCCGATATTGATCGCGCCGTCTTCCGCCAGCTCCTTGGCCGCTTCGCGACCGGGGTCACCATCCTCACTGCCAGAGACGGGGGAGGCAGGATTGCCGGGATGACCGCCAACAGTCTGGCCTCGGTTTCCCTGGTACCGCCTCTCGTCTCCGTCTGCGTCGAACGCCTCGCCGAGATGCACCAGGTGCTGAACGGGGCCACGCGATACGTCCTCAACGTCTTGAGCGAGGCGCAGGAAGAGCTGTCCCGCCGGTTTGCCGAATTGCCCGTTGCGGAGAGATTCCATGGTGTGTCCTATCGGGAGACGGAGGCCGGGTTGATCGTGCTCGAGGGAGTGCTGGCCCACATCGAATGCGAGCGGTTTGCCGATTTTCCTCTCGGCGATCACACGCTATTCGTCGGTCGAGTAACCGGAGGTTCATCTGGAGAGGGAGCTCCGCTGCTGTACTATCGCGGCAACTACGGCTCCATGAGATCATTGTGAGCGGAGTCGAGCTTGCCACGATCGGCCGGGAATTGCTGGATGATCCTACTGCCGATCCGGCCTCGGTCCGGGAATCACTGCACAACATCGCGCGATCGAATCGCTGGTTTGGCGGGCGTCTCGCGGTTCGTCACGGCCTCGACCAGCTCTGCCGAGATCTGCCCGCCGGCATGACTCTCACGATGCTGGACGTCGGCACCGGACTCGGTGATCTCCCGCTGGACGCTGTGAGGTGGGGCGCCAGTCGCGGCCTTCGGCTGGTTCCGTTCGGACTCGAGCGGAGTCGCCCCGCGGCACACCTCGCCCGGGACGCCGGCCTCCCCATGGTCCTGGGATGCGCCGGCGCACTGCCCATCAAGCCTCGCTCGGTAGACATCGTCGTGCTGAGCCAGGTCGCTCATCACATGCATAGCGACGCTGTAATCCGAATGGCACGAGAGCTGACTAAGGTGTCTCGGATCGGCGTGGTGCTGGCGGACCTCCGCCGGTCCCGGCTGGCGATGGTCGCCTTCTGGTTCGGCTCGCGAATACTCCGGTTCGATCCGGCGACCCGCGCCGATGGACTCACCTCAGTGCGGCGCAGCTACACCCGGATGGAGCTGAAGACTCTGCTCTCTCGCGCCGGCATCGATGCAAAGGTCGAACAGCGGCCCGGGTTCCGGTTGGTCGCAACATGGAGCAGCGGATGAAGACTGTAGACGAACGGCGGATGTGTGCGCCGGCCGACCTGGTGTTCAAGGCCGCGAGCGAGGTCGAACGCTGGCCCGATTGGCTCTCGCACTATCGCTGGGTGCGCATCCTCGAACGAAGGCCGCAGAGCGTGCTGGTCGAGATGGCGGCATGGAGACCATTCTCTGTAGGTAAATACCCTACATGGTGGGTATCCGAGATGTGGGTGAAACCGGCCGATCTTGAAGTCCGATACCGACATATCCGAGGGGTGACAACGGGGATGGACGTCATATGGCGGCTGGTGCCCTCCGGCGAATCAACGGACGTCTCCATTATTCATGAGTGGGACGGCCCTCGCTGGCCCCTGATCGGGCGCACTGCGGCGGAACTGGTCATCGGGCCGGTGTTTGTGCACGGCATTGCGTCGCGAACGCTGGCGGGAATAGCCCGTCACGTGGAACAAGCCGCGATGGGAACGGCGGTAACGCCGTGATGAGGTGACGGAGACAAGAGGTAACATGGAAAATCAGAGAAGGGTCGTCATTACTGGCATCGGTGCCATCACTCCCATCGGCATTGGAGTGGACGCCATGTGGCACGGCCTGCAGAGCCGCCGCTCGGCGGTGCGTGAAATCACCCGCTTCGATGCAACACCATTCAAGTCGAGAATCGCCGCTCAGGTTGATGACTTCCATCCCGCCGATCACATCGAGGAGCGGCGGGCCCGACGGCTCGATCGCTACTCGATGTTCAGTGTGGCAGCGACCCGGATGGCGCTCAAGGACGCCGGCATTGACCTCGCGAAAGAGGATCGGGACCAGATTGGCGCGATGATGGGTACGGCGCTGGGCGGCATCGCCCGGGCCGAAACCGAGCACCGCCACTTCGTCGAAGGCGGAGTGCGGGCGGTGGATCCAACGCTCGCCCTGCAGGTCTACGCCGGTGCGGCGAGTTGCAATATCGCGATTGAGTTCGGGCTCTGCGGACCCAATTCGACCAACGGGATGAGCTGTGCTTCGGGCACCATCGCGGTCGGCGATGGCTTCCGCGCCATCCTGCGGGGCGATGCGGATGTCATGGTAGCAGGCGGCGCCGAGGCTCCCCTGGCCCCGCTCTGCTTTGCCGCCTTTGCCATTATCCGTGCGATGTCTACCCGGAATGATGATCCTGCGACGGCCAGCCGTCCTTTCGACCGCAATCGCGATGGGTTCGTGATGGGGGAAGGCTCGGCAGTTGTCGTTCTCGAGGAGAGGAATCGGGCGCTCAGCAGAGGCGCCAAGATCTACGCCGAGGTATGTGGCTACGGGCTCACCAATGACGCGTTTCATATGACTCAGCCGCGGCCCGATGGCCGCCAAGCGGCGCGCGCCATGTCCCTCGCGCTAGCCGAAGCGCGGCTGACTCCCGGCGAGGTGGGGTACCTCAATGCGCACGGATCGTCGACTCCGCTTAATGATCCGACCGAGACCGCGGCAATCAAGCAGGTGTTTGGAGAAGCCAGCAAGAGTCTCTTGCTGAGTGGGACCAAGGGCTACTATGGCCATGCCCTCGGCGCGAGCGGAGCATTCGAAACTGCCATTTGTGCCTTGGCCAGCAGCCACCGGTGGCTTCCGCCGACGGTCAACCTCGCTGATCCCGACCCGGCCTGTGACCTGGACTATATCGCCGGCGAAGGCCGCGAGGCCGACCCCGAATTCATCCTCACCAACTCGTTCGGTTTTGGAGGGATCAACGCCAGCCTGGTTCTGCGCCGAAACGACCCCTAGAGCGCCGGGGGACCACCGTTTACAGTTCACCGTCCCTCAGGCAGCCTTTCACCCCTTCCTCCCGGAGCCATGGCGTCACTCACCCGGCGGTTAGCGGCAGAAGCCCTCGGCACCTTCAGTTTCGTATTCATCGGATGCGCCTCGGTTACCGCTGCTGGAATCATCGGCGGCGATGGCGGAGTCCTCGGCGTTGCATTCGCCCACGCGCTCGCATTGTCGGTCATGATCACGGCAACGATGAACATCTCGGGTGGCCACCTGAATCCGGCCGTGACGCTCAGCCTGCTCAGCGTCCGACGCATCGACGCCAAATCTGCTCTCCTTTATATAGTCGCACAGTTGGGCGGCGCCGCCCTCGGTGCCCTGCTGGTCAAGCTCCTCTACGGCCACAACTTCACTCATCCGATCACCCTTGGTACTCCGAGCCTGGGTAGTACCATGACCTGGGGCACCGCGATCGGGATTGAAGCCGTGTTGACCTTCTTCCTCGTGTCAGCGGTATTCGGCACCGTGGTATCGCCCGACGCCCCCAAGGTGGGCGGGTTCGGCGTCGGCATGGTTCTGCTGTTTGACATCATCGCAGGTGGTGCCTTGACCGGTGCCGTCATGAACCCGGCTCGCGCGTTTGGGCCCGCACTCATTTCCGGTACCTGGTACGCACAACCTGTCTGGTGGATCGGTCCGATACTCGGCGGGTTTGTCGCGGCGCAGATCTGGGAGAGGGTGTTGTTGAAGAAGGATTGAGGAATTGGGGGATTGGGGGATTGAAAATTCCAACATCAATCCCTCAATCCTCAATCCCTCAATCCCTCAATCTTTCAATACTCTTCGCCCTTCCCCATAATACCAGCACGTACCCCAGGTAAATCACAGTGGCCACGACGTAAGCGGCGACCATGTATCCGCCGTTGCTCGGGGTCTCAGGCATGGCCCTGTTCCTCGGCCTCCTGGGCGAGTCTGATTCCGTAAGCCAGAGTCACCAATCCGACATACAAAAGCGTGAATGCTGCGAAGGAGATCAAGAGCGTCCGCAGCATCTCCGGGTCGAGCGAGGGAGCGCTCGGCTTGAGCACGATCGGCGTCGGGTGCAGCCCCCGAAACAGATAGACGCTCAGGTGAATGAAAGGCACCAGGACCATCGCCATGATGCCGACGACAGCCGAGAGTCGTGCCCGCTCGGTGGGTACCCGGATGGCGGATCGGAGGACCTGGTATCCGAGCAGGAGGAAGAAGAGAAAGAGAGTCAGCGACAGGCGCGCGTCCCAGGTCCACCACGTGCCCCAGATCGGCTTTCCCCAGATGGGACCCGTAGTGAGCACCACGGCACAGAAGATCGTCCCGACTTCGGCCGACGTCGCGGCGAAGCGGTCGAAATGCTGGTCGCCCAACCAGAGATAGAGGATGCTGGCGAGACCGGTCAAGCCAACCGCCAGGAACGCACACCACGCCGATGGCGCATGGATGTAGAAGATTTTCTGAGCCAGTCCCTGCCTGACCTCGGTCGGGGTAAATCGCTGGGCGAGGGTCACCACGACGGCCAGCGCCAGGAGGGCTGCCAGCGTGATGCGCCAGCCGCGTCGGATCAGGATTTGAGCCCGGATGGGATCGACGTTCATTCGTCTACTACAGCGGAGAAGAGAAGCAGTGAGACCGTGATAAATGCCACATCGTAGAGTACCAGCAACCTAAGCCCTCCCGCCACCTCGCTCAACGCACGGCCCGTCAGAAGCCGCATCGTAATCTGCACCGCAAAGACGAGAGGAGGCACCATGAACGGCAGGAGCAGGACCGGCAGCATCAGCTCGGCAAAGCGGGTTCGCACTACGATTGCGCTGAAGAGGGTTCCCACCGAAACCAGTCCTGCCGTGGCCAGAAGAAGGGTGGCCACCAGGCCCGGCAGCGCCTGACTCAGATCGACGTTGAAAAAAAGCACGAACAAGGGCAGAGCGATGACTTCGACCAGGAGCACGAAGGTCAGGTTCGCCAGGTACTTCCCCAGGAACAGCACCTCCCGGGAGACGGGAGCCAGAAGCAAGCCGTCAAAGGCGTGATTCTCCCGCTCGACGGCAAACCCGCGGTTCATGGCCACCACCGCGGCAAACGCGACCGTCACCCAGAGGATTCCCGGCGCGAGATCGATCGTAGCCACCGCGGTCGGGTCGCGCGCGAAGTTGAACACGACGAGGAGCAGAGCCGCGAACATCGCCGCCGAGAGGAAACTGGTGCGGCTCCGCAATTCGGCACGGAGATCCTTGGCCGCAATCGCCAGCGCGAGCCGCAGGCTCTCAACCACGCGCGAGCTCCTGATACCGGGACACGAACTGTTCGAGCGACGCGCCTCGAGGTTCCAGCAGGGCCCACTGTCCAGCTCGAAGGACGCCCACTCGAGTAGCCAGATCCCAGGCTTCGTCCGGATGATGGGTGACGAGAACGACAGCACGACCGCCGAGACACCGCTCGCGCAGGAGGGTACGAAGCAGCTGCGCTGAGCCCGTATCGAGTCCGGTGAAGGGCTCGTCGAGCAGCAGCACAGCGGGATCATGGATCAGTGCGCGTGCGATAGCCACCCGCTGCTCCAGCCCGCGGCTCAGGTCCCGCGGCAGATCCCGGAGTCGGTCAGCCAGACCGAATCCCGCGAGCGCCTCGTGGGCCTTGTGCTCCGGCCGGGCCAGGCCATACAGCCGCGCGGCGAAAGTGAGATTTTCGAGAATCGTGAGGTCGTCGTAAAGCAGCGAGTGGTGGGAGAGAAACCCGATGGGACGGCGGCTCTCGGGTTCGCTCGCACGAAGCTTTTGGCCGGCGATCCGCACCTCACCGGCGCTCGGCTTGATCAGTCCGGCCAGCAAACGGAGCAACGTCGTCTTCCCCGCCCCGTTGGGACCCAGCACCACGAGCACCTCACCGGCGCCGAGACTGAGGTGGACGCCGGAAACGGCACGAACGTGCCCGTAGGCGCGCTCCAGACCGACCGCCTCGAGCGCCGGCCGGTCAGCGGAGAGCATCGATCCGGTCGCCGAGCTCGGATAGATCGAAGGGCTTTACCAGATATCCGCTGTGCGGCAGGTCCAGCACTTTGAGCTGGGGTTTGAGGCTGACGTAGGCGGAAGTGATAATGACGGGAAGGGCCGGCTGGATTTCCCGAAGACGGCGGATGAGCTCGATGCCGTCGGTGTCGGGAAGCCGCATATCGAGTACAGCAACGTCAGGCGGCTGCTCCTGGGCCAACCGAATCGCTTCGGCACCGGTTGCCGCGAACGAAGCGGCGTACCGGGCGGCAAAGTACCGCTCGTAGCTCAGGCGAATAGCCGGCTCGTCCTCGACGAAGAGAACCCGCCGGCGCGCGGGGGGGTGAGCCATCCCCCCCAATATAGCCCTTAGACCGCAGCCTCCAGCTGGAACAAGTCATCCAGTTTGGTGAGTACCAGCAGGAATCGAAGCTCGTCATTCGCATTCCTGAGGACCACCACCTGGCGCCGCTCCGAAGCCCGGCGCTGCACCAGCATGAGCGCTCCCAGGCCCGCCGAATCCACCTGCCGGGTATTGCTCAGGTCGATGATCAGGCGACCGCTACGCTCGGGCAGCTGCTCGAGCAGGGTCACCGCCGCCTGGCGGAACTCGGTGCGGGACTCCAGACCGAGATGCTCGGGTGCTGCCAACTCCAGGGACGTCGTTTGCGTGGTGAACATCGTGTCCTCCCACGCCCGAATACACAGAAGCGCGATCGTTCGCCGCCTGCTACTTCCGCGGGACGCTCGCGCTTTCGCGCTGCACCCGCCTTCGGCACCGAGCTATCTCTTGCGCCACTCGCGCATGAGACCTCTAGTTTTGCGGCCCCGGATCACTCCGGGTGTGCTATTATCGGGCGAGTCAATTGTTTTGGAACCCTTGTGGGTTCCGGCCATAACAATTGGCTAGTCCAGTGCCAGAATACCTTAAGTGATTATAATACAGCAACTTACCGATTTACATTCGGTGCAGATTCGGCCTGTTTTGCCTAGCACTACGCAGCACTTCAGGGAGCTTTGCTAGCCACCAAAATACCCCGGTTCCTGCTCCCCTGCGGCCGATTCTTCCTTACCTTTCCACTTCCTTCAGCCCGCCCGTCTCATGACCGACCAGATCGACACCCTGCTCTCCGAAACCCGGCGTTTCCCGCCGCCCGCGGAGTTCGCCAAGGCCGCGGCAGCGCAGAGCGAAATCTACGGAGCAGCCAAGCGCGATCGCCTGCGGTTCTGGGAAGACCAGGCCCGCACGCTGGAATGGATCAAACCCTGGAAGACCGTGCTCGAGTGGACGCCACCCCACGCGAAGTGGTTCGTGGGCGGGCAGCTCAATGTGTCCAGCAACTGTCTGGACCGCCACCTGTCGGGCCCACGACGTAACAAGGCAGCCATCATCTGGGAAGGCGAGCCGGGAGACCGGCGGGTGCTAACCTACTGGGAGCTGCACCGAGACGTGAATCGCTGCGCCAATGCGCTCAAGGTCCTGGGAGTCAAACGGGGAGACCGGGTGGCAATCTACCTGCCCATGATCCCCGAAGCTGCGATCGCGATGCTGGCCTGCGCCCGGATCGGCGCGGTGCATTCGGTGGTCTTCGGCGGCTTTTCCTCTGAATCCTTGCGCGACCGGATCAACGACGCCCAGGCGGTGGCGCTGATTACGGCGGACGGCGGGTATCGTCGGGGGAGCGTGCTGCCCCTCAAACGCTTCGCCGACGAGGCGATCGAGGAGTGTCCCTCGATTCGGCACGTTGTCGTGGTAAAGCGAGCACCCGGTTCCGCGGGAGACGAGTCTTTCGCCAACATGAAGGAGGGTCGAGACCACTGGTGGCACCGCCTTCTCGATGCGGCGGAGCCCCGCTGTCCCCCCGAGGCGATGGAGGCGGAGGATCTGTTGTTCATCCTCTATACCTCGGGGACGACCGGAAAGCCCAAGGGCATCGTGCACACTACCGGCGGCTATCTCACCCAGACCGCCGCGACGACGCGGTACGTTTTCGACCTGCGGGAGGACGATGTCTTCTGGTGCACAGCCGATATCGGATGGGTGACCGGCCATTCCTACGTGGTTTACGGACCACTGGCCAATGGTGCCACCGTCGTGATGTACGAGGGCGCCCCCGACTGGCCGGAACGGGACCGCTTCTGGAAGATTTGCGCCCGCTATGGAGTGACGGTGTTCTACACTGCGCCCACCGCGATCCGCGCCTTCATGAAGTGGGGTGAGTCCCACCCGGCGAAGCACGACCTCTCCATGCTTCGACTGTTGGGAACCGTCGGCGAACCAATCAATCCCGAAGCCTGGATCTGGTACCACAAGAATATCGGCGGAGAACGCTGCCCGATCGTCGACACGTGGTGGCAGACCGAAACCGGCGGCATCATGATCACCCCGCTCCCCGGGGTCACGACCACCAAGCCCGGTTCGGCGACCATCCCCTTCCCCGGCATCAGCGCCGAGCTGGTGGATCAGACCGGCAAACCGATCGCCAAAGGCGGCGGACTGCTCACACTGACCGAGCCGTGGCCCGGAATGCTCCGCACCATCTACGGAGACGACGCGCGCTACCAGGAGGTCTACTGGAGTAAGTTCCCCGGACGGTATTTTGCGGGCGACGGCGCGAAGGTGGACGAGGATGGGTACTGGTGGCTCCTGGGGCGGGTGGATGACGTCCTCAATGTGGCTGGTCACCGGATCGGGACGATGGAAGTGGAGAGCGCACTGGTAGATCATCCCGCTGTGGCCGAAGCAGCGGTCGTCGGCAAGGCGCACGAACTCAAGGGTCAGGCCCTGGCCGCCTTCGTCACCCTCAAGGAAGGGCACAAGGCGACCAGCAGTCTCAAGGATGATTTGAAGGACCACGTGGTGAAGAAGATCGGCTCGATCGCGAGGCCGGATGACGTGCTCTTTTCGGCCGATCTCCCCAAGACCCGCAGCGGAAAGATCATGCGCCGCTTGCTGAAGGACATTGCCGAAGGACGAGCCCTGGGAGACACCACGACCCTGGCCGATCCTGCGGTGGTCAATCGTCTCAAGGATCAGTACGAGGCGGAGGAGTCGTAGCTCGGCGGCTCGGCGAAAACAAAGACGGTGCAACCAACACTCGACAACAAGAGGTGGCTCGTGAGACTAGTACCTTTGGCGATTGTCTTGGCTGGAGCGGCGATCGCCGTTTCCGCCTTTTCCACCGCTCCCGCCTTACCGGAGATGACGGTCTATAAGACCCCGACCTGCGGGTGCTGCTCCAAATGGGTCGACCACGTGAAGGCGGCGGGCTTCACGGTCAAGACGATTGATCAGCCTGATCTCTCGGAGCTGAGAGCAGACGTCGGAGTGACCAAGGCGCTCTCCTCCTGCCACACGGCGCTGGTCGGTGGATATGTGATCGAGGGACACGTCCCCGCCGCGGATATCCAGCGGCTGCTCAAGGAGCATCCGAAGATCGTCGGCCTCGCCGCTCCTGGCATGCCGGGCGCCGGGCCGGGCATGGACACCAGCAAGGATCCGTACGATGTGCTGGCGTTCGATGCGAGTGGGAAAACCACCGTGTGGGCGAAGCATTAGTGGGATTTCAGATTGAAGATTTCAGATTGAAGATTGAACTGCGGCTCAGACCATACACCTCCTTTGCCTCATCCCTATGGCTTGAAGCTTATGGCCCATCGCTAACAGCTAACGGCTGACGGCTGACGGCTGACGGCTCAAAACTGTATCTGCGCCCCCATCTCTACCACGCGGTTGGGCGGTAGGCCGAAGAAGGCCGTCGCCGTCTGCGCATTCCGGCTCATCAGGACGAATAGGCGTTTTCGCCACATGGCCATCCGCTTGCGCGGTGGGGCGCCGTCCTCTGCCATGGCGGCGCGCGGCGCTACCGGGATCAACGACTCTCGTCCGAGGTAAAACGTCGTTTCCAGCGGACGGACCGTAACTCCACGCGACTGGATCAGCCGCAGCGCTGCCGGCACATCCGGCGACTCCATGAAGCCATAGTGGGCCCGCAGCGCGTAGAACTTCTGGCCCAGGTCGGTGAACTCGAGCCGCTCTTCCTCCGGGACCTGGGGAATTTCTTCGGTCGTAACCGAGAGGAGGATGACCTGCTGATGCAGCACCTTGTTGTGTTTGACATGGTGCAGCAGCACCGGGGGAGCGCCACCGGCGTTCGAGGTCATGAACACCGCGGTACCCGGGACCCGGGTCGGAATCCGTTTCGCGACGTCCCCCAGAAACAGATCCATGGGGAGCGAAATCTCCTCCATGATCTCGTTGAGCCGCCGCCGGCCCTGCTTCCAGGTGCTCATCAGGGTGTAGATCACCAAGGCGAGCACCAGCGGGAACCAGCCACCCTGCTCGACTTTGATCAGGTTCGCCGATAGGAAGGCAAGGTCCACCACCAGGAACAACGTGGTGAGCGCTCCGCTCTGCAGCCGGCTCCAACCCCACCGTTCTCGTGTCACCTTGTAGAACAGCAGGGTCGTGATCGTCATCGTCCCGGTCACCGCGATGCCGTAGGCGGATGCCAGGTGGGACGACGTCTTGAAGGTCGCGACCAGCGCGATGCAGGCCACCATCAGCCACCAGTTCACCTCCGGGATGTAGATCTGGCCCCGTTCGGTATAGGAGGTGTGCTTGATGGTTACCCGCGGACAGTACCCCAGCTGCACCGCCTGCTGGGTGAGAGAGAAGGCGCCGGAGATGAGGGCCTGGCTCGCGACAATCGCGGCGGCGGTTGCCACTACTACCATCGGGTAGAGAACACCGCGGGGCACCAGGCCGTAGAAGGGGTTGCTGGCGGCTTCCGGATGGGTCAGCAGCAGCGCCCCCTGACCGAAGTAGTTGATCATGAGCGCCGGGAGGACCAGGCCGAACCAGGCCACCCTGATGGGCCGCTTCCCGAAATGTCCCATGTCGGCATAAAGCGCTTCACCACCGGTTACAACGAGCACGACCGATCCGAGGATGAGAAAACCCTGAACCCCGTCGCGCAGGAAAAAATCCAACGCGTACCACGGGTTCATCGCCCGGAGCACCGAGGGATAGTTCGCAATCCCTCCCAGCCCCAGCAGCGTGATCGAACTGAACCACACGATCATGATCGGCCCGAAGACCCGCCCTACTCGCGTCGAACCGTGACCTTGGAAGACGAACAACACGACGAGAATGACGATCGTGATGACCCAGACCACGTGATCCAACGACGAGGTAGCAACCTTCAGTCCTTCCACCGCGCCCAGCACGGAGATGGCTGGGGTGATCACTCCATCGCCATACAGCAGGGCGGCTCCGAACAGTCCGAGCGTAACAAGTACCCACCGGCTGTGGCCTTCCTGCCGCGGCCGGATCAGCGCCAGAAGCGCGAGAATCCCGCCCTCGCCGCGGTTGTCGGCCTTCATGACGCACAGGATGTACTTGAAGGAGACGATGAAATTGAGGGACCAGAAGATGAGCGAGAGAACGCCGAGGACGTTGTCGTTGGTGAGGGGAATGCTATGGGCCCCGGTGAAACACTCCTTGAGCGCGTACAGCGGACTGGTGCCGATGTCGCCGTAGACGACCCCAAGAGCGGCGAGAGAGAGCGCGGCAAGCGCCCGTCCCCGGGCCGGCGTGCCGCCTGGCGCGGCGCCGTGGCTCACTGCGACAGCGAACCAGGTGGCGCGGCCCGGCGGCGCCAATCGAGCAAGGCCACAATGAAGATCAGCGTGATGATGACGGCCGAGCCCACGCACCAGCGGCAGATGGCCTTGATGACGAACAGCTCGAGGTAGGTCAGATAGATCGTGAAGGCCAGCCCTGCACCGGAGAGGATCAGAAGGAGGCGAGAGCTGATCGCGGCGGCCGGTCGCCGCAGCGTGTCCATGCTCAGAACCAGGAGGACGAGATATCCTACCACGCCGTAGAGCGCCACTTCCAAGCCGAGAAAGCGGCTGAACGGACTGGTCTGGACGGTTTCACACCCTCCGGTGCCGCAGGCGAGCGTGCCGATCCGGCCGATCTTGTACAAATACAGGTAAAGCGACACGAAGAAGCCAGCCAGGCTCAGCAGGGCCGCAGCCATGCGGTACTTCATGGCTTCGCCGCGGGCGCCGGGCTCAAGGAGTCTACCAGCTTCTTGATTTCGTCAAACGCCATCCGTCCCGGATAGAGACGGCCGCCGATCAGAAAGGTAGGCGTCGACGTCACCCCAACCGCTACGCCTTCGCGCGAGCTGGCTTCGATCCTCCCGGCGTACTTCTTCGACTCCATGCAGGCATCGTACTTCGGCACATCGAGGCCGACGGCCTTGGCGTAATCCCGGAAGATTCCGCTGGGGTCGCTCTTGGTCGTCCAATCCGGGGTCCAGGAATAGATCCGGTGGTGCTGGTCCCAATACTTCCCCTGTTCGTCCGCACACGCCGCGGAATGGGCAGCGACCCTGGTGTGCCGGTGAATCTGGTCCAGCGGAAAATCCCGATAACGCCAGCGCACCCGGCCGGTCTGAATGAGGCGTTCCTCGACCGAAGGCATCTGGACCGTCTCGAAGTCCTGGCAGGCCGGGCACTGATAGTCGGCGTATTCGGTGATCTCGATCGGCGCCGAATCGGAGCCCAGGAAGTAGCCGCGAAACCCGGCCGTGTCAGCCGGGAGGACCTGGACGTTGGCGGGGATGCTGATCGTCGGCCGCCGCATCACCAGGTAGCCGATCACCGCCAGGCCCGCCACCCCAAGAACTCCCAGGATCGTGTAGAAGCGCTTCATTTCGCCCGCCGCCATGGTTGGTCGTCCTCCGGCTCGTCGAATGGGTTGCCGCCCCGTGCAGCCTCGTCCACGATCCGCCGGCTTTCGGCGATTTCGGGCGTGTCATAGGTACTTCGCACTTCATAATGAAACAATTCGCTGCGAACGTCTCCCAACCGCTTCAATAACTCCGGTACAGCGTCGAGCAATCGATCGGAGCGATCAAGCTCTGCTATTCGGGCAGCGAGGGCCCGCAACAGGTCCAACAGCTGCTTGCGACGGGCGTCGCCGTACACCTCATCATGCTCTGGCATGGCGAAGAATCTACAATGGCCGGTGGAACCAAGGGAGGAACCCGGAGTTTGCTCCACCGAGTCAGTCAAGTTATATTCCCGTCGCACTTTAAGGCACCCAAAGGAGAGCACTTAGAATGGCGAAGAGTAAGTCCGCACGGCGGACCCCGGCCGCTCCCCGACCTTTCGAGCAAGCCCGGGATGAGTTGTTCAGTCATATCCTGCGTTGTGGAGTCCTGGAAGCTCTGCCCGAACATCAGAAGGAATGGTTCGACGATACCATGCAGTACCTCGGTGAGCGCTACAACGATCTCACCGCGGAGGAGCTGGCCCAGGTTCGCACGCTCGGAGAGCGTTACGTCCAGCCGGTGATGGGACGCGGCACGCCCAACGTTGAAGAGGAAGCCGCCGTCGAGTAGGAAACCACGAGCTATCGGTTTGGTGAGCCGCCCGCCCAGGGCGGCTCGATTGTTTTCAGGGCAAGCGTCGCCAGCGGTAACCGGCGGCGATCCGAAGACCACCTCCAATCCCCGCCTCGAGTGCCCAACCGCTGCGCGTGCCGGGACGTGATTCCACGCCGAGGCCGAGCACCATGTAGCCTTGCGTGTCACCGGTGGATTCAACGTCGGCGACGGCGGCGCCACCGAGCGCGTAGAATCCGACGCCATGAGTCGCTCGCGGGCTCAGCAGAAAGTGGCCCAGCAGCTCGCCACGAAAGGCCACGTCCCCATCTGACGTGCCTGCCGCGAGTGTAAGCGCCAGACGCGTGCGTTCACCGGGCCGAACTGCCGCGTAGCCCCCTCCCGCGACCAGATCGGGCGTGGCGAAGGTCGCCACCGCGTGCACTCCGTATTCCACCAGATGCTGAGCCGCCAGCGGACGCCCCGCCAACGCGGCACACAGCCCGGCCACGACGACGGTCGCGGTCCGGTTCACCGCCTACCCGAGGACGAGATCGTAGGTAATCCGGATATCGGGGGCGAGGCTGTGAATCACCGAGCAGTACTTCTCGATCGAGAGGTCGATAGCGCGTCGCCCCTTCGCTTCATCCAGCCCGGTTCCACTGAGGTGATAGGTCAGGTGGATCGCGATGTAGCGACGCGGCTCCTGTTCGCGCCTGGTCCCGGACATCTCGATGCGAAATGATTGCAGCTCGATCCGCATCTTCTCCAGGATCGAAACGACGTCGGACCCGGTGCAGGACCCGGCCGCCAGGAGAAGAAGCGCCATGGGGCCCGGCGCGGTCTGGTTGGAGCCGTCTATGTGAACCGAGGGCGCGCTTCCGCAGACGCCTTCGAATTCCATCTCTCGCTGCCAGGTCAGCGTCGCAAGTTTGGTTTCTTGAGCCATGAATCAGTGAAGGTTAAGACGAAGGGTTCACCCGCCGACAGGACGACGGGCACCGGTAGCGGCATGCTGATAATCCCAAATGGCGTACAGCGCGATCGCTGCCGTCGCCCAGGCCAGCGGCCGCACCAGAGGAGAGTCGGTAAGAGCGGCGGCCAGCGTCAGCATCTGCGCCAGGGTCACGGCTTTCCCGCCCAAACGTGCTGGAATCGAGGCGGCTCGCCCGCTGATCAGCGTGACTACAAAGGCGACGGTGGCCACCACATCCCGCGCCAGCACGCCCAGGATCTCATACCAGGTGAGCCGTCCGGAGAAGAGCACCACCGCAAAGGCGGCGGCCATGAACAGCTTGTCCGCTACCGGATCAAGGAACGCCCCCAGCCTGGATGGACCGACTCGCCGCGCCAGCGCACCGTCGAGCAGGTCGCTCACCCCTGCGATCACGAGGATCACCAGCCGATGGTCATCGTCCTGCGTCAGGACAAACCATGCGGCGAGCGGGAGCCGAAGCGCGGTGAGCGCATCGGCCGCGCCGAAACGCGGTGCGGCGACTTGCTCGGCTTCTGAGCGAGGACTACTTTCGGACATTCTTTCCACTCTCCAAGGCGAGGCGCGATGGATCTCCAGCTCCTCAAGAAAACCGCCATATTCGCGGACCTCGACGACGGGGAACTTGCCCGCGTGGCGGAAATTTGCAAAGAGCAGACCTTCAAATCGGGGCAGCACATTTTCAAGGAAGGCGAGCCGGGAAATCGCTTTTACCTGATTGTTTCGGGAGACGTCCGCATCAGCCGCGACATTCCGGGAAGCGGTGAAGAAGCACTCGCCATCCTGCAGCCGGGCGCCTGCTTCGGGGAGATGGCGGTGTTCGATCGCTCCGAGCGTTCGACCGACGCGGTCGCGAATGGCCCCGTCACCCTCATGACCATCACGCGGCCGGATTTCGAGATTCTGCTCGACTTCAACCGCGACATGGCCTACAAGATTCTCTGGTCGATGGTTCGGCTGCTCTCCTCCAGATTGCGGGTGACCAACGATAACCTCCGCTCACTCCTCGCCATTTCGATGTTCTGAGGCGTTCGGCCGTCAGGATACCGCCTGATGTCGAGCTTCTCGCATTCCTGCACCCAACTCACCGGGATCATGGGCGCCCGCCTGGGGGACGCGGCCGGGCTGGCCGCTCTCGCGGCTGGCGCCGCCAGCGCCGCGGGACTGACCCCCTATGGTCCTCCGGTCCTCCACTCCGGACCCAAAGGCACCGTGGTCGCTGTCCTGTGTCACGGTGGCCATCTGATTCTGCATGTCGAGCCCGATGTGGGACGCTGCCTCGTGGACATCGTCGCGGCGACCCCGAACGCAGCTTCCCGAGGCACTGATGCCCTGGCGAGGCGGCTCCACGCTGAAGGACACCACTGATGCTCAAGGAAAGCCCCGATCACCACGACGCCGATCTGATTCTGAAGATGTACGATCTGCGGAGGGAAGCCGTGCTGCGGGAGTCGCGCGCGAAACTCCGAGTCGAATTCTGGCCCCGCGACGCCGAGGAGGCGATTGCGATCACTCGCGGTGACCATCCGCTCAATACTGCGTACCGGCAGGTATCAACCTACTGGGAGATGGTATACGGGATGGCCCACCACGGGGTGATCCATCCCGACTTCCTGATCGACAACAACGCCGAAGGTCTCACGATTTTCGCGCGGATAGAGCCGTATCTCGCAGAGATCCGCGCCGCTACTTCACCGCGGTCCTTCCAGCACGCCGAGTGGGCAGCCGAGCACACCGAAATGGGGCAACGCCTGATGAGCATTTTCCGGCCCCGGGTGGCTCACGAGCTGGCGGCTCGAAAAGCGCGACGCTAGCGGCCTCCGCCCACGCCTCGCACGATGCCTTCCGCGCGTACCCCGCTTGGGAAGTGCCCCGCCACGGCGAGTACCTCCTCCGCGGTCACGGCCCGATAGCGGTCCGCTGTTCCTTCCAGGTCGGACAAGCCATTGCCAGTGAGCCAGGCCTCGACGATCTCTGAAGCCAAAGCCGAAGCCGACTGGCGCTCCACGTCAACCTGGCCCGCCAGATAGTTTCTGGCCCGGGTGAGCTCATCTGCGGTCACCCGGTCCGCAGCGAAGCGCGACAGTTCTTCCAGCATCGCCGACCGAGCCTCCTCCTCTCGCTCCGGCGCGGTTGCGATGTAAGTGACCAAGGCACCCGCCCGTCCCTTTTGCCATGAAGACGCCATGACGGTGTAGGCCAGCGATCGTTTGTCGCGCAGCGTTTCGAACAATCTGCCCCCGAGCCCGCTGGCAATCGCGGCCCAGATCTCAGCGGCGAGCCTCTGGGAGCTCTTGCGGGAAGGTCCCGGGAAGGCCATCGCGACAGCCGTCTGTGCCTTGCTCCGGTTGACGACTCGCTCGACCGGCTCCCCGTCGAGAACCCAGTGGAGATCCTCCGGCGCTCGAGCCTGAGTCCTGGCTGCGTCCTCGCCGAACACGCCGGCGAGAGCATCCCGCGCCTGCTCCTGAGTCAGGTCGCCGACTGCTACGACCACACCGCGCGCCGGATCGAGGCGGGTCCGGTGCCAGTTTCGCACATCGTCCGGAGTGAGACTCTCGACGGTGTCCGGCATTCCGATGGCGGGAATTCCATAACCGCGATCTCCGTACGCCGCGCCGAAGGCGAGCTGGAAGGGATAACGGAACATGTCGTCCGTTACCTGAGCCGCTTCCTCGGCGAGCAGTCTCTGCTCCGCCCGCACTTGTTCTTCGACGAATCGCGGCTCCCGGAAGACGGACCTCAGGAGTCCTGCCGCTTCCGCCAGATTCGGCGCCAGCACCGTGGTACCAAAACCGCACCAATCGTAGGTCACGCTCGACCCGAGAGAGCCTCCCAGCCGCTCGAAGGCGAAGGCCAGGGCGGCTGCGTCGAGTTCCCCTGCTCCGCGAATCGCACTGCGGATCGTCAGGGCGCCGAGTCCTGCCTGGCTCGCATCCTCGAAGTGCCCGCGCGGGACGTAGAGTCCGAGTGAGACAGTCGGCACCCCTGGTTTGCGCTTGATCAGCAGGTCCCATGCGGGGAGCGCCGCATGCAGCACGCCCGCTTCCTCGCAGCTCGAGCTCTTCCGTGGGACTCGGGCGGGCGCCGGTGCGGATGAAAGCTCGCGGGGGCTGCTGGTTCCGCGTCGGGCGAACGCAGTGGTGATGATGCCAGGCGTCAGATCATCCCCCCGGTCACGCGGGTGGCAAACCACCACGGCCAGCCGATCCGGCAGCAAGACTCTCGCGGCCGCTTCGCGGACCCGATCACCGCCGATCGTGGCGAGCTCCTCAAACTCCCGATCCAACAGCGAGATGTCCTCGAGCGCTTCGGCTCCCGCGAGTGCGGCCGCTCGACCCACCATGGACTCCATTCGGCGAGCCCACCGGGTAAGGAGAAGCGCCCGGGCCCGATCCAGATCGGCGGGGGGCGCGCCCTGAGTTCTCAGCCGATTGACCGCGGCGGCCGTCGCGTCGAGCACTGCCTCCATTCGGCCCGGCTCGCATTCCGCGCTCACGCTGAAAACGCCGATCTCGGTCGGGGAGTAATGGTGCGCGCCCACCGATGTCGCGATCCCGGCCTCGCGCAGGCTCTGGTACAACCAGCTTCCTCTTCCCGCACCAAGAATCGCCGCAGCCAGATCGAGGGCCACCGCGTCGCGATCCAGCGCGGGCACGCCTTGCCATCCGATCGCCAGCTCACTCAGCGTCACATCGGCACGCAGAGTCCGTCCGCGGATGTCGCGGCGCTCCGGCTCGGATGGGGAGGGGTCAACGGCGCCAGGGGCCGGTACCCAGTCTCCATAAGCGACGCGAGCCAGATCCAGAGTGGCATCAGGATCCACGTCACCCACGATTCCGACAATGGTTCGTGACGGCACATAGCGGGACTTGTAGTACCCGAGGACGTCCTCCCGGGTGAACTTCGCGAGATCCTCCTCTCGCCCAATCCGCCAGCGCCGCATTCGGTGCCGGTCGTACATGGTTTCATGCAGGGTTTCCGCGGTGAGCGCGGCGGGAGTGTCCAGCTTTCTGCGGGCCTCCTGGATGACTACGGCAAGCTCCCGGCGTAACTCATCGGGATCGATGAGTGAGTGCTGCAGCGCATCCGATTGAATGTCGATCGCGGCCGGCAGACTGGAGGCCGGCAAGGCGACAACGTAGGAGGTGTGATCGTAGGTAGTCGAGGCGTTCAGGTACCCGCCGGCCGCCTTGGTCTCTTTAGCGATTTCGCCGACTTTCCGGCGGGGCGTACCCTTGAAAAACATGTGCTCTAGCACATGGGAGATGCCGACCCACCGATCCGGCTCGTCGAAGAATCCGGCCTTGACGTGAGTGACGACCGCGGCGACTCGCGCGGATCGTTCGGGCAGCACGAGCAGGGTCAGCCCGTTAGGGAGCACCTCGCGGCGCACTCCCTGGGTCCATCCGGTAAGAGGAAGATGTGAGATGGCCATGCTGAAAATGGTAGCGCCGCACGAGGGTGCGGCGCTACCACAGCCGGAGAAGCCGGCCGCTGAGAGAAGTTGCGCTCAGACCAGCCGAAGAACCCCCGCCTCCACGCTACCCAGAATGAACGCTTCGGCGTCGGTGGTCGGGATGATCACCCCGGTCTCCGCCACTCCGCGCCGGGCCAGATCAACCATGAACTCGATCATCGTGGCGTGGGCCCACTCCCGGTCCGCTGCTTTCATTTGTAGCAGAATCTCTTCCCACGAGCCGCGGAAGGTCCGGCCGGTGAGAGTCGTTACCGCGTGAGGCCCGCCGCCGGTCGGTCGTTTCTGCATCGCGTGCAATTCGGTGAGCAGAGTCCCGAAGAGCTCGAGCTGTGTGGGGTCACGCAGAGTGCCGTCCGGCTGGGTCGCCTCGATTTCGGCCAGCAACAGGTCCAGGGTGTCCGGTTCCCCCGCGACCTCACCCAGCCGGGTAAACCAGGGCCGCAGCTCGGGATCATCATCCGGCAGGTGGTAGACCGCTTTCTTGAGCTCGATCAATCGCCAGATGCCGAGTTCGTCGTAGTGATCCTCAGGGACAGTCTGGTGCAGATGATGAAGCCCCGCCTCGGTTTCGCCGCGATCGTAGAGCATATTCGCGAGATAGATTCGCGCCTCGCTGTAATGCGGATCGATCTGCAGCGCTCGGCGCAGCCAGTAGAGCGCGCCGCTTTCGTCGTTCAGCCGATGCGCCGCGTAGCCAACGCAGGCCGAAGCCTCGGCGCAGTCGGGTTGAGCGTTCACCGCGAACTCGAAGAACCGCTGGGCCGCGGCGAGAATTCCCTCGCGGAACAAGGCACGGCCGATCTGCAGCATCAGCTCGTGATCGTCCCGAAAACCCAGCACCAGGATCTGTTCGAACGCCGTTAGTGCTCCGTGACGGTCGCCCAGCTTGAGCAGCACCTCTCCGTAGCCCGCCAGCGCGTCTTCATGATCCGAATCGAGCGCCAGAGCGGTCTCAAAACTGCGCCGCGCCCACGCGATCTCTTCACGGGCGAGAAACGCGTAAGCCATCCCAACGTGGAGTTCCACGGAGTTGGGATAGAGGGCGGTGCCTTCTCGGAGAAGCTCGACGGCCTCGTCGTAGTGGCCGTCGTTGTACAACTGGTGGGCGCGTTCGTCGTAGTCGTCGGAGCTGAAAAACCGATCGTCCATCGGGGGGTGCCTCCGGTGACGAATGATCTTAAAGTAGGAAGGTGGCCCATCGGGAACAAGGGAGGTCTCCGTTCCCAAGTCCTTCCCAATTGACAATCTACGCGTCTAAAATATATTACTGTCTGGTCAGTTATTTAGGAGAAAGGCCATATGTCGAGCTCTACTGCTGAGGACCGCGTGCCCCGCTGGCAGCGACGACCCGAGTCGCGACCCGAGGAGATTCTCGAGGCAGCGCTGCACGTGTTCGGCGAACAGGGATTCGCCCGTACTCGACTGGAAGACGTGGCGAAACGCGCCGGGGTGAGTAAGGGAACGCTCTATCTCTACTTCAAATCGAAAGAGGATCTCTTCCGCGAAATGGCGCGGGCCTGCGTGAGGGCCAGTCTCGCTGAAGGGGAAGAATTCGTCCGCACCTTCCAAGGCTCGACGAAAGACCTGCTCGAGCAATTCATCGTGCGCTACTGGGCCAGGATGAATGAGCCTGACAAGGTCCGCCTCGTGAGAGTGGTGTCCCTCGAATTGACCAACTTCCCCGAGCTGGCGCGTTTCTACTTCCAGGAAGTCGTCATGCGGATGCGGACTCTGATCCAGTCCATCATCCAGCTGGGGATCGAGCGGGGCGAGTTCAGGCCGGTGAATCCTGGGTTCGCCGCCCGGGCTCTGCAGACGCTGTGCGCCCAATTAGCGCAGTCACAGTACCACTACCGTGCCTACGATCTCCATCCCATGTCGCACGATGAACTCCAGTCGGGGATCATCGACCTGTTCCTGAATGGGGTCCTGCAGCAGCCCGGTTCAGAGTTGAAGGAAAGTGTATGACCCGGATCCCATTGGTGATTCTCACCTCTCTCGCCCTCACTCAGAGCGCCGCGGGGCAGGTCAGCCCCGGGCCGCTCACCCTGGCTCAAGCCATTGCGCTCGGGCGGGAGCGCGGCATCAACGCGGCACTGGCCCGTTACAACGTCCAGGTGGCGGATGCGCGCGCCGGCCAACGGCGGGCAGATCTCCTGCCGACCGTCACGCTGAACGGTTCCATCGCGCGAAAGACGATCAACTTCGAAGAGTTCGGATTCCCCGGGATCATCGGGGTCGGCCCCGACTTCAATGTGGTCAATTTCAACATCCAGGGCTCCCAGACGATTTTCAACATGAGCTCGATTTCGCGGCTTCGCGCGGCCAAGGATTCGGCATTGGCCAGCGGCTACGACGCGCGAGCGGTTGGTGACCTCTCTGCAGCTGAGGCAGGCCTCGCATACTTGCAGGTCTTGAGCGCCGAGGAAGCCGTCACGGCCCGGCTGGCCGACAGCAGTATCGCGGCAGAGCTGCTGGACCAGGCGAAGAAACTGACCGCGGCAGGGGTGAGTCCGATCATCGACCAGACCCGCAGTGAGGTGAACTTCGCCACGGTCCGGACGCAGCTCGAGGTGGCGCGCAACGAGCGCGACCGGGCTCGGCTCGATCTGGCCCGCGCTCTCGAGTTACCTCCATCACAACCGATTGTTTTGTCGGATTCGCTCGGGCCGGCCACGCTGACTGTGCCAAAGGACAGCGACGAGGCCGTCGCCTTCGCGCTGGCGCACCGGCCCGACCTGCTGGCCGAGGAGCAGAGAACCAAGTCGGTCGAAACCTCGCATCGCGCGATTGGACAGGAATACATCCCCAATCTCGTCGCCAGTGGAGCCCTGTTCGAGAGCGGGAAGGAATTCAGCACCCTCGACAACACCTACGTGGTGCAGCTCGGCATCAGCCTCCCCTTGCTCGATGGCTTCAAACGGCCGGCCCGGCAACAGGAAGCGCAGGCGCGGGTGGACGCGCAGAAGCTGCGGGAAAGTGACCTCCGCCTGGAAGTGGAGACCGAAACCCGCCAGGCGCTTCTGGATCTCACCTCAGCCGAGCAGCAGGTAACTCTGGCCACCGACCGGGTGCGCCTCTCCGAGCAGGAGCTCGCCCAGGCTCAGCAGCGCTTTGACGCAGGTGTGGCAGGCAGTATCGAGACGACCAACGCCCAGGGCGCGCTATTCACCGCCCGAAACGCGTTGATCCAGGCTCGCGTTGGATATGCAACCGCCCGGGTGAGGACCTATCGGGCGCTGGGTGTCGTGGATCAACTCCAGTAATAGAATCGAATAGGAAGCTTTCTATGGCAACGCATGCAGTAGAATCGACTCTCGAGACCTCAGTCCCCGTCAGGAAACGACGGGTGCTACCGATCATAGTCGTGACAACCGCCGCGCTCGTCCTGGGAGCGTTCGCCGTCACCAAGTGGCGCTTCTCCCAAGTCCACGAGACGACAGACAATGCCCAGGTTGATGGCCACATCACGATCATCTCGCCCCGGGTTCAGGCCTTCGTCGCTCAGGTTAGGGTGGACGACAACCAGCAGGTGAAACAGGGCGACACGCTGGTCGTGCTGGACGATCGGGACCTGCGGGTGAAGGAAGCTCAAGCCAGAGCCGATCTCGCGAGCGCGCTGGCGGCAGCGGGAAACCACACCCGTGGTGGGCAAGCCCAGGCCCAGCTGGCCTGGAGCGAGGCTCAGGCTTCGAGCGCGCAGGCCAACATCGCATCCGCCGAGGCCGCCGCCCGGAAAGCCGAAGCGGACCTGGAACGGATGAAAGTGCTGGCCAATGAACGCATCGTACCGGCGCAACAACTGGACGAATCCGAGGCTGCGGCTGATGCCGCCAAGGCCAATCTCTCCGCCGCACAGAAGCAGGCCTCCGCAGCGCAGAGCCAGGTCTCGGCGTATGGTGCGGCGGTGACCGGGGCGACCGCCCGGCTGGAGAGTGCTCAGGCAGCGCTCGACAACGCGCAGCTCCAGCGGAGCTATACCGTCATTACAGCTCCCATGGCGGGGGTCGTGGCCAAGAGGAGCGTGGAGCCCGGCGCTCTGGTCAGTGTTGGCCAGGGATTAATGCAGCTGATTCCGGAAAACGACATGTGGGTCACGGCGAACCTGAAGGAGACGCAGGTCCGCGATGTAAATCCCGGCGACAAGGCCACCTTCACGGTTGACGCCTATCCTGGCCGCACCTTCTACGGTCACGTCGAAAGTCTGAGTCCGGCGACCGGTGCCAGGTTCTCCCTGCTGCCGCCCGACAACGCTACGGGGAACTTCACCAAGGTGGTGCAGCGGGTCCCGGTGCGAATTGCGGTCGATTCCGGTGCAGATGCCGAGCATCCACTTCGCCCGGGCATGTCGGTCGACGCCACGATCCAGACCAAGTAAGGACCGATGGCCACGTTTGCACTGCCCGCCCGGCAGGTCCGGCTCTCACGGGAAGAGGTTTACCGCGCCCGTTACCTCATTGCCTTTGCGGTAGTGTCGGCGAGCGTTCTCGAGCTGGTGGACACCAGCATCGTGAACGTGGCGATTCCTCACATGATGGGGAACCTTGGCGCAACGCTGGACGAGATCGCCTGGGTCAGTACCGGCTACATCGTAGCCAACGTCATCATTCTTCCGCTCACCAGTTGGCTGTCAGACCGCTTCGGCCGCCGGAACTATTACACCGGCTCGATCATCCTCTTTACCATCGCGTCGTTCCTCGCGGGCAACGCGCACACGCTCGAGGAGTTGATTGCCGCCCGGGTAGTCCAGGGCATCGGCGGTGGCGCCCTCATCTCAACGGCCCAGGCCATTCTGTTCGACGTCTTCCCGTTGAGGGAACGGGGAAAGGCCATGGCCATCTTCGGTATGGGCGTGATGGTGGGTCCGACGCTGGGACCAACCCTGGGCGGATGGATCACCGACAACTATTCCTGGCCCTGGATCTTCTACATCAACATCCCGCTCGGCATCCTCGCGGCGATGATGACCTGGCGATATGTGCCGGAGCCGGAGCACGTCAACGAGCGGGTGGATCACGTAGACTGGCTTGGCCTGGCGCTGCTGATCATCGGCATCGGCTGCCTGCAGGTGCTGCTCGAGCGCGGAGAGGCCAGGGGTTGGTTCGAATCGAATGAGATCCGGATCGAAACCCTGCTCGCCACGATTTCCCTGATCTGGTTCACCTGGCACGAGCTGACCACCGAACATCCGGTCGTAGACCTGCGCATCCTGCGCAACCGCCAGCTCGCGGCCGGCGTCGTGTTCGGGCTGATTCTTGGCTTTGCCCTCTACGCCAGCGTCTTCGCCTTGCCGGTGTTTCTCCAAACCTTGAGGGGGTACACCGCGTGGGATACGGGGAAAGTGATCCTGCCGGGCGCCATTGCCAGTGCGATCACCATGGCTGTCACCGGGCGAATTACAGGTAAGGTGGATGCACGTTATCTGATCGTCACGGGAGTGGGACTCTTCTTCTGGGCGATGTGGCTGCATTACCACTTCACGCTCGAAATCGGGATGCACGATCTCTTGCTGCCGATGATCCTCCGTGGCGTGGGCCTCGGCCTCATCTTCGTCCCGCTTACCCAGGTTGCCGTTGCCGACCTGCGTCCTCAACAGCTGGCTCAGGGGACGGGCCTCTTCAACCTCTCTCGCCAATTGGGGGGCAGCTTCGGGATCGCGGTGGCGGCGACCTTGTTGACCCGATTCACTGAGCAGAGTCGCGAAGGGTTGCGCGCACACCTGACACCGACGGAGCCTTCCACGGCTGCCTGGCTGCAATCGACAGTTGCCCGGATGCAGCAACTGGGCGGCAGCTTCCTGGAAGCCCAGTCGAGAGCATATCGCCTGCTCAATCTCCACCTCGATGCTCAGGCAGGCATGATCGCCTTCGAGAAGGTGTTCCTGATCATGGGAATCACCTTCGTGGTTGCGCTGCCGCTTCTGCTGCTCTTCCGGACCGGACGCACTCAGGGCGGGCCAGCAGCCCACTGACAACGGGAAAAGGGAACCGGGACGGGGGAACAGGGGTTGCCAACTGGCAGATTGAGGGCGAAATAGGCGCTCTCAATCCGCCAGCTTAACTTTCAGACTCTGTTCTCTGTTCTCTGTTCTCTGTTCTCTGTTCTCTGTTCTCTGTTCTCTGTTCTCTGTTCCCTGTTCCCTGTTTCCGCTTCTCGCCCTTGCCCGACATCCTCGACGACTTCGAATCCGACGCGACACCAGCAGCCGGAACCTTGTTGCTGGAGTTGGTCGGCCGATACCTGGAAATCACCCGCCGCGGGGAAGGCCCGGTCTCGACAGGACTCACTCCGGCTGAGCTGGCTCAACGGTTCGCTGGTCCCATGCCGCGACGTGGGCGGCCGCTGGATGAGGTGGTAGCACATCTCGAGCGCGATGTTCTTCCTCACTGCAATCGGCTCACCCATCCGATGTACCTCGGCCACCAGGTGTCGGCCCCGCTGCCGGCGGCCATCTGGACCGAGTCCCTCACCGGAGCGATCAACAATTCCCTCGCGGTTTCCGAGATGTCGCCGGCAATCACCGCGATCGAGCGTCAGTTGATTCGCTGGATGGCCGAGCTGGCTGGGTACGGTGTGGAGGCGGGAGGCACGTTTACCTCCGGCGGCACCGAGGCGACCTTCACGGCGCTCCTTGCCGCACGAGCCAGGGCGTTGCCGGACGCGTGGGAGAATGGCATCGGAAACGCCGCACCCGCCGTCGTGTATGGCGAGAACGCTCACTACGCGGTCACTCGGGCCATCGGTGAGCTTGGCATCGGACTTCGGGCCGGTGTGGTAGTCCCTAACCGTGACTTTCGCATGGATGCGGAGGCCTTGAACAGGGCACTCGAAGACCTGGCGAGGAAGGGCCGCCAGATCATGGCGGTCGTAGCTACTGCTGGCTCTACTCCCACAGGATCATTCGACGATCTGGAATCGATCGGGCAACTTTGTGAAGCCCGTGGCATCTGGCTCCACGTTGACGGTGCACACGGGGCGTCCGCCCTTCTCTCCAGCCGGCATCGGCATCGCATGAAAGGCATCGAGCGGGCGCGCTCCATTGCGTGGGATCCGCACAAGATGATGCTGCTGCCACTCTCGGCGGGGATGCTCGTAGTGCGGGAGGAGAGGGACATCGATCAGGCGTTCCTGCAGCGCGCTCCCTACCTTTTCCACGGGGCGGAGAACCAACCGGTACCGGATCAGGGTGTCCGGAGCTTTGCCTGCTCCCGGCGTGCCGATGCCCTCAAGGCCTGGGTTGCCCTGCTCCGCTACGGAGCTGACGGGATCGGAGAGCTGTATGATCGCCTGTGTAACCTGACCTCCGAACTGTACGGCCTCATCGAACAGCATCCTTCCTTCGAGACCTTTCACGCTCCCGAGAGCAACATTCTCTGCTTCCGTTTCCTGGGTGACGGTCGCTCCGATGATGCGGCGCTTGACCTCCTCAACAAGGAGCTGCGCGAGCGCTTTAATCGATCGGGGGTTGGATGGATTACCACGACCGTCCTCAACGGTCGCCGAGTGCTTCGGGTGACGATCATGAATCCCCGGACCAGAGCCGAGCATCTCCAGCGCCTCCTCGATGGCCTCTCAGCGGAGGCGGGACGGATGGCCTGACTGCTTGCCAGTCTTGGCTACGCCCCATAGCTTGGCGGCCCCAACCGTGATCCTGCCACTGTGACTTTTCAGCGCAAGCTGCTCCTCGGTACTTCGCTCATGATCCTTCCAGTGCTGCTCATCGGCCTGGAGGCGATTCGAAGCAACGCCGAGGAACGGCGCGCCCTCGAAACCCTCGGCGCCGGCCTGGGTCGCAATCGGACCTATGCCGAGCTGGAAACCGCCATGTTCAACCAGACCGAGTCGGTCTGGCGTTACCTCACCGGGATGGACAGCTCCGCACGGAACGAGTTCCGCATGGCGGGCGAGGTAGTCGATTACTGGTATGACCGCTGGCAGGGAGAGCTCAAACCGGACGAGATGGAGCTCGCGAAGAGCGTCCAGGCGATTCAGGTCCAGATCCAGGCGGTGGGAGACAGTGTTTTCCGTCTCTACGACAGCGGCCATCACGAGCTGGCCTACCGGACTGCCCAACTCGAGCTGAAGGGTCGCCTCCAACCGGCGCTCACCACGCTCAATCGGGAGATCTATCGCCGCGCGCGTGAGTTCAGCGTCCAGGCGGCCTTCGCCCGGGTGGAGGAGATTGTAGACAACGAACGTCGGGTGCTCCTCGCGATCACCGGACTGGCACTCGCTGGCGGGATGCTCATCTCGTGGCTCATCGCCCGCGGCCTGATTCGGCCCATTACCGACCTGAGTAACGCAATGACGGTCGTGGGTGGCGGCGACCTCGATCACCCGATTCGTACTCAATCCAGCGACGAGATCGGGGACCTCGCCCGTTCGTTCGCCGGGATGACGGAGAATCTGCGAAAATCCCGGGCGGAGATGGTGCGGCTCAACGGAGCGCTGATTCAATCAGAGAAGCTCGCTTCATTGGGAGAGATGGCAGCCGCGGTGGCTCACGGTCTTCGGAACCCGCTCGCAAGCTTGCGGGCATCGGCCCAACTCGCGTTGCGTCACCCCGAATCTCCCGCCGCGCGGGAACAGCTCTCCGCTATCATCCAGGAGGTCGACCGCCTGGACCGGCGGATCAGTCACCTGCTCGCTTTCTCCCGCCCGGCGCCGTTTCATCCGATGCCGGAACGGATTCCGCAGCTGGTGCTGGACATCCTCCCCGCGTTCACTGAGCGGTTGCGGACTCAGGGCGTAACTCTGGAGCAGGATCTGCCGGCGTCGCTTCCCGAGGTCCGGGTGGATCCGATGAAACTGGAACAGGTACTCGTTGAACTCGTTTCCAACGCTCTCGATGCCATGCCATCCGGCGGCCGGCTGGTCATCGCGGGGCGACTGGAGCCGTCCGGCGAGACGCCCGGCCTCGCCGTGACCGTACAAGACACCGGTTCGGGAATTCCCGAGCAGGTGCTTCCTTCCATCGGCGAGCCGTTCTTTAGCACGCGGCCCGAGGGTACCGGCCTCGGCGTGGCCACTGCACGGAGGTTCGTGGAGCAGCACGGAGGCCGTCTCGATCTGACCAGCCGAGTAGGAGAAGGAACCACCGTGACGATCTGGCTGCCCCAATGAACGGCTCTACCGTCCTCATCGTTGACGACGAGCGCAACCTCGCACGCGCGATGAAGGCATTCCTCGCCGAGCACGGCTACGAAAGCGAGGTCGCGGGTGACGCGGAGCAGGCGCTGCAGCTTCTGCCGACCATGCATCCCGACGTGGTGTTCAGCGATGTTCGGCTCCCCGGAATGAACGGTATCGAACTACTGAAGCGGATTAAGGAGTTCGACCCCGCGATCCCGGTCGTGATCATGACTGCCTTCGGTTCGATCGAGGGAGCGGTCGCGGCCGTGAAGCTGGGCGCCTTCGATTACGTGAAGAAGCCGCTGGATCTGGAGGAGCTGAAGCTCCTGGCCGACCGGGCGCGCGAAACCTCGCTCATGAAGCAGGAGCTCTCCTACCTGCGGAAGCGGGTCGCTCGCGACGTACCCTTCGCCAACGTGCTGGGCGAGTCACCCGTAATGCGCGGGGTCCTGGAGCAGGTTCGGCAGATCGCGGCCCTGGATGAGACGCCGCCGGTCCTGATCACTGGGGAAACCGGAACCGGCAAAGGGCTCGTGGCCAGGACGATTCATGCTTCGGGAAGCCGAGCGAATCGCCCTTTTATCGACGTCAATTGCACCGCCCTCCCCGCCACACTCATGGAAGCCGAGCTCTTCGGCTACGAACGCGGCGCTTTCACCGATGCCAAAGAGTCGAAGATCGGCCTGTTCGAGGCGGCCGAGGGTGGATTCCTCTTCCTCGACGAAATTGGCGACGTGGAGTTGGCACTTCAGGGCAAGCTGCTGCGCGCCATCGAAGAGCGAGTGGTGCGTCGGGTCGGCGGGATCCGGGACCGGAAGATCGACGTGCGGATCCTCGCGGCGACGAATCGGGACCTGGAACGGGATGCCGGCGGAGAGCGCTTCCGAAAGGATCTCTATTTCCGTCTGGCGGTGATTCTGATTCGCCTCCCGCCGCTCCGCGATCGGGGCAATGACATCCTGCTGCTCGCGGAGCACTATCTGCGGGAGTTCTCGGCCAAGTACGGGCGCGAGGTCCGCGGTATTGATCCCCTCGCGCGGGAGCAATTGATGGTCTATCCCTGGCCCGGGAACGTGCGCGAACTGAGTCACGTGATCGAGCGCGCGGTGCTGTGGAGCCGCGGCGGAGATCTGTCAGCGGAGCATCTTGCTCTCACTCGCCCCTCGGACCAGATCCAGGTACCCGGCTCCGAACCATCGAGCCGCCGAGCCGCTGAGCCGCCGAGTCTCGAGCAGTGGGAGCGTCAGTTACTCGAACAAGCGCTGAAAGAGGAGGGCGGGAACCAAACCAAGGCGGCACAGCGGCTGGGAATTTCCCGCGATACGCTGCGCTATCGGATCAAGAAGTATGGGTTGGGCTAGTGGGTGATCTCACCCAAAGTGGGCCATATCACCCACTTACACCCAAGTCGTAGGCCGTGGGGCAATCGCCAACATATTGGAAGACAATCACTTACGAGTTTAGGGGAGGGCGATCAAGCACGGCACGGCGTCTGCCTTACGCTAGCACAGTACTGCTGCGCTGCAGTCACAGACGTAATCTCTTTGGAGGGTACCACGATGTCTTGGACCAAGCCAGAAGCTGAAGTGGTTGCGGTCACCATGGAAGTCACCGCGTACGTCGCGACGCTTTAAGCTCGCGATGCACCGGACGGGGCTCGCGGAAGCGAGCCCCGTTTGTTTTGTATGGACCTGATTCTTCTAGGCACCGCTGCGGGCGGTGGATTCCCTCAGTGGAACTGCTGGTGCCCACCCTGCCGTGTCGCGCGAACCGATCCGGCTCGGGCCCACCCCCGCACTCAGTCCTCCGCCGCGGTATCGTCGGATGGCAAGCGATGGTTCCTGCTCAACGCTTCACCCGACGTCCGGCTCCAGCTGGGCCTCCTCAATGGTCAGGCTCCGGCCGGAATTCGGCACGTGCCAGTCGAGGGCGTCGTAGTTACCGATGCTGAACTTGACCACACACTTGGCTTGGCCTTGCTGCGGGAAGCCCGCCAGCTCCGGCTCTACGCCACCGATGCGGTGCTCGGAGTTCTCAGGGAGGATTCCCGACTGTTGCCGGTGACCGAGGCGTTTTCGGAGGTCATTGTCACCCGGCTTTCTTTGGATACCGAGGTGCCTTTGCTGTATCGTGACGGCACGCCCAGCGGCCTTGAGGTCACTGCCTTCAGCGTAGCCGGGGATCCACCTCGCTTTGCGCGGCGGGAGGAGCCGGGTCACACCATTGGACTCTTGCTGCGCGAAACCAGGTCCGGGAGCAGAGCCGCGTTTGTTCCCGGCTGTGGCGCACTCGATGAGAAGCTGCTCGGCCAGCTGCGGGGGACGGATTCGCTGTTCATCGACGGCACGTTCTGGGACGACGCCGAGCTTGTCACCCTCGGGATCAGCGATCGCTCGGCCCGACAGATGGGCCACGTGCCGGTCTCAGGAACCGGGGGGAGTCTGGCTCGCCTCCGGGATCTCCCCTGCCGAAATCGGGTCTACACGCACATCAACAATTCGAATCCGATGCTCCTGGAAGATTCGCCCGAGCGGCTCCAGGTAGAGGCCGCGGGGCTTCTGGTCGGAGACGACGGGATGAGATTTTCAATATGACGACGGTGTTCAACGAATCCAGGCTGACGACGGTCCCGCGTCCCGCCATTCCGGAGCTATCGCGACCACTTACTGCGGCGGAGCTGGAGGAGGCGCTGCGCGGGTTCCACGGCTCCTACTACGTAGAGCACCCGTTTCACAAACTCATGTATCAGGGCAAGCTCACCCCGCGCCAATTCCAGGGCTGGGCCGCCAACCGGCTGGCGTACCAGCGCGTCGTCCCCCGCAAGGACGCCGCGATTCTGTCCAATTGTCCTGAGCCAGCAGTCCGCCGGGAGTGGATCCAGCGCATCATCGATCACGACGGGACCCAGGAGGGAGAAGGCGGAATCGAGTTGTGGATCAGGCTCGGGGTGGCTCTCGGGGTTCCTCGCGAAGAGATGGAGGACGAGCGCCACGTACTCCCAGCCGTCCGCCTGATCTGCGAATCCTACGTCTGGTTCTGCAAGTCGAAACCGTGGGTTCAGGCGGTTGCATCGTCTCTCACCGAGCTATTTGCCCCCAAGATTCACAATCAGCGCATCGAGGCTTTCCCAATCCATTACCCGTGGATACCGCCTGAAGCGCTCGATTATTTCAAGAGCAGGCTGGTTCAGGCGCCGCGCGATGTGAAGCATGGCCTCTCGATCGTGCAGCGGCATTGCACGACCGTGGAGACCCAGCGCCAGGCCTTCGAGGCGCTGGCGTTCAAGCTGGAAATGCTCTGGGCCATGATCGACACGATTCACAACGCGTATCGCGAAGATGACAGATAATCGTCCCATGACTCCCGATTCCCGCCCTCAGCTCTGGCGACTGGCCAGGATCGACTTCGACCGGGTACGCCGGCGTCCGGTCCTGCTGTATCCGGAGGGAGCGATGTTCATCAACGACACCGGAAAGGCAATCCTCGAGCTTTGCAACGGTGAGCGAACTGCCGGCGAGATCGCGCGAAAGCTGGGGGAACGGTACCAGAGCGAGGTCCTGAGCGACGTGATCGAATATCTCGATGGGATGGAACAACGGAACCTGGTCGTCGATCGAGCGGCGGTAGCTCCTTGACCGGACCACGCATTCTGAATCAGCCCACGACCCTGCTGGCGGAGATCACCTATCGCTGCCCGCTGCACTGCCCGTACTGCTCCAATCCTCTGGAGATGACCCGGGCCGAAGCCGAGCTTTCGACCTCGGATTGGAAGCGGGTCTTCACCGAAGCGCGAAACCTTGGCGTCCTCCAGCTCGGGTTGTCGGGTGGCGAGCCGCTGGTGCGGAAGGATCTGGAGGAGCTGGTCGCCCACGCCCGCAGCGAGGGGATGTATTCGACCCTCGTCACCTCGGGACTCGGACTTACGCGAAATCGCGCTCAGAGCCTCAAGGAAGCCGGGATCGATCACGTACAGATCTCATTTCAGGATTCCGACACCCAATCCGCCGAGCATATTGCCGGCATCCGGTCGGTGAAACAGAAGCGAGCGGCGGCGGAGCTGGTGCGGGAGCTGGATCTTGCGTTCTCGGTGAACGTGGTGCTTCACCGTCAGAACCTGGACCACCTGAACGACATCATCGAGATGGCGGCGGCGATGGGGGCGGACCGGCTGGAGCTGGCGAACACTCAGTACTATGGGTGGGCACTCAAGAACCGGGCGGCGCTGCTGCCGACCCGGGAGCAGGTCGAGGCCTCGAAAGCGGTAGCGGAGGCGGCCCTCAAGAAGTATCGGGGGAAGATGCAGATCCTCTACGTGCTGCCTGACTATTACGAGACCTACCCGAAGGCCTGCTACGGCGGGTGGGGCAACGTGTACATACTGGTCACGCCCGACGGTCGTGCCCTGCCCTGCCACGGCGCGACCCAGATTCCCTCGCTCTCGTTTGTCAACGTACGGGAGCAGCCGCTCGACTGGATCTGGCAACACTCGCCGATCTTCAATGCCTTCCGCGGTGACAGCTGGATGAAAGAGCCCTGCCGCACCTGCTCCCGGAAGAACTTGGACTTCAGCGGCTGCCGCTGTCAGGCCTTCGCGCTCACGGGAGACGCAACCAACCCCGATCCCGTCTGCACGCTCACTCCTCTACGGTCGATCATTGATGAGGCGCTGGAGCTGAACGGGAGCCGGCCCGAGTACGTGTATCGGTATATCGAGAAGGATGCGGTTGCGGAGCAGGCAGCGCCTTAAGGAAGTCGCCCATAAGCCTTAGGGCTTATGGCCTATGGCTCTCTACTTACGGTGGGCACTTCCCTCCCTCCAGCCGCTCAAGCCGTATAGTCTGCTCTACCCTCGTCTGCGCACCGTGCGGGAGCTCATCGCTGGCCGGAATTGACGCTTCGGCCTCGATCGCGCGATCCCAGCGCATCAAACCCGTCGCTGGATCCCAGAGCATCAGCCCCGTTTCCCTTTCGACCTGCTGCGCTGTGTCCGCCAACGAGTCCCCTCCGAGTCTCGAGTACAGGGTCCGGTTTCCAACCACGCGATAGCGCTGCAGATTCTTCTGGTCGGACTGGCGGCTAATAATCCATCCCGTCGAGTCCTGCCAGCGTTGTCCCACAACCAGTGAGGTACCCGGCACCGGGGGAAACAGATCGTCGAGCGCCGCGGTGAGGTTGGTAATCTCGGCGATCTCACCGGGAACGAAGGGGGCATCAATCCGGTAATACCGGCCTTCAGGGTGGAGCAGGCCGAGGAACCGGCCGCCGATGACCCCGTCGGTATCGACCGAACGCTTGCCAGTCGGCTCGGAGCGCCACACCATCAGGGAGTCGAACCAGCTCTCGACCAGCACGCCGCCCGCGGTATCGCGGGCAGTCACGACCAGAAGCCCGTTTCGCCCGCTGTTCTGTCGTAGCCCCCGGTTTCCGCTCTCGAGGCGGAGGCTGGTCTCCACCGACTGGTGGAACCGCGCACACGCGAGGTCGGCGGTGCGGTAACGGATCGGCACTGCCTGAGCCGATCCAGACGCAGGCATGGCCAGCAGGGCCACAATCGCAGGTAGTGCGGCAATCACCTTCATGAGGACAATATGGCACCGGCCTCCCGCCTCTGTCGGACCCTGGCTCACGCACTGACCTTGCTCCCCTTGCTCGTCGGGCCCGGAGCGGCACAGACCCCGACCCTGATTCATGCCGGCCGATTGATCGACGGTGAGTCGGATCAGGTGCGGACGGACCAGGGGATTCTGGTTGAAGGCGAGCGGATTTCGAAGGTTGGATCCTGGAGTGAAGTGTCAGCGGCCGCCGCAGGAGCAACCGTAGTTGACCTGACCGGAATGACGGTGCTTCCAGGGATGATCGACAATCACACTCACATCCTGCTGCAGGGGGATATCACCGCCCAGGACTACGACGATCAACTGCTCAAGGAGTCGATACCCTACCGCACGATCCGGGCGACCGCCGCGGTTCGCACCGCGCTCATGAATGGTTACACCACCATGCGGGACCTCGAGACCGAGGGCGCGATGTACGCCGACGTGGACGTGAAGACCGCCATCAACCGCGGGATCATCCCCGGTCCCCGGTTGTTCGTCGTCACCCGGGCGATGGCGCCAACCGGCATGTACCCGCTCAACGGGTATTCCTGGGAATTGCGCGTACCAGAAGGCGTCCAGATCGTGGATGGACCCGACAATGTGCGCAGAGCGGTCCGGGAACAGGTCAAGTACGGCGCCGATTGGATCAAGTTCTACGCCGACCGCCGCTACTACCTTGGTGACGACGGGAAGCTGCACAGCTGGGTGAATTTCACCGACGAGGAAATGAAGGCGCTGGTGGACGAATCACACCGCCTGGGCCGCAAAGTCGCCGCGCATGCGATCGGATGGGATGGAATCGACGCGGCGCTCCGCGCCGGGGTCAACAGTATCGAGCACGGCGACGGCCTCACACCCGAGCTGGTGGACCGGATGATCAAGCAGAAGGTCTATTGGTGCCCGACGATCTTCGTCGGCGCGTACGTCGCGGAGGGCCGAGGCGGGATCTGGCCGAAGATGGTGGAGCTGGAAAAGGCCGCCTTCGGCATGGCGCTCCGTCGCGGCCTGCTCCCATACATCTCCTATGGCACCGATGCGGGCGGCTACGCCTGGGACCAGAACCAGGCCCAGGAGCTGGATTATATGGTACGCTACGGGATGACACCGATGCAGGCGATAAAGTCGACCACGACAGTGGCCGCGAGGTTGCTGGATCAGAGCGCTAACCTGGGCACCGTTTCGGCGGGACGGTACGCCGACCTGATTGCCGTGGAGAAGGATCCGCTGGCCGACATCACAGAGCTGCAGCGGGTGCAGTTCGTGATGAAGGGAGGAGTGATCTACAAAGGCGGGAAGTAAGGACCCGGAGATGGCCGGGATACCCCGGCCATCTCAGTTGCGCAGCCCGTTGTCGCTCACATACCGAATCAGGTCCGCATTCGACATCATCTGCATTTTCTCCAGAATGCGGGAGCGATAGGTACTCACCGTCTTGGCGCTCAAGCCCAGCCGCTCAGCCAGGACTTTCACACTCAGGCCGGTACCGAGGCCCCGTAGCACCTCGTACTCGCGGTCCGAGAGCCTTTCGTGCAATACGGTGCTCGCCCCGGCCTCGAGGCCCGTGGCCAGCCTTTCGGCGAGCGCCGCGCTCACGTACTTCCCTCCCCGGTACACCTTGCGGATGGCTTCTATCAACTGCTCCGGGGAGTGGTCTTTGGTGAGATACCCGGCCGCGCCGGCGCGAAGGGCGCGGACCGCCCACTGGTCCTCCGGGTGCACGCTGAGCACCAGGACTTTGACCGAGGGATGCTCCTTCCGCACCATCTGCAACACCTCGATGAAGCTGGGCCCCGGCATCGAGACGTCGAGCAGGATCACGTCGGTCGGCGTTTCTGTCACCCGCTGCAGCACCTCGCCGGCTGACGCCGCCTCTCCCACCACCGTGATGCCGGGGTGGTCCGCGGCAATTCGCCGAAGGCCTGCGCGCACAATGGGATGATCATCCGCGATCAATAGACGAATCATGCAACCGCCTCCTGTGTTTCAAGTACCCGCGAGGGAATCCGCACTTCGACTCTGGTCCCCTCTCCCGGCTGTCCTGCTATCTCGAGTACGCCGCCGCAGGCGATCGCTCGCTCGCGGATTCCGATCAGACCCAGTGAGGTTCGCCCCGCCAGCTCCACCGGAGTGATGCCTCGTCCATTGTCCGCTACCACCAGTCGCAGCTCATCCCGGGTCTGCAGCACGCCGATACGAACCTTTGTCGCGCCGGCGTGCCGGGCCACATTGGTGAGCGCCTCCTGCAGGATCCGGAAGATCGTGGTGGACCGCACGTCGTCGACCGGGCTGTCATCGGACTGCAGATCGAGGTCCGTCTCGATCCCGGTGCGGCGGAAGAATTCCTGCGACTGCCACTCGATCGCCGCCACCAGGCCGAGCAGGTCGAGCACACCGGGGCGGAGCTCGGTCGCAATGCGACGAACCGAGTCCACCGTGCCATCCAATCGGGTAATGGAGTTGAGCAGCCGGTCGGAGAGATCGCTCTGGGTCCGCGGCAGGCGTCCCCGCACCCAGGAGAGGTCCATCTTCAGGCCGGTCAGAGCCTGACCCAGCTCGTCGTGTAACTCCCGCGCAATGCGGGTCCGTTCTTCTTCCCGCACGGTCTGCAACCGCGCGGCGAGGTCGCGCAGCTCCTGCCGTGAGCGGCGCATCGCTTCCTCGTTGGCCTTCGAGTCCGTCACGTCCCACACGATGTCCAGCAGGCAATCCTGGCCGCCGAGGTTGATCTTCTCGGCCCAGATCTGGTTGATCTGCCGCTCCCGGAGCCGCGTCCTCGCCTCGAACTCGTACCGGCGCACCATCCCGTCGCGCTGGAGACGATGGACCAGCTCTTCCCGGGCGACCGGTTCACGCCAGAGACCGAGGTCGTGTGCCCGCCGGCCGATCACTTCCTCGCGAGGCAGGCCCACATCACGGAGGAAGGCTTCGTTGACCTCGATGAAGCGGCCCTCCTCGAGGGTCGCGATGCTCATCGGGAGAGGAGAAGAGCGGAACGCCTTGGCGAATTTTTCCTCCGACTCCCGGAGCGCCTCTTCCTGACGAGCGCGTTCGCTGATGTTCCGCTGAATGCCGAAATGCCCGGTAATGCGGCCATCGGCATCGTAGAGACAGACGTAATCCCCCTCGATGAGCATCGGGCTTCCATCGCCCCGGCGCTCGTGGGTCACCGCATGGAGGCGGCCGGCGTCGAACAGCGCGCGCCATGCGGCACGGCCGTGGGCCTGATCGTGAGAATAGAAGTCGGCGGGGGTGAGCCCCAGTATCTCGCTCTGCTTCATCCCGTACTCGGCGATCATCGCGCCGTTCACCTTGGTGATCCGCTGATGGGTGAAGATGTAGTCGAGGAGCTTCTCCTTGTCGGCCTGATCGTTCCAGCGGATCGGCCGGTCCAGCATCATGAAGAAGAACCCGTCGAGCGACTGGGTGAAGAACGCCTCGAGCAGCTTCTGCTGCTCGCTGATCGTCGCCTCGGCGCGCAGCTGCTGCGTGAGGTCGTGGTACACCTCGTAGAACGCCACGGCCTTTCCGTCGACGGTGAGGGGCGAGCCGGTGTGCGAAACGTCGACCAGGGATCCGTCCCGCCGGCGACGGCGCATCTGCCGCCACATCCGACTCTCCGAGCTGAGCGGCCGGTCAATCCCGGTACTGGGATCGGAACCCGGCGCGCCGATCAACCGGTCAATGTCGACGCCGATTGCTTCCTGGACCGAATAACGGAACAACCTGCTGAATTCAGCGTTGGCCCGGATCAGCCGGCCATTCAGGTCCCGCAGAGTGAGCGCGTGAGGGAAGGTCTCGAAGAGCTGCTCGAGGTAGGCCTGCTGTATCCGCAGCTGTCCCACCGTTTCGCGGTAGCGCAGCAGTGTGATCCCCGCCGCGACCAGGGCGAGTGTCAGGAGTACGATAAGGAGAACCATCGCCATCGTTCCGTAAAGGACGAATCATGGTACGGGCACCGCACCGAGAGGTCAACGACAATGGGGCGGATTTAGTACCCCATTGCCGCAGACCCGGCCAGCGGCAAGTCCTGATCCGACGCAGTCTCCGAGGCGAAGGTGACATCAACGTGGACCACAATGTCCTCATGCATCTTGAGCACGCCGAGCATCTTGCTGAGCCCGCCGATCCGGTAGTCCTTCAGGTTGAGCGGGACAGTCGCCCGAACGCGAACCCCCTTCTGATCCACGGCAACCGAACCAGGAAACTCGACTTCTCGTGCTACGCCGTGAATCAGAAAGCGGCCGCGAAGGGTGACCTGGGCGGTATCTCCCGCCCAGGTTTCAGCACCGACACCCGTGAGCTCATAGCGGATCGTCGGGTACTTGTCGGTCTCCAGGGACTTGTCCATGTCCTGGTCCCGCTTGTCCTTACCGGTCCGCAGCGTCGACGCGGGGGCTTCCACCCATCCCTTCACGGACGAGAGATCAGGACCGCCCGTCATCTCCCCCGTCACTGTCGTCGTGGTACCTGTGAAGTCGCCCACCGTGGCTTGGCCGTCAAAGGAAAGCGTGCCCGACACGACCTTTCCCGAGGCAATCGGGAGCTGAGCCTCGGCCCTGCCGCTGAAGGCACCAAGCACCAGCGCGGTGACGACCCCAAACATGAGGCGGGTCTTACGGATGTTGCCGGCAGCAGTCATCTTGCCCTCGTGAACCTGGACCATCAAAGCGAGCGGGCATCGTTCGATGCCCACCCGTTCCGGGAGCAACTCTCATTCAATGATGCGCTTCGCATCCCGGCTCCGCTCCGCTACTCGATAAGGCGCAAGCAAGTTAGGGTCGGGCTCAGGCCGGCTCGATCGGGACCCCGCTGAAGGGGGAGTCGGACCGGGGTGAATTGGCTTGTAGGACCAAGGACTACAAGGAGTTGGACCCAGCGATGGGTGGGCAGAATACCCATCCTATCCTCAGACAGGGTACGCGAATGGCCCACGGACGGATCTACCGCGACGTAACCGAAACCGTCGGTAACACCCCGCTGATTGCGCTGAACCGGATCAGCGACGGACTTCCGGCACGCATCGTGGTCAAACACGAGGGGTACAACCCGTTCGATTCGGTGAAGGATCGGATCGGCAACGCGATGATCACCGACGCGATCGCCAACGGGCGGCTCAAGCCCGGCATGCTGATCGTGGAGCCGACGAGCGGAAACACCGGGATCGGCCTGGCCTACGCAGCCACCGCCTTCGGCTACCGTTGCATCTTCACGATGCCGGAAACCATGACCCTGGAACGGCGCCACATGCTGAAGGCGCTCGGCTGCAAGGTCGTGCTGACCGAAGGCCCCAAAGGTATGAAGGGCGCCATTGCACGCGCCGAGGAAATTCTCGGGCGTCTTGGCGACAAGGCGTGGATGCCGCGCCAGTTCGACAATCCGGCCAATCCCGCGATCCACTACCGGACGACCGGGCCTGAGATCTGGACCGACACCGATGGCAAAGTCGACATCTTCGTGGCCGGCGTGGGAACGGGCGGGACGATCACCGGAGCGGGGAGGTTCCTGCGGGAGAAGAAGCCGGACATTCACATCGTGGCGGTCGAACCGAACGAGAGTCCCATACTGTCCGGAGGCGCGCCGTCTCCCCACAAGCAGCAGGGGATCGGAGCCGGCTTCATCCCCGCAAACCTTGATACAGCGATCTACAACGAGGTCGTGCGGGTCACCAACGAGGATGCGATCGCGACAGCTCGACGCCTGGCGCGGGAGGAGGCGATCTTCGCCGGCATCTCCTCGGGGTCAATCACCTGGGCCGCGCTGAAGGTCGCATCGCGTCGGGAGAACACCGGAAAACTCATCGTCTCGATCGTCTGCGACTTCGGCGAGCGGTATCTGTCCAACCCGGTCTACACGGAGCTGGCGGACCCGGATTTCTCGGATGTGGAGGGAGCAGTCTCCTAACAGCGTGAGAGGTAGGAAGTGAGAAGTGAGAGGGAAAAGCGAGGCGCAGTTGATTTCTGCTTCGTCACGCTGTTCCGTCTCACTTCTTACTTCTCACTTCTCACGCTTTCTTGTTTCTACTCCTCACCCATGAAGGGGTATTTGTAGTCTTTGGGCGGGTTGAAGTTCTCCTTGATGCTCCTCGGAGAAACCCAGCGTACCAGGTTGAGAACCGAGCCCGCCTTGTCGTTGGTCCCGCTGGCCCGAGCCCCGCCGAAGGGCTGCTGGCCGACGACGGCACCGGTCGGCTTGTCGTTGATGTAGTAGTTGCCTGCTGCGTGACGCAGGGCGTGATCGGCCTCGACCAGCGCGCGCCGGTCCTGCGCGAATACGGCGCCGGTCAGACTGTACGGGCTGGTCTGGTCCACCAGAGTCAGAGTCTCCGTCCAGCGATTCTCCGGGTAGACGTGCAGGCTCAGGACCGGGCCGAAGATTTCCTCGCACATCGTGCGGTACTTGGGATCCTCCGCCTGCAGCAGGGTCGGCTCGATGAAGTAGCCTGTGTCCCCTTTGCAGCCTCCTCCCGCCAGCAGCTTCACGCCTGAATCCGTCTGCGCCCGGTCGATGTATTCCCGGATCCGGTCGAACGCCTTCTGGTCGATCACCGCACCCATGAAGTTGCGGAAGTCGGCCACATCACCCATGCGAATATCGGCGATGAGCGCCAGCAGCCGCTCCTTCACCTGGGGCCACAAGTTGGACGGCACATAGGCGCGGGAAGCGGCACTGCACTTCTGGCCTTGGTACTCGTACGCGCCGCGAACCAGGCCGACGCAAAGCGCCTCGACATCGGCACTGGGGTGGGCCAGGACAAAATCCTTGCCGCCGGTTTCTCCCACGATCCTGGGATAGGAAGCGTATTGAGGCAGGTGCTCGGAAATGGTCTTCCACAATGACTGGAAGACCTCGGTCGAACCGGTGAAATGGATTCCCGCGAAGGCGCGGTCCGCAAGTAGGAGATCGCTGATTTCGCGGGCGGGCCCGGGCACCAGATTGATGACTCCCGGCGGCAGGCCGGCTTCTTCCAGGACCTTCAGGATGTAGTAGTTGCTGAGCGAGGCCGAGGCGGCGGGCTTCCAGACCACCACGTTGCCCATGATGGCCGGCGAGGTCGGGAGGTTGCCGCCAATCGCCGTGAAGTTGAAAGGCGTGATGGCATAGACGAACCCCTCGAGCGACCGGTGATCCATCCGGTTCCAGGTCAGGGGCGCCGAGTGGGGCTGTTCCTTGTAGACCTGCTCCGCGAAGTGGACGTTGAACCGCCAAAAATCAATCAACTCACAGGCGGAGTCGATTTCCGCCTGGTAGGCAGTCTTGCTTTGGCCAATCATCGTCGCTGCGTTCACGATGGGCCGCCATGGCCCCGCCAACAGATCCGCGGCCTTGAGGAACACGGCCGCGCGATCCTCAAAGCTCCAGTTCGACCACTCACGCCACGCCTTTTGCGCCGCGCAGATGGCGCTCTTCACCTCGGCTGCACCGGCCTGGTGCACCTTGGCCAGCACCCGTTTGTGCCCATGCGGACTCACGCAGTCAATGGTGCGGCCGGTGCGAACTTCCTGACCCCCGATCACGATCGGGATTTCGATGGTCTCCCCGGCCATCTTCGCCAGGGCAGCCTTCAGCTGCGCGCGTTCAACCGAGCCGGGCGCGTAGTTCAGCACCGGCTCGTTGATTGGACGGGGGATATTGATGGTGCTACTCATGGATACGAAACCTGAGACTGGAGGGCGAGGAGATTAGCCCCCTGCCCCCGTATGCGGCAAGAGCGCTAGAATCGAGCCTGAAGCTGAGCCAGGCCGAGTCCCTTTCGCGTGCCTGGATCGCCGATTTCCCGGGAGACGTACTCCAGGGTGAGCTTTACCGCCGTTCCGTGGAGAAAGAGGTTTGCGGCGGCTGTCCAGGCCTTGTTGCGCCGCTGCAGATCGATCGCGTCCTTCGAGAAATCCTCGTACTTCCCCACCAGCTGGACCACCGGCACCACCTTCACGGCCCCGAGCGCAAACCAGCCGTGGTCGTCCTCGCCACCCAGGCTGTCACGGGACTGCGCCACGTATTCCCCACGCAAGGTCACGACCGGTCCCTCGTAATTCGCGTCGAATCCGTAGCGGGTGCTGTCTCCGAAATACCGGGCTACGTTGACTCCCAGGGCGATCACCGGGATTGGTCGCACCACCAACCTCGTGACTCCCAGAACGGTCGAGTCGGTATTGCCTGTCACGTTCTGACCTTCTCCATTGAACACACCTGCGGACAGCGTCGCCGCCTTGAAAAAGACATACTCCCCCATCAACCCCAGATCCCGTTTGGGAGCGAGAGAATCCACCACGGTTGAGCGGTCCGCGGTCTCCAGATCGGCGAGCGAGGTGACAAACTCACGGGTGAACGGGGTCTTGAACTGGCCGGCCTGGACTCCGAGGTCATGGTGCTGCCAGCGGATGAACGCGTCCTGCAACGAGACGCTCGCCTTGCCGGTTCCCACATTACCGGTCCGGAACTCACCCTGAATCCGCCAGGTAAAGTCCGAAGCGATCGGTCCCCCGGCGGAAAGGCGCGCCCGGTTGATGGACGTAGTCACCCCCACTTCATCCTGGTAGACCATGCGGGCCTGGATGTACCCTGACAGCTTCACTCCAGCGGCCGGCGGAGCGCTCTGGGCATGGGCGGTGTGAACCGCAAAGACGGCTGCGCAGACGAACGCGCAGGCGCGAACCAGCGATGGCATGCTGTCCCTCCAGGTTTGTTGGGTCCGGCGAGTGAACTAGGAGTAGGTGCTGACGGCGGTCGCTTTGAAGCTGGCGTAGACCTGGGTTCCAACGGCCAGGCCCAATCGATCCACTGCTGCCTGGGTTACTTCGGCCACGAGAGGAGGGCGGGTCCCCAGAACGACCCGAACGCGTTCCCCGAAGGGCGGCTCCGGAACCATCTCTACCACCGGCCCGCGAAAGACATTCTGCGCGCTTCCGGCTGTGGGTGCCGCGGCGTAGAGCGTGATCTCACGAGGACTCACCGCGATGAACGGGGTCCCGCCCACCTCCGTCCCGGAAACCAGGACCGGTCCCTGGTCGGTTTCGATACGACTCAGCCCGCCGGGCTGAGGTACACTGCTCCGTCCGTGGAACAGGTTCACGCCGGTAAACGCCGCGACGTAAGACGAGCGCGGCTGACGCAGCAGCCGATCCGGAGTCCCCGATTGCACGATCCGCCCGCCATCGAGCACCGCGATACGCTGGCCAAAGACCACCGCTTCAAGAGGGTTGTGGGTGACGAAAATCGTGGTGCATGGGAGCGAGGCGAGCATCGCGCGCAGGTCTCCGCGCACCCGGGCCCTGGTCTGCACGTCGAGCGCCGCGAGCGGCTCGTCGAGCAGCAGGAGCCGGGGCTTGAGCACCATGGCGCGCGCCAGGGCGACCCGTTGCTGCTGGCCACCCGACAGTCCCAACAGACGGCGCGCGGCGAGGTCGGCCACACCAAACTGCTCCAGCGCCCTCTGGCACCGTTCAAGGATTTCCTGTTTCGGAACCCGACGAGCCCTCAGGCCGAAGGCCACGTTATCAAACACGTCCAGGTGGGGCAGCAGCGCATAGTCCTGCGGAAGCCACCCGATCTCTCGTTCCTGCGTTGGGAGATTGATCTTCCTCGCGGAATCGAACCAGGCGTGTCCCTCCATGACGATCCGGCCCGCAGTCGGTCGGGTCAGCCCTGCCAGGAGGCGGAGGACCGTGGACTTCCCCGAGCCGCTCTCTCCCACCAGGACAAGAGTCTCGCCTGGAGGGACCTCGAGCTCGAGATCGAGCGCGAAGGCACCGTACCGGATGGCGAGTTGAGCTTGTAGCAAGTCGATCCTCAGCGAACCCGGGACTGACCGTAGCGCAGCGCGAGCAGCAGCCCGAACGAGAGCAGAATCAGGAGTACTGACAGGGTAATCGCCGCGCCGAGGTCATGTTGCATTTCCACATACACCGCGAGCGGCATGGTCTGGGTCACACCGGGCAGATTACCCGCGAAGGTGATCGTCGCGCCGAATTCTCCCAACGCGCGGGCGCAGGCCATCGCGGTACCCGCCAGAACCGAAGGGAGACTCAGAGGCAACATCACCCGAAAGAACGAGTAGAACTCCCCGGCGCCGAGCGTTGCCGCGACTTCGCGATAGCGGTGCTCCACCGTCGTGAACCCCGCGCGCACCGGCCCGAGGAAGAAGGGAGCCGCCATGAAGGCCTGCGCCATGACCACCGCTGCAGTAGTAAACGGTAGTGACACACCCCACACGCCGAGCGACTTCCCGAGCAGTCCGGCTCGGCCGAAAGTGAGCAACAGAATGAGCCCCGCCACGGTGGGCGGTATGACCATTGGAAGATCGAACAGGACCTCGACGATTCGTTTCCCGGGAAATTGGCGGCTTGCCATGAGGTAGGCTGCTGGGAGTCCAAGAAGCAGGACGAGAACGGTGGCGAGCAGGCTGGTTTCGAGACTCAGCAGAAGCGCCTGCCGGATCTCCGGCCGGCCCAGGCGAGTAAGGAGTTCACCGGGGGAAGTGCGGACCAAGAGTGAAACGACAGGCAGTACGAGAAGGAAACCCAGTCCACCGACTGCAAGCCCGACGAAAGTTCGGACGGCAATGGTGCGTAGCAGCTTCATTGAGAGGGCTGGACCGCCGGTTGCACCGCCATGAAACCCGCCTTTTTCAACGACTCCTGCCCTGTGGCCGATTCCACCAGCTCGACAAACGCCTTGGCCAGTACGGGGGAAGCCGCTCCGCGGACCACCGCGATAGGATAGGACGCGATGACATTGGCCGCTTCGGGAATCTCGAGTGTGGTAAGTTGGGAAGCGACCGATCCGGTAGCATCAGAGCGGTAGACCACTCCCGCGTCGGCCTCGCCAAGCTGCACCTTCGCAACGATCCCCTTCACGTTCTCCTCGTAGCTCGCAACGTTGGCCAGCGCTTGTTGGCCGTACTTCGCGCCGAAACCCGGCTGGGACGAGAGCTTGTCGAGCATCTGTCGGGTATACCGACCGACCGGCACCACATCGGCGGCGATCACCAGCTTCACGCCGGCGCGGGCAAGATCCTGCAGCCGTTTGATGCCGGAGGGGTTTGCCACTGGTACGATCACGACCAGCTCGTTACGGGCAAATACAACCGGCTCGCCTTCGACCAGTCCACTGTCATTCGCGGTCTCCATCCACCGCTCGTCCGCCGAGGCGAAAACGTCAGCCTTGGCACCTTGTTGGATCTGGAGGACCAGCTGCTGGGAGCCGGTGAAGTTGAACCGAATAGTGGTTCCGGGATGAGCGGCTTCGAAGTTCTTGCCGAGGCGGGTGAACGGTTCGGTGAGCGAGGCGGCTGCGAACACAGTCAGCGTCGTGGTTCGCTGTGCTGCACTTCTCGAGGACGAGCCGACTAGTACCGAGATCGCCGAAACAATCGTGACGACAGACCTGCTGCGTTTCATTTCCCGATCATGACCTCAGTGGACTTGATCACCGCGAATACTTGATCGCCAACCTTGAGACCCATCCGTTCGACCGAACTCCGGGTGATGATCGAAACCAGCTCCTGATCGCCGATAGCTAGACGGATCTCTGCCATGACTCCATCAACCTGGAGCGAAAGAATCCGACCGCGCAGCCGGTTCCTCGCACTCAGATCCTGAACCGCTGCTGGCGCGCTCGGGCTCGGGGTTCCGAGCAGCGCTTCGATCCTGGCGCGTGAAAAGAGCCATTTGCGGCCCACCCGACTCGCCGGGAGCTTGCCAGCGCGAGCCAATGTCTGCACTCGCTTCTTGTTCAGCCGGAGCAGAGCGGCGACGTCTTCCACGCTTAGTGTGTCCATATTGCCCGTTTGGTTGGCTATTATAGCCCGTTAAATGTTCTACACAAGCGCACTTAGGCCGTTCTGGGCAAGTCGTCCAGCCAATCGGGCGAGAGATTTCGCCAATCACGGTTCCCTGTTGAAACGTATAAGCCTAACGTCTTTGGCCCCATCGCAGTCCCTGAGATGTGGCCTCCGCACCGCAAAAGCAATCGTGATCGGGGCCCGCAAGGGGGGCTGGACAGGGGGTGGGGGGGGTGGGCTAGACTGGCTTACGATCTCTGCTCAGCAGGGAGCGTGTTTGCATCCTCCGACCGAGCGGAGGGTCCACTCCTCACAGCTGACTCTCTCCTTGAGCTGTGGGGCCCCCAGTAGCGGGGGGGGCGAGGCCCAGCTTCCTGACAGGCTTCTCGGGCTGTCACGGAGGGGCCAGACCGAGTCCCGCACCAACAATGAAAAGAGGAGTTTGTGAACGTCCTGGTGTTGGGTGCCGGCGCGGTGGGGACCGTGTCCGCCCTGAAATTCGCGCAGCATCCCATGGTGACCCGGCTGGTCATCGCGGATGCTGTCCCTGGCCGAGCCCAGTTGCTCGCCGACCGCATTGGGAGCCCGCGCGTGAGCGCCATGACGCTTAACGCCGGGAACTGTAGTGAACTCGCCCGCACCATTCGTGAAACCGGTACGACCATCCTGCTGAACGCCGCCCTTCCGGCCACTAACCTGGTCGTGATGCGCGCGTGTCTCGACGGAGGATGCGATTACCTCGATATGGCCAGTGGCGGAGCCGCCATGGATGGCACCCCGAAGCTCCCCGACCAGTTCGCCCTCGACCAGGAGTTCAAGGCCGCGGGCCGTCTGGCAATTCTGGGGATGGGGGCTGATCCGGGAACCAGTAACGTCTACGCCGCGTATGCCGCGAAGCACCTGCTCGACACAGTGACCGAGCTGCGGATACGGGACGGCGACAATTCCGTCTGCCAGGGACACGATGGATTCCTGGCCACTTTCAGTCCGTGGGTGTTCATCGACGAATGTCTCTGCGGAGCCATTTCCTGGCGCGATGGGACCTACCACCTCGAGGAAGCCCTCTCCGGTTTTGAGCCCTTCAATTTCCCGGAGCTCGGCGTTCTCAACACCTACTACGTTGACCACGAAGAGTCGCGCACCCTGCCGATGTTCATCCCCGGCCTGGCGGTGGCGGACTTCAAGCTGTGTATGGACGATGTGACCTGGCAGACCCTGCGGGTCCTGAAGCAGCTGGGCCTCTCCCGGACCGACAAGGTGCGGGTGGGAGACACCACGGTTTCACCGCGCGATGTCGTCGTAGCCCTCTTGCCCCAGCCCGGTGACCTCGCCGGAAGGATGCGGGGGAAGACCTGCGTCGGGACGCTGGCGCGTGGAATCCGAAATGGCCAGGAACGCAGCTTCTACATCTACAATGTGACCGATCACGAGAAGGTCTACGCCGAATTGGGAGTTCAGGCCACTGCCTACCAGACCGGCGTTCCTCCGGTAATCGCGGCCGAGTTGATGGCCAACGGTCGCTGGAGCGGCGTCGGGGTCATGTCTCCCGAGCAGTTCGATCCCGATCCCTTCATGACCCGCCTCGGCGCGATGGGAATGCCTTGGCACATCCGGGATGAGGACACGGGGAAGATCGATGCGGTCGAGATGGATTTCGCAGAGCCGGTAGCGGCGTAGGCAGGGGCCAATCGCTATCGGCCAGAGGCCAGTAAGGGCCCAATGACACGAAGCCCTCCGCCAGAGCGGAGGGCTTCGTGTTTTCAGGGTCTGTCCTCAGAACGCGATTGACATTGAAGCGGAAACACTTTTCGGTGTGGCCAGGAAGTGAGGTTGGCCCGCTCCGAAGAGGGTCCATTTCCCATCCATGATCATGGCACTGGTGATCCCGACGGCGGCACCGCCCAGTACATCGCTCAGCCAGTGCTTGTTGTCGTTGATGCGGGACCATCCCGTGAGAGTCGCGGCACCGTAGAGGCCGACCTGGGCCGGCCAGAAGTGCACCTCGTTACTGACCGATGCTGCAAGGGCGAAGGCCATCGCGGTATGCCCCGAAGGAAACGAAACATTGCCGGAGAAAGGCGCGAATTCATCGGGATCCGGTTCACTACTATGGTTCGGCCGCGTTCGACCGACCACATACTTGATGATACCGTTCGAAACGCCGGCCGTGACCAGCGAGCCGGTAATGCGGCCACCCGCCCGGGCGATATCGTCGTCCCCCGCGATCAGCCCCGTCAGGATGGTGCCGAGCCCCACAGTAGCATAGACCTCGGGCTGCCCCATGTGTCGGAAGACAGAGGCAATATCATCCTTCGTTTCGGTCCGGTGGGTCTGGGTGTAGTCCTGAACCGTTGCGTCCAGAAATCCGCTTGCCACGACAATGCCGGCGACCGCCGCCGCCTCGTACCATTGCACCGCGTGTGGCTCGCTGGCGGAACTCCCACTACTCGATCCCGCGGTCGCTAGCGATGCGGGGAGGGGAGGGGCCCACGATTCGAGACGTGGAGCTGCCCGCGCCACTTGAGCGATCAGCGACGCGGGCACAAAGGTGACCGCCAGGCACCATCCGATCAGGTTGCGCATAGGGGCGGAAATCTAGTACCTTCGTGGCCGGCGCGTTTCCCCTAACTCTTTGCCGAGCCTATCGATGCGTCGCACCATCCCAATCCTCCTGAGTCTCATCGTCAGCCTCGCCTGTCGCGACTACAACCTGGAGCGCCACATAGGCGGTCAGGCCGGTCTGGTTCCGGCCGATAAGTTCGCGAGCTATGGCCGCGAGCAAGCCATCGCCGTCGCCATCGGCCGGGAATTCGCCCGACCCTACAACTCCGGTCCCGAGGCGCAGGCGGAGATCGCCACCACCTACGCGCGCAACAAGTTTGGGGCGGACATCGTTGACATCACGGCCGATCCGCTCGGACATCGCCTCACGGTGACGTTCAAAAGCGGGTGGCGCACAGCCATAGTCCCGATCGACGACGGCAAGACCGGGGACGAAACCAAGGTCCCGTCCTGACCACGCTGCTTCAGGTCACCACCGCCGTTCCCTCAGCCGAGGTTGCGCGCCGTATCGCGGAGGCCGCGGTTACCGAGCGGTTTGCTGCCTGTGTTCAGATCAGCGGTCCAATTACCAGTGTCTACCGCTGGCAGGGTGCCATAGAAGAAGCTTCGGAATGGTATTGCGTGTTCAAGACCAGCACCGAGGCGTATCCCGGCCTTGAGTCTCAAATCCGGTCGCTCCATCCGTACCAGGTTCCGGAAATCATTGCCACACCGATCGTCGCTGCCACGGAAAGCTATGCCGCTTGGATTGCAAGCGAATTGCAGCCCGATCGGTGAGGAATGGGCCAGTGAGAGGTAACCTCCTCCTCACTGTTGCACCTCTACTTATTACTCCTCACACCTTACTCCTTACTCCTCACGCTTCACCCACTCCGGGGATCCCATGCCCGCTCGCCCCGATGCTCCGCTCGCGGAGTACCTCTACCTTCTTGCCGGCGACCCCGAAGATTTCGTCGCGGCCTGCGCCGACCTTCTCCCCGCCGACATCGTCGAGGCGCTGAACGACCTCCCGCCGGAGCCAGCCTCGAAGGTGGTGGGGGCTCTGCCCTTCCACATCGCGGTGGAGGTCTTCGACCAGCCCGAGTTGGAAGCTCGAGACGAAATTGTCGAGCGGCTCCCGGACGACATCGCCGCCCCGCTGGTCCAGGCGATGTCGGCGGACCAGCAGGTGCGGCTGTTCCGGAGCATCAAGGGCTCGGACCGGGCCCGGCTGGGCTACTGCCTCGACGCCCCGACCCGGGATCAGCTCAAGCTGCTCCTAAGCTACCCGCCTCAGAGCGCCGGCGGGCTGATGACCACGGAGTTTGTCGGCGTGCCTTCGACCTGGACGGCGGCCCAGGTTCGCCAGCTCGTGCACGACGTGGGCAGCGCCAAGGAAACCGTCTACGCCATCTACGTCCTGGACGAGAAGACCCAGCGGTTGCAGCAAGTCATTTCACTGCGAGAAGTGATGACGGCGGCCGACAGCACACCGGTGCGCGAGATCGGGGATACCAGAAAACCGGTTACCACCCGTCCTCTCACCGATCGCGAGGAAGTGGCACGCCTTATCGCCAAGTACAACTTGCTCGCGATCCCCGTCGTAGACGAGGCCAGTCACGTCCTCGGCATCGTCACGGTGGACGACGTCATCGACGCGCTGGTCAAGGAACAGACGGAAGACGTCCAGAAGTTTGGCGGTATGGAAGCACTGGACCAGCCCTACATGGAAATCGGTCTGGCACAGATGATCCGGAAGCGGGCCGGTTGGCTCTGCGCGCTCTTCCTGGGGGAAATGCTCACGGCCACCGCTATGGGCTATTTCGAACATGAAATTGAACGGGCTGTGGTCCTGGCGATCTTCCTGCCGCTGATCATCAGTTCAGGCGGAAATTCGGGTTCTCAGGCCACCTCCCTGATCATCCGTGCCATGGCGCTGCGGGAGGTGAATCTTCGCGATTGGTGGAGGGTCGCGGCACGGGAGATCCCCGCCGGGGTTACCCTGGGCGCGATCTTGGGAACCATCGGCTTCATTCGCATCGTGGCGTGGCAGGACTTGGGCTTCTACAACTACGGCCCGCACTACCTGCTGGTCGCAATGACAGTAGCACTGGCACTGGTGGGGGTCGTGCTTTTCGGTTCCCTGACTGGTTCCATGCTACCCTTCGTGCTCCGGCGCATCGGTTTCGATCCGGCCAGCGCCTCGGCACCCTTCGTGGCCACCCTGGTTGACGTGACCGGGCTGATCATCTTCTTCAGCGTGGCGCTGGTGGTGCTGAAAGGGACGCTGCTTTAGCGTCCCACCTCGCCCCGTCCCACCTCCTCCAGCACCACCGCGATTTCCTGAAGGCTCAGCATCAAGTCAACTCCGCCACGCAACAACGCCGCGCGGGGCATGCCGTAGACCGTGCAGCTTGCCTCACTCTCCGCGATGGTCCGGCCCCCGTGAGCCCGGATGATGCTCATCCCCTCGGCACCGTCATCCCCCATTCCGGTCAGCAGCACGCCGAGCACCTTGCCACGACGAGCGCGGTCGGCGGATTTCATGAGAACGTCCACGCTGGGAGCATGGCGGGCCTCCTGCGGCTCCGAGGAAAGCAGCACAGTGAGACTGTTGCTCAACCGAAGCTGTCGCCCGGCCGGCGCGATCAGGACCCGGCCCGGAACCAGCCGCTCGCCCTCTTTCGCTTCCGCGACCTTAAGGCGGCAGAGTGAATTGAGCCGGTCGGCGAACGGGGCCGTAAACCCGGCCGGCATATGCTGCACGATTGCCAGAGACAGCGGGAACGACGCGGGGAGGCGTTCAAGGATGTACTGCAATGCAGCGGGCCCGCCCGTGGAAGCTCCAATCACGCACAGCTCACACTGACTCAGGTCAATTGCAGGAACAGTCACCGCGGGCCGTCGAACCGCCGGCCTGGCTTCCCGGCTTCCCGGCCGCCAGGCCTTCAACCTATCCACCAGCTCGCGTCCCAGACCGTCCAAATCCATCAGGTTGATGGCGGTCTTATCGATGAAATCTGCAGCGCCGAGGGTCAGCGCTTCCAGTGTCGCCGCGGCACCTTCCCTGGTGTGGGCCGAGAGCATGATGACGTGGAGACTCGGTCGCCAACCCAGCAAGGCCCTCAAGGTGGCGAGCCCATCCATGCCATGCATGGCCACATCGAGTGTTACGACATCGGGGTTCGCGGCGGGGATTCGCTCGAGCGCCTCGTGACCGTTCGCGGCTTCGCCCACAACCTGACATTCCGGCTGGGTCGAGAGCACCCGGGTCAGCGCCTTACGGATGAACGCCGAGTCATCGACCACGAAGACCCGAATCACGAGCATTCTCCGGTTCGGCGGTAAGCCATGGTCCCATTGAGGAACAGCGGTTCGAACGTCGGCATTCTGTCTACCAGCGACTCCGAATGCCCCAGGAGCAGATAGCCGCCTGGAAGCAGGAGCCGGCTGAAATGCCCGATGAGGGAAATGAACGCGTCATCGTGGAAGTAGATCAGCATGTTCCGGCAGAGAATCACGTCGTAGCCTGCCCGTCCGAGCCCCACCGTGGGTGCGGCGAGATTGGCTTGAAAGAAATTCACGCCTTTGCGGTAGCGATCCTTGAGCTGGAACCGCTCTCCGTTCCGGATGAAGCACCGCTGTCGAACTTCGTCGTCACACACCCTGAGCGAGCCAGGTTCATAGAGCGCATTTCGTGCCTGCTCGATGCGGGCCGTGTTCAGGTCGCAGGCATCGATCTCCCAGCGGTAACCCTGAAGCTCCAGGCCACTGTCTACCAGGTTCACGACCAACGAATACGGCTCTTCACCCGAAGAACACCCCGCCGAAAGCACCCGAAGTGGGCGCGTCCGCAGGACACTCTGAAGCGGGGGAATGACCTGGTTCAGGATGAAGGCGAAGTGGTGGGGCTCGCGAAAGAAATAGGTCTCGTTATTGGTGATCCGCCGGGACAGCTCGGAGGTCTCCGCCTCCCGTGCGGGGTGGAAGCTGAGATAGTGGTAGTACTCCCGAAACGTTTGCAGGTGGAGGTCGCAGAGCCGGGAGCGGAGCCGTGCTTCGAGGATGTCGCGCCGTGCCCCTTCGAAACTGAGCCCGAATCGTTCCCGGACGAAGTCGGCGATCAGCTTCCAGTCGGCTTCGGCGACTTCACTCATGCCGGAGCGGAGGCCGCGACTTCCGGTTCTCCGCTCAGCGCGGCAAGCGCCGTACGGGCCACGACAGGTTCCAGGTCTCGCGCCAGGGCGAGCAGCAGTGACCGCCGCTCCGGAACCCGCAACCGGCCCAGCGCTCGGGCCGCCTCATTCCGAATGGCCCAATCCGGATCCTCGGCCAACGCACTGAACAATGGGAGATCACTTGGGCCGGCCAGATCGGCCAGGCCTTGGGCGGCGACCCGCCGAATTTCGACCTGAGATTCCTCCAGCCGCTGGCGCAGGAACTCCACCGTGGCCGGCGAAGCGATGTTGGCCAGAGCGGCGAGAATCTCGATTTTCTCGTGCAGCAAGGCCGAGCCATAGAGTGACTGGAGCGGACCGGCGGCCTGAGCGGCGCCCAATCGGCCCAGCGCTCGAATCACGTGATAACGCAACGAGTCATTGGTGTTAAGCAGTGCCAGCAGGGTTGCCAGCGTGCGCCCGCCCGGTCTCTTGGCCAGCAGATCCAGAACTTCGGTTTGTACCGACTCTACGGGGTCGGCCAGCGCGCGAAGCAGCACCACTTCTGCGCGGGAGCCCTCCATCTGGCCCACGACCCGGAATGCGGCGCGGCGCAGCGCGGGTGAGGCAGCGTGTGCCATTTCGAGGATCTCCGGGTCGAACGCGCGACAACCTGAGTGCTCGACTACCCGAATGGCGCGCAGCCTTACCGCCTCGTCCACGTCCGATTGAAGGAACGGAGCAAGACTCAGCTCGAGGTCCTGCGCCGGCATGTGTCCGAGTGCCGCGGCCGCGGCATCTCGTTCCTGCCCGGTGCGGTCCTGAAGCAGCTGCAACAAGTCCGGGATGGCCTCAACGGCCTTCAACGGACCGATGGCGCGGCAGGCGGCCGCGCGAATCTGCTCGCTCTCATCCCGCAGCAAGCCGAGTATACGGGACACGTCGTCGGAGGTGAGATCGCCAACCTCCAAGGCGCCTTGCCGTATTCTCACATCGGGATGGGCGAGTAAGCCTCCGAGCGTTGAGCGTAGACAACCGTGGAATCGCCGCACCAGAGGGCGCAGCCACGCGACTCCCTCACGATCTACCGCCCAACGGACGACCCAGGGATGCAACGACTCCAGCCCACCCGCCAATGCCAGCGTCGCGGCCGCGCGAACTAGCGGCCCCCCGCCCCGGGTGCCCCGGCGATCGTCGGACGCGTTGAGTGGATCGAGCGGTTCCTCTCCCGAAACCTCGCCCTGGAGCACCGCGGCGAGATAGCGCCAGATCCCATCCCGGTCGGCATCAATTCGTTGGCCCAAACGCTCGAGCAGGGGCATGCCCGGGTGGAGCGACGCCGCCAGCGCGAGAACGATTGGGCTTCGCAACTCCACCGTGTCGGACCGGAACAGCAGGGTCAGCAGTGGCTCGGCCGCTTCCGCGGCGGCGATTTTCCGTAGTGCGGTCAGAGCCGGTATGGTGACGAAGCTTTCCGGAATCAGGCCGACGAGCACCGGTGCCGCGAGCGGATCACCGATCTCACCGAGGGCGTCGGTGGCCGCCAGCTGGAGCCACGGTTCCTCGCCCAGAATCTCGATGAGTCTGGGCACCGCCTCGCGGGCCCGCACTCTTCCCAGCGCTTCGATGGTCGCCTGCACCACGTTCACTTGTTCATGCTGGAGGAGCCGCAACAGCGCCGGCCAGCATTCAATCGCCTTGATCTCACCCAGCACCTGGCAGGCGAACATCACCACGTCGGGATCCGGATCTTCGAGCATCCCGCCGACGTGCTGGATCGCGTAGGGACCCTGCCGGGTCAGAGCGGCGAGGGCGGCGTTGCGGAGAATCGCGTTGTCGGGAGATGCGACCAGCGGGGCGAGCCGCGCCGGTTCAATACACCGCGCCGCCCATGCAATCGCCACCTCTCTTACGGCCGGCGATTCGTCCTCCAGCGCGGAGAAGATCTCCGCCTCCCGCAGGGCATGATCTGCCGGAGAGGCGAGAGCGGTAAGCCGGGCAGTCAGAGCCGTAGCGGCGCGGGGCATCAGCTCTTGAAGGTCTCGACCCGCACGCGGAGCGCTTCGGATTCGCCGGCCAGATTGCGGGAGGCCGCGCCCATCTGTTCGACCGCCACCAGATTCTGGCGCGAAACCAGCGCGATGGACTCCACGGCCTTCACCACCATGTCGCCGCCGCGTTTCTGCTCGGCCACGCCTTCCGACATCTGGTGGGTCAGCTTGTTCATCTTCTGCGCGGCCGCGGTGATTTCCCGGGCCCCAGCCGCGTTCTCCTTGACCGATGCGGCAATCTGGCGGGTCAGGTTTGCCATGTTGCCCGCCATCGCGAGGACCTCGCGCGCGTTAGTCGCCTGCTCTTCGGTCGCGTGCGCCGCCTCGGTCACCAGCTGCGAGGTCTGGTCTACCGAGCCGACGATCGTTGTCAGTACCTGCTCCATCATCGTCACGGCGCCGCCGGTTTCCCGCTGCACCGTATCGATCACCTGGGCGATCTCCTGGGTTGCCTGCACCGAGCGCTCGGCCAGGCGCCGGACTTCGTCAGCCACGACCGCAAAGCCTTTTCCCGCATCGCCGGCGCGCGCCGCTTCGATCGTGGCGTTCAGCGCCAGGAGATTGGTCTGGTCCGCGATGTCCTCGATGACCTTGATGATCTTGCCGATTTCCTGGGAACGCTCTCCGATCGCAGCGATCGACTTAGTCAGCCGCTCTCCACCCAAACGGGCTTCGCTCACCGAGTGCTTGGACACCTCATCCACCTTGTGTACCCGTGACGCGATGGAGCCGACGGTATTGATCATGTCGGTCAGCGTACCGGTGACCTCCTCCACCGTCCCGAGCAGGGTGTCGCCGTTCTGGGCCGTCTGGGCCAGAACGACGCTCATCTGTTGAATCGAGGAAGAGGTTTCGTCTACGTTGGCTGCTAGCGCCTCGGCATTCTTGGCCAGCGCCTGCATCTGGGCCGCCATCTCGACCATGGTCGAGGAGGTTTCTTCAGTCGAGCTGCTCTGGGCTTCTGCGCCCTTGGTCATCTGGGTAGCAGAAGCGGAAATCTCCTCCGCCGAGGTGGCCACGGTCCGGGAAGAGGTCGTGATCTGGCCAACGACCTGCCGGAGGTTCTTGACCATCTGCCGGACGGTGTGCTCGAGCCAGCCGATCTCGTCCCGGGAAAGGCTCTTGATATCGATCGTCAGGTCGCCGTTGGACACCTGTTCCGCCGCCAGGCCCAGCCGGGTAAGCGGGTCCGCGATGAGCCGGGCGAGGAAGAGCGCGGCCAGGAGCCCTAGGATGATGCCCGACGCGACCAGGATCAGGATGAACGATCTCGAGTCCTGGTAGATCGCGTCGACCATGCCGCCGCCCTGGGCGGACAAAACGGCGGAATGCATGCGGTCGAGCTGGCGGATCGCGTAGGCTCCGACAACCCCGGTGGCCAGCAGCGCGATGGTAAAGCCCGTGAGGATTTTCCGGCGGATGGTCCAGTTCCGGATTACCTGCAGAATCTGTTCGCTCATGAGAGGAGGGGTGCTGGGGTAGACACGTTTTCGAGCAAGAGTGCCTTATCGAGCTCGATGAGGATGATGAGTCGCGGACCAACTCGCGCGACGTTGCTGACATAATCGGCGCGCTGCGAAATGATTTCATCAGGCGGCGGGACAATGGCGCTCTCGCCGATCTTCACCACTTGGGAGACCACATCCACCAGAATTCCTACCAGGCGTCCGTGGGCTTCCACGACCACGACTCGGGAGCGCGCAGTCAGCTCGGCTCGCTCCAGCCCGAAGCGGGTACGGATCTCCACCACCGGGAGAATCCTCCCCCGAAGATTCATGACGCCGCGGATGTGCGGCGGGGCCTGCGGGACCCGGGTGATTTCCGGAACCCGCACGATCTCGCGGGCCCGCGCGATGGGAATCCCGAATTCCTCACGGTCCAGGCCGAAGATGACCAGATGACGCTCGGGTTCCGCTTCCTCCGCCCGAACGGCGCCGCCCTTCTGGGCCATGTCGTCGGCAAAGGTCAGCAGGCTGTCCCGCGCGGTGAGTTTTAGTTCCTGTTTCACGTTGCTCATGAGAGACTCGGGGTGGCGGCCTCGGTGGTCCGAAGCTCAGCGAATCGTGCCGTGTCGAGAATGCAGGCTATCCGACCGTCGCCCAGGATCGTGGCGCCGGAGATCGTCGGAGGCCGCCCCAGCGATGGGTCGAGCGCCTTGACGACGACATCCTGGTGGCCCAGCAGGCCGTCGACCAGCATCCCTCTGCGCTTGGCGCCCGACCGGACGACCACGCAGTAGGTCCGGGACGAGCGAGCAGCTCTCCCACCCAGCACCTCGGCGGCGTCGGACACCGGAATTACCTGTCCTCGCCAGAACATCATGCCGTGCCCGTCGATTTCGTGAATTGCCTCGTTCGTCACCCGCAGTGATTCCGCCACATCGCCGAGCGGCACGGCATAGCGTTCGCCGTCAACCGCGACCAGCAGGGAGCGGAGCACCGCCAGGGTGAGCGGAAGGCTCATCGTGAACTTGGTTCCCTTCCCCGGTTCGCTGGCGACCTCGATGCTGCCGCCAAGTGTGCGAATCGAGTTGGCCACGACGTCGAGACCGACGCCGCGCCCCGCCAGTGCCGAAACCCGTTCGGTGGTGGAAAGGCCCGGGAGAAAGGCCATCGCAAACACTTCCTCGCGCGATGGGGTCGCGTCCGCCGCGACCGCGCCCAGCTGCCTCGCCTTGTGCAGGATGCGCTCGGGATCGAGACCTCTCCCGTCATCGGCAACCGTGAGGATGACCCGGTCCGAACGCTGAGTTGCTGAGAGCGTCACAGTCGCTTCGGCCGGCTTCCCGGCCCGCTCCCGATCCTCCGGCAATTCCAGACCGTGGATGACAGCGTTGGTCACCAAGTGGACGAGCGGTTCACCGAGCCGGTCGATAACGGTCTTGTCGAGCTGGGTCTCGCCGCCTGAGGTCACCAGCCGGACTCGCTTCCCGTGGGCGTTCGCCACCTCGCGGACTAGCAGGTTGAAGCGGCCAAACACGGTCGCAATCGACACGAGCCGGGTGGCCATGAGTGCACCCTCCAACCGTTTCAATGTCTTTTCCAGCGACGTCAGCGCATGCTCCAGGTCGGTAAAGCCCGCGCCTCGATGGTGGACGGCCAAGTCCCGAACCGCCTCCCGGAGACCCAGTCCCGCGATCATCGTCTCACCGAAGGTTTCCAGCAGCCCATCCAACCGTCTGGCATCGACGCGAATCGTGCTCACCACTCCGTCGGCTCCAAGCTCCCCCACCTCCGAGCCGGTTCGGCGCTCGAACCTGCGCCGCTCGGGGTACGGGGCGGCCGCTTCCGCGCCGACGGATTCGGTCTGGATGAACTCACGAGCCTCGCTGATGAAGGCCTCGCTCCGATCGGCCGAAAGCGGACCGCGGGCCGCGCGACTCACCATCTCCACAAGAACACCGGCGCCCCGGAGCAACAGCCCCGACGCCGAAGGCCGAAGATCTGGCCGCTCTCCCAGAAAGGCGCAGACATCTTCCATGCAGTGCGCCAGCGCCTGGATGGCCGTGAGGCCCATCATGGCCGAATTGCCCTTCAGGGTATGCAGCGAGCCTTTGAGGGTACCGAAGAGCTGATCCGCCGGGTCTCCTTCTTCCCACCGCCGCTCGAGGGTGACCAGGGTATCCCCTACGGCCTGAGCGAGCGGAGCGCACTCCGCTACGTATTCCTCAAGCAGCTCCGCGAAGGGATTCCCGGCGTCGTCGTTCATCTCAGGTCCGAACGCCGCGCGCGCGGGCCCGCTCCACCAGCTCGGTGAGTTGGGCAGGAGTGAAAGGCTTGCGAAGGTACTCCCACGCACCGGCCGCCCTGCCTCTCGCCTCGTCCTCGGCGCTGTCTTCAGTCGTCACCAGCACAACCGGGATGTGAGGATGCAGGTTTTCCGATCGGCGCCGCTCCAGGAACTCCAGCCCGTTCATCTCCGGCATGTTGAGGTCGAGGAAGACCATCTCGATCTCGGGATGCGTGGTAAACAGCGCGTATCCTTCGCGACCGTTCTTGGCGTGCAGGAGGGTACTACCCGCCAGCGCGCCTTTGGCAAAGACGAGCATGTACATCTGGTGGTGGAGGCGGGAGTCATCGACCACCAGGAAGACGGGCTTGGCGCTCATCCAATCCGCTCCGGGACGACCTGACGGATGACTTCGCGCAGCTCGTTCGGCCGCCACGGCTTGCGCACGACCGCCGAGACACCCAGCGCTCGCGCGTGCTGAAGCAGCGAAGAGTCTTCCGGTTCCGCGGTAGTGAGAACGATGGGAATGGAATGGAACTCGACCCCGCTCTTGCGCAGGGCCTCGATGAACTCGACCCCGTCCATGTCGGGCATGCGAAGATCCAGCAGGATCAGGTCGTACGGTGCGGTCGAGTCGTTGACGAGCTGAAGCGCGTCACGGCCGTTGAGGGCCGTGATCATCACGTGCTCCCGCTTGGAGAACACCAGGCCGTACATTTTTTGTACGAGCGGAGAATCCTCGACGATCAGTATTTTCATGGCGCGATCGTCCCCCCGGTCGAGATGGCCGACAACTCTCTGTGAGTGGTTCGAGGGGTGGGAGGGGCAAGAAGCAGGCCCATCGTTGTCGAACTCTTGAACAGCTCGGAGGGGGTCGAATCTCGGAGGGAAATGCGGGCCCGGACCGCTTTCCTCTTACAGGGCCTAAGTCCAAGCCGCAACGCAGGAAGGAGGCCCACAACCGAAGCGTGTATGACGGGCCGTGCCTCGCCGCGCCGTCCGCTTCATGAAGGGAAATCTCGTCCAAAAAGGCGAGTCAGTCTTGGGATTTCCGGGCTTGCAGGACGCGAGGAGCGGCTGGCTTAGCGAACCAGGACCGGGATGGGATGAAGCACCTGGCCATCCTCCCCTTTGGCCGCGGCATCGATCGAATCGCGGTCCCAGATGACCAGGGCGATCAGATCCGTGGAACCGGCGAAGGTTTCGAGGTCCTGTTTGGCCAAGACCGGCTCCTTGAGAGGCCGGTTGAGGGTATCGGCCCGGTAGGGATGGGTGTGAAAAGTTCCCACGAGCCCCGGGGTCCCTTCGCAATCACCCGTAACTGCGAACTGCAGCTGTTTCATGTTTCGCGCGGGCGTCCACCCGTCGACCCGCAAAGTATCGCCCGCGCGACGCCCGGTGAGACAGCCAAGGTACTCACGCTGAGTCGGACGCACAGTACCCAGCATCTTCTCGAGTTGGGTTAGATCTTGAAGCTCGTCCCAGTGTTCGTTGGAACGATCGAAGATTGCGTTCATCGAGTCTGCGACCGGCCGCGACAGCAGGACGACCGGTTCGCCCCGGGAACAACCGAGGACGCACAACAGTCCCAACGCAGAGAAGGTACCCACCCGACCGAACCTCTCGAACGCGCGCATTTTGAAGAGTAGCCGAATCGGGGCCGATTGAAACTGGCGCCGTGACGGATACTTTGAGAGCGTCCTCCCACACAGGAAGCCTCGATGCCGTCCGCCGACGAGACGCCCAGCGCCTTTACCGACGCGCTCGAAATCTTCTACGCTCCATCGGAGGTGTTCCAACGCCGGAAGCTGGAGCCCGCGTTCGGCCTGCCCTTGATCATCCTGGTGCTGGGGATCGGCATCCTGTTCTTCGCGTCGCGCGGCGCGATGGATCCGATCTTCGACGCGGAGTTCAAGCGCGGATTCGCGACGGCGATGAAGCAGAACCCGCAGCTCACCTCGGAAATGGAGGCGCAGGCCCAGGAAACTTCCAGGAAGTTCGTGCCGATCTTTGTAATTGGCTACTCGTTCTTCGCGCCGTTCCTTGTCGGATTTTTCCTGTGGCTCGCCGGCAAGCTGGTTGGAGCCAAGCAGGAGCTGGCCGCGGCTTGCATGGTAGCCACGTTCGCCCTGTATCCCCGGATCCTGGAAGGGATCGTCAACGCGCTCCAGGCCCTGCTCCTGCCTGAGGAATCGCTGGTCGGCAGGTACAGCGTGACGCTCGGGCTCGGTCGCTTCTTTAATCCCGATACTGCCAACCCCCTCCTGCTGGCGCTGATTGGCCGTATCGATGTATTCACTATCTGGGTGACTGTCCTGCTCGCCATTGGCCTCTCCATCACCGGCAAGATCCCCCGGACCCAGGCCGCGCTGGCCGCGGCAATCGTGTGGTTGATAGGGGCCCTGCTCCCCGTATTGGGCGCCATCCGCGCGATGGGCTGAACCACCAGGAGTACCCATGAGAATCAAGCGCGGGACCATCATTACGCTCGTTGTCGTGGCTCTTTTCGGCGCCCTGCTGCTGTTCAATACGCTTTCGGCACAGAAAGCTGAGTGCAACGTGTGCGTCGAGTTCAACGGTAAGCGCAACTGCGCAGCGGCCTCGCACGAGAACCAGGAAGAGGCCACCCGATCCGCTCAGACCACGGCGTGTGGGATCCTGGCCAGCGGCATGAACGAGTCAATTGCGTGCGGGAGGACCCGGCCAGTCTCGGTCCAGTGCCGCACCAAATGAAAGGACTCCATGCCCGCTTTCCTCATCCCCTGACGCTTCTCGTCGGCTGCCTCCTGGTCGCGGCAGCCCTCACCTACATCCTTCCCCCCGGCGAGTACCAACGCCACGAAGATGCCGTCACCCACCGCGAGGTCGTTGTACCCGGGACCTTCGCCCCAGTAGCGCGCTCTCCGGTCAATCTGTTCCAGGCGGCAGTGGCAATCCCGCGCGGAATGGCCGACGCTGCCTCGGTGGTCTTCCTCGTGTTTCTCATAGGCGGTGCGTTCACCGTCGTAGACCGGACCGGAGCGCTCCGCACGGCGATCGGCACCCTGGTTCGCAAACTCGACCGGCGGGAAACGCTCGTCATCCCCGTCTGCTGTGCCGCCTTCGCGCTGGGTGGCGCGCTCGAGAACATGCAGGAGGAAATCATCGCCTTCGTTCCTCTCCTCCTCCTGCTGACCCGGCGACTCGGCTTTGACGCGCTCACCGCAGTAGCGATGAGCCTGGGTGCGGCGGCGGTCGCTGCATCGTTCAGCCCGATCAACCCATTTCAGGCCCAGATCGCCCAGAAGCTGGCACAGCTCCCCCTCGGCTCGGGATGGGAGTTCCGCACCACCCTGATGCTGCTGGCGCTCGGCTTCTGGACCTGGGGCGTAACCCGGCATGCACGCCGGACCCGCAAGCCTCCCGAAGCTGTCGAACTCGAAGCCGGAGCATCACTCGGCTGGCGCACTCCGCTGATTCTGCTCTCGGTGCTGGGAGCGTTCTCGGTGTTCCTCTACGGAATCCTGAGACTGGGATGGGATTTCGATCAGTTGTCCGCAGTCTTCTTCATTATGGGAGTCGTTGTCGGACTACTGGGCAGGCTCGGTGTTCGAGGAACCGTCGACGCGTTCGTCGAAGGCTTCAGATCCATGACGCTGGCGGCTCTGCTGATCGGGTTTGCCCGCGCCATTTCGGTGGTACTCGAGCAGGGCAGGATTCTCGATACCATCGTTCACGGGTTATCGGCCCCGCTGGCGAACCTCCCACCGGCCGTCTCTGCCATCGGCATCATGGCGGTGGAAGCCGGGATTCACGTTCCGGTCCCTAGTGTGAGCGGTGAGGCCGTACTCACCCTTCCCGTTCTGGTTCCCCTCTCCGACCTGATCGGCTTATCCCGGCAGGTGACTGTGCTGGCCTACCAGTACGGCGCGGGGCTATGCGAGCTCGTTACTCCGACCAACGGCGCCCTCATGGCTATGCTCGCCGCCGCCGGTGTCGGCTACGATGACTGGCTCAAGGCCTTCACCAAGCTGATCGGCGGGCTGGTTCTCATCGGCATTGCGGCGATCATCCTCGCCATCGCCATTTCGCTCTAGCGGGTCGTCAGGGTTTTGCTCGCCCGCCACCACCAGGCATGCGAGCTCTCCTGACTGCTCCAACACTGTGTGTTTAGGCGGCAGCCCCGACGAGCCGGATGTCGCCGCAGGGTACGGCCTCAGCCTGAAAATCGCGAGAAGCCGGAATGATGGAGTGACTCAGACCCTGCTCCTGTCAGGGGACGGGATCACCACTTGCTTGCAACGGGGGAGGATCGGGCTATCCTTGGGCAGCAGGTAACGCGCTACCGGACTGAGACTTATCGATGTTTGTCGATGTAACGGAGCTTGGCCCCTGTGGCACTAACGTTGCGTCTTACGCGTCTACAAATAGTAGACGAATGCCGCTGTGACGCGTAAAAGGGTGCTTCGATGAGCGAGTTGACCATCCGGGAAATGGAAAACGGCGAAGAGTTCGCCGAATGGTTCTCCGACCTCACGCTACGGGAGGAACAGGAGACGGGTGACAGCGTTCACCTGGAGGAACGTTTCCTGGTCCTGAGCAACGAAATCGGCGATTGGATCGGCGGCCTCCGCTACTCCATGCGCGGGGGGGTGGCTCACATCCTGGACATCGCAGTGACGCCGGAAGAGCGGCACCTTGGTCACGGCCACTTGCTGGTCAGCGCTTTCGAGACCCGTGCTCGTGAGTCGGGAGCCCACTTGGCGGAATTCTGGACCGACGACCTTCGCGATGAGGGTGAGTTCATTCTGAACGGGTGGCAGCGCGTCATGAGGCGGGACGAGTACTTTGGCGGTAAGACGTGGTACCTCATGGAGAAGCGGCTGACCCCAGAGGCCTGATTCTGGCCTGGCGCCCTTGCGCCAGATTTTCGACCTTCCCCCCAGCCTCTAACTGCTCCAAATTACAAGCATTGACCGCGCGACCGTGGGCCCTCCACGGAGGTTTGCCGTTGTATCGCATCGAACCGGGAATTGACCTGTGACCCTCACGGCCACCGCCAAGGCTTTCTTTACCAAGGTCGAGGTGCTTCGCGACCTTGAGGCCAAGGTCCACGAGATGATGGAGGCCCACGTCCGCAAGCGGAACCTCTGGTTCCCCAGCGACCTTCTGGAGCCCCCTCCGGGTGAATCGCAGGACGACCACGTGGTCATCCTTCGCAAGCGCGCCACCGGCATTCCGGATTCGGCCCGCGCGGCCCTCGCCCTCAATACTCTGACTGAAGAGGGGTTACCGCACTTTCACCGGCTGCTCGCGATACACCTGGGCGAGGACAGCCACTGGCGCCGCTGGAACAACATGTGGACCGCGGAAGAGGACCGGCATGGCGCGGTACTCCACGACTACATCCGGGACACCCGGCTCATCAATCAGCGGCGTCTTGAGGAAATGCAGTATTCCTATCTCGAGAGCGGCTTTCATCCCGACTGGGACATGGATCCCTACAGGGTCTTTGTCTACACGACCCTTCAGGAACGGGCCACCCAGGTGTCGCACAGCGGCACCGGGCGAGCGGTCGCGGACTATGAGCCGCTGCTCAACGAAGTCCTCTCCAATGTCGCACTCGACGAAGCCCGGCACTTCGCGTTCTACCGGTCGGTTTTCGAGGAGATCCTGAAACGGGACCCGGACCAGGCGTTGCACTCGGCGTCCTTCATCATGCCGAGTATCGAAATGCCCGGGCATACGATGCCCAGCTTCCGGGAAATCGCGGATGTGATTCGGCGGGCAGGGATTTATGGTCCACGCGATTACCTGCGAATTGTGCAGGAGCAGATCCAGTACTGGAGGATCGAAACGCTGACCGGCCTGGGAGAAATGGGAAGGCTCGCCCAGGAAAAGATCGCGGGAATTCCCGACCGGCTCCGCCGCATTGCCGAGCACATTGAATCGCGCACCAAGTCCAAGACGTTCGCCTTCGACGTCGTGTTCAATCGTGAATTCGCGATGGAGTAGCTCGCGGGTCCGCAAACTCGGCTGGATCGTCGTTGCCGGCCTGATCGTCGCTTGCGGAGCCAAGAAGGCAACCGGCAAGGATTCCGTCAAAAAACACCCGGCCGATCCGGCTCAGGAGGATGCGGAAGAGCTGGGCCTGGCGCTCTTCGACGCGGTTGATCGCGTCATGTCCTACCGCAGTGCCCACCAGAGCAAGCTTCCCAATTCACTCCGGACAGCAGGCATCGACAGTCTGACCCCGACAATCGTCCTCCGCTACCAGAAGTCGGGCACATCTCCGGAAGTGACCGCCGCCTTCCGGCGCGCCTCGGGCCGGCAGTTAGCCAGCTGCGAGGGAACCAACGACATTCTCGAGGATGCCAGCCTGCATGAGGGGGCCTACACCATAACCTGCACATTGGTTGGTGGCGGGAGCCGGGGCTTCACGGTGGGTCGCCCTTCGGAGTAGCCTTCCATCGTACTCATCGATGATTGAAGTCATCCAGATCGCCCGGCTCCTCGTCGCCGTCGTCTGCCTCGGTGCCGCGGTTGTTGCCCTCACGCACTGGGCCGTGAAGGCCAAGAAGCTGAGTCCGTTCGGCGGCTTCGCCCGAGGCATTCGCCAAGTCAGCGACCCCCTCGTCAAACCGTTAGAGCACCGGATCGTCCGATCCGGCGGCAACCCGGTGAATGCGCCGTGGTGGCTGTTCTGGATCGTGGTGATCGGCGGATTGGTCTTCCTGAGCTTGCTGCAGTGGGCTCTGGGGACACTGGTGTCGCTGGGGTATGCTGCCCAGGCCGGGCCACGGGGAGTCCTGCGCTTCCTGGTGGATGGGCTCTTTGGACTGCTAATCGCCTGCGTGCTGATCCGCGTCATCGCATCCTGGCTCGGCATCCCGAGCTACGCCTGGTGGATGCGGCCGATCGTCTTTCTTACCGACTGGCTCCTCGAACCGCTGGGGCGACTGATCCCGCCGCTCGGGATGTTCGACGTCAGTCCCTTGGTCGCCTGGTTGCTCCTCGTTCTCGCCCGCTCACTGGTGCTGGGTCTTCTGTAAATCGATGCCACCGGTCGACGAAGTGCCCGGCGGCGTGAGGCTCACGATTCACGCTCAGCCGCGAGCGGCTCTCAACCAGGTGGTCGGACTTCACGGCGACGCGGTCAAGGTGCGTCTGACAGCGCCGCCAGTGGACGGTGCTGCGAACCAGGCCCTGGTTCAGCTGCTGTCCACGGTTCTTGGTGTCGCGCCGGCGCGAGTCCGACTAACGGCTGGAAGTGCGGCTCGACGGAAGATCGTCGAGATAGCCGGCCTGACCTCCAAGGAGGCACGAGAGCGGCTCGGGCTTGGCGGTTAGGCGTCTGACGGGCTATCTTAGGTGAGGTGACAATTGACGTCGTGGTGATTTGCGCCTATTGCAGCCACGTTAAACAAGTGCTAAAACGGCCGCCCCCGGGTGCCGTTTTCGCCTCGGGGATTTTTCATCACTATGCCCTTCGATCGCGCCTCACGCCTTGAGCTGCTCCCCCGCCTGCTGCGGGAGCGGATTCTCGTGCTCGACGGTGCCATGGGCACGATGATCCAGGGCTACAAGCTCGGCGAGGCCGACTATCGCGGTTCTCGCTTCAAGGATTGGCCTCGCGACCTTAAAGGCAACAACGATCTCCTGGTCCTGACCCAGCCCGATATCATCGAGGCGATTCACGCCGCATACCTCGACGCGGGCGCGGACATCATCGAGACCAATTCGTTCAACTCCACCGCGGTCTCCATGGCCGACTACGGCATGCAATCGCTGGTGCCGGAGCTGAACCAGACTGCGGCAACACTGGCTCGCCGAGTAGCCGACCGAGCCGAGGCGGCCGACTCGCGCCCTCGATTTGTGGCCGGCGTTCTGGGCCCCACCAACCGGACCGCATCCCTTTCGCCGGACGTGAACGACCCCGGCTTCCGCAACATCGAATTCCGGCAGCTGGTGGACACCTATGCCGAAGCGGTGCGCGGCCTGCTCGAAGGCGGGGCGGACCTGCTCATGGTCGAGACGATCTTCGACACGCTCAACGCCAAGGCGGCGATCTTCGCGATCGACGCCCATTTCGCGGCCACCGGAGAGCGAGTCCCGGTCTGGATTTCCGGCACCATCACCGATGCCAGCGGGCGGACACTATCGGGACAGACCACTGAAGCGTTCTGGAATTCGGTGGCGCACGCTCGTCCTTTGGTCGTCGGACTCAATTGCGCCCTGGGCGCGCGACAGCTGCGGCAATACGTCCAGGACTTGAGCCGGGTCGCACCGGTCTTTGTGAGCAGCCACCCCAATGCCGGATTGCCCAATGCGTTCGGTGGCTATGATGAGACACCGGAAACGATGGCCGAGGTGATCCGCGATTTCGCCGAAGGCGGGATGGTGAACATCGTCGGTGGATGCTGCGGTACGACCCCCGCCCACATCCGAGCGATCGCAGAGGTGGTGCGAGGGCTTCCTCCTCGTGTGCCGGCGTCCCCGGAGAGGCACTGCCGGCTGAGTGGATTGGAGCCGCTCACCATCGGCCCCCTCACCAACTTCGTCAACGTTGGTGAACGGACCAACGTGACTGGCTCACGTCGCTTCGCGAAGCTGGTTCTCGAAGGCAATTACGAGGCGGCGCTCGAGGTGGCCCGGCAGCAGGTCGAAAGCGGAGCCCAGATCATCGACGTCAACATGGACGAAGGAATGCTGGACGCGGAGCAGGCCATGGCGACCTTCCTGCGCCTGGTAGCTTCCGAGCCCGGCATCAGCCGGGTTCCGGTGATGGTCGACTCATCGAAATGGGCGGTCATAGAGGCGGGGTTGCGCTGTCTGCAGGGCAAAGGAGTAGTCAACTCGATCAGCCTGAAGGAAGGCGAGGAAGCCTTCGTTCAGCACGCGGAGCTGGTCCGCCGCTACGGGGCGGCCGTTGTGGTGATGGCCTTCGATGAGCAGGGCCAGGCCGATAGCGCCGATCGGAAGGTCCAGATCTGCCGGCGGGCGTACAAGATCCTGACCGAGCGGGTCGGGTTTGCGCCGGAAGACATCATCTTCGATCCCAACATCTTCGCCATCGCGACCGGGATCGAGGAGCACAATGGCTATGCGGTCTCGTACTTCGAGGCCACCCGCGCGATCAAGGCACAACTTCCTCACGCGCTGGTGAGTGGTGGCGTCAGCAACGTCTCCTTCGCCTTCCGGGGGAACGACCCGGTGCGCGAGGCGATCCATTCGGTGTTCCTCTACCACGCTATCCACGCGGGGATGGACATGGGGATCGTGAACGCGGGACAACTCGCGATCTACGACGACATTCCGCCGGACTTGCGGGAGCGGGTGGAAGACGTCGTACTCAATCGCCGGGCTGATGCCACTGAGCGACTGCTCGAGGTGGCCGACACAGTACGGGGCCAGGCCGCCCAGCCCGAAAAGAATCTCTCGTGGCGGGAGGCACCGGTCGAGGAGCGGTTGGCCCACGCCCTCGTTGAGGGAATCGCAGACTTCATCGTCGAGGACACCGAGGAGGCCCGCAAGCAGGTGCAGCGCCCGATTGAGGTGATCGAAGGCCCGCTTATGCAGGGAATGAACGTGGTGGGCGATCTCTTCGGATCCGGGAGGATGTTCCTGCCCCAGGTCGTGAAGAGTGCCCGGGTCATGAAACGGGCCGTCGCACACCTGATCCCGTTCATCGAGGCGGAGAAAGCCGCCAACGCCGACACCCGCACCAAGGGGCGGGTGCTCATGGCGACGGTGAAGGGCGACGTCCACGACATCGGTAAGAACATCGTGGGCGTGGTCCTCCAGTGTAACAACTACGAAGTGATCGACCTCGGCGTGATGGTGCCGAGCGCCAAGATCCTGGAGACCGCGCGGGAGAAGCAGGTAGATCTCATCGGGCTGAGCGGACTCATTACGCCATCACTCGAGGAGATGAGCTTCGTGGCCGGCGAACTTCAGCACGCCGGCTTCACGACTCCCCTGCTCATCGGAGGAGCCACGACGTCGCGGATCCACACTGCGGTGAAAATCGCGCCGCAGTACCAGGGCCCGGTCGTGCACGTCCTCGACGCCTCGCGCGCGGTCGGAGTGGCAGCCCGGCTCCTGAGCGATGACCAGCGCGACGAGTTCACCCGCGGGGTCGCGAGCGAATACCAGAAGATCCGGGAAGACCGCGCGGCGGAGCGGGCCCAGGAACGCCTCACCCCGATCTTCGAGGCGCGGCGCAACCGGCTGGTGGTTGACTGGAAGGCAGTCACGCCGCCCCGGCCAACCTTCCTCGGGATCCGGCAGATCGCGCCCTACCCACTCGAGGACCTGGTCGAATGGATCGATTGGACTCCGTTCTTCCAGACCTGGGAGCTGCGAGGGCACTACCCCGCGATTCTCGATGATCCGGAGCAGGGTTCGGCGGCGCGAAGCCTGTTCAAGGACGCAAAGGCGCTGCTAGAGACCATCGTGAAGGAACGATTGCTCGAAGCGCGCGCGGTGTTCGGCTTTCTTCCCGCGGCTGCATCAGGAGACGATATCGAAGTCTCCGGCGAGAACGGAAATGGAACACTTACCACCATTCGGACCCTCAGGCAGCAGATGAGCCGGCAGCCCGGCCGGCCAAACCTGGCACTCGCCGACTTCGTAGCACCGAGGGACAGTGGCGTGACCGACTTTATCGGCTTGTTCGCGGTGACCGCTGGTCATGGGCTCGAGAAGCTGGCCAAGCAGTTCGAGCAAGCCAACGACGACTATTCCGCAATTCTTGCCAAGGCACTGGCGGACAGGCTGGCCGAAGCGCTGGCCGAACGACTGCACGCCAGAGTGAGACAGGAGTTCTGGGGCTACGCGGCTGATGAATCTCTCGATCGGCTGGCAATCATCAGAGAGCAGTACCAGGGGATCCGCCCTGCACCCGGGTACCCGGCTTGTCCCGATCACACGGAGAAGCGGACCCTGTTCGACCTTCTGAGCGCAGAGGAACGAGCCGGTATCCGGCTGACTGAGTCGTTTGCGATGCTGCCTGCCGCCTCGGTGAGCGGCTACTACTTCTGGCGACCGGAAGCCCGCTACTTCGGCCTGGGGAAGATCGGACGGGATCAGGTCGAGGACTACGCCCGTCGGAAGGGAATGAGCGTCGCTGAGATGGAACGCTGGCTGGGTCCGAATTTGGGGTATGAGAGATGAAGTGTCGAGTACCGAGGCATCCCGCCAGATGACTGGTCTCCGGGATCTTATTGCCGATGGCCGCACGCACGTATGCGATGGCGCAATGGGCACCATGCTCTATGCCCGGGGCGTCTTCCTCAACGTGTGCTACGACGAGCTGAACCTGAAGCAGCCGGATCTGGTGCGGGAGATTCATCGCGAGTATGTGCGCGCCGGGGCTGAGTTGATCGAGACCAACACGTTTGGAGCTAATCCCCTCAAGCTCGCGGGCTATGGTCTCGCGTCGGAAACCGAGAAGATCAACGAGGCTGCAGCGCGTCTGGCTCTCGAGGCCGCCACCGGCCGCGCCGTGGTCCTCGGTGCCATTGGACCGCTCGGCATCAGAATCGAGCCGTTCGGCGAGATGGCGGTCCATGAGGCTCAGGCGACTTTCGCCCGACAGGTAGAGGGACTGCTGGCAGGCGGAGTCGAGGGCATCATACTCGAGACCTTCAGCGACGTGGAGGAGCTGCGGGCGGCCTTTAACGCTGTCCGCAGCCAGAGCAAGATCCCGGTCTTCGCCCAGATGACGGTCGGTACCGACGGCAAGACCCATTACGGCACCGATCCGGTGGACTTCGGTCCGATCCTGCAGGCGATGGGTGCCGACGTGATCGGCGTCAACTGCTCGGTCGGACCTCACGGCGTGCTCGAGGCTGTGGAAAAACTGGCGAGGGTGGTCACCGTGCCGATCTCGGCACAGCCTAATGCCGGCCTCCCGCGCGAGGTGGGTGACCGGAAGATCTACATGGCGTCCCCGGAATACCTGGCGGAGTACGCGCGCCGGATCGCCGAGGCGGGCGCACGATTCGTCGGAGGCTGCTGCGGAACGACACCCGACCACATCAAGGCGGTTGTCGGCTTCGTGAAGAGCGTGTCGCCTCAGCACACCAGCGTCCGTGCGGCAACTCCGGCCCAGGCTAAGCCTCTCGAACCAATTCCGCTGGAACAGCGCTCGCACCTGGGCGGTAAACTCGCGCGGGGAGAGTTCGTCACGACGGTGGAAATCGTTCCACCTAAGGGGGTAGACCCGGAACCGATGTTCCGCCAAGTCCGGGAATTGAAAGCCGCAGGGGTGGATGCGGTAAACGTGCCCGACGGCCCCCGGGCGCAGAGCCGGATGGGCGCGCTCCTGTCGGCCCTGATGATCCAGCACGAAGTCGGGATGGAAGCGGTGGTACACTATGCCTGCCGCGACCGGAATCTCCTGGGAATGCTGTCGGATCTGTTGGGAGCTGCAGCAAGCGGCGTCCGCAACCTTCTCATCGTTACCGGCGACCCTCCCAAGATGGGCCCGTACCCCGACGCGACGGCGGTGTTCGACATCGACAGCATCGGGCTCACCAATCTGGTGTCGCGGCTCAACCACGGTCTCGACCCGGGAGGAAACTCTCTGGGGGAACCGGCGCGCTTCGTGATTGGTGTCGGAGTGAATCCCGCCGCAGTGGATCTCGACCGTGAACTGCGGCGGTTCGCCTGGAAGGTCGAGGCGGGGGCCGAATTCGCGGTGACCCAGCCGGTTTTTGACATCGACCAGCTCGACCGCTTCCTCACTCGGGTCGAGGCATTCCGTATCCCAATCATCGCGGGGATCTGGCCGCTCATCTCGCAGCGCAACGCGGAGTTCCTCGCCAACGAAGTCCCCGGAATCTCGATTCCGAATGGCATCCTGGAGCGGATGCGGAAAGCCAGCGTGAGCGGCAAAGAGGAGGCGCTTCAGGAAGGAGTCATGATCGCCCGCGAGATGCTTTCCGCGGTCAAGGCCAGAGTGCAGGGAGCACAGGTATCCGCACCGCTGGGGCGGGTGCCGGTGGTGCTGGAGGTGGTGGGGAGGGATTGAGGGATTGAAGGTTGAAGATTTCAGACTGCAGATTGACGGCACTCCGGCTGCTTTTCAATCTTCAATCTGCAATCTGCAATCACTTCACCCCGACACCTTCAACCTGTACCCCACGCCCGGCTCGGTCAGCAGCAACCGCGGGTGAGTCGGATCCGCCTCGAGCTTGTGCCGGAGTTGGGCCATGTAAACCCGCAGGTAGTGGGTCTGCCCGATCGAGTTGATCCCCCAGACTTCCTTCAGCAGCTGCCGATGGGTAACGACTTTGCCCGCCTGCTGTATCAAGGTCTGCAGCAGACGATACTCGTGCGGCGTCAGGTGAACTTCCTCACCCCGAAAGAAGACCTGCCGCCGCCCCAGATCCACCCGCAAGCTGTCTTCGACGAACTCGGAATCTTCCTTACCCGATTCGGCACGGGCGGCATGCCGCAGCGCGACCCGCATCCGGGCAAGGAGCTCTTCCACACCGAAAGGTTTGGTCAGGTAGTCGTCGGCCCCGGCATCGAGAGCCGCCACCTTGTCCGCCTCACGCCCTCGTGCCGAAAGGACGATGATGGGCCGTGAAGACGATTCCCGGATGCGCCTCGTGACATCGATCCCGTCGCCATCGGGGAGGCCAAGGTCCAGAAGGATGATATCCGGGTTGCGGCCGGCGGCATGGGCCAAGCCCTCACGCGCAGTGCCGGCCTCGACGAGCTGATAGCTCCCATTTTCCAGCGCCGCTCGAAGAAACCGGCGCATTTGCGGCTCGTCCTCGATGAGCAGCACCACTACTGCTGGTGAAGCCATCCACGTCCCTTTCGGCGATCAGGCTTACTCCGCCGCGACTTCTCTGGGCGGCAGGGCCGGCGGAGTGCCCTCGATAGGAAGCGTAAAGCGAAAGACCGCACCGCCACCGGGTCGGTTCTCGGCCCAGATCCGGCCGCCATGTGCCTGCACGATGCCGCGACAAATCGTGAGTCCAAGCCCGACACCGCCTCCCGCGGGGGAGCCCACGGAGCGGTAGAACTTCTCGAAGATCCTACCCTCCTCTCCCGGCGGCAATCCGGGACCCCGGTCGGCCACATCAACGGTCACAACCCCGTCTATCCCCTTCGCGCTGATGTTGATGGGCGTCCCAGCCGGGGTGTACTTCGCCGCGTTCTCCAGCAGGTTGATTAGGACCTCCTCGATCAGGAGTCCATCGAGAGGAACCAGGGGAAGATCGGGAGGCAGCGTCACCTGAACCTCCCGTCCCTGGAGGACATCGTCAGTGCGGATCAGCGCCACTCCGATGGGTTCCTCGAGTGGCTGCCACTCCTTCTGCACTACCAGGGTCTGAGTTTCCACCCGGATCATGTCGAGCAGGTTGCCGATCAGCCGGTTCATCCGCTGCGCTTCCTCGACGATGGTCTGCAGCAGATCTGTACGCACCTCATCGCGCATGGAACGGTCCTGCAATAGGCTCGTGGCCGCTCCCGTGATCCCGGCCAGAGGCGTACGCAAGTCGTGCGACAAGGAGCTCAAGAGCGCGGTGCGGAGCCGTTCGGCCTCGATTTCCACCTGGCTCTGCTGGGTCTGCCGCTCCAGCGTCATCCGTTCCAGGGCAAGCGCGAGTTGGTCCGCGAACGCCTCCAGCAGTTGACGCTGAGCGGGTCCCTGAAAGCGCCGGGGATCGGAGGGCATGACGCCAAGGACCCCGACCAGGTTGCCGCTGGCGCGCAACGGCAGATACAGGGCCTTGGCGGCAGGGAGAGTATCGGTGCCGAGGCCAGCCGACTGGGCGCGTTGAAACACCCACTGCGCCACACCGCGTTCCCGGTCATCCAAGGGATAAGCCGGAGCCTGCCCTTCGGACGGAGCGAGGTGTCCGGCCTGATCCGGCAGCAGGACCTGCACCGCTGCGCCGAAGCTGGCGCCGATCTGGCGCCGGCCCACGTCCACCAGCTGGGAGCGATCTCTTGCGGTCGCAAGCTCCCGGCTCATCGCGTACAGCGCTGCGGTCCTGCTCTCCCGCTCCCGGGCGAAGGCGGCCTGCTCCCTTACCCGTACCGTCAACCCACTGATCACCAGGGAAATGAGCAGCATGACGCCAAAGGTCGAGACAAACTGCAGGTTCGCCACTGCGAAGGTGAAATAGGGAGGAACAAAGAAGAAATCGAACAAGGCGATGCTCACGAGTACAGCCCCAAGTGCCGGCCCCCTACCGGATCGGCTGGACACCACGACGGTGCCGAGCAGGTAGATCATCGCGATATCGGTGACGGTGAAGCGGCGAAATGCGGCCCACCCGGCGAGCGTGCATAGGGCGACTACCAGCGCCGCCCAGAGATACTCCTTGAGTGGCGACACGCGTGAGGGGAACGGAGGCCGCCGCGGCACATCCCCTTCGATCTCGCCACTGATGACGTACACATCCACATCTCCGCTGCCCCGCACCAGCTTGTCGAGCAGCGAGCCTCGAATCTTGTCCCGCCACCGTGGATGGGTCGGCTTACCGACGATGATGCGAGTGACGTTGTGCTCCCGGGCATAGGCCAGGATCTCATCGGCAGTGTCCCCCCCCTGCAGGGTGGCCACTCGGGCCTCAAGCTCTTCGGCCAAACGCAGGTTTTCGACCAGGGCATCCCGGTCCGCTGTGGAAAGACTGATCGCCGGGTTCTCGACGTACACCACAACCCACTCACAGTCCAGGCGTGACGCCATCCGGTGCCCGGCCCGAATCAGCCGGGCGCTGGCAGGGTTGGGTCCTATCGAGACCAGCAGACGGTCGCCGGCGGGCCAGATCTCCCGGATGCCCTGCTCCCGCATGTACCCACGCATCTGAGCGTCCACCCGTTCGGCCACACGGCGGAGCGCCAGCTCGCGAAGCGCGATGAGATTTCCCTTGCGAAAGAATTCTTCCCGAGCCCGCTGGGCCTGCTCGGGGAAGTAGACCTTGCCCTGCTCCAGACGACGCAGCAGATCGTCAGGGGTCAGATCCGCCAGCTCCACCTCGTCTGCGGCGTCGAACACCGCATCGGGGACGGTCTCCCGGACCTGGACCCCGGTGATCTGGGCAACCACGTCATTCAGACTCTCGAGGTGCTGGACGTTCAGGGTGGTGTAGACCGAGATCCCGGCGGCGAGCAGCTCCTTCACGTCCTGCCACCGCCGAGTGTGGCGGGAATCGGGTGCATTGGTGTGGGCCAGCTCGTCCATCAGCAGAATGGCAGGATGGCGGGCCAGTGCGGCATCGAGATCGAACTCATGCAGGGTGACGCCGCGATACTCCATTGTGCGGCGGGGCAGGACTTCCAGGCCAGGCAGGAGAGCCTCGGTTTCCGCGCGCCGGTGGGTCTCGACGACCCCAACCACGACATCCACTCCTTCGGCTCGCTTGACGCGGGCCTCCTCCAGCATGGCAAAAGTCTTCCCGACGCCAGGATTGGCGCCGAAGAAGACTTTGAGTTTACCGCGGGCAGCCCGCCCCTCCGCGTCCCTGACCTGGGCAAGGAGGAGATCGGGGTCCGGACGGCGTTCGTTCATCGCCTCATGGTGTCGTGGCCAAGCTGTCCAGCGCAAGGTTGAGCCGGAGGACGTTCACTCGCGCCTCACCCAGGAAGCCTAGCTGTCGCCCCTCGGTGTACTGCGCCACCAAGTCACGGATCCGGTCCGCCGACAGGGACCGGGCCTGAGCCACCCGGTTCACCTGGTAGGCTGCCGCGGCCGGCGTGATGTGTGGATCCAGCCCGCTCGCCGAGGTGGTGACCAAGTCGATCGGCACCGGGCCCGTAGCACTGGGATCCGTCGCGCGGAGCGCAGCAACCCGATCTTTGATCGAGTTGGTAAGGGCGGGGTTCATCGGTCCCAGATTCGACGCCCCTGATGCCGCACCGTTGTACGCCGGACTGGTCGCGGACGGCCGGCTCCAGAAGTACTTCGAATCGTCGAACGGCTGGCCAATCAATTCCGAGCCGAGTGGCTTCCCGCTCTCCCGAATCAAACTCCCCTCGGCTTGGTGCCGGAAAGCCAGTTGGGCGAGGCCGGTCACCACGGCAGGGTAAATAGCTCCTGTCAGTATGGTGAGGAGAACCAGGGATAGGAGGGCAGGACGAAATTCCGAACGCATGGGATTCTCCAGCTCAGGCCAGATGCAGGGCCACGAGGAGCATGTCAATCAGTTTGATGCCGGGGAACGGCAGCAGGACACCGCCCAATCCATAGATCAGCAGATTATTGCGCAGCAGTGTGGCCGCTCCGATCGGCCGGTAGCGGATGCCTCGCAGCGCCAGCGGAATCAGGGCGATGATGATCAGCGCGTTGAAGATGACCGCCGACAGGATCGCGCTGGCAGGCGTAGCAAGATGCATGATGTTGAGCGCACCCAGTGCGGGATACGTCGTGGCGAACGCCGCCGGAATGATGGCGAAGTACTTCGCCACGTCGTTGGCGATGCTGAACGTGGTAAGCGCTCCACGGGTGATAAGCATCTGCTTTCCCGTCTCCACGATCTCGATCAGCTTGGTGGGATTGGAGTCGAGATCCACCATGTTGCCAGCTTCCTTGGCGGCCTGCGTCCCCGAGTTCATCGCGACAGCGACATCAGCCTGAGCCAGCGCCGGAGCGTCATTGGTCCCGTCTCCGGTCATCGCGACCAGGCGTCCGCCCGCCTGGTGCTTTCGGATCAACTCAAGCTTGGTCTCCGGCGTCGCCTGGGCGAGGAAGTCATCCACCCCGGCCTCGGCGGCGATCGCCGCCGCGGTAAGCGGATTGTCTCCCGTGATCATCACGGTCTTGATCCCCATCTGGCGCAACTCTGTGAACCGCTCCTTGATCCCGCCCTTCACGATGTCCTTGAGTTGAATTGTCCCCAGCACGTGAGGACCATCGGCCACCACGAGCGGAGTGCCGCCCTGGCGAGCGATGCCCTCGACAGCCGCCTGGACCTCAGCCGGCAGGTCGCCCCCCGAGTTCTTCACCCAGACCACGACCGCGTCCGCGGCGCCCTTCCGAATGCTCCGGCCATCCAGATCTACACCACTCATTCGGGTTTGGGCGGTGAACGGGACGAAATGTGCTCCGAGCGCGTGCACATCCCGCTGACGGATTCCGAACTTCTCCTTGGCCAGCACCACGATGCTCCGGCCTTCGGGCGTCTCGTCGGCCAGTGAGGCGAGCTGCGCGGCGTCGGCCAAGGTCTCCTGCTTCACACCGGAGGCCGGCACGAAGGCCACGGCCTGCCGGTTGCCCAAGGTGATGGTCCCGGTCTTGTCGAGCAGCAATACATCCACGTCTCCGGCGGCCTCGACCGCCCGGCCCGACATCGCGATCACATTCTTCTGGATCATGCGGTCCATGCCGGCGATACCGATCGCCGAGAGCAAACCACCGATGGTGGTGGGAATGAGGCAAACGAGGAGCGCGGTCAGCACCGTCACGGTAACCGGGGTACCCTGCCCTGCTGCCCCCACGCTATAGACGGAGAACGGCAGCAAGGTCACGGTCGTAAGCAGGAAGACGATGGTCAGTCCCGCCAGCAGGATGCCGAGGGCAATTTCGTTCGGCGTCTTCTGCCGCTTGGCGGCTTCGATGAGACCGATAATGCGGTCCAGGAAAGATTCGCCGGGGTTGGCGGAGATCCGCACGACGATCCAGTCGGAGAGCACCTTGGTTCCTCCGGTCACCGAGCTCCGGTCGCCACCGCTCTCCCGGATCACCGGAGCGCTCTCCCCGGTTACAGCGCTTTCGTCTACCGAAGCAACGCCTTCGATGATCTCACCATCGCCCGGAATCAGCTGGCTGGCATGCACCAGCACGACGTCACCGGCTCGCAGGGTGCTGGCCGCGACGTTCTGAAAGTCGAGATGATCGGCCGGATTGCGCAGCTTCTTGGCCAGAATGTCGCGCCGGGCCTTCCGCAGCGTCTCCGCTTGGGCCTTCCCGCGACCCTCGGCCATAGCTTCGGCGAAATTCGCGAAGAGAACCGTGAACCAGAGCCAGAGCGAGACGCCCAGAATGAACCACGGATTGTCGTCCGCGCGGCCGGCGAACCCAAGGACCGCCAGCACGGTGGTGAGGGCACTCCCCGCCTCGACCACGAACATCACGGGATTCCGGATCACATGTCGAGGATCGAGCTTCACGAACGCGTCAATCGCCGCGCGCCGAACAATCGGTCCGTGGAACAACGAGGTCTTGTGGGAGGGCATGACCTTCCTACCTCGATTGACTCAGGAGATGTTCGACGATCGGACCCAATGCCAACCCCGGAAGGTGGGTGAGCGCTCCCACCAGAACCACGGTTCCCACCAACAGGATCACAAAGAGCATCGTGTGGGTCTGGAAGGTGCCGGCAGACTCCGCTATCCGCTTCTTGGCCGCCAGCGAGCCCGCGACGGCGAGAGCGGGGATCGCGCACCAGAAGCGGCTGAACAGCATCGCGAGACCGCCTGCGATTGTGTAAAAGGTGTTGGTAGCGGTGAGTCCCGCGAAGGCGCTGCCGTTGTTGTTCCCCATCGAGGAGAACGCGTAGAGCATCTCGCTGAAGCCGTGGGGCCCCGGATTCAGAACACCGGATTTGCCCGCCGTCGTGGACACCGCCAACGCTGTTCCGATCAGGACCAGCATGTTGGGCATGAGAATGGCCAGCGAGGCCATTTTCATTTCGAAGGCTTCGATCTTCTTGCCCAGGTATTCCGGTGTTCGTCCCACCATCAGTCCGGCGATGAACACGGTCACGATGGCGAAGAGCAGCATGCCGTAGAGACCGGATCCCACACCGCCGTAGATGATTTCCCCCAGCTGCATCAGCCACATCGTGGCCAAGCCGCCCAACGGGGTGAACGAATCGTGCATCGCGTTAACCGACCCATTCGATGCCGCGGTGGTTGCCGTGGCCCAGAGTGCGGAGTTCACGACGCCGAACCGGACCTCCTTCCCCTCCATGTTTCCGCCGGCCTGCAACGGACCGGCCTGCTGGTCAACGGTGGCGGCCGCTACCAGGGGATTACCCGCCTGCTCCGACATCACGCAGGGCAGCAACAACGCCACAAACACAATCGTCATCGCGGCCAGGACCGCCCAGCCTTGACGCGTGTCCTTCACCATCCGGCCGAACGTGTGGCACAAACCAGCCGGAATTATCAGAATGGCGAGAAGCTCGAGGAAATTGCTCAGCGGCGTAGGGTTCTCGAACGGGTGTGCCGAATTGACATTGAAGAAGCCTCCGCCGTTGGTGCCCAGTTGCTTGATCGCGATCTGCGACGCGGCCGGCCCGACGGCCAGCGTCTGCTGAGTGACCCTGGCTGTATCGGGGCCGAATGGCTGCAGGAGAGGCACAGACTCGTAGGCACTGAACGTCTGCACGACCCCCTGAGAAACCAGCGCCAGCGCCAGCACCGTGGAGAGAGGCAGCAGGATGTAGAGCGTGGTCCGGGTCAGATCGACCCAGAAATTGCCGATCGAGCGGCTCGAGTGCCGGGACAATCCTCGAATAAGCGCCACCAGGACAGCCATGCCCGCTGCCGCCGACACGAAGTTCTGCACGGTGAGCGCCATCAGCTGCGACAAATAGCTCATCGTCCTCTCGCCGCCGTACGCCTGCCAGTTGGTGTTGGTCGCGAAGCTGGTGGCGGTGTTGAATGCGATGGTAGCCTGCACCCCGGCCATATGCGCAGGATTGAGCGGTAGGAAACCCTGTGCGCGGAGAATCAGGTAGACCGCGACCGTGCTCAGGAGGCTGAACAGCAGGAAACCCCAGGAGTAGCGCTTCCAATCCATTTCATCGTCGGGCCGAACCCCCATGACCCGATAGCAGAGACGCTCGACCGGGCGTAGGAAACGCCCCAGCACGGTGGGCTCCCCTTGATAGACCCGCGCCATGAAGCTGCCGAGTGGTTTGGCCAAAACCAGCAGCACCACGAGATAGAATGCCACCTGAAACCAGCCGCTGGCGGTCATTCGAACAGCTCTGGCTTGAGAAGTGCCGCCAGGAGGTAGATCAGCAGGCCAACGGCGAGAATGAGTCCTACCAGATTTAGCAGGCTCATTGGCATCAAACGCTAAAGCTTCTCGCAGAGCCGGACAAAGCCCCAGCTCAAGGCAAAGAAGGCAATGACCAGCAGAATCATCAGCACATCGAGCATCTCAGTCCCTCGCGAAGAGGCAGCGACCCGTTTCAGGGCGGCGCTTTACGTCAGAGAGGATAGGCGCCGCGGCATCAGGATTTCGTCAGGATCTTGCCTGGCCGCCACTAGTAAGCTTCGCGCGCCTCGATATCTTCCTCCGCCAGAACCCTTTGGCCCTTAACCCGGACCCATGACCCAGATCGTTGCCACCCCCCCGTTGACCCAGTTGAGCGAAGAGGAGCAGCTCTTCCGCTCAACCGTTCGAGAGTTCGCCGAAACCGAGATCCGGCCTCACGTGGCCGAGATGGATGAGGCCGGCAGCTTCCGGCCCGACCTGATCGTCAAGCTCTTCGAATTGGGTTTGATGGGTGTCGAAATACCGGAACAGTGGGGAGGGGCCGCCGGCAACATCTTCCTCGCTGCCATCGCCATCGAGGAGCTGGCACGGGTGGATGCGTCCGCCGCGATCTACGTGGATGTGCACAACACGCTGGTCAACAACGCGATGCTGCGCTGGGGCAACGACGAGCAGAAGAACCGCTATTTCCCCCGGCTCACCTCAGACCTGCTGGGCGCATTCGCACTGTCGGAGCCGGCCAGCGGGAGCGATGCTTTCGCACTCGAGACCAAGGCGGAGGATAAGGGAACCCATTGGGAGCTGACCGGACGAAAGTTCTGGATCACCAACGGAGGAGAGGCAGGTTTCTTCCTGGTGTTCGCCAATGGTGACTTCAGCAAGGGATACAAGGGCATTACCGGGTTCATCGTCGAGCGGGACTTCCCGGGGTTCAGCGTCGGCAAGAAGGAGAACAAGCTCGGCATTCGGGCCTCCAGCACCACCGAGCTCATCCTCGAGAACTGCAAGGTCCCCAAGGAGAACGTGCTGGGGCCGGTGGGCCGCGGCTACAAGATCGCGATCGAGACCCTTAACGAAGGCCGAATTGGAATCGGGGCTCAGATGATTGGTGTGGCGCAAGGCGCACTCGAGGCCGCGATCCAGTACGTGAAGGAGCGAAAACAGTTCGGAAAGCCGGTCGCCGAATTCCAGGGCGTGCAGTTTCAGCTCGCTCAGATGGCCACCGAGCTCGAGGCGGCCCGACTGCTGGTCTATAACACTGCCCGCTTGAAGGACAGTGGTCAGCCGTTCCTGCGCGAGGCGGCAATGGCGAAGCTCTTCAGTTCCCAGGTCGCGGACCGAATCACGTCTCAGTGCCTTGAGCTGTTCGGCGGATACGGCTATTCCAAGGAATACCCGGCGGAGAAATACTACCGGGACGCCAAGATTGGTACGATCTACGAAGGGACCAGCAACATGCAGCTTCAGACCATCGCCAAACTGGTTTTGAAGCAATAATTTTGCGTTCCCGTCTGCAACGTTCGACCTATAACGGAACACCGTTTGCTCTTCATTTTGACGCCGGAAAGGCTCCGGCAGGGATGAGCGATCAAGCGAAGTCATTGCAAGGGGTTGCGGGGAGACGTCATCCCCCCGATTTTACCTCCCCCGCTTGTTGGTCCTCATTCCCCGGGCAAGACAAGCCAAATACAAGAAGTTCTCACACTGAGGGCGCCAGATTGCTGATTGGCCGAGGGATTTGCCGCATCGCAACCGCCGCCGCGCTGCTTAGCGTCGGGGCGTTTGTTATGCCGGTCCACGGCCAGGAGATCGCAGAGGGCCTTCAGCTTCAGCTTCGGCGCTGGTATCGCCAGGCTTCGCGTTCCGCACCCGGCACCTGGGGGATCGCGGTAGCCGATCAGCAGGGCAACCTGCTCTGGAGCATCAATCCAGATAAGGCCATGATCCCGGCCTCCACCGTCAAGCTCCTGACAACCGGATTTGCCCGCACCATCCTGGGCGGTGATGCCCGGCGCTCGACGCGAGTGGTGGGACTGGGGCGGGTGGACGAGGGAACCGGCGAGTGGATGGGCAAATGGGCCTTGGAGCTGAATGGCGACCCCACACTGGAAAGTCCTTCCGGCGGTGGGCCCCGACTCGACGATCTCGCAGAGCAGCTCGCAGCCCAGGGTATCCGACGCCTCCGGGGCCCGATGGAAGTGGTGAGCGCTGATGGTCCTGCCGAAGCGCTCTATCCCTCTGCTTGGCGTCCGGCAAACCGGGGCAGCATCTACGCCCCGCTGGTCGGGTCGCTGACCCTGCACGAGAACGTCGTCTGGATTCACGTGAAGCCTGGGCCAAAATCGGGCCGCCGCGCCGTATTGGTCGAGACGTCGCCCGCAGGACTCGAGGCCCTGGTCGACGTTCACGCCAGCACCGTGGCCGGCTATCGCTCTCGGCTCTCGATCCGGCGCATGGCCGACGGCGGCTACCTGATCAACGGTTCGATAGGGGTCAACGCCTCGGTTCGCCGGCTGGTCACTGTTGCATCGGACCCCAAGGCGATTCTGGCCGCGGCGTGGGCCCGCGCACTCCAGGACGCGGGAATCGAATGGGACCGGAGCCCGAACCCGATTACGGTCGAGGGCGACGCAACCGACGTCCTTGCCGAAGTGACCTCGGCGACGTTCGACTCAATCGCATCCGAAGTGAACCGTCGGAGTCTCAACATCGGCGCCGAACTGTTGCTCCAGTGGGCAGGTGGTCGGGACCACGCGCCCGAGCTGCTCACTGAGCACGTGCAACAGATTGCCGGCGTGGACGGCGGCGTACATCTGGTGGACGGGAGCGGTATGTCCCACGACGATCGGGTCACGCCGGCCACGTTCATCTACTATATGGCCAATTTCCTCTCGACCCCGGCGGGGCGGAACTTCCCCTACCTGTTACCCGCGAATGGCGAGGGAACGTTGACGAGGCTCGCGGGTGGGCTGCCGGCCGCTGGCGTCGTCCACGCCAAGACCGGTACGCTGAGCGGTGTCTCCACTCTGGTTGGATACCTGGGGCAGAAAGACGGGATGTATCTCGTCTCCCTGATGTACAACGGCCCCCGTTCCAAGACCGCGAAGCGCCAGCAGTGGCAGGCGTTCCGGCTCCTCGGAGCGAATGGCGTAACTATCCCCTCCGAAGTCAACGACGAGCCGGATCAGGACACGCCGGGCGCCGCTGCGGATGAAATCGGGGGAGAGCCGGAGAACTAAGCCTACCGGATCAGCAGACCCGTCAACGCCGCAGCGAGCATGATTAGTGGATCGGGGATTTTTCTGATCCAGACCGCAGTAGCCAACGCCGCAAGAGCAATTACCACCGTCGGGACATCAATCAGAGCGCCGCGAGCCAGCACCACGACTGATCCCGCGATCGCGCCGGTCGCCGCCGCGGTTATGCCCGCGACGAAGGCGGCGAGGGCCGGTCGCTTTGCGTACTTCTGGAAGTAGGGAGCGGGAAGAACGGTCAGCAGAAAACAGGGGAGAAATGTGGCCCCGGCCGCAACGACGGCACCCGCCAGCCCGGCCGCGAGGTACCCGATGAATCCGGTGGTGATCACGACCGGGCCGGGCGTTATGAAAGCAACCGCGACCGCATCGATGAACTGCCGCTCTGTGAGCCAGCCGTGCTGAAGGACCACTCCGCCGTGGAGGAAGGGCACGATAGCGAGGCCACTGCCAAAGACGAATGAACCGGCGTAGGCGAAGAAGGCCGCGATCTGCAGGAGGAGACCCGCCTCGGCGGCTGTGCCCGTTCTCCGTAGCCAGGCCGGCGGGACTCGCCAGAGCCAGGTAGCAAACCCTCCCAGGAGGATGAGACCGACCAGCTCCCTGCCGGTTGCAATCGTGGCAACCGCCACCAGCAGGTAGATGCCCCAGAGCAACGTGTCACGTCCGATGGTCTTCAGGGTGAGAAGCCAGGCGCTGCGGCTGATCAGGCCAATCACCGCTGCGGCGACGCCGTAGAAAACGGCCTGCATCCACGGCAATCCCTGATACAGGGTGTATGCCCATCCCAGTGCCAGAACCATGAGGAAGCTGGGAAGCACGAAGCTCAGCCCGGCCAGTGTAGCACCGGCAATTCTCCCCCGCACAAACCCGATGTAGAAGCAGAGTTGTGCCGCAAGCGGTCCCGGAGAGAGCTGGGCCAGCGCGATCCCTTCCCGGTACTCCTCCTCGGAAATCCACCCACGCTGTTCCACCAGGTCTCGATGCATGGCGCCGACCAGGGCGATCGGTCCGCCAAATCCCAGAGTCCCGAGCCGGAGGAAGTACCATCCGAGACCGCGAGTGACCCTGGGTGCGGCGACGACCGTGTTCATGCGGCGAACTCGATACTTCTGCCCGCTCCCTGGGCGACCGCCCGCTGGTAGACCAGAGCAGCAGCGGCCACGTCCTGTACAGCGACGCCGGTGCTGTCGAAGATGAAGACCTGATCCTCGCTGGTCCGGCCGGGCTTGCGGCCCGCCACCAGGTCCGGCAATTCCGCGTAGACCTGGGAGACGGTCATGAATCCGCCCGCAACGGCATGGAAGAGATCACCGATCCGAACCGCTTGCTCGAGGAGATCGGGCACAACGAGAGCCCCGGCCATGAGGGCAGGGTCAACCTCGATCTTCTCGCCGTTGTCCGCCCCCACCGCAGCGACAAAGGTCCCGGCGTTGACGTCTCCCTGACGAATGAGCGGCGTTTTGGATGGAGTACACGTAATGCAGATCTGACTCACCGACAGCGAGGATCTCAGATCCGATACCGCACTAATCTTGATACCCAGCTCGACCCCAAGCTCGCCAGCGAGCTTTCTAGCTCTCAGCGGCTCCAGATCGTAGGCGTAAACCCGCTCGAGCGTCCGAACCAGGTTGAGCGCCCGGATCTGCGCCCGGCTTTGGGCGCCGCAACCGACGATGGTCGCGACCCGGGCGTCTTCCCTTGCCAGGAATCGCGCCGCAACTGCCGTGGCGGCAGCGGTACGCAGAGCGGTAATGGCGGTGGAGTCGAACACCCCTAGCGGCTCCCCCTGTTCTGCATCGCACAGGAGAACGAGCCCCTGAATCGTCGGTCGGCCCCGTGCCGGGTTGCCGGGGAAATTTGCGTTGAGCTTGCCGGCCATGTATCCACCCATACCCGCAGCCTTGAAGTGGAACCCTCCGCCTGAGGCAGGCAGGGCGCTCACCACGGGGCCCATGACTGCTCCCCGAGCCAAGGCGAGGAAACCCTCCTGCACCGCCTCGATACAGTCGGCGAGCGGAAGCAGCTGCTCGACCTCGCTGCGGGAAAGCAGTAGCGTGCCCATCAGGCCGACGCAGGGACGCCCTGCGGATTCCAGCTGTGAGTCTCACCTCTGACATAGCGGCACCAGGAGTACAACGCGTCGTAGAGCACGAAGCCGTGACGCAGCTGCTCGTGGTCATCCCGGAAATTGTGAGACAGGCCGAGGGAGATCGCGAGGAGCCCGGCGCACTGCGGGGCGAGCTCGGGCCGTGCTGTGTCGGCGCCGCGCACAATCACCGCCAGCTCGGCGAGCGCGGGATCCTCCAGATGGTATTGCTTGAGGAACGCGTCGAAACTGCAGAGCGGCCCATCGTGGCTCAGTTCCACGCCCTCTACGTCGTACGGGGTGGCACCCTGTTTCTCCGCCTGGGTCAGTACCTCTCCCGGCGGGACGAAGAGAAACTCGGGGGACGAATCGATGAATCGGGCGATGAGCCAAGGGCAGGCGATCCGGTCGATCTTGGGCCGTTCCCGGGTGATCCAGCGCATGGGACCTCCTGGGGCCGGCAAATTGTGGCCCCCGATGCCGAGGTGGTACATTTGTATCAATGAATGATTCAGTTGAATCTCCCCATGCGCAAGGGCACCCTTCGTGGCTGCTGCTGATACACCAGCTGCCGCCCCGACCCCACTATCTGCGGGTGAAGGTGCGCCGCCGGCTGGCCCGGCTGGGAGCCCGACCACTCAAGAACACGGTCTACGCCCTGCCGTGGAGTGCGGACGCGATCGAGGACTTCCAGTGGCTGAGACGGGAGATCGAGGCGGAAGGCGGAGAAGCAGTGATCTGCGAAGCGACCCTGCTCGAAGGTCTAAGCGATGCCACCCTGGACGGCCGGTTCCCAACGGGTCGCCAGGCAACGCGTCAACCGGCCCCGATCCGGGTCAGGCCCGACCTGTCGAAGGGCCGGGTCTGGGTCACCCGGAAAGACGTCCATGTCGATCGCATCGCCAGCGCCTGGCTGATCCGGCGGTTCATCGACCCCAAGGCTCGTTTCAAATTCGTTCCCCCGCAGGCCTACGCACCAAAGAAGGCCGAACTCCGGTTCGATATGTTCGAGGCGGAATTCACCCACGAGGGCGATCACTGCAGCTTCGAAACCCTGGTCCATCGCTTCGGACTCAAGGATCCCGCCCTGCGCGTTCTGGGAGAAATGATCCATGACATCGACTGTAAGGATGGGAAGTTCCGCCGCGCCGAAACGACAGGACTGCAGCGCCTGATTCAGGGCATCGTGGCCACGAATGCGAAGGATGCCATGCGATTGCGGCAGGGCGCCGTCATTCTGGATAGTTTCTACGACGCCTTCACCTCGCGACGGAAGTGAAGATCGTTTGCAGGTTGCTGATGCTCGCCCTGGTTACTGGAGTCGTGCGACCGGTCTCGGCCCAGGTTGCCGGGGACGGAGCAACCTTGCGCGTCGAACGCGTTGTCTCGACTATCACGCTCGACGGCCACCTCGACGAGCCTGACTGGCTTGCGAGCGATTCGATCACCGATTTCCGGCAGCAAGAGCCGGAGGAGGGCGCGCCCGCGAGCGAGCGGACGGTGCTGCGTGTCCTGCGTGATGACAAGGCGTTCTATTTCGGGATCCACGCCTACGACCGTGAGCCTGCCCGAATCCGGGCGCGTCAGATTCGCCGGGACGCGGACCTGGAGGACGATGACTTCGTCAAGATCCTGATCGACAGTTTCCACGACCGGCGGGGTGCCTTCGTCTTCGGGACCAATCCCAACGCGTTGATCTGGGATGCCCAGCTCATCGGTTTCGAAGAACCCAATGTCGACTGGAATGGAATCTGGACGGTCGCAACTAGCCGTGACTCAGATGGCTGGACGGCGGAGTTCCGAATACCGTTGCGCACCCTCCGGTTTCACGCTGGAAACGACGGCGTGTTCGGGTTCAATGTGGAGCGCTTTCTCCGGCGACGGAACGAGACAACGTTTTGGCGATCCTGGGGGCGAACCCAAGGATTCTACAATCTGCTCGAGGCCGGTACCCTAACCGGGATCGGCGAGGTGCATCGCGGACGAGATCTCGAGCTCCGCCCGTACCTGCTCGGGCAGGCGACCGCCGCAGAACGCGTCATCACCGGGACGGGCGCTGACAGTGTGGTCGGGGCCAGCGACCGCGATGCCAAGGCAGGGGTGGATGCCAAGCTGGGTATTTCGCCGACCCTCACGGCGGACCTCACGATCAACACGGACTTTGCGCAGGTCGAAGCGGACCGGCAGATCATCAACCTGACCCGCTTCCCGGTCTTCTTCCCCGAAAAGCGGGAGTTCTTCCTCGAGTCCAGCGGCACCTTCGACTTTGCACGGCAGCCCATCCTGACCCCGTTTTACTCCCGGCAGATCGGCTTGAAGGACGGAGAACCAGTTCCAATTCTCGCAGGCGCGCGCCTCACCGGACGCGCCGGTCCATGGACTCTGGGCCTGTTGGCGGCTCGGACTGGCGGGGAGGATGACGCCAATGACGCCGTCCTGCGCCTCAAACATGATTTTCTCGAGCGCGCATACATCGGGGGCATCGCAACGCTCCGCACGGGCCCGGGCGTCTCCGGCACCGAGGCCAGCGGTGGCCTCGACATCGACCTCCCTCTCGTCGTGCACGGTCAGAACGTCGAGCCGTCATTCTGGATTACCGGCACCAGTACTCCAGGGATCCCCGGCGTACCGTTGGCGTGGCGTGCAGCCACAGACTATCCCAACGACCTCTTCGACATTTTCGCCTCGTTGTGGCGCGTCGAGGCAGGATACACCCCAACCTTGGGATTCGTTCGTCGCACCGGTATCAAGGAAACGACCGGGCACTTCGACTTCACACCCAGACCAGGGGTCCTCGGCATTCGCCAGCTCGATTTCGAATTTCCGAGCTGGGACATCATTGCCAACGAACAGGGCAGCCTCACCCGAAGCAGCGACTGGCAGACGGCTGAAATCGAATTGCGTCCGCTCGGAGTGCTCTTTCAGTCCGGCGACCAGTTCGAAATCAATATTCAGCGATTTCTCGATGCGCCGACCGATTCGTTCGACATCTTTACCGGCGTCATCATTCCGCCGGGGCGTTACTGGTATACCCGCGGCGAGGTGAACTTCTCGACCTCTCGCGGGCGCCCGTTGAACCTGGATGCGCTCTACAGCTGGGGAGATTTCTATACCGGTACCAACCAGGAGCTGAGCTTCGACGCTACCTTGCGCTTCGGCGGACACCTGATCCTCGGCGCAGACCTGACTCGCGACGCAGTCCGGTTGCCGGAGGGGGATTTCAACGCGATCCAGACGGGAGGACGGGCCCAGTACGCATTCAATCCCCGCACCGATCTCCTGCTCTTTGTGCAGCACAATAACGAGGACCAGAGAGTCGATTTTCAAGTGCGTTTCCACTGGATCCCGACGATCGGCGACGATTTGTATGTGGTCTGGACCTCCGGCTACACCACCGATCCGGCAGCCGAGCATCACTTCCCCGATAGCCAGGCGCTGCACGATCCTCTCAGCGGATCATTCACCATCAAGGCGGTTCACCGCCTGGAGCTGTAACCATGCATTCAGCGCGATACTTTCTCGCCATCCTGGCCCTCTGGCCCCTCGCGACGATCCCCTTGCAGGGCCAAACCCCGGATTCGGTCCGTTGGGGGGAGCTCGATACTGTTCTCGGCGCGAAACCGGTCGCTCAGTCAGGGGTGCACCGGTTCAATTTTCCTCGCAGCGATCTGACCATCAGGATGGGCGACGTCACGATCGCACCGGCTCTGGCCCTGACATCCTGGGCGGCATTTACCGATGACCCGAGCTCAACCGCAGTCATGGGAGATCTGGTCGTCATCGCTCCGGAACTCCCTGCCCTGCTGGCGGCACTATCTTCGGCCGGGATCGCTGTTACAGCGGTGCACAACCATCTGGTAGGTGAAGATCCCCGGGTGATATACGTGCATTATCACGGGCATGGGACGAGCCAGGAGCTGGCCGCGGGGCTGGCACGCGCACTCGCCGCTACGGCAACGCCACGGCCTGCAGCGGCGAGCCCGTCCATGCCGGTAACGATCGATACCGCCCGGATCCATGCCGCACTCCAGAGTCAACCGAAGGGCAGCGGTACGATCGCCTCGGTCGGACTGCCGCTGTTGAAATCGGAGGTTGTGATGGACGGTCGGGTGGTTCCGGTGACGTTCGGGCTCACTAGCCCGATCAACTTCCAGCGGGTGAGCGACCAGCGCTGGCTGGCAACTGGGGACTTCGCGGTGAGCAGTACGCAGGTTCAGCCCATCGTGAGAGCGCTCATCGAGGCAGGCATCACCCCCACGGCGATTCACAGCCACCTGCTTGGGGAAACCCCCACGGTGTATTTCATCCACTTCTGGGCCGACGGAACTCCGACGAAGGTCCTGAGCGGACTGGGCGCCGCGGTGAAGGCCGCCGGACAGTGACGACTCACAGCATTAGGTGAGCGAGCTCCTTCCCCTCCGGCGCAGCTGAAGAAGATCCCATCGGCTCCAGCGTCAGCGCCGCTCCCATCACCTGTCCGCCGCTCGGAGGCATCGGCAGCGTCAGGAATGCGGGAGTCCCTCCCCCGGTCTTCACTACGACTCCCCGCACCATTCCGGTCTCCGTAATGAACCAGAACTGGCACATCTGCCCTGGGTCCGGCGCTGGCAGGCCGTAGATCACCACATTCCACATGTGGGTACGGTCATCGGCGAAGATCACCATGCCGCCCTGTTGCTCACCCATGCGTATGCTGGCGTGACGCACCCGGTCAGCCGTGCGCATGATCTCCAGAGTGTCGCGCACCATCTCGAGCTGATGGGAGAGGTTAGCCCTGGCCACCTCGGTGGCTCGCTCTACTGAACGAACCCGCGATGTGGCCCACGCCCAGGCGCCGATAGCGAGAACCAGCGAGGCGGCAGCCGCCAGAAGGGGGGCGACGCTCCTCCGAGGCCTGATACCCAGCGCGGACTCGACCATCCTCCGCTTCAGCTCCGGCCGCGGAGTCACCGGCATGGTCCCCAGCGGAAGCCAGGCCAGCTCCTGCTCGATCTGGTGAATCGCCTCGCGGCAATCCTCGCAGCCCTCCAGGTGAGCGCGGAAGGTCGATTCCTCTTCCGCTTCCAGGCTCCGGACAACGAAGGATGTCCGATGCTCCACGAACCAATCATGCGCGCTCATACGACCCAGTCTTTGATGGATGCCAGAGATACCCGCAGCTTGTCGAACGCCAGACGCAGGCGCGTCTTGACTGTGCCAAGCGGAATGCCGAGCCGCGCGGCGATTTCGGAATGCGTGAGACCTTCGAAATAGGCCAGCTGGACGACGGCGGCCTGTTCTTCGGTGAGCCCGCGAAGGGCCTGGTGAACCGATTCATGGACGTGCCAGCCCGGCATCGCGGCTTCGTTCGGCTCCACCGGCCGGGTCCAGCCTTCACCCGCCTCTCCAAACGCGCGATAGCGCTCGATCTTCCCGACCTGACGCTTTCGCCGCCTCAGCCGGTCTATCGCCCGGTTCCTCGTGATGCGAAGGATCCAGGCCATCAACCCGCCTTCCGCTCCGTCGTACAGATCCACCCGGCGCCAGACAATGTTGAAGGCTTCCTGAACGACTTCCTCGGCTTCGTCACGATCGCTGAGCATGCCGTAGGCAACACCGAGCAGCCACGGCGTCGCGAGGTCAACCAGCTCTACGAGTGCCTGTTCGTCTCGCGCCAGGAGACGGTTGTATAGGGAGGTCTCCCGCGCGCGGGAAAGCAACGCACGACCGGGTTGTCCCGGATTGGGAGAACGATCGGATGGGAACGAGCTCGGCACCTGCGACGGGCTGTCAGGTGGCGATGGCGGACTGAAACATCATGGCCTCCTCGGCACTGTAAGGTACACCAGATTGAGGTTGTACTCTTTCAACGCCAGGAGGCCGGGTTTGGTTCTTGAGTGCTACTCCACGACCACTTCGATTGGGCCGAGGCTGTGCTCGTCGGTCGCCGCATCGTGACCGAAGTCGACCATGACCGTTCCGGTAGTTGACGCCGCCGCATTGACCACGACCTGGTGACTGAAGTGTGCGTTAGGATCCATAGTCGGGGTAGCAACTCCCGCGGGATCGAAGGTCAGTGAGCTGAAGTGGGTGTCTTCGATATCGTCGAGATTGTCTCCACCCACATTCAGGAAGGTCGCCCGCACCGTCACCGTCTGGCCTTCCGGCAGATGCAACTTGCCGTCACCACTCGGTGGCGCACCGTCAACCGAGAACGTAACGCTCACAGGATCGTGGTCGTCCACTGCCACCGTCTCATCGCTGCTGCATCCAGCCAGGGCTACCACTCCGACTGCCAGTCCGAAGAAACCGCTTCTGTCACGGGTCATGCACGAACTCCTGAGTTCAATTGGTGGACGGAGACCAGTTGAATGCCGCGCGAAACGTCAGCGGGGGTCCCGGGTTGATGAAGCCGGAGGCGCGGATCTCCGGATACTTGGTATCGAACAGGTTCTGGATGGCAACATCGAGCTGCAGGCCAGCACCGAGTGGGACCTGGCCGCTGAGGTCGAAAACGATGTACGGCTGGGTGCGGATATCGGGCTCGCCGATCGGCGTGTAGGGGCCCAAGGCACGGGCATTCAGCGCCACCAGATACTTGGAAGCGAGCACTGTGTTGATGCCAGCCTGCACCGTGTACTTGGCGACACCGGGAACTTCCCTGCCCTGACCTCCTTCATCATGGTTGGAAAGACATACCGGCCCCCGATCGCAAAGGACCGGAATCGCCGTGTCGATCGGAGCCCGGACGCCCGCGAGAACACCTTCCAGGTGTGCATCGGCGAACTCGCCCGTGAGATGCGAGTCGGTCCAAGTGCCGGCGAAGGTCAGTGAGGTGACACCGAAGAGACGCACGCGCGCCCGCCCGTCGAACCCCTGGCGCACGCTGGTGCCGGCGCTGGTGATCTCCAGGGTGACCGGATCGAGGATGCGCTCGTTGGAGACGTCGGTGCGGAACGCCGAGACCTGGGCGTCGGCGCGGTCATTGTGCCAGTCGACGCCCACCTCGCTGGCCCAGGCTTGAAGTGGGGCTCGGCCTACGTCTTCGATGACTCCGGGGGCCCCGCGAAAGCCGTGGCTCAACGAAGCCAGGAGAGAGGTATTCTCTGCCAGCAGATACCGCACGCCGGCCTTGGGACTGACGATGGCACGGGTATCCTCATTGAACGCGCCCCCGGCGATCCAGTCGCGACTCCCGTAGTGCAGCACATCCAGGCGGGCGCCGACATCGACTCCGAACCTGGTTCCGAAAGTCCGCCGGTAGCGCGCGAAAGAAGAACCGGAAGCGTAGTCGGCATCGACATCGTTCTCCGCAGCGTGTGGCACCCGGCTGGTGGTCTGATCGCGTTGGTATTCCGCGCCATCGATTCGCCCGGCGACGCCGAAGGTGAATTCGCCGGCCGTCGGGGTCCACACAACCGATGACTGGGCTCCCGTAGCCAGCCGGCGGTCGTGCTCTCCCGTCTGCTGCAGGGCTTCGCCGGTTTCCGGGATATTGAGGTAGAGCTCCCAGCGGGAACTGAACGCCCAGGCAGTGGCCTCGAACGCGGTACGGGTCCCCAGAGCAGTTGCGTATCGGCCGTGGGCGACGATTCGCAGGACCTTCCCGCCGTCGGTCGGGTCGGTTGCCTGGGTGAGGTTGTCGGCGTTGTAGTCGGCGACTGAGACGAAGCCGGGGGAGTTCCAGCCCGTCGCATAGACGCCTAAGCCGCCTTCGATTCGCCCTGCTGACCCGGCGCGCTTCCAACCACGCAGCAGCGAATTCACCAGCCAGTAACGGCTGTTGTCGCGCCAGCCCTCGGAACGTTCGCCAGAAACGGCAAGCATGGATCCGCCGGTGTCGTCCCGGCGTCCCGTGCGCAGCCAGCCACCCACGTCGCCATAGCTTGAACCGGTGACCGCCATGGAAGTGCCTTCGGCATCGGCGGAGGTGAATGCCTCGACCACTCCGGCAAGCGCGAAATCGCCGTAGAGTGGGCTCGCCGGACCATGAATCAGACGGAGCGAGCTCACCACCTCAGGCTGCAGTGAATTCCAGTCCGAATACCCTTCGCCGTGTCCGTTGATGGGGAGATTCACCGGCACGCCATCTACCACGAGCAGGACATCACCCGAATGATCCGAGGTGAACCCGCGCACGACAACATCCGAGGCAAACCCCGGTCCCTGGCCTTGCTCGTGGACCTCCACTGCGGCCGCCCGGCGGAACATGTCATACGGACTGTCGCTCGGAGTGTGCTCCAGAACCGCTCCGGTGAGGTTGATCGTTGCGACTGGAGGAGGAGCCGCGTGCTCTCGCGCCGCGGTAACTTCGAGCGGCTCGAGCACGACAGGCTGCTTCTTGGTTGTGTCGACGGGCTGCTTTGTCGTATCGACGGGCTCCTGCGCCGCAAGCGGCGCGAAAGCCGCGAAGCCCGCAAGTGCCGCGACCACCGTCGCGCGCTTAGAAATGTCTCGCCACATGTTGTCGCCGTTTCCTCGCGAAAACCCCGCGCGCCTCCACGATCGCATGACGATCGGAGGGCACGTGCGTCCGAGAATGGACGCTTTACTACCAGCTAGTTGGGATCAGGCGAGGGGAGGGGGGCCGACGGCGTACGGAAGGGTGTGCTCGGGAGTCTGAACGAGGTAGGAAACAGGGGTAATGCCAATATGGTATCCGACGGCGTCGATCGGGATGACGGCGTGGCCAGCAGCGGCCAACATCGCCGGCATGGGCGCGTGACACGAACCGAGGCAGGTGCACCCGTGGTGGTCACCCACCGGTGAGCCGTGGTCCCCATGCGATGCGTGTTGATGCATGGCGGCCTGAACCGCCAGATGACCGACTGGCCCGTCGTGCTCAGGGCAGCGATGAATCCCCGCTCCGTCCGTGAGCTGGACGCCAAGTAGCAGAACCACCTGCAACAGCGCGGTGGCAGCGGAAAACACATCGCGAAGGCGTTTCATACGCGGGGGAACAATACGCGTGGCCTGGTATTCAGGCAACGTGATTGGACAATTTTCGGGCCGCCGCCTCGAGGACCGAGTCGGTCTTGCAAAAGGCGAAGCGTACAAGGTGCCGTCCTAGTTCGGGACGGCTGAAGAAACTGGAACCCGGGACACTGGCGACGCCCTTTTCTACGACCAGCTGGCGTGCGAATTCAGTGTCCGAGAGATCGGAGAGCGCCGAGAAATCGCACAGGATGTAATAGGCACCCTCGGGACGTACGGATTTGAAGCCCGCCCTGTTCAAACCGTTCCATAACAGATCTCTCCTCCGGCGATAGTCTGCGGCGAGTCCATGGTAGTACTCCGGTCCAAACGTCTCCATCGCGACAGCCAGCGCCTCTTGTAAAGGGGCTGGGGCACCGACCGTGAGAAAATCGTGGACCTTGCGGATGGCATCCGTCACCCGGGCCGGGGCCATGATGGTCCCGATTCGCCAGCCGGTGATGCTGAAGGTCTTGGAGGCACCGCTGATGGTCACGGTGCGCTCCCTCATTCCGGGCAGGGTAGCGAGCGGAATGTGTTTGCCCTCGTAGAGAATGTGCTCATAGATCTCGTCAGTCACCGCCCAAGCCTTGAAGCGTTCGCAGAGACGGGCAATGCCCTCGAGTTCGCTGCTTGTCAGCACCCGCCCCGTGGGATTCGCCGGGGTGTTGACCACGATGGCACGCGTTCGATCGGTAAATGCGGCGGCCAGCCGTTCGAGGTCGAGCGCCTGCCCCGGGGCCTGGCTGACGAAGACTGGTCGCGCATCGCAGAGAATCGCATCCGGCCCGTAGTTCTCGTAGAAAGGTTCAAAGACGATGACCTCGTCACCGGGATCTACGATGGCCATGAGGGTCGCGGCCATGGCTTCCGTGGCTCCGCAGGTGACCGTGATCTCCGCTTCGGGATCCGCGGAGAGTCCGTACCAGTCGCTGTATTTCTTGGCGAGCGCTTCCCGGAGGCGCCGCGCACCCCAGGTGATGGCGTACTGGTTCACGTTGTCCCGGATGGCGCGAGCGGCGGCTTCCTTCAAGAGCTCGGGCGCCGGGAAGTCGGGGAACCCCTGAGCCAGATTGATGGCTCCGTGCTGGTTGGCGAGACGGGTCATACCGCGAATCACGGATTCGCGAAAGCCAGTCGTTCGGCGGGCTAGATGCATGGGTGATAGTTTAGGCGATCCCCTGCGGAGGTACCATGCCACCGGCCGAGCTCACGCCCGACCCCACCGCCCAGTGACGGTTCGGCTCAATTCCCCCAATCGACTGATCGAGGGTTGATGCGCATCGTTTCATTGTTGCCGGCAGGTACCGAGATCGTCACGGCGCTCGGATGCGAGACCCTACTGGTCGGCATCAGCCACGAGTGTGATTACCCCGCATCGATTCTTCAATTACCGAGGGTCACCCGGACCCCGGTGGATACTTCCCTCTCCAGCGCGCGGATCGATGCCCAGGTTCGTGAGATACAGGCCGAAGGGAAGCCGGTGATAGCACTCGAAGCCGGAGTGCTGGAGACCCTGGCTCCCGATCTGATCCTTACCCAGGACCTGTGCGAAGTCTGCGCGGTCGCTGACGGTGAAGTCTACCGGCTTGCCGATACGATGTCCTCGCCACCAGAGATTGTTCCGCTTAGAGCTCGCGACCTTGGTGGAATTCTGGAAGACATCCGGACGGTGGGACGCGCAGTAGGACTGGCCAAGGCCGCCGAAGAATTGGTGCAGAGTTTGGAACTGAAACTGCGTCTGCTCTCCGAGGATGGACTCGACGATTCGGGACTTGGGCCCAGGCGTCGCGTCCTCTGCATCGAATGGCTGGATCCCCTGTACTTCGCCGGACACTGGGTACCCGAGCTGGTCCACGCGGCGGGAGGAACAGATGTCGGCGCCCGGCCCGGTGCCCATTCGACGCAGCGCTCGTGGTTGGAGGCGGTTCGCCTAAGACCGGACCTGCTGCTGGTGATGCTCTGTGGCTTCGGGGTCGATCGTACCGAAGAGGAGCTGGTGGGTGTGCGGGATTCCGACGCCGTGAAGCTGTTTGCCGACACCGAGACTTGGATAATTGATGGGAACAGCTACACCTCGAGGCCCGGTCCCCGTGTGGTGGACGGCGCGATACGGATTCGCGCCGCCCTCCAGGCACACGAGATGGACGGACTACGTCGCTACGCTCCTACGGGTGCGCGGTCTGGATGACAAGGTCATCCACCCACATGGTCTGGGTGACCGGAGATCCCACTCCGATGAACGGCGCTATAAGGAACTGGTTGAACTTCATCGTCGAGTGGATCCCGGTCCGGAACAACACGTTCTGGTGGTCGATCAGGAGCTGCCCATCAAACCAGTACTGGGCGATGCCGTTCAACTGCCCCTTCCCGCCCTGAATCGTATTGAGTTGGAAATAGGCCTCGACGTGATGCCAGTCGTTCTTGTATCCCGGACCCGGAGCCGGCTTGAACGCGGCCTGGGCCGCATGCCACTGTTTGTCGTTCCGCCACGCGGTACCGGCCTGGTAGCAGTCCGTCGCATAGCCGTCCGTGTCCCCGTTGCAACCACCGGCAGCGCGATTCTCGGTGATTTGTGACAAGTCCTGATGGACGTTTGCGGCGTCGATATTCAGGGCGTCCTGCATCGCCAGGATAGGCACTCCACCGTTCTGGTAATTGTGCTCGACGTAGGTCGTGAGGTGGGTGGCAGAGGGTCCGATGTACTGGCCATCCTCGTCGGTGATGAACTGGAATTCATGCGGGTGATAGTTCACCCCTGATCCCACCCAATTGGCGCTGTACTTAACCCAGTAACTCAGGTACACGGTTTCGCTCGCCGTGAAGCGGATCCGCATCGAGTTGCCAAAGGTCGGCGTCGATGACCCCTGGTTGAACGTCGCCTGGAGAGACCTGGTGCCGCCCGGCCGGTGCTCCGCCGCGGTGATCGTGAGGTTGGTGTTGTCATACCAGCCACGGGCCGCGAAGCCGGTGTCCTCGAAGCCCTCTTGCACGAGTGTAGTCGGCGGAGGAGGGGGTGGCGGGGGAGGCGGAGGCGGCGGTGCTGAAGTGGTATCCCGGATCACCACCGCAGCCGAATCTCCGATCGTGGTCCCAGGGGCAATCGCGCGTACCACGAAACTCCCGGCGTTCGGGCCCGCGGCGTAGGCGCCGCTGGTCGAGACCGTGCCACCCGTGGAACTCCACATGACAGTCACCGGACGAGAGACTGCGTCCGACCACTGGCCCTGCACCACGAAGGTGCGGCTCTCACCCGGATCGAGAGTTACACTGGCTGGGGTCACGTCGAGGGAGACCAGCTGAGGCGGAGGAGGCGGAGGTGGAGAACCAGCGTCGACCGTCACCACAGCCGAGTCGCCATAGCCACCGCCCTGAAAGACGGCGCGCACCACGTAGGTTCCCGGCGTCGCCGAGGCCGTGTAGGTACCGTTGGCCGCCATGGAGCCGCCAGATACTGTCCAGGTCACCGGCACCGTCCCATGACTGCCGTCGCTCCAGAAGCCCTGGGCAGCGAAGACCTGGCTGGCGTTCGGCGCCATGGTCACACTGGTCGGTGTGACTTCAATCGACGTGAGCTCGGCAGGATCGAGACCGCCGGACTTGGCGGGGACGGAACAGGCAAGGAGCGACAGCGAGGCCGCGCGGGCGAGGAGCCCGACGTGACGGGTCAACGTCATGGACCTATCCAGAGTAAGCGTAGGCAGCCCAGCCGTTTTCCCGTCCACCACCACCGCCCCTGGGAGCGGGGTAATGATGCTAGTTACCACTGTCGATGTCAATGTTAAATACAGTACACCTAGTCTAACAATTCTGTGAATCATACGTCAAATCCATGATACTATTGTGATTACAAGGAGATAGCCGATTTGAGCCAAGTAACTACTGACTGTTTTCATGACGGTATAGCAGGTGGGGGAATGGCCAACCTCCCGGCCTCAAGCCTCGACCCGCCTAGACAAAGCCTCAAGCGCCACCAGATTAGCCGCCCGGTGTTTCACCGAGAGAGGTAGAAACCGAGAATGGATCAGCACCAGCTCATGTTCCTCAAGACCCTGCTCGACTCGCCAGGGCCTTCATCCTTCGAGACCCTGCCCTCCCGAATCTGGCGTGCCGAAGCCGAGCGCTTCGCCGATCGCGTGAGCGCGGACGTCAGCGGCAATTCGTTCGCTGTACTCAATCCCGAGGGATCCCCCCGAATCATGCTCGCTGGCCACATCGATGAGATCGGGGTAATGGTCACCTACATCGATGACGAGGGATACCTGAGTTTCGAGGGAATCGGCGGATGGGACCATCAGGTCTTCGTGGGACAGCGGGTCTTCCTGCTCGGTCGCGACGGCCCGGTACCGGGGGTCATTGGGAAACGCGCCATTCACCTCATGCAGAAGGACGACCGGGACAAGGTCTCCAAACCCGAAGACCTGTGGATCGACGTCGGGGCTTCGAGCCGCGTCGAGGCGCAGGGCCGCGTGAGGGTCGGCGATGCCGGCGTCCTTGCCTCGAGTGTAGTGGAGTTTCCCAACGGCAGGATCGTCAGCCGGTCGCTCGACAACCGAGTGGGTGCCTTCGTCGTGCTCGAAGCGCTCCGACTCCTCTCGGCGAAGCGTCCGACTGCATCGGTCACGGCCGTGGCTACCACCCGAGAAGAAATCGCATATACCGGAGGCGGTGCCCGAACCTCCGCAACCGGACTACTGGCCGACGTCGCTCTCGTGGTTGACGTGACTCACGCAACCGATTATCCAGGATTGGAGAAACGGAAACACGGCGACTATCGACTTGGCGGAGGAACGGTTTTCACCCGCGGAGCCTCGGTGAATCCCGTTCTCCTGGATCTACTCATAGCCGAGGCGGAAGCCGAAGGGATTCCTTATACGCTCGAGGCAGCGCCTCGCGAAACCAGGACCGATGCCGACTCCATCTTCACGGCCCACCGCGGTGTGGCCACCGCGCTGGTATCGGTCCCGCTTCGCTACATGCACAGCCCGAACGAGATGGTCTCTCTGGAAGATCTGGAGCGCGCGGCGCGGGTACTGGCGGGTGTAGCTCGGAGAATCGGACCGTCTACCGACCTGATTCCTCGCTGACGGGCGTTAAGCCCACATCGTTGAAAGGGCCTTCTCGGCGGCGGCGCGAACCTCGAGGTCCTGGTCCTGCACAAATCCCTTTATCGCATTGGCCGCCGAGGGGCCGGCGAGGTGCAGCCCCTCGATCGCGGCCAGCCGCGACGCGGTAGACTTCCGCTTGAAGAGCCGGCGACTTGGCTCTGCGGCCTTCTGCAGCGCGTTGATCGCGTCTTTGGACCCGATCCGGCCGAGGGCGAGGTACATCTCCCGTTGAATGTCAGGCTTTGATTCGTCCTCGGCGGCGATCGCGAGGCTCATCGCGAGTCCCTGAGTCTTCCGGCCGTCCAGGTTGGCGACCGCCTGCAGCCGCACACCCGGCGATGAGTCCTTCAAGGCATGCCGGAGTGCCTCAGCGGCGGCGTTCCCTCCGATCTTCGCGAGCGCTCCCGCGACTGCTCTCCGGACCCGTTCATCGGCATGGTCGACCTGCTTGGCCAGCTGGGGAACGGCATTCTCGATTCTCAGTTCCCCAGCCAGATCGGCCACGTTGCGCACGACGAACCAGTCGTCGTGGCTCAGCATGTGAACCAGCAGGTTGGTGCCCTCGGTCATCTCCTTGAGGGCGTTGAAATAGGCCCGCCGATCGGTGGCATCTTCGGCGGTGGCCATCTCGTGGAGGAGAACCTCGGTTGCGTCGGCCCCCATCCGGCGCATGACCACGACCGCTTCAGCGCGATGAGGGGGGCTGGCCACGAGCCTCGCCAGACGCTCCAGCGCCGAGCGCGGAAGCATGCGCCTGAGTGCGATACCGTAGCCCCGGTGTTCCGCTGCTTCTCCTCCCTTTGTCTCCAGCTCGATCAGACAATAGGCCGCCCGCAGAAGGGTTGGCCATTCCTTTTGACGCGCCGCGAGCTCCGCCGAGGCCACCAGCTCGTTGAGGAGATCGGCGGTACCTCGCGAGGACGTCTCAGCTTCAAGTCGGGTTACCGTGTCCTGAAGCGGGTTTGCGGTATGCAGCTCAAGGGTGGCGAAGTGCATCAGACCGACCTGCGCCTCGCTCAGTGCATCGGGCCCCAGATCCTCGAGCGCGCCCTCGTCCTTCTTGGTGTTGGGATCGGGTCGCGGCTTCTTCGCGAGTTCCGGATCGATCGGGGAGACTTGAACCGCTCCGGAGCCGGCCGCGTCGAGTCTCGCCATCAGGTGATCGAAGGAACCGTACGTGCCAGGAGGAACCGATATGGCGCGGACCAGCGACAGCAGCGCCGGCATCATCAGGCCGGCTGGCAAGCGAAATCGTCCGACTCCTATCGCGGCGAGCTGCCCGTGGAGGGCATCGATAGACACTGATCCGAAGGGGACTTCATCCGCCCCGACTGTGAAGCCGCGGTCGGTGAGAGTGACGGTCAGATCTCTCCCGGCCAAGCCCTGAGCAAAGGCCCGGAATGCCGACCGCTGCTCTTCCTGGGCATCCGTTTTGTCACGGAGCAGGAAGACGACTTTGGCGAGGGCCGAAAGCGTCGCTGCGGAATCGGTCATTGAGGGTGTGGGCAACGTTCGAAGATACTCCCTAGCCTTCGGTGCAGCAATGCTTTACGCCGACGCTGCACAGTGAATCACTGCTCCACTTCTAGCCCGACGTGGAACACTTTACTTTTTCCCGCCTATGCCCATCACCGCAAAACTGACTCCGCGGGCGAAGTTGTCGGCCGTGGTGAGCTTCATGTTGGTGGTCCTGACCGGTGCGCTTTCCGCCCAGTCTACCGCCGACGCCATCTCACTGCTCAATGACGTTCGGTACCTGAGCGACGACAAGCTCGAGGGCCGGATGATCGGTTCGCCAGGCGCCGATAGCGCTGCGGCCTATCTCGCCCGCCGGTTCAAGAAGGTTGGACTGATCCCATCGCCCGGTGGCTGGTTCCAGAGCTTCACGGTCTCTCGGGACGCACCTGCCGCGGCTCACGCCGGAATCGGCGGGGTCACCGGGAAGAACGTGATTGGAGTATTGCCGGGACGGGATCCCAGGCTGCGGGACGAAATCATCCTGGTTGGCGCCCACTACGATCACCTCGGCCGCGGCGGCTTCGGCAGCCTCGACCCGGACAGCACCGGAAAGGTGCACAACGGGGCCGACGACAATGCCTCGGGCGCCGCGTCACTCATCCACATCGCCCACAGGCTGGCTGTCCAGCCTCCGGCGCGCACCGTCGTGTTCGTGGCGTTCAGCGGTGAGGAAGAGGGCCTGCTCGGATCGGCTTACTACGTGCGCAATCCCGCGTTCCCGCTCGCCAGCGTCTACGCCATGATCAACCTCGATATGGTTGGCCGCCTCCGGGACGATCATCTCATCATCTACGGCTCGGCCACCGCGGCGGAGTTCCAGGGCTTGATCGATTCCCTGAACACCCAATCCGGCTTTGTCATAACATCCCGTGGTGACGGCTACGGCCCCAGCGACCAGTCCTCATTCTACGGTGCCGGCAGGCCGGTATTGCACATCTTCACCGACCTCCACGAGGACTATCATCGCACCACCGACGACTGGGACAAGATCAACGCTGACGGGTTGGCGAAGGTAGCGGACTTCACTACCGAGTTGGTTCGCGCGCTGGCATCGCGTCCCGGTCCGCTCAACTTCGTCAGCAAAGCGGCACCAACTGATTCAGGGCCGCCGCCAGTCACACCAGGTTACGGCGCCTATCTGGGCACCGTGCCGGACATGAGCGAAAATCCCGGCGGCGTGCGATTGACCGGTGTGCGCGCGGGAAGCCCCGCGGAGAAAGCCGGACTCCGGAGTAGCGACGTGATCGTATCAATCGGCGGCATGGCGACACCCGACTTGGAGGCGATGACCGTTGCCCTGCGAGCCCACAAGGCGGGCGATGTCGTGGATGTCCGGTATGTGCGCGACGGGGTGGAGCAGACCGTTTCGGTGACACTGGGAACCAGAGGCAGCTGATGGCTTCGACTCTCGATCCCCAGCCGATTCTCGCCGGACTGCGCGGGATCTTCGCGCGGGAGGCGGGACGAACCGCGTTACTCCAGTACGCGGCCGATCGGATCCAGGCGGCAGGCCCGCCCTTCACCTCGGTCTACCTCTACATGCTGCACGGTGACGAGCTCGTGCTCGAGACGTTCGCGGGGCGGGAAACCGAGCATACGCGAATTGCCGTCGGGAAGGGTGTTTGTGGAACCGCCGTGGCCACCGGCCAGGACCAGAACGTGGGCGATGTCAGGGCGATCGGGAACTACATCGCCTGCAACACCTTCACCCGTTCTGAGCTGGTCGTTCTGATTCGGCGGGGCAAGACGATCCTCGGCCAGATCGACGTGGATAGTGATGTTCCCGACCCCTTCGGACCCGATGAAGAAGCGGCGGTGCGTGCCGTCGCCGATGGTCTGGCGGCCCTTCTCTGACGCGTAGGTTCTGCCAGGCCAATTGAATGTCCCTCCGCGCCTGGTCCTCCGCCCGCTGGACGGTCCCCCTCCCTCCAGGCCACCGCTTCCCGATTGCGAAATATGCCCTGATCCGCGACGCTGTCGTCGCTTCCGGCGCTCTGCCTGGCGGCGCGATCGAGGAGCCCGAACGGGTACCTGTCGAAGCGCTGCAACTGGTGCACGATCCGGCGTACGTGGCGTCGATCCTCGATGGAACCGTGGACCGGGGTGCCGCCCGCCGCCTCGGTTTCCCCTGGACTCCAGAGCTGCGCGAGCGGTCCCTGCATACCGTTCAGGGCACGATCGAAGCCGCTCTCGACGCGCTCGCTCGCGGCGCGGGAATGAACCTGGCGGGCGGCACCCATCACGCGTTCGCCGATCGGGGAGAGGGGTTCTGTGTCTTCAACGACGTCGCGGTCGCGGTCCGTTCCCTCCAGCGTTCCGAGACGGTACAGAACGTCGCCATCGTAGATTTGGACGTCCATCAAGGGAACGGGACCGCCAGCCTCTTCGAGAATGATCCGGATGTCTTCACTTTCTCGATGCACGGCGACAACAACTACCCCTTCCACAAGGAATCGAGTCGGCTGGACGTGGGCCTCCCCGACGGCTGCGACGACTCCTTCTACCTCGGACAGCTCGCCAGGCACCTCGATGCCGTGCTGGATGCGGCGAAGCCGGACCTGGTGTGTTATCTCGGGGGAGCCGACCCTTATTCGGGAGACCGGTTCGGTCGCCTCAAGCTGTCGATGGACGGACTGCGGCGACGGGACCAGATGGTGTTCGAGACCTGCCACCGGCGGAGTCTCCCGGTCGTTCTGACGCTGGCTGGTGGTTATGCGGCCGACCTCCAGGACATCGCCACGATCCACCTCAACACTGTGCGCGAGCTTCTCGCTTACTACGGCTAGCTCGCCATCCAATTCTCATGGAAGAAACCAGGCTCACGAGATCAGTACGCGGCGTTGAAATCTTTGAACGGCGCGTCGGGACCGGGCCGCCGGTCGTCGTGTTGCACGGCGGACCCGGCGCTCATCATGACTATCTCCTGCCCGGATTCGACGCGTTGGCGGGTGCTCGAGAGCTGATTTACTACGACCAGCGGGGAGGAGGCCGCTCCCCCGTCGCCCGCGATGTTCCGGTCGGCTGGCGAGAGCACGTAGCCGATCTTGAGGAGCTTCGAATCACCTGGAAGCTGGACCGTCTCTCTATCTGCGGCTATTCCTGGGGCGGATTGTTGGCGATGCTCTATGCCATCGACCATCCCAACAATGTGGAGCGCCTCGCGCTCGTCTCGCCTGCCCCGTCCTGGCGAGCGGCCCGCATCGAATTCGAGGCCCGTTTCCGCGCTCGCTCGACGACCCCTGAGATCGAGGCGGAACGTCGCGCGCTCCGTGCGAGCGGGCTCCGGGAGCGAGACCTCGCCGCGTACCAACGTCGGCTCTTCGAGCTCGCGGTTGCAGGGTATTTCCACGATCCCTCACGAGTCAGTGAGCTGACCCCTTTCCGGATCACGGAGCGAACTCAGCGGGAGGTCTGGGAAAGTCTTGGCGATTACGACGTTCGACCCGCGCTCCGTCAGCTCCGGCTCCCGGCCCTGGTAGTTCACGGAGACGACGATCCGATTCCAGTAGAAAGTGCCCGCGAGACCGCAAATTGCCTGAGCGCGGAATGGCGTCTCCTGCGGAACTGCGGCCATGTCCCCCATGTCGAGGCCTTCGATCAATTCGTCGAGTCCCTGGATAACTTTCTTCCGTGAGATCCACTCCGTTCGATCAGGTATTCGGTAGCCTCGCCGTGGAACGGTTCCCCCGGCTTCGCGATTCCCTGGCAGCTTCGCAAGTCGACCCCCATGACCTGGACGCCTTTGTCCTCGACCGCGAGGTCGTAGGTCTGCTTCAGGACCTCGTTCCGGAAGGTGCCGGTGAGTCCCTGGACCAGCATCTCAGCCTTCTGCACCACGCCTTTCTCTTCTGGCTGGAGGGCGGCTGGTCGTTTCGCTTGAGCCCTGCCCGCGCAGAGATAATCCTCAAGCAGGAGACTGCGTCACCCGACAACGCGACTCCGGCTCCGCGCGCTTACTACATTCAGTTTCCGGAACGCCTCGTTTGGGCCGAGTTGGAGTCCGGAGTACCGCATGAGCCGCTGGATGGTCTCTTCGTCCGCCCGTGGCCGGGCGGGGGGTATTTTGTCCTCGGTGTGTTCGGCATGCATCCGACCCGGGAAGGCTTCACGGTGGTCGAGGCCGATGGTTTTCCAGCCTGGAACCCGTCGCGGGAGGACGGCTCCTCGCTTTTTTCTCCGGTGATGGCCGGCGGAACAAGCGCACAACTGGCTTCCCTGGTGGGACAGGAGGAGCTGCTCGAGTTGGCTGCCCGCACGGCTGCGGCGGTCGGAGAGACAATGCGCCGAATCGGCGCCGAGAATCGCCCGCACGCTCCTATTGAGATCAACTGAGCGATGATGGATCAGAAGGCCGTGGCGCGCGTGTTCGAGCAGATCGCTTCCTTCATGGAATTGAAGGGAGAGAACACGTTCCGGGTCCGGGCTTTCACGACCGCCGCCCGGGCGCTAGGGGCCTTTCCCGGCGATCTCCGAACCGCGCTCGACGATGGCACGCTGGCGGGAACCAAGGGCATCGGACCCGCCACTCTTCAGATCGTGACCGAGCTGCTCACGGTCGGCCGGTCTTCCCTGCTGGAAGAACTCAGGGAACAGGTTCCTCCCGGACTCGTGGAGATGCTCCAGGTCTCCGGACTTGGCGTCGCCAAGATCAGGCAGATTCACGAAGCCCTCGACATCGATTCCCTTCCTGAGCTCGAAGCCGCGGCGCGCGATGGCCGCCTCGCCAAGCTTCCGCGATTCGGCGCCAAGACCGCCGAGAACATCCTCAAGGGGATCGCATTCCTCCGCCAGGCCAGTGAGTTCAAGCTCTCGCACCACGCTGCCGAGGAGGCGGAGACCCTGCGCGCCGCGCTGGAGCGATTACCCGGTGTGACGTGCGCCATCATCGGCGGCGAGGTGCGGCGGCGATGCGAGCTGGTAAAGGAGCTGATCGTGGTTCTGGTGGCCGAGGCTCAGCCGGCGGACCTCTTCAAGCGCATGGCGCAGTTGCCCGGCGTTTATGAGTTCGGCGGGCACGACGAGCGCCAGGTGACGCTGCGGTTCGCGGGGGGCTCGAGCGCACAGGTGGTGGTCACGACCCCGGTCAATGCCGGGGGAGTACTGGTTCAGGCCACCGGCAGCGACGCCCACTTGAGCCAGCTCACGACCTTCGCTCAACATCGCGGCTTTTCACTGACCGGTGCCGCCCTGTGGAAGGGCAGTGAGTTTGTGGCGACCCGCAACGAGGCGGACTTCTACCAGGCCTTGGGCCTGCCGGAGATCCCGCCTGAAATCCGCGAAGGACGGGGAGAGATCGAGGCTGCCGCGAAGAATGAGCTTCCCGCCCTTCTGGAGCAGAGCGACTTGAAGGGCTTCCTGCATTGCCACAGCGACTACTCGGATGGATCGAATACCATCGTGGAGATGGCCACCGCCTGCCGGAATGCCGGTTACCTGTACCTCGGCATCACCGACCACAGCCAGGCGGCGGCCTACGCCGGTGGCCTCGCTGCCGACGATCTCAAGCGGCAGGCAGACGAGATCGACGCCGTGAACCAGGGTCTCGAGGGATTTCGAGTCCTGAAAGGAATCGAGGCTGACATTCTAGCGACCGGCGGCCTGGACTACGACGAGGCCACGCTCGGCCGGCTCGACTTCGTCATCGGCTCGATTCATAGCAGGTTCGGCATGAACGAGCAGGAGATGACAGCGCGAATGCTGGCCGCGATGGACAACCCCTGTCTCACCATCATCGGGCATCCGACCGGCCGGTTGCTGCTCTCGCGCGACCCTTATCCGCTCGATCTGGACCGGATTCTGGAGAAGGCAGCCGCCACCGGAGTGACGATGGAGATCAATGCGGACCCCCACCGGCTCGACCTTGACTGGCGCCGGTTGCGCGAAGCCCGCGATCGAGGCGTGCTGCTGTCGATCGGCGCCGACGCCCACAGTATCGCGGGGCTTCGCCACGTCCCCTTCGGTGTCGGGATGGCGAGGAAGGGATGGCTGACCAAACGGGATATTCTCAACGCCCGGCCGGTGGACGAATTCCTCAAGCACGCCGCGCGGCGGAGAGCCCGCAAGTGAAGCGCGCCACCCGCCCGAAGCTGGCGAGTGCCAAGGAACGGGCACCCCTGATTCTCGCCCACCTCAAGGCGGCGTATCCCGAAGCGCGCACCGCCTTGGATTTCGGAAACGCCTACCAACTTCTCGTCGCAACAATTCTCTCCGCCCAGTGCACCGACACGCGAGTCAACATGGTGACTCCGGAAGTCTTCCGCCGATTTCCCAATCCGGCGGCGATGGCCCGGGCAAGAAGGCCGGTGCTGGAACGATTGATCCAGTCAACCGGATTCTTCCGCAACAAGGCCAAGAACCTGATCGGAATGGCGCAGGCCCTCGTCGCGGACCATGGCGGGGAGGTTCCCAATACCATGGAAGAGCTTCACGCGCTTCCGGGAGTGGGACGCAAGACCGCGAACGTGGTGCTGGGAAATGCCTTCGGAATCAACGTAGGAGTAACGGTCGATACTCACGTAGCTCGGCTGAGCCAGAGACTGCGTCTCACCCTTCACGACGACCCGGTGAAGATCGAGCGCGATTTGATGCCCTTGTTCCCCCAGGCTGATTGGGCCCTCCTGTCCCACCTGCTGATCTTCCATGGACGTCAGGTGTGCATCGCACGGCGCCCGCGCTGTGAAGCCTGTGTCCTCGCCGATCTCTGCCCTTCCGCGCGGATTCCATGACCGGCCAAGTCAGGACGCTGCTACGGAATGGTCGTCTGATAGACCTCGGTACGGAACGGGCGAAAGCCCCGTTTGACGTAGTTCGGCAGCGCGGCGGGATGATCGAGCGTGGAGGTGTGGAGCCACACTCGCGTAGGGCTCAAGTTCCAGGCCTCCTCCACCGCCTTGGTGAGTAAGAGGGTCCCGAGGCCCCGGCCGATCGCATGTGGCATCAAGCCGAAGTAGGCGATCTCGACCGACCCGTCCTCATGCCGCTTGAGCTCGAAGTACCCTCCGGGGGCGCCTCGCTCATATAGGATCCATGTCCAGACCGACCCTTTGAGATATGCCTCGATCTGGCTGTCGTTCCAGACCAGCCGGTCTCGCCAGTAGAATTGCTTCCCCACCTCGGCGTACAAGAATCGGAACAAACCAACCGGATAGGTCTCGACCCGTTCGATCCGAATGCCATTCGGCGGATCGGCTCTGCCCCGAAGATCACCCGGGGAGGTCATCTCGAGGTAAGTCCTGGTCACGTCGATTTTTGACATTTCGGCTCCCGGGAAAGCGGCAAATATAAGGAGCATCGTCCGGCTTTCCCCAATCCGCGCTGTGCAAGTCTGAGTGCCCTCCGCATCTCCCGCCCGTCCCAAGACAGAGGCTCTCATGCTGCGCACAGGAAAGCTCGCGCTCGCCCTGGCCCTTCTGGCCGGGCCCGCACAGGCACAAGGGTGGATCGAAATCGAGCGGCCGCGAGTCCCCGGCGGTTCGCCGACGATCATCCGCACTGAATCACAGGTTCGCACCACGATTGACGGGCGTGTCGCCCGAGTCGAGGTCGCCGAACAATTTCGCAATCAGGGCGGCAGCATCGCGGAGGGGAGTTATCTCTACCCGCTTCCTGGTGAAGCCGTTTTCCAGAACTTCTCCCTCTGGATGGGTAACCAGGAACTTCGCGGCGAAATGATGAACGCCGACCAGGCGCGGAACATCTATGAGGAGATTGTCCGGCGGCAGAAGGATCCCGCGTTACTGACCCTGGCAGGCCACGGGTTGGTACGAGCGAGGGTGTTTCCCATTCAGGCGGGCGAAACTCGCAAGATCGCCCTGCGATATACCCAGCTTCTCGAGAGAGCAGGAGACGCACTCCGCCTCCGCTACGCCGTGGGAGAACGCGGTCGGGCAAATCTTTCCTTTCTCGTCACCGTTCCCAACGCGGGGGATTTCGGGCAGCCCTATTCACCAACCCACCAGATCACGACCGACCGCCATGGCGACCAGCTTGAGATAACGGTGGACGCCGACGGCGGAAGCGATATTGAACTGTTCCTGCCACTGCGTCAGGGAATCGTGGGGACCAGCGCGGTCACCCACGCGCCGGGTGGCGAAGATGGATATTTGATGCTGCTACTCGCGCCCGCGATGACCGAAGACGGGCCAGTAGTGCCCCGGGATCTCTCTCTTGTGGTAGATGTCTCCGGCTCGATGTCGGGCGCCAAACTCGACCAGGCCAAGGCCGCGCTGCGGCAGGCGCTGGGTACTTTGAGTTCGGTGGATCGCTTCCGGCTTGTCTCATTCAGCTCCGGCGTCCGCAACTTTCGCGATGGATGGAGTCCCGTCACCGCAAACACCCTGCGAGAGGCCCGGCAGTTCGTCGATGCGCTCCAGGCCGAAGGCGGGACCAATATCGCGGGCGCGCTGGACGCGGTTCTCGGAACGACCGTGCCGGAAGACCGGCTGCCAATCGTGGTCTTCCTGACCGACGGACTTCCATCGGTCGGCGAACAGGAGCCCGATCGGATTGCGGCAGCCGCCGCGGGCCACATCGGGCGCACCAGGATTTTCACCGTGGGTGTGGGACCCGACGTCAACACCTATCTCATTGACCGGCTCGCGAAAGAAGGGCGCGGGAGTGCGGAATACGTACCACCCGATGCCAGCGTCGAGGTGGCGATGGGTAGCCTGCTCGGCAAGATCCGCCGCCCCGCGCTGGTCAACCTGCGGATCGTGGATTCTCCGGTCAGATTGGTTGATCTCTCTCCCGGCACGCTTCCCGATCTGTTCTACGGCGAGGAGCTGACGGTCTTCGGGCGCTATCGTGGTGAAGGGAGCGGTCCGATCGTCATTGAAGGGGAGCGCAACGGCCGCCGGGAGCGATTCACCGCCCAGGCCACCTTCCCCAGAAGTCAGCAGGCCAATGACTTTATTCCCCGGCTGTGGGCGTCTCGCAGAATTGGGGACCTGACTCGCCAGATCCGCCTCGAAGGATCGAGCGAGGGTCTGGTCCGCGAAGTACGCGACTTGGGACTTCGCTACGGCATCCTCACCGAGTACACGGCGTATCTGGTACAGGAGCCCGGGGTCGTGGCTGTGAATCGGCCGATGGAGGACGCGGCCGCACTGCGCGCGACAGCCCCCGCAGCGCAGACGGGGCAAGAAGCATTCGACATTGCAAAGCAAAGCGCGTCGCTCTCCAGAACGAGCTCGCTCGCGGAGGCCGACAAGGAGGAGAACGAGAAGCTCATGATCGGCGCGGCGTTGAATAAGGACATCGACATGAAGCGTGTCGGAGGGAGGATCTTCGCGCGTCGCGATGGCGTCTGGACGGATGCCGCGTTGGGCGATAGTCTGCGGGTGATTGAGGTCGCGCCCTACAGCGACGCCTACTTCGCCGTTGCCCGGGCGCTTCCCGAACTGGGGCCGTGCCTGGTTCTGGGAGACGAAGTCGCAATCGCCGGCCGGTCGGTGACCATTCGCATCACGGCCAACGGTGCGCAGTCAATCTCGAACCGAGATCTGACGGCGCTGGTGAAGGGATTCCGGGGAGTCTGAGGTGGCCCACACGGTCGAATCGCTTTACGCCACGTACCACGAGTCGCTCGTGCGGATGCTGTACCGCCGCACGGGCGATCGTGACCGTGCCGAGGACCTCGCTCAGGAAGTGTTCGCCCGGGCCCTGACCACACCGCCAGACAACCCGCGGCCCTGGCTGTTTGCGGTTGCGCTCAACCTGGTGCGTGATGACGGGCGACGCGCTGTTCGCCAGGGGCGGCGGCTCCAGCTCCTCAAGGCGGAAAGCACCACGACTTCGCCCGGGCCGGACCACGATTATGAGAAGGAGCAACAGATTCGCGCGGTTCGCGCGGCATTGGACGAGATGAACGAGCGGGATCGCGACGTCCTGTTGCTCAAAGCCGAAGGATTCAACTACGACGAAATCGCCGCGACCACAGGGTTGGCGAAAGGAGCCATCGGAACCACGCTGGCCCGAGCTCGCCGCAGGCTGGTCGAGGAATATCGAAAGCAGGATAAGGACCGCTATGCCGCATCTTGACGAAGGCCACATCCACGCCATGCTGGATGGCGAGCTGACCGCCGCGGACCGCGAGGCCGCGGAGCAGCATCTCCGAGCCTGCGCCGATTGCCAGCAACTGCTGGCCGAGGCGCGGACCCTGTTCGCGGAAGCGGACCGGTTGGTTGAGACGCTGGTGCCGCCGGCAGCCAGCCAGCCGGCTCGCAAACCCTCAACCGTCCGCTCGTGGCGTAAGAACTACCAATGGTTGGCCTGGGCAGCGACCGTCGTGATCGCCGTGGGATTGGGGTATTACGGAAGTGCGCTGCGGGATGGGACTCAAGTCGCGGCTTCCGGCGACTCAGCGCCTAAGCAGGACCAGTTGCGCGAGACCGCACCCGGGGTCGTTGGAGCCACCCCGCCGGCCGACGCGGCCTCAAGCCTGGAACAAAAGGGCGAAGCGCGCGGCGCTCCCGAGCTTGCCAAGTCCGCCCCAGGCTCCAAGGCTGCGGAAGCCCCGATTACAGCCAACAAGCTTCCGCTCGGAGATTCATCCAAGTCCGGCCAGCGGGCGGATGCTTCGGACGAACCGGCCGAGGAGGGGCAAATGCTCCGGGATAAGGAACGAAACGAGAAAGATGCCAAGGCCCAGGGCGAACCGCCGGGCCGCCTGGTCGAAGTCCCGATGCCCAAGCCCAAAGTCGTGAACACCGAGATCTCCGCCGGATTCCGGGCTAGCTCTCTGGAGGAGGCCGTCCGGGTTCTCGGTGGAAGCGTCTTGCTGATCGATGGAATGACTCCTCAGATGGTCCTTGTAGGCCCCGGCGCCGCGTTCGCGGGCGGGAATCCCGCTCAGGAAGTGGTACGAGTCGTCTACGATGACCCGCCAGGACGTCAGCTTTGGCTCGATCAGCAGAGAATCGAGCAAGGACCTGAAGGTGCTGCTCAGGGCCTTCGAGCCACCTCCAACCTGAACCTGCTTCCGGGAGATACCTTGGTGACACCGGCCCCAGATGGCGCCTCCAGCCTCAACTGGCTCTCGCAAACCATGTTTCGGCTTGGGCTTAGGGGATTTCTCCCGACCGACTCCCTGCGCGCTCTGGCACGACGGGTGCGGTGACCGGTTCCAGCCCCTACTTTGTAGGAAACTCGCGCTAGATTAGGGATTCAGCAGGTCCGGATTTTTCAGAAGCAATGGCGCACATAGACGAACGCACGCTCGAGCAGCTCTTGAACCACAAGATGTCCCGGTTGGACATCGACGTGGTGCTGGCCCATGCTGCCGAGTGTCGCGGATGTGGACATCGGCTTGAGGAATGGCGAGATCACTTTGAGGAGATCGCGACCCTTCTTCCTGACCCCCAGTCGAGCCCTCAGGCCATGGCCCTCCCCGCGGCCTTCGTGCTGGTCCCCGACAATCCAGCTCCCAGGCATCGCTTCGACCTCACCAACTTGCTGTGGATTGCGGCCGTCGCGCTGGCATTGATCGTCGGCTACTCCGCCAGCCGGCTGCAACGGAATACGTCCGACGGTCTGGTGACGTCGATCGGTGTTAATCCGATGGCCGAAGCTCCCCAGAACCTCGCGATGTCGAGGGACAGCCTCGCCTCGCCCTCGATCAACACGACTGCGAAGGCGGTCGATTCGGCCCCCGCTGATACGCCATCAGCTCGCCCGGTACAGCAGGACCACCCACCCGAGGCGCCTCGCACCGCGACGACCAAGGTTCCCGTTCCTGCCACATCCATGGGTGCTTCTCCCAAGCCGGACGTGTCGGTGACCATGGCGGGATTCCGGCGAGTCGCCCTGGGTGAGGCATCACGGCGTCTCGATGGTGGAATTCGCTTCCTGAGCAATCTGAATCCCGATCACGTCGAGCTGGGCCCAGGCTCCGCGGTGCCGGGAGCCCAGGCGTCCCTCGATGTCGTCCGGGTCGTGTATAACACACCGGATGGCTCCCGTATCCTGCTGGATCAACAGCGAATCCCTCTGGACGAATCTGGATTCCGACCGATCAACGATGCGGCGCTGGAGAACGGAGACACGCTCTACGGCAGCTCGGCGCAAGGCGTGAGTGTCGCGACTTGGGTGGACGACGACGGCTACCGCATGTCCCTCGCGCTTCGGGCCCCGCCGGACTCGCTGCGCAAACTGATCCGGCGGGTTCGCTGACAGCTCCCTCAGTCGCAAATCCATTGTCGCTGCAAATCTCTTCTGATCACTATTAGCTTGAGCCTCATGCGGCCGCGATTCGTGGCTGCTGCGGAAACGTCTGACCAATGTTCAGGAGATTCCATGAAACGTCATCTGCTTACCGGTCTCGCACTTCTCGCCCTCTTCGCTGTCGGTGCGCGCTCGGCTCAGGCCCAGGAAGGGTTCTACTTCGGCGTCGGCGGTGGCGGAACCGAGCCAGTGGGAGACTATAGCGACGCAGCAAACTTCGGGTGGCATGGGCTCGCGATCATCGGGTACCGCCCGGGAGCCCACACCCCCTCCTCATTCAGAATCGACGGCCTGTATGGCGAAAACGATTTTGAGGCCGGTAGTGGCAAGTTCAAGCTGGCGGGCGGTCTCGCCAACGGAGTCTATGAGTTCGGCTCGGGGAAAGCCAAGGCCTATCTGGTCGGTGGCATCGGGGTTTTCAGCGTCAAAGCGGGGAGCAGCAGCAGCACCAAGTTCTCGGCGGGTGGCGGAGCTGGGGTCAACATTCCGGTGGGCTCCGACTCCAAGATATTCTTCGAGGCTCGGTACATCAGCGTGTTCACCGAGACCTTCAATACTGCCTTCATCCCCCTGACGCTTGGAATCACCTTCGGGGTGAATTAATCCGAAATCCTTGGACAACTGAGCGGCTGCCCTGCGAGGCAGCCGCTTCTTGTTTTCAGACCCTTGCCGCTGCCATTCCCGCTGCCCGGCCGGTTGCCCAGGCCCAGGCAAAGTTGTGTCCACCAATCGGCCCGAACGCATCCAGCATCTCTCCGCACAAGAAGAGTCCGGGACAACGGCGGCTCTCGAGCGTTGTCGGATGAACCTCAGAGAGCGCCACACCGCCTCCCGTGACTTCGGCCTTCCGGTACCCCTCGTCCCCTGTCCAGGGGAGCTCGTATCGGACCAGCAGATCCACCAGCCGGAGTCGCGCGTCGCGCGGCAGCTGAGAAATCGGTAGAACCGGCTCGAGACCGGCTTCCATCAGGAGTCCCTCCCCCAGTCGCGCCGGAAGTTGGCGACGGATGACGGAGCCAACTGTTGCGGCGGTGCGTTGCTGTAACATTCCATTCCACTCCTCCCGACCCAGTGCGCACCAGTTCACCGTGAGTCGAGGGAGTGCCTCTCCCCGGAGTCGCGCTCGCGCCGCCAGGTGGGAAATGTCGAGGACCGCAGGACCACTGTAACCACGATGAGTAAAGAGAAAGCCGCCGGTCGTATGGAAACGGTTCGCCTGGGCGGACAACGAGGAATGCAACGAAACTCCGGCCAGCTCCTGATGGAATGGGGAACTCCCTGTAAGCGGAGTGAGCGCGGGATACGGGTTGACCACGCTGTGCCCGAGCGCCCGGACCAGATCGAGCCCGACCCCGTCGCTGCCCGTGTTAGGCACCGAGAGCCCGCCGGTGGCCAGCACGACGGACCGCGCGGTTAGTGGCCCGTTACCCGCGGTTTCAAGACGCCAGCCAGCCGGCACTCGCTCGAGACCAGCCAACCGGGAGCTGAAGGACACCAGCGCGCCCTGGCGCTTCGCCTCATTCACCAGACCATCGCGGACGTCGCGGGCCCGGTTCGATACCGGGAAGAGCTTGCCGGTTTCCTCTTCGAGAACCAGCGGGATATTGAGGTCTCGCTCGAAAAACGTTCGTTGCTCCTCCAGCGGGAAGGCGAGGAGTAGGCGCCGGAGAGTATGAGGAGAAGACTCGGTCACGAATCGCCCCGGATCGAGCACCGAGGGAAGGACGTTGCACCTTCCTCCTCCGCTGATCAGAATCTTGCGGCCACCGTCGCGGGTTCCCTCCAGCAGCACGACCTTGGCCCCGGCCTGCGCTGCGGAGATAGTCGCCATCAGACCGGCGGCACCCGCGCCGACGACAGCGACCGGAAGATCTTCAGATTCCATGGCGGCAATATGGAGGTCCACGCGTGCCAGCGGGATATTGCCTCCGAGTCAGCTGCACGGGCGCTGGTGTGCCACCCTTCCTCCGACACTTTTCGGCACGGCTCGCCCCGCTGTGAGCGGCGGTCGGGAACCGGGCTGATTGCCTTCAGGATATATAAGTGTGCGGCATACATATCAATCTCCCATCAAAGAACCCTCTGGGCTCAGGACCGGGCCAACGCTCCGCAGTTCACGGGACAAGTCTCCCCTGGGCATACGTCGAGTTCGCACAGCCGGCAGATGTGATCGGAGTGCGCTGGACTGCGAGTGATTCCGAACAGAACCTTCTCCACCAATCGCATGAATTGGCTTCTCTCGGTTGTGCCCAAGTGACCGAGGGCTGCATCCATGGATTGACGCCGGGCATCGAGAATCCGCTGATAGACCCGTCGTCCCGCGGTGGTCAGGAATATCGCGGCTGAACGACCATCTTTCCCTTCCCGGCGCTCTACGATCCCCTCGTCCTCGAGCCGATCAAGCAGCCGCACTGTGCCAGAATGGGACAGCTCGAGCGCACGACGCAGGCTCTCAATCGTCTGGCCCGGCTCGCCGCCGACGGTGACGATCGCGGCCGGACTCGCAGCGGCATGCCCCGCAACGCCTTCCGTGGCGGCAGAGATGTCATCCCCCAAGGCAACGGCCAGAGCGCCGAGCAGGTTAGAAGCACGAGGGTCACTCATGAGGTTAATATGTGACCTACACACATATCTGTCAAGCGACAGCTATCTCTTCCGATACAGCCCATCGAAAGCCACCTGCCACTCTCCCGGCTTGCTGGAGGTCTCCCAGAGCTGCCGCACGGAGCCGTCAGGGTTCCGGAAGAATGTGAGGCGCTGCTCCTGCTTGCTGCCGTCGGCCGCGGTCACCGTACCAGTGAACAGCATCTTGTTGTCGGCGTAGGACCCGGACAGGTACAGATAGTTGCCCGAGTTGTCGACCCAGAATTGGTACCAGCGGCGCGCCACCCGGTCGTAGAAATTGAAACTCTGCCCGGTGCTTCCCCGCGCTCCGGCCCAGTGCTCGTGGACTACACACCCGTCTTCTTCCAGAGTGATAACATTGGCCCCCGCCTCCTTTCCCTGCACCGTCACGTTCCACTGGCCAACCCAGAAGTCGAACTGCCTGAACTCGGCCGTGTCGCACTTCGGAGGTGCCTGCTGAGCTGAGAGAGAGGCCGGGGTTATCGCCGCGATTCCGAACACGATCGACAAGGGCGCACGGAGAAACGTCATGGCAGCACCTTTGGGCTTGAGGGAAGGTGGAGTGCAGTTCACACCTTACGCCTCGCCTTGGGCGTGAGTTGCAGGCTGGACTAGAACTGGAAGTAGAGGAACGGACTGGGCACCGCGAACTGGAGCAGGCAGACGGCGAGCAGGATCGCGAGCGCGAGTGCGGCGGGGCGGCTGCGCGGGAACCGAATCGCCCATGTGTTGGGAGCGAACCAGACGACGGCGAGTGCGGCAGCCGTGAGAAGCAGAATCGGCGGCGTGACCAGATACTCGAACCCGCCGGGCCCCGGGCGAACTCCGCTCATCGTGGCCAGCATGCTTCCCGCTTCCTCCAGTGTCCGCGATCGGAAGAACACCCAGCCGATCATAACGGCCAGGAAAGTGGCGAGTCTCGCCAGTACCGCCGAGCGCGGCACGAATCCAAGGTGGCGCAGTCGCGCGTGAGCGGCGAGCAATCCACCGTGGAACAGCCCCCAGACCACAAATGTCCAGGCAGCGCCATGCCAAAGGCCGCCTAAGAACATTGTGACGACGAGATTGCGCGCCGTCCGCCAGCGGCCTCCGTGAGACCCTCCAAGCGGGATATAGAGATAGTCCCGCAACCAGTAGGAGAGGGACATGTGCCAGCGGCGCCAGAATTCGGCCACGTTCCTCGACTGGTAAGGCGAATCGAAGTTCTGGGGGAACTTGAATCCCAGCAGGAACGCCAGCCCGACGGCCATGTCACTGTAACCGGAGAAATCGAAGTAGATCTGAAGCGTGTATCCCAGTGTCGCGAGCCACGCCTCGCCGGTGTCGAGGTGCAAGGCCTGTTGCCAGAGTGGATCGACCAGTCCACCCGCCAGCACGTCCGCCACCAGAACCTTTTTCGCCATGCCGATCACGAGAAGCCACAGTCCGGTTACCCATTCACCCGAATCAGGTCTGGGTTCGAGATTCTCGAACTGATGGCCCATGTCGGCGTAGCGTACGATGGGACCGGCGACCAGATGGGGGAACATCGCAACGAAGGAAGAGAATTCGAGAAAACTGCGGGCTGGCCGCAGTCTCCCGCGATAGACGTCGATGGTGTAGCTGATCGAGTTGAAGGTGTAAAACGAGATCCCGACGGGCAGCACGAGATGCATCAGCGGCAAGTCCACAGCGAAACCCAACGCCCGCCCCATCCCGTTCAGGCTGCCGGCGAAGAAATCGAAATACTTGAAGACGGCGAGGATGCCGAGGTTGAAGACGAGCAGTAGTACCAGCCAAACGGTACGATGCCTGCGGTCGGGGCTTCGAGCGATAGCCGCCCCGGCCATGAAATCGGCCGAGGTGGAGAGAATCATCAGTGGGACGAAGCGATAGTCCCACCAGCCGTAGAAGACGTAGCTCGCGACGGTGAGGAACAGTAGCCGCGCTTGCCGTCCGGGTAACAGCCACCAGCCCGCCAGGGTCAGCGGGAGGAAAACCAGGAGAAAAACGTAGCTATTGAATAGCACAGACGGTCTGTCGCCCTAGCAGAAGCGCGACGAGGCGGTCGGCGTTGGCTGGCATGAAGTGCAGCGCATCGTAGTACCAGGCCGGATCGCCGCCGAAGCTCGCCAGGTCACGGGCCTCGACGTAATGCAGGAGTCCGGCGCGATCCAGACCGCGCAACGTATCCGCGGTCTCTTTGCTCCGAATGGGGAGGTAGCCGCCTGATCCGGCGCGCTCGAGCTCCGGGTGAATCGGCGGGACGAACGCAATCACCTGGATGCGCGCGTCGCGGGCTTCCCGCAGCATTGTCACCAGCAGGCTTAGCCTGCGAGACGAGAGCCGGGCGAAGTCGTTGTATCGCGGCAGAATGCCGGGAATGGACCCTCGCACCTGTTCCTCTTGAGCGAACGTCCCGGCTCGGACCTGTGCATCGAAGCGGGGGTACTCCTGAACGCCATCGGCGGACAATCGAGTAGAGGGAAGATCAGGTTGCCCCTGCACCGCATAGCGCAGTGAGCGAACCGACGCGACGATGGCTTGCCGGCTCCAGAGATCCTCGGCCACGGCATTCCAGCGATGCGGCTCGACCATCCCGGCCACCAGCCCCCGAAGCGCGCGGGAGTCGGCCAGCGGGCGATGGGGCCCTTCGGTGTCCTGCAACGCCTCCGGGTCCACGCCAAGGAGAATCTCGTGGACTACGGAATTGGGATCGCGATGGAGCCACCGAAAGATGGCGAGATAGTCTTCAGCAGCTGCTCCGTTCACGCCGAAGTTGAAGGCGGATTCTCCCGTGAGCTGGTTGATGCACGCGGGCCGGATGGTTTTGCTGCGGGACGATCCAATCACCACTATGCTCGGCGGCGTCGGCAATCTGTTATATAGGCCCGCCTTGTAGTCCCGGTCGGCGCTGATGGCCGGAGGCAGGAGCCCCGTCCCGAAGGCGGCAAGAGGATCCACCAGCCAGGACAGCGCCGCCATCCCTCCCACCACCCCGAAGAAGGTGAGAAGGAACACGGCGAGAAACGACGCATCTCGGGGAGTAGACGCCGCGTCACGATGACGATGCCGCGGATCCGGGACGACGGCGCTATTCTCAAGTCCCATGGCCAACCGCCTTTCGGAGGCTACCTCCGCCTATCTGCGCTCAGCCGCCCACCAACCGGTGCATTGGCACCCGTGGGGTGCGGAAGCGTTTGCGGCGGCGCAGACCGCCGATCGGCCGATTCTGCTGGATATCGGCGCGGTGTGGTGCCACTGGTGTCACGTTATGGACGGCGAGTCTTACGAGGACCCCGCTCTGGGCGAGTTCCTCAACCAGAATTTTACGTGCGTCAAGGTGGATCGCGACGAACGTCCCGACGTTGATACCCGTTACCAGCGCGCGGTTCAGGCCATTTCCGGCCAAGGCGGATGGCCGCTGACCGCTTTCCTGACCCCCACAGGTGAAGTCTTCTACGGCGGCACTTACTTCCCGCCCGATGGGAAATATGGCCGGCCCGGCTTCCGCTCAGTTCTCGAACAAGTTCTGCTGGTCTACCGCAATCAGCGGGAGCAGGTCCTGCGCCAGGCGGGCGCCATCAGGAGCGTCCTGGAACAGCACCTCGATGAATCCATGGCGGGCGAGCCGAGCGAGGCTCTGCTCTCCGACGCCGCTCAGAGTATCGCCAGGGTGTTCGATGCGAGGAATGGGGGCTTCGGTAGCCAACCCAAATTCCCCCACCCGTCGGCTCTCAGGTTTCTTTTGACGCAGTGGCACCGCACGGGAGAAGCGTGGGCCCGCGACATCGTCGAGGGGACCCTTCAAGGTATGGCTCGGGGTGGGATCCACGACCAGCTCGGCGGGGGATTTCACCGCTACAGTGTCGATGCGCAGTGGATTGTCCCCCACTTCGAGAAGATGAGTTACGACAATGCGGAGCTGCTCCGAGCCTACCTAGATGCCCATACGGCGTTCGGTGCCGAGCAATACGCGGAGGTAGCCCGCGGAATAGTACGCTGGATCCGCGAGGTGCTGGCGGACGCGGAAGGGGGATATGGAGCCAGCCAGGACGCAGATGTCGGTCTGGACGACGATGGAGACTATTTCACCTGGACGTTCGAAGAAGCCGCCGCCGTCCTCACGGGGGAAGAACTCGCAGTCATAGCTCCGCACTACGACATCGGCACCGCGGGAGAAATGCACCACAATCCCGCCAAGAATGTTCTGTTCGTCGCCGAGCCGCTGGAAACGATCGCTCGAAGGCTGGAACTCGATCTACCTATCGCCGAGGAGCGACTACGCCAGGCCCGCTCGAAGTTGTCAACGGCGCGCGGCGCGCGGCCCACACCATTCGTGGATCGCACCCAGTACACCTCGTGGAATGCGATGCTGGCCGGAGCGCTTCTGCAGGCCGCGGCCGTCCTGAATGAACCCTGGGCCGGGGAGCACGCGCTTCGCACCCTGCGGCGTCTCCGGGCTGAGCAAACGGCGCCTGACGAGCTTGCTCATACTACGGGGGGCATCTCAGGCATGCTGGAAGATCAGGTCTTTACGGCGATGGCGGCGATTGATGCCTACGAGTACAGCGGTGATTCTGGCTGGCTCGAGTGGGCCGGCGCCATCATGCACCGGGTCTGGAGCGACTACCTCGACACCGAGGGTGGTGGACTCTTCGATCTGGCCCGCAGTCGGGGCGGAGAAGGATTGTTGCCGACTGCCGCCAAGCCGGTACAGGACGCACCGACACCCTCGGGCAATGGCATGGCCGGGTTGGCTCTGGCCCGACTCGCGGAGCTTACGGGCGCGTGGGTCTGGCGGGAACGGAGAGATGCACTGGTGAGCGCCAATGCCGGTCGTGCGGCCGAGCTCGGCTTGCACGGAGCCACCCTGTTGCTGGCCATTGATTGGGTGGTCCAGCCGGCGACGCATGTGGTGATCGTGGAAGAACCAGGGAGTTCCGGATCGGCAACGGCGGAAGCCATGCATCGACTCGCACTCCGCAGTTTCTTCCCGAGGCGTGTGGTTCAGCGAGTGAAGGTCGGTGACGGAGACGGATCGCTGCCGGGGGCGGTTCGCGGCATGCTGGAACCGGCGAGCGGCACTCGGGGCTTCATTTGTGTTGGAGCTTCGTGCGAAGCCCCGTCCACGACGGTCCAGGCATGGCGCGAGACCTTGGCCCGTCTCACGACCGAGGGGAAGCCGGCCCAATGAGCCTGATTGGGACAAACGCGTTAGGTTTGGAGGGACGCCGTTATTTCAGATGTTCAATCTTCCATTTTGAAGTCTTCAATCTTCAATCCCTCAATCTCTCAATCATGAAGACCGCTACGTTCGAAACCAGCAAGGGCACCATCGTCGCGGAGCTGTTCCCCGAAGAGACGCCCAAGACAGTTGAGAATTTCGAGAAACTGGCCAACGAGAAGTTTTACGACGGTACCCGCTTTCACCGGGTGATCTCGAATTTCATGATCCAGGGCGGCGATCCCTTGTCCAAGGATGCCAACAACCCGCGAGCGGGAACCGGGGGACCGGGCTATACCATCAAGTGCGAGACCAGCCGGAACACCCATAAGCACGTGGCCGGGACACTTTCGATGGCGCACGCGGGTAAGGACACGGGCGGGAGCCAGTTCTTCATCTGTCACTCACCCCAATCCCACCTCGACGGGAAGCACACGGTGTTCGGCCAGGTCACGAAGGGGATGGATGTAGTCAATCAGATCCGGCAGGGTGACGTAGTGACCTCGATCCGGGTGTCCTGACTCCTGCAACTCGATTTCGCGGTACTCGCCGACTATGCCCTGATCGACCAGCAGGGAAAACTCTCCGTGCTGGGTTTGTTTCAGCATGTATGGGTACCGCAGTTTCCTGCCGTGCACCCTCGTACCCACCTGGTACTCCGGGTTCGCGGCAGGAGGACGGAGATTGGTCAACACTCGCTGCGGATCCGGTTCGTGGATGACGCGGGGACCGAACTCCTCGATGGCCAGGGAACGGTGCAGTTCGGTGAGCCACCGGCGGGGGTGACGGATGTGGAGGCTGGCGCCGTGCTGGTCTTCGATATTCCGCTGCCTCATCCCGGGGGATACGCCTTCGAAATCAGCATGGACGCGGGCGAGGTCTACCGCGTCCCACTGACCGTGTCCCAATTGCAAACGGGAGGTTCGTGAAGATTCACCGATAGTCTCCTCGGATTTCGCTTTGACAAGCCTTTCATCATTCTGTAGACTCACCTCGACATCGCTCGATTCCCTCGGCACCAAAGTCCCGTCCCCTCTTCGAGGTATCTCTATGCGACGGTTGCACGTTTGGCTCGCTGCCGGAGGTCTGGCCGCTGCGCTAGCTGCGCCTCGTCCTTTGGTGGCTCAAGGGTTCAGCGTGAACGAACATTCGACCTGCGCGATGGGTCGCGCGGGAACCGGGGCCGCGATGCCTTGCCCGGACGGCTCCGCCATGGCGTTCAACCCCGCGGGACTCGCGAGTCTCAAGAAGGGCGACGGGGTGGTGACAGCCAATGCGACGCTGATCTCGGCGCGCGGCAGCTTCACCAATGCGGCCACCGGATTCAAAGATGATCTTAAAGACAACAACTATCTGGTTCCCGCGGCGTACGTGGGCTATGGGATCACCGACAACTTGGCCGCAGGAGTGGGACTCTTCGCGCCATACGGCCTGACCACCGAGTGGCCCAGCACGTCGCAGGCACGGTTTCTAGGCTACAAGAGCCACATCGCCGCGATCTACGTCCAGCCCACTGTGGCCGCAAAGCTCGGCGAGTATGTGAAGGTCGGGTTCGGCTTCGATATCAACTTCTTCTCGGTCGAGCTTCGCCAGCACGTCGACCTTGCAGAAGTCGGCTTGCCCGCGAGTGCGGGCGCTCCTCCCGGCACGACCTTCGGTAACATCGGCTTCCTTTCCGGAACGGACGTCGCAAACACCAAGCTCGACGGAAACGCGACGGGAGTCGGTTACCATGCCGGTGTGATTCTTCAGGCCACCGACAAGCTGTCATTCGGGGTCCGGTATTTGTCGAGGCAGAAGGTTGAGATCGATGGCGGGAATGCGGAGTTCAGCCAGATCAATACCGGCATTCTGCTGCCCAACGCCAACCCGCTGGGTCTGCCCGCCGGCACGCCGCTGGATGCGCTCTTGACCCCGCAATTCCAGCCCGGCGGATCTCTGGTGAAACAAGGTGTAAGTACGGCGGTACGCCTCCCGGAACAGTGGTCGGTTGGCCTGGCCTACCAGGTGACACCTACGCTCCTTCTGCTTTTCGATTACAACCGGCAGAACTGGGAGGTGTTCCAGTCGCTGCCGTTCGACTTCGAGATCGCGCCCGACCAGTCGCTCCCGCAGAATTTTCAATCGACCGACACCTTCCGGTTCGGTGCCGACTACCGGCTGGGAACTTCATCGAACATCCGGATCGGCTATCTCAGTCACAACGCGGCCGCGCCGGACCAGACCGTGACACCAAACCTTCCTGAAGCCTCACGTTCGGAGTTTACTGCCGGGTTCGGCACCGCGTTCGCCAAGAATTTCCATCTCGACCTGGCTTACCAGTACATCGATCAGGCCGATCGCGAAGGCCGCAGCACGCCAGCCGGCACACCGAACAACGGGCTCTACGAGTTCTATGCCCATCTGTTCGGGGCGTCCCTTTCCTACGCTTTCTAACCCGGGAGCCGAGCCATGAGACTGCATCACATAGCCGCCTCGCTGCTCCTGGCCCTGCCGATAGTGGCCGGGTGCAAGAGCGACGACACCCTGAACTCGCCGAACGTGATCGACCCGATGTTTCGCCGGTATGCGGCGCTCGGCAACAGCATCACCGCCGGTTTCCAGTCCGTCGGTATCAACGACAGCACCCAAAGGCGGGCCTACCCCGCCCTGCTCGCGGCCGCGATGGGCACCAGCTACACCTATCCCTCGCTCAACATGCCGGGGTGCCCGCCACCGCTCACCAACAATGTGACCCTGACGCGGGTTGGCGGCGGCACGCCGAGCACCTGCGCCCTCAAGCCGATCCGATTCGAGCTGCTGAACAACCTGGCGGTGCCGGGCAATGACGTGATCTCGTTGTTGAACAATTTCAGCGGCTCCCCGTCGCAGTTCGACCCGCTCAAGACCATCATGCTTGGTGGACGGACCGAGGTAGAGCTGATGATGCAACTGAAGCCGACGTTCGTCACGGTGTGGGCCGGTTCCAATGACGTTCTGGGGGCCCTGATCAGCAGCACCAACCCTGGGGATCCTGCAGAGGTGAATCCGCCGGCGAAGTTCATCGTACAATACGACTCGCTGGTGGACTCGCTTCGGGCAACGGGTGCGAAGGTCGTCCTGATCGGGATTCCAGACGTTACCGCGGTACCGTTCGCCTCGTTAGGAGCGATCTGGTATTGCCTCAAGAATGGAGGGTGTCCGGCGCCTTTCCCCCCGCAGAATCCACAGTTTGCTGTGATACCAACCTTCTCGGTGGCAGCCTCCTGCGCACCACCGGCCGGCGCCCAAACCCTCGTTCCATGGACCAAGGGGGTAGCCAAACTCGGGGCCGCCCTCCAGGGAGTCCCCTCGACCATCGATTGTTCGGTGGATAACGAGACAATCCTGGCGCCTGAACTGGCAAACATGCTCCAGGCCGTTGCGGCTTACAACCAGCACATCCAGCAAGTGGCCCAAACGGAGGGATGGGGCTTCTTCGACATCGATGCTACGCTCCAGGCCAATGTGGGCGGTGCGGTACCTTTGTTTCCCGACCTGACCCAGGTGCCAACGGGAGGTTCCGTCGGGTTTGGCCCGTTTTTCTCTCTTGATGGCGTCCATCCGAGTTCGGCCGCGCAACGGCTGTTCGCGGATTCAGTCGCGGCGATTACCAACCGGACCTATGGTACCAGCCTGCCGGTGCCGGTCTGCGGCGCGGTTACCTGCCCCGCTCCGTGAGCGGAGGTCCTGGCCAATAGCCAAGCCATCACAGGCAAAAGACGACCCTCTGGCGAACTCCGCTGGAGGGTCGTTCGTTAGAGGACTGAGCTTTCGCCGGCCTGACTACTATTCGACTCCTTCAACTCTTACTGGACAATGAACTGGACTCGGGAGCGCGCCCTCACATTGATGCAGGAATACACCGCCTCCGAACCGCTCCGCAAACACATGTATGCGGTCGAAGCGGCGATGCGGGCCATGGCCGCCAGGTACGGAGGGGACCCGGACGAGTGGGGACTGGTGGGACTGCTGCACGACTTCGACTACGAGCGATTCCCCAATGCTGCTCACTCGGCGAGCGAGGAACATCCCAGCGAGGGCGTACGGATTCTGGCGGCCCAGGGATTCCCTGAAGACCTGCAGCGCGCCATTCTCTCCCATGCCAACTACACCGGTATCCCGCGCGATACACCGATGGCGCGGGCCCTATTCGCCGTGGACGAACTCTGCGGATTCCTGGTGGCTTGCGCGCTGGTGCGCCCATCGAAGAGCCTCGCGGACCTGGAGGTGTCGAGCGTGAAGAAGAAGCTCAAGGACAAGGCATTCGCGCGGGGAGTGAACCGGGATGATGTGACTCAGGGAGCAGCCGAACTCGGCGTGCCGCTGGACGACCACATTCAGTTCGTGCTGGAGGCGTTGCGGCCGGTGGAGGGTTCACTGGGACTCAAAGGGTGAGCGAAGCCGCTCTGCGGTCCGAACCCGGTTTGGGCCGGCGTCCGGTCGAGCGGGCATTCGATCGATCGTCCGGTGGCCCGCCAATCCCGGGAAACCGGGTTACGCTCCTGCAGGACGGTACCGAGGTCTACCCGGCGATGCTTCGGCTCATCGCCGAGGCGCAGCACTGGATTCATTTCGAGAACTACATCATTCGGGCCGATAGTATCGGCCAGAAATTTGCCGCAGCCCTCTCCGCGCGGGCCCGCGACGGCATCGCGGTTCGGCTGATTTACGATTGGCTCGGGTCGATCGGAACACCGCGACGCTACTGGAAGCAGCTGCGCGACGCCGGGGTGGAAATTCGCTGCTTCAATCCACCGAACCTGATCCGCCTGCTGAAAAACATCTCGCGGAACCATCGCAAGATGGTAGTCATCGATGGCCAGCGCGCGATCGTGGGTGGCCTGTGCATCGGCGACGAGTGGACAGGAGATCCGGAGAACGGACTCCTCCCGTGGCGCGATACTGCGGTCGAGATCGCCGGTCCTGCAGCCTCGATGATCGACGCATCCTTCGCGCGAGTCTGGTTGACGATGGGTCCGCCGATTCCCGACGATCAGCGCTCGGCGGAGGTCCCGGAGTTCGGGGATGCCCGGGTCCGGGTTGTGGCGGGAGAGCCGGGACGCGAACGAGCCTACCGAGTCCTGGAGTATCTCGCCGCTGGATGCGGCAGCCGGCTTTGGATAACCGACGCCTATCTGGTGCCGCCGCCACGACTGTTCACCGTCCTGGTCGAGGCCGCGCGAGAGGGCGCTGACATCAGGCTGCTGGTGCCGGGGACCAGCGACGTGCCGTTTGTGCGCAACCTGACCCGGATCGGTTACCGCGACCTCCTCCGAGCAGGGATCCGGATTGCGGAGTGGGAGGGGCCGATGCTGCACGCAAAGACGGCAGTGGTGGACGGGACCTGGTGCCGGGTGGGTTCAAGCAATCTCAATGCGTCGAGCCTGCTGGGTAATTACGAGCTGGATGTCATCATCAACGATTCCGAGCTTGCCGCTACCATGGAGGCGCAGTTCCGGAAGGATCTCGCCTCCAGTGTCGAGGTCGAACGGCGCCAGCTTCCCGGTTCGGCACGATTGGGTCGGCTGGCACCGTCCCGCCTGACCCGCCAGACCACCGGAGAACGACGGTTGGTCCCCCATAGGGCCAGACGGAGTCTTCGTGGACGCACTGCAATAGCCGCTCGCACCGTGATCAGTGGGGCGTGGCGATCCTTTCTGGGGCCACTCAGCCTCGGTCTTGTGGTGACGGCCCTGTTGTTCTTTGGGCTGCCTCGCGCAATGGCCTACTTCGTAGGCGGGCTTTGTGTCTGGGTTGGCATCGCGGCGGGCCTCGAGGCTTGGAGGCGTCGCAAAGATTAGGTGTTCTGAACGGGCGGGAATCCGCAGTCGCCTTCCCGCCAGCTCAAGCATCTTCCTCGTATGCCGAGCGTTTTCGCAGCTTGTCATTCCCGCCTCAATCCCGGATACTCCGACACCGATCCCCTTGCCCGGCAAGGAGTTTCCCATCCAGCCGGCCCGTCCTCGATGCATCATCAATCAAGTAACCGGGACGCCCGGGGTGCGGAATTCAACATCGGAGTCGTCCGCTGCGTAGTCCTGAGATAACCGACGCCGCCCTGGCCGTGGCCGCCCAGAACGGCGACCGTGAGGCGTTCGGTGAGCTGGTTCGGCGCTACGGGCCGGCAGCACGACGGGTGGCGCGGGCTGTCCTTCACCACCCCGAAGACGCCGACGACGCTGCACAAGATGGGTTTTTCTCGGCGTGGCGGAGCATCAACCGGTACGATCCGGCACGCCAATTCGGTCCCTGGATCCTCCGTATCGTGGTCAACGCGGCCCACGACCTTCGTCGCCGCAGACAGATCAGGGAAACCGATCAGGTGAGCCCGCACCTTCCCGGTGGCGAAGCATCACCCGTGGCTCTGGTCGAGCAAGGAGAGCTGGGTGAACGGATCGACCGGGCCCTGCAGGGTTTGCCGGAACGACAACGGCTCGCCGTTGTGCTCTTCGATGCCGAAGGATTTTCCCACGGAGAGATAGCTCAAATGCTGGGAATCCCGGAGGGAACCGTACGATCGGATGTCTTTCATGCGCGGCGAGCCTTACGCGCACGATTAGGGCTTGAGCCTCGAGGTGATTCGTGACCTGGAAATTCAACCTATCCGAGCACCCGCCGGACCCCGAACTCGGCGGCCTGCTCCGGACTCATCTGGAGGGCCTGGCTCCGGAACAGTTCGTTCATCGAGTCATGGCGGGCCTCCCGCAGCGCTTCACCCTGGACAGCTGGGAGGTTCTCGCTCGCTGGGCTCGACCCGGTATAGCGGCAGCGGCGCTCATCACGGCAGCCCTCGGGGCGTGGCTCGCGTTTCCCCGGCAAAGCGATCCGGTGGGCGAGCCGCTGTTCGAGCTGAGCACGGCGGCCGACAGTGAACTCATTCTTTCAGCCTTGATCCCCGAACCATGAGAAACATCGTCCGATGATTCGCAGCACCTGGAAGGCGGGCATTCTTCTTCTCGCGGCATTCATTCTAGGCGGTGCCGTCGGTGGAGCCGTGACCGCCCGGGTTGCCCACCACAGCTTCTGGGAGGGTAAGCCTCGGGACAGGATGGAAGGCTATCTTCGGCTGCTGGGCGAGAATCTGGATCTGAGCAGCGCCCAACGCGACAGCGTTCGGGGCATCCTTGAACGCCATCGGGGAGACATGGACGCGATCTGGCAGGAAGTTGCCCCGCGGTATGAAACCATGCGGTCCCAAATCCGTTCAGAGATCCGCACTCAGCTTACTCCGGAACAACAGAGGAAGTATGCGGATCTCACGGCCCGATTGGACCAGGAGCGGCGCGAGATGAACACTCCCGCTCCCCACCAGTGATGCACATGACCCGTCTTCTCCGACCGGCCCTCGAATCCGGCTTCGTCGCGGCAGCGCTGATGACCACAGTCTCGGTCGTGGCCGCGCAGCAGCCTATCGTGACGCTCAACGAGGCCAGGAAAATGGCCCAGGCCGTCCAGCCCACCGTGGTCGGTGCGCTGGGCGCGGTACGCAATGCGGACGCCCAGGTTCGGAGCGCCAAGGGCGCCTGGCTGCCAAGTCTCAGTGCCTCTTCGTTTGGAGGCTCGACCTATCAGGAAGGTCCAGCTCGAGTCAATTCGAGTACCGGGGAGCTGGTGGGCGGTAACACGTCATCCCAGAATCTCAATTTCGGCCTCAATGCGAGCTGGGACCTTTTCACGGGCTTCCGCCGAGGCGCTGATTCACGGGCGGCGCAGGCAACCCGCGATGCGGCGGAGGCCGGGCTGATCGATGCGAACTATCAGGCGAGCCTCGGCGCGACGCAGCAGTTCTTCACCGCCCTGGCGGCGCAGCAGCTGGTGCGGGTGCGTGAGGCAAGCGTCCGGCGGGCAGAGGAACAGCTCAAGCTGGCAATCGCAAAGCTTCATGCGGGAAGCGCCACCCGTTCGGACTCGCTCAGATCGGTGGTGACACTGGGCACCACGCAGCTCGCGCTGGTGAGCGCGCAGGCCGACGTGGCGGCCGCCCAGGCCGAACTGGCACGGCTGATCGGCGCCGAAGGCCGGGTGATGGCGGCCGACGACAGCGCCTTCTACCAGGTCGAAAGCCAGCTTGATACCCTCGCGCTCCTGAAGGAGGCGCTCGCGGAGTCGCCCAGGGTTCAGGCGGCCGAGGCAGGCGCGCGCGCGGCCGACGCCAACCTCGCTTCCACCAAGTCGGCGTACTGGCCCACTCTCACTCTCGGGGCCTCGACCGGCTGGTCGGGGACCGAAAACCGCAATTGGGAGCTGTTCAACCAGCGGCAACTGGGGGTTGGCCTGAACTGGAATCTGTTCAACGGATTCAACCGGGAAGAATCGATCACCATCCGGTCGAGCTCGTTGGATCAGGCGGAGGCCACCGCGAGCGATACCCGCCGCCAGGTGTCTTCCGTTCTGACGGCGCAATTTGCCCTGTTGGATGCCGCCAGGCTCAAGATTGATATCACCCAGACCAGTGTCGCGGCGGCGCAGGAAGATCTTCGAGTCGTGGAGCAGCGCTACCGCGTGGGTGCTGCCACGATTCTCGACCTGCTCAACTCGCAGGAAGCGCTCACCCAGGCCGAGGTGGATGCGGTTGCCGCCCGGTTCGACTATCTCCGTGCCAAGGCACAGATTGAAGCACTCATCGGACGGGACCTATGACCTCTGCCCTGAATTCGACCGACGAACGGATGGCGGTACTGCCCAGCGACGTCCCCCGGGACGCCATTATTGTCACCCGCAACCTGCAGCGGGAATACGACATGGGCGGTGAGATCGTGCGGGCACTGCGGGGAGTCGATATCACGATCCGCCGCAACGAATTCGTCGCGATCATGGGTCCGTCAGGCTCGGGCAAGTCCACCTTGATGAACATGATCGGTTGCCTGGACACTCCGACCCACGGCGAATACTGGCTTAACGGCCACCGGGTGTCGGAGCTGGAAGACAATGAACTGGCCCGGATCAGGAACAAGGAGATTGGGTTCGTGTTCCAGACCTTCAACCTGCTCCCGCGGGCAACCGCGCTGCATAACGTGGAGCTGCCGCTGGTCTACGCCGGCGTACCCGGTAAAGAGCGGAAGGCACGAGCCGTGGATGCCCTTACCCAGGTCGGATTGGCCGATCGGATGGAGCACCGTCCCAATGAGCTGTCGGGCGGTCAGCGGCAGCGGGTGGCGATCGCGCGGGCGCTGGTAAACCAGCCCAGCATCATCCTGGCCGACGAGCCGACCGGGAATCTGGATTCGACCACCAGCGTCGAGATCATGGCACTGTTCAACCAGCTGCACCAGCAGAACCAGACCATCGTGCTCGTGACCCATGAGCACGACATCGCGGCGCACGCGCGACGACAGGTGCATCTGAAGGACGGGATGGTGGAGCAGGACTTCGCGACCAAGGCCAAAACCGAATGACCGCTGACACCTGGAACTCCATGCTGACGCGTAAGACGCTTCTGACTGTTCTGGCGCTGGCGGCGGCTTGCAAGGAACCGCCGCCGCCGCCGCCGGCATACCTGGCCGTTCCGGTGGAGCGCCGTGACATCGTGGTCTCCGCCCGCGCCAATGGGGCCATCCAGCCCGACACGACCGTCGAGGTCAAGTCAAAGGCCTCGGGTGAGATCCTGGAGATGCTGGTCGAGACCGGAGCACAGGCGAAGCGCGGCCAGCTCATGGTAACGATCGATCCTCGCCAGCCGCGGAACGACCTCGCGCAGGCGGAAGCCAACCTCGAGGTGGCCAAAGCCAAGCTGGCCAATGCCACTGCGCAGAAGCATCGGGCCGACGAGCTGTTCAGCTCTCAGGCCCTGACTGAAACGGAACACGATCAGGCCATGCTGGACTACGCCAATGCGAAGGCGGAGGTGGTGACCGCCCAGGTTCAGGTCGAAAACTCGAAGATCCAGCTCGAGGACACCGACGTTCGGGCCCCCATCTCCGGCACGATCATCGAGAAAGACGTCGAGCGGGGTCAGGTGATCTCGTCGCCAACGAAGGATGTGGGCGGGGGGACGGTGCTACTAAAGATGGCCGATCTCAACCTGGTGCAGGTGAAGACTCTGGTGGACGAGACCGACATCGGAAAAGTCCAGTCGGGTCTCCGGGCCTCAATAACGGTTGACGCGTACCCCAATCATCAGTTCGATGGGACGGTGCTCAAGATCGAGCCGCAGGCGACGATCGTCCAGAACGTCACCATGTTCCCGGTGCTGGTGCGAATCGACAATCGGGAGGGCCTGCTGCGGCCCGGGATGAATACCGAGGTGGAGATCCATGTCGGCCGTCGAGACAGCGTGCTCGCAATTCCCAACGCGGCGCTCCGCACTCAGCGCGACGTGAGCTCTGCCGCCCAGGTACTGGGCCTCTCGATGGCCGACGTGCAGGCCCAGCTTGCCAAGGGGAGTGCGAGCGGCGGAGAACAACCGCAGACCACCGCGAGCCAGGGTGGAGGCGGGACCAATCCCAAGGGCGCCAATACCCTGACCCTGCCGGATGGACGCAGCGTCGTGCTGCCCGCCGGTGTCTCTGAGGAGCAGGTCAAGGCCATTTTCCAGAAGCGGATGAGCGGGCAGGAACCGACTGCGGATGAGCGGGCACTGCTTCGGCGGGTGTTCGCCGGGATGGGCGGCAGTCAGAGTGGGGGAAGCCGGAACCAGCCGGACACCCGGTTCGGGGGACACTACATCGTGTTCGCTCGTCGGGGTGGAACCATCGTGCCGCTCAATGTCAAAACTGGTCTCACGGACCTGGACTACACCGAGGTGGTCTCCGGCTTGAATCCTGAAGACTCGGTTCTCGTGCTACCCAGCGCGAGCCTCGTTCAGTCCCAGCAGGAGTTCAAGGAACGGGTGACCCGGGTGACAGGTAGTGGATTGCCGGGACTGCAGTCGCCGCAACAAGGGACATCCAAGGCCCCGACGACCACCACAAGGCCCTGACGCATGCTGATCGGAGAGACTGTCGCAGTCGCTCTGCAATCCATCAAGGCCAATGCCCTGCGCTCTATCCTTACGGCGCTCGGCATCATCATCGGCGTGGCGGCGGTCATAACGATGGTGGCACTCGGCACCGGAGCCCAGAGGGCGGTGGAGGATCAGATTGCCTCGCTGGGAGCCAATGTCCTGAGCGTGTATCCCGGCATGTCGTTCAGCAGTGGCGTCGCTTCGACCAACCGGGTCAGTCTCACCATTGACGACGCCGATGCTCTGGAGCGGGACGGCCAGTTCATCAAGGCGGTGGTACCCGAAATCGTTTCGCAGCAGCAGGTGAAGTACATCAACAAGAACATCAACACCAACGTTACCGGCACGACGGCCAACTTCCCCGAAGTCCGCAACTATACGCTTGCGCAGGGGAGGATGTTCACCAGCGGGGAGGACGCCGCCCGTGAACGCTATGCGGTACTCGGAGCCGACATACCGGAACTGCTCGAGGCCAATCCAGTCGGCCTGCTCCACCAGACGATCCTTATCCGGGGGATCGCCTTCGAAATCATCGGGATCATGGCATCCAAGGGCGCCACAGGGTCATGGCAGAATCCTGACGAACAGATCTGGATCCCGCTGGAGACCGCGCGCTACCGGGTCTTCGGCACCGACCGCCTGCGCTCGGTCGGGGTTCAGATTGCAGATGGAGTCCCGGTTGAGCAGGGGATGGTGGATATCGAGCGGGTCCTCCGGCGTGAGCACAAGATCCGTCCGGGCGGAGAGAACGATTTCCAGATCCGCGATGCGAAGCAGTTCCTCGCTACCCAACAGTCCGCTTCCGAGATCTTCACGACCCTGCTCGCCAGCATCGCGGCAGTGAGCCTGGTGGTCGGCGGGATCGGGATCATGAACATCATGCTGGTGTCGGTCACCGAGCGGACCCGTGAAATCGGTGTGCGCAAGGCGCTGGGTGCGACGCAGTGGAATATCCTCTTCCAGTTCCTGGTCGAGGCGCTCGCTCTCTGCCTCGCCGGCGGAATCCTCGGAATCCTGCTCGGGGTATGGGTGACGAACCTGCTGGCCAAGAGCAACGGGTGGAACACCCTGATCTCGCCACAGAGCATCATCATGGCCTTCGGGTTCAGCGCGGCGATCGGGCTGATCTTCGGCATCTGGCCAGCTCGGCGCGCCGCGAAGCTCGACCCCATCGTTGCATTGCGATACGAGTAGAAACGGGAGTGGGGGCCTACGTACATTTCTAGCTAAATGCTTCTAGCCCTCCTCGTTGCCCTTCAGGGCCCGCCGCCGGATTCGGCGGGCCCCGGCTTTTTCGCCACGGCACCCCGCCTCGAGGCTACCGTCACCATCGACGGGGAGCTGAACGAGCCGGTTTGGTCCCAAGCCGCCAGGCTCACGGATTTCCATCAATACCAGCCAGTCGACTCCCGGCCCGCCGAGGAAAAAACGGTCGTGCTGGTGTGGTACGCCCCCAATGCGATTCACTTCGGCATCATCGCCTATGAGAGCCAACCCGGCGCCATCAGAGCCACCGTGGCGGACCGGGACAACCTCGACGCCGACGATCGAGTCACTATCTACCTCGACACGTTCGATGACCGCCGGCGGGCCTTCTTCTTCACGGTGAACCCGCTCGGCTCACAAGAAGATGGAGTCAGAACAGAGGGCGGCTTTGCGGCGGGAAGCCTGGTAGGTGGTACTACCGACAAGAACCCTGACTACATCTGGGAGTCGAAGGGCCGCCTGACCGATTCCGGCTATGTGGTGGAGGTCAGGATTCCCTTCAAGAGTCTGCGCTACCCCGGCAACGGCGCCCAACGCTGGGGGATCAACGTGGTCCGAAAGATCCAGCGCACCGGGTACGAAGACACCTGGACCGATACCCGGCGGGCCAATGCGAGTTTCCTGGTGCAGTCCGGGCTTCTCGACGGCCTGCATGACCTGCAGAGCGGGATCACCACGGAGTTCCAGCCGGTGCTGACCGCGTCGGCAAACGGCGCACCCACACCCACGGGATACGACCGGGAGAATCTCGATCCGAGCTTCGGGGCGAATCTTCGCCTGGGACTCACCAGCAACCTGTCGGTAGACGCCACTTACAATCCCGATTTCAGCCAGATCGAATCGGACGTGAGCCTCGTGACTGTAAACGAGCGCTTCGCGCTGTTCTTCCCGGAGAAGCGCCCCTTTTTCCTCGAAGGGATCGAGCTGTTCTCCACCAACAACCAGCTGGTCTACACCAGACAGATTGTAGACCCGATTGCCGGTGGCAAGGTCACTTCGAAGATCGGGGCGAACAACATCGCTCTGCTCACTGCGGTGGACGAGGCGGGCTCACCCAACTCCTGGTTCAACATCGCGCGAGTCCGACGGGACGTAGGCGCTAACTCGACGGTCGGTGTCACAGGAACCTCGAAGGACGCCAGCGGAACCTACAACCGGGTGGTCGCCGGAGATGCGCGGATCGTTTTCGGAAAGCTGTACTTCGTGGCCGGCCAGGCCGGCGGCTCGTGGACCCGGGACAGCGCTACCGGAGACACCCGCTCCAGCCCGATCCTGGAGGCAGAGTTCGACCGTACCGGGAGGTCCTGGGGGTTCAACTACAAGGTTACGGGTATCGGGCCTGACTTCGAGTCCCAGGCGGGCTTCGTCCCCCGGAATGACATCGTTCAAGCCCACGCATTCAACCGGTTCTCGATCTATGGCTCAAAGGGCGCATTTCTCGAGACGGCAAATTTCTTCGGGGGACCGTTCTACACCTGGGTCTACGGGGACTTTCTGCAGAGTGGAGCCCTCGAGGGCCTCTGGCAGGCCGAGGCCGACTTCACGCTTCGCGGTGGCTGGAGCTGGGACAACCGTGGCGAGGTGGGGTTCACCAATTTCGAGCCTGGGGCGTATAACGGGTACGAGGTGGACCAAGGTGGAATCCTCGTCCCCTACGATGCCCCAACTGGCGTGGACAACTGGGTCTTGCAGACCGGCGTGAGTACGCCGACCTGGCAAAAGCTGGATGCCACGCTCACGATCAGGCGAAGCCAGGTGCCAATTTTTGCGGAAGGAGCGGAGGGGAATGAGACCCGGGTCACCGGCAGTCTCGACCTCCGGCCGACCGGCTCGATTAGAATCTCGGGGTCCAACACTTACTCCCTGATTACTCGCCGCCGCAACGATTCAGAATTCGCCCGGACCATCATTCCCCGCCTCAAAGTCGAGTATCAGCCTGTCCGCGCCTTGTTTTTCCGTGCCGTCGGCGAGTACGTCGCCCAGCGCCGCGCCCCACTGGAGGACGCGGATAACGGGGATCCACTCGTGATCAGCGGCCAGGCGCAGCCTTTCCAGGAATCGAACGGGTTGCGCGTGGACTTCCTGGCGTCCTTGGAGCCCTCGCCGGGAACCGTCGCCTTCCTCGGGTATGGCAGCTCCCTCGACGACACCTCCGCGTTCAACTTTTCGGAGATGAGCCGGGCGAGTGACGGGTTTTTCGTGAAGCTGGCGTATCAGTTCCGGTGGTAGCCAGGGTTATCCCGGCTCCAGCTCCACGCTGGCTCGTCCATCCTCCCCGTAGCGCACCGTCACCAGCCAGGGCCTGCAACACACCCCGCAGTCTTCCACGTACTGTTGCTCAGGACCCCCACCCGGATCCAAACTGATCACGACCTGTTCCCCGCAATGGGGGCATTCGACCACCGCGTCCTGATCGGCAGACTCCTCCTCCAGAAACTCATCCTGTTCGTCGAGGCTCATCAGACAGTACCTCCGAGCAATTCTTCCACCGCGCGCCAGGCCTGATCAATGGCCGAATTGGTGTAGGCGAAGGCGCCGGCGTCGGCGTTGGCGATGGTGATGCGGCCGAATTGCCGGCGTCCCACGACGCACGGCTCTTCTCCCTCGGTCCATGGCCCGTCCCACAGCGAGTTGTACTCGTAAGTGTAGCCGTGCGGCCAGCGATTGACCGTGATGGCCGTGATGTCTCTCGCCGGATCGAAGCCCGCGGGACCAAACATCCGGCCCAACTGGTCTCTCACAGCGCGCTCGAAGGTCTCGAACGGGGTCTGAAGCAGCTCTTCACGCCCTGCTCGATGCTGAACTCGCGAGGGCGAACCGGGTTTGCAGGGAGTCCGCACCATTTTCACAACCGCCGGAGCATCCGGAGTGCGCGGCGCCTGATAGGCACCCAGGTCGACAGGGAAATCGAGAAAGGTGTTTACCCAGTAGCTGCCCGGGGCGTAGACATGGAAGACATCCGCTTTCTGAAGTGCCCGCCAGTCGTTGAGCGCGACGTTGGTATACACCAGCGGAACCTTGGCCCCGTATGCGAGCGCCTGCTTCTGTGAGTCGGACAACTCGGGGCAGAGATAGGGTATCGCCATGTTCCAGCAGGCGAGGACGCAGGCTTCGGCACGCACCGACTTGGCCTTTCCGCCTCGAACATACGTCACCTCGACCTCGCGGGCGGAAGCGGGATCGCCCCGATGCCTCGCCCGGATCACTGTGCTGTTGAGTCTGATGCGGGTCGGGTTCGAGGGCTGATCGAGCCTGCCGTACGCGAGCCGGGCGGTCACCACGTCGTCCATCGAATCGCCGGGCAACGCCTGAGGAATCAGGCGGCGGGCGAGAAGGCGTGCTACTGACGCGTTGCCATCGGGGAAGTGAAAGATGTACGGCTCTTCCTCGTTCATTTCGAGAAGCGGTGTCCGTCCGATACCGGGACTCGGCTCATCGGCATCGAGCTTCAGGCCCTCAAAGCCAGGCATCTCCAACCCCCAGCAATCGAGCGCAGGGATCGCGTCGATTCCTACACCATAGAGATCGTGGGTCATGGACTGGAAGAGAGGAATGACGCCTGGCGTCACTTTCACGACATTGAGCAGGAAGTCCCGATAACTCATTCGGGCGAGTCGGGCCTTTTTCTCGGACGAGGTAAGTCCGCGGAAGTGGTCGGTCCGGTTCCCGTTCACCCGAAGGATGTCGCGCTTGATCGCCTCGGTGAGGGGCGCCAGGTCAAGGGTCCTCCGGGAAATATCAGACACGCTGCCGTGAACCATGCGATCAATTCCGAACGTCTCCCGGTCGAAGAAGATGCCTCTGGTCATCCCAAGCTTCTGATATCGTCCTCGATCGAAAGCGGCATAGAAGCGCTGCAGGTCGATGCCGAGGTCCGACAGGAGCCCGCGGGCCACGGTGCTGTATTGTGCCGGGCTCTCGATGGACTCGGTTCCCCCATACGAGATGAGAAGGCGGTCTCCCACGGTGAACTCGTTCCGCTTTGCGTGCCCGCCCAGGTCATCATGGTTGTCGAGCAACAGGATGCGGGCCTGAGGCCGAGCCTTGCGATAGAAGTATGCCGCAGCGAGTCCGCTGATCCCGGCACCGACAACGACGAGGTCGTAACGTTCGCCGGTGTCCCGGGTCCGGCCGATGGTTGGCTCGAGGGTTCCGTCCCGGAGTTGATGCGCGACTTCGTATGAACCAGGGTGGCTGCCGCGGAGTCCGGTCAGTGCCGGTGGGTAGTAGTCAGGCGCCTGCTCGGGAGCGTAGGTGTCTTCTCCTCCTTGGGTACAGCCGAACGGCAAGAGCGCCATCCCCGTGGCAATCGCCAGCCCGTCGAGAAAGTCCCGGCGGCTGATGTTCCGGTCCATTCCGAGTCGACGATCGCTCGCGTCGGTCATGACACTTCTCTCTTGCGGGAGGGTTCCGGTTCCGCGAAGATACGACTTCCCACGGACAACTGGCCAGCACTACGAGGAGCCATGCCTCGCTCACGCATTACAGGCACCGGGTTCGCCGTTCCCGACCGCGTGGTCCGCAACGACGACCTGGCTCACCTGATGGACACTTCGGACGAATGGATTCGAGTCCGGACCGGAATCCAGGAGCGGCGCTGGGCCAGCGAGGGAGAGACCGGCTTCGCCCTGGCCCATCAGGCCACGCTGAAGGCTCTGGATATGGCGGGCCGGACAGCGAAGGACATTGAAGCGATCGTCTATGCCACCTCCACTCCCGACCACTTCATCCCCGGTGGCGGAGTCTTCCTGCAGCGCTTGCTGGGAATCCCAACGATCCCGGCACTCGATATCCGGGTCCAGTGCAGCGGTTTCGTATACGGACTCTCGGTGGGGGACGCCTGGATTCGCGCGGGAGAATACCAGCGGGTTCTCGTGGTAGGAGCGGAGATTCAATCCACCGGCATGGATGTCAGCACCCGGGGACGCAATACCGCAGTGATTTTTGCGGATGGCGCCGGGGCGGCGATCCTGGAGCCTGCCGAGCGGCCCGAGCAAGGTTTCCTAGCGTTCGATCTCCGGGCAGATGGCAACTTTGCCGAGGTCCTCTGGGTAGACGGCCCGGGTTCGAGGTACCACCCGCGGGTGTCGGTCGAGCACCTGGAAGCAGGAAGGTACTTTCTCCAGATGGACGGCAAGGAGGTTTTTCGCCATGCCGTCACCCGGATGCCGGAGTCAGTCCGCACGGTGCTCGAAAAGGCCGGACTCGGCACAAACGACGTCTCCCTGCTGATCCCGCACCAGGCGAATCTCCGGATTTCCGAAGCCGTACAGAAGGCACTGGGACTCCGGGAGGACCAGGTCTACAACAACATCATGCGCTATGGCAATACAACGGCTGCCACCATCCCCATCGGCTTGGACGAGTGCGTCAGGGCCGGCCGCCTGGCCCCCGGAGACGTCCTCGTCATGACCGCCTTTGGCTCGGGGTTTACCTGGGGGAGCGCGGTCGTGCGCTGGTGAATCTTCCCCGGGGCCGTTCCGTAGTGGAACGAGCCCCAGATAACGAGTCGAACCATGTATCGAATGATTGCCGGATTGCTGATTGTCGCCGCTGGAATCGCCGGGTACTTCGTCGCGCGGAGCTTCGTGCGGCGCCGGCTCCGGTTCGTGGATGCGATCTATTCCCCGCTCGCCCCTTGGATCGCCGGGACGTTGGCGGCGCTCTCGATGTGGCCGGTTGCGTTGCTACCGCTGGTCAGCGGCACCACCGCTGTCGTCTTCGGCCTCGGCGCGGGATTTGGGACCCGCTCGGCGGTAAAAACGCTGAAGCAGGGAGAGGGAGGAGTGATCGTGAGCCGTCGGTATTAGGGACGTGGTTATCTTTGCTGCATGCCGAACGTACTCTGCACTCGCTGCGGCCAGGAACGCGACCAGCTTGCCTTCCGCCCCTTCCAGAATGACATCGGGCTCCGGGTTTACGAGCAGATCTGCAATGTCTGCTGGCAGGAGTGGCTCAAGACCCAGCAGCAACTGATCAACCACTACGGACTGAACGTTCGCGAACCCAAGGCGAAAGAGTTCCTGTTCTCGAACATGGAGAAGTTCCTGTTTGGCGAAGACAGCGTGAGGAGTGAGAAGTGAGGACGTGAGACGGCTGCGAAAACCAAGCCCTTCGGTTGTACGCGGAGGGCTTCGTTATTTCGGAGCACCCTTCTCACTTCTCACCTCTTACGTCTCACGCTTTTCCCCTACCAGCTCGTCCCTACCCTCATGATGAGATCGATCCCCGGTCCGCTGGGGTAGAGATCTTCGGTCAATCCGATCCTCCAATCCCGCCCACCCGACGTGCGGTAGATCCAGCCGAAATCCAAGTCAAGTTCTTCCCGCTCAAGCGCCGTGGCCTCGGCGACGTCGTCGTACTGGGGAGCAGCCCAGTAAAGGTTGGCGTAGAGTGACTGCCTTCCCCAGAACCGGTAGCGCAGGCCGGAGGTGAGGGCGATGAAGCTCTGATTCTGAATCTGCTTCAGGGGACCATGGCGGGGAGTGTAGCCCAATCCAAGCTCGCCCTCATAGGTAAGCCGAGGGGTAATCTGCGCGCGAACGGTTGTAAGGAGGCTCGCCGAGACGACGCCCCGGCCATAGCCGTCCGCCGCCGTTGATGTCGGGAGAGTCACCGAGAGGACCGATTGCACCTTGGGACTAAAGCGGTGACCGGCCCCGATTCGGAGGTCGTTCAGGTGGAAGTCCGAGCTGGAATATTCGACCCGAGTTCCGTCGGGATAGCGGTAGTGATAGTCGAACTCGTTCTCGGGTCTCCCTTCCCGCTCCGGAAAACTGATTCCGAAGAGATTGTGATACCAATTCAGGAACCCATCCAGGCCGCCGGCAAAAACCCCACCGACTGACACATCGGCCAACAGGAAGTCATAGGGCCCGAGATCTTTGGCAATACCCAGACTGAACCGGTAGCTCTCGGCATCAAGCAGAAACGAAGTATCAGTCGAGAAGCCGAAGGCGAGTTCGGTCATGCTCGCGTAGTCGAGCCCGACCGCGAGGCGCCACCCGGCTCGTGGCTCTACAAAGGGCTGGAAATAGATCCCCGAACGGGACTCAACAACCGGGTTGTTGGGATGGTATTCGGGAAGGCCCTGGGCTGCGGCAGGCTCGAGGACGAATCCGAGCAGAGTTAAGAAGACGCCAAGGCCGGTGAACCCGGCCTCACGCCCCATCCAGTGATCTCCAGAGGTACCAGGCGGCGTGAGTGCGAACCGGTCGAAAACGCTCACCGAGCTTTTGAAGAGAGCGTGGGCTTCGAATCCGGTAGAGGTTGAGAGCCGCGCGCTGGATCCCACCGTCACCGACGGGCCAAACATCCGGGCGGTTCAACGAGAAGATCAGGAACATTTGCGCGGTCCAAGCTCCGATTCCCTTGACCGAAGTCAGGCGTTCTACGACCTCGGTATCGGACAGTGAGTGGATCCCGTCCAGGCCGCCCGCCGCGGCGAAGTTGGCCAGCTCACGCAAATACACTGTCTTGGCGCGAGAAAGACCGGCCCCTCGAAGAGTTCTGACGTTGGCCCTGGCCAGCGACTCCGCCTTGATCGGAAGCCGATCGCGGAGGCGATTCATGATAGCCTCGGCTGCACGACCGGAGATCTGCTGGGAGATGATGGCATCCGCCAGCGATTCGAACGCCGGCTGTTGGGAAAGCCGGACCGGTCCATGACGCTGGCAAAGGCCGGCCATGATTGGACAACTCAAAAGCACGTCAGTCATCGCCACTCAAGGGTAAACCGGCCCGGTAAGCTAAATGTGCCGAGGCGTGAGGTACACCGGCCGCTCTTGACACCTTCGGCGAGCGGGCAGTAGACTGGGTCATGATCGGTCACTCGGCGTTCTTCGGCTTTACCGGTACCGGCGCGGCGCGAGTCGCGTTCGGCGGGGTAAGCGCACGCTAGGCTGACCTGACCGGACCCTCGACGCCCCGCCGGCAATCCGGCGGGGCTTTTCGTTTATACCGGAGAGAAAGATGCGCGTTGCGATCCAGGGTACCCGTGGTTCATTCAGCGAAGCTGCGGCCCGCCAGCAATGGGCCGATGCGGAAGTAGTCGCCTGCCGCGAAGTGGGAGACGTGGTCAAGGCGGTCCGGGAAGGCCGGGCCGACACCGGATGTCTCGCCATCGAGAATTCGCTGGTCGGCTCAATCACGCCCACGTATGACCTGCTGCAAGAGGCTTTTGGCGACAGCAAGCTCTATCTGAACCGGGAGATTCTGCTTCCGGTTCACCACGCGATACTCGGGGTCCGCGATGGGAGCCTTACCCAGATCAGGCGCGTGCTGTCTCACCCGGTCGCCCTGGGCCAGTGCAGATCATGGCTGAGCCAGCACCTCCCCGAAGCGGAACTAGTGAGCTCCTGGGACACAGCCGGTAGCGCGGAGATCGTGGGGCGGGAGAACGATCCCGCTCAGGCGGCGATCTGCGCCGCGCACGCGAGCCAAGTCTATGGCCTCAAGGTGTTCGAAGACCGGATCGAAGACGACCCGACCAACCAGACCAGATTTCTCACCTTCGGCAGCGAACGTCCTGCTACCAGCAGCACCGTGCCGCAAAAAACGTCGCTCATCGTGTGGCTCGATCACCGGCCGGGGATGCTGGCCGCAGCACTCCAGGCCTTCGCCGCACGCGGGGTCAACCTGACCTCGCTCCAATCCCGGCCGGAGCGATCGGCTCCCTGGACCTATCGATTCTACTTCGATGTGGATGGCGCGACGGAGGATCCGCGGCTGGCCGAAGCCCTCGAAGGGATCGAGGCGCTGGCGGCTCGGATCGTGATTCTCGGGAGCTACCAGGCGTGGCAGCATGAGGGGAAGAGTGCCTCACCGGCGGTAATGGCACCGCCCCAGCACCGCCCCAAGCCCAACTTGCCCCTCTTCGACCGAGCGCAGCACTCGGAAGGCACCGTGGTGCGTGTCGGCAGCGTGGAGATCGGATCCGGCCGCCCGGTCATCATTGCAGGCCCCTGTTCGGTTGAGAGTGCCGAGATGATCCTCGAGACAGCCAAGGCGGTTGCTTCCGCCGGGGCCGACCTTCTGCGCGGCGGAGCGTTCAAGCCTCGAACATCGCCATACGACTTTCAGGGACTGGGGACCAAGGGACTCAAGTTCCTCGCCGAAGCGCGGGAACACACCGGCCTCCCGATCGTTACCGAAGTGATGAGCTGGGAGGAAGTACCTCTGGTCGCGCGCTACGCGGACATGCTGCAGATCGGCGCCCGGAACATGCAGAACTTCGCGCTGTTGCGAGCGGCGGGCAGGAGCGGCCGGCCGATTCTACTCAAACGGAACGGTGGTGCGACGATCGAAGAGTGGCTGCACGCAGCCGAGTACGTGTTGGCCCACGGCAACGACCAGGTGGTGCTCTGCGAACGAGGAATTCGAACCTTCGAGCGGGCTACCCGGCATACTCTTGACCTGAACGCGGTGGCCCTGGTGAGGGAGCGGACTCACCTGCCGGTCATCGCTGATCCGAGCCATGCAGCGGGGATGCGGTCAATCGTACCGTCGCTTGCCATGGCGGCTTTGGCTGCAGGTGCTCACGGTGTGATCGTCGAGGTCCACCCCGATCCGGACCACGCGCTCAGCGACGGCGCCCAGAGTCTGGACCTGACCACATTTGCCCGATTGGCTGAGAAGATTCGCAGCGGAGAACCGCGAACGGCGGCGCTGTGACTACGGCGTTCCGATCTTGCCGACGATGGTCATGCGCTTCCTGTCACGCATGATGTCCAGTTTGAAGCTCTCGCTCCCTTCGTAACTCCGGAGAATCCTCAGGAGGTGTGACGCGTTAGCCGGCTCCCGGCCGTCCACGGCGAGGACCACGTCCCCGCCCCTCAGGCCCAGCTTCGAATCGGTCGGTACGCTGATGACGAGGATGCCTTCACTGGTTCCGAAATAACGCCCCAGATCGGGATTGAGTGGCGCCAGCTCGAGATCGGCCAGCGGTGAACCGAAGGCGAAACGCATCGGCGCATCGGGGTGGACCATCCGCATGGGATAGCGAGGCTGGCTGTCTTCAGGATCGAATCCCCGCATCGCGTCCTGGAACTCGCGGAAGGACTCGTCACCACCCATCGAATAACCGAAGCCTCCGTCCGGAGTCCGCCACATGATGGTCGGCTCGTCTCCGGTGATGAGGCTGACGGTTTTCCGTTCCTTCCCCCGACGGAACTCCACCGCAATCGTGTCATCGGGATCGAGTCGCGCGGCGAGCTCGGTAAGGCGCAGCCCCGGCGCCGAATCATCGGTGCTCGCCCGGGTCTGACCGACGAGCAACGAGGTGCCGGCGAGCTTCGTGATCACGTCACCCGAGCGAATGCCGGCCTTGGCCGCCGGTCCGTTGGGCGTGACCGAGCTGACCAGCGCCCCAATCGAATCGGTGTCGCGAGCACGCAGGTTGACCGAGATCCCCAAGCGGGCGCGCCGGCTGGTGAGGACCTGAAATACCGGCCGGACGTCCCCCTCGACGCGGATGACGCCGGGAGGAATCACTTTGGGTTGAGCAGGGGTATCCTGCGCGACGACAGCCGAAGAAATCAGAAGGCAGGTTGCCAGGGAAATCAGAGTGCTCCGCATTGCTTCAGCCATCGCCACGGATCAGAGGCCCACGTTCGAGGCGCGAGTCACGTGGACATCCATCAGAGCGTCCAGCAGGCCAATCCGTTCGCGGTAGAGATTCAGCAGGGCGGTATCCCGCTCCCGGGCGCGAAGCAGCTGGGCCATCTCGAGCTGTCGATCAATGCGGGCGATCTGGTCCTCCAGGGCGCCGGCCATCCCATCGGTATGGCCGTCCGTGATGCGGCCATCGGAGTTATAAGACTCGAGCAGCTGCTCCAGCTGGCCGGAGCGAGCCATGGCCTCCGTGAGGGCGGGGGAAAGCGTCTTGGAGGAAGAGGAGGCTCCGTGAAGAAGCAGGATCAAAGCAAGTCCTGCCGCAATAGCGAGTCCGAAGGTGGCCAGGCGCCGAGTCCGGACCCGATGTTCGGCCCGGAGCCGAGCATGCACTGCCGGCCAGGCATCGCGTGAGGGTTTGAGAGTCGGAAGTGCCTTGAGCCGTGCTACCCGCTGCTCCAGGCGATCAGCCTCGCGGCGACATGCTTCGCACTCCGCGAGATGCTTCTCGGCCTCAGCCTGGCCGGGTTCGCGACCTGGCTCCCGCAGCCGAACCAGGGTATCGAGGTCTATGTGCGTCATACCAGCGTCTCCTCCCCGAGCCAGCGACGGAGGCGAGTATGCGCGCGCGCCAACTGCGACTTCGAAAAGCTTACCGTCCTGCCCATCATCCCCGCGATTTCTTCGTGGGTGTATCCCTCGACATCGTGCAGCCACACCACCGCTCGGGAGATTTCGGGCAGGCGCTCAAGTGCCGCTTCGAGATCCATGCGCAGCCCGTGGTCGGAGCGGGGGCCCTGATGAGCCTCGTCTTCCAGCTCATCGGTGTCCCGATACTTGTTCCGCCGGAGCCGCATCAGTGCCTTGCTCGCGGCAACCGTTCGAATCCAGCCCCAGAGGGAGCCCTCGCCCCGATACTGCCGCAGGTTCCGGCAGACCTCGAAGAAGGTTTCCTGCATCACATCCTCGGCATCTTCCGAGGTGCGGCAGATCCGCCGGGCCAGGTTATAAACCGGCGTCTCGAAGGCGCGATAGAGCTCCTCCAGCGCGGCGACATCGCCGTCCCGGGCTTGGGCCAGGACTGCTTCTGCGTTGGGGAGGGGGATGGCATCGGCCATGGTGCCGATAAAGATGCGGGAATCGGGCCTACAGTTGCAGGGAGGGAGGGTTGAAGATCGATCCCTGCAGGGTATCAAAAGCGACAGCGGAGGCTGGAGTCGGCAATTAACTCTAACCTCCGCTGTTGCAACTATTTACCTACTAAATCTGTCCGCAGCCTGCAGCCTTTAGGACGTTCAATCGACCGGCACCGAATATCCGAGCAGGCCCAATGTTGTCGGTGTTGCCGAGAATGCACTCCTCGATCTGGATCGGCTTGACCGGGCCCGGGAGTTGGGATTCGACCACCGCCGCGGCCGCTGAGACATGAGGCGCAGCTTCACTGGTGCCCGCCGCTATGAGGTAGCTGTGTTTGCTGCACTCGAAGGGCAGGGTCAGCTGGAAGTGGCTGCAAGGGCCCAGCACGAGATCGAACTGGTTGCCGCCGGGGAGCAGGTCACCACCGGGTGCGAAAAGATCCACACCGGAGTTACCAAAGTTGGAGTAGCTCGCGATCATGTCGAAGTTCTGCTGGTTGAACGGGGCTGTTGCACCCACGGCGATGACGCCCGGAACCTGAGCGGGGAGAGCGATCATGTTGCCGTCATCATTGAAATTGGCGGCCTCGTTCCCTGCCGAAGCAACAACCACGACGCCATGGTCGCGGGCGAAGGCCACGGCACGAGCGAGGACGGAGCGCAGACCTTCAACCCCCGGAACGGCTTTGTCGATGTAGAGCCCGAGGCTCATGTTGATCACGCCCGCGCCACTTTGAGCTGCGAGCACGATGCCGGTGATGATGTCACCGAAACTCCCGGATCCGGTCACCCGGAGCACCTTGATGGAACAGAGCCTGGAATCAGGCGCGACGGAGGCGACCCCGATGCCGTTGCTCGCGATGAAGCCGGCATTGAGTGTGCCGTGGGAGTTGTAATCGAGCGGATCGAGGTCCCCAGGGAAGACCGGTGAGGTGATCACCGAAGTCATCAGGTCAACCCTGCCTTCGATGTCGATGTGCTGAGGATCGATGCCGGTGTCGAGCACGCAGACGGTCCGCCCAGACCCACCGTTAGAGGCGCCCCATGCCTGATCGGCCTGGACCTGGCGAATGTTCCACTGAAATGGGAAGAATGCCGCGTCGCTTTGATCGGTACCGGAAGCGACCGGATTCGGAAGTGACGACAACTGCAGATTGGCGTCCTGAGGAGCCGGGATCCATTGCAGGATCAGATCGCGATCGACCCGGGAGACACCAGTGGTCTTGCTGAGTGAGACAGCTGCCGCGTCGGTCAGGCCGGTAACCTCCGCCTCACCGATCATCTTCTGACGCCGAACGATGGTGCCGCCGAGTGCCTGCACCGACTTCGCGAAGGAAGCAGGTTCGGTGGTCTTGAAGGTTACGACGTGGCGATCACTGGGAGTTACTGAGGCGGGGAGCTGCGGTACGGGAGCGCGGGACATCGATTCACTGCTAGGAGTCATGGACTCATCGACACAGGCGGCGCCAATGAGTACGGTCGCCGCCGCGAGTGCGGGACGCACAGAAAGTCGCGAAAACATGGGGCCTTTGTGGTGGGAGGTGGGACAAGTTGCCGGGCGACGGAAAACCCGTCAAGAGCGGCATTCGCGCCACAGCGGGTATGGTATCGGAGTTATACTGGTTGCATGACTGCGACACGTCCGCCCCAGGCTTCGGCGCCCGCACCCCACCTGTGGGTCCATCACCTGCAGGACGAGGCCGACGCCGCGTTTCTCTATCGGGAGCTTGCCAAGGCAGAACAGGATCCGCGGAGAGCCGCCCTCTACGATGGGCTAGCCACCGTCGAAGATCGACACGTATCGGTTTGGCACAAACTGCTGGAAGACCACGGTCACCCAATCCCCTCCATACGACCCTCGCGTCGAGCCCGAGTGATGAGTTGGGCGGCTCGGCGCTTTGGACCAGGGTTCCTCCTCCCGATGCTGCTCGAAGAAGAGGGCCGCGAGGTAAAAAGCTATCTCCGGCTCTCGCACCAGAGCGCCGAGGAGGACGCCCGCAGTGCAGCGCTGCGCCTGGCCCGTGAGTCGGCGGAGCATGCGGGATCGCTCGCGGGGCTGAGCGGAGCCGCGGGGGAGCCGTGGCACAAGACCGGGGCGGGCGGCCTGCTCCGCAATCTGGTCTACGGCTTCAACGACGGCCTGACCGCCAACTTTGGCCTGGTCGCCGGAATGCTGGGCGCACAGGGAAACCTCAACATCTCGGGACACGCGGTGGTGGTTGCGGGGATCGCGGGGATGGTGGCGGATGCGCTCTCGATGGGTTCCTCGGGATACCTCGCCGCCAAGAGCGAGCGGGAGGTGTTCGAGCACGAGATCGCGATGGAGCGGGAGGAGATCCGGCTGATGCCCGAGCTGGAGCAGGAGGAGCTGAGCCTGCTCTATCAGGCGAAGGGAGTCCCGGAGGAGCAGGCGAAGGAAATGGCCGCCCAGCTCATGCTGGACCCGGAGCGCGCGCTCGAGGAGCAGGTCCGGGAAGAGCTGAAGATTGGCGAGGCCAATACTACGCCTTTGCGCGAGGGGTGGATCACCGGAGTCTCGACCGCCTTCGGCGCCTTCATCCCGGTGGCACCGTTTCTCTTGAGCACCGGCCCGGGCGCCATTTGGACCTCGCTCGCAGTATCGATGACGGCTCATTTCGGGGTAGGCGCCGCTCGCAGCTTTTTCACCGGACGGGGAGTCATCCGCAGCGGCTTGGACATGTTTGTGGTGGGGCTGGGTGTAGCGGGAGTGGGATATCTGGTGGGAGAGTGGATTACGAAGCTGCTGTAGGGTTCACAGCCCCTACGGCTCCAGGAACTTCTGCCCGATTTTCGTTCCCGCCGAGATGAAGGTTTCGTCGCTATTAACCAGCAAGGCGACGACCAGGTGCTCCTTGGGGCACAGCAGCAGGTGCGCGGTGCCTCCCATGCTCCCGCCGGTGTGGCTGATCCATTCCCGCCCGTCCGTGGTTCGCAGCGTCCCCCAGCCCATGCCGTAATCGGTGGACTTCCCGTCCGAGGTGCGTTGCGGGGTCCACAGCATCTTCACGGTTGCAGGCTTGAGGAGGGTACCATCGAGCATCACCTCTCCAAACTGGGCGAGATCCTCGGTTGTTGAGAGGAAGCCGCCCCCAGCCCACTTGTAACTGTTGTCCACGTATCGTGCGTTGAGCATCCCGCCGTTGGAATCGGGCCGTTCGTAGAACCGGGCTCGGAACGGAATGAGGCTGTCGGGGAACTCCGCTACGGTGTGAGTCATGCCCGCGGGGCCGAAAACCCGGTTGGACATGAAGGTGAGAAACTGCTCGCCGCTGGCGCCTTCGATGACCGCGGCGATCAGATTCCACCCGTAGGACGAGTAGGAGTACTTGGTGCCCGGCTGAAAGAGGAGCGTATCGTCCTGAAAAATCTTGAGACCCTCGAGCACCGTCGCATAGTGCTTCTGGTTCTCGAACTCACCCTCCTTGTAGTGCCGAATCCCCGCGAGATGCCCTGCCAATTGACGGGTGGTAATGGGCCATGGCTTCTGCGGAAACGACGGGACGTATTTCTGGATTGGCGCGTCGAGGTCGAGCTTGCGCTCTTCCACAAGCAGGCCCAAGGCAGCGGAGGTGAGCGGCTTGGAAACGCTGCCGACCCGGAACCGGGTGAGTGGTGTCGCCGGAACCTGCTGTTCCACGTCGGCCATGCCGAAGCCTTCACTCCAGATCACATGGCCATCCTTGATGACCGTGATCGAGGCTCCAGGTGCGCCGAGGACGCGCATCGTGTCGCGAATGAACTGGCGGGTCCACTCGATGGCCTTCTCATAGCGAACGGGGGCTCCCATGACCGCGGGAACCGGCGCCGCCGTTTGAGCCACGGCAGGAGAGGTAATGCAGAGCAATCCCAACCATAGAATCGGGCGACGCATCAGGGCTCCCGGCTGGACTTGTACTCGAAGACTTCAGTTAGACCACTAGACGACGAGATTCAGCAGGCGGTTCGGAACGTAGATGACCTTCCGCAGGGGCTTGTTGTCCACGAAGCGCGCGGTAGTCGGATCCTTCAGCGCGATCGCCACGACGGCCTTCTCCTCGGCGCCCAGCGGAATGGGGATCTTCGACCTGGTCTTGCCGTTGATCTGGACCGGGATCTCGATCTCGTCCTCCACGATGAGGCTGTCATCCCAGACCGGCCAGCGCGCCTCGAACACGGATGCCCCGTGACCCAGCCGCTCCCAGGATTCTTCCGCGAAGTGCGGCGCGAAGGGCGCCAGCATGATCACGAGGTCCTCGATGATCGCGAGCGAGTGGGAATCCGCCTCCTTCATCCCGTTCACCAGCTCCATGAGAGCGGAAATCGCGGTGTTGTAGTGCAGCGCCTCGAGATCCTCGGTCACCTTGCGTTTGGTCCGATGCCAGCGGGCGACCAGATCCCGAGGCAACTCGGTCTGAATCGCGGCGCTGCCCACCAACCCCCAGACCCGGTCGAGGAACCGGCGCGGCCCGCTGATGCCGGCGTCACGGAAATCGCCACCATCCTGGAACGGGCCCAGGAACATGAGGTACATCCGGAAGGTGTCGGCTCCCCACTGGGAGATATACTGGTCCGGCACCACGATGTTCCCCTTGGTCTTCGACATCTTGGCCCCGTCCTTCACGATCAGGCCATGGGCCCGGAATCGCGAGAACGGCTCCTCGAACTGAAGGTGGCCAAGGTCGTGCAGCACCATCGTCATGAAGCGGGAGTAGAGCAGGTGCAGCACCGCGTGCTCGTTGCCGCCGATGTATGTGGTGACCGGACACCAGGTCCTGGTCCGGGCCGGATCGAAGGGGCGATCCTCGAACTCGGTACTGGGGTAACGCAGGAAGTACCACGACGAATCGAGGAAGGTGTCCGACACGTCGGTCTCGCGGCGACCCTTCTTCCCGCACTTGGGACAGGAGACATAGTACCACTCGTCATGCCGCGCGAGAGGTGAGACGCCGGAATCGTCGGGACGGAAATCCTCGATCGGGGGGAGCAGCACGGGAAGGTCCTTTTCCGGGACCGGTACCGGGCCGCAGTCGTCGCAGTAGATGATGGGAATCGGGGGACCCCAGTAGCGCTGCCGCGAGATGCACCAGTCATGCAGGCGGTACTGGACTCTTCCACTGCCCTTACCGTTCGCGACCAGCCAGTCGATGATGGCCCGCTTGCCCTGCTCGGCCAGCAGGCCGTCGAACTGGCCGGAGTTCACCAGCCGGTGTCCTTCTTCGCCGGGCTCGGCGACCTCCACTGGACTGGCCGCAGCCTCGCCTTCCCTGGCCAGCACTCTCACGATCTCGAGTCCATACTTCTTCGCGAACTCGAAGTCCCGCTCATCGTGAGCCGGCACCGCCATGATTGCACCCGTCCCATACTCCATCAGGACGTAGTCTGCGATCCAGACCGGCACCGGCTTTCCGGTGGCAGGGTTGATCGCCGATGAACCGAGGAAGACGCCGGTCTTCTCCCGGTCTCCTACCTTGCGACTCACCAGATCCTTCGCCGCAGCCGACTTTACGTAGGCCTCGACCTCGCCCTTCCGGTCAGGAGTGGTGAGATGCCTGACCAGGGGATGCTCGGGCGCCAGCACCATGAAGGTGGCGCCGAACAGGGTGTCGGGGCGGGTGGTGAAGACATTGATGCTTAGAGGCGACGAGGCGACAGGCGACGAGGCGACGGGTCGGCTATCACGTGTCACTACCGGAAACGCGATCTCCGCCCCCTCCGACCGCCCGATCCAGTTGCGCTGCGCGGTCCGTGTCGTCTCCGACCAGTCGATCGTGTCCAGGTTCTTCAGCAGCCGCTCGGCGTACTCGGTAATCCGGAAGAACCACTGCTCGAGGAAGCGTTGTTCAACCACGGCTCCGCAGCGTTCACAGCGCCCGTTCTCGACCTGTTCGTTGGCGAGCACCGTCTTGTCGTTGGGGCACCAGTTGACGGCCGCGCGCTTCTTGTACGCCTTCCCCGCCTTGAAGAGCTGCAGGAAGAGCCACTGTGTCCACTTGTAGTAGTCGGGATCGGTGGTGGAGACCTCGTGACGCCAATCGAACATCCCACCGATCCGCTCCAGCTGACGCCGGAAATTCGCGATATTCTGGGGGATCAGCTTGGCCGGATGCATCCCGATCTTGATCGCATGATTCTCGCTGTGGATGCCGAAGGCGTCGAACCCGATCGGTTCGAAGACATCGTAACCCTGCAGCCGCTTGAACCGCCCGAATACGTCGCTGCCGGTGAAGGCGAACATGTTCCCCACGTGCAGGCCTTCCGCCGAGGGGTAGGGGAACATCATCAGGTTGAAGAACGGCGAAGCCGGATGGTCGAGGTCGGGCTGGTTAGTGCCCTTCTCGGCCCACCGGGCGCGCCACTTGGCCTCGACGACGTCGGGCTGGTAGGTCTTTGCGTCTAAGGTCATAGGCGCGGGAATCTACGCGGGAGACAGGAGATGGGAGAAGGGAGCCCTTTCCCTTTCCCCCCTCCCTGCCCTAACTTCCCAACCTCTCACCACTTACATCGTACGGAACTCTATGGCCATTGCGCGCCAGACGTTTATCCGCAACCTGCATCAGGTCGGGCTGTTGACCGTGGCAGCGCTGGGGATCGCCGTCGCGGGGATTCTCTGGCTCCTGCTGCGCGCCGTGGCTGGGTTCAGCCCGTCCCAGGTCATCATCTTTGCCACTGCGGCAATTGTGATACTGGGAACCCTGGTGATGCTGTTCCTGGTCAGCTGGCTCACCCGGGTGATTCTCCGGCCGGTATCCAACGCTGCGGCCGTAGCCAGTCGAGTCGCCGCGGGAGATCTCACCGCTCCTGAGTTCATCGCGCCGGGTGGCGCCAGTCAGGTGGACGCCCTCACCAACGCCGTCTCTGCGATGGTCACCGAGCTGCGGACCCTGGTCGGTGCAATCCGGGGGAACGCGCAGGATGCGGCCGCCATGGCGCAGGAGATTTCCAGCGCGACCGAGGAGATGAGCGCATCGACCGAAGAGGTGTCGGGGACCTGCAACGATCTCACCGACCGGGCTACTCGGCAGGCGACACTGGTCCGGGCAGCGGCGGAAGACGCGGCCAAGATCCTCGCGATCGCGGAGGAGTTGGCCGCCAGTGCACTGGGCTCCGCCGAGCGCAACGCGGCGCTGGCCGAGCTGGCTCGGTCTCACAAAGAACAGCTGGACGAAAGCTCCGCCGAGCTGCAGCGGCTCGCGGAGGAGGTTGAGCTAGGCGCCGAGGAGGCGACGGCGCTTGCCACAGCCAGCGAAGAGATCGGGAAGTTCGTGACTCAGACCAAGGCCATCGCACGACAGACCCACATGCTGGCGCTCAACGCGGGAATCGAAGCCGCGCGGGCCGGCGAGGAAGGGCGGGGCTTCGCGGTGGTGGCGGAGGAAGTGCGAAAGCTGGCGGGTCAGGCAGCGCAGGCCGCCACTTCGACCAGTGATACGGTGCGCGCCGTACAGACTCGGGTCGAGGTGGCGCGGGACCGGCTGCTCCGGCTCGCCAAGGGAGGCCAGGCCGCGCGGGTGGCCGCAGAAACTGCGGCGCGGGGACTATCGCGCGTTGCTAGCGATGCCGAACAGAACGACAGCTGGACTCGGCAAATTTCCAAGTCCGCGGACGAGGTTCGTGGGTTGATCGGCGGGATCGTCGGGAGAATGTCGGAAGTGTCCGGAGGCACCGAGGACGTGGCCGCGGCGGCCGAGGAGATCGCGGCTTCGTCTCAGGAGCTGAGCGCCTCGACGACCGAGATCGCCAATTCGGCACAGCAACTGGCGCATGCCGCGCAGGCGCTGTTTGGAGAGGTCAGCCGATTCAAGGTTGAAGGGGGCTGACGATCCTGGCCTGAACCGCATCCAGGGATTCGGGCAGCGGATCGAGTGTTCCTCCTGCCGCTGCTGCTGCATGGTGGGCGACCAGGTCCAGAGCGTGGCCCCGTCCCGGCATGGACTCCGCTCGCTGCAACGCCCTGCCTGAAGCGGCTCCGATCACCAGCCACGAGGGAATCGGACTCCCGCCTTCGCCGCCCGCGAATACCAGATCGAGTCCCCACTGGTCGGCCTGAACCGGAAAACGTCCCGCCGAGGCAGTGACGTCCGCGATGAACAGCGCGCCATTACGCCGAGCAACCGGAGCGAGATCCGCCAGCGGCATCAGTTCGCCCGGTTCATCTTCCTGCTGGACCACAGCCACCGCTTCGAACGCCGGGCTCCGAAGAAAACGATCCAGCCACTCGGGGCGCATTGCCTGCCCCGGCGGCACGCAGGCCAGGGCGACATCCCTCCCACAAGCCTCTCCAATTCTGGCGTAGTGCTCGGCGCGGCCTCCGGCGACCACCATGAGCATGCGCTGACGGACCAGGCTCCGCACCGCCAGCTCCATGAAGCGATCGACCGCACCCGGCAAAAGGATGACGGGCTGCGAGGTGCCGAGCAACTCTCCAAGCTTCGAATTCGAGGTCACGCGGGTTCGAGCCAGGTTCCCAGCGTCCCTTCCGATACGATCTCTTCGGCTTTGACCAGCCGCACCCCCTCATCTCCCCAATCCCGGAGCGCATGCTCGCCCATCTCATAACGCACCGCCTTTACAGCGTCGGTGACCACGAAAAGCCGAGTATGGGGACGGCGAGCCAGCCAGCCCTCGACCACGTGGCGGACGCAGATCTCGAGCGGAAGCCCGTAAACCACCACAGCCTCGGGATCGAGGGCGCGAACCACGGTATCGGTGTTGGGATTGCTGAACACATCGAAATGGCGTTTCAGAATCAGCAGGTCGCCGGGGTGGCGGCTGAGCCCGAGCCGGAGTACCTCAGGTTCCTGCCGTTCGAAGCCGATTACCAGCGAGTCCTGGAGCGTTGTCCCCGGGATCTTCTGCTGTCCCGGCGTTCCCCGGAGACAGTGTGGCGGCCAGGTCATGTCGAAGTCGGGCTGATCGCTGAACTCGGCATCGCCAGGAATATGGTCCTCGGCGCTGGCGACGATGCGAATCCGATTGGCGTGGGCGAAATCGGTGAGCGCGCCCAGGCGGGGCACGATCGCCTCCGCACGGGGAACGTGCAGCTTCCCATCGGGAGAGATGAAGTCGTATTGGGTATCAACATCCCAGAAAATGAGTCGGGTCACTGTGGGGTACTGTCCTCCTCCGATGCGGCGCCGAACTTTTCGCGCCGGAACTGGTTCAGCGTCCGCCGTAGCCGGCGAGCGCCGCCGACGGTTGGATACAAGTCAATCAAGCGGCGCAACTCGGTCATGGCCCGACCCGGGGCCGCCAGTCTGCGGTCGTAGAGCTCGACGAGCGCCAGGCCGATCTTGATGTCATCCCCCGGGCGTAGCTGCCGGGTGTCGCGATAGTTGTGCAGCTCGAGTGTCGCCATCCCAGGATTGGAAAGCGGCCCAGCCAGGATCGCCGCGCGTCGCACCAGGGCTTCCGCGTCACCGCTCTCCTGTCGTGAACGCTCCAGATATTCATCGGCCGCGGCATCGTACAGCCCCCGCGCTGCCAGCGTCTCGATGCTCGCGTAACTCGTCCGGTATCGCATGAGCCCTGCGTTCTGCAGGATCTCGACGCACAGGTCGGTCATCGGTTCGAGGAACCCGTCGAGCAGCCCGAACACCAGGCCGTAGATCGCCCAGAAGGCGCCAAGCAGGAGAACCGCACGAGGGGTGACTCCGGTGACCCACAGCAATAGTGCGACGAGAGTCGCGAAGAGCAGAATCCCGCCGGCAGCGAGCCGGAGTAGACGGAGCGGATCCTGATCTTTGCTCGCGACGCGGGCGGAGAGCAGCGGAAGCATGCCGATGGCTGGCACAACTTAGGAGCGACGGGAGTGGTCGGCAAGCTTACATGAACGTCTCCGGCCCCGCGTTGTGGGCGATGAACAGAGGGCAGTACCTTATAGTCCAGCACCGTCTCCCTCGTCCCACGGAGAGTTCGTGTCCGAGAGCGTTTCCCGGCGAGATTTCCTCGCCGCCTCCACCGCTATGCTCGCGCTCGGCCACGCACCGTCCACATTTCCAAGAGACGGGGCTCCCGCGATCATTCGGGCTCGTGCCGCGCCGACGGTTGCAGTGTCCTCATCCAACGGGTTGGCGGCTATCGCCAAGGCGGTCGAACTGGCCGATTCCGGCGCCGACTCGCTCGACGCAGCGGTGGAGGGTGTCAAGCTGCAGGAGCTCGATCCGGAGGACGAATCGACCGGTTACGGAGGGTTGCCCAACGAGGAAGGCGTCGTCCAGCTCGACGCATCCTGCATCCACGGTCCTACCGGCCGGGTCGGAGCGGTCGTGGCGCTGGAGGGAATCAGGACGCCGAGTGAGGTGGCCAAGCTGGTTCTCAAGTACACGAACCACACCCTGCTGGTCGGCGAGGGAGCGAAGCGCTTCGCGCTCTCCTACGGGTTCAAGGAAGAGGACCTGTTGACCGAGCGGTCGCGGCGGAAGTGGCTCACGTGGCGGGCAAATCACGACGCACACGACGACTGGCCGGAGGATGGGATGGTAGCGTCCCGGTCTCCGGGAACCGTCTATCTCAGCGTGGTGAACACAGCTGGCGACATCGCATCCGCAACCAGCGCCAGTGGTCCGGCATGGAAGGCGCCCGGCCGGGCCGGGGCCTGGCCTGTTGCTGGAGCGGTTCAATACGTGGATAACGACGTGGGGGCCGCAGGGTCGAGCGGCTTTGGAGAGCCCGGCGTGACGGAGTGCGGTGGCTTCATCACGGTGGAGCACATGCGACGGGGGATGCGGCCCACCGATGCCACCCTGGAGACGCTGAAACGCATTGTAGCGAAGGCTCCGGCCCGCTTCCTTATGCGCAGCGGTCTGCCCAGATTCTCGCTCACACTTTGCGCCGTGAACAAACGCGGTGAATTCGGCGCCGCATCGCTGTATCCGGACAGGTACGCCGCGCACGACGGGCGGCGAGCGGCGGAACGCGATACGGCCTACCTCTACGACAAGGCACTCTGATGCGGCGTATCTCGCGGGCGACACTCTGGGCGGTGATTTTCTTCGCCGTCCCTCTGGCGGCCCAGGAGACCAAGAACACTGCCCCATGGAAGGACAGTTTCTACCCGCTGCTCATTTCGCAGGCCAACGAGTTCCCCATTCTCGTGATGCACTTCGAGGAGCGGAAGCAGGCCGACTATTTCGCCCGGTCGCCATTCGCCGGCCGGTTCCAGGTTGACCTCGGCGCGGGAACCAAGGGCAGCCATTTCGCGCTGGTCGGATTCGATGCGCCGCTCCTGTGGAAGGACTGGCGCTTCGCTGCCCGGGCTGGAGCGTCGAAGGCCGCGCGTTTCGGCTATTTCGGGCTGGGTAACAACACCAAATTCGTAGAGGACTCGGCCGACGAGGATACCTCGCCGTTTTTCTATCGGATGAAGCGGAGTCGCTACTTCGGCTCGGCCGAAATCAGCCGCCATATCCATGGGCCGTTCTACATCGCGGCCGCCGCGGATGTCGAGCACAGCATTCTGAGCGACCTGCCGGAGAACTCCCTCTTCCGTCAGGACTTCGGGACCGGCGATGTGACCGATACGGATGTCCGGGGCCGGCTTACCCTCGTGGTCGACACGCGAGACAATGAGTTCGATACCAAGAAGGGCGTGTTCGCGGAGGCGTCGGTGCAGGAAGGAAGCGGCGGCGATGGATACACCCGCTTTACCGGGGCGGTGCGTGGCTACGTGCCAATCCGGGAGGGCACAACCCTCGCGGCGCGAGTCGCCGGGACCGGAATAACCGGTGATCCGCCGCTCAACGCCTTGTTCGAGATCCCGATGTGGGGCGTCAACGTGATCCAGGCAGTGGGTGGCGTGAACTCAAACCGGGGTTACGATTTCCAACGGCTGACCGGAGAAGACGCTCTCATCTTCAACGCCGAGATCCGGCACGACTTGCTCAACCTTGGCGATTTCGGCGCATTCACGCTGATCGGATTCTTCGATGCCGGCCGCGTGTTCCAGGGCGAGCCGTTCAAATTGACCACCGAGGACATGAAAGTCGGTGGCGGAGGCGGGTTGGCGATTCGGGTGCTTCGGTTCACGGTCTGGACCTTTAACTTCGCGGGCGGCTCCGACGGCTTCAAGTTTACCGCCGGTACCGGATGGGCCTTCTAGCCCGCGAGTCGCAGGATTGGCAGCTTATGACCGCACCACGAAGCCCCCGCGACAGCAAGGCGACCAGAGAGCGCCTGCTACGAGCGGCGCTCGATCTCTTCACCACCGACGGGTTCCAGGGGACCACCACCCCGACGCTCGCCTCGCGCGCTGGTATCGCTGAAGGAACCATCTACCGGCACTTCGCGAGCAAAGAGATCCTCTACAACGAAGCCTACCGGGAGAGCCAGCGGTGGCTGGCAGGCTTGGTACGCGAAGTGGAGCATGAGCGGGGCTCGAAGACGCCGGAGCGACTGGCCCGGCTCGGTCGGCGGCTCGTGGTGGCGGCCTCTGAGGATCCGGCCAAGGTCCGCATGGCGCTCTCGCCCCGTGACGCGCGATTCCTCGATGGGCACAGCCGGGAGACCGCGCGGGAGTTCCGCGAAGCGCTGCAACACCTTATTGCAGCCGGCAAGTCCGACGGGCTGGTTCGTGCCGGGCCGGCCGAACTGTGGGGCGCGGTCTGGCTTGCGCTGATCAGCTTCGCGGCAGAACGGGTGAGTTCGAGAGAATGGGCGCCCGACCATCCCCAAGTTATGCAGACGATCGAAGCGGCGTGGGAGGCTATTGCGGCCCGAAGTACGTCAGCTCGCGCGGATGCTCCAGTCCCTTCGACCATCTGAGCGCGCGCGTCATCCCTCCTCCCAGCGGGCGGACGACAAACTGGTCTCCCACGCGATATGCAACGGAGTCGCCGCCCCAGCGAAGCGGCTCAGTCCCGGCTGAATCGAGCGGCTGTGACTCGCCCCCCAGACGGATGCACAGACCACCGCCAGTCTCGCAGCGGATCACCTCGCCGGCGACAGGATCACCCACCAGCACGGCGAGCGCCGAGTCCCCTGCTCCTCGGGCCTGACCTTCCAATGCAGTGACCAACGGGCTCGCTGGAGGAGCGGCGGCGGCCAGCACTCCGGTCGCCACCTTCACGTAAACCGTTCGAGAGTCGGGAGACCACGCGAGTCCCTCAGGCTCGGCACCACCGGGCTCGGTCACCCGCCGCTCCGCACCGTTGATCAGGTTCATGACCCAGACCGCGGCGGCGGCGCTGTCTCCCCGAACAAAGGCGAGCATGGAACCGTCAGGGTTGAGCCGCGGCAGGTGCTCGTTCAGCCGGGTAAAGGTCACCTGATAGACCAAACCACCACCAACCGGTGAGGCGAAGAGATCTCCGGTACCACCTTCCCCTTCGGCCGTGAAAACGACGTAGGGCTCCTGGCCGATCTTGAGCTTGTGGGAGAGGGGCGAGAGGGAGCCGGTGCAGGAAGCCAAGAAAACTACCTGAGAGGTGAGAAGTAAAAGGTGAGAAGGTGTACGGACTCTCACGTCGGTCTACTTCCCTTGCCGGACTTCGGCTTGGACCAGCCACCAGCCATTCGGGTCAATCACCACTCGCTTCGGCTTCGACTTCACCGACTGCAGTGTGACTCGAGTCTCCCGACCTTCCACTTTCACCGCGTAGATCTTGTCGTCTACGGCGATTTCGAGATTGGGAAGGCTGTAGAGTCCCCAAGAGTCCTTCTGCTTCTGGGTGATCACAAGATCCAGCGCTTTCCCGTGGTGTTTCCACTGGACATCGAGAATCGGATAGCCAGGCTGGGTGAGGGCCTGGGTGAAATACCAGGTAAGTGAAGTTCCCGCCGCCGCATCCATCACGGCGGCAAACTGGCTCGAGAGGGCGGTACTGTCGCGATACGTCTTGTAGTACTCCCTTATCCCCTTGAAGAACGCCGAGTCGCCGATGAGCCCGCGCAGAGAGTGAAGAACCCAGGCTCCCTTGGGGTAGTTGTTGGTGTTGAGCAGCCCCATCAGGTCGGTCGCGGCCGGATCGATGATGGGGCGCTCGAGCGTCGTGGTATCCGCGAAGACCTGCTGCGCACCCCTCCGCAAGGAAGCGCGAAAGGCACTGTCGCCATCGGCGTGACCCAGCCAGAGTGCCGCGAAGTAGGTGGCGAAGCCTTCCGACAACCAGAGATGATGCCAATCGCTCTCGGTGACCGCATCACCAAACCACTGGTGGGCGGTCTCGTGGGCTACAGTTTCCTCGTGCAGTTTCTTTTCGCTGTACGCCTTGTCGGGGTAGAAGATCGCGGTGGGGTTTTCCATGCCACCGAAGATGGTGGTCGACTCCACATGAGAGAGACGGTCGTATGGAAACGGCCCGAGGGTCTCGCTGAAGTAGTCGATCATGTCCCCAACCCGGTGGAACGGCCCGGTAACCGCCCAGGCGGAATCCTCCGGGTAGGTCACCACCGCGAGGGGAACACAGTGGATCTCGCATCCTCCATCCGGAACCGTCGTCGTTGCGAGCGGGCCGGCACCGACGACCATTCCGTACACCGGTATGGGTTGCTTCATGCTGAAATTCCACACGCTCCGGCCGCGCGGCAGGGAGTCAATCCTTACCAGCACTCCATTCGCGATGACTTTCATGCCGGGCGGTACCTCGACATGAAAATCCACCGTCGCTTTATCGCTCGGATGATCCTGAGACGGCAACCATTTGTGGGCTCGGTCGGGCCAGTTGTCGGCGAAGATGACCCGCTTGCCATACTGGTTGGTGCCGATGATGAGGCCGTCTTTCACCGGCCCGTGATAGCGGACCATTGAGATCAGGGAATCTCCGGCCGCCTTGTCGTGAGGGAGATAGATGCCGTCAGCTTCCCGCGCATAGGTGGTGCGCGAGAGCCGGGTGTTCTCCTTGCCGTCGGCGAGGACACGAACCACTCGCAGGGCGGTATCGAGCTCGATCTCGACCGGCTCACTGGAGCCGAGGCGCCACGTCGTCTGCACCTGGCCGAGGATATGGGTGCTCGTATCGCCCAGCACCAGTGTCACGTCATAGTGCAGGGCATCGTGAACCGGCCGAATGGTGTCGGGCCGGACGGCGAGCGGATCCTGCAGGGCCAGCAGGAGTGTCAGCAGCATCGGTGGAGGGCTCCGGGCTACGCTTCGATATCGACGGCCAGCTTCGCTTCGCGGATTGCTTCGAGGTGTTCGGCAACAACGCGGCGATGAACCGGATGGATGAGATAGCGCTCCAGTGCGTCCAGGTCATCGAATGTCACGGTCAGAACATAAGGGTACTCGACATTGCTGGGGCCCAGATTGGCGCCCCAGCGGAGGTCGCGGATTTCCGGAATCGGCCCTTTCATCTCGAGCAACGCCGCGGCGAGCGCCGCGATGCGCTCCGCAGGGGTGCCGGGCTTGAACCGGAGCAGCACCTGGTGAAGGATCATGAGAGCTACTTGCCCAGCACTTCCTGGTAGAACCCCAGGATATCCGACCACGCCTTGTCCACCGACGGACTGTCCGAACCTTTCCGTCCCGGCTTGAGGAACCCGTGGCCGGTATCGGGATATTTCTTGTAGCGGAAGGATTTCTTGGCGGCGTTCATCTGGCGCTCGACATCCGGCAATGACGCATCAATGCGCGCGTCGTCCTCCCCGTAAACGCCCAGCACGTGGGCTCCAATAGCGCGGATCGCGGTCGAATCGGGCGGCGGTCCGTAACAGACTACCGCAGCCTTGAGATGGCGATTCGCAGTGGCATAGGCGAACGATCGCCCTCCACCCCAGCAGAACCCTATTGTGCCGATGTCATCGGACCGGACCGACGGAAGCGATCCGAGGTATTTGTAGGCCGCGTCGAGATCGCCGTTCACCTGATCGGGAACCAGAAGGGCCGTCAACTTTCGTCCCGAATCGGGATCAGCAGGGCTCGTTCCAAAGCGGGGGGAGAGCAGATCCGGAACCACCGCGACATAACCGGCGCCGGCCAGCTTGTCCGCCACGGTCGGTTCCCAATCGGTCAGACCAAAGATTTCATGTATCACGATGATCCCGGGCGCCTTGTCCTTCCGCTCCGGATACGCCACATACGCTCGAATCGAATCGCCGGCCGCGTTGGTGAATTTCACCCACTCACCATGAGTGGTGGGCATCTGCCGTGTCACGCCGGTCGCAAGCTTCCAGCCGCCCAGCAGGCCCGCGAGGAGACCCGTGGCAGCGATCGCTCCAGTACCCGCCCATCCCGAACGCATACCATTCCCCCTTCGGTTGTAGTTACTCGGCATAGACACCCTCCAGGGCCGACTCGGGTGGAGGCAGCCTGTCCCGATCGGCCAACGCCTCTTCCGTCGCGGCTTCGACGGTCGCCGTAGCCTTCGCCTCGATGCTCTCCAACTCGGCGGACGGGACGCTCTGCTGGAGCAGCCAGCTCTCGTAGAGACCAATCGGATCCCGTTTACCCCAGTACTCGAACAGCTCGGCTGGGAAAGTGGCGCGAGCCTCCCGTTCATCGTGGGTCGCGTGCCCACCCATCCGGAAGGTTTCGGCGAGCAGCATCACGGGACCTTCACCGTGACGGCAAGCCTCCACGGCGAGTTTGGTCGCGGCAAAGGCATCGAGCACATTGTTGCCCTCGAAGGCCCAGCCCGCCATCCCGTAAGCGCCGGGCCAGTCCTCGAAGCTCCCGGCCGCATGGTGCTGATCCAGACGAGTTCCCAGCGCCACCTGATTGTTCTGAATGATGAAGATCACCGGCGCCCGCTGCACCGCCGCGAAGTTGAGCCCTTCATGGGCCACACCCGCCTTGGCTGATCCATCGCCGACCCAGGTGACGGTAACTGCCGGCTCTCCCCGCATCTTCGCCGCGAGGGCGATCCCCACACAGACCGGCACCATGACCCCGACCGGAGAGATCGGCGGGATCACGTGATGCGGCATCGAGCCAATGTGCAGATCGCGGCCGCGTGATGGACCGTTGGCTGCCGCGAGATAGCCTCGGAAGACGTCGCCGATCGGCATGCCCATGTCTCCGCAGGCGGATTGGTTGCGGATCATCGGGGCGACGTAGTCTATCGCGGAATCCAGGGCGAAGACGGGGCCGACTGTGGAAGCCTCTTCCCCGGTGCCCAACCAGGCCTTCGAGATCACCCCCTGCCTAACCCACCGCGACAGAGCGATGTCCTGCAGCCGAGCCAGCAGCAGTCGCTCGTAGAGCAGGAGAAACGCCTCCCGAGGGAGTGTCGCGATCAAGTCCCGACGGGCAGGATCCCGCTCGATCGTTTTGCCGAATTCCTGAAGCAGCGCCGGATCGGCGGACCAGGAGACGTATTCGGGGGGATCGAAGGCGGGATAGCGTTTCATGAAATCAGCAAGGAGTAAGGAGTAAGGAGTGAGGAGTGAGGAATGGGGGGCAACGAATAAGGGCGAGGGTTAATGAAGACTATGCCGATTACTTCTCACGCCTTACTCCTCACTCCTTACTCCTTACTTCTTGAACAGTCTCGCGAACACCCCACTCTCCTCGGCTCCTTCCAGCGCTTCACTGAAGGCCTGCATCGTTGGGAACCGATCGGCCGGTTCCAGCGACATTGCCTTGGCCAGAGCAAGATCCAGTTTGCCGGGGAGTTCAGACCGCACGTCGCGGAGAGCCTTCGGCTTCCCCCGCAGCCGGGCAATCATCATCTCCTGTGCGTTCCGCCCCTGGAAGGGAAGCTGGCCGGTGAAAAGCTCGAAACCGAGGATGCCGAGGGCGTAGACATCGCTCCGGGCATCGAGCGCCTTGCCTCTGATCTGCTCCGGGCTCATGAACTCCGGCGTTCCCAGAACGATCCCGGTCGCCGTCAGCTTGGCGATCTCCGGCTCGGCCCGTCGTTCCTTGGCCAGCCCGAAGTCCATCACCACGGCCCGGATTCCTCCCGGAGAATGGGCATCGGGCACCAGCATGACGTTTTCCGGCTTCAGATCCCGGTGGATGATGTGCATGTCATGGGCATGCTGAAGCCCGCGGCACATCTGGAGCATGAGGGGAATGCCGAGATCGAGCGGGAGAGGACCGTCGCGCACTTCGCGATCGCTCAGCAGCTCACCAGGGAGATAGGGCATTACCAAATAGATGAGGCCGTCCTCGGTCTCACCCAGCCGGATGATGCGGCACACGTTGAGATGCTCGAGCCGCATCGCGAGCCCGGCTTCCCGGCGAAGTCGTTCGATCGAGCTGGTGTCTTCCTGGAGTCGCGGCGAAAGGACCTTGATCGCTACGGTTTCCTTCGATGAGTTATCCACCGCGAGATACACGTACGACATCCCGCCCTCGCCCAGCTTCTTGCCCACCTCATAGCGATTATCGAGGACGTGGTTGGTGAGCAGACTGGCCCGATCGTGCCGCGGACCGCGGGCACGGGCCGCCTCCCTGACCTGGGTCCGTATGCCGACGCTGGTCTGCGAGGGCGCCGGACCGGGAGGCTGGGCTGCGGCCCCAGCCACCTCGACCAGCGGAGAACCGTCCTGAGGACAGAACCGCGCTGGATCGGGATAGACCCGCTGGCACCGGGGGCAACGGCGGTTGCTCAATCGCGGTACCGGTTCCGGCCGTCGGCCTTGGCCTTGTAGAGGTTGGCGTCCGCGAGGCGGAGCAGGGATTCACCCTCGCCCGCTCGCTCATCAGGATAGCAGGCGATGCCGACGCTGATCGTCACTCGCACCGTTCTGCCGGCTTCACCGAAATCGTGGTTGGCGACGCGACGGAGAATGCGCTCAGCGAAGATGCGCGCCCCGCTTGCTCCGGTCTCGGGAAGCAGGATGACGAACTCCTCGCCGCCGTATCGCGCGACGATGTCCACCGCGCGCTGTTCCCGTCGCAAGATCATGGCGAGCTGGCGAAGGACGTTGTCGCCGACCAGATGGCCGTACGCGTCGTTGATCTGCTTGAAATTGTCGATATCCACCATCAGGCAGGCCAGCACCGTGCTGTAGCGGTTGGCCCGCTCGATTTCCTGCGCCAGCTTCTCGTTCAGCGCGCGCCGATTGAAGGTCTCGGTGAGCGGATCGGTCTCGGCCAACTGCTTCATCTGCTCCCGGCCGAGCACTGCGTTCTCCAGATCGTAGGCCTTCTCGAGCGCGGCCACGGCGGCCCGGACAACCTGGTCGGCGAAGTCCACGTCCCGATGGTCGAGCGGCGGGTCTTCTTCCGTGGTGCGCAGGAAGAAGACCCCGGCGGGCTGGTCCCGCAGCGTGAAGGGCAACGCGATGGCGGACCGGGTCGGAACCGAACGACCCTCGGCTTCCCACTCGGCGCGGACTTCGTGATAGAGCGGGTCGGTAAGAACGTCGTGCACCAGGACGACCTGGCGGGTGTCGAGTGCCCGCCGGACCTCGGGATAGCGCTTGAGATCGATCCGCAGGTTGCGAAGCATGGGATTCTCGTACGCCGCAACCACGAGCGCGTAATCATCCGAGTCGGCATTCGACACGATCAGCGAGCACTTGGAGATTCTCAGACCCCGAGCCACGCGTCGCACCAGGATGTGATAGATCTCCTCCGGCTTGAGTGACGCCGTGACTTCCTGGAGGATGTCCACCATCTCCGAACGACTGCGGGCTTCGGCCCGCGCCTGGTTCAGCTCCCGTCCCACTCGGAGGTGAGCCTTTACCCGGGCGAGCAGCTCCCGCACCCGGAAGGGCTTGGAGATGAAATCGGCTGCGCCGAGACCGAGCGCACGGACCGTAGCCTCCTCCGGCGGCATGGAGGAGATCATGAGAACCGGAAGGTCCTTGTGGTTGGGATCGTTCTTGACCCGCTCCAGCAGCTGCAGCCCATCGACCCGCGGCATCATGATGTCGAGCAGCAACAGATCGTAGGTATCCGCGTCGAGCCGCTCCAGCAGATGGTCCCCGTTGGGGACGCTCACCACCTCGTAGCCGTTCTCCTTGAGGATCCAGGCGAGGGTGCGGGACAGGGCCTGGTCATCATCAGCGACGATGATCTTCGGCGCGATCATTCAGGACACCAGACGCTGGAACAGATCGGGGTCCACGTTGCCGCCGCTCAGAATGGCGACGGCAGGCCCGGTGGGGACGTAATGCCGTGCGAGCAGCGCAGCCACAGAAGCGGCACCGGAGGGCTCCACCCGGAGTCCGGCCTTCTCAAAGAGGAACCGCACCGCCGATTTCAACTCGGCGTCGTCCACTTGCACCGCTTCCCGGACCCGACCATCAATCGCCGCGAAGGGAATGGCACCGATCGACGGCGTAAGCAGCCCGTCGGCCAGGCTCGGCCCCGGATCGATTCGCTCGGAGCGACCCGCGGCCAGCGCGGCGGAGAGTTTGCGGACGTTCGAGGGCTCGACTCCGACAATGCTGGCGGTCGGGATCAGGTCTGCAATCACCGTGGTAATACCCCCGAGCAGGCCGCCTCCCCCGGTGGGCACAAGTACGGCTTGCAAGTCAGGGCACTGCTCGGCGATTTCGAGTCCGCAGGTGCCCTGCCCGGCTACCACGTCGGCGTGCTCGAACGGCGGAATCGGGACCATGCCCCGCTCGCGCACCAGGCCCTCGAACACCGGTTCACGCTGCCGGCGGTCACTCACGAAGACGACTTCGGCGCCCTGCTCGCGAACTCCGTTGATCTTGACCCGTGGCGCATCCTCCGGCATCACGACGACGGCCGCCACACCGAGCCGCTTGGCGGCGTAGGCCAGCGCCAGCCCGTGATTGCCGCTGGAGTGTGTTGCGACACCCCGAGCGCGGTCGGCTTCAGAAAGACGGGAGATCGCCGTATAAGCCCCGCGCAGCTTGAACGCGCCTACCGGTTGCAGATGCTCGCACTTGAGCCAGACCGGTACACCGATCAGGCGGCTCAAACCGGGGGATTCGATCAGCGGAGTTCGCAGAGCCACACCGGCAAGCGTCACGGCGGCCTCACGAATGGAGGCGAGGGTGACTCGGGCGGGGTACGTCGACGTCAGGGGCACGGGGCGAAAGTAGGACTCTGCGGGTGGGTGGGCAAGGGAAGGGAAAAGTAATGAGGACTGAGGACTGAGGGCTGTTCCAGGCCCACCGACTCAGTCCTCAGCCCACAGTGCTTTCACTTCAGTTACTCTGGCTCAGCGCCCGTAGCTGCCTCCGCCTCGGCGCCTTCCTCATCTTCATTGACCACACGTGCAACGTCCACCACGGCATCGCCCGAATCCAGGTTCATCACCTTGACGCCCTGGGTATTGCGGCCGATGACCCGGATTCCCTCGACCGGCATCCGGATGATCACGCCGTGCCGGGTGATGAGCATCAGCTCGTCGTCCGGCTGAACTTCCTTCAGGGCGACGATGGCGCCGGTCTTGTCGGTCTTCTTGAGCGTGATGATGCCCTTCCCGCCCCGTTTCTGGACCCGGTAGTCGGAAAGCTCGGAGCGCTTGCCGAATCCCTTCTCACTCACGACGAGCAGTGTCGCATCGCGCCGGATCACCACCATGCCGATGACCTCGTCGCCTTTGTCCAGTTCGATGCCCTTCACGCCACCGGCGACTCGGCCCATCTCCCGGACGTCGCCCTGATGGAACCGAATGCTCATCCCGTCCGCGGTGGCGAGGACGATATCGCTCGCCTCGTCGCAGAGCTGGACGTCGATCAGCTCGTCGCCTGCTTCAATGTTGATCGCATTGATGCCGGTCGAGCGCACGTTGCCGTAAGCAGAGAGCACGGTCTTCTTCACCGTGCCCAGGCGGGTGGCGAACACGAGCCACTTGTCGTCGGCGAATTCCCGCACCGCCACCGTCGCGGCAATCCGTTCGTCCGGTTTGATGGCGATGCAATTCACCACCGGCTTCCCCCGGCTGGCACGGCCTCCCTGCGGGATTTCGTGCACCTTGAGCCAGTAGATCTGCCCGGTGTTGGTGAAGAACATCAGGTAATCGTGGGTGCTGGCGATAAAGAGGTGCTCGATCCAGTCCTCTTCCTTGGTCGTCGCACCCTGAAGTCCCCGTCCACCCCGACGCTGCCGCTTGTAGGTGGAGATCGAGATCCGCTTGATGTAGCCGGTGTGGGAAATGGTGATGACCATGTCCTCTTCGGCGATCAGGTCCTCGACCGAGAAGTCGCTCTGGTCGGCAAGGATCTCCGTCCGCCGATCGTCGCCGAATTTCTGGGCGACCTCCTCCAGCTCTTCCTTGAGGATCGCCATCCGCTTGGGCTTCGAAGCCAGGATTGCCTTCAACTCCTTAATGGTGGCGAGAACTTCCTTGAGCTCGGCCTCCAACTTCTCGATCTCGAGCCCGGTGAGCTTGGCCAGCCGCATGTTGAGGATGGCCTCGGTCTGCTTCTCCGTCAGCTTGAACCGCTTGCGGAGTCGGGCATCGGCATCGGGCACGTCCTTCGACTTCCGTATGATCGCGACGACTTCGTCGATATTGTCCACCGCGATCTTGAGGCCCTCGAGGATGTGCTCCCGGGCCTGAGCGGCATCGAGGTCGAACTGGGTCCGCCGCACCACGACTGCGTGGCGGTGCTCGATATAGTGTTCCAGCAGCTCCTTGAGGTTCATGACCTTCGGCGCGCCATGCACAAGTGCCAGCATGATCACGCCAAAGGTCGCCTGCATCGCCGTGTGCTTGTACAGCTGGTTCAGGACAACGTTGGGGATCACATCGCGCTTGAGCTCGATCACGATCCTGAGCCCGTCCTTGCTGCTCTCGTTCCTGGCGTCCGAGATGCCTTCGATTTTCTTCGCGTTGACCAGCTCCACGATCGCGGCATGGAGCCGCTCTATGCTGACCTGGTAGGGCAGCTCGGTGATGACGATTTGCGACTTGCCGCTCGACTCGCGCTCCTCGATCTGGGCTCTGGCCCGCATGATGATGCGGCCACGGCCGGTCTCGTAGGCTTCCTTGATGCCGTCGCGCCCGTAGATGTAGGCCGCCGTAGGGAAGTCGGGGCCCTTGATGTGCTTCCGAAGGTCCGTGATAGTTGCCTCGGGATCGTCGATCAGTACCTCGATCGCCTTGGCCACCTCGCGGAGGTTATGAGGGGGGATATTGGTCGCCATTCCGACCGCGATCCCGCTCGAGCCATTGACCAGCAGATTGGGAATCTTGGCCGGGAGTACGGTCGGTTCCCGGAGCCGGTCATCAAAGTTGGGTTGGAAATCGACGGTGTTCTTGTCGATATCCTCAAGCATCGTGAGGGCGACCGGAGTCAGCCGAGCCTCGGTATATCGATAGGCCGCGGCGTTGTCGTCGATGGTGCCGTAGTTCCCTTGCCCATCGATCAGCGGATAGCGCAGGGCGAAATCCTGAACCATGCGCACCAGAGCATCGTAAACCGAACTGTCGCCGTGCGGGTGATACTTGCCCAGGACATCGCCAACCACGGTCGCCGATTTCTTGTACGGACGGCCGGGCACCAGGCCCAACTCGTTCATCGCGTAAAGGATCCGGCGGTGTACCGGTTTCAGGCCGTCGCGCACGTCGGGCAGAGCGCGCGACACGATGACACTCATCGAGTAATTGATGAAGGACTGCTGCATCTCCTCTTCGATGAGGCGCGGCAGAATCCGTTCGCGCGAATTCGGGGCGGTCATGAGTATCCGTACTGAGGGGTAACGCGGGGCCGAGGTACAGCCGGGGACCAGCAAATATACTCGGAATGAAGACCCGAAGGCAACCCGGAAGATGCTGCCTAACAGCCGAAATGCCAACTAGTTACGGAAGGCCAGCGGTAGGAGCTCGGCCGGCCTGCATTGGGGCCGAGCCGAGCGTGAAAAACGGGCTAGTGAGAGCCCCGGATGAGGAGGACGGTGCCCAGGGTCCGGCCGATTACCCGGGGATCCAGCGGCATGACGACCCGCCCGATCGGTTCACCCTGAGCGTCGTAGAGCTCGTACACTTCCGGCTGTCCGTTCGTTGTCCGCATAACCATTGTTGCACCCTCCAAGCTGTCCTGCCTGCAGCGGCCAAGCCGCGATCACAGCGAGTAAGACGCTCGAGCCCCGCAAAGGGTTGCCTGCCCGCCCGCGCAACCCTTCCGGGGGGCGGATTGTCTAGGGTCCAGCGACCGATGACCCGATACTCCGGAGCCTGGTGGACGACCGTGAACTGATCGCCCGAGTCCTGGCCGGAGAGGCCACGGCGGAGCGGGCACTCTATGACCGGCATGTGGACCGAGTGTACCGCCTGGCCTATCGCCTGGCGGGGGATCCTGATCTGGCCATGGACTTCACCCAGGACACGTTTATCCGGGCCTTTGACAGGCTGGCTTCATACCGAGGGGATGCAGCGTTTTCGACCTGGCTCACAGCGGTTGCTACTTCGGTCGCACTGAATGGGCTGCGGAAGCTCAAGCGATTTCGGGAGCGGGAGACGGATCTGGAGCACGGCGACAAGGTGGCATCGAAGCGGTCCTCTGAACCGGATCTCAAGGAACGGTTGTCCCGGGAAATCGACCGGCTGCCCCTGGGCTACAGGACGGTGTTCGTGATGCACGATGTCGAGGGCTACACCCATGAAGAGATCGGCACAGCGCTCGGAGTAGAGACTGGAACCTCGAAGGCGCAGCTGTCCCGGGCCCGGGCGAAGCTGAGAGAAGCGTTGGCCGATTTTGCCGGGGAATGGAAACCATGAACGACGACGAGTGGGACCAGAGGCTTTCGAAGGCGGCTCGAGCCTATCACCAGCCGTCTGAGACTCCGAGAGAAGAGATCTGGGCGGGGATTCGGGCGCGGCGGAAGCGGCGTTCGATCCTGCGGCCGCCCCAGGTCATCTGGTGGAGTGTCGGAGTTGCCGCGCTTCTGATCATCGGTATCGGAATTGGGCGACTCAGCATGAAGTCCCAGCCGACTAAGCCCACGCCCGAGTTAGCGGTGCAGCCGCCGAGCCGGCAGAGCGCGGCCATGGGAGTCGCCGCCATTCAGCACCTGAGCCGCGTCGAGGCGTTGCTCACCGGTTTCCGCGCCGAGGGCAAGGCCGCCGGCAGCGACGCGAACTTCTCGGCCTCAGCCCGCGACCTCCTTTCGAACACCCGTCTGTTGCTCGACTCGCCTGAGCTCACCGATCCGCAGATGCGCGGACTCCTGGAGGATTTGGAGCTGGTGCTGGTCCAGATCACCCAGCTGAGCGCCGAAGACGGGCATGGGGAAGTCGACCTGATCACCGAAGGTTTGAAACAGCGCGGGTTGTTGCCGCGGCTTCGCTCGGCGATTCCCGCCGGCTCCGCGGTTACCAGCGCACAAGGAGAAATCTGATGCGGAACGCGTATCTGTCGGCGGCGTTGCTGTTGGTTCTTGGCGGGGCGGTTGGGGGAACGAGTTCAACTCCCGCGGTCTCGCAGGGTCAGGCCGCGGTGGTGCCCGCTCCCTGGGCCGTGGAGGATCCCGCGGACAGCCTCTATCGCGCGGCCCGCGATGCGCTGAACCGCAACGACTACACGCGGGCCGCGGACCTGTTCCGCAAGATCCGGGATACCTATCCCCAGTCGCAGTACACCCCGGATGCCTACTACTGGGAGGCCTTCGCGCTCTACCGCCGCGGAGGGACGACTGATCTCAAGACCGCCCTGGGCTCGCTGGATGTGCAGGAGAAGAAATATCCTAAGGCCGCCACCCGTGGAGATGCTCGCTCTCTGGCCACCCGGATCAGCTCTGAGCTCGCAAAGCGAGGCGATCCGGTCGCGGCGGCGAAGGTTGACAGCCAGGCCAAGACCGCAGCCCAGGGTTGCCCGGATCCGGACGATGAAGACGACGTCCGGATCGCGGCACTGAACGGCCTGCTGCAGATGGATGCGGACCGGGCGATTCCGATCCTGAAGAAAGTGCTCGCCCGTCGTGACCAGTGCTCTGTAGGCCTGCGTCGCAAGGCGGTGTTCCTGGTCTCCCAAAAACACAGCCCCGAGACGGAATCCATTCTGCTCGACGCAGCGCGGAACGACCCGGACGAGGAGGTGCGCCAGCAGGCGGTATTCTGGCTCTCTCAAGTGGGAAGCGAGACGGCGGTGAGCGCGCTCGATTCGATCCTCCGGACCTCGAAGGACGCGGAGCTGCAGAAGAAGGCGATCTTCGCCCTGTCGCAGATGGATAGTCCCCGGGCCAGCTCGATGATCCGCGCCTACGCCGAGCGAACCGACGCCTCGAGCGAAGTGCGGGAGCAGGCCATCTTCTGGATCGGCCAGCACGACTCGCCCGAGAACGCGGCGTACCTCAAGTCGCTGTACAAGCGCCTGAACAGTGAGGAATTGAAGGAGAAGGTGATTTTCTCACTCTCCCAGATGGAGGGACAGGGCAGCGGGAAATGGTTGATGGACCTGGCCACCGATGAGACCGAGCCGATCGAGATGCGGAAGAAGGCTCTGTTCTGGGCAGGTCAGACCGGGACCGCGACCACCGATCTGGTCAATCTCTATGGCAGGATGCGGAACACTGAAATCAAGGAGCAGCTGATCTTCGTTTACTCCCAACGGAGTGACAAGGCCTCGGCGGACAAGCTTCTCGACATCGCGAAGAACGAGCCGGACAAAGAGTTGAAGAAGAAGGCCATCTTCTGGCTCTCCCAATCGAACGACCCGCGCGCGGCAGATTATCTCCAGTCCATCATCGAGCAATGAGAGGAGCGTGGGGTATGGCATTGGATATCCGCGCGATCTGCATCCTGGCGCTCGCCCCGTTGGAGCCAGTGATGGCGCAGAGCCTGGCCCAGCGAGTAGCCGCAGCGCCCGATGGGAAGGTGGAGTTCAGCTTCGCTTCGCGCCCCGGCGTCTGTGGCGACGGCAAGGGCGTCATCGGAGACGGGCGACACTTCATCATGATGCATGGGAACAACTTCTCGATGTCCGATACCGAGGATGAAGATGATGATGATTATTTCCGTGACTGTCCCTGCGAACGAGGCCCGGTCCGCGTCTCGCTCCGGGTGCGAGGCCATGAGGTTGATGACCTGAACACCTACGTCGGACCGCGCCCCTCGACCAGCCGGACCGGAGTCACCGACCTCGGCACGGTCGATGTAAAGACGGCGACGAACTACTTGCTGAGCATCGCGAGAACGGTAGGCGGAGATATCGGCCACGACGCCATCTTCCCCGCGACCCTGGCCGACAGCGTCGTCGTCTGGCCGGAGCTGCTCAAGATCGCCCGGGATGAGTCAGTGGCGAGAGATACGAGACAGAGTGCGGTATTCTGGGTCAGCCAGGCTGCGGGCGATGCGGCGACTCGCGGATTGGACTCGCTGGTCTCCGATGAGAAAGGGGACCGTGATATCCGGGAACATGCGGTGTTCGCTCTTTCGCAGCGGCCGAAGGAGGAAGGCGTGCCGATCCTGATTCGCATCGCGAAGACCAACAAAGACCCGGAGATCAGGCGCAGGGCGTTGTTCTGGCTGGGCCAATCGGAGGATCCGCGGGCGCTGGCCCT